>VOFC01005121.1_pt1 | contig 401601 bp, 399 predicted proteins | sample 5384161 | NCBI WGS metagenome assembly VOFC01 (sample SAMN12384722, study PRJNA508395) | human gut metagenome | isolation source: healthy gut B | host: Homo sapiens | reverse complement strand
AAGTCCGCTGCATGGCTGGCAGACTCCCGCGACTGCATGGAGGAACTGATCACCGCTCTCAAAGAGAAGGAGCTTCTTTCCATTCTGACCGGGAAGCAGCGCGAATTGTATCTTGCGATGACCCGTGAAGGACTGACTCTTCGAGAGTTTGCCCGAAGGAAAGGCATCGGCATCAGAGCTGCATTTGACCTCAAAGCAGCGGTGCAGAAAAAATTTCAAAGAATTTTTTGAGCGGTACTCAACAAACGGCAAAAAGATGTCCGTTGTAAAGTAAAAGGGTCAATCAGACCACTTCACTGTTCCTTGAAAACTGAATAGTTCAGTGCTGCGGATCTTTCCGCTTCTGCGAAGCAACACAGCTTCCGACGCCAAGACCTCCCGAAAGGGAGTGAGCGACCACCGGAGAGCTATAACAGTCGTGTGGTGCGGCTGCTTGCGACGATGCAGATGCCGGGTATAATGATACTTCCGTCTTTTCTTTGAAGGGGCGGCTCGGAGCGATCCTCGGAGGGGTGAGAGTCCCATGATACCGATTGACCATTGGTAGTCCGCAGCATTCCCGGAACTGCAAAGTTCTTCTGGCAGGGGCGCGAGCTGCAAATATGCCGGACAATGAAACAAACCCAAAAGAAACTTACTATATAGTTTCAGGATGAAAACTATGTGGCAGAGTGTCTTCACAAGATGCTCTGCCATATCCTTTTGTCCTGAATAATTCCACGAAACAGGAGGTGCTTAGAATATGATGGGCATTGAAACAATGAAAAGCGTCAGCCCGAAAACGGTTGACCGTAGCACACTCGTTCAGAGAAGCAGCATCCGGCTTGATCCTGCGGCACCGCGAGAGGACAGGCTGAGGGAGTTCATCAAGCAGATCAGAAATCCCTACTGTTATCTGGACGGGAAAACAGTGGTGAAGATCAGCTTCGCCGAGACGGACACGACAATGGAAGATTGTCTGGAACACTATCTGAGAGGTCTTTGATTTATGAACAGTCTGAATCTTTTCACCCGGTTCTATGGACAAGCGATTGAGCCTGTGGTATAATGAAATCGGTCAAAAAAAGAAGAATACGGATTAAGCCGCTTGCCCTGATGGTCATGTGGCGTTTTCGTGTTCCTCTCATAAGAGTTGAAGCAAGCCTTCGTCTTTCTGATTTGATGTACCACACCAAACAGAAAAACGGAGGTTATTTTTATGCCAGACAAGGTTTACCGCACGGCGATCTACTGCCGCCTGTCCCGTGAGGATGGAGACAAAGTAGAAAGCAACTCCATCGCCAGCCAGAGAGCCATCTGCGAGGACTACATTGCAAGACATGAGGATTTAGAGCTTGTCTGTGAGCCGTTTGTGGATGACGGTTACAGCGGCGTTTCCTTCAATCGTCCTCAGTTCAAAAAGCTGGAAGAGGCAATCCGCAAGGGTGCGCTTGACTGCATCGTGGTCAAGGACCTCAGCCGCTTCTCAAGAAACTACATCGACGGCGGACGTTACATTGAGAAGATTTTTCCTCAGCTCGGCATTCGCTTCATCGCAATCAATGATGCGTATGACAGTCTGACCGGTGATCCGCAGTCCGACTCCTTTGTTATCCCGTTCAAAAACCTGATTAACGATTCTTACTGCAAGGACATCTCCATGAAAATCCGAAGCAGTCTGGAAGTCAAGCAGAAGAGCGGTGAGTTCGTCGGCTCGTTCGCGCCTTACGGCTACATGAAATCGCCGGAGAACAAAAACCAGCTCATCGTGGATGAAGCGGTCAGCGAATATGTGCAGATGATCTTTTCCATGTACAAGGACGGCTTCTCCATCGGACGTATTGCAAAGCGTCTGAACCAGATGGGCGTCCTGTCCCCAATGGAATACAAGCATTCCGCCGGTGTGAAGTTTGATACCGTCTTCAAGACCGGCGATACCGCAAAATGGACATACAAAGCCGTCCAGCGTATTCTCACCAACGAGGTTTATATCGGCGTTCTGGCTCAGGGCAAGCGCGGCACTCCCAACTACAAAGTCCGCGTCGTGAAAAGCAAGGATGAATCCGAGTGGGTCAAGGTTGAAAATGCGCATGAAGCTCTTGTGTCCTACGAGGACTTCATGGCAGTCAAGGTCATGATGCAGCGGGATATGCGCTGTTCACCCGATCAGGACGAAGCGCATCTGTTTTCCGGCTTCCTGTTCTGCGGAGACTGTCAGCAGCCAATGATCCGCAAGACCGTCCCGTCGAAGACGAAAAAGTATATCTACTACGTCTGCTCTACCAATAAGCACAGCCGGACGTGCAGCCCGCACAGCATCGCCGCAAAAGAGGTTGAAGAGAAGGTCTTCCGTGCTATTCATGACCAGATCGAGCTTGTCATCAATCTGGAACACGCGCTTGCGATGATAGAACGGCTTCCGTCTCAGAGCCGTAAGGCTTTCAATTACGAAGCTCAGATCGCCAAAATCGAGGAAGAGATTGAACGGTACCAAAAGCTCAAGCTGGGGCTTTACGAGAACTTCATCGGCGGCGTCATTGATAAGTCGGAATACTTCGAGTTCCGCAACAGCTACACCAAAATCATTGAGGACAAGCAGGACGCGCTTCTGCGGGTCAAAAAAGAAATGAAGCAGACGGTGACAACCGGCACGACTGAACGGAACTGGGTAACGCTTTTCAAGCAGTATGAAAACGTCGAAGAGCTGAACCGCCGTGTGCTGATGTCCCTTGTTGACCGCATTCTGATTCACGAAAACCATGCAATCGAAATCGTCTTCAAATACAAGGACGAATACCAGCAGACGCTTGAATACGTTCTCGGCTATGCCGACGAACTGGATATTGCCGTATAAAGGAGGGGATGAGCAAATGGCAAGAAAAAGCAGAAAGCAAATTGCAGTCGAAGAGCCGGTTATCGAATCTGTCTCTTCCGAGGTCTTCTCAACAGCCATCTATGCCCGTCTTTCCGTTGAAAACAGCGGCAAGTCTGAAAAGGTGGATGTCATCGCAAATCAGATTGAGATTTGCAAGTCCTACATTGCAGAGCGTCCCTACCTGAATCTGATAGATACCTATGTGGACAACGGACGAACGGGTACGGTTTTTGATAGACCGGAGTTCAACCGTCTGATGAACGACATCCGCACCGGCAAGATCAAGTGCCTTGTAGTTCGTGATCTCAGCCGGTTCGGGCGTGACTACATCGAGGCTGGAACCTATCTGGAACGGGTCTTTCCGCAGATCGGGCTTCGGTTTATCGCTATCAAGGAGAACTACGACAACTTTGATACGGACGGCTCCGGCGAAAGCCTCATTATCCCTCTGCAAAACATGATCAACACCCTCTACTCGAAGGACATCTCCCGCAAGGTTTCCACTGCGCTCAAGCACAGATGGAAAGCGGAGAGTTCAAGAAACGCAATCTCCCGTATGGTTATCGCTGGGATGAGGAACACAGCAATATGGTCTTCGATGAGGAAACCGCGCCGATTGTCCGGAAGATTTTCCAATGGAAGATTGAAGGGCTGTCCCTTCCTGCGATTGCAGACCGGCTTGATGCAATGAACGCGCCCAATCCGGAGTTTCAGAAGTATCAGGTCGGCGTCCGCACAGGCAATGCTACGGCAAAGAAGATTTGGAACAAGTCTTCACTCACTACCATTCTGGATAATCCCCATTACGTCGGAGATACCGTTCTCGGACGGACGCTGAACGCCATCTACAAGGGCGTCAAGAATCAGCATATCGACCGCGAGGAATGGATTGTTTTTCCCAATACTCACGAGGCGATTATCTCTCGTGAGGACTTCCAGAAGGTACGAGAGCTGCGCAACGCCGCTGCAAGGACGAGAGTTGAGAAGATGGAGCGCACGGAGGAAATCCGTGCTACGCTGATCAATCTCTTTGAAGACAAAATCGTCTGCGCAGACTGCGGCAGAAAGCTCTATTTCCATCGCAAGCGTGTTGACAAGCGCAAGGACGGCGCATGGTACGCCTTCTATGAGTGCAGCTCATCCGTCAAGCGCGGCAATCTCTGTACGCCGCACTATACGCGGCAGGACAAGCTCGAAGCAGATGTGCTTGCGGCGATCCAGCTTCAAGTCAAGGCGGCTCTCAATTACGACAAGCTGCTTGCCAAGCTGAGAAACAGCGAAGGCGAACGCAGCATCCGCGATCAGCAGAATGCGCTCATCACAAGCCTGAATCTGAAACTCAGCGGCATCTCCAAGAAGCGCACTCGGCTCTACGAGGACTTCACAGAAGGCATTCTCGATGAAGAGGAATACGTCTTTGCCAAGAAAGCCTACGATGAGCAGTATGTAATCTTTCACGGCGGTTGGATGAAGCGGTTCAGCGGAAGGTAAAGTTTGCCGAGGCAATGTCCGAGGACAACAAGTGGCTCACGCTGATGAAATCCGTCAGCGGTGCAACGATGCTCTCTCAGGAGTTAGTTGACGAGTCCGTAGAGCTTGTGAAAGTCCATGAGGACGGCTCAATCGAGCTGGTCATGAAATACGGCGATATTTACGCTCTGACCGTTCAGAGTATCAAGGAAGTACAGGAGGCGATGTAAATGAGCAAGGAATACAACATCGGCATCTACATCCGCCTCTCAATGGCTGATGAAGATACCGGCTATGGCAGCAAGGCGGAAAGTGACAGCATCGGCAACCAGCGTATGCTCATCAACCGCTTTCTCGACAATCATCCGGAGTTGTCTCGCTGTCAGCGGTCTGAGTTTGCGGATGACGGTTATACCGGCACGAACTTTCACCGTCCTCAATTCACGCAGATGATGGAGAAGGTCAAGCGCAGCGAAATCGATCTGATCTGCGTCAAAGACTTTTCCCGCTTTTCTCGTGACTACATTGAAACGGGAAACTATCTGGAATGCACTTTCCCGTTCATGGGCGTCCGCTTTATCTCTATCAACGACGGCTATGACAGTGACGATTACAAAGGCACAACGGGCGGTCTGGAAGTGGTTATGCGCAGCATCATCTACGCCGCATACAGCAAAGACCTTTCCGTAAAGACCACATCGGCAAAAATCCAGATGATGAAGCAAGGCAAGTATGTCGGTGGCTACGCTCCATACGGCTACGTCCTGCATCCCACCATTCGGAACAAACTTGCCGTAGACCCGGAGGCGGCTGATGTGATCCGTCGTATTTTCCGCGAGGCGCTGGAAGGCAGCAACACCTCTCAGATCGCCCGCAGCCTGAATGATGACGGCATCCCGACGCCGGGGCAATACTTCAAGAGCAAGCATCCCGACAAGAAGAAGTTCAGTAACATGAGCGAGAAAATCAGTTGGGAAACCGTGATGGTCTATAACATCCTCAAAAACCTTGTTTACACCGGAACACTGGTCAGCCGCAAAATGAAGTCCTGCGGTGTCGGCTCAAAAAGGCGTGTTGTCAATGAGCCGATTATCGTAGAAGGTACGCATGAAGCTATTATCAGCAAGGAAGACTTTGAGCTTGCTCAGAAGGTCATTCGAGGCGGAGGACGGAATCCCACGCGCAAGCAGCATGACTATCCGCTCAAGGGACTCGTCCGCTGCGGTAACTGTAAACGTGCTATGACACGCCGAAAGAACAAGGCTGGCATTCGGTACTTCCAGTGCATTCACTCGGTCAACAACGGAAACACAGACTGTCCGGTTGGCAGGAGCTTTCCGGAAATGGATATTGAGAAGGTTGTCTTCCATGCCCTTACTCAGTTTCTCGCTTTGGCACAGAAGGAAGCAATACAGAACCGCGAAGTCGGTGATCTGCGGAAATCTGCCATCAAGGAATGTGCTGATAAAATCCGCACTCTGCAAAAGCAGAACGAGCAGCACAAGGCGTCCAAGCTGAGGCTCTACGAGAAGTATGCAGCCGGAAGCATCACGAAGGAGGCGTACATTCAGCAGAAGGCGACAGCGGATGTGAAGATTGCTGAAAACGATGAAGCAATCCAGCGCAGTCACGAGCGGATGAAAGAGCTTGACTCCGAGACCTCCTGTTCAGATGAAAAGCTGGATGCGGTCTGCGATCAGTACGCCGACTGCAAAGCTCTGACCTATGAGCTGACCCACACATTCATTTCTGCGGTCTACATTTACGATCTTGACAACATAGAAATCGTCTGGAAGTTCAAGGACTTCCTCACTACATCAGAAGGAGAAGCCAAATGAAAGTATTTCTTTATATCCGCGTTGCCTGTGCGGATCAGCTTGCGGCAGCAAACCAGCGGGAAGAGCTGGAACGCTATGCGAAGGACAAAGGCTATGAGGTAGCTGCTGCGGTTGCGGCAGACGGCATCTCCGGCGTCCATACGGAAGGCATCATGAGCTTCCTGCTGAATGAAGCCAAGCGTCAGGGCATCGGCACGATCCTCACCCGCGACACCTCGCGGATCAGCCGGGACGTTTCCTCTTTCATGAGGTTTGAGCGAAAGTTCCGGGAGAACGGCATCCGGTTCGAGTATCTGTCCAAGCGGCGTGGACAGTGCAAAAGGCGACAATGATTTTACCCCTAATTCCGAAATCTGTTTAATGATTTTTTACGCCAAAGATACCAGTAAAAAGTACGGGCAATCAAGAAAGCACAGGGTATGGCAGGGGAACATTTGACAAAGCCGCCCTACGGCTATACGGTAGACCCCAATGACAGAAAAGAAATGGATTGTAGATGAAGAAGCCGCCGCTGTGGTAAAACGGATTTTCGATTTATGCGTTGCCGGAAACGGACCTATGCTGATAGCGAAATTTCTGAAAGCGGATAAGGTATTAACAACACGCGCCCATTATGCAAAGCAGAAAGGGAAATCACTTCCCGATAATCCGTACAGTTGGAATGAAAGCACGATTGTAGCGGTTTTGGAACGTATGGACTACTGCGGACATACTGTAAACTTCAAAAGCTATTCCAAATCCCACAAGCTGAAAAAGCGTATTCCCACCACAAAGGAACAGCAGGCAATTTTCCGCAACACCCATGAAGCAATCGTTGAAGAAGCTGTCTTTGAACGGGTACAGGAATTAAGGGCAAATAAACGCCGCCCTACAAAGGCAGAGCGGCAGGGAATGTTTTCCGGCTTGGTATTCTGTGCGGATTGTGGAAGTAAACTGCACTTTGCCACCTGTAAGAGCTTTGACGGTTCACAAGACAACTACCGCTGTGCAAGATATAAAAAGCAATACCGGAGATTGTACGGCGCACTTCATCAGAGAAGAAGTCCTGCGGAAAATCGTTCTCAACCGGATATTTGCCGTAACTGCCGTGTTCTATGAGGACATTACCGCCTTTATGGAACTGATACAGAAACAGCGGTTTGATGAAGCTGAAAAGGACATGAAACGCAAGCGGCGTGAGGTAGGACAGGCAAAAAAACGGATTGCGGAACTCGACCGGATTTTCAAGCGGATTTATGAGGACGACATCAACGGCACCATCAGCCATGAGCGGTTTTTGAAGCTGTCCGCAGAGTATGAAGCAGAACAACAGGAACTGACAGAAAAGGTAAAGACGGAACAACAGGAAGTTGATACCTACGAACGGAATAAAAGCGACTTTGACAGCTTCGCCGCTATTATCCGCAAGTATGTGGGAATAACAGAATTAACCCCCACTATCGTCAATGAATTTATCAAAAAAATCGTTGTCCATGCGCCGGAGAAGATAGACGGCAAGCGTTTTCAGAAAGTGGATATTGTCTTTAACTTCGTGGGGAAATCCATTTGCCGACCGACCCGCAGACGGAACAGAAAGAAGCCAATAAACAGGAACAGACGGCATAGCCCTTGAATGGGGCTATACCGCCAAATTGAAAAATATACTTCCTTGTAACCGAAAAACCTTATGGTTTTTTGTTTTTTTCGAGAGGAATTCTGCTGGGTGTTCCGACTAATTATAGAAACCAATAGAGTATCTTGAAAAAAGTATTAACATTTCTTAAAATTTCAATAGAATATATTGACGGCATGTACAGGACGTGATATAATAACTGTATTATTTTAAATAGAACAGTGGGCGGCGGCAAGCGCCGGGAAGAGGAGGAAATACGCAGTGAAAAAAATCAGGCGGGATAAGCGCGAACGGATTGAGCGCGCCAAGACCTCGCTGTTTATAGCGCCCTCTTTTATTGGCGCGGCGATCTTCTTTATTTTGCCGTTTCTTGTGGTCGGCTATTATTCGGTGATCGATAACCCGATCCGCCAGGAATTTGTTGGCATAGAAAATTATAAATATCTTTTTTGAAAATAGCGCATTTCGTCTGGCTATGAAAAATACGGCTGTTTTTTCTGGAATCGCGGTGCCGCTTGCGGTTGTGATTCCGCTTCTTTTTGCGGTGCTGCTGATGCGGAAGCTTCCGTGCGCCTCGCTTTTTAAAACGATCTTAATCAGTCCGCTGATGGTTCCGACTGCTTCGGTCGTTTTAATCTGGGAAGTTCTCTTTCACTATGACGGCACGGTGAACCACTTTCTGTCCGCGTTCGGCATTGATAAAATTGATTTTTTAAGTCGAAATATGCGGTGGTCATTATCGTCTGCTTGTTTCTCTGGAAAAATATCGGATACAACATGATTCTGTTTATGGCGGCTTTGGCCAATATTCCGAAAGACATCACAGAAGCGTGTATGCTGGACGGCGCGGGTCCAGTTCGGGTGTTTTATAGGATCAAACTGCCTTACATATCCTCTACGATTCTTTTTTGTAACGATTTTATCTTTGATTAACTCGTTTAAAATTTTCCGAGAGGTGTATCTTATGACCGGCAATTATCCGTATGATACGCTTTATATGCTGCAGCATTTTATGAACAACACGTTCAAGAATCTGGATTATCAAAAGCTGTCTGCAGCTGCGATCCTGATGTGCGCGGTGATGATCGTGCTGATCGGCGTACTCTTCCTGATTGAAGACAAGGTGGGGAGGGATGTGGAATGAAAGCGCCTATGCGCAAGAAGCTCCGTGCTGTGCGGCAGGGGACGGTCACAGCGATCCTTTTTCTATTTTTCCTCAGCATATGTATTGTGTTTATCATGCCAACGCTTTTGACTTTTACAAATTCGTTGATGTCCAAGACTGAAATTGCGGCTAATTACGGACATGTGTTTGAAAGCGTGTCCGGCGATGCGAAGACGTATGTTTCTGAGGATACCAATTTGAAGCTGATACCGGATATGGTGGTTTTCGATCAATATGAAAACGTTTTGTTCAAAAAATCCTCAGTATCTGTTAAAATTTTGGAATTCCATGATTTTGACGGTGCCTATCGTCGTGTTTCAGATTTTTATCGCTTTGCTCGCCGCGTATGGCTTTGCCCGTTTTTCGGGAAAGCTGCGGAGCATTGTGTTTTTTTCCTATGTGATCTTGATGCTGATGCCTTATCAGGTCACGTTGGTGCCCAATTTTCTCGTATCTGAGTGGCTTGGTATTTTAGATACGAGATGGGCGATCATATTGCCGGGCGCATTTTCCCCTTTTGCCGTGTTTATACTGACCAAATTTATGCGGAGAATCCCGCCCGCGATTATTGAAGCCGCAAAATTGGACGGTGCGGGCGAAATACAGATGTTTTTTCGCATTTGTCTGCCGATGTCCAAGGGCATTATCTATTCGGTCGCGATTCTTATTTTCATCGACTATTGGAACATGGTGGAGCAGCCGCTTGTTCTGCTTAAAAATACAGATCTGCATCCGCTATCGGTATTCCTGTCTCAGATTAATACTGGGGATTCCGCGCTTGCTTTTGCAGTAGCCAGCATTTATATGATTATTCCGATACTCACTTTTTTGTACAGCGAGGATTACATCGTCGAGGGCGTGGCTTACGCCGGCGGAGTAAAGGGATAGGAGAGAGGTATTTATGGAAGAAAAAAACAAACGGGGTTGGATTAAAAACGTCATCATTATTTTCCTAATAATTATGCTGTTGCTGACCTTATTTTCAAATACGATTATGAATCGATCTCTGCCGGAGGTTGCGGTGCAGTATGCGGAAAGCGGTACGATCACGACGCAGGTGGAGCTGAGCGGAACGGTCAGTGCCAATCAGACGCGTGAGATCACCTTTGAAAATGCACGAAAGATAGACTCTGTGCTGGTTCGCCGAGGCGATTATGTTGAGCGCGGCACGGTGCTTGCGACGTTGATCGCGGGCGAAAGCGATGAGATTTATGACGCCGAGATCGAACTCAAACGCCTGGAAATCGAGTATAAGCAGCTTTTGCTTGAGAGCGAGGACACCCTGATCGCTACGCGTTATGAACTGGAGGACAAACAAAAGGAACTTGTGGAACTTCAGGCGTACATAGATGGTTATGGCGATCTCGAGACGGTGAAGAACAACTATCAGGCGCAGATCGAGATGCTTCAGGCGGAAATCAAGCAATTGGACGAGACGATCAAGTCTTTAGACAAGCAGTTAAGTAAGCTGACGGATTCCGGCTATAAGGATATGAGTAAGCTGAACGCCGCAATCGAAGAAGCAAAGGATGCGGTTGACGACGCGGAAAAGGCTTATAATTCGGCGAAGCGCGCTATGCAGAAGACGCAGACTGTTTACAACAATGCAAGCACCGTGTATGCAGGTGCGGAACAAGATTACGATTCGGCCGTCGATGCGCGCAAAAATATTGAATCCGATATTGACAAGCTGGAATCCCAGCTTGAGGATCTGAAGGACGAGCTTCAGGCGATTCAAGATTCGCTGGACTCGTTGGTGCCGCCCGGAGAGGGGGCAACGCCGGAGCAGATCGAGGAGTACAATCGCAAAAAAGCTGAACTGACTGACCAGAAAAACGAAAAGAACGCGGAGATCCGCGAGAAAAACAATCAAATTTCGAGCAAACAGTCCTCACTGAAAAACGCCAGGGAGGCAGAGACAGCCGCGCTGGAAAGCTTTAACTCCGCCGGAACCGCCATGAACAGCGCATATTCCAATTATACTAGCGCAAAGAGCGCCAGCGACAGTGCGGAATCCGCTTATAAAGCGGCGAAAAAGCATCTCAGCGATCTGAACGACGGCTGGGAGTACGCGCTTCTTTTTTCCCGCAAGGAAGAAGTAGAGGAAGAAAAGCAGCAGAAGAACGAGCAAATCGAGGAACTCCAGAAGCAGATGGACAAAGTGGCTGAAAAATTACCCAAAACATTGGAGGATGCTGAGGATGAAAAGGTGCAGCTTACGCGCAGCATCGAAAGCCTTGAGGCCACGATTCGCCGGACTGAAGCAAACGAAGATATAAACGGTCAGACGGAAGCGCTGAATTTGGAAATCAAACGCACGGAGATCAACCGTAAGAAGACCGAGATCGCAAAACTGAAGAGAAGACGACTTCAACTGAGATTACGGCCGTAGTCAGCGGCACGATCAGCAGTGTAAATATCGCGTCGGGCGACGAGGTAAAGGCGGGACAGACCGCGTTTGAAATCATTATGAACGATCAGGGATATACGATGGAATGTAGCGTGACCAACGCACAGGCGTCGAGGCTCAGCGTAGGCCAAGAGGCTGAGGTACAGTATTATTACTTACTGGGGGACGAAGCCTTCCGTCCGTATCTCTGCGATTAAGAATGATCCGAACAATTCAGGGAAAAGCAAACTTGTAACCTTTACCGTAGAGGGCGACATCAGCGACGGAACAAATTTGACGATTACAGTCGGCAGCCGCGGTTCCAGCTATGATACCGTCGTTCCAAACAGCGCGATTCGCGAGGATTCCGAGGGCAAATTTGTACTGCTGGTTGTTTCCAAATCGTCTCCGCTGGACAATCGTTTCTTTGCCGAGCGTAAAAATGTAGAGGTGCTTGCATCGGATGCTACAAAGAGCGCAATCGACGCTTCGCTGTCCTGGGGTGACTACATCATCACCAACTCTTCCGTGCCGATTTCGGACGGTATGCAGGTTCGGATGAGCGAATGAGGAGGCCAGCTGTGAAGAAACGGGTACTGGTCTTTGGCGTCCTTATGGCGGTGTTTCTTGTGCTGGCATTTTCTCTCGGTGCCGCCAGACGTTCCGTGACTGCGGGATATGACCGGGACTTCGCGGCGGAGCGCTTTCGCGGGGCGAATGCGGATAAATATACCCAGCTTTCGCTATACTGCACCGAGGAGGATTATTTGACCCCCGATGGCATGATGGCGGTCAAAAATTCTATCGAATCCGGGCTGACGGCGGAAAGCCTGCCGACTGCGGGAAATTATTTGCTCTGTGCGTCGATTGAGAAAAATGTGACGATCACGCGCGAACAAAATACATCCAGCGCGGTCGCTACGGTGTATTTTGGAGACTATTTTGGCCTGCATCCCGCTCTTCCGCTGACCGGTGGATTTCTGGAGGAGTCAGATGCAACCACCGAGTTCTGCGTGATTGACGATTTTGCCGCGTGGCGGCTGTTCGGTTCGGTCGATGTGTGCGGCATGGATTTGGAGATCAACGGAAAGTATTATACGATTTCTGCCGTGCTGGCTGCAGACCGGGGAACGTATTCCAAATATTACGGCATTACGCCGCGGGTATATATTTTGTATAACTCCGCGGCGATGCGGGATCAGAATTTGAGTTTTACTTCGCTCGAAGCGGTTCTACCGGATCCGATCACGGATTTTGGGCATGATCTGTTTGCATCGGCGGTGTCTTCCTATGGGGAAGCGGTTGTAATTAATCACGAACGCTTTACGCCGCTCCGCCTTTGGGAAAAAATCAAAGGGTATGACGTCGCTGGGCGTCATGACGGGCGCGTCGTATCCATATTATGAAAATATGTCGCGCATTATGGAAACCAAATGCGCTATGTTGCTGACTTTTGAGGCGGCGTCGTTTATATTGGCTGCGGCGATGCTGGTTTGTCTTGCCGTGTCCATATTCCGGCCCCTTCTCAGGCGGTTTCATGAAAAACGCAGAGCGCGTAAAATACACGCATTTTAAGGAGGAACAGAATGAAAAAAACGATGAGGGCAATTAGCTTTGTATTGGCCACATTGCTGGCGCTTTCGGCTTTGGCCGCTTGCGGTGGCAGGGAAAAGATGCCTGAAAAACAAGTGGTCGATCATGTGTATAAGTACAATCAAACCAAGCTTGTGACGGTAGAAGAGCCGGATTGGTCAAACGAGGAAGAGTTTCAGGGATATACGTATTTATCCAACAACTCGCTCGGGAAAAACGGTTACTGCTACGTGCTTCAAAGCGTGAATAAGGATTATGAAACGACGTCCACCGTTGCACATATTGGGACTTATGGCAGCGAAGAGGTTAAGGAAATTCCATCGATTTGCCGAATGATGAACAGCATCATTCTTATATGGATAATATGCTGGTGTTGGACGACGGTCTTGCTGTATTTATTCAAACAAGTACGTTAATTGATTCTGAAAATTATATTTATGATCAGAATTATTATCTGTATTTTTATGACTTTTCCGGAAATGGAACCGGCATGGTGGATTTGAAAAAAGCGTTTGATATCACAGGAGAAGATTCTTATTTTTATGTGAATACATCGCTGACGGACGGAAAAGATCTGTATTTTATATGCGATACGAACAAAGAAGAATACAGCAACAAATTGATTTGTTTTGGAACGGACGGCACGATAAAAAATACGTATGCGCTGATGCCGGAGGGCGAGGAAGGATATATCAATAATATTTATTTTATTGGCGATTCCGAACTTCTCTATGTGTATGAGAATTATAACTCGAATTCCTACACAACCACCTGCAAGCGTTATAATCTGGAAACCGGCGCACAGTCGGAGGTCGATACCGGCGATCTTGGATATCGTTTCAATTACAATTCGTTCGGCGGTGACGGCGCCGCGTATTATTCAGATAACTATGGCATTTACAAAGTGGACCTCGATACCGGTGTCCAGACTGAATTGATGAATTATATCAATTCCGATTATATTTATAACTACGGCAATTTTTATGCGCTGGACGGCGACCGTTTTGCTTCGCTGACGCGCGAATATAAGGATAACAAGACCACGCTGTACATGAATACCTTTGAAAAGGTACCGGACAGCGAGCTTACGCCAAAATATCTGATTACGGTTGCGTCGGCAGGATATGCATATAATTTCCAGGAGCAGATCGTAAAGTTCAACCTTGCCAGCGAAGAATACCGGATCAAATATGTGGACTATTCTCAGTATAATACCGACGAGGATTATACGGCGGGCAAGACGAAATTAAACGATGATATTCTGGCCGGCAATGTTCCGGACGTCATTATTTCCGATTCGGAGTTCTCCGTGTCCAGGTATGTCAACAAGGGACTCTTTGCAGATCTGTATACATATTTGGAAAAAGGATCCGGAATTTTCCAAGGATGACTTTTTGACCAACATTCTTAAAGCCTGTGAAATTGGCGGAAAGCTGTATGAGATTCCTACGGGTTTCTATGTGATGGGACTCATGGGCGGCAAGGATAAGATCAGCGAATTTGCCAATCTGACCATTCCCGAATTTGCCGCGAAAGTAGCCGCGTTGCCTGAGGGGGTGTCTTTCTTCCGTGAGGGTGAGGTTTCCAGAGCGAATATGCTTCAGATGCTTTTTTATCTGAATTATACGAATTTCATCGATACGGCGACTGGAAAATGCAGTTTTAATAACGACGATTTTAAGGCGATTTTGGAATATGTCAATACACTGCCCGAGAAGACCCGGTGGGAAGATGAAAATTTCAATTATGAAGACTTTGACTGGGATGCTTATAATAATGCGTTTAAAGAGGGCAAGGCAATCGCAGAAATGACTTCGCTTGATTCTTTTTACGCTTTTGAAAATCAGTCCTATAACTTTGGCGGAATGGAACTGGAATTTGTCGGCATGCCTTCGCCTGACCGCGACGGGCTTGTCTTTACCTGCTCCAACCTGAAATTCCTCATCAGTGCAAAGAGTCCGATGGCTGATGAAGCTTGGAATTTTGTCAAGCTGTTCTTTACAGAGGAATACCAAACCGAAGACAACTGGGCGTTTTCGGTAACCAAGGCCGGATTGGAAAAGCAGAAGCAGGCTGCTTTGGATGCGATCAAAGAGCGTGAAGCAGCGAAGCAGGATGCGGATTCCGAGACCGACGTTATGCCGCGCGATTCGGAAGCCGTGGTTGTTACGGCGAGCGGCACTATCATCTCTGAACCGAGTTATAATAATGATCGTAGAGATATGACTGTCGAGGATGTGGAGCGGATTGCGGAGATTGCAACCAGCGTACACAAACAGTTGATTTACAATGAGAATGTGTTTAATATTGTGAGCGAGGAGGCGTCCGCGTATTTTGCGGGAAAGAAGAGCGCGGACGAGGTCGCGTCGCTGATTGAAAACCGGGTGCAGATTTATATCGGCGAATCCAGGTAACTATTTAAGCGAACAAAACGGCGGCGCGCCGAAAAAGGCAGCTGCAATGCGGGAACGCACAAACATCGTGAGATCCGGAATTTACCGGATAGAACCATAAAAAATAAGAGGGGTACTTAGCTTGATCGCTGAGTACCCCATATTTTTTTTTTTCTGGACTATAATAGATTTTGGCATTGTTGCAAAAAGATATAAAAGGGATATTCCCGTTTTCTCTGCACGCCTCTGTGGCGGGGAACGCTTTTTGCTTACATGAACGCGTGGCAAGCGGTCACGAGCCATAGTGCCTGCTTTTTTGTTTCTTGAAAAGGTGAGGCGGAAAGAGGGCATATTGCGATATGAGTTTAAAAAAGAAAGGATTTTATCTTGAATATTTACGGATATATTAGAGTTAGTACCAAAGAACAGAACGAAGATCGGCAGCGTATCGCTTTGCGTGAAGCCGGCGTGCCGGAAAAAAATATTTTTATGGATAAGCAGTCGGGCAAAGATTTTGAACGGCCGCAATACAAAAGGCTGTTGAGCAAACTAAAAAAAGACGATCTGCTCTATATCAAGAGCATAGACCGCCTGGGCAGAAACTATGAGGAAATTTTGTGGCAATGGCGCAGCATTACCAAAGACAGCGATGTTGATATTGCGGTGCTGGACATGCCTTTGCTGGATACTCGCCGAGGTAAAGATTTGATGGGAACCTTTCTTTCCGATATCGTATTGCAGGTTTTGAGCTTTGTTGCGGAGAACGAACGCGCGAACATTCGGCAGCGTCAGGCTGAAGGAATAGCGGCTGCGAAAGCCAAAGGGGTACGGTTTGGACGGCCGCCTAAGCCCTTGCCCGAGCGTTTCGATGCTGTTTATCCGTTGTGGATCGCCGGAAAAATGACGGGCACCGCCGCAGCTAAAGAATGCGGAATGCCGCTCGCGACCTTTCTGTATCGGGCGGAAATTTGTAAGAACGCGAAAGTACTATAAACCAGCATATTACAAAAAAGTGTACTTTTTTAGTAAATCCGTTCTGGTCTATTAACGTTAGCATTATAACATCGTTTAGCTAAAGGTTCAATACATAATTTGTAAAATAATTGTGAACTTCAACGCTGAATTTCCAAATAATGTAAGGCTAGAAAAGTACACGTTTCTGTAGTCAGGAGGTATTTGGATGAAGAAGAAAATGCTAATGTTTTTGTTCGCTTGCATTTTTGCAGCGGGGATTTTGCCCGCTGTAACGTTTGCAGCCGATACGGACGCCGCGCCGGCAGTTTATATATCGGCAGACGGGGATGACGCGGCCGGCGACGGAACGAAAGACAAGCCCTACGCCACGCTGAGCCGAGCGGTGACAGAGGCGCCCGACGGCGCGACGATTTATGTCATGAGCGATCTTACCGTAACGCGGTGCGCCCGTTACTATGATAAGGCTCTGACTATTGCCAGCGGCGAAGGAGGTCCGTTTACGATTACGCGCGGTTCTGATTTTGAGTGTCAGCAGGATCCGGCGCGAAGCACATATAATCCTGCAATGATTGAAGTCGGCGGCCAAACGAACGATAAGCCGTCGGCTTTTCTGCGGCTTGAAAATATCATTTTGGACGACGCCGGACTGCGCGAGGGTTCCCGTTTTCTGCAGGCCGAAAGCGATGGAGACGGCAATACGGTGGATACAAAAGGAAATGTTCTTTCCAATACTGACATTGTTCCGGATGCTATGGTCGCAACCTATAACGGCGTTGCCGATATTTGCCTTGGAGACGGAGCCGTACTGCGCAACTTTGGCGGTATGTCTGCCGTGCGTGTGTCGGGCGGAACGCTGACTATGGAATCCGGCAGCTTGATTGAGGATACCATCGCTGTGGATCGTGTCAAAAATAAAGCTGACTACGGCGCGGCTGGCGCAGTCTGGTCGCAGGGGGGCGCCGTTACGATGGAAGAAGGGTCGAAGATTTGCGGCGCGGTTGGCCGCGCGATCTATATGGACGGCGGTACGGCCGATATCAGCGGCGTAATTTCTCAAATTAAAGAAGATGTCAGCATGTGGTGGGGAAATTCCGGCGTTGCGGTTCACGTAAGAAACGGCGCGTCCGTGGTTTTGACTTCCACGGGCAGGATTTTAGACCTGCCGAACGACGGATTTGCCGTTGATATTATCAACGATGGTAGCCAATTTACTATGGATGGCGGCTCGGTGCTCCGCGGCGGGAAAAATGGTGTGAATATTACTTCCGGCTCGCTGTATATGAACGGGGAGATCACCGGGTATACCCGCGGCGGACATGTTGTGCAAATGTCCGGAGAGGGCAATAAGTACTGTAAAATCGGCGCTTCCGGATATATTCACGGCAACACGTGCTGGTATGGCGCTATCTATATCCAGGCGCCGGATGGCGTGCTGGATATTTACGGGAAAATCAATGACAATACCAACAGCGACCGCGGCGGCGCGATCGCAATGGCGAATAACTTTGCCGGTCATCTCGTTACGATGTATGACGGCGCTGAGATTATCGGAAATCATTCCGATCAAACCGGCGGCGGAATCATGGTGAGCTGCGGCACCTTTGTGATGAACGGCGGCACCATTTCCTGCAATACCGCAGGAATGGAAGGAGGCGGAGTCTTTGTACGCCGCGGCGGTATTTTTATCATGAACGGCGGCCGAATTACGGATAACGTCTCCGCCGCATACGGAGGCGGTATTGCGTATGAAGCGCAGCCTTATCACGGCCTTGATCCCCGCGTTGAGCTTCTGGGCGGTACGGTGTCTGATAATACCGCGAAAAACGCATCCAATGATATTGCGGTTTCGGCGTCGTATTTCAGCCAATCTGAACGCTGTCTGCTGATTGCCGACGGCGCTTCCGTCGGCGACTGGGGCGTTTATTTCGCGGCCGACGCTAAAACAGTAACGCCCGCGGCAGGCAGCTTTGATATAAAGCTTGGAAATGCCGCCGGCAGCAGTATTGAGGCGATCAATAACGCGGCCGACGCTAAAGGCTGGGGCGGCGTTTTGGCCTCTTTCTGGATGCAGCGTCATGGCGCGGCTAAACTGATAGTCAAGGGGCTGCAGAACGTAAACGCATCTCTGCCTGTTTATGCGGCCGTGCTGGAGACGGACGAACAGGGGATGCCCGCCGAGGACGCGGAATGTGCGTTCTACAGCACGGCGGTTACGGATGATGGAATTGTACTTGCGGTTCCCGGGGACTTTACATACGGCTGCGCAGTCGCGCTGATTCAGCCTACGGACTTCTACGGACTTTTGACGCTCACTGCACCCGCTACGATTACCGAAGCGGAAGGCGCGGAGAATTATGAGATTGTTTATACGGCTGTGTTTACGCCCTCTCAAAATTTGCTGAGCTTGATCGACGCGGGAGAGACTTTGTCCGGTCTGACCGTTACGCTGGTTCCTGACAAGAAGCTGACGGAGCGCGTTACGGAAATCGAAATTACCTTAAGTGAATTGACGTCTCAGTTTACCGCCACGCTTCCTGCGGATTGTTTGACCGCGGACGGCGTTTTGTATACTTCCGGCAATGTGCGCGCCTCGCTTGGCGGCCGCTCCGTTTATATTCCCGGCAATATTGTTGAGACGGATATGATCGTTTTAAATCGGTATACCGTCAAATTTGACGCGAACGGAGGCGTGCTGGATGAGGGAACAGCGACTTTGGTAACGGTAGTCGAAGGGGATATGGTGTCGCAGCCCGTCGCGCCTTCCCGCAAAGGCTACGATTTTTCCGGCTGGTATTCGGACGGCGCGGCGTATGACTTCGCATCGCCGATAACCGGCGATATTACGCTTACTGCGCAGTGGAAACAACATAGGAACCCGCCGATTATTCCGAAAACAGGAAGCGTCGTTCTTACTAAAACGGATCTTTCGGATACTTCTACAGTGCTGTCCGGCGTGATCTTTGAACTGTATAAAACAGGCGCGTCAAAAATCGGCACTTATATTACGGATCAGCAGGGAACCATTCGTGTAAATAAGCTTGCCGCCGGGGCGTATTATTTCGTTGAGACGCGCGCCGCGGAGGGATATGTATTGGATACGGCTCTGCATCCATTCACCGTTAGAAACGGTCAGACCGTTCGTTTGACCGTAACCAATCAAAAGAGCGACGTCCCGAGTCTGTTTGCAGACGAGCACCGTGCTTATATTGTGGGATACCCAGATGGGCTTATTCGTCCTGAGGCGAATATTACGCGCGCGGAGGTTGCGACGATTTTTTTCCGGCTTCTTTCAGACGAAGCGCGGCAGCGGTATATGACGGAGGAAAATTCGTTTGCCGACGTGCCGAAAGCCGCTTGGTATAACACCGCGGTTTCCACAATGGCCGCTTTGGGCGCAGTCAGGGGTTATGACGGCAGGTACTATCCGAACAATGCGATTACGCGCGCGGAATTCGCTGCGATCGCCGCGAGATTTGATTCTAACTCGGAATTCTCTGGCAGTGCGTTTACCGACATTTACGGCCATTGGGCTCAAAAGGAAATCAGCGCCGCTGCGAACAACGGATGGATTCTCGGTTATGAAGACGGCACGTTTAGACCGGAACGGCGTATTACGAGAGCGGAGGCTATGGCGATGGTCAACCGCGTTTTGCAGCGTATTCCCGAGACGGCCGACGATTTGCTGGACGGTATGATCCTTTGGCCGGATAACGCGGATTCCGTTGCATGGTACTATCTTGCGGTGCAGGAAGCAACCAACAGCCATGCGTATATTCGCAAAGGGAACGGATACGAGTCATGGGTAAAACACTGAAAGCAAGTCGGATCAGCCGTAAAAAATTCCCGCGCTGCCGTAAGCTCCTAAAAATCTTATAAAGCAATAAGACGCCCTCCATTTTTATAAGACGGAGGGCGTCTTATTGCTTTGCGGCGCTTTCGGCCGGTAAAACGGTGTCTTAATACAGTCCCATTGCGGAGGGGAGAAACGTTTTGCCTTTTTTTGTGAAAACAAGCAAAATAGTGTTTTCCTGCTCGACGACGCCTACAAAATTTTTCAGCGTTGCGGCGTAGGAAATCTCACAGGTAAACGTACTGTCTCCGTAGGGGACAAAATTTTTTGCTTCAATTGCTTCAAGCGTCATGGCTTGCGGAGCGATGTACATGTAGCCGATATAGGAGTTTTTTAAATTTTTGTAGAGCGGGCTGGGGTACCGGGTCAGCGCTAACACGGCGTCCAGATTGGCCTGCGTGTTGCGGTAGCCCTGCGTAGTGTAGTGCAGATACGCTTTTACAAAGTCAACAGCCTGCGTAGCGTAGGCGGCTTGCAGGGCTTCGTCCGCCGGAAAAATGCAGGTGTAGCGTCCGGCGCCGTCCGGGATAACGTCAAGTGAAATATCATCGGCGGCCGCCGTAAATACGGGGGGCGCGTACAGATTGCTCAGAGTATATTCGGTGGCGGACGGCGCAGCAGACAGTCCGGAAAATTCCGATTTCCACAGAGCGTCGACCGCAGTAATTTGATCGTCGGACAGCGCTTTTCCGTTGGCGAAGACTTTGGCGTTTGCCGGGGCGAGCAGCGTATAGCTTGCGGCGGGTGCGTCAAAGCGGTAATCGTCCGCTTCCTGCCGGGCGAGAAGTGGCGTTTCATCCAAATGCGCAGTGACTTCGGCTTCTCCGTACACAGTATTGACCGCGTAGGTGCACAGCGAAATAGTATTTCCCAGCAGATCTGGCAGGGTGGAACCGGTCTCTTTCAGGAAAACGTCGGTGACCCGCAAGCCGCCTATGCGGATAACCGCTTCGCTCGGCGCGGTAATTGTGACCGTATGCAGCTTCGGCTCTGGGTAATCGTACAGGCGGTCCCATCTGCCGCTGCCCGTCAGCAAAAGTTCCGTTCAGCCGGACTTCTATGTCAGGCTCTAAAATAAAGTTTTCTATCCTGTAAGTGTCAAACAGCGTGCCGCCGCCAAATACGGTAAATGCGCTGTGCGCTTCCAGGCAAGTTTCTCCGGCAATTCTCCCGCCGATGCGGATCTCCGCGTCGGCCGGGACGATCAGGCATAACGTGTGTTTTGTCAAAAGTTCCTGCGAAATGAGTTCCGCTTTCTGCACACGGTAGGGCCGAAAGCCAAAAAGACCGGATTTCTCGCCGATCTCCAGTGTGACCCGCAGAAGCTTTGTATCGCCGGCGCTGATGAGATACACCGGATTTTCATAGGTGTATTCCCGAATCAATTTGGAATAGGCCAGCGAGGAGGGCGCAAATTCCGCTGCCAGCCGTTCTGCCGTTTCCTGCGCCGGTTCGAAGGGATTTTGCATATCTGGATGCGCTTTAAGCAGGAGATTGTAAAATTCGGCAGGATCGAGTGCGTCGATATAGCGTTCGACGGCATAGAACGGCTGCGCGCTTTGAAACTGCGCCATAGCGCTCCACATAACGGCGCAGCAGATCAGAATCAAACCAAGCCAGATCAGCGCATAAATGCAGAGCTTTCGTGCGAACGGCAAACGCCGCTTTGTTTGTTTTGTAGATGGTTCGGACATCGGTATTCTCACTTTACAAGAATTGCGGTGGCGACGACGCGCTCGCCGTAAACGTATGCGCTGTTGGTAATATTTTCTCCCTCGTAGATCATCAGTGAGGAGGAGCCGCCGTCAAGATTGGTGGCGTTGACTGCGCCGAATTCCAGAAAAATTTCCACCAGATCGTCCAGTGTTGCGCCCAGCGAATCGACGCTGCGCCCGTTAATCACGAGAAGAAGGATCGCGCCGTCTTCCCGCTGGCCGATCGCCGTCCGGGGATTCAGTCCGCCGCCAAGGGAAGCGCGTTCGTTCTGCGGCTCGCCGTTGATGATCAGCGCAGGACCATAGGAGGCGGCGTATTGTATGTTTCGATCCAGCGCGGTTTGCGCGGTCATGCGTCCGACGTGCAGAAGTCCGTCCGCATCGATGCCGGCTAAAGAGTAGTACGAACCCGGACTACCCCAGAGCAGTTTCCCTTCATAAATTACGATGCCGTCGGGAATACCGCCGGTGCCCGATCCGTTGGGATCGTAAAATCCGCCTGCATTGGTTCCGGCCACAGCGCCGTACTGCTCGATCATCTTATGTACGGTAAGCCCGCGTTTCCCCTCGCCGAAGCCCTCCGACGGGATGCCTACAAAAACGCGGGTTGGGTCTTCGACCACCATCATTTTTCCGTAATAGGTGCCGCCGCGCACGTCGTGAATTTCGATTCCGCTTTGCATATCGCCGGTATTGCTGCCGGCCGGAAGATCGTCTGTGTAGTCCTCCCTTGACGGAAGTTGGATCAGCGAGGCTTCAATTTCTACGTCGGTCGCTTCCTCGGTGCGCGAAATGATATCCTCGATCTTTGCCTGGCTCATATACAGCCGGGGGGGACAAATTTTGCGGCGCTCGTTTCCATCAGAGAGGTCACAAGCAGTTTGCCTGCATAGGATGAAGGACCATAGATCATGACGCCGATGACGCTGTAGAGCAGCAGAAACAGAAAAAGAGTGTGCATAGCGCGATCGCTGTGATTTTTAAAAGGCGTTGTTTCATTTTGGACTCCTGTATACGCTGACTTGCCGCCGTTTGCACGCGGATTGGAATCACTGGTTCAAAAAAAAAAAAATACGTGCGCGCAGCTTTGCGGGGACAAACTTCAAGATTTGATTTTATTATAGCATTTTTTGCAGGCAGTTGACAATAAAATCCGACAAAAATTCTTGGAATATTTGCCTTGTGTAGATCCCGAGACGAATGCGTGACAGAAAGTTGTGGCAATTGTGAAAAAACGACATAAAGCTATTGGGATTTTCGTTGAATTTGTTCATTGCGAAACCTTTCTTGAATTGGTAAAATAAGTTGTAAACCATTTTTGGGAGTTTTCCCAAGAAATCAAAAATGGATCAATCGGAGGAAAACAATGAAAAAGTTACTTGCATTCGTTCTGACAGCCGTTATGCTGCTTGCGTTTGCCGCCTGCGGTGAAAAAGAGCCCACCGGCACGCCGGACATAAGTGGCGGGGACGTAACCAACGTGCCGCAAGACTTCAAAGTCGGCGTTATTCTGATCGGCGACGAGACTGAGGGCTATACGCTGGCGCATATGAACGGCATTAAGGCCGCAGCCCAGGCGCTTGGGTTGGCTGAGGATCAGATTATCTGGAAGTATAAAGTGGAAGAGAATGCGGCCTGTAAGGACGCGGCCGAGGAATTGGCCGACGACGGCTGCAAAATTATCTTCTCCAACAGCTACGGTCATCAGACGTATATGGTGCAGGCCGCCGAGGAATTTGAAGACGTTACGTTCGTTTCTATGACGGGTGATTTTGCTGCGATCTGCGGTTTGGACAATTTGAAAAACGCATTCACCAGTGTTTACGAATCCCGCTATGTATCGGGCGTCGTCGCCGGACTGAAAGTGAAAGAACTGCTGGACAGCAAGGTTCTGACGCCCGAAACCACGCCGAATAATTTTGATGGAGACGGCAATGTCAAGATCGGCTATGTCGGCGCTTACAACTACGCGGAGGTCGTTTCGGGTTATACGGCTTTCTTCCTTGGCATCCAGTCGGTTGTGCCGAATGTTGTGATGGAAGTCAACTATACGAACTCCTGGTTTGATATCGCAAAAGAAGGTGCGGCTGCGGAGGCTTTGATGGCAAATGGCTGCGTGATTATCGGCCAGCATGCCGACTCTACCGGCGCGCCTGCGGCAGTGGAGAAAGCGCTCAAGAACGGCACGACCGCTTATTCTGTCGGCTATAACATCGACATGCTTCCTACTGCGCCGACTGCCGCTCTGACGTCGGCTTCCAACGACTGGTCCGTATATTATACGTATGCGATCGGCGCTGCGATGCGCGGCGAAGAAGTTGTCGTTGACTGGGCGCACGGGTACGATCAGGGAGCGGTCAACATCACGGCGCTCGGCAATTCCTGCGCACCTGGTACGGCTGAATATGTTGAAGGTGTCATTGCAAAGCTGAAGAGCGGCGAACTGAAGGTGTTTGATACCGATACCTTTACGGTCGGCGGCGAAAAAGTGACGACCAACATCGTTGATCTTTCCTATATGGATTATTCTACGATGACGCCGATTTATGTCGGCGAAAAGGTCGAGACGATCGTAGACGGTGCATTTGTAGAGTCTACGTTCAGAAGTGCGCCTTATTTTGCGCTTCGTATAGACGGCATTGTTGAAAAGTAATTTTTTAGTTTTCATACGCAAAGGGAAGCTTATTTACGGCTTCCCTTTGTGAGTTTTCAGTATTTTCCTGGTAAAATCAGGCATTGATGATGAAAGGGGCAGTCTGCCGGTATGGAATACGCCATTCGGCTCCAAAACCTCACCAAGACTTTCGGCGACGTCGTTGCAAACAAAAATATTTCGCTGGATGTGCGCCGCGGAGAAATACTCTCTCTGCTCGGTGAAAACGGGAGCGGCAAAACTACGCTTATGAATATGCTGTCGGGCATTTATTATCCCGACGCGGGAGAAATTTACATAGCCGGAAAACCGGTCGATATCCGGTCGCCAAAAGACGCGCTGACGCTGGGGATCGGCATGATCCACCAACATTTTAAGCTGGTGGACGTGTTCACCGCGGCAGAGAACATTGTTCTTGGGCTGAATGAAAAAGGCGGACTTGATCTTGCTGGCGCGGGCCGGAGGATTCGCGATATCTGCGACCGCTACGGATTTGATATCGATCCGGAGCAGAAAGTGTATGACATGTCGGTTTCTCAGAAACAAACGCTGGAGATCGTCAAAGTGCTCTACCGCGGCGCGGATATTTTAATCTTGGACGAGCCTACCGCCGTGCTGACGCCGCAGGAAACTGAAAAATTGTTTCGCATTATGCGCAACATGAAAAAAGACGGAAAAGCCATTGTGATTATTACGCACAAGCTTCATGAGGTGCTTGAAGTTTCGGACCGCGTTTCTATCCTGCGCCGGGGCGAGTATGTCGGAACGGTCGATACCGCTGGCGCGGACGAGCTTTCTCTGACAGAAATGATGGTCGGCAAAAAGGTGACGCTGAATATCGAGCGTCCCGTGCCGCAGAATCCGGTCAAGCGCCTGGAGATCCGCAATCTTTCCTGCCATAATGTGGAGGGATCAAAACGCTGGACAGCGTGTCGCTGGATGTTTATGGTGGAGAAATTTTGGGAATCGCCGGCGTGTCCGGCAGCGGACAAAAAGAACTGCTTGAATCCATAGCCGGTCTGCAGGAAACGGAAGAGGGCGGAAGCATCGCTTTTTATGCGCCGGGGCAGGAATCGAAAATGCATCAGCTTGTGGGGCTTACGCCGAAGAAAATCAAGGAATTCGGAATCTCGCTTTCGTTTGTTCCGGAGGATCGGCTCGGCATGGGACTGGTCGGTTCCATGGGAATGACCGACAATATGATGCTCAAAAGCTATGAGGCGGGGCATTCGTTTTTTACGCATCGCCGCGCGCCGAAAAAGCTGGCCGAAACGATCAAAGACGAACTGGAAGTCGTTACGCCCGGCGTTAATACGCCGGTGCGCCGTCTTTCGGGCGGCAATGTGCAGAAGGTGCTGGTTGGCCGTGAGATTGCATGCGCGCCGACGGTACTGATGACGGCTTATGCGGTGCGAGGATTGGATATTAACACCTCATATACGATCTATCGTCTGCTGAACGAACAGAAAAAGCGGGGCGTCGCTGTGATTTATGTCGGCGAGGATTTGGATGTGCTGATCGAACTCTGCGACCGCATCCTTGTGCTTTGCGGCGGCCGTGTTAGCGGGATTGTGAATGCGCGGGAGACTACAAAAGAAAAGGTTGGACTTCTAATGGCAACCAAGAGCGGAAAGGAGCATGAGAACCATGACGAAATCGATCGCTAAGGCATCCCGTCATGAACCGCTGATTCGCTTGGCGCGGCGGGATGCGGTTCCTTTTTGGAAAAAAATGACGGTTCGCGTAATCTCCGTGCTGCTTGCGCTGGTGGTTGCGGCGCTTTTCCTGTATTTTGTGACCGGGCTGAATCCGATTGAAGTCTATAAAACGATGTTCAAGGGTTCGTTTGGTTCCAGGCGGAAGATTTTTATCACGCTGCGCGATATGTCCACGTTGCTGTGCGTAGGCATTGCGCTGGCGCCCGCGTTTAAAATGCGTTTTTGGAATATCGGCGGAGAGGGGCAGGTACTGATGGGCGCGCTTGCCGCGGCCATGTGCATGATTTATCTTGGCAATCGGGTTCCCGCGTGGCAGCTTTATACCGCTATGGCGCTTTTCAGCGTTTTTGCGGGGGCGCTGTGGGCGTTTTTTCCGGCGTTTTGCAAGTCCAGATGGAATACGAACGAGACCTTATTCACACTGATGATGAATTATGTTGCGATTCAGCTTGTCGCCTGTTTTACTAATATTATGCGCGGACAAAATTCTTCCATGGGACAAATCAATCAGACGACGAAAGCAGGATGGTTTCCCAAGGTTTTCGGGTATACGTTTACGATCAACATTATCGTGGTTGCCGTTCTGATGCTGCTTATGTTTTTGTATCTGCGGTACAGTAAGCAGGGATATGAGATCGCCGTTGTCGGAGAAAGCGAGAATACGGCGCGGTACGCGGGCATCAACGTGCGCCGGGTTATGATCCGCACAATGCTGATTTCAGGTGCGATATGCGGCGTGTGCGGCTTTTTGATCGTAGCGGGGCGCGATTATGCGATCTCGACCACGACGGCGGGTGGTTCCGGCTTCACGGCGATTATCGTAGCTTGGCTGGCGAAGTTCAACACATTTTATATGGCGCTGATATCGTTTATTTTGACCTTTCTCGGCAACGGGGCAAAGCAAATCGCGTCTGATTTCAAGCTGAATGAATACGCATCGGATATTGTGACCGGGATCATTCTGTTTTTTATCCTCGGCAGCGAGTTTTTTATCAATTATAAAATTATTTTCCGCGGTAAAAAGCATGGAGTGGGGGAGGTGCGGTCATGATTGAAAATCTGATAGCGTGGATCCTGCGCGCCGTGTCGTTCGGAACCATCATCATGTATGGTTGCATGGGCGAGACGATTACTGAAAAATCGGGGAATTTGAATTTGGGCGTTCCCGGTATTATGTACCTCGGTGGCTTTGCGGGGTTTGCGGGCGCATATTATTATGAGGAATTGACCGCAAAACCCAACGCGGTGCTTTGCATTTTGATTGCAGTCGCATGCGGATTTTTGGCGGCCGCGTTCGGCGGGCTCATTTTCAGCTTTTTGACGATTACACTGCGAGCCAATCAAAATGTGACCGGTCTTGCGCTGACGACGTTCGGCATGGGGGTCGCCAATTTCTTTGGCGTTATGATTCTGAACGGCGGCACGGCGGTCAAGGCGGATTTTGCCAATACGGTATTTACCGCGAAAATCCCATATCTGTCATCGCTCGGCATTCTGGGACAAACCGTATTTTCCTATGGCTTTCTTGTCTATGCGGCGATTTTGCTTGCAGTGATTCTGCGCTTTGTTTTGAACCGGACGCGGGTGGGACTGAATCTGCGCGCAGTCGGCGAGAATCCGGCGACGGCGGATGCGGCCGGAATTAGCGTTATCAAATACAAGTATCTGGCGACCTGTCTTGGCGCGGGAATTTCGGGGCTTGGCGGTCTGTATTATGTATTGGATTTCAACAGTGGAATTTGGGCGACCTCCGGAGAGATCGAGGCGCTCGGCTGGCTTGCGGTAGCTCTGGTCATCTTTACAGTTTGGCGGCCAGTCAATGCAATTTGGGGGGCATATCTGTTTGGCACACTGTATTGGCTGTATCAATATCTGCCGAACATTTTAGGCTTTAAAATTACCAATTATATGACCGATCTTGTTCGCATGGTTCCGTATATCGTGACAATCGTTGTTTTGATCGTGACCAGTTTTCGCAAGAAACGAGAGAGCCAGCCGCCGCAGAGTCTCGGGCTCGCTTATTTCCGAGAAGAGCGGTGAGACCAAAAAGGCTTGAAAAGCAATATAATTTTTCCTATTAAAATAAAAAGCGGCGATCTGCCGCTTTGACTCCGTCGAAACCCTAGAGGTTTTTCGACGGAAAGGTTTGGTTGGCTTTTTGCGCATAAAGAGCGGATCTGCGCCGCTCTTTATGTGCATTTTTATTGCCGTCTCTTTGAATTGAGTATGCCTGCTTGTTTAGCACTGTGGAGCAAAAAAGCTGCAGATGCTCTATTCACAAACTTCGCTGTAAGAACTGATTTGTGCATGCAGCATTAATATTCGCGCCGCTGTATCTCAACTGCTCATCTGAATCCGCCGTTGCTTGCCCGGCCAATACGATGTAATTTCGGACGTCTTTTGCAAAAATTAGAACCAGATGTGCACTTTGAAACTTTTTTGACAGCGGGGGCAGCGTACCGAATGACTGCCGCGGCGCACGGGCAAACGGAGGATCGATTTACAGTACCGGCATTTGCGGTACCGGCAGACTTTAAAATCCCGGATTCGGTCGCGGTTCAGCTTAAAAAAACGCTTGATTTTTGCTATGATATCGAGAAAACGCCGGTTTTCCTCGCGCCGCTGATAAATATTTTTCGAAAAATATCGAAAGAGCGCCCATATAAAAAGAACGTCCGCCGCGACCAGCAAAATATAGGAGCGTAAGAAGGTATTGATAAAACCGAGCAGTAAAAAAACGATCAATAATGTGTAATAAAGCGAATCTGCGCCATACCTGCCGTACATAAAACGGTTAAATCGGTCAAGCAGTCTGCGAAACATAATATCACTCCCAGTTATATAGAATAACACGGCAATACGATGGTTGTATAGCATACAGGTGAAAATGCGGTGAAATGCCGGTTGACATTTTTAAAACGGGCGTATAGAATAGATACAAGCTTCTGAAAAGGAGAAAGACATGGCGAAACAGGCTTGGAGAGGCGGTGCGCTGCTTGCGCCGCTGCCCGCAGTGCTTGTCACTTCGGGTACGATGGAACATGCGAATGTAGCGACGGTAGCGTGGACGGGCATGGTCAATACGATTCCGCCAAAAACGTATATTTCTTTGAGAAAGAGCCGCTACAGTTTTGAATTGATTGAGGAAAACGGTGAATTTGCAATCAATCTGACGACGGCGGATATGATCCGTGCCGTAGATTACTGCGGTATGTATACGGGCAGAAAGACAGACAAATTTAAAAAATGCGGCTTGACCAAAACGCCGGCCAGTAAGATTTCTGCGCCCCTCCTTGTCGAAAGTCCGCTCTGCCTTGAATGCCAGGTCGTCGAGCAGCGGGAACTCGGCACACATGTTTTGTTTCTTGCAGACATTGTAGCAACAGACGTCGAGAAAGCGCTTTTGGACAAAAATGGTAAGCTTGATCTTGCCCGCGCGCATCTTGCGGCGTTTGCACACGGTGAATATTTTGAGCTTGGCCGCCGAATCGGGCGCTTTGGATTTTCAGCGGCGGGAAAAAAATCATTGCGCGCCGGAAAGCAAGGAAAGGATTTGGGACATGGCAAAACTGCGCGCGGTTTGAAAAAAAAGCAGCAGGCAAGCAGCGCTGAGCCGGGAAGGGGATTTACATGAATTTCAATGATTTTAGCGGGGGAGCATCGTGTTTTGCCGGGGTGGATTTTATGTTTAAGATTTTCCCGATTCTGTTTGGGGTCGTATTTTGCGTTGTTCTCGCATCTTTTATCGTCGTTGCGGCTCGGGGAATCGCACAGTGGAACCGGAACAACCGGGCGCCGGTGCTGACTGTTGAAGCGACGGTAGCGGCCAAGCGGATGCATATTGGCCGTTCGCATCATTCTGGCGCGGATAATATGGCGCACAGCGCAGCGTCTACGGCTTATTTTGTCACGTTTGAGGTAGAAAGCGGAGACCGCATGGAATTGGCTGTGACCGGTGAGGAGTACGGTTTGCTGATCGAGGGGGATACAGGGCGTTTGACGTTTCAGGGAACGCGGTTTAAAGGTTTTGATCGAATTTAGAAACAAAATTTTTTAGGTCTATTTTCCCCCTTTGTGTTGCTGGACTCTACCAACGATCTATTTTGCAGCAGTTCAATATGGGTGCATTATAAACGATAATAAATGTGAAAAAACGGAATTGGTTTCATAAAAGGGTGATTGAAATGTTCGGTTCACCAGCATTTATGTTTAGACAGAAAATGATTTTAAAAAAATTCAAAGATTGTGGAGCAATATCAGAAGAAAGTGCTAAAACACTGGAAGAAGCAGGCGTATTCAATCCGGATGCTTTTTCAAACATAACAGAAGATTTGGTAAATAAACAGAAATTAGCAAAAACAGAATTTCAAAAATATTATCTGACAATTAAGGAATCAAATCCCGATGAATAAGTCAAATACAACACGGGGGCGTACTAATGAGCATTTTAGGGTGTTTTTTGGACTTGGGGCGGAAAAAATAATTTCTGCAAACAATTTCACGGATGGCACTGTAACAGAAGTAAAAGCTTGCCGGTGGATGAAAATAAACAAAACGCCTGTACGCGCACATTCTTTAGACGGGGCTGTATTTCCGCATATTATTCATTTTACATACAGTGTGGATGGAACGGTGTATAAAGGCAGCCGTTATGTAAATTGGTGTGCACAATGCCCTCAAGTTAAAGCGCGCATAACCGTATATTTTGACGAGGTAAACCCTGCAAACTATGCGGTTAAAATCTGATAACGAAGAATATGTGTAAGGCTCTGCCCGTGAAAGGCAGAGCCTGAGTCTGTTGAAAAAACTTTGGTTTTTCAACAGAAAGGGTTTGGTTTGCTCGCGCCGCGTGCGCCCGCATCGGATATGCAGCCGCGGCGGCGCGTGTCCGATTTGAGCAGGGGGGTTGTAATGTCGGTTATTCCCGAAGCTTGCTGGATACGCCGGTTACATATGCGCCCATATGATCGCTGTACCCTTCATATTCGATTTGAAACGCGCCGTTTGTATACATTAATTTAGTCACGGACGCATTGTTTGCCCACATGACCTTTTGAATATCTTCGACCGGCCAACCATGCAGAAAGCACAGCATGCCTCGAAGTAGCGCGCCGTGCGATACTGCGCAGACGGTTTTGTCCGCGTATGTTTCCGCAATCGCGCAAATCGCGCGCTGTGCGCGCGCAAAGCACTCTCTTACCGTTTCGCCGCCCGGGCAGACGGTTTTATACATTTCATGATTCCAAATATCTATGGCGTCGGGAAAGCGGCGGGCCACTTCTTCGATCGGGAGTCCCTCCCAGTCGCCGAAATCCATTTCGGAAAGATCTTCTCGCTGGAGCACATCAAGCCCGCGTGTTCTGGCGATTGGAACCGCCGTATCATACGCGCGGGACAACGGACTGGAAAGGACAACGTCGATGTGTTCGTCGCGCAGGAAGTCGGCGGTCATATTCGCTTGTTTTTGCCCAAGCGGAGACAGCGGATAATCGATGCGTCCGGCAAAGCCGCCGCGGATATTCCCCTCGCTCTGCCCGTGCCGGATAAGATATAGAATGCCCACTTGCGCCTCCAAATGTACCGGCTGTGTCTTTTTGCGTTCGACAACAAATGCAAAAAAGCGCCGCGTAATAAAATTTATAGATAAGCTGCGGATATATTTTACCATATGCCGCCGGTCAGAGCAAGCGCTTTGCGGAATTTTTAAAGATTTTCTTGACAAAATGCGCCGGTTGTGTTAAAATTATCAATTGGTAAAGGTTGACCAAAATTGTTGTTGACCCTACCCCCTTGCCGTGCGCCTGTGCATGGCCATCAGTCCATAAGGAGGTGTAATAGATGGAAAAGGCAGTGAATTCCTACGAAACCATGTTTATCGTAAATCCGACGATCAGCGAAGACGACGTAAAGGCGACGGTAGAAAAATTTACGGCGCTGATTGCGGAAAACGGAACCGTAGGAGAGGTCAATGAGTGGGGCAAGCGCAGACTTGCATACCCGATCAATGATATTCCGGAGGGCTACTATGTTCTTGTGAACTTCACAAGCGCGTCCGATTTTCCCGCTGAGCTTGATCGCCGCTACAACATTGATGAAAACATCATGCGCGGCATCGTCATCCGGCTTGAGCAGAAAAAAGCAAAATCCAAAGCGTAAGTTTTCGGTGAATGGAAGGGAGGCGCGAGTATGGCAAGTTTCAATAAGGCGATTTTGATCGGCAATCTGACGGCCGATCCGGAACTGAAGCAAACGCAGTCGGGCATCTCGGTCGTGACGTTTACGATCGCGGTGAACCGCAGATTTCAGAGCAAAAATGCGGTCGAAGGACAGCAAACCGCTGATTTTATCAGCATTGTCGCATGGAGGCAGACCGCCGAGTTTGTTTCGCGATATTTTAAGAAAGGCAAGCCGATATTGGTCTGCGGTTCGATCCAGAGCCGCAGTTATACCGATAATCAGGGCAATAAACGGTATGTGACCGAGGTTGTGGCTGACGAAGTGAGCTTTGTGGAAAGCAAAGCGGATTCTGCGGCCGCGCCCAGCGGAGCGCAGTATATGCCGGACGCCTACTCTACGCCTTCTTATTCCAATACCGATGCGGCTGCGCCGAAGTTTGAGTCTGTATCTGAGGACGACGGATTGCCGTTCTAAGGTACAGCGGTGAATTTATAGAAAGGAAAGTCTGTATTTAAGACGGGGTTTGACACAATAATGGATAATAAAGCGGCTGAAAATGCCCAGCGTCCGTTCCGCCCCATGCGGAAAAAGAAGAAAGTTTGTCTCTTCTGCGCGGACAAAATTGATTATATTGATTACAAAGATACCGCGAGACTGAAAAAGTTGGTCAGCGAGCGCTCCAAAATTCTTCCCAGAAGAATTTCGGGAACCTGCGCTGTGCATCAGCGTCAACTCACGGTTGCGGTAAAGCGCGCAAGACAGATGGCGCTGATTCCGTACGTCAGCGACTGAGCGGCATTTTGTTCATCTGCACAGGCTGGATGATGGACAAAATCCGGCGTATCTTTAATCATGTACGCCGGTCCAAAAGGATGGAAACCGAACGAATTTAACGGTTGACAAACAAGTGTCTCTCTAAACCAGCGCGTTCGTCATTTTGAAAAGTGACGAACGCGCTGGCTTTATTTTGTTTTGTCACTTTTTATCGATTTGAGCAAGTTTCCTCCAATTGGTCTGACCTATAAAATTACACATTTTTTCCATATATTCCGTGTTCGGTTCAGACCAACGAATACCGATGAGCAATTTGGTGCCCGACCCGGATAGCACAGCTTATCATTTTTGTCATAGGCAGCTAAATTTATCTGTTCTGCAGCCTGATTTACGTCGGCAACACCAGAGTGCGGCGCATCTTGCACTGTCATAAATGAAGCGTGATACGGTCGGTAACTTTTTGGAATTGGAATTTCCTTGTCAGTGACATTGAAATACTGAAAATAATCGGTGCGTTTAAGAAAGCGGGCTTCAGGATAAAAGATATGCAGTATTATCTTGCGCTTGTATCGAAAGGAGACAGCACCTTAGCGGAGCGTTATCAAATCTTTCTCAGACAGTAGAGGGCACTTGAAGAAAAATCGCAGAATTGCAGCAGGCTTTGGGGGTAACACGCAAGAAAATCGCCTATTATGAAGCCGCGCTTGAGGCTGTAACAGAAAAAGCTTACCACTGGCATTTTGTTTGCGTTTTTCAACAAAAAGTTAAAATATTTGGAAAAAATTTTGTGATTTTAAACTTGTGAGCGCGGTGCTCTATTATTATAATAAACATAGCGGCAGGAATTGCCGAAACTTTTTGTCTGAGATAAAATGAAGCAAGACCAGTTGGCAGAATTACTTCATTTGAGAAGATTGGTTTTTCGATTCGCGGAATTTGGGTATTTTTGTCGATCCGTTCATCCGGAACTCGTGCTGCCGGAATATGAGGCATATGGTGAGGAATTGGGGAGGAAGCAAAATGAAAAAGATGTTTGCGTTTACAGTTGCACTGATAGCGGCTTGTGCTCTATGGATTTCGGCGGCTGCGGCTGAAGCGGTGGAAATCAAAATGACGATCGGCGACATGAACGGTTATGTCAATGGCGAGGTAAAAACGCTGGATGCGGCGCCGGTGATTCGTCAAGACCGCACGATGCTGCCGGTACGTTTTGTAGCGGAAAATTTGGGCGCGTCCGTCGCATGGGACGGTGCGACGGGCACAGCGACGATCACGAGCGGATCGACTGAAATTAAAATCACTATCGGCGCGGCGGAGGCCGTGGTCAGAGGAGAGATAAAAATATTGGATGCGCCCGCATTTATAGAAAATTCCCGCACATATCTGCCCGTGCGCTTTGTAGCGGAAATGCTCGGCGCATCTGTGGTCTGGGACGGCGCGTCGAGTACGGCGACGATCACAAAGCCGGCGGATGCCGCAGGGCCGGAGAATCCCGGAATAGCTGTGCTGACGGAACTGTCCGCTTTGAATACATATATAGAAGAGAATTCGCATGCACAGGCGTCTACGCCCGCTTACATTGAGGCGGATATGCGTTCTTGGGTAGAGCTATCCTCCGATACGACAGGGCAGAAGCGGTATGATGAAGCGCAGTATCCGCGCATCAAGCAGAAAAACGACGGCAGCTATATCATGTTTTGGCAATATGGAACGTATGGCCCGCATATTTATTATTCGTTCAGCAGCGATTTAGTCCGTTGGGAAGCGCCTCAGGTATTGTATAATGCCTCTCAGTATAAGTTTGCGTGTGATTATACGGATACCGGGACGGATACGACCTATTTTGTGAACTGCGACGCAGAGGTGCTTGCCAACGGCGATATTCTCACCGTCGTGTCTTACCGCGCAAAAAGCGGCTATAAGAGTCATCCGGAACTGGCTGGAATTTATCTTCGCCGTTCAACCAATGGCGGGCGCTCATGGGGGGAACCGCAGTCAATTTACACGGGCGTTAACTGGGAGCCGTCGATTCTCGAGCTTTCAAATGGGGAAATCCAGGTATACTTTACGCAGGTTTCTCCCGGAATTGAATACTGGGGAGAAAAAACCGATAGAAATTCCACCGGGACCGCTATGGTGCGTTCGATTGACGGCGGGTATACCTGGCAGCCTGCGGTTACGGCGTCGCCCTGGCAGGCGCGCCTGATTTTCCAGCAATATGTTTGCGATGTGGAAGGAAGCCCGAGCTTTACGGATCAGATGAGCGTTGGCACAGAGCTTTACGACGGGTCTCTTGCCGTAGTTTGCGAGTCGAAGATGACCGACAAGAGTTTCCGCATTTCCGTTATTCATTCGGATGCCGCCTGGTCTGAAACGGTGGACTATGATAAAACAGGGCCTGCGGATCGGATGAATAACCTCTATCCCGGCGCCGGTCCCTACATCGTCAAAATGCCGACCGGAGAAACGATCCTTTCCTATGGCAAAAGCAGCCGGAGCATGGTTTTGCGTGTCGGCGACGGCGATGCGCGCAGCTTTGGAGAAGAGGTAACGATATTCCAAAAACCGGGGTATTGGGGTGCGATAGAAGTTACAGGCAATAATCGCTTGACCGCCGTATATCCGGTTTCGGGTGAGAAGAATTCGATCTTGCTTGAAAATCTGTATTTGAACCATGCGATTGCCGCACCGCAGAAGGCGATTGTGGTCGATGGAAAGAATTCCAAAGACTGGGCGGACGTGACACAGGCGTTGTTTATCGGCAGCGCTTCGCAGGCGCAGGCGACGCTGCGCGCGGCGCACAGCGCTGAAAAGCTGTATCTTTTGCTGGAGCGCAGGGACGGGAGTCTGACGGACAAGGATGCGTCTTTCGTTTATGTCGCCGATACCGCGGGAAAATACTATAGATTTGAAATTGACGCGTCTGGAACGGTAACGTTGGCGTATGGCGCGGGCGCTCGCTATGAGACAGTCGAAAACGGCTACAAGTATGCTTCCGCCGTGATCGCCGGAGAGGCGGGCGGTATCGTTACCGAGATTGAGGCCAACATGGCCGCGCTTGGCATTTCCGGCCGCCGGGGACTGAAAGTCAATTTGTCGCTCGACAATGCCGACGCGGACGGTACGATGGCGCAAGATGTGATCGATGGACTGGATTCCTATGACGCTTCCACTTGGCTGGATGTGGCGCTGGACGGCGGCGGGCAAGCGGAGCCGCTGGCGCCGGGCGAGGCTGCCGCGCGTTCTTCGGCGGTACCGGAGAAAGATCCGAAGGTCCCGCAGGCGCTGTATGTGTTTGAGTCCTCTGACTTGATTGACGGACTGTTTTCCGATGAAAACGATATGGCGGTGTTCTATGAACCATCGGAAAATTGCGTGCGGCTGAATATTACGGACAGCCGGGATCCGTTTGTCACCCTTCATTACGGAGAACTGCATGCCGATCAGTACAAATATATGCTGATTCGCGCACGGGCTCGCAGCAGCGGTTCGGTTGCCCCGTCTATTGGCTTTTATTTCAGCGCGGGCGATATGGAACTTATGGCGTATACGGAAGCGGCTCAGTATGGTCTGCCGCTCGTGGATGATGGTGCGTGGCATACTTATCTTGTTGATTTTTCCAGCTTTTCTTTGTACGGCGGCGTTTTAAAATCAATGCGCCTGGATCCGTTTAATCATGCGCAGGCGCCGGTGAACGACGGAATCGATATCGCATGGATCGCATTTTTGGATGATTTCTTTGAAGCGTCCGGATATGTAAATTGATTTCGTGGTTCTGCGTATTTTAAAAAGAACCGGTATACCGTTTTTACGAGCGAACGATATGCCGGTTCTTTTGTTTTTTCAAGGGAGACTGAATGCGGGGGTGCTTGTTTTTATGTCCGGATTTTTTGGTTGTGATACCGCGGGTATTTTTCGCCTTTTGAACAAACACTAAAGCAGAATCGGCAACCAAAGGGGAGATGCTTACGTGAAAAGGCGGGGGCGGCCGCGCAGAATCGGGCAGCGGCTCTTGATAATTTTTTTGCTGTTTTTGCAGCTTGCATTTGCAGTATACGCGCTTGTCGGAGGAAGCTTGTATTCCGTATATATACGGATCGCACTGAATACGGTGAGCATTGCTGTAGCTATATTTGTAATTGCCGGTCAGGAAAAAAGCGCATATAAGCTGACTTGGGCTGCGCTGATTTTGCTGTTTCCGGCTTTTGGCGGGCTGTTTTACCTGCTTTACCGCCTGCAAAGCTCAGCCGGGCAGATGCGCCGCAGGCTTGCGGCGGCAAAAGCGCGTTCTTTGCCGTATTTTGCCGCTAGAGCCGATGATTTTTTGGACGCCTCCGCACAGTTTCCGGAATATCGCGCGCTGCTTTCTTATTTGGAGCGGCATGCCGGCTTTCCTGTATACGGGGGATGTCCGTCTCTGTATCTTTCACCCGGAGAAAAAAAAAGTTTGAAAAAGCTGCTTGAAGAGCTTTTAAAAGCCGAAAAATATATTTTTCTTGAATATTTCATCGTCGAGCAGGGACGGATGTGGGATGCAATTTTGGAGATTTTAATAAATAAAGCGCACGCAGGCGTCGATGTACGGCTGATTTATGATGATTTCGGGTGTTTTTTTCTTTTGCCGAAAAATTTTGCAAAACGACTGGAAGCAGATGGGATTCGCTGCCGCGTTTTTAATCCGTTTCTCCCGGTGTTTTCTTCGCTTCAGAATAACCGCGATCATCGCAAGATTGTGGCGATTGACGGGCGCGTCGCTTTTACCGGCGGGATTAATATTGCCGACGAGTATATCAATGCGCTGGAAAAGCACGGGCATTGGAAGGATGCCGCCGTTTTTGTGTCGGGCGCGGCCGCTAGGAGCTTTACGCTGATGTTTTTGGAAATGTGGTCGGCGCTGACGGGCGCGCGTGAAAATTTAGCGGACTTTTGCCCAGCCCTTTTGGACTCCGCTTTGACGTGCGAATTTGTTCAGCCTTATGCCGCCTCTCCGCTGGATGGGGAATATATTGCGGCGGGGGTATATCTTCGGCTGCTTTATGCGGCGCGGCGTTATATTTATATTTGCACACCATATCTGATTTTGGACGAGCCGATGCTTGGCGCAATGATTGCCGCTGCTCGGGGCGGCGTAGATGTTCGGATTTTGACGCCTTGTATCGGGGACAAATGGTATGTGCACATGACGACGCGCTCCTATTATCGGGAACTGCTTGCGGCCGGTGTGCGAATCTATGAGTATTCGCGCGGCTTCGTGCATGCGAAAACCTTTGTTTCGGATGATCGGGTTGCGGCGGTTGGTTCTGCCAACCTGGATTTTCGGAGTTTATATTTGCATTTTGAGTCGGGCGCTTGTTTTTACGGCGGACCGGTGGTGCGTGCGGTGCGGGATGATTTTTTGCATACGGTTGCGTGCAGCCGTGAAATGACGGGCGAAGACTGTAAAGTCGGATTTTGGAAGCGTTTGATTCAGGATTTCCTGCGTGTATTTGCGCCGTTGATGTAATGGAAAGGCTTGGCAAGTGCCGCGACGCGGCGCTTGCCAAGCCTTATGGAAACAAATATCAATGAACCAAATGCCGCTTAATTTTTTTGGTGGTCGTTTTTTCAAATTCTGTGCTGCGCACTTCAATCGCGCGTATTTGTTTGTAGCCGACGAGCCGTTTATTCATCCGATTGATCTCGTCTTTTAACTTGGCGGCGATTTCTTCCGCTGTTGCGTCTTCGGGGAACCTGGAAAAGTCAGGATAGATGATCGCTGTCAGTATAATGCTGTCTTTGTCTTTAGAGGGACGGCCGACCACAACGCTTTCCGCAATCTGCTCGATGCTTTCCAGATATTCTTCAATTTCTTCCGGAAATACATTTTTCCGTTTTCAAGTACGATCACGGATTTTTTGCGCCCGGTAATATAAATATAGCCCTCTTCGTCTAGATAGCCGACATCGCCGGTTCGGAAATAGCCGTCTTTGGTAAACACGGCTTCGGTCGCTTTCGGATCTTCATAGTATCCCAGCATGACGTTTTTGCCCTTTACGCAAATTTCGCCTACCGTATAACCGGCTTCATTCGTTTCACAGCCGTCGATATAGACTTTGCAGCCCGGAACCGCCGGACCGACTGACCCGGGTTTTGAGTGGTAATAGACATCCACGGAAATCAAAGGCGAACATTCGGTAATGCCATATCCCTCCCAAACGTTGATGCCGAGCGAGCGGAAATCTTGTGCGATCTCCTGATTGAGTGGCGCGCCGCCGCAAATGATCTTGCGCAGCCGTCCGCCAAAGGCCGCTATGATTTCCTTAAAGAGTATGCGGCGCACGTCGAGTCCGTAGCCGTATATCCGGTCGGAAACAGACATCATTTTTCGGACAAACGGTTCCTTTTTCTTTTTGCGTATTTCTTCCCAGATTTTTTTATCCATGGTATTGAGGAACAGGGGCACCAATATGAGTGCGGTCGGCCGGAATTTTGCAAAATTCCGCATGACATGGCGGAGCGAGTCGTTGATGGCAATTTCACAGCCGTAGTTGGCTGCTGCAAGCGAGCAGCAGAGTTCATAGGTATGATGAACCGGCAGTACGGAAACCAGTACATCTTCGGGATAAAAGTCCACGCTTTCACAGGCCGCGTTGATGGAGGTGCATATATTTCTTTCGGAAAGCATCACACACTTGCTGGTTCCGGTGGTTCCGGAAGTGAAAAGCATGACCGTCATCCGATCCATATCAGCCGGTGCGGGAGGCTCTGACACGCGCGCCGCTCCGAGATTGATCAGCGCGTCCATAGAGCTTGCGTATCCCTTTTTTCCCGGACAGGCTTCCATCGGGATGAACGTGATCTCCGGATGCCTTTTTGCCATATCCGCAAATTTTTCTTCAAACAGCGGCGAAAATACAATGGCCTGCGCGCCGCTGCGCTTCAGGAAATTCTCAATTTCAGGAAGCGCAAGCTCCTTGTCCATCGGGATGGATACGCCGCCGTATGCGATCGTTGCGAGATAAGCAATGTACCATTTCGGTGAGGTTTCTCCGATGATCGCAACGCGCTTTTGGGACAGCCCTGTGCGGTGGAGTCCGGTGCCGAACGCTTTGATTTTATCGGCAAAAGCTGTAAATGAAATCGTTTGGATCGCGCCGTTGCGATCAAAATAATCAAAAATGGTTTTGTCGCCTTTTTCATACATCAGCGAGATCATATGCTTGATGCTGTTGATTTTTTGTTTATCTGCGCTCAGTTTTTTTCATGATCGTTACCCTTTTTTGAAAGTTTGTTGAGAAATGCCGCTGGGGAAAATTTTTGAACCGCGTTAAAGATGCGCGTCACCAGAGACGCTTCTGAATTGGTCAGCACGCCCATAAAGCCGGAAAAGTACTCTTCCTCTGCGTGCTGCAGCTTTTCAATAATCGGAGCAGCCTGTTCGGTCAGACGGATGGTGAGGCTGCGGCGGTCGGCGCTGCTTTGTTCGGTGAGAATGTAGCCTTTTTGCCGCAGGGATTCGACTGCCTGACTGATATTTCCTTTTGAAATATTGGATGCTTCGCTGATGGCGGTGACCGTATTGTTTTCCGGCGTGGCGGTCAATGCGAGCAGCACATCGGTTTCGTTGAGCGTAAAACCGTCCGCTTCAATTGCGCGATGGCAGTGCGAGCGCATGGATTTTCCAAGGCTCATTAGCTTGGTAAAAATTTCATAGGGCTTAAAGCGGGAATTTTTTTGCTCCATGGCTCCTTTCCTTTCGGTTTCATTTAAAATTGTTTTATCCAAAATTGTTTTAAACAAAACGATTTTATCATATGCAATCGCTTCTGTCAATAGATTTAAGTGAAAAAGTCAAATATTATTGCCGGCGCTAATCGCTTTCACAAAAAAGAGGTTCCAACGATTTGTCGGAACCTCTCAGTCTGTCAAAAAATCTTTTATTTTTTGACAGAATAAGTTTGTATGTTGCGCTGCGCGCCGCGAAGGCGTCTGATGTTTTAGGATATTTTCCGGGAGCGCTGCCTTTGCGTTCAAAAATATGCGGCTTTGCAGAAGGCGTTCCTAGACGGCGGGGGCTAAGTCCAACGCAATTGCAATCGCAAAAATCGCAATGACGATCAGCGCGTAAATCAGCATCGGAATGACATTGAGTTTAATCAATTTGCCCTCACGCCCTGTCGTGCCGATGGTTGCGCAGGCAGCCACCGCATTGTTGATACAGGTGATATTGCCGATGGCACCGCCGATAATCTGCATGGCGACAGCAAAGACCGTAGGCAGGTGGAGCGCTGTCGCGGTGTCATACTGCAACTGCGTAAAAAGCGTGTCGGAGACCGAATTGGAGCCGGAAATAAAGGAACCGAGAATGCCGATAAACGGCGAGAGGCAGACAAATGCGTGGCGGCCGACTTCCGCAAGTGCGTCCGCCATAATAATCATCATACTGTCCATGCCGCTGGAATTTACATTGGAGTACCGCATCACTTGCACGAGGGCGATTCCGAAGATAATGGCGATCGCTGCGCCGCCGATCTGTTTGAAAGTATCCTTCCATGCGGTTTTGATTTGACCAAAATCCATTTTGTGAATAAAATGCGTTAAAATCGCCGCTAAAATGAAGAAGATTCCGGGCAGATAAGCCCACTTCAGCGTATAATTTAGATCCTCGACACCGAAGATGTTTTTGATGTTTAGCGTGAAAGCGTCCGATTGAAGCAGGGATTTGAGTCCGATCTGCGGAATGCGGGTCAGCACCAGCACTGTGGCGATCAGCAGATAGGGAATCCAAGCAAGGATGAGCGGCATGTCTGACTGATTTGCGGGCGCAACCTTGGCGGTGGCTAACCAGGACTTATCAAAGTTTTCGGGCGCGCCGAAATCCCAGGCACGCTTTGGGCAAAGAAAACCGTGTTTCGCCGCAAAAACGGTGATGGCAATGCTGATCAGCGCGCTGAGCAGCGAAGTGAATTCGTAGCCGATGAATAGGGTGACCAGCAAATAGGGGACGGTAAAGGATAATCCCGCGAACAGCGCGAACGGCAGCACTTCGAGCGCAGGCTTAAACGAACGCTCCGGCCCAAAAAATTTCGTCATGATCGCAACGCCGAGCAGTGGGATGAAGGTGCCGACAATGGCATGGGGAATCGCCGTCCACAGAGAAACGGCTTCTGCATAGGCTTCAAAGGAAGCGCCGGTAGAAATGACCGAGTCTTCAACAATATCCAACGAAATTTGCACCGGCGTGCCTACTGCGCCGAAAGATACGGCGACGCTGTCATAAATCAGCGCGACGGAGGCGGCGGCGAGCGGAGGAAAGCCCAGGCTGACCAAAAGCGGCCCGGCTAGCGCGGCCGGCGTACCGAAACCGGCTGCGCCCTCGATGAAAGATCCGAAAGCAAAGCCGATGATAATGGCTTGGATGCGTTTGTCCGGGTTGATGTTCATAAATCCGCGGTTAATCGCGGACATGGCGCCGGAGGATTTCAGCGTATTCATGACCAGGATAGCACCGAAAATGATAATCAGTACATCCAAAGAACTGAGCAGGCCGTAAACCGAATAGGCGGCAATATCCCAAAGTTCCATTTTCCAAAAAAACAAAGCCAGCACACAGGCGAAAAGCCAGGAGATCGGCAGACAGCGTTTTGCGGGCCAGTTGAATGCCAGCATAAGGATAAGTGTTGCGAGAATCGGCAAAAATGCGATCAGAGCGTAAATCATAAAACGAACCTCGGTTGCACGGAGCTAAAAATTTGCAAGACTTAATAATCATACCTGAAAATGGGAAAAACGTCAATTGCTGAAATGTAAAGAAAAAAACAGAATATTTTACAAAATTTATACAGGATGAATATGCGTTTGTGAAAGTATGGCCGCCTTGCGCCCGCCGTACCGGAAAAAAGCGTCCAACCGCCGCCGGCGGATCGTTTTCGATTCGTCTTTTAATATGTGCGCTGCGCAACTGCAAAAGCGGCGCTTGCAAAACGAGAGGCACGCATATTTCCGAATCGCTTTGAGGAAAATTTTTTTGCGGTCTGAAATTGACAGGCGGATATTCCTGTGTTATACTTGAAACCATTCTGCTGGCGGGAAATGAGGAATGCGTATGCTGGAAATTTTATATTCCGATGCGGCGATTGCCGTGATTGTCAAACCTGAAGGGTTGATTTCCGAAGAGGGGCCCATCGGACGCAGCGTTCTGCCCGCGTTGCGCGATGTTTTGGGGACGGACGATATTTTTCCTGTCCATCGTTTGGACCGGGAGACCGGCGGCGTGATGGTTTATGCGCGCACAAAGTATGCGGCTGCGTCGCTGACGCGGGCGCTTGCCGCAGGTGGGATAGAAAAGACGTATCTTGCTTTGGTGCACGGTCGCCCGGAGCCGGCCGAGGGCGTTTTTGAAGATCTTTTATTCCGGGATAAGCGCAAGAACAAATCGTATGTGGTGAGCCGGGAACGGCGCGGCGTACGGCGTGCGTCGCTGTCGTATCGGACGCTCTCTGAAAAAGACGGCCTTGCGCTCGTACAGATTTGGCTGCATACCGGGCGTACGCACCAGATCCGTGTGCAGTTTGCTTCCCGGCGCATGCCGCTTTTAGGAGACGGCCGGTATGGCGCGGCTGACGGCGTCTCACAACTTGGATTATTTGCCTGCGGCCTTGCGTTTATGCATCCGGAAAGCGGCGCGCGCATGGAGTTTTTCACCTGGCCTGCTGGACAAATATGGGACGGCGTGAATCTTGACATGCTTGGAACGCGGTGAAAAGGGAAGACATGAATTTTTTAGCATAACAGACGAAATTTGCGAAAATAAACAAAGAGCCGCGTTGTATGGAAACAGAAACGCTGTTTGATGCCGGATGAGCGTCGCCGCTGTAATTTGCCGAAAAATTTTTCTTTTGTTCATCCAGAGTTCACAGCGGAGCGGTAAAATCCAAACATATTTTTACATACGGAGGCAGAACATGGCTGACATAGAAACGACGGAATCGGAAAAAAGTCCGGAACCGGTGAACAAAAAGGCGCAACCGGCACAGAAGAAAGTTCGGAAAAAACGAAAAAAGCGCCGGAAAATATGGGTTGTGCTTGTCATATTGATCCTGATTGCTGCTGCGGTATTGATTGTGCCGCCGATGCTTTTGAAAAAGGCGGGTATCGGCACTTCAATTTATCGCGGGGATGTATATACAGTCGGTACGCGCGATATTCAGGACACGGTCAGCGCGACGGGGCTTGTTAAGAGCGCCGAGGATACGACGGTGAAAGTGTATTCTACGCTGGCCTATAAAATCGCTGAGGTAAACGTGTCCCTCGGTGACCGGGTCGAGGCCGGCGATATTCTTTGCGTATATGAAACGGAGACGCTGGACCGGCAGATCCGCGAGCGCGAGCTTTCGATGACTTCGTCTGAACGCACCGCGGCGCTGAACCTTGCCTCTGCGAAGCTGAACTACGAAACGATGCTTTCGCAGATGGAGAACGGGACGAGTTCCGGTGTTGTCAGCGCGCAAAGCAGCTATGACAATGCGCTGGTAAGCTTTGAAAATGCGCAGAAAGATTATGACGAGTACGCGGAAAAAATAGAGGGCGAAACGATGATCGCCCTCAACAGCGCAAAGCGCGCGGTGGAAGACGCGCAGAAAAAGTATGATGATCTGAAGTCGGATATCGACAATAAGACGCACGCGCAGATCAAAAGTGCGCAGAAAGCGCTGGACAATGCGAAAGAAACGTATGAAGATTATAAAGAATGGGTAAAAGACGACGAAACGACCGAACTGTACACCGCTTCGGCAAATTTGGACAATGCGTATAATGCGTATATGGCCGCGCGTGAGAAGACCGAAAACGCCGAGGGCGCGCTGAGCGCGCAGCAAAAACAATTAGAAACGGCGCAGGCCGAGCTTTCGCTGAAACAGGCGGAACTGGCGGAGGTGAGCGCGGCGCCGGAGCCGGACGCAGTCCGCATTGCTGAGTTGGAACAGCGGATCGGTGAGCTTGAACAAACGGTAGATCAGCTGAATCAGAGCATCGAAAAGGCTGAAAGTACGCTGTCTGCCCTTTCTGAGAGCGAGGCTTCTCTCGCAGATCGTTATGGACAGGCAGACGAAGCATATGGCGCCGCTTGCCGCGCGGCGGACGCGACGCTCAAAGGGTATCTGACGCAGTATGAAAATGCGAAGGATAACTATGACAATGTGCTGGATACGCTGAATGACACGCTGGACTCCTATGAGACGGCGCTGCAAAATGCCAAGGATAATTATGAAAGCACGTTGGAAAGCGTGGATAAGCAGCTTGAGGGATACGAGACCGCTTTAAGCAGCGCAAAGCGCGCGCTGGACACGGCGTCCGTTAATCTGGAGAATGCTAAAATATCGGCCGACCAGCAGCTTGAGTCCTACCGCTTGTCCTATGAGAGCGCAAAGAACAGTGCGAACACCGCGCTTTCCGATTATCAGCTTGCCAATCTGTATGAGGATCTCGGCAAAACGACTGTAACCGCGCCGATCTCGGGTACGGTCACCGCCGTCTATGCGACGAAAGGCGAAAGCATTACGGGCGTGATGTTCGTGATCGAGGATACGGAAAATTTGGTCGTCACCTCTACGATCAAAGCCTATGATCTCGATCGGGTGCACGAGGGGATGAAAGTCATTATTAAATCCGACGCCTCGGGCGACGCGGAATATACTGGCGTGATTGAATCGGTTGCGCCGACGGCGAAAAAGGATGCAACTGGCTCCGTCATGTCTACAAACGACGCTGAATTTGAGACGGTCGTACGTGTGGCCGATTCTGAAAATTTGCTTCGCATCGGCGTCAGCGCGCGGCTTTCCTATGTTGTGGCGGAAACGCCCGGCGCGCTTGCCGTTCCGGAAAGCGCGGTGCTGTATGAGGCGGACGGCAGCTTTATTTTGACCGTGACGGAAAATGATGACGGCACGGTGATGCTCGCTCGCATACCTGTAAAGTGTGGCGTGAGCGACGGGATTTATGTGGCCGTGACCGGTCTCGAAGAGGGCGCGAAGATCGCGGACAACGCTGAAAATTATACCGGACTTGTGGGAATTTCACTTTCTTATTCGGAAATCGATCTGTTTGCCTCCAGTAGCGGCATGTATGCCTTTATGGGCATGATGGAGTAAACGGAGGCAAAATCATGGCGGATTCTATTATTGAAATGCGGGGTATTCGCAAGAGCTTTTTACGTCGGAGAGCCGAATGCGCTTGAGATTTTGCACGGGATCGATTTGTCCGTCCGGCGGGGGGAGTTTATTTCGATCGTCGGCGCTTCAGGCAGCGGAAAATCCACGCTGATGAATATCATTGGCGTTCTTGATCGCGCGACCTTGGGCAGTTATACGCTGGACGGCGAGGTGATCGAGGAAGCGGACGACAACGAGCTTTCTGCGATTCGGAACCGGAAGATCGGGTTTGTATTTCAGACGTTTAATTTGATCCCGAGGACCAATGCGCTGTTGAATGTGGAACTTCCTATGATGTATGCCGGCGTTTCAAAGCGTGCGCGCAGCGACCGGGCGCGTGCACTGCTTGAAATGGTAGAGATGGGCGATCGCGCAAAGCATTTGCCAAACGAACTCTCCGGCGGGCAAAAGCAGCGTGTGGCGATTGCGCGTGCGATGGCGAATGATCCTGCGATCATTTTGGCCGATGAGCCTACCGGCGCGCTTGATTCCAAAACCGGGCGGCTGGTTATGGATATTTTTCACCGCCTGCATAAAGAGCAGGGCAAAACGATTATTTTGATCACGCATAATAATGAACTGGCCGAGGAGACCGACCGGGTATACACGATGCGGGACGGTCTGCTGAGCGGAGGGAGGCGCGCCTGTGAATTTTATGGAAAATGTGCGCCTTGCATGGGAAGGCATCCGTGCCGGAAAAATGCGCGCCTTCTTGACGATGCTCGGCATCATCATCGGCATTGCTTCCGTGATCGGTATCTTAACGGTAGGCGATGGTCTGACCGGTACGATCAACAGTCAGATGAGTACGCTCGGTGCGACGAACATATACTTTATGCTGCAGTCGAAATCCACGGCGGACGAGGGCGGTATGCGCGCTTATGAGGACGCCGATTTGATTTCGGAAGAGATGATTGACGAACTGCGCGCGCGTTATCAAAGCTCCATCGACTATATCAGTTTGACTGAATCGTTGGCATCCGGCACCGCCAAGGATGGAAAACTGTATGCCAACGTATCTGTCAGTGGCGTCAATGAAGAGTATGCGGCGGCCAATGATCTGACGATTCTGCGTGGGCGCGGAATCGCGCAGGCAGACATCGACGGCAATAAAATGAACGCGGTGGTGTCCGACAAACTGGTGAACAATATGTTTGGCGGGGATTCGCAGACGGCGCTCGGTGAAGAGTTGATTGTCTATACTTCATCGGAAATCTATACGTTCCGCATCGTCGGCGTGTATCAGTATGAGCAAAATATGATGAATTTTTCGTTCAGTGCGGAAAAGGATATACAGACGCCGGTCTATATTCCGCTTTCGACGGCGAAAAAGCTGTCCGGCGCGCCGGATGGATTTGCTTCGATCGTTGTGTCGGCCAATCCGGAGATTGACAGTATGAACTTTGCGGCGGTAGCGGAAAGTTTTTTGAACAAATATTATAAGAACAATAAAAATTTTCAAATTACTTCCATGAGCATGGAAAGCATGCTGTCTACGGTCGATACCATGATGGGCACGCTGAATATTGCGATCGCGGTCATCGCTGGTATTTCTCTTTTGGTCGGCGGCATCGGCGTTATGAATATCATGCTGGTGTCGGTGACCGAGCGCACGAGGGAAATCGGAACGCGCAAGGCTATCGGCGCGACGAACGGAGACATCCGCATGCAGTTTGTCGTGGAGAGCGTGATTATCTGCGTGATCGGCGGCATTTTCGGAATTATTCTTGGCACGCTGCTTGGGTATTTCGGCTCTTCGCTGCTCGGCGTTGTCGCGCTGCCCAGCTTGCCCTATGTGGCGCTTGCAGTGGGCTTTAGTATGGCAATTGGTATTTTCTTTGGTTATTATCCGGCCAATAAGGCGGCAAAGCTGGATCCGATTGAAGCGCTGCGGTATGAATAAAGGATTTGTGATAAAGTTATACGAGCCTGCATGAAGCGGCATTCGCCGCTTCATGCAGGCTCGGTTGGCCCAAACGATTCGTTTTGCTCGAAATATGAGCAGGCGCTCATTATGCCTGTGCTTGCGGAAAACATTTAAAGATAACTTTATTTTTCAAGTTTCAAATTTATAATAAAAGCCTCTCCGAGAGGCGGTTGATACCGCTTCCCGGAGAGGTTTTCCTATTTTTATTCATATTGGATCTGATCAAAACCGAGCGCTTTATTGGCAAAATTTGCTGTTTGCTCTATCAAGATCAGCGTCGTTCCACCCGCAAGCTTTTTTGTGTCAGATGTCTGATAAGCGCTGAGCTTTCCGTTCAGCGTTCCGCCCGTAATTTTCAAAGTGGCTTTCCCGCTGTATAAGGGCGTATAATCGGTCGCATTCGTACCGATATTTGCGATGAGGCAAAAGTCGCCGGTAAATGTACCGCCGTTAATTTCTATGTATAATTCACCTTCAAGATCATTCATACCGGTTCCGGTATTGATGGAGGAGCCAGTATATGTGAAAGCGCCGCCATTGATGATCACAGACAGTTTGACGTTGGGATCGATGCTTCCAACCGCATATGCACGATTGGCCCGGCGATTTCCGCCGCGCAGGATTGCCCAGGTGCCGCTGTTGATTGTCAGCGTACAGTCCGAATGGCAAGATACCTGTGCTTTATCCGTTGCGGCAACGATCGGTACATATCCGCGTTGATGGTTAAAGGTACAGTGACCGAATTGCTGAACGTGCAGTTTATACCATCGCCAAAGGTAACGTTGTTATATCCGCAGTAAAAAGACTGGCTGTTTGCCGTGGCTTGGATGGTAAGCTGCGTAAAGGTTATATCGCTGTTGATTGAAAGTCCGCCGCCAATGGAGAGTTTTGCATCGGCGGTCTTGGCGTAGTCCACGCCGTCATATAAGCTTGTGATTGTAATATGCTCTTGTGCGGGAGGTAGCTTTGTTTCACCCAGTGTTACATTGCCGCATATAACGACAGTGCCGCCGGTTTCTTGCAGCATACCCAATGCATACGCCAAACGATTGACGGCGCTATCCGGAGAAGAACCGTCGTTCTGTACACTTCCGCTGTCGCTGACAAATACGACATTATTTTCTGCCTGTGGAATCGCAGGCAGTTCGGCAATTCCACCAAACACTTCACGATAAAACCAGACGGCAAGGCCTTCATAGGTATCGTCATTCGGATGAATTTTATCTCCGTTCGGCAAGCAGGCCACATAATAATCATGCAGAATTTTGCCGGTTTCAAGAACCGGAAGTTGGAATTCGGCGCCAACCGAGCGAATTAATCCGGGAATATTCCAAGCAGTGTTTTTGATAGGCAAGCTCTATATTAACAGCGGGAATCATTGTTGACAGATAGATTTTGGGATTTGAATCCAGCGCTGCAAAATCGGCGATCAATGCTTTGTAGTCGCTGATCCATTGCGCGGTGCTTGCCGAATCGGTAATGTTTCTACAGTCGTTTGTGCCAAGCATAATAATCACAACGTCCGGATTGGCTTGAATTGCGGTTTGATAGGCCGCTGTGTTGGGATAATACAGTTCGATTCCGTGCGTTTTTGCCTTTTGATTGAAAGAAATGTCCGGTGACATAACATATGCGCTAGCTTTTCCGCAGTTAATGACTTCGAAGCCGTTACCCAGCAGCTTTTGCAGCCTCGACGGATAGCTGTTGCTGGCCGGATCTTTCGCGCCGGTCCCCTGCGTGATGCTGTCGCCGACACAGACGACACGGATTGTATCGCCGGCGGCAATGCGCTTTGCATACGTATACCGGGCGTCGTTAAACACACCGGCAGACATCAGCTTTTCCGCGACCGTCTTTCCGGTTTTGGAAAGGGCGCCGAGCGCCGACCAGCATATACCGAAAGCATCGCCCCGCAAAAAGGTCTCGCTCTTCCCGTTGGTAAGCCCTAGCGAATCCGACAGCGAATACGGATCGCTCCAGACAAAGTCGCCGCTGCCGTCGTTTTGATCGGTATAATCCATCGCCCGCAGCAAAAGCGTCAAAAATTCCGTCTCACTGACCGGCGCATCCGGATCAAAATACGCCTTTCCGGAAGCATCCGTTTTCCCTGATACAAGCCGGTGTTCGCAGGCATAGCCAATATAGCTGTCGGCCCAATCGGGCACATCGTCAAAAGGCGCTTTGACCACCGTGGTTTCGGCGTCGGTTAGCACGCCCAGATAGCGCTCCAGTAGCACGACTGCCTGCGCGCGCGTCAACGCGTCGTCAAGACCAAAGTCTTGTCCTCCCGCGCTGTATCCCTGAATTAATCCCAAAAAATACAATCCGTCCGCACAGGCCGCGCCGTCCGGTGCGCCGGCGGCAGACACGCTGGCAAGGCAAAACGAAAACAGCGCGCAAAACAAAATCATGAATAATATCGCTCTTTTCATACTGTTGTCTCCCGTATATAAATGTGCTTATAATATAATCCGCCTTTTGTGATGTTTTGCCACATTAAAAGTACGGAACAAGACTATATTTTAATTATAGCATGATTTGTAAGAATGAAAATGTATGTTTGAGAGATTTTGTATTTTTGCGAACATTTTCCGCATGTCAAAATATGCCGCTACAGTGGAAATACAGTTGTTGCTTATCTGTAATCTTTTCTGAATTCCGGTTGTATGCTACAATTGTATTGACAATGACTGACACTTCGGGTTGTTTTGATAGAATCTCTGTATGTGTTGGCTGGCCGATAAACGAAGAGGTTCAGGATAATTTCCTTGAAACGTATTTATTTGACAAGGCAAAACCGTTTCTGTGTATATTCATAGGAAAATGCAAAAAAAGCATGCCGGATTATGACATGAACCGGCATAGATGCGCCTTGCGTTCCTGCGCCTGGCGTATTTTACCGGATAAAAGAGAAGCGTTTGCTGTAATAATTGCGGGTGAGAGAACAGATTTTTTACGAAGCTATAAATATCGAATGCCTGTATGGTTTTTGAAATCTAATAAAAATAATATGTTTTCCGCCGAAAGAGGCCTAGCTTCCGCTTATTTTTATTGATTTTATAGATAGAAATCACCTTATACCTTTCCGCCAATGTTTATAAAACCTTGCAAAACAGCTTAAAATAAAGACTTTTCGCATAAAGTCTATATCCCGTATTAGGTGGTTGTGCAAGGTTGGGCGCCATTTTGGCGCCACAAAAAGCTTTACAGGTACAATTATTAAGGAGCAAGGTGTTTATACTTTTTCTCTCAAAATCAACCTTTAACGTAACTTTTTAAAACGCATTAAATTCCGTCCCATCAAGTCATCCATTCCTTTCCCAAAAAGCTATTTCGCAAAGAAAAAACCTGGACTGAATCAAAGTGCAAAATAATCCAGGGAAAATAGTCTGCAAAAAAGTTTCGTAGCAAGTATATGGAATAAAGAATGTCATCTGGTTGATAAATACAGAATATAAAATCTACTCCGCGTAGTAATGACGGGAGATTGCCCCTTTTTTGTTGCCTAAGAAACTGCACTTTTGTTTGACTTCTATGGAACGATGATGTTCCAAAAGTGATTGAAGCTATCGGCACATTTCATTTTCGGGGTCTAATATTCCTGCTTTGAATTCCATACTATGTCTCGCTGATAAGGGCCTTTTCATAAGCCAATTTACCGCTTCCTTGAAAAACGATTATCCCACATTTAGAAAAGCCGTTTTTTCTAAAATATGTTGCATCCGTTTATTTGGAAAGTCGGTATCAACACGAATACTTTTTATGTTTTTAGAAAGGCATAAGTTTTCGATTAAAGATAGTGCGATACTGCTCAAGCCTCTATTTCTAAATTCTTTACTAAATGCCATACGATGAATAACGGCATATGGTAGATCTGTATTCCACTTTCCTTCTATGTTCTCATAGGCAGGCTCGCCAGAAAAATCAATGCACATGTAACCTGCAATCTCTTTGTCAGATGTGACTATATAACCTTTTTTCCGCTTGTATATCCTGTTGAATCGTATCTTGATTGGGATAATCATCCGTCCATTGAGTAAATCCCTGCTCCTTTTGAAATTTTTTGCTTCTTTGATGATATTGTAGCATTTTCGCACATCATCTAATTTTGCTAGCTCAAGTAAATACATCTTGATTCCTCCTAGTTATAACTTTTTCCTAATATTGATTTTTTTTACTTAATAGCATGTTTTTGGACATATTTTTATATATAGTAAACATATAACCACACGTCAGCGTCGTAATAAACGGTGCCAACACCAAATGCGCCATTTACCACAAACATTACAACAAATATAATACACCCAAAGATCAGTTTTGTAAAATCGAAATTATTTTATTGATAGTTCGATTTTATTGAACCATTGAGGCATTACATGGAATTAAAATATTTACGAACCTTTCGGACAATTATTAATGAGGGAGGATTTAACAAAGCCGCTGCAAAATTGAATTATACACAGTCTACAATTACATTTCAAATTGGTCAGGTAGAACAAGAATTGTCTATCACTCTCTTTGAAAAAATCGGACGCAAGATGGTCTTGACAAAAGCAGGAGAACATTTAGTTCCCTATGTAGATGAAATTTTACAATCTGTAGATAAACTAAATTTCTTTGAGTCTGATTTATCTGATTGTCAAGGTAGTTTGAACATTGGTGTTGGTGAAACTCTGCTCTGCTATCGTTTGCCTGCTATTTTAAAAGAGTTTCATCAAAAAGCGCCAAAAGCTCGCCTGTTTTTGAGATCAATGAATTGTTATGATATCCGCAATGAACTTTTAGATGGGACATTGGATTTGGGAGTTTTTTATGAAGATGTGGGAGGCTTTGGTTCTAATCTTACGGTTCATTCATTGGGTAGCTATCCTATGTCGCTTGTGGCATCTCCCGGAATAAAAAAACTTTACCCAGATTTTATAACCCCGGACAGAATAATCCCTGTTCCCTTTATCATCAACGAGAAAAAATGCATTTTTCGACAAATTTTTGAAGAATATCTTCAAAAAAAATCTATTATCCTTGATCATACGATTGAGTTATGGAGTGTTCCTACAATCAAAAATCTTGTAAAAAGCGATATTGGTATTTCATTCCTGCCTACGTTTGCAGTGCAAGAGGATCTCGACACAGGAGAATTAGAAGAAATTCCTACCGATATTTCAGATAAAACTATTACAGCCATTTGTGGCTACCACAAAAAAATAAATGGATTAGTCCATTAATGCGTTTGTTTATTGATTTATGTATTAGCTTTTGTAGAATGGATAGAGCATAGAATAGGAAAGGGGTCCCCTTCCCGTAAAATGTTTTGCATTTTGCTCGTTGGAGCATCTTAACTCCCCGCCTAACAAATCAAAATTTGTAGGGCAATATACGCGTTGGGCGGAGGGCTTTGGCTCTTTATTAACGGTGAATCGCGCGGCCTTGCGGCTTTGCATTTGGAATGGGTTCGGATGCAGAGCCGCAATTTTTTGGTTTAAAAGCGCGTGGAAATTTTAAGAAAATTTGACAAAGCACTTGACAAGCAGACAGCGGTGTGTTACTATACTATCAGTTTAGCACGCTAAAGCGATAAAAACAAAATCTTTTATTCGGAGGAATCATTTAATGAAGAAAATTATTGTGCTTTTTCTTGCCGCGCTGATGATGCTGTTTGTATTTGCGTCCTGCGGCGGCAGCGGGGAACAAAAGGTCGTTACAATCGGTTATACGTTGTATGAGCCGATGAACTATCTGGACGAAAACAATGAATTGATCGGCTTTGACACCGAACTGGCAAAAGCCGTGTTTGAAGGACTGGGCTATCAGGTCGTTTTCAAGGAAATTGAGTGGTCCAATAAGTATACCGACCTTGCGGCGAAAAATGTAGATTGTCTTTGGAACGGCTTTACGGCGAACTGTGCGGACGACGACGGTGTGCAGAGAAGTGAGAAAGTAGATTTTTCCTACAATTACATGATTAACCAGCAGGCCGTGGTCGTCAAGGCGGACATTGCGCCGGCGGTTACGGACGCCAGCTATTTTAAGGATAAGATCGGGTATGCCGAGGCTGGCTCTGCCGGCGCTTCCTATGCGGATTCGGCTTTTGAGGGCGCGAAGATTATGGACGCCATCAAGCAGACCGAGGCGCTGATGGAGGTCAAGAGCGGTTCTGCAACTTTTGCGGTCGTGGACGTTCTTCTTGCGAAAAGTATAGTCGGCGCCGGCGATTATGCGGATCTTGCGATTGTGGACAGCCTGACGAGCGAGCCGGAATATTATGCGATTGGGTTTGAAAAGGGCAGCGCGCTGACCGCGCAGGTAAATGCGCAGCTTGAAAAACTTGCGGCGGACGGTACGATTAAAGCGCTTGCCGAAAAGTACGGTCTGGAGAACGCGGCGATTTTGGATTATTCCGATCAAAAATAAATTTTACGGAGAGTCTCAATGTCTTTTTGGCAGGTAACCCTTTATTTACTGGATGGGTTTAAGCTGACGCTGCTTTTTGTTTGCGCTGACGCTTGTATTTGCGCTGCCGCTCGGACTTGCGGTCTCGTTTTGCTCCATGAGCCGGTTCCGGCCGGTTAAAGCCGTGACAAAGGTACTTGTGTGGATCATCCGCGGCGTACCGCTCATGCTTCAGATCTTTATCATTTACTATGTTCCCGGCTTTTTGGATTTAACCTTTTTGCAAAGGTGGATTTGTACTTCCTGCTTACATATGGCGTGGAGAATACCGGGCGTTTTGTTGCTGTTATCATTGCCTTTGTCATTAATTACGCCGCCTATTTTTCCGAAATTTTCCGGGGCGGCATTGAAAGCATTTCGCAGGGGCAGTATGAGGCCGGTCAGGTGCTGGGGCTCTCTAAGTCCCAGATTTTCACAAAGATCATTTTGAAACAGGTGATTAAGCGAATCGTGCCTCCGATGAGCAATGAGATTATTACGCTGGTTAAAGATACGGCGCTTGCCAACGCGATTCTGGTCTCGGAGATTATCATGCAGGCGAAGAAGCTCGCAGCGCAGGCCATGATTTGGCCGCTGTTTTACACGGGCGTTTTTTATCTGCTTTTTGTAGGACTGCTTACGCTGCTGCTCGGGAGATTGGAAAAAAAGCTGAATTATTTCAAAGGATAAACGGTATGTTTTTTGAAGTCAGGCAATTTACCAAGAGCTTTGGTTCTGTTTCTGTTCTTCGTGGAATCGATTTCGGTTTGGAACAGGGAAAGGTTTTGTGTATTATCGGTTCCTCAGGCAGCGGAAAGACGACGCTTCTTCGGTGTATGAACTTTCTGGAAACCCCGGATACCGGCGAGATGTACATAAGCGGCGAAAAAATTTATGATGCCGCTGCCGACCGTAATCTGAACGACGCTATGCTTCGCCGGAAGCGGCTGCATTTCGGATTGGTCTTTCAGCAGTTCAATTTATTTCCGCAGTATACGGTGCTTGAGAATGTTACGCTTGCGCCGAAGCTTGCGGCGAAAGAGCGTCCGGATTATAAGGCCGGCAAAAAAAATATACTTGCGGAGCTTGATGCGTCCGGTATGGCGCTTTTGGACAGCGTGGGGCTTTTGGAGAAAGCGAATGCGTATCCGTGCGAATTGTCCGGCGGTCAGCAGCAGCGTGTGGCGATTGCCCGCGCGCTTGCTCTAAAGCCTGAAATATTATGTTTTGACGAGCCGACGAGCGCGCTGGATCCTGAATTGACCGGCGAGGTGCTGCGGGTGATCAAAGGACTGAAAGGGCAGGATCGCACGATGATCGTCGTTACGCACGAGATGGAATTTGCTCGTCATGTTTCGGACACCGTTTTGTTTATGGCGGACGGCGTGATTGAGGAGATCGGCGCGCCGGAAGAAATTTTCGGCTGTCCTAAAAGTGAAAAAACAAAAGCTTTTTTACAGCATTCTTTGGAAAAAATATAAAAATCAAAAAAGGAAGCATTTGCACATGCTTCCTTCAGTTTGTCGAAAAAGTATTCGCACAAACAAAATACTATAAAGGTTTCGTAAAAAAAGCCGGCTTTGCCGGCTTTTTTTACACCTTGTGGCCGCGCGAGTGCCGCATAAGCGGCGCGAAGACGCGAGTGAACGCGGTCTTCTCTGTCGAAAAACTTCGTTTTTCGACAGTCTCAAGGAAGCGTTTGCAAATGCTTCCTTTTTGTCTTTTTGAATGAAGGCAACGCCGGAGACGTTTCCCAAGAAAAGCGGGAATTTCTTGGCTTTGCGCAAAGACGGACAATACCGGATCGCACACCGGAGGTGCCGGCGGTGCTGAATGCGGCTGTGTTTTATTTTGCGAAATACGCGTCTATTGCGTCTGCAATTACCGCCGCGAACTCCGCTTGCCATTGGCCGTCGGATATTCGGGCCGCGTCTTCTTTATTGGAGATGAACCCGGTTTCGATTAACACGGAGGGCGCCGTGGTTTTGTAAAGCACCGTATAGCAGTCTTGGCCGTGCATGTCGTGCATGATTACTTGCTTATCGTTTGGAAACGCAGCCTCAAACGTTTTTTTGAAAGTTTGCGCAAAATATTTGTCAAGGCTGCTGGAATTGGGCGTGTCTACCGGATAATAAACGCGCGTGCCGTAAACGGACGGGTCGGATGGGAAAGAGTCACTGTGGATCGAAATAAACAAGTCCGCTGGATTCGCATTGGAAAAGTCTGCCCGTTCGCTCGGGCCGTAGGTCGCTTTTCCGTCGTCATATTCGGTTTCGGGCTGCGTCTTTCCGTCGTGCGTCATCACCACGGTGTATCCGCGGCCCGTGAGCAGTTCGGCCAATTTACATGTAATTGCAAAATTAATATCCGCCTCGGTCAAAGTGCCGAGGTTTTCCTCGTTCAGCGCGCCTGTGTCCGACAGGCCGTGTCCGCTATCCAAAATCACGCACAGGATACCGTCCGACATGGCGGCGTCATAGATTTGAGAAGGCTGACTCCCGCCGTCGCAGGAAAACAGCGCGGCTAGAAGAAGTATACTGAGCGGCAAAAGACGCCGGAAAATACTTTTCATCCAATCACCTCTACAATATCATACAGGCTTCGTCAATCTTTGTCAAGCGCCCGGAGCGCAAATTTTTCAAAAGTAGTTGACAGATGGAAAAAGGTATGTTACCATGTCTGTACTAATACGGATAATACGGTTTGGGGAGGAGTCCATGTGAGTTTAATTTATGTAGATCTTCGCAGCCGTACGCCGATTTTTGAGCAGATCATCGAATGCGTGCGTGATCTTGTCATCCGCGGTCTTCTGTCACCGGCTGAACATTTGCCGTCTGTTCGCGCGCTTGCGGCCGAACTTGCGATCAATCCCAATACGATTCAGAAAGCATACGGTGAACTGGAGCGGCAGGGCGTCATTTATTCTCTGGCAGGCCGGGGAAATTTTGTCGCTTCGGATATTTCTGCGCTGACCGGGAAATATCGTGCGAAACTGCTGGAACGTATTGCGGAGAGCATTGAGGCCGCTTCGGAATATGGGATTGAGCGCGCGTGCGTTGAGCGCACGGTCGAGCGGGCGCTTGCAGCTTATGGAGGAGGGGACAGGATATGATCCAGATCAGCAAGGTTACGAAACGGTATGACAATATCAAGTCGCTCGATTCGGTCACGGCTTCGATCAAGCCCGGGTCGATTTTTGGGTTGATCGGTTCCAACGGCTCCGGGAAATCTACGCTGCTGCGTGTTATGAGCGGTATTTTTCGCGCGGACAGCGGAGAAGTGCTGTATGACGGGGAAAACGTGTATGAAAATGTGCGGCTGAAAAATAAGCTGGTATACCTTTCAGACGACCAGTATTTTCTTTCGAGTTCTACGATCGACGACATGGCCAATCTGTGTGCGTCGGTGTATACGGATTTTTCCCGCGAAGAATATTTGCGGCTGCTTGATCTGTTTTGTCTGGACCGCTTTCGCAAGGTCGCCACTTTTTCCAAAGGAATGCAGAAGCAAGCGGCGATTTTGCTGGGACTTTCTGCTATGCCGCAGTATTTGCTGTGCGATGAAACGTTTGACGGTTTGGATCCGGTTATGCGTCAGATGGTCAAGCGCCTTTTTGCCGATGCGGTGGAGAGCCGGGGCATGACGGCAGTGATCGCTTCGCATAATCTGCGCGAACTGGAGGATATCTGTGATCATATCGGCCTTCTGCACAAAGGCGGCATATTGTTTGAGAACGAAATCGACAGCCTGAAAGAGAATATTCATACGGTGCAGGCTGTTTTTTCAAGGAAAATACAGATCGAGGATATTGCGCGCCTTGGGACGGTGTCTATCAAGCAGCGGGGCAGTATGGTGGCTGTGGTCATGCGCGGCAGTGTGGATGAGGTGCGGACAAAAGTACAGGCGCTTGAGCCGGATTTCTTTGAGATCATTCCGCTGACGCTGGAGGAAATTTTCATCAGCGAAATGGAGGAGAGGGGTTATGACTACTCGAAAATTGTCTTCTGAACGGCTGCTTGACGACAGGTTGATCGGAAATATGACCCGCCGCCGTATGCCGCATGTCCTGGTTGCATTTTTGATTCATTTTTTTACGACTTCCGTTCCGCTGATGATGGCGCGCAGGGAGTTTTCCGACGTTTTGTATACCCGGGCGCAGGTTTTGGACCATGCGGAATTTGCCGTGCGCCGGATCTTATCCGTTAATTTGGTGTTCATGTTTATCCTGGGCATCTATTTTGGCGTCGTTACCATGCATTATATGATGCGGCGGCGCAGCGCGCAGTTTTGGCATGCGCTTCCGCAGCGGCGTGAGACGCTGTATTTTTCCAGTCTGATTTCCGCATTGCTTTCAGCTGCGCTCGGCGCGCTTGTGAATCTGCTTGTTTTACTTGTGCTTTTTTCCGTGTATTCACTCTTTACCGCGGCAGTTATGCGGTTGTTTTTTTTGCTGCTGCTCTTTAAAAATGTCGTGTATTTTCTCGCGTCTTATGCGGTAACGGTTTTTGCCGGCAGTTTTTCAGGCAGCAGCGTGGTACAGGTGTTGATGAGTCTGATCGTCCAGTTTTATCCGCTTGCCGCTTTTTGCGGAATAGCCATGCTCCGCGATATGTACGCGGTTTATTATGATCTTCAGTATTATATGTCGGAGCGCATTTTGCCGTGGCTGTCCCCGGCGGCTTATGCGGCGTCGCATTATTATGACGGCATTTCCGCGCTCTCTTTGGTCTGCGCGTTTCTGGCGATTGCCGCGCTTTTGCTGGGTGCAGCGGTGATATACCGGCGGCGCGCTATGGAGAATGCAGAAAAGACGATCGTATTCAAACGGCTGGGAACCATTGTCAAATATATGATCCTGTTTGTCATTACCGTTTATGCAGGCCTGTTTTTCTACGCCATTACCGATTCCACCGGCTTGTTCTGGACGATTTTTGGCTTTGGTTCGGGCGCGCTGCTCGGCTTTATGCTTTTAAATACGATTTTATATAAAACGCCCAAGGCCATGTTTCGCGGATTTCGCGGTTTGGCTGTGTTTGTCCTCGTTTTTGCGCTGTATTTTATTGTATTTGGCGCAGACGTATTTAAAATGGACGAGTTCGTTCCGGATGCGGACGCTTTATCTTATGCGGAGATCGCTGTGAACAGCGCGCCGTTTGACGACCGCCGCTTTGATGATCCAAAGATGCTCGATACGCTGTCCGCGCTCCTTGAAAATACGGTTGAGTTTGACGCAGAGGATCTGGTCAATCCCTATGATTACGGAGACGCGGCTTTTCAACTTTCCGTCGTCATGCATACCAAACTTGGCATTCCGATTGCGCGGACGTATTTTATTTCCAAAGCGGTTCCCGGTGCGCTGAGTTTTTTGGAACAGTATGCAAATGACCAACGTATGGACGAGATGCTTTATGAAATGGATCCGCTGCTTGAGCAGTATGGGAAACAAACGCTCCGTGCGCATTTTTCCGTACGGCTCGACGGAAATTATATTGATTTTGATGCGCCCATATATGAATTTATGGCGTTGTATCGTACGGAACTTGGAACGCTGGATTATAGTCGTTTGCGCAGTCTGTCGGTGGGGCAGGCGGAACTGTATTCTCCGTATATACCGGTTGCGGATGCAACAAATACTTTGCCGGTATCTTCCGCGGGGCTGTCCGCTGCGTTTCGGCAGCTTCAGATGACTGCTTTTCCGCTGTATGCAGATATGGAGCGTACGCTGGCATGGCTGCATACGCAGGCCTCTTTTGTGGGAAGACGGCGCAGCAGAAGCAAGTACGGAAAGCAGGATTTGCGGCGGCTTGCTTCTGGATACGTCCGTTTTGGTTCCGGCGGCTCGCGAAGTAGGGCGGGACGATGGTGATGTAAATGAAGTAGAACGGTATTGCAGGTATTATTCTTCCACAGTGCTCAGCGCCGCGCAGGCAGAACGCCTCTATGTCGAATACGGCGCCGCCACGCGGTCCGGCTACGGCTTGTCTTCCGATTTCATCGCGATTGATACAACGCAATTGCTGGTTGTATTTTGGGATAATGACTTGCCGGAGACTGACGAGGCCGTTTACAGCGAGGAAGTTTATTTGGCGGATACGGCGTCTGCAGTCTGCAGCGAGTTCGTTTTCATCCCGCTGTCCCCGCGGTAAATCAAAACAAAATGACGCGATTTAGACGTTTTTATTCGCAACGTGTTTTTCTGCTTCTTTTTTCAGGGGTGTGAATTTCAATCTCCTTCCTTTTGCCTCTCCTAACCCACGGATGTTTTCTTTTTCCACTTCAAGAGCAGTGCAGAATTGAGAATAACGGCGACTGAACCGGCATTATGTACCAACGCGCCGATAACAGGATTTAAAATGCCTGGAATCGCAAGGGCAATTGCCAGAAAAATTGAGCGCCATTGAAAAGGTCAGATTCAGCTTAATCGTTGTCATCATCCGCTTGGAGAGGGCAATCAGGTGCGGCAGTTCCTTTACCTCATCATCTACCAGCGCAATATCGGCTGCGTCCACCGCAATGTCGCTGCCCGTGCCGCCCATAGCAATGCCTACATTTGCCGCCTTCAGCGCCGGAGCATCGTTTATGCCGTCTCCGATCATGCAGACCGCCTCTTTCTTTTTCCTGATAAGAAGCGATCCATTTCAGCTTATCCTCCGGCAGACAGTTTGCGTGTACTTCTTTGATATGGATTTGCTTTGCAATTTCGGTAGCTGCATTTTCATGGTCTCCGGTAAGTAAAACAGGCTGTACATTTAGGTTCGTCAGGCTGTCAATCATTGCGGCGCTTTCCTTGCGCACCGTATCTGAGAGAACAATATATCCGGCAAGCGTTTGATTGATTGCGATATAAATCACTGTACAGCCCTGCATAAGATATTTTTCTGCCTGCGGCAATACTGCTTTGGGTATTTCAATATTCTGTTCGGCAAGCATTTCACGATTTCCTGCAAGTACCGTCTTCCCATCTACAATAGATGAAATACCCCGCCCCGGAATCATTTTGAATTCCGCTGCGGATACAATATCCTTTCCGTTTGCCTGTGTATAGCATCGCGTGATCGCTTTGCCGAGCGGATGTTCGGATAATTGTTCCGCAGAAGCGCAAAGCGCGTATAACGTCTTTTCGGAGATTTCCGGTAGTATGCTCTCCGTTTTAATGACCTGCGGTGTGCCGTAAGTCAGCGTGCCCGTTTTATCAAAAGTAATTTTCGTTACCTTTGCCAGACGCTCTAAGGCATCGCCCTCACGGACAAGAAAGCCGTGTTTTGTCGCGTTTCCAATTGCCGCCATAATCGCTGTCGGTGTTGCCAATACCAGCGCACAGGGGCAAAAAACGACGAGAATCGTAACGGCGCGGATGATCTCACCGGAAATAAGCCATGTAAGCGCGGCGGCGCTCAGAGCAATCAAAACAATCCAAGTTGCCCACCGGTCGGCGAGGCTGACAATTTTCGCCTTGCCCGCGTCCGCTGATTGGACAAGGCGGATCATTCGCTGAATGGAACTGTCTTTGCCTACCTTGGTCGCTTTCATTTCAAAAGCGCCGAACTGATTGACTGTACCGGAAGAAACCTCGTCGCCTGCCGTCTTATCCACCGGTAAAGATTCGCCGGTCATAACGGCCTGATTGATCGAAGTTTGTCCTGATGTAATTATGCCGTCTACCGGAACGGTCTCTCCGGGAAGAACACGCAGAAGATCGTTTACTTTGACTAGTTCGGCGGGTATGATTTTTTCTCTTCCTTCGATAATCACTCTTGCTGTCTGCGGCGTCAAATGCACCAGTTTTTCGATTCCTGCGCGCGCTTTGGCAACCGTGAGATCTTCAAGCAATGCGCCAAGCTGCATGATAAATGCCACTTCTCCGGCGGCAAAATCCTCTCCGATGCAAACCGAAGCGATCAGCGCCAGAGAAACCAGCACATCGGCTTTAATATCAAAAGCGGTTACAAGACCAATGATGGCCTCTAAAATAATCGGAATACCGCAGAGAAGAACAGCGATCCATGCCGCATTAAACGGCAGAGGCAATAAATCAAATAAGCTGATGATTAGAGCAATGCCGGAAATGGCAAGCAGCGTGATGTCTTTCTTTGTGCCGCCAAGCGCCAGTATATGTTCTATTTTTTCCATGAACTTTTTCATAAACGTGTTCCTTTCTTAATATACCGTAAGGGGTATCGGTATTATCCATTATACACATGGGGGTATGGGTTGTCAAGCGGAGACGTGGAAATTTATACTAAAAAAAGCTCACGCATAGTAAAAATACCATACGTGAACTTCGCTTCACTTTACACAATAATGCAATCATGTCATATTTGAAAAACGTTCCACAGCTTTTGTAAAACTTTCAATCGTTTTATCCGGATCGCCATGTTCAATCCCATCCCGGACGCAATGTCGGATATGCCCTTCCAGCACGACTTTTCCACAGCTGTGCAAAGCTGATTTTGCGGCGTTGATCTGTGCCAAAACATCTTCACAGGGCACATCTTCGTCGATCATGCGGTCGATCGCCTGCACTTGACCGATAATTTTTTTCAGCCTGCGGTGCAGATTGTCCGAATCCATACACTGCCTCATTTTTTCGCCTCCAATACAATAAGGGGTATATGTATATTATAGGAGCCTTAAATCGTTTTGTCAAGTGTGCAGGCGATTGGACAATGTTTCCTTATCGCGCTTGGTATTGTGCCGGCTTCGTCTTTCGCGCCGCGTTTCAAATATTGTGATGCAAATTCCCGTGCGGAAACGGCTTTTCATCTCCGCACGGGCTCTTTGCGTATCTGTAATTAAAAAAATCAAGCAAATTGAATGCATATCTTTGCTTTGGTACGATCAGATCAGACTGCGCAGGATTTGCTTCATTTCCTCGGCGCTGGTCGCTGTATGGAGCCGGCCGCGCACTGCGGCCGCGCCCTCCATGTCGCGGATATACTGCGCTGTTTGACGCCGCGCTTCAGCGATCGCCGTGCGTGCCGGCTTTGTAGCCAACATCAGTTCCAAATGCAAAATCGCCGTTTCAATCCGTTCACTCGGTTCGGGCGGCGTATAACTTTTGCCGTCAAAGGAAGCCAAAATTTCGTCAAAAATCCATGGGTTTCCCATTGCGCCCCGGGCAACCATCACGCCGTCGCAGCCGGTGTGACGCAGCATGCGGAACGCGTCTTCGGCCGAAAAAATATCACCGTTTCCGACAACTGGAATGTTTACTGCTTGTTTGACCCCGGCAATGATATTCAGATCGGCCCGGCCGCTGTACATTTGTTCGCGCGTGCGTCCGTGGACGCAGATCATATCCGCGCCGGCTGCCTCCAGCGCTTTGGCCATCTCGGGCGCGTTTTTGTGTGTTTCGTCAAAGCCGGCGCGGATTTTGACGGTGACTGGCAGACGCGTGGCCGCGCGGACGGCGGCAACGATTTTTTCGGCGAGCGGGATGTCGCGCATCAGCGCGCATCCTTCTCCGTTGGAAACGATTTTTCGGACAGGACAGCCCATATTGATGTCGATTGCGGAGGGAATACGGACATAACCGGCCAGTGTACCGGAGGAGATTCGCTCAGCCGCTTCCGCCATAAATTCCGGTTTTGATCCGAAAAGCTGGATGGCGATGGGCATCTCGTCCGGGTCAAATTGCGCGAGCGCCGGCGTTTTTTTGTCGCCGTAGCAGATTGCGGCGGCGCTGATCATTTCGGTGCAGAGATATTCGGCGCCGTGCATTCGGCTTATTTTTCGAAATGCGCGGTCGCTGACACCGGCCAGCGGCGCTAAACAGAGCCCATGCGGGATATCAATATTTTTAATTTTCATTGTTTCTTGTTCTGCGCGCGGCAAAGATCAAAAATATCCGCCGCACAAACCTGAAAAAATTTTTATATAATCGTATCATTTTTTCCGCTTTTTGTCAACTTTGCTGCCAATTATTTTCACTATCTTTTTAGGCAGCATGTGATAAAATGTTAATAACCCCAGTTGGCTGAAGTTTATTCAAAAAGGAGAAAAAAAGAGTATGAATAAAAAAGTCGCGATTGCTTTTTCATTTGCCGCAATATCCGCTGCGCTTGCGCTAGGTACATCTGCGCTGGACGGCGGACAAGTACATGTCAAAACTACGCTGAATGTTCGGACAAAGCCGGATATGAGCGCAAGCGTAAAAGCTTCTCTGTACGACGGACAGGTCGTCACGCTGCACGATAAAACCGGAAACTGGTGGTATATCCAATACGGCGACGGTTTATACGGCTATGCTTCCGCCAGCTACATCAGTTCGCTGGGACTCAAAAGCGCGTCTGTACGGACACGCGGCTCTAATCTGAATGTGCGCAGCGGCGCGGGTCTCAATTATTCGATTAAAGACAAGCTGAAAAACGGCGAGACGGTGCTTTGCCTCGGTACATACGGAAACTTCACTAAGGTGCTTTATAACGGGAATTCGGTAGGATATGTCGCAAGCGAATATCTTTCGATTTCAAACGGCGCGTCAGCGGCGTCCATTGCGCTGAACCTGCCCTCGTATAAACAGTATGATAGCCGCTGGGCCCGTCTGACGCTTCCAGGCAGCGGAGAAAGCATACGTACGCACGGCTGCGCGGTGACTGCACTTGCGATGACCGAGAGTTATCGCCTCGGGACCACGGTTACGCCGGCCAATATTTTGGAAAGCGAAAAGTTTACGTCAGGTGGCGCGATCTACTGGCCAAGCGGGTATGGACGCGGCGAAGCTACCGATACGTCGTTTTTGTATTCCTGCCTAGCTGCGGGCAAGCCGGTCATTGTCCATGTGAAAAAGGAAAACGGTGCTACGCATTTTGTCGTTGTATATGGATATACGGGCGGAGAACTTGACACAAAAAATTTCAAAATTTATGATCCGGGTTCGGAGACCCGTACGACGCTGGCTGACATTTATGCGGAGTATCCCTATATTGTCAAAACCATCGTTTATTGAATTCCGACGGGCAAAGCGGAGGTATACCCTAAACATCAGGGTATACCTCCGCTTTGCTTGGATGCAGCGTCGATAGAGCAGCTGCAGTAGTGTACGGCGATCTTTATGACCGCCGGATTTTGCATGCATTCAAATTGCCGAGCCTTTTTCGGACAGGGCGCATAAAAAATCGATTGCTTCCAGATAGCCGTCAAATCCGTGGCCTGCAATGGTTTTTTTCGCTGCGAGCGATACGTACGAAATTTTCCGGAATTCCTCGCGTGAATTTACGTCGGAAATGTGCACTTCGACCGCAGGAAGGCCTACCGCTTTGAGCGCGTCAAGAATCGCGACGCTCGTGTGCGTGTAAGCAGCGGGATTGATAATAATGCCGTCGAATCGGCCGTATGCGCGCTGGATTTCATCCACGATCGCGCCCTCATGATTGGATTGGAAGCAATGGACAAAAGCGCCTTTTTTCTGTCCGTGTGCTTCGATCATTCGTACAAGTTCGTCATAGGTGTTTTTTCCGTAGATGTCCGGCTCTCGTATGCCCAGCATATTCAGGTTTGGGCCGTTGATGACCAAAAATTTCATATTTTGCACCAATCCCTTTCTTTGAAAGCTGCAAGCGTCCGCGCGGCGCCCTCGTCCGCGCTGGCGCATTCTGGTACGATGATATCCGCTGCCGCTTCGTAGATCGGACGGCGTTTTTCGTACATCTTCCTGAGCGCGTCTGCGCTGCTTGAAAGCGGCCGCCCGTCGGTCGCAAGGGCGTCCAGCGCACGCTTAAGATAGACGATGCATCCGTTTTGACGCAGGGCGTTTCGGTTTTTCGGGGCGCAGGACGGTTCCACCGCCGCAGGCGATGATGCAGTTGCTTTTTGCGGATATTTCTATGCAGATATCGGTTTCCAAATCTCTGAAATGCGCCTCACCGCGCGTGCGGATGATTTCAGCCGCGGACATGCCCGCGCGTTCGGCAATGAGCAAATCGAGGTCATACAGCGGCCGTCCGGTTTTTTCGGATAGAATGCTTCCGACCGTGCTTTTTCCGCAGCCCGGCATACCGATCAGCACGATGTTGGAGAGCGATTGGTGCATGGCCGCGAGCACGGCGTCGATTTCTGCTTCCGAATGTTTTTGTCCACGGAAATACGCGTCCGCATAGGCGGCTTGCGCCACCAGCATCGGAAGGCCTCCTGCAGCGGGAATGCCCCGCTGCAGGGCGTCGAGCACAAGACGCGTGCGCAGCGGGTTGTAGATGACGTCTACGACGCCCAAAAGCGCGGGCATCTGCGAAAGATCGAGCGGCCGCGCCTGTATGTCCGGATACATGCCGACCGGTGTGGTATTGATCAGGATTTCTGCGTCTGCGCACGTCTTATGGAGATTTTTGTAGTTGACGCTGCCTTTTCTCGATATGATCGTTATTTTGCGTGCGCCGCCGGCCTCGGCGGCGGCGCATGCCGTTTTCGAAGTGCCTCCACCGCCGAGGATGACGGTGTGTTTTCCGTAAAGCTCGATGCCCGCGCGGCGGCACAGAAACCGGAACCCGTCAAAATCAGTATTGAAGCCGAAAAGACAACCGTTATAATTGGCTACCGTGTTCACTGCGCCGATGCGCATGGCCGCGCCGTCTAAGAAATCGCAGAGCGGCATTACATCCTGCTTGTAAGGAATCGTCACGTTTACGCCGTCAAAATTCCGCGCGCGCATAAAGGGCGCGAGCGCGTCGGGCGCAAGCTCGCACAGTCCATAGTCGGGATTCCCAAACAGCGCGTGAATTTTTGGCGAGTGTGAATGCGGCAGGTGCTCTCCGACGATGGCGTACCGCATATCAGACCTCGGAGTAGCAGCCAAGGAACGTGCCGCCTTCATATTCTGCGTCGAACAAATCCAGCGTTTCGATCAGTCCGTCCGCATACAGCGAAGAATCAAAATCCAGATAAAACATGTATTCAAAATCCTTGCCCGGGATCGGCCGGCTTTCAATTTTGGAAAAGTTTACGCCGAGCGTGGCAAATTTGGCCAGAATGCTGAACAGCGAACCGGGCGTATGCGGCAGCGTGAACATGATGCTGGTTTTGTTGGAACCGGGATAAATTTCAAGCGCTTTGGAAATGCAGATGAAACGCGTGTAGTTGTTGTCGCTGTCTGCGATGCCGTCCGCAAGCTTGGTCAGGCCGTACAGCGCCGCGCAGGCTTCGTTGCAGATCGCGGCTGCGTCGGTTCGCTTGCTTTCCGCAAGCATTTTGGCCGCCGTCGCCGTATTGGCGCACTCGGTGATCTTGACATCCTTGCCCAGTGACTTCAAAAATTCCTGACACTGTCCGATCGCCTGCGGATGCGAGAAGATTTCGCGGATATCTGCAAGCTTTGCGCCTTTTTTCGCAGAGAGCGTGTGGTCGATGCGCAGCTTGATGCTTTTGACGATATAGAATTTATGGCGCTTCATCAGGTCGTAGACTTCGGTGACCGAACCATGCAGGTTGTTGCTGATCGGCAGGATGCCGTACCGGCAAAAGCCGCTGGCTACCGCGTTGAAAACGCCCTCGAATGTGCCCATATACATAATGCTTGGAATCGAAAAAAAGCTTTTCGGCTGCCACCTGCGAATAAGCGCCCTCAGTTCCCTGACAAGCGACGGTGCAGGTCGTCGGCAGCGTTTTCGGTGTTTTTCGGCTGCTTCCCGGATCTTTGCAGCCAGGCGGCCGCCTTCGCCGAGGCGTGCGGTCTGGTAGGAGCGCGATACTTCAAACAATGTGGTATACAGCACCTTTGTATAGGTGGCCATGCGGCTGTCCATATCTTTGGTCAAGCGCGCGACGATCTCACGTTCGCGTCCCGGATAGGCTACCGGCAGATTGTTTTCCTTTTTGTACTCCGCAAGACTTGCGCAGAGTTCCATGCGCTTTGCAAAGGCTTCGCGGATGACGTCGTCAATTTTGTCGATCTGGGTTCTAGTCTCATTCATGTCCATGGGTTTCTACCTCACTTAAAATATCAAGTATGCACAGTGCGGCGACGGCTTCCGTAACGGGCACGGCGCGCACGGCGATGCAGGGGTCGTGTCTGCCGTTGATCTGCAAAACGGCGTTTTCGCCGGTCCGCAGATTCACGGTCGGCTGTTCTTTGTAAATAGAAGGAGTAGGTTTTATTGCAATACGGAACACAATGGGCATGCCGTTGGTGATGCCGCCCTGTATGCCGCCGCTGCGATTGGTTGTGGTGACGACACGGCCGTCTTGGTAGGCAAAGGGATCGTTATGCGCACTGCCGGTCATGTCAGCGGCGGCAAATCCGCTTCCGAATTCCACACCGCGCACCGCCGGTATCCCGAACAGCGCAGCTGCCAGCCGGTTTTCGACGCCGTCGAACATCGGATTGCCGCAGCCGGGCGGCATGCCGGTGACCGCGCATTCGATGATCCCACCGACCGAGTCGCCCTCGGCTTTTGCGGCATGGATTTTTTCCTGCATGCGCACGCCCGCTTCATCGGACAAAACGGGGAACGGCTTTTCCGCCGCTTTATGCAGCTGCGCGCTCGGATTTACGGGATCAAAGCACACATCGCATATGCCGGCCGCTTTTGCGAGGTGCGCGCCGATCTCAATGCCCCGGCGGGAAAGAATCTGAAGCGCAATTGCACCCGCCGTGCAAAGCGGCGCGGTGAGACGCCCGGAGAAATGTCCGCCGCCCCGTATATCGTTTTTGCCGCCGTAACGGATATAAGCTGTGTAATCGGCGTGGGAGGGGCGGGGAAGCTCACGCAGATTCGCATAATCGCCTGAACGCGTATCCTTGTTGCGGATGATCGCAGTGACCGGGGCGCCGGTGGTCACATTTTCACGAAGCCCGCATAAAAATTCGGGGATATCTTCTTCACGCCGGGCCGTAGAAAGCGCGCTGTGACCGGGCGCGCGCCGCCGCATAAACGCAAGGAGCGCGTCCATGTCGACCGGCTCGCCGGCGGGAACTCCGTCGAGCGTCATTCCGATCGCATCTGCGTGCGACTCGCCGAAAATTTCAACTGTTACACGTTTGCCCATCTGTGAGGACATGGCATTTACCTCCGAGTTTCTGAAAATCTTCAAAAAAGGATGGATAGGATTTCGCAACGGCATCTGCGCCGCGCAGGACTGCGCCCGCCGCGGTTTTCGTCGCCAGAACGGCCGCGCTCATGGCGATGCGATGATCGTTTGCTGTGTCGCATGTCCCGCCGCAAAGCGGGCCGCCGCGGATTGAAAAGCCGTCGGCATTGCATTCGATGCCGCCGCCGAGCGCCCTGATCATTTCCGCTGTGGTATGGAGCCGGTCGCTCTCCTTGATTTTCAGGCGCGCGCCGCCGCGGATTTGACTGACGCCGTTTGCCGTCGCAAGAACGGCGGCCAACACGGGCAGCGCGTCGGGCATATCCTCACCGTCAAAGGAAACAGCGGTGAGCGGCGCGCCGCTGATTGTAATCTGATCTGCCCGCAGGCAGACCGAAGCGCCGGCTTCGGCAAGGACGGCCAGCAGATTTTTGTCCCGCTGGTGCGAGTTGAGCGGCAAGCCCGTAACGGTTACACTGCCACCGAGCGCGCCTGCGCACAGCCAAAAGCCCGCGCTCGACCAGTCGCCTTCCGCTGTGTAGCCCGTGACTGAACGGTAGCGCTGCCCGCCCGGAATCCGATAGCCAAAATCAGTTTGGCTGATCCGGATGCCAAAACGGCGCAGTGTGTCGAGCGTCATATCTACGTAACCGGCGGAAGCCAGCGGCGTCGTCAGACGAATTTCACTGTCGTCCGTAAGCAGAGGAAGCGCAAAGAGCAGCCCGCTGATATACTGGGAACTGACGTCTCCGCGAATCGTGTAGACGCCGCTTTTCAGCCGCCCGCGACAGCGGATGGGCAGAAAATCATCGGATACTTCCACGTCGCCTCCCCGCATCGCCGCACACAGCGGCCCAAAGGGCCGGCGGCGAAGTCCCGGCGCGCCGTCGAGCACACATGAATCATACAGCGTCGCTGCCACGGGCAGCAGCAGCCGCGCAGTGGTTCCGCATTCCCCGGCAAAAAGCGCGGGCGGCGTATCTTTTTTGCGATTTCCTTGAATTTTTGCATGCCAGCCGTCCGCCTCTTCGCAAAGCGAAATGTCTGCGCAGAGCGCGCGGAGCGCGCCGGCCGTTGCGCGAATGTCGTCAGACAGAGTCGTAAACCGGATATCCGAGCAGCCGTCCGAAAGCGCGGCAGCGATCAGAAACCGGTGGACGTCGGATTTTGAGGAAATTGCGCGGACAGCGCCGGACAGCGGCGTATTTTCAATTCGAATGTCCATAGGCCCTCACAGTCCTGCGGCGATCAGTTTTCGAACATCCGACGCGGGACTTTTTCGAATGACGCTGCCCCCGATACGTTCGGGTATAATCAAGTTGATGAAATCTCCGTCCGATTTTTTGTCGGAGATGGTAAGGGATGCCAGCGTATCCGCGTCGAAATCACAGCGGCTGGGCAGCGCGCAGGCGTCGAGCGCGCGCTCTATATGCGCCGCGGTGCCCGGCTCGGCCATTTGAAGCCGCTGAGCACCGCGTGCGATGACCGCCATGCCGATGGCGACCGCGTGACCGTGCGTGATGCTGAAGTTTGATGCGGCTTCCACCGCGTGGCCTACCGTATGACCGAGGTTGAGCAACTGCCGTTTTCCATGGTCGAATTCATCCGCAGATACGATATCCCGTTTGATCTCCACACAGCGGGCGATCAGCGCTTCTAGATTTTCGTTTTTGTAATTTTGAATTTGCTCAAACAGCGTTTTATCGCAGATCACGCCGTATTTCAGCATTTCCGCAAGGCCATCCTGCCATTGGAGAGGCGCGAGCGTTTTGAACGTATTCGTGTCGCAGAGGACAAGTTTTGGCTGGTGGAACGCGCCGCACAGATTTTTTCCATGCGAAAGATCGACGGCCGTTTTCCCCCCCACCGAGGAATCTACGGCGGCCAGCAGCGTGGTCGGCAATTGAACATAGTCTATGCCGCGTAAAAACACAGCGGCTGCGAACCCAGCCATATCGCCCACGACGCCGCCGCCAAGCGCCAAAATCAGATCGCTTCGGCAAAAATGCTTTTCCGCCAGAGATTCCAGAAGCTGCTCAAGCGTGGAAAGCCGTTTTTGCGCTTCGCCGTTTGAAAAAATAAACGTGCTGCACTCAAAGCCCGCGTTTTCCGCAGCGCGTACAAGGCGGCTGCCGTAGAGCGGGAAGACGGCGTCGTCCGAAACGATCATGATCCGCTTGCCCCGGGCAATCCCGGCGATTCTCGCCCCGGCGCTGTCCAGCAGGCCGGCGCCGATGTGCACTTCATATTCGGTACTGGTATGGATGGATATGGATGTCATTTTTGCCTCACAATCTGTCCGCTTGAATTTTTCGCGCGTTTCCGTCGGCGAGCAGTTTATGCATGGCTTCCCGGTCGCCGCAATCGAGCGCCGCTTTGTATTTTTGCAGATTTTCGATCAGTTCTTCGATCATACCGGCCAGGTTTTCGCGGTTTTCAAAAAACAACTCCGTCCACATATCGGGATTCAACCGCGCGACGCGCGTCATATCCCGGAACGAACCTGCGGAAAAGCCGCTGTGCTCGGTCGCGTATTTGCCGTGCGCATAAGCGCTGGAGACCACGTGGGCAAGCTGCGAGGTAAACGCGATGATTTTATCGTGCTGCGCGCAGGTGCTGCGCGTGATCCGGCAAAAGCCGATGGCTTTGCAAAGTTCGGACACTGTTTCGACGGCTTTTATATCTGTGCAGGCTTCCGTGCAGAGGATCATGGAAGCGCCCTCGAAAAGAGAGGCGAAAGCGTAGTCGAATCCGCTGTGTTCGATCCCGGCCATCGGATGTCCGCCGATGAAATGGAGCGAAGTGCCGGCAATCAGCGCGCCGACCTCCGTGCAGACTTCGGTTTTGATGCCGCAGGTGTCGAGCAGGATTGCGCCGGGCTTAAAGCGGCCGAGATTTTCACGTACAAATTCAATCGCGGCTTTCGGATACAGCGCAATAAGGATAAGGTCGCATGTGCCGAGGTTTTCGGTCGACGCTTGCGCGTCGATTGCGCCGACTTCCAGCGCCTGATCGATAACCGATGCGTCCTTGTCCGTGCCGATCACCGTATGCAGCGTACGTTCTTTGATTGCCTTGGCAAACGAGCCGCCGATGAGTCCCAGCCCGCAGATGAAGATCTTCATAGTTTTTTCCGTCCCTGTTCTATCGTTTACAGTATAGCAGTTTTTCAAAGATTTTGCAATCAGCCTTTGTATGCGTAAGGACGCACGGCCTCGACCGCACGCATAACGTCGTCGAACGCTTCGGGCGTCAAGGATTGTTTGCCGTCGCAGAGCGCATGCGCGGGATCGTTGTGTACTTCTACGATCAGACCGTCCGCGCCCGCGGCGGTTGCCGCAATGCACATGGGTTTGACGAGTCTTGCAACGCCGGTCGCATGGCTTGGGTCGATGATGATCGGCAGATGCGTGCGTTCCTTGAGAACTGGGATCGCGCAGAGATCCAGCGTGTTGCGCGTGGTGGCCGTTTCAAAGGTACGGATACCGCGCTCACAGAGAATGACTTTCTCATTGCCGCCGGCCATGATATATTCGGCGCTCATTAAAAGTTCTTCGATTGTGCTGGCTAATCCGCGCTTGAGCAGAATCGGCTTGTCTACATGTCCGAGTTCTTTCAGCAGTTCAAAGTTCTGCATGTTTCGCGCACCGACCTGGATGACGTCCACATCCTCGAAAAGGGGAAGCTGCGACATATCCATAATTTCGGTTACGATCGGCAGGCCGGTTTTGGCTTTCGCTTCTAAAAGCAGTTTGATGCCCTCTCCGCGCATGCCTTGGAAAGAGTAGGGCGAGGTGCGCGGCTTGAACGCGCCGCCGCGAAGCAGTTTGGCTCCGCTTTTTTGGACGTCGGCCGCGACTTCGCAGATCTGCGCTTCGGATTCGACCGAGCAGGGGCCGGCGATGACTGCAAAGTTGCCGCCGCCGATTTTAACGCCTCCAACGTCAATGACCGTGTCCATTGGGTGGAATTTGCGGTTGGCGTTTTTGTAAGGCTCCTGGATGCGCTTGACGTTTTCCACAATGTCGAGCGCGCTGAGCAGATCGATGTCAACCTTGGAGGTGTCGCCTACGAGTCCAAGGATCGTAGAATTTTGCCCTTCGCTTTTGTGGACGGAAAGCCCCATGCCTTGAATCCATGACTCCAACTGCTCAAGCTGCGCTTTGTCCGCATTTTGCTTTAGAATAACAACCATGATACGATACTCCTTTTATATATAAAATAATCCGAATTCAACCAAACAAAAACAGGGCTCGCAGCTTATTTTGCTGCAAGCCCTGTATATCCGCAGATGCAAACCTCTATGCGGCCACAGATTTTCGAACAGCAAAACAAGCCTTATCCATAAAATAGATAAAGCTAAAGTAAAAATATGCAAATACGCTGTTTTGCTGCGTGTTCCGCATGGTTTTTCGCTGTCCTTTCATTGGTTTCTTCAAGTGTAGCATAAAAAGAAACGCAAGTCAACAGCAAAACTTAAAATTTATTTAGGCAAAGCTATAGAAATTTTTCGGCGTATGTGCTACAATTTGAGTGAATTTATAAAATGTTCGGAAAAAATGAGGGGATCAATATGCCGGTATTGTATGGCGGATATACGAAAGAAGAAATTTTATCCAGGGTAGATCATACGCTTTTGCGGCAGGACGCGGTTTGGCCGCAGATCCGGCGCGTGGTCGGCGAAGGGATCGAAAATGGAACGGCGTCGGTCTGCATTCCGCCGTCCTTTGTACGGCGCGCCTCGGAATATGCGGGCGGCAACGTGAAAATCTGTACGGTCGTCGGTTTCCCAAACGGATACAATACCAAATCCGTCAAGGTTTTCGAGACCAAAGACGCGATTAGAAACGGCGCGGATGAAATCGATATGGTCATCGACATCGGCGCGCTGCGCGCAGGCGATGATGACGCTCTGCTTGACGAGATTCGGGCGGTTCGAGCCGTGTGCGCCGGAAAAATTTTAAAGGTAATCATTGAGACCTGTCTGCTGACGGAGGATGAAAAAGTCCGCATGTGCGGGATCGTTTCTGATTCCGGCGCGGACTATATCAAGACCTCCACCGGATTTGCCGGGGGCGGCGCAACTTTTGAGGATATTGCGTTGTTTTTGAGGCATGTACGGGGAATTAAAATCAAGGCGGCCGGCGGAATCCGCAGCATAGAGGACGCCGCGCGCTTCATTGAGCTTGGCGCGGATCGTCTGGGAACAAGTTCGATGATTCGGCTGTTCGAGGAGGCAAAGGCGTGAAACGGGTATTTTTGATCGTCCTTGACAGCTTTGGGATCGGCGCTATGCCGGACAGCGCCGGATTCGGCGACGCCGGGGCGGATACGCTGGGGTCGGTTCGAAGGTCGCCTTGCTTTTGCGTGCCGGTCATGCGGGAATACGGTTTACTGAATATAGAAGGGCTTGATGGCGGCGTAAAAAGTCCTAAAGGCGCGTATGCGCGCATGACTGAGGCTTCCCGCGGCAAGGATACGATCATTGGGCACTGGGAGATGTGCGGCGTTGTGTCCGAGCGGGATCTCCCGGTGTATCCCGCGGGGTTTCCGAAGTCGGTCATCGACGATTTCGAGCGCCTGACCGGGCATAAAACGCTCTGCAATCTTCCGTACTCCGGGACAAAAGTGATTGCCGATTACGGCAAAGAGCATGTACGTACTGGAAAGCTGATCGTATATACCTCGGCCGACAGTGTGTTTCAGGTTGCCGCGCATGAGGATGTCGTACCTGTACGGGAGCTTTACCGCTGCTGTGAAATCGCCCGAAAAATGCTGCGGGGCGAGCATGGCGTAGGCCGGGTGATCGCGCGTCCTTTTGCGGGGGATTTTCCGTATACACGCACCGCCGGGCGGCATGATTATGCTCTGCCGCCGCCGCACGAGACGCTGATGGATTTGATGCGGTCGTCGGAGTTGGATACGATCGCCGTCGGCAAGATCGGCGATATTTTCGCGGGGCGCGGGATCGGACGATCGGTGAAAACCGATGGGAACGCGGACGGCATGCGGAAAACGAAAGAACTTTTGGATGCGGATTTCCATGGGCTTGCTTTTATCAATCTGGTGGATTTTGATATGCTGTATGGGCACCGCCGGGACACGGACGGCTATGCGGCCGCGCTGACGGAGTTCGACCGCTGGCTTGGCGAGTTTATTCCCGCTATGCGCTCGGAGGATCTGTTAATGATTACGGGCGATCATGGCTGTGACCCCGGTTTTCGCGGGACCGACCATACCCGCGAGTATACGCCGCTGCTGGCGGTTGGATGCAATGTGCATCCGGCCGATCTTGGCACGCGGCGGAGCTTTGCGGATATCGGCGCGACCGCGGCGGAGTTTTTGGGGATTGAATACAGTCTGCCGGGCAAGAGTTTTTTGCCGCAGATTTTGCGAGGATAAAATGACAAAAGAAGAATTGGTGCGACATGCCATAGAAGCGATGAAGCGCGCGTACGCGCCCTATTCGGGGTGTTTTGTCGGCGCGGCGCTGCTGGCCGAAAATGGGCAGGTATATCTTGGCTGCAATATCGAAAACGCGGCTTTTGGCCCGACAATTTGTGCGGAGCGTGCCGCCATTGCCTGCGCGGTATCGGCTGGGCAGCGCCGCTTTTCGGCCATTGCAATCGCGGGCGGAAAGGGCGGAGAAATCGGCGCGCCGTTTGTGCCGTGCGGCGTCTGCCGTCAGGTTTTGTGTGAATTTTGCGGCGACGGTTTCCCAATCTATATTGCGTGCGGCGGCAGAGAGATTGTGTGTTATACGCTCGGCGCGCTTTTGCCGAGAGCTTTGGCGGGGGAACATGTAAAGTAGTTGTTTTTATGGAGTTGATTTTGCCGGGAACGTTGTCTTTGGCGCTTTGAAACGCATGCAGAGGCGTTATGTCAAAGCGAAGAGACGTGTTCCCTATAGGTTAAGGCGATGCCGCTAGAACATTTCGGATGACTGTGGACGTTTGCGCATCTTGATGTAACGGTTGTTTCGAATGCATAATATATGGGAGATAAAGGGGGACATTTTATGCTGCCCGACAATGATTTGCAGTACCATATCCGCTGCTGCGAAGGGGATATCGGACGTTATGTGATTTTGCCCGGAGATCCCGGACGCTGTGAGAAGATTGCGGCGTATTTGGAGGAGGCGGATTTTGTATCGCAAAACCGCGAGTTTACAATTTATACAGGCCGTCTGCTTGGGGAGCGAGTGAGCGTTTGCTCCACCGGCATTGGCGGACCGTCCAGCGCGATTGCGATGGAGGAATTGTTTGCCGTGGGTGCGGATACGTTCATCCGGGTCGGAACGGCCGGCGGCATAGACCGGCGTGTGCGCGCAGGGGACTGCGTGATCGCTACGGGCGCGGTGCGCCAGGAGGGCACCAGCCGCGAATACGCGCCGCCGGAATATCCGGCGGTCGCCGACTTTGAAGTGACGCAGGCACTGGTATGGGCGGCCGAGGAAGCCGGTTTTCGGTTTCATACCGGCATTGTGCAGAGCAAGGATTCTTTTTACGGACAGCACAGTCCGCATCGCATGCCGACCGAGGCGGAACTGCTCGGAAAATGGGAGGCGTGGAAACGGCTCGGCGTGCTGTGCAGCGAGATGGAAAGCGCCGCGCAGTTTGTGGTTGCGGATGCGCTCGGCGCGCGATGCGGAGCGGTATTTCATATTGTTTGGAATCAGGAGCGCAAGGAGGCGGCTTTAGATGACGCCGGTGAAATGAATACCGATACCGATGCGGCGATTCGGCTTGCCGTGGAAGCGCTCAAAATTTTAATCGAACGTGACCGCGGATAAAATTTACCGAAATATTGAGGAAAAAATGGATATTCAAATCAGGGCGTATGAAAAAACGGATGTCGATTCGTTGGTTCGAATCTGGAATACCGTTGTGGAAACCGGTATCGCTTTCCCGCAGACGGAAATGCTTACGGAAAGCACGGGCGGCGCTTTTTTCTCGGCACAGTCCCTTACAGCTGTTGCTTATGATTCTGGTTGCGGGGACATTGTGGGACTTTATATCCTGCATCCGAACAATGTAGGCCGGTGCGGGCATATATGCAACGCAAGCTATGCAGTGAAGGATAGAATGCGCGGACAGGGAATCGGCGAGCAACTTGTCCGGCATTGCATGGAGACGGCAAAGACTTTGGGATTTCGCATTCTGCAATTCAATGCAGTGGTAAAAAGCAACGCGCCGGCGCTTCATTTGTATCAAAAACTGGGGTTTGTGCAGCTTGGCACGATCCCGGGCGGATTTTTGATGAAAGACGGACATTACGAGGACATCATTCCGCATTACTGTGTTTTGTAGAATGGTCAGGCGCCTTTATACGGCGGACAAAATATATAGGTACGGCGAATACGGCTAAGAATTGGAAAAAGACGGCTTTTTTGCCGTCTTTTCAACCTATAGAAAAGTATTTTGCAATAAACGTGGTTTTGCCGGCCTTGTTACACCGGATAGGGGCGCAGCGGAGCGGACAGCACACGTTTTTCAGCAGAAAACCTTGACTTTTGGCCGCTGGTCTTTATTTGTTTGCGTTTTCCAGCATGCCTACGATCGCCGATTTGGAAGTCAGTCCGATGTGCGAGTCGGCGATTTCCCCATTTTTCATGACAACAAGCGTCGGTATGCTCATGACGGAAAATTCAGAAGCAAGCGTAGAGGCTTCGTCCACGTTGACTTTGCAGACCTTAAATTCGGGATGTTCTTCTGCAATTTCATCCACGACCGGAGAAACCATCTTGCAGGGGCCGCACCAATCGGCGTAAAAGTCGATTAGGGCGACGCCGGCATAATTTTTGATTTCACTTTGAAAATTCTCTTCGTTCAACTGTATGACAGACATGATTGCACCTCTTTGCGGTATAAAATATTTTCAGCAGCCGAACACTGCCAGTATTGTAATGCATATAGTATAGCACAAAAAGCCGATACTGAAACTGTATTTTGAAAAATTTTGTTTTTTAATTTCGGTTTGGATTTGTGCAGGAGCATGGAAATACCGTTCAGAAAAGTTGTTCTATAAAATTTCATAATGATTTTGGAGGACTTGATATGTTTGATGTTTGCATTATAGGCGCCGGTCCGGCGGGAATGAGCGCGGCAATTTACGCCTGCCGGGCAGGACTGCGCACGGCGGTTTTTGAAAAAGCGGTCTGCGGCGGACAGATGGTCAATACGCCCGAGGTCGCCAATTATCCGGGGATTGCAATGACCTCCGGTGCAACGCTGTCGGAATCTATGCGCGCGCAGATGCTTGCGCTTGGCGCGGCGCTGTATACGGAAGAGGTGCTGTCCGTTTCCGGAGAGACTCCTCTCTCACTGAAAACCGCCTCAAACGAATATACGTCCCAGACACTGATCCTTGCTAACGGCGCTGAGCGCCGGAAGCTCGGCGTGCCGGGGGAAGAACGTCTTATGTATCGCGGCGTATCTTTCTGTGCGGTATGCGACGGCATGTTTTTTCGTGGAAAGCGGGTCGCGGTTGTCGGCGGCGGCAATACTGCGCTTGAGGACGCGCTGTATCTTTCGGGAATTTGCGAGAAGGTATATCTGATCCACCGCCGGGATACGTTTACCGCGCAGAAGGTTTTTGCAGACCGCGTCCTGTCCGCAAAGAACATTGAGATTTTATATAATACGACGGTGACGGAAATCCTTGGGGAAAAGAAAACGGAAGCGCTTTCGCTGAAAACAGCGGATGGCGATCGGAAAATCGACGTTGCCGCGGTGTTTATCGCCGTTGGACTTGTCCCCGACAACGCGCGTTTTCGCGGGCTTGTGCCGCTCGACAGCAGTGGGTATATCGAAGCGGGGAGGATACGCGCACAGCGCGCCGCGGTGTTTTTGCCGCGGGCGATACGCGGTCGAAAACGCTGCGCCAGATCGTTACGGCTGCGTCCGACGGCGCCAGAGCCGCTGTGGAGGCTGAAAAATACGTGCGAGGACTGTGATTTGTTCAAACCACATATGTATCCGGCTGGCTGGTCGTTGGCACGGCTTTCAGCAGCGCCGCGCGCGCTTTATAATCGGGCAGCACGCCGGACAGCAGTGTATAGAATGCCGCGGAGTGGTTAAAGTGGATCAGATGGCAGAGTTCATGCACGACCACATAATCCTGCGCCGTTTCGGGGTAGAGCATCAGCCGCCAGGCATAACAGATATTCCCGTTTTTGCCGCAGGAGCCGAAACGGTTTTTTGCATTGGTAATACGAACGCGGTTGTAGGTCAGTCCCATACGCGCTGCAAAATAGGTGGTTTTTGCGGGCAGTATATCCGCTGCCTGTTTGCGCAACTGCATGATTTCATCTTCGCTCAGCGCGCACATTGCCGCCATCCGCGCTCGGGCAGCGGTCAGTTTGTTTTGGATCCATGCACTGTGCGCCGAGACGAAGGTTTCAATTTCGCGCTGCGAAACATACAGCGGCGCGCGCACCAGCAGCCGCACGTCCCTTGTAATTTCCAGCGCCAGCGTGCGTCTTTTTGAGCGGATGATTTCAAAACCGGCTGTCATTTGACTTCGATCAGTTCATAAGTCATGGAACCGATGCCAATTGCCTGTCCATGTTCCAATTGCGTGCGCCAGGCGGTATTGGGTGAAATGTCGGTAAAATGATCGCCGTGGGTGTGTTCGACCTCATCCAGCATGGAACCTTGGAGGATCGGCGCTTTCAGCACTGCTTCCGCGCAGGCGGTGTCCAGCGCGACGGGATCGAAGGAGGCGAAGATGCCAATGTCGGGCACGATGGGCGCGTCGTTTTCACCGTGACAGTCGCAGAAAGGCGAAACGTCGATCACAAAGTTGATATGAAAATTTGGACGGCCTGCGAGGATCGCTTTGGTATATTCGGCAATTTTGCAGTTTAAAATCTCGCCTTTTTCGTCCATGGAGGCAACGATCGCGTCCTTGGGACATACGCCGATGCAGCGGCCGCAGCCGGCGCATGCATTATGATCGATGCGCGCCTTTTTGTTTTCCAAAACCGCGCCATTATGCGCGCAGATCCGCGAACATGCACCGCAGCCGATGCAGCGCTTTTGATCGACGGACGGCTTTCCCGCGCTGTGCATTTCCATCTTTCCCGCGCGGCTTCCTCCGCCCATGCCAATGTTTTTCAGCGCACCGCCAAATCCTGCGCATTCGTGCCCTTTGAAATGGTTGAGCGATAGGACGATATCCGCATCCATCAGCGCGCGTCCGATTTTGGCTTCTTTTACATAAGTGCCGCCCTCAACCGGTACGAGGACTTCGTCTGTCCCTTTGAGTCCGTCTGCGATGATCGAATGCACGCCGGTCTGAAAGGGATTATATCCATTTTCGTATGCGCTGTCCAAGTGATCGAGCGCGTTTTTTCGTCCGCCGACATACAGCGTGTTGCAATCGGTCAGAAAAGGTTTTCCGCCGAGATCTTTTATGTAGTCGCAAACGGCTTTCGCATAATTTGGGCGCAGATATGCGAGATTGCCCGGTTCGCCGAAATGAATTTTGACGGCGGTGAATTTCCCGTCGAAATCGATCGTTTCAAATCCGGCTTGCTTCATCAGCCGTTTCAACTTTTTCAGCAGACTTTCACCCGCTTTTGCGCGCATGTTCGTAAAGTAAACTTTAGCGTTTCCCATAGCAGCCTCCGAATTTTAAATTCTGTCTTAGATGATATTAATTATAGCAAAAAGCGCGCATGGTTGCAATATAAAATTATTGCGCTTTTTGTCCGCGAAAGTTTATAAAAATGCGGTGCTCGGGCAGGCAAACGAAATTGCATTGCCAAACTCCCGCGCTTTATGGGCGTATGGGCGATACATTGAACGCGATCCTTTTGTTTATTCCGCGCCGAACGTATGGTCAAATTCCTTTCCGAGCGGTGTTCCGTCAGACAAAAACGCTTCCATTTGTCCGATTAGCCGCAATGAATATTCTACCGCTTCCGCGCATAGAGCCGTCAGCGCGCGGTCGCTCTCTGTGCAGTTTGGATTGTCCCGCTCGGGAATGAACATGCCGCCGATCAGCCTGCCGAGTCCAATCATTCTAAGCAGCCGCAGCATCCGCCGTCGTTTGATCAGAGGGGATGCATAGAGCAGATCTGTGATGGCCAGCATGGATTTTTCCGCTGCAAAAATGGTTTTAGGCGGGATTCTTTTGTAAAAGGGGGCGATTATGGCGGCGCTTCGTTCGCTTGGCCGGATATGCGCGCACGGCCGGTGACAGAGCGGATCGAGTCCGTCCGCCAGCATCAGCGCGCGGTCAAGCGAACTTTCGATTTCCAGATGATTGGCGCGCTGTTTTTTCATCGCGGCTTCTACGTACGGATGGCATAGGCTGTCCAGCGCGAAATGGCAGACCGTGCCGTAAAGATAAGCCCGCGCGGCGGCGGTGTTTTCAGAGGCGGCGGCTGCGGCCGCGGCGGCTGTGAAAAATTCCCGGCCGCTTTTTTTGTGTGCGCGAAAACCAGCCGCGCTTGTGCGTGTGCGTAGGTAGGGTTTGTAGTAAAAAAGCAGATCGGGGCCGTGCAGACCGAGATTATATAATTCGGATTCCTGCTCGGCTGTATCGCGTATGCCTTTCGTCAATTGCGCCAAGACGCTCTGCCCGACTTTATAATGCGCGTATGCTCCCGGCATAAATTCACCTTCCAAAATTTAGTGTGTCTTACATTTGCTTTCTATACTCTATCATATAGCAAAAAGGACTGTTTGGACAGTCCTTTTCTGAAAAAGTCGATGGATTCCCATTGCTGCGCGCAGGGGAGGCTATGCGCGCGCAGCGAATTCATTGTAGCATACGATAGCGGAAGATGCAAGTAAAACATAAAATTTTGATTTGCAGGACTGTATGGCGAATTTCCTATTTTCATGCGCTCGGAATCGCGATACAATAAAAAATCGGACAGCTTTTGCTGTCCGATCCAGCCTGTCGAGAAACACCTATCTCACTTCTCATGCCTCGATAAGCTGCAAAACCTCCCGTGGAGGAGCGGTATATACCGCTCCTCCACGGGAGGTTTTACTGCGTAAAAGGAAGTTTCTGAAACGTCGCCGATTTACCGCTGCCCGGATGCATCGATCGGCAGCCAGGTGACCGTGCCGCCGCTAACGGTCAGTTCCGAAGCAGGCGGCGCGGTGCATATGCGCTCGCCGTCGCGAATCAGCGCCGTTACCAAATAAATTCCCTCGCCGACGGCGGCGATGCCGGAACAGACGCCTCCACTGCAGCCTGCATCAAAAGTATAAGAAGAACCGTCGTTCCCTACAAAAGAAATTTGATAGGTATATGTGCTGCTGACGATACTCGGTATAAATTGATAGGCAACCGCGCCATCTTTCATATGAAACTGTACGCCGGTGACTGAAACGGTTTCCGGCAAAACGGAAACGTCAGGCGCCGGTTTGCTGCTAAGGCGCATCCCCATAAAAAAGCTTCCGCATAGAAGCAGAAAAAAGACGACGGCAATCAGCGGACGGAACCGCTTTGATTGATCGGCGGAATGGCCTTGTTTCGGCGCAGGATAGGAGACGGCCGTCTCATTTCCGCAAAGCGCGTCTAGACTTACGCCGAGCGCTTCTGCCAGCGCGATAGCTTTGTTCAGATCAGGCAGCGCCTCTTCCGTTTCCCATTTGCTCACGGCTTGACGGGAAACGCCCACGAGCGCCGCCAGTTCCTCCTGACTCATCCCTTTGGATTTTCGGTAATGTACCAATTGGCTGCTGAATTTCATAAGCGCGGGTATCCTTTCGTATTGTTACCATCATTGTATCATAAAAAGCGCGGTTGCGGGCAACCAAGGCGGGATGGTATTTCCGCAACCAGCGGTTGCGATTTTATTTTTTCTAATCGGCAAGGAAAAAGAAAACAATCCGAAAAGGAAAAACTGCACTGTGCGTATGCTTATGACAATGTCAACGTCTGTACGGACGATATCTTATTTTAGGATTCTGATCTTTGGCAGCATCCGTCTTTTCGTTTTTTTAAATGTTCCTTGCAAGGAACTGACGATAATACACAGCGCCAACCAAACTGGTAATTGCTTCCGTTATCGGGAAAGTCAACCAAAAATAATTCAGTCCGAGCCGGGCGAAGAGAAAACCCAAGGGTACAAATAGAGCTACAGTACGGATAACGGTCAAAGGGAGCTTTTCAGGCTGGAACCTGTTGCCTGAAAGAATACAGGGAAAGTTAGGGATGTGACCATCGGTAAAAAGCTGATTCCAATAAAGCGGAAACCAATCCGTCCGATTTCAATTACCAGATCATCCAAAGTGAATACCCGCAGCATTTGTGTCGGAATGGAAACAAAGCAAATTGTTCCCACCGCCATCAGTGCAAGCCCAAAGCCGATGGCAGTTATCAGAGTCTTTTTACAGCGTTCAATGTTTCTTGCAGCATAGTTGAAGCTGATAATAGGTACAATACAGGTCTGCATTGCTCCAAGCGGGATGAAGAAAAATGTTTGCCATTTATAATATAGTCCCAACGCTGTGACCGCTTGATCGGAGAATGTAGCTAAAATCAAATTTAGTCCTAATATGTAAAAGGTATATGCCGATTGCATCAGGATATTTGGTACACCCAGACGAAATATTTTTTGCGATGTGTCTCGGATACACTTCTTTTGCAGGAGATTTCCGAAATCCCTTTTTTGATACAATTAACGCCGCTATGATTTGTCCGGCTACAGTTGCAACGGCAGCACCGCCAATTCCCATTTTCGGAAACCCAAACATACCGAAAATCAGCAGAGGGTCCAAAATGATATTCGTGATAGCACCCATAATTTGTGCAACCATAGGAGTTTTCATATCACCGTTTGCTTGCAGAACTTTTGTCCAGATACTTTCCAGAAATAACCCGAAACTAAAAACACATACGATTCTGCCATATGTGATTACATCATTTATAACCGCTTCGGAGTTTGTAGACATTCTTGCATACGCGGGCATGATAAACCAACAGATCAAAGAAAACAAGAACCACATGGCAACTGCCAAGGTGTTCCTACACCAGCAAACTCATCTGCTTCCTTTTTACTGCCTACACCGAGCTTTGCCGCCATAACGGTGTTGATACCGACACTGGTTCCAACTGCCAAGGCAATCATAAAAAGCTGTATAGGATAAATGATAGACAAAGCAGTAAGACCTGAATCAGAATACCGCCCTACAAATAAACTGTCAATAATATTATAAAGTGCTTGAATCAACTGAGCCAGCATGACAGGCGGTGCAAGCTTGAATAGTATTTTACTGATTTTTTCAGTACCAAAAAGTTCTGTTGGGTTCATCTAATGTGTTCCTCTTTTCTTCCAATGTGTTTTTAATCTCTGCATAAATATGATCCAATTCTATTGTAGCATAATCCGTAAAAATGAAAATGTATAATTCAGGATTTTTGTAGTTTTTGAAGCAAATTTTTGCTGGACTGCACTGTGGGACAAAGGCCGCTAACCAATTTCGAATACCGGTTTTGAAAAGTAAAACACAATCAGGCGGACAGTTTTCACTGTTCGCCTGGTCAGGAATTTATGTTGTGCATATAGCCGCATTGTGTGGAGTTTTGCTGGTAATACGCGGTATCAGTCTAATTCTTTTTTTCCGGTATACAGTTCGTAATAGCGGCCTTTCATCGCCAAAAGTTCGTCGTGCGTGCCTCGCTCAATAATTTCGCCGTTTTCGAGTACCATGATAGCGTTAGCGTTCCGCACGGTGGAAAGACGGTGCGCGATGACAAAAGTGGTGCGGTTCTGCATCAGGCGGTCCATACCATGCTCGATATGCCGTTCGGTGCGGGTGTCTACTGAACTTGTCGCTTCATCCAGAACTAGAATCGGCGCTTTGGAGATAGCGGCGCGCGCGATGTTCAAAAGCTGACGCTGTCCTTGAGACAGGTTTGCGCCGTCTCCGGTGATCATCGTGTCGTATCCGTTTTCCAGACGCATAATAAAACTATGAGCACTGGCGGTTTTTGCGGCTTGGATCACTTCTCCGTCGGTTGCGTCCAGGCGGCCGTACCGGATGTTTTCCATGATGGTTCCGGTAAAAAGATGCGTATCCTGAAGCACCATGGCGATATTTTGGCGAAGCACGTCGCGCTTGATGGCTCGGATATTTACGTCGTCGATCGTAATCTCCCCGGCTTCAATATCATAAAATCGATTGAGGAGATTTGTAATTGTGGTTTTGCCAGCGCCGGTCGATCCGACGAACGCAATCTTTTGTCCTGGTTTTGCGTAAAGCGAAATATGCTTTAAAATGGTTTTTCCCGGCACATAGCCGAAAGTGACGTCATGGAGTTTAACGTATCCCTGCATGCGCGGCATGTCGTCTGCGTTCGGCGCGTCCGGTTCTTCTTCGGAGCGGTCCAGTACGTTGAACACGCGCTCCGCGCCTGCCAATGCGGAGAAAACCGTGCTCATCTGCATGGAAATTTCATTGATCGGGCGGGCAAACTGACGGGCATAGTTGACAAATATCGTAAGTCCGCCAATGTCAAAGCCGCGTGTCAGGCAGAGGATACCGCCGATTCCGGCGGTCAGCGCATAGCTGATCTGTCCGGCGTTGCCCATGATCGGACCCATGATACCGCCATAGAACTGCGCATAGATCTGTTTTTCGCGCAGATCGTCGTTCAGCAGCGCAAATTCTTCTGTGCAGGTTTGCTCATGATTAAAGACTTTGATGACTTTCTGCCCGGAAACGCTTTCCTCGATATAACCGTTTACTGCGCCGAGCGCCGCTTGCTGCGAGGAATAATATTTGCGAGACCGCTTGGCGATTGCGCCGCCGCCGAAAATAAATACCGGAATGAATGCTACGGTAATCAGCGTCAGCCAAATGTTCGTATAGCACATAATGGCAAAGGTGCTGATCAGGGTGATGGAACCGGAGATCAAGCTGGTCAGTGTGCTGTCAAACATTGTAGCGACGTTGTCCACGTCGTTTGTAAAGCGGCTCATGATCTCGCCGTGGCTCTCATTATCGAAGAACCGGACGGGCAGTTTTTGAATCTTGGCAAACAGATCGTTGCGCAGCTTTTCCATCGCATTTTGAGAAATACGCAGCATCAGTTTGGCCTGCAGATACTGGAACAGCACCTGCGCAAGATAGATGCCGAGCAGCAGAAAAACGGTTTTTAGGATGTAGGCTGCCCGGGCGGAGACAGTCATGCTGCCGTCGACCAACGTATTGACGATCGGACGGAGCAGATAGGAAGCCGCCGTACCTGCAAGCGTAGAGAGGATTAGGAAAACGAACGCCACGAGCAGGAGGTATTTGTATGATCCGATATACGAGAGCAGCCGCCGGATCACTTTTTTTGCATCGCCCTTGGGTTTTGAGCCGCCCGTTCGTCCGTGCGCGCCCGGTCCGCCGGGCCTGCCGGGACCGCCCGGTCCGCGCATCGGGCTGCTTTGTGTGGCCGCGGCATAGGAATTGTATTGTTTTTGAAGATCGTTTAGCGTTCGTTTAGCCATTTTCCGCCGCCTCCTTGCTTTCTATCTGCAGCGTATAGATTTCACGGTACTCCTCGCAGCTTTGCATAAGTTCGTCGTGACTGCCAAGGCCGGCGATCCGCCCATCCTCCAGCACGAGGATCCTGTCCGCATCCATAACGGAGGAGATGCGCTGCGCGATAATAATTTTGGTGGAGTCTTTCAGGCTGGTTCTGAACGCTTCTCTGATTTTGGCTTCGGTCGCGGTGTCCACGGCACTTGTCGAGTCGTCTAAGATCAGAATCTTCGGCCTTTTCAGAAGCGCGCGCGCAATGCACAGCCGCTGTTTTTGTCCGCCGGAAACATTGGCGCCGCCGCGTTCGATCTCATGCGTATAGCCGTCGCCGAAGCTCTGAATAAAATTATCCGCCTGCGCAAACTGCGCTGCCTGTTTGAGCTCGGTTTCAGAGGCGTTTTCATCCCCCCAGCGAAGATTTTCTTCGATGGTGCCGGCAAAAGAAGATTTTTCTGAAGTACCATACCGATGCCGTCCCGAAGCGTATGCATTTTGTAGTCCTTCACATTGATGCCGTCGATGAGGATTTCGCCTTCGTCTGCATCGTACAGGCGGGGAATCAAGGACACGAGCGTCGTCTTGCCGCTGCCGGTGCCGCCGATAATGCCGAGCGTTTCGCCGGCGCGGATCTTAAAGCTGATCCCGCTTAGAACCTCGTCCGGACTGTTTTTATAATAGCGGAAGCCGACGTTTTTAAATTCGACCTCGCCTTTTTCCACCTTTTTGTCTTTATATGCGGCGTCCGTATCGTCAAGATCAATTTTTTCCTCCAGCACTTCGGTAATCCGGCGCGAGGAAGCCAGTGCGCGTGAACTGATCATAAAGAGCATGGTGACCATCATTAAGGACATGAGAATTTGCGTAATGTAGGTCAGCAACGCCGAAAAATCCTGAATTTCCAGACTTCCGCCGATAACCATATTGCCGCCGAAATAAATCACGGCAAGCGAAGTCAGGTTCATAACCAGCATCATGATCGGCTGGGTGAAGATCATGACGTTCATGGCGCGCAGGCCGGCTTCTTTCAGATCACCGTTGGCCTTTTTTGAATTTTTGATTTTCAAAGTCTTCCCGAACAAAGGATTTGACTACGCGTATGTTGGTCAGATTTTCACCCACCGTATTGTTCAGCGCGTCTATTTTTGTCTGCATGGCACCGAAGCGGGGAAAGCCCACTTTGACTACAAAGACGAGCAGAATGGTAAGCACCGGGATGGCCACGGCTAGAATCAGCGCAAGGCGCGGACTGAGCGTGATGCACATGATCAGCGCGCCGATTAGCATGCCGGGCGCGCGCAAGAACATGCGGAGCAGCATGTTGACGAAATTTTGAAGCTGCGTCACATCGTTTGTCAGGCGGGTAATCAGAGAACCGGTCTGAAATTTGTCGATATTGGCGAAGGAGAATTCCTGCACCCGTTTGTATACGTCCAGCCGCAGGTCGCTTGCAAAGTTTACAGAGGCTTTTGCGCCGAAATAAGCGCCGCCGATTCCGCCCGCCATCATCAACAGCGCGGTAAGAACCATCAGTGCCGCAATGCCTGTAACGTACCAGACCGATCCTTCCGCCTCGGCGCTTAGATGTTCCTCTGCGTGGCCGATGATGATTGAGTACAGCTTTGGCATCACGATCTCGCCGATGACCTCAACGATCATGCACAGCGGCCCGAGAAAAAAGTATTTTTTATATGGCTTGATATATTTGAGCCATTTGTTCAAGTGCGTTCATCCTTTCCATGCTTGTTTTTGGCTTTTTTACAGGCTTCGCGGATGTTTTCATGCATCCGGTCAATATAGGCGTTTAGCGTCAGCAGTTCCGCTTCGGAAAACCCGTTCAGTATCGCATTGTCGATCGCATCGAACGCCTCGTGGGATTTGTTCACAATGTTCGCCCCTTTTTCAGTAAGTGCGATACGGTTGAAGCGCGTATCCGCGGGATTGACCTTGCGGCATACATACCCGTCCGTTTCCAGTTTCTTCAGCATGACGGCCACGGCGGCGGCGCTGATCTCAAGCGCTTCTGCAAGCTCGGTCTGAGAGCAGGGCGCATGCTTATCCGCAATCTGCATGAGCATTCTGTGCGCGGTTCGGCCGAGTCCGGTTGTTTCGCGCATGCCGTCAAAAGCGAAACGGTGCAGCTTGACGGTAGAGAGCAATTTATGTATTGTGCAGCGCGCAGTTGGTTTGCCGCTTTGATCGTACGGCACTTTTCACACCTCCTTCACTCTTTCATCATAATGATTAACGTGTTAATTATTAACACGTTAATCATTATAACATTTTTTGGGTTGTTGTCAATACATTTTTAAAAATTATTGATTTATTTATGAAAATGTGCTATTATAAACAGCTAGGAGCGCCTGCGCCCTATCTTTTGTTCAATTTTGAAAGCTTTCAGCGTCGGCCGTAATCATTTGCTGTATTGGATTCGCGGGATGATAACTATCTTGATTATAATTATATATATGGAAAGGTTTTGCGCGAAACATGGAATGTATGGTCTTCATCCAGCGTACTTGTTGAATTTCTATGTCTCACCATTGTATGCTTTGCCCCCGGCAGTGCGGCGCCGACCGCGGACACGGACAAATCGGATTTTGCGGCGCGGGCAAAGCGCTGCGCGTAGCGCGTGCGGCGCTTCATATGTGGGAGGAGCCACCGGTATCGGGCACGCATGGAAGCGGCACGGTGTTTTTTTCTCATTGTCCGCTGAAATGCGTGTATTGCCAGAATCGGGAAATATCCGCCGGCGGTAGCGGACTGGACATTTCAGAAACGCGCTTGGTGCAGATTTTTTTTGAATTGCGGGACATGGGCGCGCATAATATCAATCTGGTTTCGCCCACGCAGTATGCCGCGCAGGTCGCCGGTGCGATCCGCATTGCGCGCGGACAGGGCTTTGATTTGCCGTTTGTCTGGAATACCGGCGGCTACGAGCGCGTAGAGACGCTGCGCATGCTCCGCGGACTGATTGATGTGTATTTGACTGATTTTAAATATATGTCCGCCAAGCGCGCTATGCGGTATTCGGGCGCGCCCGATTATCCGCCGGTTGCTGAAGCGGCGCTTTGTGAAATGCTGCTCCAGCGGCCGGAGTGCAAATATCAGGGCGGTCTTTTGCGCCGCGGGGTTATCGTCCGTCATTTGGTTTTGCCCGGCTGTACGGAGGATTCAAAAGCTGTGCTGGCCCGCGTGTTCGAGCTTTGCGGCCATCGGGCGATTCTGTCGGTCATGCGCCAGTACACGCCGCCTGCCGCCTGTGCGGCGCCGGAGCTTTTGCGGGCGCTGACCGATGCGGAATATGATGCGGTTGTGGATTTTGCGCTATCGCTTGGTATTGAAAACGCGTTTATCCAGGACAGCGAATGCGTGGCGGAGAGCTTTATTCCGAAATTCGATTATACCGGCGTACTGCTGAAAGGAGAAAAAACAGATGATTCTACGGTTGGATGAGGTAGGAGCGCTGCTTCGCGGCAGTCTCGGCTATAGTAAAAAAGAGGGGAACCGTATTGCGTTTTCGCGCTTTACGGAACATCAAATGGCGCTCTATGACCGCAATAGGGCATTTTTCGGTGCCCGTGCGCGCTGCAATGTGGGAGAATATTTTGATTTTTATTATGACGGCAGTCTGATTGCGTTTGACTTTTTCCCCGATGCATCAGTGCTCGCGTCCTTTTTGAGCTTTGATCTGTACGCCGACGGGATCATGGTTTTTGCGCATAAGACCATGATGAACGGAGAGGGATCCACGCACTTTGTCTATCGCTTTGCGGAAAAAAAACACCGCCGGATTCAGGTATATCTGCCCTGTACCTGCGGTGTGGAAATTTACAACTTTACGCTGGATGACGGCGCGTCCATTGAACCTGTCCCGGTTTCGGGTAAAAAGATTCTGCTTTTGGGTGATTCGATTACGCAGGGGTTTGATACCCGGTACACCTCGCTGTCCTATGCGTCGTCAGTGGTGAGATATTTTGAGGCTGACGGTTTGAACCAGTCGATTGCGGGGCATTATTTTGAAGAGGACGTGATTGACGAAGCGCTGCCGTTTGAGCCGGACGCGGTTACGGTCGCTTACGGCACCAATGACTGGGGACGGTACGGAAAAGACGAGCAAAAATACCGCGATGCGGCAGAAGCATATATAAATAAGCTTTGCAGCAGATATTCCGATGCCCGGATTTTCGGGATTATGCCGGTGTGGCGGGCGGACCAAAAAGTGCGGCCTGAACGGATGGCGTTCGATACGATATACGATATTTTGGGCGAGCTTTACAGCGCGCATTCGAATGTGACGGTGGTGGACGGCCGGACGCTTGTGCCGAATATCGCGGATTTTTATTCCGACGGCCTGCATCCGAATACCATGGGGTTTGGGCTGTATACGCATCATCTGATTGCCGCGATGGAGCAAGCCGGGTTTCGGAAATAGAGGGACGCTGTATGGCGAAAGACAGGGAAAAGGACATAAAAACCAATGCCATGCGTATTTTGGATACGCTGGAGATTCCATATGAGGTGCGGACGTATGAGGGCGGCGAGTTTACAGATGGCGTCAGCCTTGCGGACCGGCTTGGCGCGCCGCGCGAGAGCACCTTCAAGACGCTGGTTGCGGCCGGAAAAGGCGGCGGGTATTTCGTCTTTGTGATTCCGGTAGCCGAAGAACTGGATATGAAAGCCGCGGCCAAAGCGGTGGGTGAAAAATCCGTAGAACTGATTCCGGTACGGGATCTGCAAAAAGTTACCGGTTATATCCGCGGCGGCTGCACGGCCATCGGCATGAAAAAGGATTACCCCACGGTGATCGATGAAACCTGCGTGCTGTTTGATATGATTATGGTTTCCGGCGGACGCATCGGCTCGCAGATTTTGTTGTCTCCGGATGATTTTATCCGCGCTTCGCATGCGCTGTGCCTGCCTATTATCTTTGAAAAATAGCAAGCGGAGCGATGATGGTATCCGGTATCTTGTCCGTCTTGGAAAGATGTGCCGGAATTTCTGTTCATATTTTTAAAAAAATATTGACAAGCCGCCGGACGAATGATATAATATCAAGCGTTGCGGCGGGTGTATGTACCTTTAGCTCAGTTGGATAGAGCAACTGCCTTCTAAGCAGTAGGTCGAGGGTTCGAATCCCCCAAGGTACGCCATTACCCTGCAATAGCGGGGGAAAACGGTGGTTGTAGCTCAGTTGGTTAGAGCGCCAGGTTGTGGCCCTGGAGGTCGTGGGTTCGAATCCCATCAGTCACCCCATTTTATAGAGATCTGCGCGATTCCTTTACGTTGGGATCGCGCAGATTTTTTATTTTATTGTCAAATGGGTGCGTTCATTTTCTTAAAATAACGAACGAAATTTCCACAAAAATATTGAATTTTTTTGAAAAATATGGTAATATTAGTAAAAAATGAATCTCAGGAGAGACGATTATGTATTTTCCTGCGCATATAAAATTTGGAAACGACGGCGCCGAATGCGTACAGACTGTGGAAACACATTGCAGAAACTGCGCGGCGCATGCAAAATCAGCAGCGCCGAGCCACATAAAGCAACTAGCGTATTTGGCGGGACTGCTCCATGATTTTGGAAAATATACGGAAAGGTTTCGGACATATCTTGCGTGCGCGTCGCGCGGCGAACCGGTCCGGCGCGGGAGCGTCAACCATACGTTTGCGGGTGTGCGGTTCGTAATGGCGCGCTGGCACAAAAATGCACCTCCGTCTTTGCAGACGCTGACTGCGGAGATCATCGCGTTTGCGGTTGGCGCGCATCACGGACAATTTGACTGCATTTCTCCCGAGGGGCAAAACGGCTATCAGTATCGTCTTCAGAAAGAGGGAATAGACTATGCGGAGGCAGAAAGCAATTATCTAAAATGTTGCGCCGGCACGCAGGAGTTGGATCGACTGTTTTCTTTGGCCGAACAGGAAACGGCTGAATTTATCACCCGCTGCAACGCGTCGGCGGCGGACTTGGGGGAAGCGATGTTCTGCGTTTCGATGCTGGCAAGACAGGTTCTCGCTGCTGTGATCGAAGGGGACAGGCGGGATACCGCTGAATTTATATCGGGAAATTTGACGAAGAATCGAACGGTCTCTTTTGCCGGTCTTTTGGCGGGCGTGGAATCCAGATTGCGCCAGATGCCCGAAAAAAGCGGGCTGGATGCAGTTCGCCGGAAAATATCCAATGCCTGCCGCAGCCGCGCGGAGGGCGCGTGCGGGATTTACCGGCTGACGGTTCCGACCGGCGGCGGCAAAACGCTGGCGACTCTGCGTTTTGCGCTTGCTTCGGCGGCTCAAAAGGGAGGAAATGTCATTTTGGTTATTCCGCTTTTGAGTATTCTGGAACAGAACGCCAAAGTTTGGCGGTCGTTTATAGGAGATGGTTGCGCCGTACTTGAGCATCATTCCAACGTCGTACGGGATCAAAACATTTTGGATCTGACGCCGCCGGATATCAGCGAAACGGGGATACAAAACTGGAATGCTCCGATTATCATTACCACGCTTGTGCAGTTTTTGAATACGCTGTTTGCTGGTCAGACCTCCGCCGTTCGCCGCATGGCAGCGCTGCGCAACAGTGTGATCGTCATTGACGAGGTGCAGTCGGTGCCACGGAACATGCTCACGCTCTTCAATCTTGCTATGAATTATCTGGCGGTTTTTTGCGGATGCACGATTGTGCATTGCTCGGCAACGCAGCCCTGTCTCGACCGCACGTTTCATAAGATCCGGTATGCGGCCGACCCGGAGTTGTATGTGTGCAGCCCTGAGGATCTCGCATTGTTCAAGCGGACAAACATTATTGACCGGCGAAAGCCAGCGGGGTATTCTGCCGGTGAACTCGGTCAGTTTATATTGACATGCATAGAGGAAAACGACAGTCTGCTGGTCGTGTGCAATACAAAGGCGGAGGCCAAAAGTCTGTATATCTCCGTTCGGGAAAGCTGCGCTGTGAAAGCGTTTCATTTATCGACGGCCATGTGTATGGCGCACCGGAGGCGGGTGCTTTCAGACATTGCCGCGTCGCTGGAAAGTAAAGAAAAAGTCGTTTGTATTTCCACACAGATGGTTGAAGCGGGCGTCGATTTTTCATTTGGCTGCGTGATACGGATCGCAGCAGGCCTTGACAATGTGATACAGGCAGCGGGGAGATGTAACCGCAGCGGTGAATTTGGCCGGCTTTGCCCGGTATACATCGTCAATCTGCGCGAGGAACGGCTGGACGCGCTGCCGGAGATCAGGCAAGCGCAGCAGGCGGCTGAATCATTTCTGCTGCGCTATAGCCGCCATCCTGAGATATACGGCGAGGATTTGACAAGCGGGGCGTCTGTGACGGCGTATTATTCCGAACTGTATAAAGGAGCAAAAGCCGGAAGTCAGGATTATCCGGCTGGCGCGTATGGAGCAACGATTTACGAATGGCTCTCAACAAATTCGACGGGCGCTTATCGTTGTGAAAGTCAAAAAAACTATACGATGCATCAGGCTTTTGAGACGGCGGGAAAAACATTTCGCGTATTTGACGATTCTGCCGTCGACGTGATCGTGCCGTATGAAGCGGGCGCTGAATTGATTGCAGATTTATATTCGGCGCGCGCGGCGCACAGTTTGACATATCGTTCCCATCTGTATCAAAAGGCAGCGGAATATACCGTCTCGCTCTTTGAATATCAGCAAAAACACCTGACGGCGTGCGGCGCGGTGCGCGCACTGGAATGCGGTTCGGTTTTTATCCTTGACGCCGCGTATTATGACGGGGACTGCGGTTTTTCAATGGAAGCGCCGGCCAGTCGTTTTATCGAATTGTAGGCGAGAAAATATAGCGTTGAAGAAAGGGAGGAATAGAAATATGGTTTACAGAAACACGGTTGAATTTGAACTATTTGGCGATTATGCGTTGTTTTCCGATCCGGTCATGCGGGTCGGCGGCGAAAAGTGTACCTTGCAGATTCCTACGTACGAAGCGCTGAAAGGGGCGCTGGAATCCGCCTACTGGAAGCCGACGATCGTGTGGGTGATCGACAGCGTTCGGGTGATGAATCCAATCCAGACTGCAGTGAAAGGGATTCGGCGTATGAAATATGAGAAAGGCAACGATCTTTCTTATTTTACATATTTAAAGAACTGCCGTTATCAGGTTAGGGCGCATTTTGAATGGAATATGAACCGGCCTGAACTTGCGGCGGACCGAAACGAGAACAAACATCACAATATCGCCAAGCGGATGATCGAGCGCGGCGGTCGGCGGGATATCTTTCTCGGGACAAGGGAATGCCAGGGTTATATTGTTCCCTGCGCGTTCGGCAGCGGCAAAGGGTATTATGACGATACGCCTGAACTTGCTTTTGGGTTGACCTATCATGGATTGACCTATGCGGACGAGGCGTATTCCGATCAGACGGAGGATAAGATGACCGTGCGTTTTTGGTATCCCGTCATGCAAAACGGTGTCCTTGAATTCGTGCGTCCGGAGGATTGTAGCATTACTAGAACCGTGCGGGAGATGAAAATCAAACCGTTTGGAGCGCAAGACGGCAATTTTCAGACGGTGTATGACTTTGAACAGGAGGTGCTGTGATTGGGTATTCTGCAGGCGGGCTACCGCACTTATGAGGCGCGCCGCGCTTTTGCTGGGATTGAGACCGTAGGAAAAGAACCGCTTGTACCGATTGCGCATGCTGTTTTGAAGGCGCAGATCGAAATTACGATTACGGACGGCGGCAGGTTTGAAAACGCCGCCGCGGTTTCGGAAGGTGAGGAGAAAACCATCGTACCTGTGACTGTGGAGTCGGCCTGCCGTTCTTCTTCAAAGTGCGCGCCGCATCCGTTGTGCGATCAATTGTGCTATCTTGCGCCGTTTGGCGGCATAAAATATGATTTCTATGTGCGGCAACTGGCAGATTGGGCAGGGTCCGCGTATTCGCATCCAAAGGTCAGGGCGGTGCTCACGTATATTCAAAAGGGAAATATTGTGCAAGACCTTGCGCAGGCAGGCGTGATCGGCGCGGAGGCGGACGTCCCGGCAAAGGGTGGTGTCGGCCAGACTCCGTATGATAAATGCATGATCCGATGGCGCGTGATTCCGCCGCCGGACGGCGTTTTGGCAGAGTGCTGGCGGGATACGACGCTTTTTGAATGTTTTACCGGCTATTATCTCGAACAAAACCGGCAGTTGCCAAAAACTTTGTGCTATGTTTCCGGCAAGGAGGACGCCGAATGCGCGATGCATCCGAAAGGCGTTCTGCGTTCTTCTTTTAGTGCAAAGCTGGTTTCGGCCAATGATGAAAGCGGGTTTACTTACCGCGGACGGTTTCGAACCGGGCGGCAGGCATATATACTCGGCTATACAGCCTCTCAAATGGCGCACAACGGACTGCGGTGGGCAGCGGCAAATTATGGATTTGCCGCGGGCGGCCGGACGTTCATTTGCTGGAGCCCGGAGGGCGCGCCTCTGCCAACGGGGCGGGTGCTTTTCAATTTTTCTCCGTCTGTGGATGCGTACGACGGATATAAGGACGATCTTGCCCAAACGTTTCGCGGCTACAGGCAGGGGCTCCGGCCGGACGATCGCGTTGTGGTCGCTGCGCTTGACGCCGCCACTACCGGCCGGCTGTCGGTCACTTATTTCAATGAATTAAAGGGTTCCGATTTTCTTGAGAGAGTGGAGGCATGGTACGCGACTTGCTGCATTGCGGTTCCATATGGCGGTGTCCAGTCGCCTCCGCTTACCAATATTATTCATTTTGCATTTGGCATCGTGCGTGACGATAAAGCTTTTGGAGAACATATACAACGTCTGATCGGATGCATTTCGGACCGGCGGGCAATCCCGCAGGATATCGTTTGCGCGTTGGCGCAGCGGGCTTCGTTTTTGCAGACGTATTCGGATGAAGACCGCAGAAAGCTGATGATGGCCGCCTGCGCGGTGATCCGAAAATACAGGAACGAAAAAAACGAAAATAGACAAAACAAGGAGGAATGGACAGTGTCGCTGGACAAAAACCAGACCGATCGCAGCTATCTTTACGGCAGATTGCTTGCCATTGCGGAAAAAGTGGAAAGGAGCACGTATGACCAGGAGGAAAAAAGGGAGCCAAACGCCGTTCGGATGCTGCCGGTGTTTGCAAGGCGTCCGGCCTATGCATGGCAGATCGTGTATGAGCAGTTGACTCCGTATTTTGCTAAATTAGCGCCGGGGCTGCGTGCGTATTATAAAAATATGATCGAAGAGATCGCGGATATGCTTGACGCGGGCGATCCGGCACTCGGCAAAAGCTTGAAGGATACATACCTGCTCGGATATTTTCATCAGCAGGCGGCTATGAGCAAGAAAAAAGAAAATAAACGATACGGAGGAACTGGATCATGAGTGAACTGAAGAACAAAATCGACTTTACGGCGCTGGTCAGCGTCAAAATGGCCAATTCAAACGGCGATCCCTTAAATGGAAATCGTCCGAGAATTGACTACGATGGATTTGGCGAAATATCCGATGTGTGTATTAAGCGCAAGATCCGCAACCGCATGCAGGATATGGGATACCGTATTTTCGTGCAGTCGGCCGATCGCTCTGACGATGGGTGCACTTGTCTTAGAGAGCGCGCAAAAATGATTGCGCAGACCGGCAGCAGGGAAGAATATGCCAAGCTTGCCTGTCAGACATGGATGGACGTCCGCAGCTTCGGTCAGGTATTCGCTTTTAAGTCGAAGGAGTCGGAGGATGTGTCCGGAGGCATACGCGGGCCGGTTTCTATCCATCAGGCAGTGAGTGTGTTTCCAATTGAGGTACGGTCTATGCAGATCACCAAAAGCGTGAACAGCGAGCCCGGCGAGAAACGCGGGAGCGATACCATGGGTATGAAGCACTTTGTCCGCTATGGCTTTTACAGGATCAAGGGCGCCATCAACGTACAGCTTGCGGAAAAAACCGGTTTCAGCTACGAAGACGCGCAAATTATCAAAGAATGCCTGCGCACGCTGTTTGTCAACGACGCCTCTTCGGCGCGTCCGGATGGTTCGATGGAGGTGTACAGGCTGTACTGGTGGGAACATAATTCTAAAATCGGGCAGTATTCCTCGGCGCAGGTTCACCGCTTGGTCGATGTGCAGCTGAAGCAGGGGCTTGAGGAGGCTTCCGATATCGACGACTATGAAATCACGCTGCATACGCTTCCGGACCTTCAATGCGAGGTGATCGATGGCGTATAATGAGGACGAGTTTTTGATGCTTTCGGGCATTCAGCATTTTGCATTTTGCCGCCGCCAGTGGGCGCTGATTCATATCGAGCAGCAATGGGAAGAAAATTATCGGACGGCCGACGGCCGGTTGATGCATGCGAAAGCGCACGATGCGACCTTGCGCGAAAGCCGGGGTGATTTGCTGATTGCGCGCGGCATCCGCATATTTTCTTCGACGCTCGGCGTGTCTGGCGCGTGCGATGTTTTGGAGTTTAGGCGCGCGGCGGACGGCGCAGTGCTCGAGGGGCGTGAAGGATTATGGCAGCCATACCCGGTCGAGTATAAGAGAAGCGGCCATAATCTGCGCGCAGGAGATCATCTTCAATTGTGCGGACAGGCTATGTGTCTTGAAGAGATGCTGTGCTGTGATATTCCAAAGGGCGCGTTGTATTCCGGAGAGACGCGGCATAGGACGGAAGTTGAATTTACGGAGGCACTGCGTGCGGGTGTCCGGGACGCGATTTTGGAGATGCACAGCATGTACAAGCGCGGATATACGCCGAAGGTCAGGCCCACAAAATCCTGCAACGCCTGTTCGCTTAAAGAAATCTGCTTGCCGAAGCTGCTGCGCGGCGGGTCGGCCGCCGCGTATATCGAGTGTGCTGCAGGGGAGTAAAACATGAAACATTTGTTGAATACGTTGTTTGTGACTTCAGAGGATTTGTATTTGTCACTAGACGGGGAAAACGTTGTAGCCAATCGGGAAAAGCAGCATGTTGCAAGATATCCGCTGCACAATTTTTGCGGTATTATTTCGTTTTCTTACGCAGGTGCGTCGCCGGCTTTGCTCGGAGCTTGTGCCAAGCGGGGAATTGCTTTTTCTTTCTGCACGCCGCAAGGAAAATTTTTAGCCAGAACCTGCGGAGAAAATAATGGGAACGTTTTGCTGCGCCGCCGCCAATACCGCATCGCGGACGATGAGTCGCAAAGCTGCCTTGCGGCGCGGTGCATGCTGTTTGGAAAGCTGTATAATGCCCGGCGCAGCATCGAGCGCACCCGGCGTGATCACGGGCTGTGCGTGGATGATGCTGCGCTTGGCGCCGCATCCGGACAACTGCAGCAGATGCTGCCGCAGATCATGCAGCAGACTTCTCTTGACAGCCTGCGCGGGGTAGAGGGCGCCGCGGCTTCGTCGTATTTTTGCGTCTTAGACCATATGATTTTGAATCACAAAGACATATTTTATTTTCATGGGCGTAACCGAAGACCGCCGCTAGATCATGTCAACGCGATGCTTTCGTTTGCGTATAACCTGCTTTTTACATGACTGCGCTTCGGCGCTGGAAAGCGTTGGACTTGATGCCTACGTTGGGTTTATGCATCGTGACCGCCCGGGAAGAATGTCTCTTGCGCTTGATTTGATGGAGGAATTGCGTCCATGCATGGCGGATCGGTTTGTGCTGACGATGATTAATAATCGGATGATTAAAGCGGAGAATTTTGAGACGACGGAGAGTGGAGCCGTATTATTGAATGAGGATGGCAGGCGAACGTTTTTAAAGTGCTGGCAGGAAAAAAAGAAAGATGCACTAAGTCATCCGTTTCTGGAAGAAAAGATGGAATGGGGGCTCATTCCGTATGTTCAGGCTCTACTTTTGGCACGGTATTTGCGCGGCGATATGGATGCGTATCCGCCGTTTTTATGGAAGTGATTTTATGTTGGTGCTGATTACGTATGATGTGAACACAGAAGATGCAGAGGGCAGAAAGAGACTCAGAAAAATCGCTAGGCAATGCGTAAATTATGGTCAGCGGGTACAGTGTTCGGTTTTTGAGTGCCTTTTGGACGCTGCGCAGTGTAAGATGCTTCAGGCCAAACTATGCGCGATTATGGACTCGGAAAAGGATAGTCTTCGGTTTTATTATTTGGGAAATAAGTATGAAAATAAAGTGGAGCATTTCGGATGCAAACAGTCTTATTTGCCGGAAAGTACGCTGATTATTTGACGATGCGAAGTATAAGCGCACATGAAAACTGTGGGAGGTTCGCATCGTTGAAATGCGGGTAGAAAGGTCTGTACGGGCAGTAAATTTACATTGTTCGTTTAAAATAATTATGTTTTTTTAAGTTTTTGCTTAGTTTTTCAAAATTTGTATGATATAATTATACAAATTTGCTGTCGCCTCCCACGCGGAGGCGTGGATTGAAATTACTGGCAGAACTTTTGTATAAATATGGGGATTCGTAGTCGCCTCCCACGCGGAGGCGTGGATTGAAATATACCGCTTTTTACGCATCCACTTATACGGCAAAGTCGCCTCCCACGCGGAGGCGTGGATTGAAATAGGTCCTCAAAATAGATCGCAAATTTCTGCACAGTCGCCTCCCACGCGGAGGCGTGGATTGAAATTATAGCGTTACAACATCCATATTTATGATGCAATGTCGCCTCCCACGCGGAGGCGTGGATTGAAATGCGTTTATGCAGAAAAAAATAAAATTACGGCCTCGTCGCCTCCCACGCGGAGGCGTGGATTGAAATTAAAGAAAATGACCAAGACAAATTATTAGCAGCAGTCGCCTCCCACGCGGAGGCGTGGATTGAAATGCCAGTGGCGACACAGTTAAACGAGTGCTGCTTGAGTCGCCTCCCACGCGGAGGCGTGGATTGAAATAAAGCAGCCGCCTGACTAAGTGAGGCAGCGTCCGGTCGCCTCCCCACGCGGAGGCGTGGATATATAATCTCAGCATTGATAATTGCCTCTGCCGCAGCATGAATCTGCACGTCAGATGCCGTTGCCTTCTTCAGCGCGCGGCACGCCTTTGCGCGTTTTTGCATATGCTTTGTTTGAGGTGATTTTATGTTAGTAGAACGGCCGTATGATCGCAGACGCGCGCAGGAATATGCGCAAACTTGGGCGGCTGCACGGAATCCGCTATTTTATAATTATACCGGCATAGGCGGCGACTGCACCAATTTTGTTTCCCAATGCGTATTTGCTGGAAGTTGTCAAATGAACTTTACGCCTGTTTTTGGTTGGTATTATTTGGATGAAAATTCTCGCACGGCTTCATGGACGGGCGTAGAATTCTTTTATAACTTTATGACAGGCAATGCGGGCGTGGGACCTTACGGCGCGGAAGTCGACGAGACAAGGGTGGCTGTGGGGGATGTCGTACAGCTTGCAAACGCCGAGGGAGATTACTATCATACGTTGCTTGTGAGCGGATTTTCGGAACAGGGAGAAATTCTTGTTGCCGCTCATTCGGACGACGCGTTCGATCGTCCGCTGAGTACCTATAACTTTGCTTCAGCGCGTTTTATCAAAATTCTCGGCGTGCGTTTCGAAATCGATTTTTCTGCCGATACCTGCTATGCCGATTTGCTTGCCGGAATTGCTATAATACCTTGACAGCGGCAGCGTGCGTGTGATAAAATGTACATAAAAAGCGGCACGCCGTATGGCGGAAAAAGCGGTGTGCCGCGATGCGTTTTTTGTGGGCGGAATATGCAGATGCGGTCGATTTTGGTGGTGTAAATGGAATGATAGATTTATTGGACATGCATAAGCAGTTGATTCTGCGTCATTTGGGCGCAGGAGATACGGCTGCCGATTTTACAATGGGCAACGGAAACGATACCGAGTTTCTGTGCCGGACAGTCGGCAATACGGGGCATGTATATGCGTTTGACGTGCAGACGCAGGCGCTGGAAGCGACACGAAAGCGGTTGGAACAGGCTTGCCTTTCCAATTACACGTTGATTTGCGACAGCCATGAGAACCTGAAAGCGTATATTCATACACCAGTCAAAGCAGGCATGTTCAATTTGGGCTATCTTCCCGGCAGCGGGCGCAAGGAATTTACGACGTGCCGGGAAAGTACGCTAAAAGCCGTGCACGCGGCAGTTTCAATTTTAGACGAAGATGCGGTTTTGCTGGTTGCCGTATACCCCGGGCATGCGGAAGGGGCTGCGGAAGGAGAAGCGCTTGCACAGTATTTCGCAGGGCTTGACCGCCGGAAAATGTGCGTGTCAAAAGTACAGATTGTCAATTCTCCGGCGGCACCGTATTTTTTCGCGCTGGAAACAAAATAGGAGGATATATGCAAAATAATCAGAATGCGCAGAAAAGAAGGCCGGCGTCCCGGCAAAAAAATGGAAGCAGTGCCGGCGCCGTTTTCTTTACCGTGTTTTTTGCTTTGGCGGCGATCGTGCTGCTTTTTTTCATTTTTGATTTTTTCGGCGGCGGCCGGAAGCCGGGCGTTGAATATACGATCGGCAAGAACAGTTATACGCTTTCTGCAGAGGCGGCGTACTCCGGCGGCGAACTGATGGTTTGCTTTGATGATATTGCGCTGCTTTGTGAAATGACCGTGACCGGCAGCGAAAGCGAGAAAACTTATTATGCCGGAAATTCGGATGAACGTATTACGCTGCAAGCCGGAAGCAAGACTGCAGACGTTAACGGCGCTTCTGTAGACATGATGGCTGAGGCGCGCCTGCTTGACGGCAAGCTGTATGCGCCGCTTCAATTTGTCAGTCAGTTTATGGGCGGCATTGAAGTTCTTCAGGAAAACGGAAAGGTCATTGTTTCGCGCGGTCAGTATAACGCCAGTACGAAAGACAATCCGCTTTATTCGGATCCCGCTTTTTCGGTCAAGGGAGATGAAACGCTGGATCAGCCGAACGCGAGCGATATTAAGGTCGCGCCGGTTTATGAATTTCTGACGGATCTTTCCGCTTATGAACCGTATATGTGTCCTGAAGATGTGGACGGTTTTCTGATTTTGGTCAATCGGGAAAAGACGGTTGACGCAGATTTTGTTCCGTCCGATCTGGTGGATATCAAAGATTCTCGCTCTGACCGCACCGAGCGTATGGTGGAGACGGCGGAAAAAGCGCTGGAAGCTTTGTATATCGAAATGCGTGCGGCAGGCTATACCGATGTGTCGGTTACCAGCGGTTATCGTTCGTATGACAAGCAGGTGTATCTGTATAATCTGTATACTGAACAGGAAATGGCCGGAGGGCTCAGCCGCGAAGAAGCGCAGAAAGTTGTAGATACGTATTCGGCGCGTCCGGGCACGAGCGAGCATCAAACGGGCCTGTGCTGCGACATGCACAATCTGCCAAGCGCCTCCCAGCGCTTCGCAAAGGAGAAAGTGTACGCCTGGCTGTGTGACAACGCTTATAAATTTGGGTTTATTTTGCGTTTTCCGGAGGGAAAAAAGAAGAGATTACGGGATATAGCTTTGAGCCTTGGCATTACCGGTTTGTGGGGCGTTATCATGCATCGGAGATGCATCGGCTGGATATGTGTCTCGAGGAATATATAGACTATCTGGAAAGCGGAGAAACAAAATGAACGAGTCCGCTTTGTCCGTTTCAGCAGATGATTTTTTATGGGGCTCAGACGTTGAAAAGCATATAAAGAAAAATAAAATAAAAAATTGTGCATAAAGAGCGGATTGTTCCGCTCTTTATGCGTATTATTGCTTAGAAATCGCCGCCCCTGCGGGTGTGCGGCTGGTGCACCACGCTTTTCTCAAAAAGCTTTCGTTGCTTTGCAGGTACTGCCGACGGCTTTTTGTGAACGTGATCCTATGCAGTTGTTGCGGCGATGCACAAACACGCACACAAAAACGCCTTGTTTTTGTGTACGTGTTTGTGCATCTTAACACATCTTGGGATTCTCAATCAAAATCGAAGAATTCAAAAGAAAATAAAAGGTTTTTTGAGAAAACAAACGATTTGATTGAAGAAAACGCATGTATTCACGGAAAATCAAATCTCAAAGCGGCAGATTCCCAAAAATGCGTATTTTTTTTGAAAAACCTATTGCATTTTGCAGCGCTTTTTTATATAATGGTTTTCGACATGAATCACGGGGGAAAATACGGGGGCATTCCGGTATGTTTCCCGGGGTTTAATCGGTTAAAAAGGATGTGTATAAACTCTAAGAAAATGAGCAGGCTTATTGAACTGAAAAACGTATCGAAATCCTTTGAAGATACACAGGTGTTGAAAAATATCAATCTGTATATCCGCGATCAGGAATTCGTTACGCTCCTGGGTCCCTCCGGCTGCGGCAAGACGACAACACTGCGCATCATTGGCGGTTTTGAAACGCCGGATGAGGGGGACGTTTATTTTGACGGCAGACGCATAAATGATTTGCCTCCCTATAAGCGGACCGTAAATACGGTCTTCCAGAAGTACGCGCTGTTCCCGCATTTGAACGTATACGAGAACGTCGCCTTCGCGCTCCGGCTGGCCAAGCGGGGCGAAAAGGAAATTTCAGTGAGAGTCAAGGAGATGCTGAAAATTGTCAACCTCAGCGGGTTTGAAAAAAGAAATGTAGAAACCTTGTCAGGCGGACAGCAGCAGCGGGTAGCCATTGCACGGGCACTTGTAAACAGACCGAAAGTCCTGCTTCTTGACGAGCCGCTCGGCGCGCTGGATCTGAAGCTGCGAAAGGAAATGCAGGTCGAATTGAAAAAAATACAGCAGAAGATGGGTATTACGTTTGTTTATGTGACGCACGACCAAGAGGAAGCGCTCTCGATGAGCGATACGGTGGTGGTCATGGACAACGGCCTCATTCAGCAGATCGGCACGCCTGAGGACATCTATAACGAGCCTGTCAACGCTTTCGTGGCGGATTTTATCGGCGAGAGCAATATATTGGACGGTATCATGCACGCGGATAAGCTTGTTGAATTTGCTGGCCGCACGCTGGAATGCGTGGACAGCGGCTTTGAAAAAGATGAGCCAGTGGATGTGGTCATCCGGCCTGAAGACGTCGATATCGTCGGCGTGGACGCCGTGCCGATCCATGGCGTGGTGGACACCGTGACGTTTAAGGGCGTGCATTATGAAATTATTGTGGATGTGGATGGATTCAAATGGATGGTGCAGACGACGGATTATGCCGAACCAGGTGCCGTGGTTGGACTGCGAATCCTGCCGCATGAAATCCACGTTATGAAAAAATCAAAGTATTCCGATCTTTACGGCGACTATTCTTCGTATATAGACGAACTGGATGTGTCCGCCGCGGCAGGGGAGGGCGGCAATGATGCGCAGTAAGTCTCTGATGGCGCGCCTGATGTCTGCGCCGTATGTGCTCTGGTCTGTGCTTTTCATTTTGGCGCCGCTCGCATTTGTTCTGTATTATGCGTTTACAGACAGAAACGGCAGCTTCACGCTGGGCAATATCAAACAGCTTGGCAGCGCAAGTTATGCCGATATTTTTATGCGTTCTGCGAGTTTTGCGCTGGCAGCTACGGCTATTTGTCTTTTGGTAGCTTATCCGCTGGCGTATGCCGTCGCCCGAGCCAAGCCCGGATCGCAAAAAATTTATATTATGCTAATTATGCTTCCGATGTGGATGAATTTTTTTTTTGATCCGCACGTATTCGATCATGGCGATTATAGAGGATACGGGTTTTTAAATTCTCTGCTCCGTGCTGCCGGGTTAAAACCAGTTCATATGATCAACACGGCCGGCGCTGTTATCTTCGGTATGGTGTATAACTATCTGCCGTATATGGTTTTACCAATTTATACGGCGCTTTCCAAACTGGACCGGCGCTTGCTTGAGGCGGCGGCCGATCTTGGGTGTACACCTGCGCAGACTTTTTTTAAAGTGGTTATGCCGCTCAGCCGTTCTGGCGTGGTTTCGGGGATCACGATGGTGTTTGTTCCTTCGGTCAGCACTCTTTATATTTCACAGAAGCTCGGCGGCGGCAATTTCGACTTGATCGGCGATACGATTGAACGGCAGTTTCAAAGCGCATACAACTATAATCTCGGTGCGGCTATGTCGTTGGTTTTGATGATCGTTATTTTGATATCCATGGCGGTTATGAACCGGTATTCCGATGATGAGGGAGGAGTGGTCGTATGAAAGCGCTCCCAAAAATTTATACCGCACTGATTTTTGTAATTTTGTATGCGCCGATTGCGGTGATGGTTTTGTTTTCGTTTAACCGAGCCAATTCGACCGGCGTATTTGCGGGCTTTTCGCTGTATTGGTACCGAGAGCTTTTCCGGGACGGGGCAACGCTGACCGCTTTAAAAAATACGCTGATTTTAGCGGTGCTTTCTTCTTTGATTGCGACGCTGATCGGAACAGCGGCGGCAGTGGGCCTGGCGCGGCTGAAAAGCAGATACGTGCGTGGGGCGGTCATGACCGTTACCAATATCCCGATGATGAATCCGGACATCGTGACCGGAATTTCCATGATGCTGCTTTTTGTGTTTGTCTGCACACGGCTGGGACTATCCGCCAGTTTGAGCTTTACGACTGTGCTGATCGCGCACGTCACGTTTAACCTGCCTTATGTTATCCTTTCCGTCACGCCGAAAATCCGACAGATGGATCAGCATTTGACAGAGGCGGCAATGGATCTTGGCTGCACGCCGTTTCAGGCATTCTGGAAAGTGGAACTCCCTTTGATTATGCCCGGCGTCATATCCGGTCTGATCATGGCATTTACACTTTCGCTTGATGATTTTGTGATCAGTTATTTTACAACCGGAAACGGTTTTGAAACGCTGCCGATCCGTATTTATTCTATGACGAAAAAGCGTGTCACGCCGGATATGTATGCGCTTTCCACCCTGATTTTTATTGCGGTTTTGGTTTTGCTGCTTTTGTCCAACCTTGCCGGACGGGATAAAAAACAAGCGAAATTGCCGAAAGCGACTGTAACTTTGGAGGATTGAAATGAAAAAAATAATTTATATTGCGCTGGCGGCCGCCGCGCTCTTTTATGCTGTTGTCTCTGCCCGCGTTTGCGGCGGACCGTGTGCTGAACGTCTATAATTGGGGCGAGTATATTTCCGATGGCAGCGAGGGATCGCTGGATGTCAACGCCGAGTTTGAAAAATATTATGAGGAAACTTACGGCGAAAGCATAGACGTGATCTATACGACCTATGCGAGCAACGAGGACTTGTATGCAAAGCTCAAAAGCGGCGTGGCCGGTTATGATGTGCTGATCCCTTCGGATTATATGATCGAGCGCATGATTGCGGAGGGATGCTGGAAAAGCTCGATTTTTCCAACATTCCAAACTATGCGTATATTTCCGGGGACTTCCGGGGGCTATATTACGATCCGGAAGACGCTTATTCTATTCCGTATACATACGGCATGGTCGGCATTATCTATGATTCTACGGTTGTAGATCCTGCGGATACAGGCAAATGGGACCTTATGTGGAATGACAAGTATAAAAAGAAGATTCTGCAGTTCAACAATTCGCGCGATGCGTTCGGCACGGCGATGTATAAGAACGGAATCGACGTCAACACGACCGATCCGGAGCTTTGGCGCACAGCGCTTGCAGAGCTTCAGGCGCAAAAACCGTTGGTGCAGGGCTGGTTCATGGACGAGATGTTCAACAAGATGGAATCGGGCGAGGCTGCGGTCGCCGTGTATTATGCGGGCGACTTTCTCACCATGGCTGAAAACAATGAAAAGCTCGCGTTCTATTATCCGACCGATGCGAACGGAAACTTTGCCACCAATTTGTTTGTAGACGCTTTTTGTATTCCAAAAGGCGCGGCCAATAAGGAACTTGCGGAAATTTACATCAATTTTATGCTCTCCGAAGAGATCGCTATCGCCAATGCGGAATATATTTATTACGCTTCGCCGAACTCCGCAGTGTATGAAAGCGAGGTTTACAAAGAAGATATGGGAGAAGAGGCGATGGAAGTTTTGTATCCCGAGGGTTTCAGCTTTGCGGAAAATTATAATGCGCTGAGCTTTCGTAACCTCGATGCCGACACGCTGGCGCTGGTCAATGATCTTTGGGAAGAATTAAAGATTGACGGCGGGATCGGTGCGGCCGTATATATTCTTGCGGCGGTGATCGTCGTTTTGATTGCGGGATTTTTTGTCTATCGTTCGGTTGTAAAAAAGAAGCGCGAAAAACTATATTGAGTTTAAGCCCTCATTCAGAAACAGGCACCGTTTCTACCACGGCGCCTGTTTTTACTTTGCTTTGGCAGAGGAAAACGGCTGCTTCATTTCCGGTGTTTACAACGGATCATATGCTCTATATTCGGCGATGTCTATCGTCGGTGACAATATGCTCGATCCCGCTGTGTTCCCGGCTTAGGTAATCGGACAGCCATGATGGAAATGCCTTGTATTGCTCCAAAGCTTCGATGGGAATCCAGTGCATTTCCTCCTTTGCCCCGTATGCATAGCTGTTGCTGTGAAGTTCCTGCGTCCCCCTTGGTTTCATCATAAAATAAAAGGAAATTTCATGGCAATTCAATCCGGCCAGCGTGCCGCTGTTTTCATCAAAAAAATTTTCATGAATCACGGCCAGACGGTCTATTTCGTAATGAACGCCTGTTTCCTCGAAAATTTCACGGATAACCGCATCCTCGGCTGTTTCGCCGATATGGACGCCGCCGATGGAATAAAGATAGTCCTCGTTTGCATTTCCTGCGAATAAAACGCAGCCGTTTTCTATAATGATTGCCCCAGCTCGATACCGAAACCAATTTTCTTCTTTTGTAAATCCGCAGTCGAAAATTTTACCCATTAAAAATATTCCTCCTTTATTGTGGATTATTATGGAGGGGGATTTTCGATATCAGGCATATGCACTCCACATGCCCAGTCCGGCAAAACAGATCGAAGGGATAGACGGTTCCCATTGCGTAACCTTTTTCGATCAGCTGTTTTACGTCCCGTGCCAGCGTTTCCGGATTGCAGGAGATATAAACGATGCGCTGTGGTTCGAGCGCGCTCAGCCACTCGAGCAGTGCGGGCGCGCAGCCCCGGCGCGGCGGGTCCAGAATCACGACGTCCGGCTTGACCTCGCCCTCGGCAGCTTTTGCGTTTTCGAGCAGTCGCCCGGCGTCCGCAGCGTCTCCGCAGTAAAAAGCGGCGTTTTTGATCCCATTGAGCCGTGCGTTTTCCTTTGCGCATTCGACCGCGTCAGGCACGACTTCGATCCCGATCAGACGCCGCGCACGGTGCGCCATGGAAAGCCCGATGCTCCCGATGCCGCAGTACAGGTCGAGCAGAAGTTCTTTCCCGGTAAGTCCGGCTAGTTCCGCGGCTTTTTGATAGAGCAGTTCCGCCGCCTCTCGATTGACTTGGTAAAAAGAAGCGGGCGTGATTTTTAAAAGGATTCCGCAGAGTTTGTCAAAGATCGCGCCGTCTCCGTACAAGGGAATATACCGCTCGCCCAGTACGACATTGGTGTCCGCTTTGTTTACATTCAGCAAGATCGAACGGACGGCGGGAAATTTTTGCGTCACGCGCTCGACCAGCCGGCCGGCATGCGGCAGGCATTCGCCGCAGATGACGAGGCAGAGCATGATTTCGCCCGTTGCTTCTCCGATACGAAGGTAGATGTGCCGCAGGAGGCCTGTACGAGTCGTTTCGTCATAAATCGGGATATGAAATTCCAAGAGGAAACGACGTACTTCTGCGAGGATGGGCGCAAACGACGGATGCTGGAGCGCGCAGGTTCCGCAGTCAAGCACACGATGACTTTTGGCCGCGAAGAAGCCGATCGCCAGTTCTCCGCTTTTCGTCCGCGCAACGGGAAACTGCGCTTTATTGCGGTAATGAGACAGTTGATTTGCGTGCGTCAGCGGTGCGATCTGCACATCCCGAAGTCCCTGCCGCAGAAAGCTCTGCCGTACGGCGGACTCTTTCAGCGAAGCTTCATAGGCGTAGTCGACCGTGCGGAACGCGCAGCCGCCGCAGGAGGCGGAAACAGGGCAATCGTTTTTGATCCGGTGCGGGGAGGGGACTAAAATTTCTTCTACTTTGGCTATAGCGTAGCTTTTCTGCACTTTGATAATGCGGATCCGAGCACGATCGCCGGGAATTGCGCCGCTGACAAAAACGGCAAAGCCGTCGGGCTTTGCGATTCCGAAGCCGAGCATGTTCATATCTATGATTTCTGTTATTAGGGTATCGTTTTTACGCAGCACGCTTGTTTGTCCTCCGAAAAATTCATTTTTTTCATTGTAGCACTTTTTGCGGGGGATAACAAGCAAAATTGCATTTCCATATTGAAAAATGCAAAGTTTTGTTATATAATTAATTATTCTTGTTTGTACTTAAGGGAGTGAGACGGATATGAATTCTCTGCGCAGTTTTATGATTACTTTTCTGATCGCTCTGCTTATATTCGGCCTGTGCGCCTTTTTCATAACCGGATTTGTTACGGATAGTATCAATAGCTTGCTGAGCGGTGATCTTGTTCCCGAGCAGACAAGCGGAGCCGACACTTCGGACAGTGACATTCTGCATGGAATTGTGGAACCGGACGATGATATCAAAGGAGAGTCTTTCAATGTTTTGCTGATCGGTACGGATTACCGTCCGAGCATTTTAAATAACTATCACCCGGATATTGAAACGCAGTATCCGTATTTTGAGGATTCCGCCAAACTGATCGGCTACAACGGCTCTCTGCCGGTTTATCCGTATCGCACGGTCAGTGCCGACGCGGTGGTTTTGGTGTGTGTGAATAAGGAAAAACAGCGATTTACGTATATGCAGATTCCATCTGATATGCAGTTGACGGTCGGCGGTGTTACAACGACGGTGCGCGAGCTTTATTATGACAAAGGACTGGATTATTTTGTCAACAAAATGGCCGGCATCACGGGTGTTCAGATTGATTATTATGCGCTGACCAGTATTGAGCAGATTGCAAATGTTGCGGATGCGATGGGGGAGATTCTGTATACGGTTCCCTGCGATATGGAATATACCGACGAGGTGTCCGGGCTGACGATTTCTTTGAAAAGCGGCGCGCAGAATTTGACCGGTACGGATGTGGCGGGGCTGCTTGCATATAATTCGTATACCAATGCGGCTCTTTCAAGGGAAAAGACGACCATGTCGTTTTTGATGGCGCTTGCGCAGAAGATGACCAACGTTACGTATTTGAACAAGGCGGTCGATATTTTTGCCAACGTCGAGGAATATTTGTGTACGAACATCACATCGCAGGATCTGCTTAAAAATCTTGATTTGATTTTTCATACAGCAAATTCGAGGTTGAGCAAATCGAGTATCCCGGCAGCTATTATTATCGGGATGGCGTTCGGTATTTCAACCCCAGTATTTCGGCGGCAATTACAGCCATGGCAAAATATAAATAAATTTTAGGATAGAGATCGAGGAGCAAGACAGATGAATAATTCCGCAAAGACAATGGATAAAATTGTCGCTCTCTGCAAAAACCGCGGCTTTATATATCCCGGATCGGAGATATACGGCGGTTTGGCCAATTCCTGGGACTATGGTCCCCTAGGCGTAGAGTATAAAAACAATATCAAACGCGCTTGGTGGAAGCGCTTTGTGCAGGAATGCAAGTACAATGTAGGGCTAGACAGCGCCATTTTTGATGAATCCGGAAACCTGGGTGGCTTCCGGGCATGTCGGTGGTTTTTCCGATCCGCTGATGGACTGTAAGGCTTGTAAGACCCGCCATCGCGCGGACAAGCTGATCGAGGATTATGCGGCTGAAAATCAGTTGGATATCAACCCGGTCGGTTGGTCAAACGAACAGATGGCGGATTATATCCAAAAGACCGGCATCGCATGTCCCGCCTGTGGCGCAAAGGATTTTACGGATATCCGCAAGTTTAATTTGATGTTTAAGACCTATCAGGGCGTCACGGAAGATTCTTCTTCGGAACTTTATCTCCGGCCTGAGACGGCGCAGGGAATTTTCGTCAATTTCAAGAATATAGCGCGTACGACACGCAAAAAGTTGCCGTTTGGCGTAGGTCAAATCGGCAAATCTTTTCGCAATGAGATTACGCCCGGCAACTTTATTTTCCGCATCCGTGAATTTGAACAGATGGAACTGGAATTTTTCTGCAAGCCGGGTACGGATCTTGAATGGTTCAAATTTTGGAAAGATTATTGTGCGCAGTTTTTGTACGACCTCGGCATGACGAAAGAAAACCTGAAGCTCCGCGATCATGATGCCGACGAACTGTGCTTCTACTCCAAAGCGACAACCGATTTTGAGTATTTGTTCCCCTTTGGCTGGGGCGAGCTTTGGGGTATTGCGGACCGCACCGATTATGATTTGTCGCAGCATGCCAATCACAGCGGCGAGTCGATGGAATATTTTGATCCGGAAACGAATGAAAAATATGTGCCCTATGTTATTGAACCCTCTCTCGGCGCAGATCGTGTCGCGCTTGCTTTTTTGGTGGACGCGTATGATGAAGAGGTTGTGGGCGAGGGGATACCCGCATTGTTTTGCGTCTGCATCCGACGCTCTCGCCCATCAAGGCGGCAGTGCTTCCTCTGTCTAAAAAGCTGTCTGAAAAAGCACTGGAAGTACAGGAGACGCTTTCAAAATACTTTATGGTCGATTTTGACGAATCCGGGTCTATTGGCAAGCGCTACCGTCGGCAGGATGAGATCGGTACGCCGCTTTGCATCACGTACGACTTCGATTCCCTTGAAGATGGATGCGTAACTGTGCGCGACCGCGACACGATGGAGCAGGAACGCGTAAAGATAGAGGCACTGCAGGCGTATATTGAGCATAAGATTGCATTTTGATTTGGGGCGACTTTGCGCCATGCGCTATGCTTGAAATCAAACAACCATAGGACGCGTTGGATAAAAATACACCTCGGACGTGCGTTTCGGTGATGTTTGGATCCCCTGACGCACGTTCGAGGTGCAGATTAAGACGCTGAGATGCGCAGCTTTTGCGGTTTAATTATTTAAAACAATTTGAGTTTCAGACGGAGATTGTCTGCGATCATGGCGATAAATTCAGAGTTCGTAGGCTTTCCGCGGTTGTTTTGTATAGTATATCCGAAGTAAGAGTTCAGCGTATCGACGTCTCCGCGGTCCCAAGCCACTTCGATGGCATGGCGGATTGCACGCTCGACACGGGAAGTTGTGGTGGAATATTTTTTGGCGACAGATGGATAGAGCACTTTCGTTACAGAGTTGATGATTTCACTGTCGTTGATTGTCATTAGAATAGCGGTGCGCAGGTACTGATAGCCTTTGATATGTGCCGGTACGCCGATTTGATGGATGATTTGCGTTACCTGCGTTTCCAGATCCAGATTTTCGGGAGGCTGCGTACTTTCCGATGTATGCAAGGGAATTCGCGTTTTTCCTCTCCGTTCGGAAATGGCATCAATGTGTTCGATCAAGCTGGCATGGTTATAAGGCTTCAGCAGACAGAGTTCCGCCCCAAGCTTTGTCGCATCTGCCAGCAGGTTCTGATTTGCCGCGGCGGAAATCACGATGAAAGAGGTTGGCATGTCTTTTCCAAAATCGATGGTGCGCGCGTTGCGGAGCACCCCGATGCCGTCCAGCTTTGTCAGCAGAATATCGATGATTGCAATATCCGGGTGTGTGCGGTTGATTTTCAAAATTGCGTCTTCACCGTTTATTGCCACATCTACGCTGCGGTATCCCGCATGATAAAGATGATCTTTCAAAAGATTTCTTTGTTCGAGGTTTTCATCGGCGATCAGAATTTTTGTGTTCAGTTCCATTTGCGCTATGTACGCTCCTTCTAAAATTTATTTCCTTTATCTGCTATTATATTACCATAAAATGGTAAAAATTTCAAGAGAAATGGAAACGAAATAATTACCAAATTTTTACTTTGAATATTATTGGATTACTACAAATTCTGATCTAAAACCGTCGAAATAAAGAATCGAGGCGAATTTCGCCTCGATTCTTTATTTTTCGCCCGCGCCGCATTTCCCGAGGAAAATGTCCGGCAGATATAATTCATACAGGTTTTGGTCGATCTTTTTTGAAAACCAAGTGCCAAGAGCAGACGGATTTCACCGGTTTTGTCTGTGCAGCGGGCGGTATGCGTGCCGCAGAGATCGATAAAATTCATTGCCGCGCGGGCCAAAAGAAACATCGCTTCAAAGTCATTCGTGCCGGGGGCAGGTTTCAGATCTTTTATCAATGCAAAATTGCTGTAAAAGCGAAACTGGCATACACCCAGCAGCAAATTATCCGCATGCGCTGCGTAGGCGAGCATGTCCGCGTCATATTCCGTTTTGCATTGTGTGCAGATTTGTTCCTGCGCGCTTTTTTCCTGAATTGGCTTTATTTCAAGCATTATGTATCCTCATTTCCAATCTTTTTTCAAATTTTGCAGATACCGGATCTCGTCACAATCCAAAAAGCGCCATTTCCCAAGCGCAAGACCGCGAAGACTGATTTCTCCGATCTGTATGCGGCAAAGCCGGCTGACAGCAAGGCTGGCCTGTTCGCACATTTTCCGAATTTGCCGGTTGCGCCCTTCGAAAAGCGTGATTTTTAATTTTCCGCCGCCGCGGTGACGTTCTAAAAGTTCAACGGTTGCTCCGTGCGTCTTATATCCGTCCAACAGCATTGGGGCTCGAAGCTGTTCCAGCGTTTCATCCGACAGTTCGCCGCGTACCGATACCTGATATATTTTGGGAATATGATGCTTAGGATGCGTGAGCATATTGGTGAGTTCTCCGTCGTCCGTGAGCAGCAGCAGCCCCTCTGAATTCAGATCGAGCCGCCCGACAGGATAAACGCGTGTTCCAAGATCGCTGACAAGTTCGGTAACGCATTTCCTGCCGCGGTCATCGCGCATGCTGGTCAGGTAGCCGCGTGGCTTGTGCAGCAGGATATACGTGTGTTGGTTATGAGAATACAAAATGGTTTTGCCGCTATAAACCACAATGTCGCCGTCGGGATCGACCTTATCCCCGATTTTCGCGGGCTTTCCGTTTACATAGACTTTTCCGGCCGCGATTTCGGCTTCAGCCGCCCGGCGGGACATGATTTTACAATCGGTGAAAAACTTTTGAAGTCTGATTGGTTCCATGATTATCCTGCTTGAAAAAATTTTTGAAATTTTGAAAACCAGCCGGGCTGTTGCGCTTTTCCAATATATTCCGACGCTTCCAGATCGGCGCTGGCAATTTCGATGCCGTCCAGCAGAAAAACGACGCGTCCCAGCGATTCTCCCGCATAGACGGGTGCAAAGCGCAGACGATTCAGTTCAATGCGCTGGACGATGCTGCCACGGTTCTTTTTGACGCACACGCGTAAGGACTGCGCGTTGGTCAGTGTCACGGCTTCGGCGTCGCCGCCAATGATGGGAAGCGTGCATTGAATTTCGCCGGAAGCGGCCAGATCGACGCATTCATAGGTGTCAAAACCGTAGTCGAACAACGACATATGATCATTCCAGTCGTTCGGCGCGTTCAGCGTGACGGCGATTAGGCTGACGCCGTTTCGCTCGGCTGCTGAAACAAGGCATCGGCCGGTAGCTTTTGTAAATCCGGTTTTGACTCCGTATGTGCCGTCATAAATGGCCAGCAGCTTATTGTGGTTTAACAGATACCGGTTCCCGTCTCCGTTGTTTGAAATGGTCGCCCGCAGCGTAGAGCAAATTTCCCGAAAGGTCGGATTTTCCAGCGCGTATTTCGCGATGCATGCAAGTTCTCGCGCCGTTGTATAATGATTTTCATCCGCAAGGCCGTGCGGGTTGGTGAAATGTGTGTTTTCAAGGCCAAGCGCCTTGGCTTTTTGATTCATCCTGTCTGCAAACGCTTCAATACTGCCTGCAATTTCGATCGCGATGGCTTCCGCAGCGTCGTTTGCGCTTTGCAGCAGAACTCCATACACGAGGTCCCGCATCGTGATCTTTTCATCCGGTTTCAAATAGAGGGAGGAACCCTCTACGCCGATCGCCTGATCGGGTACAGTGATTTGCCGGTCGAGGTCTCCGTTTTCAATTGCGAGGATTGCCGTCATGATTTTGGTTGTACTGGCCATACCGCATCGCTTATCGGCGTTATATTCGGCAATGGAATCCCCATTGTCCGCGCGGATCAGAATTGCGCTTTGCGCTGAAAGCGCCGGCTGTGCGCTTACAGGAAGGCAGAAAATGAGCGCGCATATAATTAAAAGGAAGAAACAAGTGGAAACATGCTGTAAAAAATCACCGAATTTGTACATGAAATCACCATCCTTTGAACATGCATAGTCTTTGCAGATATGCTGATTCTATTCGGCGGGTACAAATTCGGTGGGACTTATTATTCCTCTTTATCGGCTTTGCCTGAAAAAGCGGACTTTACTTTGGAAATAATTTCTGGCGAGCGTTCTATTACAGAAACAAGCTTATCAATGGAATCTCCGCTGTTTGGATTATCCACTGTCAGCAGTTCGACGCGTCCGTCTTTATTTACAACAAGAAACCCGATTGGAGAAACGCTGATTCCGGTGCCGCCGCCGCCGGAAAAATTCGCTGACTTCAGAAGGGAAGGTTTTGCGTCCTTGGCTGCGTTTTTATCCGAATCATAATCGAGACCGCCTGATGCAAAACCTACGGCGACTTTGGAAACAGGAATGATCGTTGTTCCGCCGGCCGCGGTGATCGGAGCGCCGATGATCGTTTCAGCGCCTACGATATCTTTGATCTTTTCCAGAGAGACCTTGATTATATCGTTTATCTTGCTTTCCGCCATGATAATGTCCTCCATAGCTATTATTGTTTCTGTTTAAAAATGTTAAAAATATCTTCGCCTTTTAGATAATTATACGCGAAAGAGAGACCAATGTCAAGAAGCTGCCAGATGGTCATAGAAGCGTGAATCAAAATATCGTAGGTCACGCTTTCCGCCGTAAAGTCGCAGAGCACGTTGATTTCGCCCCGCCGCTTTTTGCTGACATTTAAATGCGTATCCAAAAATTCCAAAAAATAGGCGACCGACTGTGCAACGACTCCATAAGTAATGGCGCATGTTGCGGCATCCTTTGCGCCGACCGTAACGATAATTTTGGAAATATCCAGCCTTAAATGTCCGAAAAATTTTGACAAAAGCAGACGCATCAGAGACGTAAGCGCCGCAATCTTATCGGTGAGCGGTATTTTGGGAACCTCTTTAACTTTTTCAGGATTTTTCGGCTTCTTTGTTTTCGCCTGCTTCGGGTATCCTTTTTTTAAAAGCGGCCAATTTGATCTTTGATTTATTTTTCGGATAGAGCTTGAATTTTATACCCAAAACGCTTAATTTTACCAAGATGTCCGTATTGCATTCAATGATAAACCGAATCCGTAAAAACAAAAGCGCGCCGAGCAGCAAAATCAAACCTAAGATGATATAGAGAACAATCAGCGCGCTCACCTCCGCTTATCAATTTTTGACCGTATAGCGATGGATTAGTCATTTTATTTTTGGGAATCTCCCGCCGGTTCGTCTTTGTCTTGCTTTTTGAATGCGTGGAGCAGTGCGCCTTCGCTTTGAGGCAGTTTGGGCAGTTCGTCCAGCGTGTGCAGCCCAAAACAGCGCAGAAAAGCGGAAGTTGTCGTATAGAGCATAGGTCTCCCCGGTGCGTCCAGACGGGATTTTGATTCGATCAGGCCGCGTTCGGTCAGAGAGCTTACCGCATACCCCGAATCCACGCCGCGGATCATATCGATATAGGCGCGGGTCACGGGCTGGTTATAAGCGACGATGGCCAGGACTTCAAGTGAGGATGCGGACAAGTTCCCGCCGCGGCGAATGCCGAGCGCCGTGCGGATTTCCTGTATGTATGCTTCTTTGGTGCAGAGTTGGCAGCTGTCCTCGAAAGTCAGCAGCATAATGCCGCGTGCGACTTTCCCGCTGTTATACTCCTCGGCGTATTCGGACACCATATTTCGGACCTCTTCAGGGGAAATTTCAAAAACCTGCGCCAGCCGCGCATAGGTCAGCGGATGGCCGGCGGCGAACAGCGCTGCCTCCAGGATCTCTTTCGCCTGATCGGATATGGAAAACAGTTCAGACATGCTTTACTCCTAAAATTCGGATGCTGGAATGCGAAGCTCTGCGGCGTCGTCCAGCCGGAGCAGGACGCCGTCTCCGATATTGCCTGCGTCTGCGTCGCCATCCAGCAGCACGATGGTATGTTCTTTGATGAGTTCGAGCAGCGCCATAAACACAGCGATCAGCGAAGAACGCGTCTGCGCGCGGCAGAGAAAGCTCCGAAGCGTCGCCGGCTTTTGTTTCAGCTTATGTACGATTTCCTCAATTTTTTCGGATACCGGAACTACGGCTTCCCGCACGAGGGGAGATAAATTTCTTGTCTGCGCCTCTTCAAGCTCGGCCAGTCTTACGGAGACTGCGAGCATTGCGCGGCGAAGCAGTTCCGGAGAGAGATCGTTTGGCAGTTCGTTTGATCCTCGGATTTCCTCCTCTTCTTTTTCCAAGCGTCCGCCGTAGGCAGAATACATTGGCGCAAGATGCTGCGCGGCATTTTTTGCCTGCTTATATAAAAGAAGCATTTCGGAAAGCGAGGTGCGCGGGTCTTCCTCTTCCGGATCGGTGTGCGGCAGCAGAACCTTGCTCTTGATATATAAAAGTTCGCTTGCCATGACGATAAATTCACCGGCAAGCTCCATATCCATGGCGCGTGCCTGCGCGATATAGGCCATATATTGATCGCAGATCAGAGCGATCGGAATATCGGTGATATCCAGCTTGTTTTTGGCGATCAGATCGAGCAAAAGATCAAGCGGCCCCTCATAGATATCCAGTTTGTAGGTCAGCTGCTCCACGATTTTAGTCTCGCTTTTATAAGATTTTTATAAAAAAGGTAGAAATTGAACCAAGAAAGTAAACGCCTGCTCGATCCAGCCGATCAGCCAACTGAGCGGATAGCTGAGGATGCCGGTCCAAAGGCCGACGATCAGTGCAATCGAAATGTACTGCTCGTATTTCATAATGCCGAAATACGCTTTATCAGGCAAAAAGACAAACAGGATACGTGAACCGTCCAGCGGAGGAATGGGGATCAGATTGAAAACGCCAAGACACAGGTTCATTTCATAAAACATCCAGAGGAAAAGAAAGAAAAGATAGGCAATCTTGTCCGTGGTAAGTTCCAGATTCAGAAAACCGTCGTGACAGCCATATTTGAAAAAATACATACTTGCGATAAATGCTGCAAAAGACATCAAGATATTGGATAAGGGGCCTGCCAGTGCGGAAAGCGCCATGTCGCGCCGCGGCTTTTTGAAATACCGGGTGTTGATCGGAACCGGTTTTGCCCAGCCGAATCGGAAAAACAGCATACAGAGCGCGCCGAGCGGATCCAGATGCTTTATCGGATTCAGCGAAAGCCGTCCGAGATTGCGCGCGGTCGGATCGCCCAGCTTATAGGCGGCATAGCCGTGCGAAACCTCATGAACGGTCAGAGACAGCAAAACGATCGGGATCCGGATAATATACGTGTAAATTTCTAAAATATTGTCCATCATCGGCTCCTATACAAGATCGGCGTATTTTAAGATCGCGTTCCAGAGCGGCTGGCATCCGGCGTGCGTTTCGGCGGAGCAGGGGATGATCTGCGCGGCGTCGCGGGCGAAAGGAACGGCAAGCAGTTCCTGCAGCGCTTTGCTTTCTGCGGTTTTAGAAAGTTTGTCGGTTTTTGTGATTGCGAGGATAAAGGGCAGGCCGGATTTTGACAGCCATTCCAGCATCTGGAGGTCGTCCTTTGTTGCGCCGGCTTTGGCGTCGATCAGCTGCACGACCAGCCGCAGAAGATCCAGGTTTGGGTTTGCCGTGAAATAGCCGTCGGTTAGCGCAGACCATGCCGCTTTTTCGTCCAGTGGACGCCGGGCAAAACCGTAGCCGGGCAGATCGGCTAAAAAGCATTTCCCGTCTATTTCATAAAAGTTGATGGTGATCGTTTTCCCCGGTGTGCTGCTGACGCGCGCTAAGGACTTTCGGTTCAGAAGCGCGTTGATGAGCGAACTTTTTCCGACATTGGATCGTCCGGAAAAGGCGATTTGCGGGATCGCTTTTCGGGGAAACTGCTCCGGTCTCCCGGCACTGATCGTCAGTTTTACGTTTTGTGTGTTGATTTTCATGCGTTCCTTTCACAGAGACGCGCCGTTTTATTTCGCTTTCGCGCTCCGGGCGGCTTTTGCAGCCGGATGCATGTCGGCGGACGGGCGGCGGCGCACGGCCGTTTTCGCCAATGCGTGGCCGAGCACTTCCCGGATGCTGCGGCATCCGATGATGTTTAGATGCGCGCGCGCCTCTTCGTCGATTTTGTCCAGATCTTTTAAATTGTCGCAGGGGATCAGCACGGTACGTATGCCGCCGGTATAAGCCGCCATCGTTTTTTCTCTTAAACCGCCGATCGCGATCAGGCGGCCGCGGAGGCTGAATTCTCCCGTCATGGCCACATCCCGCCGGACAGGCGCCGCTGAGCGCGCTGACTAGCGCGCATACGATGGCTGCGCCGGCGCTCGGCCCGTCTTTCGGGACCGCGCCCTCCGGAAAATGGATATGTATGTCTTTCGTTTTATAAAAATCGCCGTCGATGCCGTAATCTTTGGCGATCATGCGGACATAGCTGACTGCAAGCTTGGCGGATTCCCGCATAACGTCTCCGAGCGACCCGGTCATCTCAATTTTCCCGGAACCGTCCAAAACCGCGGCTTCGATTTTTAAGATGTCTCCGCCCACCGAAGTATAGGCCAGTCCGTTGACGACACCGACTTCATCGGCGGGCGCCAATTTTTCGGGCAGATACCGTCTGGCGCCGAGATATTTTTGCACATCGGCCGCGCGGATTGTGATTTTTTCAGCGCCGCCGAGCAGTTCTTTGGCTGCCTTGCGGCAGAGCGCCGCAAGTTCCCGCTCCAAATTTCGGACGCCGGCTTCCGCTGTGTAGTAGTCGATCAGTTCCGCTGTGGCGGATGGCGTGATGGAGCATTGTCCTTTTGTCATCCCAAGCTTTTTCAGTTGCTTGGGGATCAGGTGATTTTTTGCGATACGCAGTTTTTCAGTGCGTGTGTAGGTATTGAGACGCAGAATCTCCATGCGGTCGATCAGCGGCCGCGCGACGGTGTCCAGTGTGTTTGCAGTCGCCAAAAATATGCATTCGGACAGATCGATTGGGATTTCCGTAAAGTGATCCCGGAAAGTTTTGTTTTGTTCGCCGTCCAGCACTTCCAAAAGCGCGGAAGCGGGGTCGCCGTGCGCGTCGCAGGTCAGCTTGTCGATTTCATCCAAAAGGATCAGCGGATTCATCACGCCGGCTTTTTGCAATGCGGCGACGATGCGTCCCGGCATCGCGCCTACATAGGTTTTACGGTGCCCGCGAATATCGGCTTCGTCGCGTATGCCGCCAAGCGATACGCGCACGTATTTTCTGCCAAGCGCTTCGGCAATGGAAGAGGCGACCGAGGTTTTACCGACACCGGGCGGGCCTACAAGGCAGAGAATCTGTCCGCTTTTGCGTCCGGAAAATTCCTGCGCGGCTAAAAATTCCAGTATGCGTTCTTTGACCTCGTGCAGCCCGTCGTGATCGCGCTCTAAGATTTTTTGCGCCCGCTTGAGATCAAAGACGGGTTCGGTATATTTTCCAAACGGAATTTCCAGGCATTCTTCCAAATAATTGCGTAGGACGCTGTTTTCGGCGGAGCCATAGGGCGTTTTGGCAAGGCGTCCGGCTTCCTTTACAAGTTTTTCCTCTATTTCTTTGGGAAGATTCGCCTCTTCGATGCGGTCAAAGAACTCATCGACCTCATAAGAACCGTCGTCACCAAGTTCGCCTTGAATCACGCGTACCTGCTCGCGGAGGTAGGCGTCACGCTGGTTGTCTTCCAGTCGGGCGCGCACTTTTTTTATGAATCTCCATCTCACAGGTTAGGATTTCCTCTTCCTGATGCAGAAGCGCGATCGTTTTTTCCAGCCGCTCTGCAGGGTCGAAGACTTCCAAGATTTCCTGTTTGTCCTCGTATCGAAACAAAAAATTGGCGGCTATAAAGTCCGCAAGCAGACCGGGTTCATCAATTGTGCGCGCAGTGAATACCAGTTCTTCCGAGACTTTGGGCATGAGTTTCGCAACGCGCATAAACGCAGACTGCGCCTGTCGGATCAGCGCCTCGGTTTCAGTGGACGTCCTAATGACGGGGACTTCGGGCATTTCTGCAAAGGCGCGGATATACAAGCTATCCTGCGCATAGGCTGTGACCGCGGCGCGCCCTTGTCCCTCGAGCAGGACCCGAATGGCACCCTCGGATGTTTTGACAGATTGCTTGATGAGTGCGACCGTACCTACCGCAAATAAATCTTCAGGCTCCGGATTTTCTACGGACAGATCTTTTTGCGCCAGAAGCAGGATGCGTCCGTCTGTCTCTTCCGCTACGCGGATGGCGTCGGCGGATGCAGGCCGCGCAATTTCTATGCTGAGCGGCATGGACGGAAATGCTACCATACCGCGGAGCGGTACGACCGGAATGCTAAACCGGTCGGTTGAATGCAATACGTTCGACATGTATTTTTTCTGCCGTGGCAGTCCTTTCGCTTAACAACAATACTTCAATTTAATAGTATACCATATATGCCGGCCGATTTCTATAGGCGAGGTCAAAAAAATTGCATTGATTTTTCAGTTTTTTTCGTGCTTTCGGCCGGAAAAATTAAAAAAGGGATTGACAAGGTTTTTGGGATGTGGTATACTTTCGGCGTAATAAAGAAGAATGTACTCCGTTCTCACCCGGCAGTATTCTGCGGCCGCGGTTAATATCAGAAATGCAGCCGGTATCCGGCGTATTGTTTGTGTGCGGAGAAATTTTTCTCCGCATTTTATTTTCTTCTTGGAGGTGTTTAGCATTAGCGCAAAGGATTCGACACAGATCAACGACGATATCAGAGTCAGAGAAGTACGTGTTATCGGAGCGGACGGAGAACAGATCGGCATCCTTTCAACGGACGACGCAAAGGAACTTGCTTACGGCAAGGGACTGGATCTTGTCATGATGTCGCCGCAGGCGGAGCCGCCGGTATGCCGCATTATGGACTATGGCAAGTATCGCTTCGAGAAAGACAAGCGGCAAAAAGAGGCGCGCAAAAAGCAGCAGATCGTCAAAGTCAAGGAAGTGCAGCTTTCCTGCCGCATCGATACGCATGATTTTCAGACGCGTGTCAATCAGGCGCGCAAGTTTCTGGAGGGCGGCGATAAAGTCAAGGCGATTATCCGCTTTAAGGGACGGGAAATGGCGCATCAGGATATCGGACGTTCCATGCTGGAAAAATTCCTTGCGGCATGCGACGGCGCAGGCGTTTCTGAGAAGGGCATTTCAATGGAGGGCAGGTTCATGTCCGCCGTTTTGTCGCCCGTAAAAAAATAATCCGGACATTTTCGCAAATCTGTATATTTTATGAATGAATCAAAAGGAGACAGAACCATGGGAAAAATTAAGACACATAAAGCGTCGGCAAAGAGATTTGACGTCACCGGCGGCGGAAAAGTCAAAATGAATCATTCGCAGCATCGCCATAAGCTCGGTATCAAAACCGCCAAGCGCAAGAGATCGCTTCGCAAGGGCGCATACCTCAGCGCATCGATGGCTCCCACAATCAAAGCGCTCATTCAGAAATAATCGGGCGTCGTAAAATCAGGAATTTGGAGGATTCAATAAAATGGCTAGAGTAAAAGGCGCTATGATGACGCGCAAGAGAAGAAAAAGCGTATTAAAGGCGGCAAAAGGCTATTGGGGTGCAAAGAGCAAGCATTTTAAGATGGCCAAACAGGCCGTGCTCAAGAGCGGCAATTATGCTTTTGCAGGCAGAAAAATGAAAAAGAGAGACATGCGCTCTCTCTGGATTACGAGAATTTCCGCACAGGCAAAGGCATGCGGCATGAATTATTCGACGTTTATGCACGGACTCAAGCTTGCGGGGATCGAACTGAACAGAAAAATGCTTTCCGAAATCGCGGTTTATGATAAGGAAGCATTTGCCTCGCTTGCGGAAAAAGCAAAAGCTGCACTTTGATTCAAATAGAAACCCGGTAAAACGCCGGGTTTTTGGCGTTTTTAGGGCGCTTTTGAACGGCGTACCGTTTCACCGGAAATTTGCTTTTTTGGAGGCCGCTTGTGCTTGAAAATATCTATATCGGCAGCAGAGCGAACCCGCTTGTCGTAAAATATGCGAAGCTTGCGGATAAAAAATATCGGCAGCAGGACGAATTGTTTCTGTGTGAGGGAGCAAAACTATTTTCCGAGGCGGTCATGTGCCGCGCCGGTATCGAGGCGGTGCTTCTGCGCGAGGGCGGCGTGAGCCGTCTTACATCCGAAACGCTGGATGTGATGCGGGATCTTCGCGTATATGCGCAGACGCGCCTGCATACGCTTTCCGCGTCTGCTTTTGATAAAATTAGCAGTGAGAAGTCTCCTGACGGCGTGATCTGCGTTTTGAATTGGCTAAGCGGCATTCGGATGATTCCGGCGTTTGCAGAAGCTGACGCGGCGCGCTATGCAGGGGAAAAGCTGATGTTCATATGCTCTGTGCGCGATCCGGGCAATGCGGGAACGATTGTTCGGAGCGCGACGGCTTTCGGCTTTGACCGGCTGATTTTCAGCGCGGACAGCGCGGATCTTTACAGCGGCCGCGCTATGCGCGCCGCAATGGGTGCGCTTTTCAAAATCAAGATCGATATTGTTGAACAGCTTGTGCCGGTCATTTCGGCGCTGACCGCTTCGGGGCGCCGCGTATTTGCCGCTGAACTTCGTCCCGGTGCGATTTCTGCGGATGCGGCCGGCATCCGGCAAAGCGATTGTTTTTTGATCGGTAATGAGGGACATGGAATACCGCCTGCGCTTTCAGCGGCATGCTCCGGCAGCGTCTGTATTCCGATCCGGCAGGATTCGGAATCTTTAAACGCCGCCGTAGCCGCATCGATTTTTGCGTTTATGCAGCGGTCATAACCGCGGCGGAAAGGGTATATGTATGAGTGAGAGCTTATATTGGACATGGCTTAGCACGCGGCTCGGCGCAGCCAGCCCGTATCTCGCGCCGCTCGTAACAAAATATGTATCCGCAAAGGCGATTTACGAGGCCGGCCGCGAGGAACTTCTGTCTGTCGAGCGGCTGCCTGAGCGGATTCGCCTGCGGCTTTTGGATCGGGACCTTTCAAGGTCCGAGCGGATTTTGGAGGTGTGCGGACGGCTTGGGATCGGCATTCTTACATACGGCGATCCCCGGTATCCGGCCATTTTAAAGTATATTGCTGCGCCGCCTGCGGTCCTTTATTTCAAAGGGCAGCCTGTAGATTTTGACAAACGGTTTTGCGTCGGAATCGTCGGCACGCGCAGAATGAGCGAGTACGGCAGAGATATGGCGTATCGCTTGGGCTACGATCTTGCTTCGGCCGGGGCGGTGATCGTCAGCGGAATGGCGCTTGGAATCGACGGCATGTCGGCTGCGGGTGCGCTGGATGCGCAGGCGGCGACTGTAGCAGTGCTTGGCTGCGGGTTGGATCGCGTGTACCCGGCTGTCCATGCAAAGCTTTGCAAAAACATATTGAACGACGGGCTTCTGCTCAGTGAATATCCGCCCGGTACAGAACCGGACGGGCGTAATTTCCCGCAGCGGAATCGTTTAATCAGCGGTTTGTCGAGATGTACGCTCGTCGTCGAGGCGGGCGCATCCAGCGGCGCGCTGATTACGGCGCGAAATGCGATCCGGCAAGGCCGTCCTGTATTTGCTGTCCCCGGAAACGTCGGCCTGCAGGGCAGTGCCGGTACCAATGAACTGATTAAAAACGGGGCGCGGCTTGCGACTTGCGCTGCGGATATCGTATCCGCGTTTGATCCTGCCGCATTCCCGGATGTTGACGTTTGCGCCATCGGTAGCAAGCGGTACGACGCCGAGCGCGCGATGCGCCGCTATGGCGTCGGCACCGGAAACTCCGGCGCGAGATTCATACGCCTGCGCAAAAATGCCGCCGGTACGGACGGCTTTGCGGAAGAAATGGCGGATACGCTGCAGGGCGGCGGAGAAGAAACTTCGGAACATCCGGCGTTTGTCATGCTGCCCGAGTGTGAGAAAGCCGTATATGACGCTTTGCCGGAGGAAGGCGGCGTCAGTGTAGACATGATAGTCAGCAGCACCGGCCAGACGGTCGCAGATGTGAGTATGCATTTGATCTCCCTGTCGGTGAAAGGACTGGCCGTCAGTCTTCCGGGCAACCGGTATTGCAGATTGCCTGGCATTAAGTAAGAAAGGAACTGCACCAGCAGAGATATAGAATGGCAAATTTGGTAATTGTGGAATCGCCGTCAAAGGCGAGTACGATCAAAAGCTATCTTGGGAGCAACTATAAAGTGGTCGCCTCAAAAGGACATGTCCGCGATCTGCCGAAAAGTACGCTCGGCGTGGATATTGAGAATAATTTTGCGGCGCATTATATCAATATTCGCGGGAAAGGCGATTTGATAAAGTCTTTGAAAAAGGACGCCAAGGCAGCAAATAAAGTCTTTTTGGCCACCGACCCCGACCGTGAGGGAGAGGCGATCTCCTGGCATTTGGCGAACGCGCTTGGGCTCGAGCCCGAAAAATGCTGCCGCGTCGCTTTTAACGAAGTGACAAAGAGTGCGGTTAAGGACGCGATCAAGCATCCGCGTGAGATTGATATGGAGCTTGTAAATTCGCAGCAGGCCAGGCGAATCTTGGATCGCATTGTGGGCTATAAGTTGAGTCCTTTCCTTTGGAAAAGCGTCAAGAGCGGGCTGTCTGCCGGACGTGTGCAGTCTGTGGCGACGCGTATCATTGTGGAGCGCGAGGCGGAAATCCGCGCGTTTGTCAAGCAGGAGTATTGGACGCTGGATGCGCTGCTGCGCACAGCGGACGGCAAGCCGGTCAAAGCGCGCCTTGCCGGTAAAGGCAAACAAAAGATAAAACTCGCTTCAAAAGCGGATGTCGACGCTGTGTTGCAGGTCTTGGCGGGTGAGGCGTTTTCCTGTATTTCGGTAAAAAAAGCGGCGAAAAATAAACAGCCTGCGCCGCCGTTCACAACCTCTACCATGCAGCAGGAGGCTTCGCGGAAATTGGGTTTTCAGTCTCAGCGGGTTATGAAAGTGGCGCAGGAACTGTACGAGGGAATCAATCTTGGCGCTGAAAACGGCGGCGTGCAGGGTATTATCACGTACATGCGTACCGATTCTCTGCGGATTTCCGCAGAAGCGCAGAGTGCCGCGCTCGAATTGATTGCCGGAAAGTATGGAGACAGCTATTGCCCCGCGCGCCCCAGAGTTTATAAAACAAAGGCGGGCGCACAGGATGCGCATGAGGCGATCCGCCCGTCGAATGCGGCGCTGGAGCCTGCGCAGATTCGAAAATTTCTGACAAACGATCAGTATAAATTATATAAGCTGATTTGGGACCGCTTTATTGCAAGTCAGATGGCCGCCGCCGTCTTTGATACCGAAACGATTGAATTCGATGCGGGCGGCTATCGCTTCCGAACCAGCGGCTACACCGTGAAATTCCAGGGATATATGGCGGTGTACGAGGAGTCTCTGGATGAGCCGTCAAAAAGCGACGGCATGGATATTGAAAAAAATGAGAAAATTCCGCCGATTGCGGAAGGGGATCGCCTGACGGCCGAAAAATTTGATCCGCAGCAGCATTTTACAGAGCCGCCTCCGCGGTTTACCGAGGCTTCGCTGATTAAGTTTTTGGAAGAAAAGGGAATCGGGCGCCCCAGTACGTACGCGCCGATCATTACGACGATCGTCGCGCGGAATTACGTGTCGCGCGATGGAAAATCGCTTGTCCCCACACCGCTCGGAGAAACGACGACCAAACTGATGATCGAAAATTTCCCGGAAATCGTGGATTATGCGTTTACCGCGCAGATGGAGGACCAGCTTGACGGCATCGCGCATGGCGACAGTACGATGACCCAGGTGCTCAGCGATTTTTATACCGATTTTGCCAAAGCGCTTTCGGCGGCGGAGGCGCATTATCAGAAAGAGAAAATCGAGCTGCCCACCGAGGAGACCGACCTGATCTGCGAAAAGTGCGGCAGTAAAATGGTTGTGAAAAGCGGCCGTTACGGACGGTTTGCAGCATGTCCGAATTATCCGGCCTGCAAAAATACCAAGCCGCTTGACAAGGACGGCGCCGAGGCGGAGGAGGAGAAAAAGCCGGTGATCGCCGATTTTAAGTGCGAATTGTGCGGCGGAGACATGGTGCTTCGAACCGGACGGTACGGGAGCTTTTATGCCTGCGTCAATTATCCGAAATGCAAGTTTACCAAGCAGCGTACCAAAGATATCGGCGTGGCCTGCCCAAAATGCGGTGCGAAGATCGTATCTAAAATCGGGCGGAACCGGACGGTATTTTACAGTTGCGAGCGGTATCCGGACTGCGATTTTTCCTCATGGGATATGCCGACCGCGGAAACATGCCCGCAGTGCGGCAAGATGCTGTTTCGGAAAAAAGGGAAAAATCAGTTGATTTGTCATGATAAGGAATGCGGTTACAAGGCGGATACGCCGGCGACCGCAGAGACAGAGGAAGAATAATTGGCACGGATTGAAGTTATCGGCGCAGGTCTTGCCGGATGCGAAGCCGCATGGCAGGCGGCGGAGCGCGGCGTGCATGTAGCGCTTTATGAAATGAAGCCGCAAAAAATGACGCCGGCGCACCACAGTGAACTTTTTGCAGAGCTTGTCTGCTCAAATTCCCTGCGTTCGGATTCTGTCGCGAACGCGGTCGGGCTGCTGAAAGCGGAAATGCGCCTGCTGAACTCTCTAATTATGGAGGCAGCGTATTCAAACGCAGTCCCTGCGGGCAGCGCGCTGGCTGTAGATCGGGAAGGATTTTCGGCATATATTACCGACCGTATCCGCCGTCATCCGAATATCGAAGTGATCGAGAAAGAAGTATTCGAACTGCCGCGCGCGGGGATTGCGGTCGTCGCGTCGGGACCGCTTACCTCCGAGCCTTTGTCCGAGGCGATCAGTCGTTTTGTCGGCGGTAAAAAGCTGTACTTTTTCGATGCGGCGGCGCCGATTGTAGAATTTTCCAGCATTGATATGAACACGGCGTTTTTTGCTTCCCGTTATGGAAAGGGAGACGCCTCTTATATCAATTGTCCGATGACAAAGGAACAGTATGATTCTTTCTATGAAGCGCTGATCTGTGCTAGGGAAGCGCCCCTGAAGGATTTTGACCGGGAGCAGCAGCGCGAGCCTGCCGTCTTTGAGGGCTGCATGCCGGTCGAGGTCATGGCGCGACGGGGATATGATACGCTTCGCTTTGGCCCGATGAAGCCGGTCGGCCTGCCGCTGCCCAATACGGGCAAAGAGGCGTATGCCGTTGTGCAGCTTCGGCAGGATGACGCGGCCGCGTCCCTTTTCAATATGGTGGGATTTCAGACGCATTTGACCTTCAGCGAACAAAAACGTGTGTTTTCTATGATTCCGGGGCTGGAAAACGCGGAGTTTGTCCGATATGGCGTCATGCATAGAAACACTTATTTGCATTCTCCCGGACTTTTGGACGCCGATTATTCTGTCCGCACGTCGCCGGATCTGTTTTTCGCAGGGCAGATGACCGGTGTCGAGGGGTATGTGGAATCGGCGGCGTCCGGACTGGTTGCGGGGATCAACGCGGCGATGCGCGCGCTGGAGAAGCCGCGCGTGCTGTTTCCGCAAAAGACAGTGATCGGTGCGATGGCCGGGTATATCAGTTCCGGCGGTGTGGGAAATTTCCAACCGATGAATGCTAATTTCGGACTCGTCCCGCCGCTTGGTGAGCGAATCCGTGGCGGCAAAAGCGTGAAAAACGAAGCGTTGGCGGCTCGGTCTTTGGCTGTGCTGCGCGAGATGTCAGAATCTATAAATAAAAGTCGAGAGGCGTAAAGCGATGAAAATCATCATAGACGTAATGAGCGGAGACAAGGCTCCGTCTGAGATAATCAAAGGCGCTGTGCTGGCGTATAGAGAATTTGGCGTTGAGATCACTATGACCGGTCACCGGGAGACGATCGAGCGTATCGCAGCGGAAGCAGGACTGGATATTTCGCCGCTGTCCATTGTGAATACCGATGTGGTAATCAATATGGAGGATCCTGCGCTCAGCGTGGTTCGGGACAAAAATACGTCTTCTATGGCGATCGGCTTGCAGATGCTTTCGAGAGGGGAGGGCGACGCGTTTGTCAGCGCAGGAAATACAGGGGCACTGCTTGCGGGCGCAACGCTGATCGTCCGCCGGATCAAGGGTATTCATCGCGCTGCGATCGGTACGGTCATGCCTTTTTTCTACGCCGGTGCTTCTTTTGGATTCGGGGGCGAATCTGGAAATTGATGAGAAAACGCTGGAGCAGTTTGCAGTTATGGGCTCCGTATACATGGAAAAAATATACGGTCTTGACTGCGCGCGCGTTGGTCTGTTGAACAACGGTACCGAGCCGACCAAAGGTCCGGCCTTGTACAAGGACGCCTACCGGCTGCTTGAAGCGTCCGAAACGATCAATTTTGTCGGCAACGTAGAGGGAAAAGAAGTGCCGTTTGACGCATGCGATGTGCTGGTGTGCGATGGTTTTACCGGCAATATCATGCTGAAAACGGTCGAGGGATTAAGCAAATTTTTTATGAGCACGCTCAAAGGTGTGTTTGGGCAAAATCTGCTTACAAAGGCCAGTGCGATTCCGCTGCGCGGTTCGATTGCCGCATTTAAAAAACAGTTTGATTCAGCGGAACATGGCGGCGCGCCGCTGCTCGGTATTTCAAAGCCGGTTATCAAGGCGCACGGTTCTTCGGATGCGCGCGCGATTTTAAATGCGGTCCGGCAGGCGATTGCTTATATCGACACCGGGATTATTTATGATATTGCGGCGCACGCAAGTGATTTTCAGGCACAAGCGGAACCTGCGGTGATTTCGGATCGGACGTGAGATTATGCAGAAACTGAGAAAAGACAGAGCGGCTCTGGAGGCGGCGATCGGATATACGTTTTGCGACCGGACACTTTTGGATACTGCGCTTACACATTCTTCTTATTCCAACGAGGCGAAAAGCAAGGGCGCGTATGTGGAGTGCAACGAGCGGCTTGAGTTTTTAGGCGATTCCGTTTTGTCGATCGTCGCGAGCGAATTTTTATTTTTGAAATTTCCGGAACAGCCCGAGGGCGAACTGACGCGGATGCGCTCCGAAATCGTTTGTGAAAAGGCGCTCTGCGTATTTGCAAATAAAATCGGTCTGGGCGATTATCTTTGCCTTGGACATGGCGAAGAACTCGGCGGCGGGCGGGAACGGCCGTCTATTTTGGCGGATGCGTTTGAGGCGCTGCTTGCGGCGGTTTTTATCGACTGCGGGAGAGACAAAAATACAGTCGCCAAGTTTCTTTTGCCGCTGCTCGAAGCGGAATTGACGAAATTGGAAATCAGCGGCGCCGCGCGGGATTACAAAACGGTTTTGCAGCAGTTTATCCAGCAGGCCGGCGGTGAAGTTCTGGAATATTTTGTGGTGGACGAGCGCGGGCCTGATCACAATAAACGCTTTACGGTAGAAGCGCGGCTAAACAGCAATGTCATCGGCGTCGGCGAGGGGCGGAGCAAGCGCGCCGCGGAGCAGATTGCAGCCAGGCAGGCGCTTGAGCTTTTCGGGCAAAAATAACTCTTTAAGCGTCGTGCTTTCGGCGCTTAAACTTGTTTTAAAGGGAAAACACAGTTGAAAAACATGCGAATATTCCTGCATTTATTCCGCATTTTGGGGCCCGAACCGGTGTGCATTCTGCGATCGGCGGATGACTTTTCAAGCGGAGGATTTTTTGCCGAGCGGTTCTGTCAAACGATCGGCCGGCATTATCGACGCTTCTCCGGGGGGCGATGGGGCGGCTTTACGGTCGTTTGATCACCGAACGCCTGCGCGCATACGCTGGTGCGGCAGAAAAATCGTGGAGGTATCCGTCGCGCCGGCACAGCCTCAAAGGCAGTCGGATACCGCGGAGAAAACCGCGAAAAATTAAAAAAGGATTTTGGAATAAAAAGCCTAAAAATTGTTGAAAAAAACGGTCCTATGCTCTATAATATTTTATTAAGAGTTTATGAATGATCGTCTGAGAAACGGAGGCCGCGCGTGTATTTAAAATCGTTGGAATTATATGGCTTTAAGTCTTTTCCCAATAAAACCGTGCTGCGTTTTGAGCCCGGCGCGACTGTGGTGATCGGCCCGAACGGCAGCGGAAAATCTAATATTTCTGATGCGATGCGTTGGGTTTTGGGTGAAATATCGAGCAAAAATATCCGCGGCGCAAAGATGGAGGACGTTATTTTCGGCGGCTCCGACCGGCGAAAACCGATGAGCTTTGCCGAGGTTTCCGTCACGTTTGACAACAGCGGCGGCGCGCACCGGATGGATCTTCCCTATGATGAGATCACGGTGACGCGGCGGTATTACCGCAGCGGAGAAAGCGAATACTTTATCAATCGCAAAGCGGTCCGGCTCCGTGACGTGCATGAATTGTTTATGAATACCGGGATCGGCCGGGACGGCTATTCCGTCATCGGACAGGGCAAAATCGCCGAAATCCTTTCGAGAAAAAGTGAGGAGAGGCGGAATGTCTTTGAAGAAGCGGCTGGGATCGCCAAATACCGATATAAAAAATATGAGGCAGAAAAAAAGCTGTCGGCGACCGATGAAAACCTTGTTCGCCTGAATGATATTGCACGCGAACTGGAAAGCAGAGTCGGGCCTCTGGAACGAGACAGCGGCAAAGCGAAAAAGTATCTTGAAATCTATGAGGCAAAGCGTCGTGCGGACGTCCGCCTTTGGATATTCGACAACGCTTCGCTGAAAGAAAGGATCACGGAAGCGCAGAAAACGGTGCGTTTGTCCGAGCATGAGCTTGAGGTGGCCGAGGATAGCCTGCGCATGCTGGAAACGCAGAGCGACAAGCTTTTTGAGGAGAGCCAGCGCGGGAAAATGGCCTCTGAAAAGCTTTTGACTGAGATCGGCGCGCTGAAAGAGCAGGTTCATCAGGCCGACAGCGCGTATAAAGTGACCGAAAGCGAGATCGCGCACAGACGGGAATTAATGGAAAGCGCGTCTGAGTCTGTCTCGGCTGCTCAAACGCAGATTGACGGGGTGCAGAGAGAAAAACGGCGCCTTGCACAGCAGGCGGAGGAAGTACGCGCGAAAATAGATCATGCCGTGGGCGCGCGCACACAGCTTGAGGAAAGGCGGATCGCTTGCATTCAAAAAGCGGAGGCGCTGGAAAAAGAAATCGACGAAAAGCATAAGGAGGCGCAGAAGCTTCGAGACGCGTCGGTGGAAATGAAGGTGCGGATCGGCGCGCTGGAAAGCACGGTCAGCGCTGGCGACCTAGCCAGCGTCAAAGCCGGAGAGGAGATCACGGTCAGGGAAAAGGATGCGCAGGCGCTGGAGGCGGAAATTGCAAAAATTGCGGCAGAGATCAACGCTTATCAGGAAAATGCGGATAAAACTGCGGAGATGATTGAGCAGTTTACAAAAGAGGCGGCCGGCGCTGCATCTGAGCAGGAAAAGCGCAAGGCGTCCGCAGCGGAGGAAAAGCTTCGCTGCGACGGGTATCTGCAGCGTGCGGAATCGCTTGCGCGCATGGAGGAATTGTTTGAGGGCTATTCCGCCGGCGTGCGTTTTGTGATGCAGGCGGCGGCAGCCGGAAGGATCGGCGGCGGCCGGATATACGGCCCGCTGTCTAAATTGATCAACGTACCCGAGCAATATGTAACCGCGGTGGAAACTGCGTTTGGCGCCAACATTCAGAATATAGCGGTTGAGAACGAAGCGGCGGCCGTTTCGGCGATCCGCGCGCTGAAAGAGGCCAAGGCGGGACGGGCGACTTTTTATCCGCTGACTTCGGTATCGGCACAGGAGGAGACGGAAGAAATGATCCGCGCCCGCGCATATGACGGGTATATCAGCCGCGCCGATCTTTTGTTTGAATACGATCCGCTGTTTTCCGAGGTTATGCGCAGCATACTGGGCAGGACGCTTGTCTTTGATACGCTGGACAATGCTTCAAAAATGGCGCGGGAGCAGAAATACCGCGTCAAAGTGGTCACGCTGGACGGGCAGGTCATTCATGCGGGCGGTTCTTATACGGGCGGTTCCATGCGCCGGGACAGCGGTATTTTGACCCGGTCTGCGGAAATCAAGTCGTTGCGCAAAATGGCGGAAGAATCGCAGAAGCGTCTGGCGGCGGAGACACAGGCGCTTGCCGCCGCCGAAAAGGCGCTGCGCGACGCGCAGTCGCGGCGAGAGGGCGCGCTTTCGCAGCGGGAAATTGTGCAGGCGCTGATTGCGGCAGAGCGCGCCCGGCTGGAGGCGCAGAGCGCAAAACTCGCGGCAAATAAAGAACTGCGCGAAAGCTTTGCGCGGATATTGAGCATCTGCGGGCGCAAAAAGACGGATTCGGCGATGAACTGCAAAGTCTGCAAAAGGCTGCCGCCGGGGCGGAGGCGCGTATCGAGGAGATCCGGCGTTTTCGAACAAATAAAGACGGCGAGCGGAATCTTTTGCTGGACGAGGGGCGGGAAATGGAGGCGCGGCTTGGAGAAAATTCCGTGCTTCTTGCCGAACTCAAAAAAGACGCGGAGGCACTGGAAGATACGCGGCGCGCCCTTGAGGCGCGAGCCGGAGAGCTTGCGTCGGCGTCGTCGTCCGCTTTGCAGTCGGTTGAAAAGTATAGACTGGATATACAGCGTTTCGAGCAGGCTCAAATTGCCAATCGTGAGACGGTCGCTGATAAAATGACAAGGCTCTCGCTTTTGACCGAGCAGCGCGGTAATGTGGAGGCCGGTACTGCGGAGTATGAACGAAAGCTGAATGAAGCGCGGCTCAAAATGCGGGAAAAGAGCACACAGAAAGAAACGATTCTGATGGCGCATACGAAAAATGAAGCCAAGTTGCAGTCCCTGCTTTCGGAACAGGACAAGCTGGCGCAGCGTATGTTAGAAGAGTATGAACTTACATACGGCGCCGCGCTGGATCTCGGGTATCCGCCGCTTGAGGCGGCAGAGCGACCTAAACTTGCGTCGGCCGCCGCCGAGTACCGGCGCGAGATAAAGTCGCTCGGCTCGGTGAACATCGGTGCGATCGAGGAATATGCGCAGGTCAAAACGCGGTATGACGAGCTTGCGGCGCAGATTGCGGATCTGCAAAAGTCGAAAACAGAGCTTGTCACGGTGATTCATCGTCTGGAAAATGAAATGCGCGGGCAGTTTATAGAGGCGTTCAATCAGATCAACGATCATTTTTCCAAGGTATTTACGGAGTTGTTCGGCGGCGGCTGCGCCGAATTGATCCTGACTGAGCCGGAGGATGTTCTCGGCAGCGGCATAGAGATCAAAGCTGCGCCGCCCGGAAAGATCATCAAAAGCCTGACGCTGCTTTCCGGCGGAGAGCAGGCGTTTGTGGCGATTGCGCTGTTTTTTGCCATTCTGAAAGTGAACCCGTCCCCGTTTTGCATTTTGGATGAGATCGAGGCGGCGCTCGACGAGGTGAACGTATCCCGCTTTGCGGATTATGTCAAGCGCATGTCGGATAATACGCAGTTTGTTTTGATTACGCACCGCCGGGGAACAATGGAAGCGGCGGATCGCATTTACGGCGTGACGATGCCGGAGCGGGGCGTTTCCAAGGTGCTTGCGCTGAATATGGATGAAGTAAATTTTGATTGAGAGAGAAGATAAAGATGGGATTTTTTGATAAGCTGAAAGCCGGACTTTCCAAGACCAAGAACGCGTTTGTGGGACAGATCGACACGTTGCTGAAAAGTTTTGTGCACGTGGACGAGGCGCTTTTTGAGGAACTTGAAGAACTGCTGATCTGCGCGGATGTCGGCGTCGGTACGGCAGACCGCATTCTTACGGAGCTTCGCGCCTGTGTGAAGGAAGAAAAAATGACCGATGGGGAAGCGGTTCGCACAGCGCTGCGTGAAATTCTGACGGCGCTGCTGCCCGAAAATGATGGGTTGCATTTGGAGACCCGTCCGTCTGTTCTGCTTGTGATCGGCGTAAACGGCGTAGGAAAGACAACTTCGATCGGAAAAATCGCCGCGCAGCTGCACCGCGATGGGAAAAAGGTCGTGGTTGCTGCCGCAGATACGTTCCGTGCGGCGGCGATCGATCAGTTGGCTGTCTGGTGCGAACGCGCGCAGGTGGATCTGATCCGCCAAAGCGAAGGATCGGATCCCGCCGCAGTCGTGTTCGACGCGGTGGGCGCGGCGAAGAGCCGGCATGCGGATGTGCTGATTGTGGATACGGCGGGGCGGCTTCATAATAAGAAAAATCTGATGGACGAACTGGCTAAGATCGACCGCGTGATCGGCCGGGAACTGCCGGGCGCGTCTCGGGAGACGCTTTTGGTTCTGGACGCGACGACCGGGCAGAACGCGATCATGCAGGCGAAGGAATTTAAAAATGCGGCGGATATCACCGGACTGATCTTGACAAAGCTTGACGGCACGGCGAAAGGCGGGTGCGTCTTTTCGATTCAGAGTGAACTGAGTGTTCCGGTCAAATATATCGGCGTTGGGGAAAAGATCGACGATCTCCAGCCATTTGACGCCGCCGAATTTGTGCGCGCAATGTTTGATTGAGGAGGATATGGATGAAAGTTTTGCTGGCCTCCCATAATCAGGGGAAAATTGCCGAATTGCAGGCGCTGCTCCGCACGTCCGTGCCGGATGCGGAGGTTGTGTCTATGGCGGATATCGGCTTTTTTGAGGAAATCAAGGAAAGCGGGACGACCTTTGAGGAAAATGCGCTGATCAAATCGCGCACGGGTGCGCGCCTTGGGTATATTACGGTCGCGGACGATTCGGGGCTGGAAGTAGACGCGCTGGACGGCGCGCCGGGCGTATACTCCGCACGGTATGCGGGCGAGGACTGCGATTCGGAAAAAGAACAATCGGAAACTGCTGAAAGCGCTCGCAGGCCTGCCGAAAGCGCGCCGCACAGCGCGTTTCGTTTCGGTTGTCGCATGTTCCTTTCCGGATGGGCGCACGGAATTTGTGGTGCGCGGGGAATGCCCCGGACAAATTTTAGAGGCACCGGCTGGCGAGGGCGGTTTTGGGTACGATCCGTTGTTTTGGTACGCGCCGGCCGGAAAATCTTATGCGCAGATGAGCGCCGCGGAAAAAAACGCGATTAGCCATCGGGGGATCGCGATGCGGAAATTTGCCGCCGCATTTGCCGGGAAAATCCAGCAAAAGAGATTGGAGATCGAAAACGAATATGCTGACAAGTAAACAGAGAGCGGCGCTGCGTGCAATGGGAAACGGACTCGATACCATTTTTCAGGTGGGCAAAGGCGGGATCGGCGAAGAGACGGTTCGTCAGATCTCAAACGCGCTGGAAGCGCGGGAACTGATCAAGGCCCGCGTGTTGGAAAACAGCGGGTATACGGCGAGAGAGGCCGCCGATGCGCTTGCTGCCGCGACCGGGGCGGACGTGGTTTCGGTGACCGGCAGCCGTTTTATGCTGTACAGGCGTTCCAAAACCAAGCAAAGGATTGATCTCATGTGAAAAAGTTTCGAAAGCTCGCCGTTTTCGGCGGTACGTTTTCGCCGGTGCACAACGGGCATCTTTGCGCGTTGCGCGCATTTTATGAAACGGTAAAACCGGACGTGCTGTACATGATTCCTACCGGCCAGCCGCCGCATAAAACGCGGTACGACAGCGCAACGGACCGTCAGCGGCTCGATATGCTCAGTTTGGCTGCCAAAACGCTTAAACCGGAATATAACGTCGTTGTTTCGGATATCGAGATTCGCCGCGGTGGCAAAAGCTATACCGTGGATACGGTGGCGGAGCTTTTGCAGGCGGCCGGATCCGTTTCGGTTTATTGCGGTACGGATATGTTTTTGACGCTGGAGCAGTGGCATCGTTTTGAAGAATTGCTTCGGATGGCGCAAATCGCCTATATGTGCCGCAGGGAAGATCTGCGGCTTGCGGCGACGGCCAGAGAAAAAGCGGCGTATTTTCGTAAGGTTTACGGCGCGGACATTGTTGAAATCCCGGACGTACCTGTTGAAGCGTCTTCCAGCGAGATCCGCGCTATGGTGCGTGCGGGAGAGGATGTTTCGACTCTGCTTCCCGCCGCGGTCGCCGGATATATTGAAATGCAGGGGTTATACAGATAATGGTTGTGGATGCGGAAAAAATAGACGCCTTGCGCTGTGTGGTTTGCGAAACGCTCAGCGCGTACCGTGCGGAGCATGTGCTGTCCGTGGAAAAAGAAGCTGTGCGCCTTGCGGAAATATATTTGCCGGAATTTGTGCAAAAGGCGAGGATTTCAGCCCTTTTGCACGACATAACTAAAGAATATGATGTAAAAAAACAGTTGCAAATCTTTGCAGAATTTGGTATAATAATCGACAATGTTACACTGTGCTGTCCGAGTGTGTTTCATTCCAAAACGGCGGCGCTCCTGATTCCGCAGATGTATCCCGATTTTGCGGATCCGGATATTCTTTCCGCAGTGGCAAAACATACTACGGGCAGCGAGGAAATGTCGGTTTTAGATTGTATAATTTATCTTGCCGATTTTATTGAACCGCTTCGAAAATTCGAAGACTGTAAAAAGCTTCGCGCATATTTTTTGGAACGGGATTCGGGAGGCCGACGCCAAAGAGGCGAGAGAATTTCATCTGTATAGGACGATGGTGCGGTCGTTTGACCTGACCATCCGCGATTTAATGGACAGAGGCAGCGTCATCGCGCCGGACATGTTCCGTGCGCGCAATGCGTTTCTTCTGAAGCTTGAGAGTGAGCAGAGGCAGTGAGTATGAGTGAGAATAATAAGAACAGAAATTCATATGTAAATCCCGGATTGCGGCGCAATGGCAGAAGAAAAAAACGGGCTCAGACGATCGTGCTGGTCAGTGTGATCGCCCTGTTTGTCGTACTGGCCGCCATTGTGACGGTTTTGCTGCTGTATAAGCCGACGCCGAACATCGATCTGCCTTTCCGGACGGATGACAGCACGATCCGCTTTACGGATTCTTCCGGCAATGACATCGATCATTTCGAGCGCACCGAAAAATATAATTTTTTGATTCTCGGCAAGGATCGCTGGGCGTTCAATACGGATGTTATGATCATTGTTTCCTTTGATGTGACAGACGGTTCGATCAGCCTGATGCAGATTCCGCGGGACACGTATATCGATATCGGGCGCGGGAACCATAAGGCGAATTCTTTGCTCGCTTCTTTTTATAACGAGGCGGTGCGGAGCAAGGAAGAAGATCCGTACGGCGCGGCGGTCAAAGAATTGGAAAAAGCGCTGGAACAAGTCTTCTGCATTACGATCGACTATTATGCGATGATGGATTTGAACGGCTTTGTGGAGATCGTGGACGCGATTGGCGGCGTAAAAATGAACGTGCCGGAAAGAATGTATTACCGCGATCCGGTGCAAAATCTGTATATCAATCTCTATCCCGGCGAACAGACGCTGACCGGCGAGCAGGCGGAGCAGTTTGTTCGGTTCCGCAGCGGATATGTTGAGGGCGACATCGGACGTGTGGACGCGCAGAAGCTGTTTATCAGCGCCTGTATCGAACAGGTCAAAAACAACTTTACCGCTTCGACCATTGCCAACGTTGTCGAGAAAGTGCTCAAGCATGTGACCACGGATCTTGAACTGCAACAGGTCGTGTATTTTGCCAAGCAGGCGCTGTCGGTGGATCTGTCCAAAATGACGATGCTGACGATCCCCGGCATTCAGGGACGGCAGTATGATACGAGCGGTACGTGGTATTATATAGTATATCGCGACGCCGCGATCGCTGCGATCAATAAGTATTTCAATTCCTATAATTTTGATGTGACTGTGGATATGTTTGATCGGGACGACGCTTTGTACGATACGGCGGGAACCTATATGCATTCGCTGTTTTTAACCAAGGATGCAGAAGAGGAGTCTTATACGGCCGATCATGCGGAGGATATCTATATTTACAGATACGCCTCTTCGGGGACGAAGTCGTCAGCGGCTGCGGCGACCGAGCCGCCTGTTTCTGATTCGGATCAAGAGGATGCGGCGGTTATTTTTACAATTGGCGAAAAAGCGGAGGCACTCGACGACCCCTCCGCAGATGAATAAAGAGGAGCGTCTATGGAAGATACGGAATTTGATTTAAAAGACCCGCTTGGTCTGGCTTGCTTTTGCGTAGAAACTTTGTATAAAAAGAATGCGTCGGATATTCAGCTGATCCATGTGGAGGATCAGACGATTATAGCGGACTATTATGTGCTGTGCTGCGGGCGTTCCACGACGCATGTCAACGCATTGTCTGACGAGGTGGAGTATCAGACTGCGCAAAAGGGCGTTTCGATGGCGCGGGTGGACGGACGCGGCACCGGCACATGGGTGCTGATGGATTATGGCCCGGTGCTCGTGCATATTTTTACCCGAGAGCAGCGCGATTTTTATAAGCTGGAAAAATTATATCATGAGGAAAGTCAAGTCGATATCAAACGGTTCCTGACCGGAGATATCCGCCCTGAGGGCAGCGAGGACAGCGGCAATGAAGCATAATTATAGAGAAATCGAACCCAAGTGGCAGAAAATTTGGGATGAAAAGCGTGCCTTTGAGGCAAAAAATGATTTTACTAAGCCGAAATACTACGCGCTTGTGGAATTCCCGTATCCTTCGGGGCAGGGACTGCATATCGGGCATCCGCGCCCGTATACGGCGATGGATATTGTTGCCCGGAAAAAACGTATGCAGGGATATAACGTTCTTTTTCCGATGGGCTGGGATGCGTTTGGACTTCCCACAGAGAATTATGCTATAAAAAATAAAATTCATCCCTCAGTGGTTACCGAGCAGAACATCGCTCCGTTTAAAAAAACAACTGAAAATGCTTGGTTTTAGTTTCGATTGGTCAAGAGAGATCAATACGACCGATCCGGATTACTATAAGTGGACGCAGTGGATTTTTATTCAGTTATATAAGCATGGTTTGGCTTACAAAAAGGAAATGAACGTCAATTTCTGCACGTCCTGTAAGGTTGTGCTGGCGAATGAAGAAGTCGTCAACGGCGTTTGCGAGCGATGCGGCAGCGAAGTTGTGCATAAGGTTAAAAGCCAATGGATGCTGAAAATTACGGAATATGCGGACAGACTCATCGACGATCTTCAAAATCTGGATTTTATCGAGCGGGTCAAAACGCAGGAGATCAACTGGATCGGCCGCTCTCACGGCGCCGAAGTTACATTCAAATCCACCGAGGGCGACGATATCGTCGTATATACGACGCGGCCGGATACGTTGTTCGGCGCGACGTATATGGTTATTGCGCCTGAGCATAGACTGGTGGATCAATGGAAGGATAAATTAAAGAATTACGCTGAAATCGCCGCTTATCGCGAGGAGGCTGCGCGCAAATCGGATTTTGAACGTACGGAACTGGTCAAGGACAAAACCGGGGTCCGTTTGGACGGTGTGATGGCCGTCAATCCCGTAAACGGCGCAAAAATTCCGATTTTCGTTTCGGACTACGTCCTCTCGACTTATGGTACGGGTGCGATCATGGCGGTGCCTGCACACGATACGCGCGACTGGGATTTTGCAAAAAAATTTGATCTTCCTATCATAGAGGTCGTTGCGGGCGGCAATGTAGAAGAGGCCGCGTTCACCGACGTTTCCTCGGGCAGATTGGTGAATTCCAGCTTTTTAAACGGGCTGGAGGTTTCTGAGGCGAAGGAAAAGATCGTCGAGTGGCTGGCGCAGCGCGGCGCCGGTGTGAAGAAAACGAATTTTAAACTTCGCGACTGGGTGTTTTCGCGGCAGCGTTATTGGGGAGAGCCAGTTCCGATGGTGCATTGCAAAACATGCGGCTGGCAGCCCTTAAAGGAGGAGGAGCTTCCGCTTTTGCTGCCCCCGGTCAAGGATTATGAACCGGCGGATACCGGAGAATCGCCGCTTTCCAAAATCACCGACTGGGTGCATACGAGTTGTCCTGTTTGCGGTGGCCCGGCTGTTCGTGAAACGGATACAATGCCGAACTGGGCCGGTTCTTCTTGGTATTTTCTGCGCTACTGCGACCCAAAGAATACGGAGGCGCTCGCTGCCAAGGAAGCACTGGATTATTGGATGCCGGTCGATTGGTATAACGGCGGCATGGAGCATGTCACGCTGCATCTCTTGTATTCTCGTTTTTGGGCGAAGTTTCTTTATGATATGGGCATACTGTCCTGCCCGGAACCTTATCTCAAGCGTACGGCGCACGGCATGATTTTGGGCGAAAACGGAGAAAAAATGTCCAAGTCCCGCGGCAATGTGATCAATCCGGATGATGTCGTAAAAGAGTTCGGTACGGATGCGCTGCGGCTGTATGAAATGTTTATCGGCGATTTTGAGAAGTCAGCGCCATGGTCGCAGGCCAGTATCCGCGGCTGCAAGCGGTTTTTGGAGCGGTTTGCCGCGCTGACGGATATGGTGCAGACAGGGGAGGTTTCTCCGGCGCTCGAATCCAGTCTGCATAAAGTGATTAAAAAAGTCACGGAAGATATCGACGCCATGAAATTCAACACAGCGATTGCCTCGATGATGGCATTTATCAACGAAGTCTACGATCATGGCGGACTTACCAAGCAGGAACTCGAAATCTTTGCCAAACTGCTTTGCCCGTTTGCACCGCATATCTGCGAGGAAGTCTGGCAGCAGCTTGGTCATGATACGCTTTTATCGCTGGAGTCTTGGCCGTTGTATGACGCGGAAAAAACAATAGATGAAACGGTCGAGATCGCGCTTCAGGTAAACGGCAAGTTTAAAGGAACAATGATTTTGCCGCAGAATCTCGGAAAAGAGGAGACGCTTGCCGCCGCTAAAAAAGACGAACGGCTGATTGCGGCCTCCGCAGGCAAAATCATTGTGAAAGAAATTGTGGTTCCAAACAAAATCGTCAATATTGTAGTAAAATAATTCAAAATTTTCTATTTTCTCTATTGACTTTTTCAAATGAAAACGATATAATAGAGTGTAATATTTGTTTGGTTGGGCAAATGCCCAATTGGCGAGGGGAGGGAAAATTCAGATGGCAGAAATCAGAGTAAAAGAAAATGAATCTCTGGACAGTGCTCTTCGCCGCTTTAAGCGCCAGTGTGCAAGATCCGGTGTGCTTACCGAACTTCGCAAAAGAGAACATTATGAGAAGCCGAGCGTAAAGCGCAAGAAGAAGTCTGAGGCGGCTCGCAAGCGTAAATATAAGTAATCAAAACAGAAAAACGGCCGCCGATGTGTTCAGTGAAGCGATTTCAGCGCCGAGTTAAGAATCCTGCCCGTATGATGCAGTGCTTTCTGCAATACGGGTAGGTTCTTTTTTACCCTTTTTATAAATACAGCGCTATGCGGCAATACAGCAAAGAATATTATTTTTTATCGCAAATCAAATCAAGAAATATGTTTTCTGTTAAGATATGATATAGCCAGATGATTGAATGGGGCTGATGCGATGTCGGATTGGTACAGGTATATACAGCAAATCGTAGATAAGGTTGACGAATGTATAAAAAACGAAAATAATGCGTCGTTGACGCTTCAAACTTTGGCTCAGATGTTGGGGTATTCTGAATATTATACTTCAAGGAAATTCAGTGAAATATCCGGGATGCGGTTCAGAGATTATCTCAGGTACAGAAAGCTGGCTTTTTCACTCAAGGAGCTTCGCGATACAAACGACGGTATTCTTGATATTGCCGTGAAGTATGGATTTTCCTCACATGAGGCATTTACCAGGGCGTTCAAAGAAGCCTATGGCGTGTCTCCAAGCGGCTATCGCGAGAACCCAGCGCCGGTCGTACTCCGTACAATCATCAAACCTTTTGACTGTTATCTTATATAAGGAGCGATGAAAGACATGGAACAGAGTAAAGGAGAGATAAAAACTTATTTTGTGCATATTCCGGCGCACAAATTTCTGCATATCCGAAATTATGAGAGTATCGGGTACTGGGATTTCTGGCAGAAGCAGAGTTTGATCCCGGGGCAGGACTGTGAAACGATTTGCGGTTTGTTGGACAGTATTCCGGGAAAATTGGATGATATTGGCGGTACGGAGGAAAATGCCGGGAGCGGACAGCTTATGGCATGGGTAAATGAGCCGGCAGGCAGAATTTGCAGTTGGGGAATTCCGCTGGCAGAATGCTATGGGGTAAGACTTCCAACTGATTATAATGGTCCGGTTCCTGCTCAAATGCTTTTGATGGATGTTCCTGACGGCGATTATGTCGTTTTTGAACACGGGCCGTTTGACTTTGAGACAGAAAGCCAAAGCGTGGAAGAGAAAGTAGAACTGGCCATGAAAACTTTCGACTATGAAAGCAGCGGTTACCGTCTGGATACCACGCCCGGCAGAGTATTTTATTTCTATCACAACTGCAGGCGATTCTGGAAGTATGTCAGACCGGTTCGGCAAACGGTAAAATGATTGGCGGTATACATTCCAATTTGTGAAGTGAACAGAGCGGCCGTTTTTTGTTTTTCTTTAATATCCCCATTCCGCCAGGATCCGAGCGGCTTCGGCCGGCAGATCGCTCGGCAGCACGCCGTATTCCGAATAAATTTTGGCCAGCCGCTGCCCTGCCATTCCGTGAAGATAGGCCGCGATGGCCGCCGCTTCCAACAGTTGCGTTCCTTGCGCCGCCAGCGCGCAGATCATACCGAAAAGTGCATCTCCGCTTCCCCCTTTGGCAAGCGCGCTTGAACCTGTGGGGTTGATGAGCGTCGTTTTTCCATCGGTGACGACCGTATTTGCACCTTTGAGCAAAAGGGTTATTCCATATTCTGCGGCAAACGTCCGCGCGATATGCGCACGGTCGGCCTGTATAGCTTTCACCGTAAGCCCAGACAGTCTTGAAAATTCAAGAGGGTGCGGTGTGAGCAGGACCGGGCGCTTTGCTTGATGCAGCAGATGCGCATGTCCTTCGAGTACGTTTATACCGTCCGCATCCAGGATCAGCGGCGCGCCTGCGGACGAAAGAAATTTGGCTGTCCATGCGGCTGTGGTTTCCCCGGTACCGAGCCCGCAGCCAAGTCCAATAACCTGCATTTTCTCCGCCGTTTTAAAGAGATCACCGGATTCGACGTCCAAATAGATCGGTTCGCAGAGAGACGCGGAGAGTGTGTCAATGACCGATTTCGCGGAGGCAAGCGTCACAAGTCCCGCGCCCAGCCGCAGGGCGCCGCGCGCAGCCAGCGCAGCCGCGCCGCGCATGGAGTCGCTTCCGCAGACAAGCAGCACACGGCCAAAGGTTGATTTATTGGATTCGCGTTTGCGCTTTGGAAGCACATTTTTAACAAAATCTTGTGTGATATACTCGTTCATGTCAACCACCCCGCAGTATTTTGGGGCAAGGCTCCTTCCTTTTTGCATGTAGTTTACCATAAAAACATATGATTATCAATAGGAAATATAGAGGGAGGCGCGTTATGGAACGTTGTTCGACAAGCAATTTGGGTCAGAAGGACGTGATCAACGTCCGAGACGGAACCAATCTTGGGTTTGTGACGGATATTCAGTTTGAAGTGTGTGAAGGAAAAATCGTGGCGCTGATCGTCGGCGACTGTTCGTCGCTCGGCTTTTTAAAAGGAGAAGAACTGGTTGTGCCGTGGTGTAAAATCGTTCGCATAGGGGAAGACGTAATCTTGGTGGATATTGTCATCGACGAGTGCCGGTGTCCCTGCAAAGAGGACAAAAAGAAGAAAAAACGCAGTTTTTTTGAATGAAAATCTCCTGAATATGATACAATAAGTGTAAAATTTTTGTAAATTTTCAAAAATGTATTGAAAACGATATATATGGATGGTAAAATAAATAAGTCTGCGGTAAGCAGAAAATTTAATACACACATATGGGCATAGAGCCGTCCGGTGCCGAAAGGTTGGCGGCAGCAGCCCATATGGTGGAAAAACCGGAGGAGACTTATGTCTGTTATTACGATCAAGCAGCTGCTTGAAGCCGGTGTCCATTTTGGACACCACACCAGAAGATGGAACCCCAAGATGGCGGAGTACATCTTCACAGAGAGAAACGGGATCACATCATCGACTTACAGAAGACGGTCAAAAAGTTTGAAGAAGCGTATATGTTTGTGCGCGATTTGTCTGCAAACGGCGGCAATATTTTGCTTGTCGGCACGAAAAAGCAGGCGGCGGACACCATTAAGGAAGAAGCCGAGCGCTGCGGTATGTACTATGTAAACATTCGCTGGCCGGGCGGCATGCTGACCAATTTCAAAACGATCCGCAAGAGCATCAGCCGTTTGAACAGCCTGGAAAAAATGCAGGCGGATGGCACGTTTGATCTGCTGCCTAAAAAAGAAGTTGCTGCGCTGCAGAAAGAGATTTTCAATCTGGAGAAAAATTACGGCGGTATTAAGACGATGGAAAAACTGCCCGACGCGGTTTTCATTGTCGATCCGAGAAAAGAGAAGATCGCCGTTCTCGAGGCGAAAAAGCTGGGCATTCCGGTGGTCGCTATCGTCGATACCAACTGCGATCCAGACGATGCGGATTATATTATTCCTGGCAACGACGACGCGATCCGCGCGATTAAGTTGATATCTTCCGTGCTGGCGGACGCTGTGATCGAGGGGAGACAGGGCGAAGCATTTGCACCCGAGTCCGAGGCCGCGGTTGGCGAAGCGCCGGAGGCGCCTGCGGAGGATGCCGTGCAGACGGCTGAAGCTGCCGAAACTGTCGAGGCATAATCAAAATTAATTTATAGGGAAAGGAAAAAGGATCCGCATGGATCCCGAGTATATAGTATGGCTGCAATCAGTGCAAAGGATGTCGCTGAACTGAGAAAAAAGACCGGCTGCGGCATGATGGAATGCAAAAATGCGCTTGTCGAGGCAAACGGGAATATGGATGAGGCCGTCAAGGTTCTCCGCGAAAGAGGACTTGCGGTTGCTGCGAAAAAAGCGGACAGAATTGCCGCAGAGGGAATCGTTGATATTTTGACCGAGGGAAATGTTTCGGCCATGATCGAGGTCAATTCCGAGACCGACTTTGTGGCGAAGAACGAGTCGTTTCGTGAATTTGTCCGCGGTATTTTAAAAACGATCATCGCACAGAGACCGGCTGATGTAGAGGCGCTGAAAGCCTGCAAATTTGCCGGCGGAGATCTCACGGTCGAGGACAAAATCAAGGAAATGATTTTCACAATCGGCGAGAAAATGGATATTCGTCGTTTCGTTATTGTGGAAGGCGTGACCAGTTCCTATATTCATGGCGGCGGTTCGATCGGCGTTATTGTTAAATTTGATACGGACGACGCTGCGAAAAACCATCCCGGCTTTGCGGAATTTGCAAAGAACATTGCGCTGCAGGCGGCGGCGTACCCGGTCGAGTACCTCAACATTGAGGCGGTGCCGGCTTCCAGAATCGCCGAGGAGCGCGAGATTATCATGACGCAGATCAACAACGATGAAAAGAACGCGAAAAAGCCGGCGCAGATCAAAGAAAAAATGGTTGACGGCAAAATCGGGAAATTTTATGAGGCCAATTGTTTGCTTGAGCAGGCCTATGTAAAGGATGATTCCATGAGCGTAAAGAAATATGTTGAAGCTTCGGCAAAAGAGTTCGGCGGTCAAATTGCGGTTGTGGATTTTTATCGTTTTGAAAAGGGCGAGGGCATACAGAAGCGCGAGGAGAACTTTGCCGAAGAGATCTCCAAAATGGTCAATAATTGAAGTGAATACAAAATTTTGAGGTATAAGGGCAATGTCATTGAGTTTATCTCAAAATTGCTAGATTCAGGGGAAATTCTTCGGATTTCCCCTGAAAACATTTCGGCCAACAAATTTTCCGTTTTGTTAAGCTACAAAAAGTCCGAAGCATCTAGAATTTATACGAAACGGTCATTTACAGAGTATCGACATATTACAAGTATACAAGGCAGTTCCCAAACGGTTCTGCCTTGTATGCTTTTCAGAAATAGGACTCTCCGCCGCAAAAAATACGGGGTGAAAAAATTACAAAAAATAGAATGTGTTCAAAAATCGAAACTTAATAAAATGCATGTTTGAGAAATGAACAGCATATGCCGTCTAGATATCTGCTGCAGATTCAAATAGGACAAAACAAAGCAGGGAAAATCGGGCAGGATTTTATTTAATGAGATATACTGTCCTTACAGCAGGAGGCGGTACAAATGGAATGGACAGATGCTATTCGGAGTGAAATCGAAGGTTAGCTCTCGTCGGCGGAGATCTTGCCACAACGGATATGAAAATCATTGATGTTGCGATGAAATACGGATATGATTCCCCTGACAGTTTCACGAAAGCATTCACAAGGTTTTATGGAGTATCGCCTACTATGGTGCGGAGGACGATGCAATGATAAAGACTTTTGCGCCGCTGAAATTAGAAATCTCATTGAAAGGCGGTTATTTTATAAATTAAAAAATTGTCAACAAGGAAAGTTTTATGGTGCTTGCTGTGTCAAAAAAATTCGATTATGAAAGCTGCAAGCAGGAAATCCCTATGTTCTGGAAGGAGCATTATGCAAAGGGGAATGGAAAATATGTCTGCGGGATGTTGGAATCAACATCGATGAAAAAATGGGGTATGACAGCTTTGAGTATCTGATTGCAGATTTGTATGATCTCAAAGTGGAAATCCCGGAGGGGGCTTTGAGATCAGAACCATCCCTGCATTTACATGGGCTGTCTTTTTCTGCGAGGGGCCGATGCTGGCGGCACTTCAGGATGTAAACGCGAAAATCTTTTCCGAATGGGCTCCCCGCGTTGAAAGAATATGAATTTGCGGCAGGATATTGCGTAGAAATGTATAATGCGCCGTACAAATACCCCCAAAGGAACGCAGGATGAAAAGTACCATTCTGAGATATGGATTCCAGTTCGGAAAAAGTAGTTTTGGAAGACCAATTTAGAAATTTAAGAAACCGCTGTCATATGGCATGTTATCCATACCATGTAACAGCGGTTTTCTGTTGCCGTTTTTTCTCTGGCTGATCGGTGTTCCTGTATTCTTCTATTTTTAGAGAGCCAAATGAGCCAGCGAAATTCTTCTTGGGGAGAATGGCTAGGTTTAAATCTTAATGAAATGACATTAGACATAAGGGCGGTTTTTTGGAGAAGCTCGCCTTTTATGTTCACCTTTCAAGCTGACTGGCTGCGCATGCGAACTAGTACTGAAAAATTTCGTTTTTGTGTAAAAAACTATACAAAATATAAGTTTTCCATAAGTTTTCGCGACTTTTTTGTATTTCCTTCATTTGCCGGCAGCGGTATAATAGAGATATAAATCCTGTTTGCGATTGCGATTTATGCTGCTCACAAACAGTTGTATCAATTATGTTGCAGAGGAGAAAAATTATGATTCCACGTCCCGAATACCCGCGTCCGCAGATGGAACGCAGGGAATGGATGAATCTGAACGGCACTTGGCAATTTGAAATGGATCACGGCCGAAGCGGCAAGGAAAGAAAGCTTTGGCAGTCCGAGCGGTTTTCTCAGACGATCCTTGTTCCGTTTTGCCCGGAAAGCAAGCTGTCCGGGCTTGCGCACACGGATTTTATGGAGTGCGTATGGTATATGCGCACAGTTGAGATTCCCGATGCGTGGGTGGCCGCCGGCCGCCGGACGCTGCTCAACATCGGCGCCTGCGATTTTGAGACGGAAGTGTATGTGAACGGTCAATATATTGGCCGGCATATCGGCGGGTATGTTTCTTTTATGATGGATATTACTGCCGCGTTGCGTGCCGGCGAAAATCGGATTGTGATCTCAGCGACGGATCTTTTGCGCAGTCAGGGACAGCCGGGCGGCAAACAATGCCGCAAATATGCTTCTATCGGATGTTCGTATACGCGCACGACCGGCATTTGGCAGACCGTATGGCTTGAAAATGTGCCGGATCATTACATAAAACACACCAAATACCGCCCTTCTCTTGAGAACCAGAGTGTATTCATCGAGGTGGTCTGCGAGCATGCAGACGGCAAAACGCTGCGCGCCGAAGCGTTCTTTGGCGGAAAGCGTGTTGGTGAGGCACAGACAGTTGTAACTGGCAAGGTTGCGGCACTTGAAATCAAACTTTCCGAACTGCATCTTTGGAATGTGGGCGACGGTCAGCTTTATGATCTTGAACTTGACCTTGAAGGAGATAGGATTTATTCTTATTTCGGTATGCGGAAGGTCGAATGGAAAAACGGGAAAACTTACATTAACGGGAAAATCGTGTATCAGCGTTTGATTCTCGATCAGGGCTATTATCCGGATGGAATTTATACCGCGCCAAATGAGGCGGAGTTGATTGCCGATATCCAGCGTTCTTTGGATATGGGCTTTAACGGCGCACGGCTGCATCAGAAGGTTTTTTTGAGCCCCGTTTCTTGTATCACTGCGACCGTATGGGGTATATCGTGTGGGGAGAGCATGCCAACTGGGGCTTGGATATTTCCCGATATGAGGCTTGGCGCGGCTTTTTGCCCGAGTGGCAGGAGGTGCTCCAGCGGGACTATAATCATCCTGCGATTATCGGCTGGTGCCCCTTAAATGAGACGCAGCAGAATCAAAACCCTGATTTTGTAAAAATGATTGCAGATATGACCCGTGCTTATGACCCTGACCGGCTGTATATCGATGCATCCGGCTGGACGCACCAAGGCGATCTTACGGATATTCTGGACGCGCATGACTATGAGCAGAATCCGGAGCTTTTCCGCGCGCGTTATTTGCCGCTGGAACAAGGCAAGCCGGTTCGGTTTCCGCATTATCCACAGGGCGGCTGCCCCACGTTTATCAGTGAATTCGGCGGGATTTGGTGGAATCCGAATGATTTGGAACACGGTTGGGGATACGGGAACCGCCCACAGAGCGAAGAAGAGTTCCTTTCCAGATATAAGGGGCTTGTGGATGCGCTGCTGGACAATACCGCAATCAGCGGATTTTGTTATACGCAGTTGACGGACGTTGAACAAGAGGTCAACGGACTCTATACCTATGACCGCCGTCCAAAGTTCCCGGCGGAAGTTATCCGTGCGATCAATATGAGAAAGGCTGCGATTGAAGACGGGCGTAAGGCTTAAAAGGACGGCTCGCCCTGCGGCGCCACGCAGAATACTGGTTTTCATACACTTGTTTTGACAGATTCAAAGGACTGCTTCGCGCAGTCCTTTTTTTGCGGCTTTTTTCTCGGGAATACCGGCATCGGATTTAAAAATTTCGACTGAATTATAAATTTTGGTTGCCGCAGGCAGTTTGATGTGGTAAAATAAAAACAGTGAAAATTTTCTCGCGGATGCAGGAGGCGGACATGCATAAAAAACTTTTGCTGATTGTAAATCCCGTAGCGGGCAAAATGCGCATCAAAGGCGCGCTGATGGATGTAATCCGGATTTTTGCCGAGGGGGATTTTGCGGTTACGGTTATGGTCACAAACCGACGCGGAGACGCTGTGGAATTTGCCGGCGCGGGCGCGGCATATGATTTGATCGTCTGCTGCGGCGGAGACGGTACGCTGAATGAGGTGATTAGCGGCATGCTGACGGCTGGCATTTCTATTCCACTTGGCTATATCCCGTGCGGCAGCACGAATGATTTTGGCAGCAGTATGGGGCTTTCTTCAAATATAAAAAAGGCAGCACATGCCATCGCCGACGGGATGCCGAGACCGCTGGACGTCGGAAAATTCGGCGACCGGTATTTTACGTATGTCGCTTCGTTTGGCGCTTTTACCGCCGCGTCTTATTCAGCGTCTCAGGATGTAAAAAATGTGCTTGGGCATGCGGCTTATGTATTTGAAGGCATTCGAGACCTGCAGAGTATCAAACCACAGCATATGAAATTCGAAACGGAAAATGAGGTTTATGAGGGGGACTATGTATTCGGTGCTATCGCAAATTCTACTTCTTTTGGGGGAATCGTCAAACTCAGCGATAAAATCGTATCCCTCAATGACGGCCTTTTTGAAGTGATTCTAATTAAAATGCCGAAGACGCTTGGCGATTTAAATGTGATTATCAATTCGCTGACAACCAGCAATTTTGAAAACAGCCGCTTCGATTTTTTTAAGACGTCTTCTCTTGAAATTTTCCCGGAATTGCCCACGGCATGGTCGCTTGACGGAGAATATTTGCGCACGGACCGCGCGATAAAGATGAAAAATCTTCACGGCGCTATTCAGTTTGTGAAGTAAGGAGCAGAAAATGGCAAAATCCCTGCCGGAATATTTTCCGGCCTATACGCCGGCTTCGGAGAGCCGTGCGTCGGTGATGAAATGCGCGAAAGAAGTCTCGCTCCGTGTGGACCGAGAGCGGCGTATGGTCGAGGTGCGGGCATTTTTCCCGGAGATCGTTGAAAAATCGCTTTTGTATGCGCTCGAGGGCGAATTGGCGGCTGCGCATACGCTGAATTCCGTGCGGATTTTCCCGCGTTATCCGGCGGAAAAGTTTACAAAAAATTATATGACCGAGGTTTTGACTGAAACAGAGCGTGTCGGTACTGTATCTCGGGGCTTTTTTCATTATGCGGATATAGAAGTTTCGGAGTCCTGTATTCGCATCCGCGTTCCGTTTGGCGCGGGAGGGATCGGAATCCTTGATATGGCGCGGACGGCAGATGTGATTGCCGGAATTATCAAAAGCGAATTTTCATTAGATTTTAAAGTGGAAATTCTCTCGAGCGAGGATCCCGCTTATATAGAAAGCGTTCGGAAAAACGTGTTTGAAGGAGACTTTCGCCGTTTGGATGCAGATATTGCGCGTGCGCTAGCCGCAGAGCAGGCGCCGCCCGAGCCAAACGGCGCGCCGGTGCAGCCTGAGCGCCTGCCGATGGCGGATACGCTGAACAGCGAAGCGCTCGACGGCGAACAGCTTGGCGATGCGCTGTTTAAAAGCGGCTTTATGCTATTTGACACTCGGGAGAGCCGTCAGGTGCTCGGCGAGGAATTTTTGTTTGCCGCGCCGACGCCGATGCGGCGGTTGCAAAAATCGACCGGCACGCATTTGATTATGGGCAAGGTTTTTTCAGTGGATACCCGAGAGACCCGCCGGGGCGATAAAATCAATGTCAGCATCGGGATCACCGACGGAGATTCGTCTATTTTCCTGCGCGGCGTTTACCTTACAGAGGAAATCGAATTTGTCTCCGAAATCAAAATCGGCCGGTGCTATGCCGTATACGGCCGGCTGCGCATGGATACTTTCACAAATGAAAACGTGATGCGTCCGCAGCACATTGCGCAGATTGCCGAGGTGCTGCGCGAGGATCGCGCGCCGCAAAAACGGGTGGAACTGCATTTGCACAGCGTCATGTCTCAGATGGATGCGATTATTAGTCCTGCCGATGCGATCGCGGCTGCCAAGCGTTTTGGGCACCCGGCCATCGCGATCACCGATCACGGAAACGTGCAGTCCTTTCCGGAAATGATGCTGGCCGCCGAAAAACAGGGCGGCGTCAAGGTCATATATGGTATGGAGGCGTACTTTGTCGACGATACCGCGCGTGCGGTATACGGCGATCTTGCAGGCGCGACGCTGGAAGATGAATTTATAGTATTTGATATTGAAACTACGGGGCTTTCGGTAGCAAACTGCGGCATTACCGAAATCGGCGCGGTGAAGATTCAGGGCGGGCAGGTGCTTGCGCGTTACAATACGTTTGTCAATCCGGGCATGCCCATTCCGCAGAATATCACCGAATTGACCGGCATCACCAACGAGATGGTCGCCGATGCGCCGGGGATTGAAAAAGCCATTCCGGACTTTCTCGATTTTGTCGGAGAGCGCCTGCTGATTGCGCATAATGCCAATTTTGATATAAGCTTTATCCGGGCGGCCGCCGAGAAGCTTCATATACCGTTTCGCAATCCTTATATGGACACGGTCGCCCTTTCGCGCTTCGCGAATCCGGATCTGAAGCGGCATAGATTGGATACGCTCGCCGAGTATTATGGACTGGGCGATTTCAATCACCACCGCGCCTGCGACGATGCCGAGATGCTGGCCAATATCTTTTTCAAAATGGCCGAAAAATTGAAAAACGAAGGCATTGCGGATCTTGAACGGATCAACAGCGCGATGAGCGAAAGCGCGGATCCTTTGAAGCTTCGTACATATCATCAGATCCTGCTGGTAAAAAATTTGACTGGCCTCAAAAATCTGTATAAGCTCATTTCGATGAGTTATCTCAATTATTACCGGCGTAATCCGCGCATTCCCAAAACGGTGCTTGAGCAATATCGCGACGGGCTTCTGATCGGATCAGCCTGCGAGGCGGGAGAACTGTTTCGTGCGGTGCTTGACGGCCGTTCACAGGAGGAAATTGAAAAAATTGCGGAATTTTATGATTATCTGGAAATTCAGCCGGTCTGCAACAACCGCTTTCTTATTGCGGAGGGAAAAGTGGCGGACGACGAAGGGCTTCGCGCGCTGAATCGGAAAATCGTCGCTCTGGGGAAAAAACTTGGAAAGCCTGTCGTTGCAACGTGCGACGCGCATTTTTTGAACCGGGAGGATGAGATCTATCGAAAAATTTTGCTTTCTGGCTTGAAATTTTCGGATGCCGACCGCGATGTGGGGCTGTATTACCGCACGACCGAGGAAATGCTGGAGGAATTCAGCTATCTCGGAGAGGAAACCGCGTATGAAGTTGTGGTGGCGAATACCAACCGCATCAATGACATGATCGAGGAAATCCGTCCGATTCCAAAGGGCACCTATACGCCGAATATGGAGGGCGCAGAGGAGGATCTTCAGCGCATGTGCTGGGAGCGCGCGCGTTCCATTTACGGCGAAAAACTTCCGGAAATTGTGGAAAAGCGCCTCGCCAAGGAGTTGGATTCCATTATCAAGCATGGCTTTGCGGTGCTCTATATGATTGCGCAGAAGCTGGTCGCCTACAGTGAGAGTCAGGGATACCTGGTAGGCTCCCGCGGTTCGGTCGGCTCCTCTTTTGTCGCTTCGATGGCAGGAATTTCGGAAGTCAATCCGCTGCCGCCGCACTATGTTTGTCCGAAATGCAGGCACAGCGAATTTTTTACCGACGGTTCAGTCGGTTCCGGCTTCGATCTGCCGGACAAAAACTGTCCGGTTTGCGGCGCGCTTTATCATGGTGACGGCCACGACATCCCGTTTGAGACGTTCCTCGGTTTTTACGGGGATAAATCGCCAGATATCGATTTGAACTTTTCGGGCGATGTGCAGGGGCGCGTGCATAAATACACAGAGGAACTGTTCGGCAGTGAAAATGTGTTCCGCGCGGGGACGATCGGGACCTTGGCTTCAAAAACTGCGTTTGGATTTGTTTCAAAATATCTGGAGGAGCGCGGCGTTTCTCTTTGCCGTGCGGATGTGGATCGCCTTGTGGCGGGCTGCGTCGGCGTCAAACGGACGACTGGCCAGCATCCGGGCGGAATCATCGTCGTTCCGAAAGAGTACAGCATTTATGATTTTACGCCCGTGCAGCATCCGGCAGATGATCCGAATTCCAATATTGTGACGACGCATTTTCAGTTCTCTTATCTGCATGATACGATTCTGAAGCTTGACGAACTGGGACATGATATGCCGACCAAATATAAAATGCTGGAAAAATATACGAATACCAGCGTCATGGATGTAAAAATGAACGACCGATCGGCTTATGAACTGTTTTTGTCCTGTGCGCCGCTTGGCGTGACGCCGGACGATATCGGCTGCCCGCTCGGCACGCTCGGCTTGCCTGAGATGGGCACGCGCTTTATCCAAAGCGTGCTGGTGGATGCCAAACCGCAGAACTTTGCCGATCTTTTGCAGATTTCCGGCCTGACGCATGGCACCGACGTTTGGCTCGGAAATGCGCAGGATCTGATCCGCGCCGGAACCTGTACGATTTCGGAGGTAGTGGGCACACGTGACGGCATCATGCTTTATTTGATCCGGCATGGGCTTGACAATGGACTGGCCTTTAAGATTATGGAGTCGGTGCGTAAGGGAAAAGGGCTCACGCCCGAATGGGAGCAGGAAATGCTGGCGCACGATGTGCCCGAGTGGTATATCGCATCCTGCAAAAAAATTAAATATATGTTTCCGAAAGCGCATGCCGCGGCGTACGTGATGAGCGCGATCCGCCTGGCGTGGTATAAAATTTATTATCCGATGGAATTTTATGCCGCTTATTTTACGGTGGCGCCCGGCGGCTGCGACGGTGAGATCGTTATGCGCGGCCGCGGTGCGGTTTCGGCTAAGATCGACGAGCTTTCCGCGAAAGAGGATGCAACGCAGAAAGATGCTGAAATGGTCACCGCTTTGCAGCTCGTTCGTGAAGCGCTTGCGCGCGGCGTTCAGTTTTTGCCTGTGGATTTGTATAAATCGGACGCCGCTGCGTTCCTGCCGGAAAATGGGAAAATCCGGCTTCCGTTCTCGTCTCTCGGCGGTCTTGGGGAGACGGCTGCGCAGAAAATCGCGGAGGCACGCGGAGAGGGAGAATTTTTCTCAATTGAGGAGCTTCGCGAGCGCGCGCAGCTGAATAAAAGCGTGGTGGAGATTTTGTCTCGCAACGGCGTTTTGGACAATTTAAGCGAAACCAATCAGTTTTCTTTCTTTTGAGGGCTTTTTCTTCAAAAACGGTTTACAAAATCCATCTTATAGTATAAAATAGAAACGGCAGAAAAGATTGGGTTGAAAGGTGTTAACAGAATATGGCGGATGCAAAGCAACCAAAATACAGGCGTGTGCTCCTCAAACTATCCGGCGAGGCGCTGGCCAAGGACGCGGACGGTATTTTCAATCACGGATTTATAGACGAGATTGCGGCGGTCGTTAAAAAATGCGTGGATGCCGGCGTAGAAGTCGGCGTTGTGGTCGGTGCGGGTAATATCTGGCGCGGGCGGCAGGGCGTGAATATGGATCGCGTGCGGGCAGATCATATGGGGATGCTGGCTACGGTTATCAATGCGCTTGCGCTTCAGGATGCGTTTGAACGCGCGGGCGTGACGACCCGTGTCATGACGGCCGTAGAAATGAAAGCGATGGCAGAACCCTATATACGCAATCGTGCCGTTCGTCACTTGGAAAAGGGCAGGGTTACGATTTTCGGCTGCGGCCTGGGCTCTCCGTATTTTTCGACGGATACCGCAGCGGTGCTTCGCGCGGCGGAGATCAATGCGGACGTCGTGCTGCTGGCGAAAAATATTGACGGCGTATATACCGCCGATCCGCGCAAAGACGCAAACGCGACAAAAATTGACAAAATCACATATCAGGAGATCCTGTCGCGCGGACTGGCGGCAATGGATTCCACGGCAACGTCCTTTTGTATGGACAATCACATACCGATACTTGTATTCGGTCTCGACGATCCGGACAATATTTATAAGGCTGTCATGGGCGAGGAGATCGGTACGATTGTAAAGTAAAATTTGGAGGCGGACAAATGAAACTTGATACCAAAGAATATGAAAGCAAAATGCAGAAAACCATCGCGTCGCTCCGGCAGAACCTCGGCACGATTCGCGCGGGCAAAGCAAGCCCCGACGTGCTTGCGCGCGTGACGGTGGATTATTACGGCACGCCTACGCCGGTTTCGCAGATGGCGGCGGTGCAGATTCCCGATCCCCGCACGCTTGTGATTGCCCCATGGGATGCAAGTACGCTAAAAAATATTGAAAGGGCGATTTTGGCGTCGGATGTTGGTATTACGCCGCAAAATGACGGCAAAGTGTTGCGGCTGGCGTTCCCGCAGCCGACCGAAGAACGCCGCCGCGAGCTTGTCAAACAGGCGGCAAAGCTCTGCGAGGAGGCAAAGGTGGCCGTCCGCAATGTGCGCCGTGAGGCGAATGACAAAACGAAGGAAATGAAGAAAAACAGCGAGATGACTGAGGATGAAGCGAAGGCAAGTGACAAAGCGGTTCAGGATTTGACCGACCGGTTTATTAAGGAAATCGACACGATAGCGGCTGAAAAGGATAAGGAGATCATGTCGATTTAAGCGTTTGTGCACGCTTTGTTGGGTATTTTGTGGGCTGAAAGACGCGTCTTTCAGCCCGATTTGCTAAGAGGAAATTATGTTTTTTAAGCGGAAAGAACATCATGTGAAAGCCGACGGGCGGCTTCGGCATATCGCGTTTATTATGGACGGCAACGGCCGGTGGGCGAAGAAACGTTCGATGCCGCGCGAGTACGGGCATGTAAACGGCGCCAAAAATTTTAAAAAGGTCATACGCTATTGCGGCGACATTGGCATCAAGATCATTACCGTTTACGCTTTTTCTACGGAGAACTGGAAACGTCCAAAGCATGAAGTGGACGCGATATTGGGACTTTTGTCGGACTACATAGACGACGCGGTCGCTTCAATGGAGGAAAATAATATCCGGCTGGTTTTTCTCGGCGATAAAAGCATCTTTCCCGAAACGCTGCAAAAAAAGATCGCCAATGTGGAAAAAATGTCCGAGCAAAAAGAACTGCTTTTAAATATCGCGCTGAATTACGGTTCGCGCGCAGAACTCGCGCATGCCTGCAATGTGCTGATTGAACGCGGTGCAAGTCATGTGACCGAGGCGGACGTCGCGGCCGCGCTCTATACCGCACATTGCCCCGATCCGGATTTAATCGTGCGAACGGGCGGCGATATCCGGCTGTCCAATTTTTTGCTCTGGCAGGCGGCGTATGCGGAGCTTTATTTCACAGATACGCTTTGGCCGGATCTCGCTCCGCATGAAATCGATAAAATTGTGGATGAGTTTTACAGGAGAAAACGCCGCTATGGCGGACTTTGAATATGCTGGTTAGAATTCTTACGGGTATATGCCTGCTTTTGGCGGCACTGCCTATCCTTTATTGGTCGGATACCTTTTTGCTTGTGCTTGCCGTTTCTCTTTTTTGTCCTTTGGCGCGGTTTTTGAAATGCTGCGCTGCCTTGGCGTACACAAAAATTTTGCGCTGTCCCTTCCGTCCTATGCGATCGCGCTGACGGTTCCCGCTATAACCCGGCTGATTTCGGGCGTCGATTTTGACGGACTGATCTTATTTGCGCTGGTTTATGTGTACGGTCTCTATGTGCTTGCGCACGCGATGTTTTCGAAAGGAAAAATTCCTTTTTCTTTGGCGTCGCGGGCGTTTTTGAGCACCGCATATATCGTGTGCGGTTTTTCCTGCCTGATCGCTACCCGAGATTTGAAAGAGCACGGCTTGTTTTTTTTGATTATGATCGTCGTTGTGGCTTTTGCTACGGATATTTTCGCTTACTTTTCAGGGATGCTTTTCGGACGGCGTAAACTGATTCCCGAGGTCAGCCCGAAGAAGACCGTGGAGGGCGCGATTGGGGGAACGCTGATTTCGGCAGCCGCCTTTGTGGGCTGCGGCGTTTTGTACGCCCGGTGGTTTGACACGGCGCGGCCGCATATCTTGTCGCTTTTTTTGTGCGGCGCGGCGATTTCGGTGGTGGCGCAGATTGGAGATCTGATCGCATCTTTTATCAAGCGGGAATGTGGAATCAAGGATTACGGAAAGATTTTTCCAGGTCATGGCGGAATCATGGATCGGTTTGACAGTGTGATCGCCGTTGCGCCGGTCATGTATCTTCTGCTTGCCAATCCGTCCATGCTTTCTATATTTAAATAAGGGGAAATGGTGTATGGACGGGCAAATTGCGGTTTTTGGCTCAAGCGGTTCGGTAGGCAGGCAGGCGCTTGATGTCGCAAGGACGATGGGGCTTTCGGTAGACGCGCTCACCGGCGGTAAGAATGTATGTCTGCTGGAAGATCAGGCGCGCGCTTTTTCTCCCCGCTTTTGCGCGATGGCGGACGAGGCTGCGGCAAAAGAACTGCGTCTGCGCCTTGCGGATACAGACACGGAAATATATGCCGGAGAAACGGGTATACTAGAACTGATCGCGAGAACTTCCGCGCGAACAGCCGTGCATGCAATTGTGGGGCTGGCGGGTCTTATGCCGGCCGTGGCAATGGCAGAGCGCGGCATGCGTATCGCGATCGCCAATAAGGAGCCGTTGGTTGCGGCAGGCGAGATACTGCAATGCGCGGCGGCGGCGCACGGCGCGGAAATTTTACCGGTGGACAGCGAGCATAGTGCGATTTTTCAGTGTTTGCAGGGGGAAAAGCCGTCGCAGGTCAAACGGATTTTTCTTACCGCATCGGGCGGGCCGTTTTTCGGGTTAGACCGCGCCGCGCTGGAAAATGTGACGGCGGCGGACGCGCTGAAGCATCCGACCTGGTCTATGGGGAAAAAGATTACTATCGACAGCGCTACTTTGATGAACAAAGGGCTGGAGGTGATCGAAGCGGTGCGCTTGTTCGGCGTACGGCCGGATCAGATTCAGGTCGTAGTGCATCGCGAAAGTATAATCCACAGCGCGGTTGAATATATTGATAACGCTGTTCTTGCACAGATGGCTGTACCGGATATGCGCGCATGTATACAGTATGCGCTGACCTGGCCCGAGCGTACAGCCGGCGTGGTCGAGCCGCTGGATCTGTTTGCGGTGGGCGCGCTGACGTTTGCGCGGCCGGATATGGATACCTTTCGCTGTTTGCCTATGGCGTATCACGCGGCGGAGGCGGGCGGACTTATGCCGGCTGTACTTAGTGCCGCCAATGAGGCGGCGGTTGAATTGTTTTTGTCCGGACGCATTCGCTTTTTAGAGATTGCGTCTCTGGTACAGGCGGTTCTGGACGGCTTTGTAAATCAAACCAAGATTACCGTGGAGGATATATTCGCCGCAGACCGGACTGCGCGTGTGGCGGTGTATCGCATGGTTTAGAGGAGTAGCATGACGACTGTCGGGTATATTATTGTTGCGCTTTTGGTGTTCGGGCTGATGATTTTTATTCATGAACTGGGCCATTTTTTGGTCGCGCGCGCCTGCGGCGTGTGTGTGCATGAATTTTCTATGGGCATGGGACCGAAAATTTTCGGTTGGAAAGGTAAAAAGGGGACGAGTTATAATCTGCGTTTGTTCCCAATCGGCGGTTTTGTCAGTATGAAAGGAGAAGACGAGGCGGCTGAAGGAGAAGACTCTTTTTCGCAAAAACGTCCGTGGCAGAAGTTTTTGATCGTTGCCGCCGGCGCTAGTATGAATATTTTGCTGGCGCTTCTTTTAATGCTGATGTTGGTGCTGCTTACGCCCAATCTTGCGTCCACGGTTGTGTATTCGTTTGGCGACGGCGCGACCAGCAGTGCGTGGCTGCAGTCTGGGGATCGTATTGTAGAAGTCAACGGATCGAAAACGCATACCGGAAATGAAGTTGTTTATGAAATCGCGCACGACGGGTATAAGCCGGTTGATCTTGTCGTGGTACGCGGCGGGCAAACATTGACGCTCTCCGGCGTTGTATTCCCGACGCAGATTTCTTCCGGTATGGTTTACGGGAAAATGGATTTCGTCGTTTATGCGGAGGCGAAAAATATAGGCACGGTGCTCAAGCACACGTTTTTCCGCAGTCTCTCTACGGTTAAGATGATTTGGGAGTCTCTTTTGGATCTTGTCGGGGGGTAGAGTCGGCATGGAGGCCGTTTCAGGTCCTGTGGGCGTGACGACGGCGATTAGCGATGCGGCGAAGTCCGGGTTTACGCAGCTTTTATATCTTGTCTGCGTGCTCAGCATGAATCTCGGCGTATTCAACCTGCTTCCGCTTCCTGCGCTGGACGGCGGACGCTTGGTTTTCATACTTTGGGAGATGATTGCAGGCAAACCGGTCAATCCAAAGTATGAGGGGATGGTACATTTTATTGGGATCCTCGTATTGTTTGGGCTGATGATTTTGATTACCTATAAAGATATTGTCAATTTGTTTGGTTAATTGTATGATAGAACGATATAATCAGATACGCCGGAAGGCGAAAGAAATCCGTATCGGCTGCGTGACGATCGGCGGGCAGTATCCGCTTGCGGTACAATCCATGACGAACACCGATCCGCACGACGCGGCGGCGGCCCTTGCGCAGGTGCGTGCGCTGGAGGCGGCGGGGTGCGATATCGTCCGTATGAGCGCGCCGGATGTCGAGAGCGCGCGTACATTTGCATTTCTTAAGGAGGCGGGCGTTGAACTGCCTCTGGTCGCAGACATTCATTTCGACTATCGAATCGCGCTTGAATGCATCGCTGCCGGCGCAGATAAGATCCGGATCAACCCGGGGAATATCGGGGATGAGAATCGGATCCGTGCGGTTGCGGATGCCTGCAGAGCCAAGGAAATCCCGATCCGGATCGGGGTAAACGGCGGTTCGCTCGAAAAAGAGATTCTGGCAAAGCATGGCGCGCCGAGCGGAGCCGCGCTTGCCGAAAGCGCGCTGTATCATTGTAGCCTGCTTGAAAAATTTGATTTTGATCAAATCGTTTTATCCGTAAAATCTTCCGATGTATGTGAAATGGCACGCGCAAACGAGCTGCTTGCCGAGGCGTGTACATATCCGCTGCATTTGGGCGTGACTGAAGCGGGCGGCGGCCGGATGGGGCTGATCAAGGGCGCTGCCGGCATCGGCGGCATGCTGCTGCGCGGCATCGGCGATACGGTACGCGTTTCCCTGACTGAAAATCCGGCGGAGGAGGTTCAGGCGGCGCACGACATATTATTCTCGCTGGGTTTTGACAATAGAAAACGCATGAATATCGTTTCCTGTCCGACCTGTGGGCGAACGAAGATCGATTTGATCGGTCTTGCCCGGCGTTTTGAAGAAGCGGCCTCAAAAGAGGGGCTTTTGGAAAAAGATGTCCGCGTTGCGCTGATGGGCTGTGCGGTCAATGGGCCTGGTGAGGCGCGCGAAGCCGATATCGGCGTTGCTGGCGGCAGTGGGGAAGCGGTTTTAATTAAAAAAGGACAGATTGTCGGAAAAATTGCCGAGGAGGAAATCATCCCCCGGTTGATCGAGGAAATTAAAAAGCTGTAGCGGCTTTTTATGCCGCATCGGACTTCTCCTGTCGAAAAAAATAAAGGTTTTTCGACAGGAGAAGTCCGATTTTGTATATGCTGTTTAAATCTCTCAATTGGTTGGAGCCGAATGCATCTGAGACTGCAAAAAAACGCTGATCTTTGCGCGCAGCCCGTCGTTTTTTCCTGTTGGAATAAATTCAAATTGCGATACTTGTCTTTGGGAAAGCAGTTCAAACATTTTTTCTTCAATATTTCGTCCTAAAGCGCGGCAGGAAAGAACAAACAGATCCAACGTTGTGTTTTTAACGCCGACAACGCCGACGATTCCTAAATCAGAGAACCTGTCCGAAACGGATATGGAAACGAGCATATACGTATCGTCCAGCATTTGTGCCTGTAATTGTTCTACCGTATATCTCTTTCCATTTGTGCATCTGTTGGCTCGCTGCGTGAGTTCTGCAATACGGCTCAATTCGACCGTCAAAGCGGGATGTATGTTGATACGCATCTCGAGCGAAGCGATGTACGCTTCCAAAGAGCGGCTCTCAGATTTTAATTTTTCTCTTTGTCCATTGGTTTTGTATGTATGGTGGCGGCGAGTGACGCTTTCCATGTCGATACGGCTTGGCAGATTGAAACAAGACAGTTGCGCGTATACAGAATACCGGTCATATTTTATTGTTTGAACCTCAGGCAGTATTGTTTTTACGGATTCGATCTCAAAATCGGAATCATCGATAAAAATCATGCTGTCAAGTCCGATATTCAAAATTTTCGATATGCTCCTTATATTATCCGGTTTATTTTCCCAATTAACTTGAAAACACGCAATGTGCTCCTCTTTTTAAAATCATGGCACTGTGTTCTCTGAACATACGCAGGACATCCGCTAGATCGTTTTTGCTGCACACCGTCAAAATGACTCCATGGTAGTACAAGTAAAGCAGATACCTTTGAAAATCTTGAAAAATACGGCCGACTCCGGCGTTTCCAAGACAGAGGTTTTCGATACCGTCTTCTGATACGATTCCGCCCCAAAGCACATTGTCGCAGTCCAATACAATGCATTTTTTAGTGACGCCTATATGAATTAAGTGCTGTTTATAAATTTCTTCGGATATTTCCGCAATCAAAGGCGGCGAATATGGCGCGTTCCATCGGTATTTCCCCTTTTCATTATAGGCATTTTGAATTCCGACATTGGCGATTAGCCTTTTTAAATCAATATAGGTATCTTCTTTTTTTCAAACAGCGGCAAAATTCACAATTGATTCTATCCGCCATATTCATATGGCAGACAGTGCTGCCGCTGACAAAGTGATACGGATAGCCATAATCCTCAAAACCAAACCATAAAATGGGCGCGCGCGTGCGCCGTTTTATATGTTTATACAATCCATGCCATTTCTCTAAAATTTCTTTCAAGAAAGTTTCAGCCGATTCTTCGCAGGTGGTTGTATCAATGCCCGCATTCGGATATAAGAGCTCGAAATTGAGGCAGACCACAATAGAATCCGCATTGCTGATATACCTTTGGTTTTCATCTGTGGCGTATTCCGCATAATTGACCGGCAATAAACATACAGAAGTATCCAAATTGAAAAATTTAGACTGCAGCAAAGGGTTTAAATATGGCTCAAAAATTATATTGGAAATGATTGCAATTTTTATTTCATGTTTCGGTTTCTCTCTGCTTTTTATTTCCGTCTGTAGTTGATTGAATTTCATAATAACATTCCTTTTTAGCTATACTTTTCAGCTTGCAGCATAAACAATTTGTAATAATTTTTTTTTGGCGGCCATAAGCTCACTGTGATTGCCATATTCAATGATTCTGCCGTTCTCCAGATAATAAATGATATCCATGCTTTTACACATAGAAAGACGATGAGATATTAAAAACATAATTTTATTTTTAGAATATTCTGAAATCGTTTTTATAAGCCGGTCTTCCGCGATCGGATCCAGCGCGCTGGAAGGCTCGTCCAGAATTAAAATTTCAGAATCATTGTAAAAAGCTCGTGCGAGCGATAATCGCTGCGCCTCGCCGCCCGACAAAACAATACCGTTTTTATCAAATTTTCGGCCTAATAAACTATCTGTTCCTAAAGGAGAATTTTTAAATTTTTGGTATAAGCCGACACTATTGAGTATGAAATCTAATTTATCCTGGTCATTTGTTTCCGAAAAAGTTATATTTTCTGAAAGTTTGATATTATATTGATTATAATCTTGAAAAACAACGGAATAAAGTTTGCGAAGCTCGATAACATTGATTTCTTTTAAGATCGATGCCGTTTATTAAAATTTTACCTTCGGACGGATCATATAGCCTTAATAATAATTTTACGATGGTTGTTTTGCCGGCGCCATTCTCGCCCACCATAGCATATTTTTTTTGGGAATCGATGACCATATTGAGATTTTGTAGAACATACTTTTCAGTGTTAGGGTATTTAAAAGATACATGTTGAAACTCTATTTTTATGCCCTCACTGATATCGATATTTGAACCGCACAGCGGGTTTTCAATATTTGGATCGTATTCAAATATCATGCGCATATTTTCAATATATAGGGCATGTTGAGAAAGATTTGGAAACAACGTTAACAAGGACAATAATTGTTCTTTTAATTTTTGTGATGCCAATACGGTAGACATAAATGTTCCTGGGGATATTGCTTTTGCGAAAACTTGATAAGTTGCTATTATCATGTTTCCAAACAAGCATAAATAATTTATAAATGTTTCTAGAAATACTGGCGATTCATGTTTGAAATTATATTTTTTTAAATCTTTATAATATTCTTCATATTCCTGGTAATATTTTTTTATAAAAAAGCGATGCGCATGATAAATTCTTATTTCTTTAGCGGCGGAGGGGTAAAAACAAGCTTTTTATATAAGATAGTTTTCGAAATTTCAGCGTATTCTGCATTTCAAACTGGAATTTGAGTTTATTTCGTTTTACAGCAACGATCAATGAAATTGCAACATTAAATGAAACAATGATTAAATAATAAAAATGAATATTTGATAATAACGCTGTAATTGTGATTATAGAAAAAAAGACTATGCACCATTCCTATATAGGTACCGATTAAATTTTTCAAACGCCCATCGGCTTCCGAAGCAGCTCGTGTATACGCGTCGTAATACTTTGAATCATCAAAACAACAAAAATCGATTTTCATGGATTTTTGCATGAGTTCAATCGACATTTGTTTTGAAACGTTACTTGCTAAAAGCGGATAGTAATAATATGTAAAATCGGAATATAATTTACAAACAAGCAGTATTGCACAATACAATAGAATACTTGATAAAGCTCGGTTAAATGAATTTTCAATAAGAGCGTTGATAATTAGAGCAATAATATTTACTTCTGTATATAATTGAAGCGCTTGAAAGGCGGCTCCAATAAAAATAAAAAATAAGTATTTTTTCCCAAAGCGCCAAAAATATTTTGTCATATACCAGATGTTGGATACTTGTCTTTTAATTTTCATTATTCTTCCTCTATTGAATTAAAAAATTTACGTATATCATTCCATCATTATTCAGTAAAGGCGCAGTGACAATTTAGGAGGACCGCTCAGCGCATTTTTATATATTTTAACAAAATTCAAATAAACAAAAAGAGAAACCATGGCTGAGATCATGTGTACCCATATTTATTCCAAATCAGCTATATATTACCATAATAATTGTCAATTGTCAATAAATATATAGCTATATATTGTTACATGTTTGGCAAAAAGCACAAATTTGTGTATTCGAGTAGTTTTCTATTTCGCGTTGGCGCACTTGTATCAACAATTTACCTTATTTTTCGTAATATGGATGCTTTGCCGGAAGTTTATAAATATAGCGAGGCATTGAGGACAGCGTCCATAAAACGACATTTTATGCATTCTATTTATTATAGTAGAATAAATAGAAAAAACCGGATCGGCGTAAACGCGCGAGTCCGGTTTTTTCTATTTGAATTGGTGGGTCGACTATTATTATAAGCAGATACAATGCATTTGTCAATAGAAAATGGGATATTATGTAAAATTTTTACATATTAAGGGAAAAAATTTGCGTTTAGAACAAGCAGGCTCTCCAATTGCCAAGATTCCCTTGGCGTGCGAATTGGTTTTGAGGACGGCTTCGGTATACGAAATCATATTTCCGGTTTAATGGAGACTTCGCCGGATGACAGATGGGCTTCGCTGCCGTCGGCATATCGGACATGCAGGCAAAAATCGTCGTCGATCCCGAGCGCTGTGGCCGGAAAGCAATCCGTCCCGCGCAGCACAAGCACATTTTGTCCAGTCAACAGACTGCGCCGGCGGTATTCTGCCAACCGTGCGCTTTTTTTCATTCGCACGGTACAGTGCAAAAAAGCGATCGAGAATGTCGGCCGCGATACGGCATCGGACATCAAGCGCGGGTTTTTTGTCAAACAGCGCGCCTGCAATTTTTTGCAGCGGCGGCGGAAATCCATCCGGCGGCGGCGTCATATTGACGCCGATGCCGAGCACGGCATATTCCAGTCCGCCGCTTTCCAGATCAAAAGCCCCTTCTGTCAGAATGCCGCAGATCTTTTTGCCGCTCATATATACATCGTTGACCCATTTGATTTGGGCGGGGCGTTTTGCAGCGGCTTCTGCCGCCTGCGCGACGGCCACCGCGGCGCAGGTGGTGATCTGAAGCGCGTCCGCGGCGGATATCTCGGGGCGGAGCAGGATGCTCATATACAGTCCGGTTCCCGCCGGCGAATAGAAGCTTTTTCCGCCGCGCCCACGGCCTGCGGTCTGCATTTCGGAAAGCACGACGGCGCCTTCTGGTGCACCCGAGAGGGCAAGCTGTATGGCGCATGCATTGGTCGATTCGATACTTTTATATAGGGTAAAAGTCAAACCTTGCGTTTGGACGTAGCTGCGAAGGCGCGGTTCTGACAGCACATCGCTGTTCGCGGCAAGCGTATAGCCTTCGCGTTTGGCCGCGGAAATATCATATCCGTCGCGGCGCAGTTCTTCGATCGCTTTCCAGATTGCGGTGCGGCTCACCCCTGCACGCTTGGCCATTTTTGCGCCGGAGAGCGGGACGCCGCGGCTTTTTTCCAACATGAAAAGCACGGTTTCTTTGGTCGTCATAAGAGCCATCCGCCTCCGATACGCCTCAGGCGCCGGACAAGGAATGTTGCTAATGCGATTTTTGCAAGATCGAACGGGATAAACGGAAATACGCATTGAGAAAAAGGATCCAGAGTATGCCGATGCTGCCGGTGCTTTTTGGTATAGAGGATATAATACCATGCGCTGCCGAACGCGTAGCAGACAATCAGTCCCGCGGTCATGGAGAAAAAGAGCGCGGGGATCGTATGGCCGAACCGGCTGATCAAAAGGCCGCTGATAAGCGCCGCAAAAACGAATCCGACAATGTAGCCGCCCGTATTTCCCACAAGAACGCCGGCGCCGCCCCGAAAACCGGAAAACACCGGCAGGCCGAGCGCGCCGAGCATTATGTAAAGAACAACGGACAGCGTGCCGCGTTTGGCGCCGAGGAGGCCGACAGCGGTAAATACCGCAAACGTCTGCATGGTAAAGGAGACGGCTGCGGGTATAGTAATCCACGCGCAGACCGCGATCAGTGCGGCGGCCAGCGCGGTCTGCGTCAGGCTTTTCACACGCATCGTAGAGGAATTTGTCATTTTTATACACCTGCTTTCCTTGAAGCAGTGTAGCATGAAAAAGTAAAATTGTCAACCGTTTTCAAGAATAAAGGTTGACAATTTTGGCTTTCAGGATATTGGGAGAAAGCGGCCGAAATATGCCGTTCTATTTTTTGTCCGTTTTCTTTTTCAGCGGTTCGATGCTGCCGTCCGGTCGTTTGATGACCGTATGTTCCAGCGTTTTGCCGAAAGAAGCCCGGATTTCGCCGATATATTCTCCGCGAAGAAAGGCCTGCTCCTTTTTTTCCGCTTCGCTAAGTCCTATGCTGCGTTCTTTTTTGGCTAGAAAGTTGATGCGATCAATTTTTTCCCGGGTCACGCTCTGTGCTCCTTTACAAATTCTTCAAGCCGGTCGAGCGCCGTTTCCAAATGCTCAATGGAGTAGGCGTAGGGAAATGCGGGCGAAGCCCTCGCTGCCTGCGCCAAATGCGCTGCCCGGCACTATAGCGATCTTTTTTCCGCAATCAGACGTTCGCAGAATTCGTCGCTGGTCATCCCGAACCCGTCTATGCTGGGAAAAACATAGAACGCGCCTTCCGGTTCAAAGCAGTCGAGCCCCATAGCATACAGACGCTTTAGGACGTATGTGCGCCGGAAATTGTATTGTTCCTTCATACGCTGAATATCTTCATCTCCATGATTTACCGCTTCAACGCCGGCAAACTGAGAGGCGGTAGAAGCGCACATGATGGCGTATTGATGCAGCTTGAGCATTTGCTTGATCACCGGCGCGGGTGCGGCGATATAACCGAGCCGCCAGCCAGTCATGGCATAGGCTTTAGAGAAGCCGTTGACCATGATGGTGCGCGCTTTCATGTCCGCAAGCGAAGCGATCGAGCAGTGCGGCGCGTTATAGGTCAGTTCGGCGTAAATCTCATCCGAGATAATAAAAAAGTCGCGTGTTTGAAGCACGGGGAGCAGCGCTTCCAGATCCGCGCGCGTCATGACTGCGCCGGTCGGATTGTTTGGATAGGAGAGCACCAGCGCTTTGGTTCGCTCGGTGATAAGCGGACGCAGTTTTTCGGGCGTGACTTTGAAGCGGTCCTCGACTTTGGTATACAGCGGTACGGGCACGCCGCCCATCATTTCAATCAGCGGCGCATAGCAGACGAAACAGGGCTCGGGCACGATTACTTCGTCTCCAGGATCCAAAATGGCGCGAAAGGCCATATCAATGGCTTCGCTGCCGCCGACCGTGACGAAAATTTCATCCGCGCCGCTGTAATTCAGCCCGAAACGCCGCAAGAGATAGGCGGAAATTCCCTCGCGAAGCTCGGGGAGCCCGCTGTTGGAGGTGTAGTACGTTTTGTTTTTCGTGATCGATTCCACGCCGGCGTTGGAAATATGGTAAGGTGTCGGAAAATCGGGCTGTCCTACGGTTAAGGAAATGACGTCTTTCCGGCCGCTCAACATGTCAAAAAATTTTCGTATGCCCGATGGTTTAATGGTCTGCACCTTTTCAGACAATAGTTTTGTGTATTCCATTAGTTGCAGTTGCCCCGTTCGTCAAAGCTGACCGGTCCGTATATGACGCCCTTGTCCTTATATTTGCGCAAAACGAAATGCGTCGAGGTGGAGAGCACCGCCTCGAGCGGCGCAAGCCGCTGCGCGACGAACAGCGCGACCTCGCGGATCGTCTTGCCCTCTAAGATCACGGCAAGGTCATATGCGCCTGACATCAAATAAACGCTCTGCACCTCGGGATAGTTGTAAATTCGTTCGGCGATCGCGTCAAACCCGCGGTTATATTGAGGCGTCACCTTTAGTTCGATCAGCGCGGTTGCATATTCGCGGTCGGTCTTGTCCCAGTCTATGATGGCTTTGTAGCCGAGCACAACGCCCTCATTTTCGTATTTTTCGATCAGAGCTTTGATCTCGCCCTCTTCCTTGGAGAGCATCAGCGCAAGCTGCTTCGGCGTCAGTCTGCCGTCCTGTTCCAAAAGTTCAAGTATCTTTTTGTCCATGACTTTTCTTCCTTTCGATCGTGTCGGTAATTTTTTCAAGGGAAAGGCCGTATTTTTCGGCGATATCCTTCGCGTAGGATTTTCCGTCCGGCGCCTGGCGCAGAATTTTAAACGAGCGAGCGCCGTCGCTCTCTATTTTTGCTGTCAGGGTATCCAGTTTTGAGCCGCCGAAGGCGGCTGCCTCCGCGTTTAATTCGCCGACGCGCGCCGCAAGCGCGTGCAAATGGGTAGAGAAAAGCGTACGGCAGCCTATTTTTGCAAATCCAAGCAGCACTTCCGCAGCGATATAGGACGCTTCATAGGCGCCTGTGGAGGAGAGGGATTCGTCCAGCAGAACGATCGACTGGTCTGTGCAGCTTTCGAAAATTGCGTTCAGCCGCGCGCACTCCTCGCCGAGCCGGCCTTTGTCTACAGTATCGCCGCTTTCGGTCGGAAAATGCGTATAGATTCCGTCTGAGGGACTAAATACGAACCGGCGCGCAGGGATGAGCATACCAAGCTGGCAGAATGCCGCCGCAAGTCCCACCGCACAGGTAATCACGCTTTTTCCGCCTCGATTGGGGCCAGTAAGGATGAAGATTCGGCCATTTTCATCAAAGGCAAAAGCGTTTTCTACGCTCGGTCCCTCGATTGCGAGCGCGACGGCGGGGTTATAGAGCCCTTCCGCTGAAAACGCTTTTTCCCCGGCGGGCTTCAGCTTTGGCGTACAGAGCGGCAGGCCGCGGGCCTGTAGCGCCTCCATTAGGCGGGTGGCGCAGATCATAAATTCGATTTCGGGCATAACCTCGAGCAAAAAGTTTGCGTTGTCCAGAACGTAGGCCTGTACGAGCTTTTTCCAGGCGCGCACCGAGCTTTTAAACACGTCGTTGATTGCGGCGTTGATCGCGATGCTCATCGCAGTTTTTTGGTTGTCGTTTTGTCCTCTGGCAAAGGGTGTGAGCGGCGCGATCAGGGTGTATTCGTCTTTGGCGAAACTCATGCGCAGGATTTTGTCGATCGTATCGCCCGATTTGAACGGTTTTGGATTGATGGACAGGACGCCGCACCGGTCGGCGCGCAGCGTTGAATCGAGATTTACGCCGATGGTGATGCTTTTAATATCGCGGACGCGGTTGGTTAGTTCGTTTAGCTTTTCGTTTAATTCTTTATAATAATTGCTGGAGGATATCTCCTCTATATAGGCGCAAAGCGATAGAAAAGCCGGGCTTTTCAGTTTTGCGCGCACCGCCGAGAGCCCTTTGTGCAGGATTTCTATAGCGGATATGTACAGTTCGACTTCGGAGAGAGAAGCAGGTATTCATCCGTCGTGCGGTCGGCGGCAGCGCTCATGCGGCGCAGTTCGTTAATGTCCGAAAGCACAGGCAGTACCTTGACAAAGGTCTCTGCGATTTCCGGGCAGCTAAGCATATCCGCAAAATTTTGCGTTCTGTATTCGATTACATCGTTGTTTGCTGTAAAATAATCGCAGAGCGAACTGTTTTTCAGTTTGAGCATACTGCAAAGGCCGAGACTTTCCGCAGTCTCCTCCGAAATGGCGGGACGGTTGCTCTGTGCCGCATGCCGTTCGCGCAAAGCCCGCGTGGGGTAAAGCAGGCTGAAGTTGTATTCTTCCATCATGCGCTCCTTTTGGCTGGTAGTTTCCGGTATTTTAAAAGCGGCCGGCCGCGCGGAACGCTTGAGCCTGCCAATAATGAAGACCGGATAATAAATAGTATAACATAAATTGCAGAATTTGCAATAAAAGCGCAGAAATAATTTGTTTTTTCTACGGATATATAGTATAATCAAATATGGAAAAACATCGGGAGGACGGACGTATGATTTTTGATGAGGCAGCAAGGAAAATACAGATTGGCGTAGAAGAACTTTGTCATACGGTCGTAAACCATGCGAGCATTGATGCGCGCGGCTTTCGCATTCGTGAAGACGGCGGCAGAATTGGCGAAATGCTTATGCAAAAGCATGGACTGCGCTATCAGCCGAGTGTGCCGCTTGCAAGAACGTTTTGCCGGGGCGGTTTGTTTTATGAAATTTCAGGTGTCTGCGACGGTGTTTTGCGCCTGCCGGACCGCACGGTCGTATTTGTAAACCGGTGTGCCGGCGGCAATACAGAAGCGCTCAGCGATGAACAGACAGCCGAGTTTGTGGGACAGGCGGTTGTGTTTGCGGCGATGGCCGCTGAAATTGATATGCTGGGAAAAATTTCGTTTTGTGTGACGCTGTATCACTCCAAACAGGATGTACGCACCATAGAAAAAACATATACGCGCAGGGAAATGACCGAAGCGCTCTATCGCCTGATCGACCTGCATCGGCCGTTTGCCGCGCTCGCAGCTGAACGGATGTGCGTACGCCTGCCCGGTGCAAAGCTCGTGCAGTTTCCTTATCAAAAAATACGTCCGCAGCAGCGCGACTTTATGATCGAAGTGCTTCGCGCGGTCAAGTCGGGCGGGAAAGTTTTGATCGAGGCGCCGACCGGCACCGGAAAGACAATGGCGGCGCTCTATCCGGCAATCAAAGCGCTTGGCGGCGGATTAGTCGATAAAATTTTTTATTTCACCGCAAAGACGACGACCGCGCTCGCCGCGCTGGAGGCTGCAAAAAAGCTTTCGGAGAAAACGGGAATCCGCGCGGTACATATTACAGCAAAAGAGCGGAATTGCCCAGTCAAGCTGCGCGATCCATTCAAATGCACGCCCGGCGTCTGTCCTCGCGCAAACGGGCATTATAAGCGGCTGCCCGAGGCAATTGCGGACATTGTAACGGCCTATCGTGTAATCGACAGCGCGGCAATCGAAGACTGCGCCAGCCAACACAGCGTTTGTCCGTATGAATTTGCTCTGGATCTTTCCGACTGGTGCGATCTCGTCATTTGCGACTATTATTACTTAATTGATGAGACGGCCTGTCTTCGTCGTTATTTTTCTACGGAAGCGCCTGAGGGCGGGCGCTATCTGTTTTTATTTGATGAAGCGCACAACCTGCTGGACCGTGCTAAAGCTTGTTACGGCGCGGAACTCCGGCTGAGTGAGATTTGTTCTTTTTTGGACGGCGCGCGTATGGCGGAGCGCAGTCCGGTCTGTCAGGCTCTGACCGATGTAGAGTTTTATGTGAACAGCATGCGGGAACTCTGTCAGGACGAGACCGAGACCGATGAAAACGGTCTTTCCCACGGCTTTTGCGCTTTGCGTGCGTTTGACAAAAAGTTTTACGACCTACTTGTGGCGCTGGAAAAAGAAACGGAAAAGTATATTCGTTCTCCTGCGTATGGCGTTCTGCCGGAAAGTCTGCACGAACTGCGTGCGCATGTGAAAAAATATATCGGAGCGCTGGAATTGTTTGACGATTGCTTTGCGCATACGGTGCAGGTGAACGGCGGCGAGGTAATCACAAAGATCGTTTGTTTGGATCCGTCGGCTCAGCTTGAGAAAAAAATGGCGCGCGGCCGGGCGAGCGTGTTGTTTTCGGCGACGCTGACGCCGCTTGACTATTATGCGGCGCTTTGCGGCGCAAAGGAAAGCGCACGTCTGAAGCTGGATTGCCCATATGACGCTTCCAATCTCTGTGTTTGCATCATGGATAAGCTGAGCGTTAAATATCAATACCGGTCGCAGAACGCTGCTGCGGTTGCCGATGCAATCATGAGCACGGTCGGGCGCCGAGACGGCAATTATATGGTGTATTTTCCTTCGTATGAATATATGAGTGAAGTACAGACGCTGTTTAAATACAAATATCCGCATATTCGCACAGTCGTGCAGGCGAAAGGCATGTCCGAGACGGCGCGGCGCGGATTTCTAGATACGTTCCGCGCGGGCGCGCGGACGACGCTGGTTGGTTTTTCGGTGCTCGGCGGGATTTATTCAGAGGGAATCGATCTTGCCGGCGACCGGCTGATCGGTACGGTGATCGTCGGCGTAGGCTTGCTGCAGCCAAGCAATGAAGGGGAGCTTGTGCGCGAGTACTATGACAATAAGTATGAACTCGGACGCGAGTATGCGTATATTTATCCCGGGTTCAACCGTGTTTTGCAGGCGGCGGGCAGAGTCATCCGCACCGAGACCGACCGCGGCGTGATTGTGCTGATTGATGAGCGGTATGCGGAGGAGCCTTATCATTCGCTTTTGCCGGCGCAGTTCCGACGGGCAAAGTTTGTCGGTGATGTACGCGCGCTGGCTGCAGTGGTCGGTGATTTTGGGAAGCGCAGATCGGTGTGCAAATCAATCCCGGTGAGAACAGTCAAAAATGAAAAGATATAAAGCGCCATCCGATGCGAATCGGATGGCGCTTTATACTGAACGCCGAATATTCAGAAAATTTTTCAGCCTAAGCATTTTCCGCGCTGTATTCAAGTGAAAAATCTATGATGAATGTACCTGCATATACATCGCTGATGACTGCGACTGACAAACGGTAATCTCCGCCGTCTGTTGGAATCAGGCTGCGCAGCGCGTCTGTGCCGTCGGAAAGCAGGGCGGTTGCCGCATAGTTTTCAGACGGAATGTCTGTTACCGTCAATTGAAGATCTAGACCGGAGCGCGCTTGCGCGTCAAGCTCTTTTCCGTCAGCCAGGATGGAAAACGCTTCTGCGAGCGGGACACGGCCGGAGGCGATGTCGTCCGTGCTCACGCCGCTTTTCAAACAAATCGTCAGCACTGTTTTTCCGGCGGCTTCTGCACTGTCGCTGACGCCCGAGAAAGAGCGGATTGTATCCGTCAGGGTGAACGCTGTGGAGGGCGACTGCAAAAGATCGTTTGCGTCGATTTTCTTATCAAAAGATCCGTTTTGCAAATCTAGCGGTCTATCACCCTCCGGCTTTCTGTTCGGAACCGGCGTTCCGCTATTTTCCGGTCTGTTTTCTTCGTTTGGCACATCTTTTCCGGTATGATTCGGCAGGTCGTTGCTTGGCGGCTCGGGCGTCGTTTGCCCGGTTATGCCGTCGTGGTTGCCGAACGCGCCCATACCTGCGCGTCCGGTAGAGGTATATTGCTGAAGAATGCCGTTTACATACAGCGTATATGGAATGTCCTGCTCCAGTTCCGGCAGGCTGAGCGTAAGACTGTTGCACGTCTTTTCGGCAGTAAATTCATACAGTGTTTCGTCGCCGTTTTTCAGTGAAATCACGCTGCCGGCCGTAATCGTTCTTGCAAAAGACAGTTCCATATAAAGCTGTGCCGATTGATTGGAGACTGCGTCGTTGCGTACGCCGCAGGCAACGAGCGTTCCTCCGTTGATGAGGATATCCGCATCTGCGTCAATGCCTCCGTCCGGACTTGCCGCATTGGCCATCGTAAAGATCTCGCCGCCATTGATGACCAGATAGCCGTTGGAGTCGATTCCGTCTCCCTCGGTACCAAGTCCTGCATTGATGTGCAGCGTTCCTCCGTTGATGGTAGTTACGGAGACGCCGTCTTCATTGGTATTGATGCCGTCGTCCATACTTTCGATCGAGATGATGCCGCCGTTGATCGTGAGATGCAGTTCACTGTCAAGCCTCGTTCTCGGCAACAATATTCAGAATGCCGTTGCCTTTTTCTCCGCTCGAAATGTTCATAGACATTTTGGAATAAAACGCGCCGTCATATTTATGCAGTTTTTTCGTGGTGCCTTTTTTATAGATCCGTGCGACATACGCGCCGGTTACTGTGTTTGTGCTGTCGTCCGCTAGGATTACGTTTGCGCCCGCGGCGCTGGTATCGACTTCGGCTTTTGCATTTTCAAGCGAAGCGTCGCCGCACTCAAAAACACGGTAAAAGAATATGGCTGGCGCCACCGTGCAGGTGATGTCCGCGTTTTCGAGAATCAGCGTGACGACGGCGTTTGGATCATTTTCCGCTTCTTCGCCGAGATCCACAAAAATCTGTCCGGCGCTGAGGCGGCCGCTGATCGTATAGACGCCCGGTTTTTGTGATGTGTACGACGGTGTGCGCATTGGCTTCCGCCGCACTGTGCGCGTCGGATGCGCTGCCTTCTCCATAGTCGGCGCCTTGCCCGTCTTCATAATAAATGATGTCATTGGCGATGTATACCGCTTCTTCTGTATTTCCGGAAGCCAAAATGCCGTCTATGGTTATTTCGCTGTCGGAAAGCGAGATTTGTACCGAGGCGTCTTCGGTTGAGATCAGCGGCTCGGTAACGGCCGGCGTTGTACTTGTGCTTTCGCCGGGAACATTCGTTGTGCCGCAGCCGGCCATACCAAATGTTGCCAGAGTCAGCGCGGCGGCAATCAGTTTTTTATACATGAAAGAGCCTCCCAGAGATTTCGTTGAATATAGGATACATGAAACATCTGACACAAAAATGGCCGCATAATGAAAATTATGTGATTTTCAAAAGGAAAACGCGGCATTGTGGGCGATGTATAAACAGAAAAATTTCCTCCGAACCGCATAGGCTTTCGGAGGAGAGGAGAGGGCAGATGATTTTTTTGAAAATATAATTTTGTTTTTTTCGATGTCGCATTTTACCCAAAAACTTCCAGGTGTTCCAGCAAAATTTTCAATCCCATCCCGATCAGAACGATGCCGCCAGCCAGTTCGGCGCGGGATTTGTACTTTGCGCCGAATACATTGCCGATTTTGACACCAAGCGCAGAGAGGGCAAATGTGATAATGCCGATGGAACCGACAGCAGGCAGGATTTGTATGTCGTCGAGCAGTGCGAACGTGATTCCGACAGCCAGTGCGTCAATACTGGTCGCAAGCGCCAGAGGCAGCATGGATTTTACGGAAAACGAACTATCCACCTCTTCGGCGGGTCCGCGTGACTCCCGGATCATGTTAAAGCCGATTACACCGAGCAGGATAAATGCAATCCAATGGTCAAAACTTGTAACCAACGATTCAAACTGTTTGCCGAGAAAGTAGCCCGCAAGCGGCATAAGCGCCTGAAAACCGCCGAAATATAGGCCGGTGATCAGCGGATGCTTGGGCTGCATCACTTTTACGGAAAGTCCTTTGCAGACTGCGGCGGCAAAAGCGTCCATAGAAAGCGCCAGCGCGGTCAAAAGCAATTCAAACCAACTCATGTTGTCTCCTTGAAGTTTGGGAATTTATTGCGGATAATTTTGACGTTCCTTTGAAAAATTGTCTAAAACTTCTTCATGGTATTTTCGAATATAATATTTTGCCATGGCAAGGTTCATATCCAGATAATTTCCACAGTCACGCGCCGTAGCGCCGGGAATATCGCCTGTAAATTCTAAGATAAAGCTGCACATCCGCAGGATACAGTCATGGATGTCGGTGGGCAGAAGTTTGCCTGTCATCAGGATGTAAAAGCCGGTGCGGCAGCCCATGGGTCCAAAGTATAGGGTACGCTCTTTCCAGGCGGGATCGTTGCGCAGAAACGTAGCCCCGAGATGTTCGATCGCATGAATTGCGGCGGTGTCCATTACCGGTTCGGCATTTGGGCGGGTTATGCGCATGTCGAATGTGGTGACGGTGCTTGCGCCGGCTTTGTCGTACCGCGATACATACAATCCGGGTAAAAGCGACAGATGATTGACTGTGAAGCTTGCGATCTTTTCCATAATAACAATAACCTCTTGTGATCGATATATATTTATGCGCTTTCCCAAAGAATTTTGCCGTTATCGGCAAAGAAGCGCAGAACGTCCCGGTCATGCATATAGGAGATATAGGAGCGAATGGTCGCGCCTACAAGAATATACTGATTCAAATCCATACGCAAGCTGTATTTTTGAAAAATCAGTTGCAGAATATCTTCAAAACAGCGGGGAAGAGCGCAGATTTCCCGGAGTGTATCTATGATTTCATTGACCTTTGCCAAATTGGCGTCGGCCAGTGGCGCGATATCTTCAACGGGATCTGCGTGCGCGGGAATATACAGCCGGCCGGGGAGCGTGCGTACGGCGTTTAGGCTTTCAATATATTTCTCTACATTATAAATGTAAGAAACATGGTATTTTTCAATGATATTGAGACCGGTCAGACAATCGCCGAGGAACCAGACGCCGTCCGGCGTCTTGAACGCCGTCATAGAGGCGGAATGTCCGTCCAGCGGCAGAGATTCCAGGCCTTGCGGCATATTTTGAGCAGTCAATGGCTCCGCATAGCTGCTTTGCGCGATGAAAAATTTATTTTCGCGGATCTCGCGCGGCGGATAGCCACCCCACAGAACCGTGGGATTTAGGATGGTGTGCTCGATAAATGCGCGGTCGAACCCGGCATAGAGCAGTTTGCATCCGGTGCGGTCATGCAGCAATTTGTTGCTGCCGATGTGGTCGGCGTGTATGTGCGTGTTGATGACAGCCGAGAGCGTCCAGCCCTTTTCTTCCAGAATTTTCAGAACTTTTTTGCCGGCGTCTTTGTCGTTTCCGCTGTCGATCAGACAGACTTCGTTCCCGGAGAAGTTATAAAGCCCCATTCGGGAGGGACAGTCGATATAATAAGTGCTTTCGCCGGCTTGTTTGAGTTCGTACATTTTCTTCTCCTTGCGTTATTTGTAATCAGACTTTCGCATGGCCTGCATGGCTGCCGTCTTTGCGCGTATCAATATGTTTTTCATCAAAAAAGCAGTGTGCAATACGCGGCGAAAGCGGTGCGCGCAGATATAATGGCCGGGCGCCCCGTGATCGGGCCGCCCGGCTATGTGCATATTTTTATTATATCATTATGGATTTTGGTTTTCAATATATTTGCCGCATTTTAGCGCATTTCTTGAAATTTTTTTATCGGTGTGGTATACTGAATCCGGGAGGGTATAGGGGATGGAATATCTTGATCTGTATGATATAACCGGACGTCCGACGGGGAAGCGGTATTCGCGCGGAAGCGGCTCTTTACCGCCGGGATGCTATCTTTTGGTGGCTGATGTTTGTACCGTAAACCTTTCTGGTCAATTGTTGATTACGCAGCGGCATCCGAAAAAAAGTCATCCGCTTGAATGGGAATTTACTGGCGGCGCAGTACAATTCGGCGAAGACAGCCGTATGGCCGCTGCGCGCGAGCTTTTTGAAGAAACCGGGCTGTGTGCGCGGCCCGAAGCGCTGCAGATGCTTGGGCGTTCGTGCACCGGTCGTTTTTTACATGATTTTTATTTGTTTCGCGTTGATACGGAGTCGCCGGTATTGCGTCTCCAGGAAAACGAGGTGATAGACGCCAAATTCGTTTTTCCGGACGAGGTAGACAAGCTGTACGCGCAGGGTAAATTTGTCGGACATGTGTACCGGAGGTATCTTGAGTGCGGCGCGCAGATACGCGCGTTTCTTTTGAAAGACTGAGACCTCCGGGCGTGGGGCAGCTTTAAAGTTCAATCCTGGTGGCAAAATTGACGCCGGGATTTTTGCCTGCGGAAATGCTGGGTATGTTCGCACCGTGCGGCGCATGCCCGTCGGGTATGATTATTGTTTGGTATCCGCACAGGCTTTTTTCTCCGCTTTTTCCGTATGTGTTTCTTTTTTTTGAAACAGCCCGATCAAAAATGAAGAAATTGTGACGGTGACCAAAGAATACAGGATATTTTTGAAAGGGATATAGCTTAAAGACAGCAAAAGCACCGTAATATCAGTTGAGAGATAGGCGAGACTGATTTTGCAGCGCAGCAATTTTGAGAGCACGAGCGCGAGCGCGTCGTCGCCCCCTGCGGCGCCTCCTTCGCGCACCACCAGACCTACGCCTGCGCCGACAAGGCAGCCGCCGAGTACCGCAGCTGCCAGCGGATACGGGGAGAGATCCGGTAAAAGATACCCGGCATGTTCAAACAGGTTGTAGAACACAGAAAAACATAAACTTGCTGTAAGCGCGTTTTTTAAAAAGACACGTCCAAGCATGCGAAATCCTAAAAAATAGCACAGGGCGTCCAGGCAAAGCCCGGAAATCCCCGGCGTAATGCCAAACCAATGCTGTAATAGGAGCGTCATGCCGAGCACGCCCCCTTCTGTAATCAGGCTTCTGCTGTGGATGTTATACATACCAAACGCGAGAATGGCCGCGCCTGCCGCGAGCAGTAGGTAGTGTTTAAAGGTTTGAATGTAGATTGATCGATTCAAGGTTGTCAATTTGAAACGCCTTTCTTTTCTTTTTTATGCGCACGCGGCATCTGGGATATATCAGCGGAGCCGGGCAGGGTATAAATGGGGAGACGCACAAGCAACATGCATGGTGAGCGGTATTCCCACTCTTATCATTTTAAACAATATAGTTGCTATATTGTCAAGCCTTTTGGAGGAATTTTTTGTGGATGTACGTTTTACTGTAGGTGAAATGGCAAAATTGAATGGGATTTCAAACAAACGCTGATTTTTTATGATCGTGAAAATGTGTTTAAGCCGAGCATCGTAGATCCGCAGAACGGATACCGGTATTATACGGCGGAGCAACTCGAGCAACTGGATAGTATTTTATTGCTGCGGGATATGGGATTCTCGCTGTCGGAGATTCGCGCGCATATGAAAAACCGTACCGGAGAGAATACACTGACTGCGATTCGGGAACAGCAAAAGGCGGTTCAAAAACGGCTCTTGCATTGGAAACGGACAGAACGGCGTTTGACGCGTAAGATTGAGACGATAGCGCGCTTTTTGGACACAGGGCCGTCTACGGATGGTTTCATTCAGTGCGAGGCGGATTATTTCGCCATTGAAAAAACCGAACCGCCGCATGGGCTGCTGGAGGTGGATATGGCGGTCAAACGTTTGCTTTCGCGTGCGACCGCATGTGGATATGCGCATTATTATCAAATCGGCGACGCGGTGCCGGAAGAAAATTTGCTGCGCGGGGACTTTATCCGTTTTGCGTTTGCATTTTTGCCTCTGGATTCTCCCGACGGCGTAGAGGAATTGTACGTAAAGCCGGAGGGGATGTACTGCCGCGGATATCATACGGGCCCCTATTCGGAAATCGAAAGCACATATCGACGTCTGTTGCGGAAACTCGATGACGCGGGATATTCGCCCTCCGGCTGCGCCTATGAATATTGTGTGCTGGATTCGCTGACGACGCGGGATCCGAAAGATTATATGACGGAAATTCAAATTCCGGTGGTGCCGAGGCGGCATGTGTAAAGGCGGCTGCTTGCAAAAAGCAAATCCGGGCGCTATGCGCCCGGATTTTCGAATTTTAGTAGAGAATAAATGTTTGGATCAAGCGGCGCTTTTCGCATATGGACCTTAGGTACTTTAGATTATGGAACCAAAGCCGCTGATTTTATTTGTAAGGGGGCGTGGATTGAGATTCACTGTATAGACTGTGTGAATGCTGGCCGGTTTTTTGGTTCCGTTTCCGATGGTAACGCCGCTGGTTGTCGCCGTATACGGCTCTACAAAAGCGGAACGACCGCTCGAGGTATCCGTGCCTATATAGGCGTGATAGCATATCCATGTATTACTGCTGGTATCGGTTACATAGGAGGCATGGCCGCAGCCGTTGATGCTCTCGGATTTTGCAAAAATGGGTGTGGAAAGCTTTTGCCAACTGCTTTTGCTCATCGGATCTCCGCCGAGGTATTTTAGTTGTCCGAGCTTGTATTCAGTCGTCCAATATCCGCTGCCCGAGTAGACGATATAGATCGAACCCCCGCTGCCATATACCGCTGTGCCGCCTTCGACTACTTTGGGATAAGAGGCGCCGGTGGTCGCGTTATAGGCCGCGCCGCCCATTTCCCAGGAATATTCCGGTGTACAGATTACGCTGTGCGTTCCGTGATGGTCCATGGATTGGAAAGACGTGCGATATTGATTGTTTGATAGAAATTGGAAGTCCCGCGCCCGACTTCTCCGACCCATAGGGTGTAAAGCTGGTTGTTTATGCGAATGATGGACTGGCCTGCCGCCCAGGTGCTGTTTGTAAGCGCGTAGGATTGCTTGGGCTGGTGACTTTGATCGGTACATTGATTTCGCCGGTCACAGGATGCCCCCAAGGGCCTTGCAGGTCGTCGGTCAAACACTTGATGACGTACATACGGTGATTGATATTTTCTCCGTCGTCACAGGCGATAAAGCAATACCAACCGGCATATTCCTCACCAAAATCTTCCGAACTGAAATAATGAATCTCAGGTGACCATAGATTTTTCGACCACATCTGCCCGTCGGCAGGCTCGTAAATTATTTTTTGAGCGGCGTATTTGAGGTCACCGATATTTGCTGCTTTGTATAGAGCGAGCCGCGTGCTGCCGGTGGCAATATAATAATAATTGCCTTCGTAGAAGAAAAGCCAGGGGTCGGCGCCGTTGGAACGAATCGGATTGGTAAAGGACATCGTTCCGGTTTCCTGCGCCTCAAGATTGATATTCTCCGCGACATGTAGTGTGCTGTTCATGCTGCCGCTGAGGCTCGCTGTTCCGCTGAGGTCGGTGATATGCGCATAGTTACCGCCATTGATGTAGACCGTATAGCTGCCCGTATAAGTTCCAAGCTTTGTGCTGGACGCAGCAAGCGTACCGTAGAATGTGCCGCCGTTCAGGGTAAGCGTGACGGCGGAACTCAGGGACAACTGGGTGCTTTCGGGCGTAAAGGCGAAGATGCCGGCATAAAACGTGCCGCCGTCGATCGTTGCGTTGATTGTGCCATTGTGTGCAGTTCCGCTGCCCAGCGTCACACGTTCGAAAAATTCTCCGCCGTTGATGGTCATATTCACAGCAAGCAACTTCGTGCTGCCTGTTGAATTGCCGCCACGCACTCTTTGCCATTTCCCGCTGTTAATCGTCAAGTTTGTAGCGGAAGGATTTATGTCTGATGTGCTGCCGCCCATAATGGACATATAGGTGTTGATGTCGGCTGCTTTTTTCACTTATGATATTGTCACCAAGGGTAAATTTATGCCCGCATCCGAAAAAAGCTGCCGTAATTTTTGGCGCATACCATGGTGATATCGTGAAATTCGGTTTCACCGCCGCAGTAAAAGTTGGCTTGCAACACAAGTTTTGCATCGTTTGTTTTTGCATAGTCAACGCCGTCATACATGGAGGTGATTGTTATTTTGTCTGCATTAGCTACATTGATGAATGCTTGGTTCAGCGTATATTCGCCGCAGATGACGATTACGCCGCCGTTTGGCAGCGCGGTATATGCTGCGCTGAGACTGCCGAGCGGCGAAGTCGCGGTACTGCCGTTGCCAGTTCCGCCATTTTTAAGGTATACGGCACTTTCGTCATAGATTGTGAAAATGGAAGCCGCTGCGCCAAGATCAGAGGGATTATAGAACGATCTGTTTAAGACGGCGGTGCCGTTTATGTTGCTGCCGCTGACCACATATTCACCGACGGATCCTCCATGAAGTTCAAGGCGCAGTGAATTTGTCACGTTTTTTAACTCCAGACGCTGTACACCGCCGCCCGCCATTTTCAGCGTAAAGTTTTCTATGGCACTTTCCGATGTTTTTAATGTGCTGACGGTGCCGCTGTGTATCTCAATTTCCGCGGATTTTGTACCGCCGATCAGCACGTCCGCCTGGGCGCCGTCTAAGATGATTTTTGCCTTTGTATTGCCGCCGTTTATCGTACCGTAATTTCCTGCATACAGCGTTGCGGAACCGGTTACATTGGCCTTGCCGGACATACTGGAAAGGTTTCTTACTGTGAGATGGTTTCCGGCAGTTTGGAAAGTAGAGTTATTGACAGTGAGCTTCAGATTTTCTATAGTCGTTGTGCCGCCGAGCGTATATGTGCCGTTGATGGAGAGAGCAGCACCCGTATCGCCCTGAATGAATATTTCTTCGCTATGCGCCGGTTCTGTGAAGTTATTTATTGTGATCGTTCCAATTACTACGATGCTTCCGCCAGCTTGAGAAGCTTTTTCAAAAGCAGCGGCAAAGGATGTGGGAGAGGACAGGGACGCACCGCTGCCCGTTGCATTTTCTTTCGCAAAAATTTTGATGAGATTTTCAACTGCATCAAAGTCCTCTCCAAACAGTTCGATTGCGCTGGGATCATAAAATGTAGTGTAAAAGAGAGTTTTCGGTTTATTTGCCGCTTGCGCCAATTGCTTAATATCATCGTTATAATAGGAGACGGAAACAGCCCGGATGTTTGCGCCGGAAAAGTAAACGTTCGCCTTGCCAATTACGTTATTGACTGAGAGTTCATGGATTGTGCCGCCTGTAAGCCGGACAGTTGCATCCCCGTTCAGCCGCCGGGAGACGTCGCCGCCGACAAACAACTGATAGATGGTGCCTCCGCTTACGGTGATGATCGCATTTTTTGAATATTGTTTTTCAACCGATGCCCCGTATACTTTTGAAATTGCGCCGCCGGAGATGTTGATGTTATGCGTGCCTGTAAACGTCATATTCGTTGCCCCTGTGGCCAATTGCCTGGTGCCTCCGATTACCGCGTAAAATGTACCGCTTTTTATGGTAATATATGAATTTTTTGTAACATCTACACCATTTGAAGGACTTTGATAACCGCCAACGACGTAAACACCGTTTCCCGTGTCGGTATTGCTTGTTATGACGCCCGTGCCAAAGGTGATATGGTTGTAATTTGCTACAAAGTTTAAAGTTTTTTTATATTCTATTTGGATTTGCTCGAAAGTGGTGTTGCCCTTCAATATGTAGCGAAGCGCGCTCCCAAAAACAAGCTTTGCGCCGCTTTGTCCATAATTGGTCGTGCCATCGCTTGTAGAGATCGTGATTGGCGCGGTGTGTTCCGGTTCGGTGACGGTAGAGGGAAATGAGTATGCATTCATAATAACGATGCGCCCGCCAGTGTTTTTGAGCACATTGACCGCGCGTGTAAATGTTTTTAGAGGAGCGCTCGGGCTGGTACCTGCCGCCGTATCATTTCCTGTGGAGGAATGGACGTAAACGATTGTTTCACTGGTGTCTGCTGCGGATAGATCGATACGAAGCGTAAAGCAGGTCAGCAATGTGCAGAGTGCGACAAGAATGCAAAGCGCGAAAGTCTTGCTCGAACAGAGTATAATTTTGTTTCTCATAGTCTACCTCTCTAAAAATATTTTGTTTTTCCACAAAAATTTTAGCAGATTGACGAAAATCTGGCAACGCAAACTTTTTTCATTTTTCAGGTAATATTTGTCTAGGTTCTATAAAAATCCAACAAAATCCCACAAAAAACACAAAAAAACAGCCTTGAAAAAAGTTAAAAAAAATGATATACTATAAAATTTAAGTCTGTATATGGATTTGGACGGCCTATTTTCGATATTTTCAGACAAATAACGCGTATAGTGTTCGTATTGAATGAAGATCAAAAAATGCCTGTTTCTTAAAAAAGAAACAGGCATTTTTATGAAAAAGACATCCTGGGCGCTGCCGTCATCTATTTTTAGTACCGGGCAGCATAGCGGGATACCTTTTTAGAATATTAGGGCCGAAAACGTATAGAGCATCTTTTTTTTTTTGAGGGAAGGGCGCTTTTGCGGTGTTTATTCCTTGATGCTCAGAGAAGTTCAGCCTTTGTCACGAGTGCTGGTCAGAGCAATACGTGTGAAAATGACACAGGCTTCGCTTCGCCGGATCTCGTCATTTGGACGGTAGTTGCCGGTATCGGCGTCGCCGCCGACAATGCCCGCGTTATAGAGCTTCTGTACAGCCGCGCTGCACGCCATATTGCTTGAAACATCAGGATTTGTACCGCTGCGGACCGCAACGTACTCCGTGTCTGGCAGGATATTGGCAAATACGATCGCCATATCTCCGCGGGAAATGTTGGTGTCGTAGTTAGTAAACTGATCTGCGGTGATGATACTGTTTTCTATGCAGTAATTGACATACGGATCATACCATTTTGCTGCGTTTGCGGTATCGATGGTTTTTTTATGATAGATACTGTGAATATTAGCCGCGGCGGTCAACGCTTGTGCGACAGTGAAGTTGGAATCCGGGCTGAATGCGGTTTCACTAGTACCGTTGGCAAGCCCAATGCCGTAAGCGTTCTTTACATAAGAATAGAACCAGTGAGATGTGGTCACGTCGGTAAATTGATCTGCATACGTACGGATAAATGGAAAGCTTTCGGAGACTTGGACGATAGAGTCAAAACTGCTGGTTTTATCGGCAAGCGGCCGCGGATTGAGATTTACCGTATAGACCGTATCGATAGCGGCGGGTTTTTTTGTTCCGCTGCCGATGACTACGCCGTTTTTATCTGCCGTGTAGGGCTCGACAAATGCATACCGGCCGCTGGACGTGTCGTATCCTATGTATGCATGATAACAAATCCATCCCTGACCGTCTGTGTCGGTCACATAAGAAGCATGGCCGCAGCCGTTAATATTCATGGATTTGGACAAAATTGGCGTCGGGAGTTTCTCCCAACTCTGGATGTCCAGCGGATCGCCGCCCAGATATTTGAGTTGGCCGAGCTTATATTCGGTCGTCCAGTAGCCGCTGCCGGAGTAGACCACGTAGATCGAGCCGTCGCTGCCGTAAACGGCCGTGCCGCCCTCAACGACTTTCGGGTAAGATGCGCCGGTGGAAGCGTTGTAGGCTGCGCCGCCCATTTCCCAGGAATATTCCGGCGTGCAGATCACGCCGTAGGTTCCGGTGATCGTCCACGGGTTGGACATCTGTGCGATGTTGATCGTCTGATAGAAATTCGAAGTGCCGCGGCCAGATTCTCCGACCCACATGGTATACAGCGCGCCGTCGATGCGGATGATCGTTTGACCTGCCGCCCACGTTTCGTCGGTCAGCGCGGGATAGTCTGGGCTTTCTACTTTGATCGGTACGTTAGCTTCTCCGGTGACCGGGTGTCCCCACGGTCCCATCAGGTCGTCCGTCAGGCACTTGATCACATACATGCGGTGATTGACATTGTTGCCGTCGTCGCAGGCAATGAAGCAGTACCATCCGGCATATTCCTCGCCGAAATCCTCAGGCCCGAAATAATGAATTTCGGGAGACCAGAGATTTTTAGACCACATTTTTCCTGTGTCGGGCTTGTAGATAACCGTTCCGGAAGCATATTGCAGATCGGCGATGTTCGCCGCTTTAAACAGCGTCAGTTGCGTGCTGCCGGTAGCGATGTAATAGTAGTTTCCTTCATAGAAGAACAGCCAGGGGTCAGCACCGTTGGACCGTATGGGATTGGTAAAGGAAAGTGTCCCGGTTTCGTTTGCTTCGAGATCGATATTCGAGGCAGGATACAGCGCGCTCGTCATGCCGCCGTTTAATTTGGACGTGCCGGTGAGGTCGGTGACATGCGCGAAGTCTCCGCCGTTTATGTAGACGCTGTAGCTGCCCGAATAGGTGCCGAGCGTTGTACTGGCTGCGGCGATCGTGCCGTAAAATGTGCCGCCGTTGACTGTCAGCACAACATTTGAATTCAGACTCAGTCTGTCGGTATCAAGTGTGGAGGCAAAGACGCCCGCGTAGAAGATGCCCCCGTTAATCGTAACGTTTATGTCGCCGATGTGCGAAGCAGCACCGCCAAGCGTAAGACGCTCAAAAAATTCTCCGCCGTTGACGGTCATATTGACGCCGAGTGTCCTGATGCTGCTTGCAGCGTTGCCGCCGCGCACTCTCTGCCATTTTCCGCTGTTGATCGTCAGATCGGTTTCAGAACGGATGACCGAGGACGCGCCGCCGCCCATTACGGACAGATAGGTATTGATGCCGGTATATCGTTCACTGACAATGTTATCGCCGAGCGTGAATGTATACCCATTTCCATAAAGCGCGCCGTAGTTCTTTGCGCAGACCAGCGTAATGTCGTGAAATTCAGTTTCGCCGCCGCAGTAGAAGTTTGCCTGAAACCGCAGCTTTGCTCCGTTGGTTTTCGCATAGTCCGTATCGCCGTATACGGAGGTAATCGTGATTTTCGAAGTATTTGTCACGTTGATAAAGGCTTCGCTGAGGGTATACTCGCCGCAGAGGACGATGACGCCGCCGTTGGGAAGCGCGGCATAAGCGTCCGCGAGACTGCCGAGCGGTACGGAGGGTGCGGTGCCGTTTCCGGTTCCGCCGCCTGCAAGGTAGACTATATTTTCATCGTTGAGGGAAAACAGTGCGGCCGCGGAACCAAGGTCGGAGAGACTGTACATAGATTCGTTCAGCTTCAGCGTTCCTTGTACGCTGATGCCACTGGCCGAATATGCGCCGACCGTGCCGCCGTATAAAACGAGTTCCAAATGTTCTGTGACGTTATTGATTTCCAGCTTCTGAATACTACCGCCGCTGATATTGAGGGAGAAGCGTTTGATGGTGCTTTCTGTCGTTTTCACGGTGTTGATAAGGCCGTTTATGATTTCGATATCAGCCGATGTGGTTCCGCCGGTGACGGTCTCCGCGACCGCGCCGTCCAGCGTGATGGATGCGTCTGCGGTTCCGCCGTTAATCGTTCCATAAATACCGGTGTAGAGTGCGGCGGAACCGGTCACATCCGCTTTCCCGGACATCGTTACAGTGTCCCGGATTGTGAGATGGCCGTGTTCGGCGTCAAACGAACAATTTTCGGCAGTAAGTGTTATATGATCAAAAACCGTTTTTCCTGCGAGCGAATATGTTCCGCTGATGTTGAGCGCGTCATCTTCGTCCAAACCTAAGATACGGATCTCGGCGCTGTGCGCGGGTTCTGCAAAATTGTTCAGATGGAGGCTGCCCGTCACGGCGATTTCGCCGCCGGTTGCGGCCAGTTTGACGAAAGCAGCGGAAAACGATGCGGGATTGGCTAAGGAATCGCCGCTGCCCGACGCGTTTTCTTTTACATAGATACGTGTATTGTTTACGATCGTGTCAAATTCGGCACCGAGCGTTTCAATATCTGCATTTTGATAGAAAAGCGCGTTGTAATAAAGCGTTTTCGGTTTGTTTGCTGTTTTTTCCAGATTGGCAACTTCGTCGTTGTAGCAGGAGACCGAGGCTTTGCTTACGGCTGCGCCGGTTAGATATACGTCTGCCGAACCGAGTACATTGTTTATGGATAATTCCTTGATCGTGCCGCCGGAGAGTGTAAAGACGGCGTTTCCATTCAGCCGGCGCGAAAGATCGCCGCCTGCGAACAACTGGTCGATCGTACCGCCGCTGACTGTGATTTGCGCATGGTTGGAGTACTGTCGTTCCACTGAGCCGCCGTATACTCTGGCAATCGTACCACCGGAGATGTCAATGTAATGCGTGCCTGTAAAGGTCATGTTCTGCGCGCCGGAGGCTAGTTGCCTGGTACCGCCTACGACAACATAAAACGAACCGCTTTGGATTGTAATGTGCGAATCTTTTGTTACGTCCACATCGTTTGCCGGGCTCTGATAGCCGCCGACGACATAAATGCCATTTCCTGAACTTGTATTGTTGGTTGTAACGCCCATGCCAAAGGTAATGTGGTTATAATTGGCTACAAAATTCAGGGTATTGGCAAAATCAATTTGGATATTTTCAAAGGTGGTGTCGCCGTTGAGCACATATCGGAGCGCGTTTCCAAAAGTCAGTTTTGCGCCGCTTAGCCCATAGTCGTTCAAGCCGTCAGTTGAAGTAATCGTAATCGGCGCGGTATGTACCGGCTCGGTGACGGTGGACGGAACCGCATATGCATTCATAATGACGATGCGCCCGCCAGTATCTTTCAGTACATTGATTGCGCGTGTCAAGGTTTTGAGCGGCATATCCGGGCTACTACCCGACGCTTCGTCGCTGCCTGTCTCGGCGTGAACATATAAAACGGTTTCATCGCTGCCGGCTGCGGATATGCCGATCTGCAGCGCGGAGAATGCCAGCGCTGCGCAGAGCGCGCCGAGCAGGTACAAGAAAAACATTTTTCCTAAATGAAGTTTAAACGTATTTTTCATTGGTTTACCTCAAGAAACATTGGTTTTGGAATAGATTGCGCAATGGGATATAACCTGTTTTTTATTTTGCGACGGAATCGAAGCGGTCGATTTTTTCGGCGAGAGGAGTAGGATTGACGTTGACCGTGTAGACTTTGGAGGGGCTTTCAGGATGCTTTGAGCCGCTGCCGATGACCACGCCGTCTTTATCTGCGGTGTAGGGCTCGACAAATGCATACCGGCCGCTGGATGTGTCTTTCCCGAGATATGCGTGATAACAGATCCACCCCTGACCGTCTGTGTCGGTCACATAAGAAGCATGGCCGCAGCCGTTGAGTTCGTCCGATTTTGAGAAAATTGGCGTCGGGAGTTTCTCCCAACTCTGGATGTCCAGCGGATCGCCGCCCAGATATTTGAGTTGGCCGAGCTTATATTCGGTCGTCCAGTAGCCGCTGCCGGAGTAGACCACGTAGATCGAGCCGTCGCTGCCGTAAACAGCCGTGCCGCCCTCAACGACTTTCGGGTAAGATGCGCCGGTGGAAGCGTTGTAGGCTGCGCCGCCCATTTCCCAGGAATATTCCGGCGTGCAGATCACGCCGTAGGTTCCGGTGATCGTCCACGGGTTGGACATCTGTGCGATGTTGATCGTCTGATAGAAATTCGAAGTGCCGCGGCCAGATTCTCCGACCCACATGGTATACAGCGCGCCGTCGATGCGGATGATCGTTTGACCTGCCGCCCACGTTTCGTCGGTCAGCGCGGGATAGTCTGGGCTTTCTACTTTGATCGGTACGTTAGCTTCTCCGGTGACCATCAGGTCGTCCGTCAGGCATTTGAGCACATACATGCGGTGATTGACATTGTTGCCGTCGTCGCAGGCAATGAAGCAGTACCATCCGGCATATTCCTCGCCGAAATCCTCAGGCCCGAAATAATGAATTTCGGGAGACCAGAGATTTTTAGACCACATTTTTCCTGTGTCGGGCTTGTAGATAACCGTTCCGGAAGCATATTGCAGATCGGCGATGTTCGCCGCTTTAAACAGCGTCAGTTGCGTGCTGCCGGTAGCGATGTAATAGTAGTTTCCTTCATAGAAGAACAGCCAGGGGTCAGCACCGTTGGACCGTATGGGATTGGTAAAGGAAAGTGTCCCGGTTTCGTTTGCTTCGAGATCGATATTCGAGGCAGGATACAGCGCGCTCGTCATGCCGCCGTTTAATTTGGACGTGCCGGTGAGGTCGGTGACATGCGCGAAGTCTCCGCCGTTTATGTAGACGCTGTAGCTGCCCGAATAGGTGCCGAGCGTTGTACTGGCTGCGGCGATCGTGCCGTAAAATGTGCCTCCGTTGACCGTCAGCACAACGTTTGAATTTAGTGAAAGATCGCTTGAGTCGAGCGTAGAGGCAAAAATGCCCTGGTAGAATGTGCCGCCGTTGATTTCGGCATGGATATCGCCGCCGTGCGAGGTGCCGCTGCCAAGCGTCAGGCGTTCGACAAATTCGCCGCCGTTGATTGTGAGATTGACTGTCATAGCCGAGGCGTCCATTGCGTTGCCGCCGCGCACTCTTTGCCATTTTCCGCTGTTAATCGTCAGGTCTGTGCCGGTGAGTCCCGGCGTTCCACCGCCCATAACAGACAGGTATGTAGTGACGCTGCTATGCATTTCACAGGTGATGTTGTCGCCGAGCGTGAGCTTGTGTCCGTTTGCGTACAAAACGCCGTAGCGCTTGGCGCAGACCAGCGTGATGTCGCGGAATTCTGTTTCGCCGGCACAGTAAAGATTGGTGTTGAATTGGAATTTCGCGCCGTTTGTTTTTGCGTAATCTATGCCGTCGTACACGGACGTGATCGTAATTTTGGATGTGTGGGTCGAATTGCCCAGTGTGCCGCTGAGGGTATATTCGCCGCATACGACAATCACGCCGCCGTTCGGGAGGGCTGCATAGGCGTCCGTGAGGTTGCCGAGCGGCATCGTGGGTCTCATTCCGTTGCCGGTGCCGCCGTTCATCAGGTAAACGACTTGTTCATCGTCTACTGTGAACAAGGAAGCCGCCGGGCCGAGGTCTGCCAGCTTATAAAAGGCTTCGTTCAGCTTTGCGGTACCCTGTACGTTTGTGCCGCTGACTGCGTATGCGCCGACTGTGCCGCCGTACAGGATAATCTCCAGTTCTTCGCTGACATTGTTGAATTCCAGTTTCTGAACGCTGCCTCCGCTTATATTCAGATGAAAGCGGCGAATTGTGCTTTCGGAGGTTTTCAGCGTACCGACCGCGCCGTCTATGATTTCGATATTGGCGGATGCCGTTCCGCCGGTCACCGTGTCCGCATCTGCGCCGTCTATGACAATGACCGCGTCGGCGCTCCCGCCGCTTACGGTGCCGAAGACGCCGCCGTACAGTGCGGCGGAACCGCTTATATTCGCTTTGCCGGACATGGTCACCGTATCCCGGACGGTCAATTTGCCGTTTTCCGCCTGGAAAGTGCAGTTGTCTGCGGCAAGCGTGATATTTTCAAGTGTTGTTTCGCCGCCGAGGGTATAAATGCCGTCGATACGGAGCGTGCTTTCCTTGTCTGCACCTGTAATTTGAATCCCGGCGCTGTGCGCGGATTCTGAAAATCCTTTTAGCTGGACTGTGCCGATGACCGAAATTTTGCCGCCCATTTTTGCCGCCGCAGAAAATGCGCCGGCAAAGGATATGGGATCGGAGCGGGAAGCACCGGTGCCAAGAGCGCCTTCTTTTGCGTAAATCTCTGTGATATTTATCGCTGTGTCAAAGCTAGCGCCGATTGCTTCGATCAGCGTCGGTTCGTAAAAGAGTGCGTTAAAGTGGAGTGCTTTGACTCGGTTTGCTTTCTGCGCAAGTTCTGCGACCTCAGCGTTTCCGTAGGAAATCGAAGCTTTTCCGACGGCTGCGCCGGTCAGATACACATCGGCCGAACCGATCACGTTGTTGACGTTCAGCTGATCGACCGAGCCGCCCGATAAGGTGACGGTGGCGTTTCCATTGAGCCGGCGTGTTGCGTCGCCGCCCGTAAACAACTGAGCGACATTTCCGCCGCTGACGGTGATATTTGCATGATTGGAGTACTGCTTTTCTAAGGAACCGCCGTATACTTTGGAAATTGTGCCGCCCGAGATGTCAATGTTATGCGTGCCGGTAAAGGTCATATTTTTCGCGCCGGAGGCGGCTTGCCTTGTGCCGCCGGCTACAGCGTAAAATGTGCCGCTTTGTATTGTGATATGAGAATCCTTGTTTATGTTTACGTCGTTGCCCGGACTTTGATAGCCGCCGACGATATACACGCCGTTCCCATTGGTCGTATTGTTTGTGACAATGCCTTCGCCGAACGTAATGTGGTTGTAATTGGCAACAAAATTCAGTGTTTGTGAAAAATCAATCTGAATGTTTTCAAAGGAAGTATCGCCGCCGAGTAGATAGCGGAGCGCGCTGCCAAACACCAGCTTTGCGCCGTCCTTGCCATAATCCGTTTCTCCGTCGCTTGTGGAAATGACAATCGGCGCGGCGTGCGCCGGCTCGGTCATCGTGGAAACGACGGAATATGCATCCATAATAACAATCCGGCCGCCGGTCTCTTTTAGTTTTTCAATGGCGTGCGGGATGGTTTTGAAAGGCGCGTCTGCACTGCCCGCGGCTTCGTCGCTGCCTGCGGCTGAATGTACGTAGACGGTTGCGCCGCTGAGTGGCGGCGAGAGCCCTTCTGTTTGCGATGCGTCGGATTTTTCATAATCGTTTGAAGTGATGCCGGTACCGTCCGTGCCGGACGTCGGGACGGACGCGTTTTCATTGCAGGCTGTGAGGAGAAATATCATGACAAACGCAAGCGTTAAAGTTAAAATTTTTTTCATTGTATACCTCGCTCTATTCGGATTCGATTTTTCACTTAAATTATAGCATATTGCCGGATTTTGGGCAACGCAAAATTTCAACTCGTTCGGCAAAAAAATTGCAGCATTGGGCGGATTCAAAAACTGGAATATTTTTCAAAAATAAAATTGCAAAATCCTTGTAATCATGAGAAGAACGTGTTAAAATGCTTGTCGTGAGTTCGAAATCCTCCTCACATAAAACAAAACTAGGAGATAGGAAAATGAAACAAAAAAGCAAATTTCTCTGTCAAGGGGCGGTAATTGCCGCGTTGTATGTCGTGCTTACTTGGCTTGCCGCATTGCTGGGTCTTTCCAGCGGCGCTGTGCAGGTGCGCTTTTCAGAGGCGCTCTGCATATTGCCTTATTTTACGCCTGCGGCAATCCCGGGCTTGTTTATCGGCTGTATTTTGGCCAATCTTTTGACTGGCGCCGTATTTTGGGATGTGATTTTCGGCAGTTTTGCAACGCTGCTCGGTGCATCCGTCGCTTATTTTGTCCGGCGCTTTAAGCGGCTGGTGCCTCTGCCGACTGTGCTTGCCAATATGCTGATCGTGCCTTTTGTGCTTCGGCTGGCTTATGGAGTGCCTGACGCATGGTGGTATTTGATGCTGACGGTCGGCGCCGGTGAGATCATCTCCGTATATGGGTTCGGTATGCTTTTGCTCTTTGCACTGGATAAACGCGGTCGGCGGATATTCGGATAAAGAGAGAATTTGAAGAACAACCATAAATATAACGAAAAAGGCAGTGCGGCAGAAAATTTTTTTCTGCCGCACTGTCGCTGTTGGCAAGCTATGATACCGCCTTTTCGTTAAAACAAGCCAGAAATTTTTCCGTTTGCATCTACGTCGATTTTTTCTGCCGCGGGAATGCGGGGGAGTCCCGGCATGGTCATAATGTCGCCGGTCAGGACTACAATGAAGCCCGCGCCCGCGGAAATTTTCACATTCTTTACGTTGACTATGAATTTTTTCGGGCGCGCCGGCAAGCGTGGGATCGTCCGAAAAGCTGTACTGCGTTTTGGCAATGCAGACGGGCAGATTCCCGTAGCCGAGCGCGGTGAGCAAGTCGATTTGCTTTTTTGCGGCTGGCGCGACCGAGATACCCGCGCCGCCGTATATGCGCCGTACGATCATCTCGATCTTCTCCTCGATTGGGCAATCCAGCGGATAGGAGAAGGCAAAATCGCCAGGCATTTCGCACAGACGGACGACTTCTTTTGCAAGTTCGGTACCGCCTGCGCCCCCCTTTGCCCATACGTCGGAGAGAACCGCGTTTACGCCGAGCGCGCGGCATTGATCCAGTACGAGTGCGGTTTCCGCGTCGGTGTCGGTAGGAAAGCGGTTGAGCGCGACTACCAGCGGCAGCCTATAAACGTTTTTGATGTTGGAAACGTGACGGAGCAAATTGGGAAGTCCTCGCTTAAGCGCCTCGAGATCTTCGCGCCCCAGTTCGCTTTTGGGCATGCCTCCGTGCATTTTCAGCGCCCGGATGGTCGCTACGATGACGACGGCGGCAGGAATGAGCCCTGCGAGGCGGCATTTGATATCCAAAAATTTTTCCGCGCCGAGATCGGCGCCGAATCCCGCTTCGGTCACAGTGTAGTCTCCAAGCTTTAGCGCCATGCGTGTCGCCGTGATCGAATTGCAGCCGTGCGCAATATTTGCAAAAGGACCTCCGTGGACGAATGCAGGCGTCCCCTCGAGCGTCTGTACAAGATTCGGCTTCAGCGCGTCGCGCAGCAGCGCGGTCATGGCGCCCTCCGCGTGCAGATCTCCGCAGCGCACTGGTTTGTCGTCCGCGGTATAGCCGATGATGATTTGTGCAAGCTTTTGTTTCAGATCGGAAATGGAAGCGGAAAGACAGAGCACCGCCATGATCTCGCTGGCGACCGTGATGTCAAATCCGTCCTCGCGCGGCACGCCGTTGACACGGCCGCCGAGACCGTCCACGATATTGCGGAGTTGCCGGTCGTTCATGTCTACGCAGCGCTTCCAGGTGATCTTGCGCGTGTCGATGCCGAGCGCGTTTCCCTGATGAATGTGATTGTCTATCATGGCAGCGAGCAGGTTGTTTGCGGCGCCGATGGCATGAAAATCTCCGGTGAAATGAAGATTAATGTCTTCCATTGGCACCACTTGGGCATAACCGCCGCCTGCCGCGCCGCCTTTAATGCCGAATACCGGGCCGAGCGAAGGCTCACGAAGTGCGACGGTTACACGCTTGCCGATTCTTTTCAATCCGTCCGCAAGACCGATGGTGGTCGTCGTTTTTCCCTCGCCGGCAGGCGTGGGCGTAATTGCGGTGACGAGAATCAGTTTCCCGTCCGTGCGTTCGGTTTCGTCCATCAGGGAGAGGTCGATCTTCGCCTTATACCGGCCGTACTGCTCGACGTATTTTTCCGAAATTCCCGCTTCGGCGGCGATTTCAGAAATCGGTTTCATTGAACAGTTCTGTGCGATTTCAATATCCGAAAGATACTTCATGGTGATCTCCTTCCATAAGAGCCGGTTAAGTATTAAAGTACTTTACAGCCGATTTGAACATTTTAATATCGTAGTCGCCGTACACGTTTTTATACAGGTCTTTCCCGATGCGTTCCGCATGTCCCATTTTCCCGAAGACGCGTCCGTCGGGCGAGGTAATGCCCTCGATTGCCGCTGCGGAGCCGTTGGGATTATAGCGGATATCCATAGTCGCGCTGCCGTTTGGATCGGCATACTGCGTTGCGATTTGCCCGTTTTCTGCAAGCTTTTCGATCATCGAGTCGCTGGCCAGGAAACGGCCTTCGCCGTGCGAAACCGGGACGAGATACACATCGCCTACGCGCGTTTCGCTGAGCCACGGTGACATGTTGGAGGCGATGCGCGTACGCACGATGCGCGATTGGTGGCGTCCAATGGTATTGTAGGTCAGGGTAGGACAATTTTCGTCCGTATCGACGATTCTCCCAAAAGGAACGAGTCCCAGCTTGATCAGCGCCTGAAATCCGTTGCAGATACCGCAGATCAGACCGTCCCGCTTTTCCAAAAGCGCTTCGACAGAAGCTTTGACCGCGCCGCTTCGGAAGAAAGCCGTGATGAATTTGCCGGAACCGTCGGGTTCATCACCGCCGGAAAAACCGCCGGGGATGAAAATCATCTGCGCGCCTGCTACCTTTTGAGCAAACGCTTCCACACTGCGGGCAACGCCGTCTGCCGTCAGGTTGTTGATGACAAAAATTTCTGCGTCCGCACCCGCTTCGCGCATTGCCCGCGCAGAGTCGAATTCGCAGTTTGTACCCGGAAATACGGGGATAATCACACGCGGTTTTGCGGTCTTCAGCGCAGGCGAACGATGTTGTGTGCCGGATTCAAACGTCAAATTCGGCGCGGCTTTGGATTTCTCTGAAACTTTGCACGGGAATACGCTTTCCAGTTTGTCCTCGTACATACCGAGAAGCCTGTTAAGCGGACACGCGGCGTCTCCATATTTGATCGAACCGTCGTTTGTGGTCGTGCCGAGCAATACGCCGACGTCGCTGTTGTCCGTGAGTTCCAGTACAAACGCGCCGTAGCGATATCCGAACAAAAGTTCGAGCGGGAGCGCGTCCTCAAATCGGAAGCCGAGCATGTTTCCAAAGCACATTTTTAAAATCGCTTCGGAAATTCCGCCGTAACCCGGCGTCCATGCCGCCGCGACTTTGCCCGCGCGCATCAGCGCCGTGACGCGGTTAAATAGATTCAGCAGCGATTTGGCGTCGGGCAGACCTTCGCCGCTGTATTCCGGCGCAAGGAGAACGACGCGGTGTTCCGCTTCCTTGAATTCCGGTGAAAGGATATGTTTCGTTTTTGAGGTTGTGACCGCAAAGGAAACCAGGGTAGGGGGGACGTCTAAATTTTCAAAAAGAACCGCTCATCGAGTCTTTTCCGCCGATCGCGCCGATCCCCAGTTCCATCTGCGCACGAAACGCACCGAGCAGCGCTGATACAGGTTTTCCCCAGCGCTTCGGATCGCGGCCGAGCCGTTCGAAATATTCCTGGAAAGTAAGGTACACGTCTTGGAAGGCCGCGCCGGTGGCAATCAGCTTCGCAACCGATTCCACAACGGCGAGATAAGCGCCGTGGAAAGGACTTTGTTCGGTGATAAACGGATTGTAACCGAAAGCCATCAGCGAGCAGTCGTCGGTATTTCCGGTTTCCAGTGAGATTTTCTGCACCATAGCCTGGATCGGCGTCAATTGATATTTTCCGCCGAATGGCATTAGAACCGTGCCGGCGCCGATCGTGGAGTCAAAGCGTTCGGAAAGGCCGCGCTTTGAACAGACGTTGAGATCTTCCGCCAAATTGCCAAGACCGGTGCAAAAATCCTCGGGTAAAGCTTTTTCAAATGCCTGTGGCGCGCAAAGAATCGCTTCCATGTGTTTTTCCGCACCGTTGGAATTAAGAAAATCGCGTGAAATATCTACGATCGTTTTTCCGTTCCAGCGCATGGTCAGGCGCGGTTCCGCTTTTACGGCGGCAATCACGGTCGCTTCCAGATTTTCGGCGGCTGCCAACTCGAAAAAGCGGTCGCGGCTTTCGGGCGCGATAACAACGGCCATGCGTTCCTGCGATTCGCTGATCGCAAGTTCGGTGCCGTCAAGGCCTTCATATTTTTTGGTCACTTTATTCAGGTCAATGTCCAAGCCGTCGGCCAGTTCTCCGACCGCAACCGAAACACCGCCCGCGCCGAAATCGTTGCAGCGCTTAATCATGCGGCAGACCTCGCCGCTGCGGAACAGGCGCTGCAGTTTGCGTTCTTCAGGCGCGTTGCCTTTTTGCACCTCGGCGCCGCAGCTTTCGAGCGAATGGAGATCGTGTGATTTTGAAGAGCCAGTCGCACCGCCGCAGCCATCGCGGCCGGTTCTGCCGCCGAGCAGCACGACGAGATCCCCGGGCGCTGGGCGCTCGCGGCGGACGTTTTTGGCTGGAGCCGCGGCGACAACAGCGCCGATTTCCATGCGTTTTGCCGCGTAGCCGTCGTGATAGATCTCGTCTACGATACCAGTTGCAAGCCCAATCTGGTTTCCGTAAGAGGAATAGCCCGCTGCCGCCGTTGTGACGATTTTCCTCTGCGGAAGTTTGCCGGGCAGCGTTTCTTCTACCGGGCGCAGCGGATTTGCCGCGCCGGTCACACGCATAGCGCCGTAAACGTAGGCCCGCCCGGACAGTGGATCGCGGATCGCGCCGCCGATACAGGTTGCCGCGCCGCCGAACGGTTCTATTTCGGTCGGATGGTTGTGCGTTTCGTTTTTGAAGAGAAGAAGCCACGGTTCTTCTTTTCCGTCTATTGTAACGGTCATTTTTACCGTACAGGCGTTGATCTCTTCGGATTCGTCCAGCTTGTCCAGCATGCCTGCGGCGCGCAGGTGACGAACGGCTATGGTTGCGATGTCCATCAGACAGACCGGCTTTTTGCGTCCAAGCTGCGCCCGCACGCGAAGATACTGCGTATAGGCGTCTTCTAAAAGCTTGTCTTCAAAAGTTACATTATCCAGCGTGGTCAGAAACGTCGTATGCCGGCAGTGATCTGACCAATAGGTGTCGATCATGCGCAGTTCGGTAATCGTCGGGTCGCGGTGCTCGCCGCGAAAATAGTCGCGACAGAACGCGAGGTCGTTTTCATCCATGGCAAGGCCGTATTTCTGAATACAGGGTGAAAGCGCCTTTTCTTCCATCTCGCAAAGAGCCGGTCAGTGTTTCAACGCCGGACGGAATCTCCCAGTCTGCGCGGAGCGTTTCAAAGGAGGCAAAGGAGGCCTCGCGCGCTTCCACCGGATTAATTACATATTTTTTGATGCGTGTAATTTCCAATTCAGACAGCGCGCCATAAAGCAAATAGAGCTTTGCCGTGCGTACAAGCGGACGATCTCCGCAGGAGATGATCTGAATGCATTGCGCCGCACTGTCCGCGCGCTGATCGAACTGCCCTGGGAGATACTCCACGGCGAAAGCGCGCGCGCCCGAAAGATCCGGATGATCATAGATCAGATCGAGCTGCGGCTCTGAGAAAACAGTGCGCTTTGCGTATTCGAACAGCGCCTCGTCAATGTTTTCCACATCGTAGCGGTTGAGGATGCGTACATCCTCCAGCGCCGTGACGCCGAGCAGTGTGCGTGCGTCGGCGCACAGTGCGGCCGCTTCATTGGCAAGTTCTTTCTTTTTTTCTACATATACTCTATAAACCATCAGTTAGTTCTCCTCTGCTGCCGCAAGCGCCCGAGCGCCGATGTCCCGGCGGTAATGCGCGTCTTTGAAATGAATGCGTTCGACATTCCGATACGCTGTGTCCAGCGCCTCGCGCAGTGTTTTTCCCGTCGCGCAGACGCCGAGTACCCGGCCGCCTGCCGTTTTCAGCCTGCCATTCTCAAGCTTTGCGCCCGCGACGTATACCGAATCCAAAAGCGCGTCGGGAATGTCGATGGTATAACCAGTCGAATAGCTTTTCGGATAGCCGCCCGAGGCCATGACAACGCAGGCGGCGCATTCGTCGGAAAATTCGACCATTTCAGACGTCAGCGTCCCGTTTGTGGTCGCCTGCATGATCGAAAGCAGATCGCTCTTTAAAAGCGGGAGTACGACTTGTGTTTCCGGGTCGCCGAAACGACAGTTGTATTCAATGACTTTCGGTCCGTCCGCAGTCAGCATCAGGCCAAAATATAAGCATCCGCGGAAAGCGCGGCCTTCTGCGCGCATCGCTTCAATCGTCGGTTGGAAAATCGTCTCCATACAGCGTGCGGCGATTTCCTTTGTATAGAAAGGGTTTGGCGCGATCGTTCCCATGCCGCCGGTATTCAGTCCGCAGTCCCCATCGAGCGCGCGCTTGTGGTCCATGGAGGAGACCATCGGCACGACGGTTTTGCCGTCGGTAAACGCGAGCACCGATACCTCCGGGCCGCGGAGAAACTCCTCGATTACAACGCGGCTGCCGCTTTCGCCAAAAACCTTGTCCTCCATCATCGAACGCACGGCTAAAATGGCCTCTTCTTTGGTTTCGGCGATTACAACGCCTTTGCCAAGCGCGAGGCCGTCGGCTTTGATTACGGTGGGCAGGGGCGCGTTTTCGAGATAGGCAAGCGCAGCAGCTGCTGTGTCGAATACCGCGTAGGCGGCGGTCGGAATCTGGTATTTTTTCATCAGGTTTTTTGCAAAAATTTTGCTTCCCTCAATAGCCGCGGCGGCGCGTGACGGGCCAAAGCAGGGAATGCCCGCCTGCGCAAGCGCGTCCACTGCGCCGAGCACCAGCGGGTCGTCCGGTGCGACGACCGCATAATCGATGGCATGTCCGCAGGCAAAACGGACGATGCCATCGATGTCTTTTGCGCCGACAGAAACACATTCGGCGTCGGCTGCGATGCCGCCGTTTCCGGGAAGCGCGTATATTTTGGTTACCGCTCGGTTTTCTTTTAGTTTTTTGATAATGGCGTGTTCGCGTCCTCCTCCGCCTACGACCAGTATGTTCATAAGCTTCCTCCGCTGTTTGTTAAATTTTCTCTTTCAGAATATTCGCGCAGACTCGTTCGGCTGCGCGGGGCAGGATTACCCATTCCGCCTGACGCATCACACGCTGCTGCAGGATTTCAGGCGTATCGCATTTGCGGATGGCGACCGCTTTTTGCATGATAATTTTTCCGCCGTCCGGCACCTCGTTGACAAAATGCACGGTTGCGCCGGTGATTTTCACGCCGTATGCGAGCGCCGCCTCATGGACTTTGAGACCATAATAGCCTTTTCCGCAGAAAGACGGAATCAGCGACGGGTGCACGTTGATGATTCGGTTTGGAAACGCGCTGGTGAATTTTTCGGACAGGATGCACATAAACCCGGCCAGAATAATAAGGTCGATTTTGTTTTCGCGAAGAAGTCTGGTCAGCCGGGCCTCGAAATCGTCCGTGCCGGCGCAGTCTCCTTTTGTGATAATTGAAATCTTAATTCCGGCGGCGCTGGCGCGCGTGAGCGCATAGGCGTCTGCTTTATTGGAGATGACCAGTTCGATCGTGCCGCTTTTCAAAATTCCGCTCCGCTGCGCGTCGATGAGCGCCTGCAAATTGGTGCCGCCGCCCGAGACCAGTACGGCGATTCTTGCTTTCAGCATATGGTGATTTTGTCCTCGCTTTCAATGATTTCGCCGATGGTATAGGCATCTTCTCCCTGCGCATGCAAAACGGAGAGCGCACGGTCTGCATCGGAGGCTGAAATGATGGCGCTCATGCCTACGCCCATATTGAAAGTGTTGAACATATCGCGCTCTGGAATGCCGCCGGCGCTTGCAATGAGATCAAAGATGGGCAGCACGCGGACAGCGCGCTTTTCGATTTTAGCACCGAGCCCGTTTGGAATGCTGCGCGGAATATTTTCATAAAAACCGCCGCCCGTGATATGGGAAACGCCGTGCACTTCGACTGAACTGGTCAGCGCCAGCATCGGTTTGACATAGATTTTTGTGGGAGTCAGCAGCGCTTCGCCGAGGGATTTTCCGCCAAGTTCGTCTATTTTTGCGCAGAGATCGCCACTTTCCACGCCAAAGACTTTTCGCACCAATGAAAAGCCGTTGGAATGCACGCCGCTTGAAGGAAGCGCGATGACCACATCACCCCGGCGCATACGTTTGTTGTCGATGATTTTGGATTTGTCTACCGCGCCGACTGCAAAACCGGCAAGGTCATATTCATCCTGCGGATAAAAGCCCGGCATTTCGGCAGTTTCGCCGCCGATCAGCGCTGCGCCTGACTGTACGCAGCCTTCTGCAACGCCTTTTACGATGTCTGCGATACGCTCGGGAATATTTTTTCCACAGGCGATATAGTCCAAAAAGAAGAGCGGTTTTGCTCCGCAGCAGATGATGTCGTTGACGCACATGGCGACGCAGTCAATGCCTACGGTGTCGTGCTTGTCCATCAGAAACGCAAGCTTCAGCTTTGTGCCTACGCCGTCCGTGCCGCTGACAAGTACAGGGCGTTCCATGCCGTGCACATCGAGTTCAAACAGACCGCCGAATCCGCCGACGTCCGAACATACGCCGCTCGTCATGGTGCGCGCGACGTGCTGCTTCATCAGTTCTACGGCGCGGTAGCCGGCGGTGATGTCCACGCCTGCGGCGGCGTAGCTTTCGGATTTTGAATTTTTCATAATGTCCTCCGCTGATTTATTCGCCTTTCCCGTTTTCGGAAATTTTACTTTCAAATCGGTTTTTATGCGCTTCGGACGGAACATCCGTCGGATATACGCCGTTGAAACAAGCGCAGCAATAACCTTTCCCATTGATTCCATAGGCAAGTTTCGTCACGCTGTCGACGCTGAGGTATCCCAGTGTGTCGACGTCGATAATTTTGGCCGTTTCTTCTACGGTATGGCGGCATGCGATCAGGTTTTCCCGCGAGTCGATATCGGTGCCGTAGTAGCAGGGATTCAAAAACGGCGGCGCGGATACCCGCATATGGATTTCCTTGGCGCCGGCTTCGCGCAGCAGGCGCACGATGCGCGCGCTGGTCGTGCCGCGGACGATAGAGTCGTCGATCAGAACAATGCGTTTGCCGCGCACCACATCCGGTATCGGATTGAGTTTGATCCGCACCTTGTCCTCGCGGCTTTTTTGACCCGGCGCGATAAACGTGCGCCCAATATACTTGTTTTTGATAAAGCCAATCTCATAGGGGATGCCCGATTGCTTGGAGTAGCCGACCGCGGCGTCAATGCCTGAGTCGGGCACGCCGATGACGACGTCGGCCTGCACGGGATGTTCCAGCGCGAGGAATGCGCCTGCGCGCATGCGCGCGGTGTGCACTGTGCAGCCGTCGATAACGGAGTCCGGACGCGCAAAGTAAATATATTCGAATACGCAGAACGTGGGATGCTTTTTGCCGCAGTGATCGCGGATGCTGCGGATTCCGTTTGCGTCAAACACCAGGATTTCGCCTGCTTCAAGATCGCGGACGAGTGTCGCGCCGACTGCGTCCAGCGCGCAGCTTTCCGAAGCGACGACATAGGCCCCGTCCGGCGTTTTGCCGTAGCACAGCGGGCGAAACCCGTTTTCGTCCCGGACGGCGATCAGTTTGGAGGGGGACATGATCACAAGCGAATACGCGCCGCCGAGTCTATTCATAGCGCGGTTGACCGCTTCCTCGATGGAGGGCGCTGTCAGACGCTCTTTGGTAATCATATAAGAAATGACTTCCGTGTCGCTTGTCGTGTGAAAAATGGAGCCTTCCATTTCCAGCGCGGCGCGCAGTTCGTAGGAATTGGTCAGATTGCCATTGTGCGCCAGTGCCATATGCCCTTTGATATGGTTTACAACGATCGGCTGCGCGTTGACGCGGTCGTTCGATCCGGTTGTGCCGTAGCGGACGTGTCCGACCGCCATCTTCCCCTCGCCAAGCGTTTCGAGCACTTCAGGTGTAAAAACATCGTTGACAAGCCCGGTATCTTTGTGCGTGCGGAAGATGCCGTCGTCGTTGACGACAATGCCGCAGCTTTCCTGACCGCGGTGCTGAAGGGCGAACAGCCCATAATAGACTGTGCGCGCCAAATCGGCGGTATTTGGAGAATAAACGCCGAATACGCCGCATTCTTCTCTTAAATTACTCATTCGCTCTTTCCTTAAAATTATCAATACGGATCAGCTAAAGATCCGTTTCATCATTTCGGCATAGGCATCTTCCACGCCGCCAAGATCCCGGCGGAACCGGTCTTTGTCCAGTTTTTCATGGGTCACGCTGTCCCAGAACCGGCAGGTGTCGGGGGAGATTTCGTCTGCCAGCACCAATTTGCCGTCCGTGGTTTTACCAAACTCCAGCTTAAAATCTACAAGATCGACGCCGAGTTCTTTAAAGTAACCTTTCAAAACGTCATTCACTCGGAAAGCCATGGTTTTGATTTGATTGATTTCATTTTGTCGCGAGTTTCAGCGCCAACGCGTGGTATTCGTTGATCAGCGGGTCGCCAAGCTCGTCGTTTTTGTAGGAGAATTCAATGGTGGGCGCTTCAAAAACGATGCCCTCATCTACGCCGTATTTTTTAGAAAAAGAACCCGCTGAGATGTTGCGGATAATGACTTCGAGCGGCACGATCGAAACTTTTTTGACCAGCGTCTCGCGGTCGGAAAGTTCTTTTACGAAGTGCGTCGGTACGCCTTCTTTCCAAAAGCTGCATTAAATGATTGGTAACTTTGTTGTTGATTACGCCTTTGCCGCGGATCGTCCCTTTTTTTAGGCCGTTAAAAGCGGTCGCGTCGTCTTTGTAATCTACGATCACAAGGTTTTCATCATCCGTGGCATAGACTTTTTTCGCTTTACCTTCGTAAAGCTGCGCTGTTTTTTCCATGGTGTTTTCCTCCAAAATTTATCAATAGATTCAGTGATTGTATTTTTCTTCGACCGCGGCGTTTTTGGCAAGGACTTTTTGCCTGTCCGCCGCGCGTTTTTCCGCCAGCCGTGCAGCGAGATTTTCGTCGGTCACGGCGAGAATCTCAATTGAAAGCAAAGCGGCGTTTACGGCCCCGTCGATCGCAACCGTGGCTACAGGAATGCCGCTGGGCATCTGCACGGTGGAAAGCAGGGCGTCAACGCCGTCGAGCGTATTAGATTTGATCGGGATCCCGATTACGGGCAGCGTTGTGTTTGCCGCGACGGCGCCTGCGAGATGCGCGGCCATACCGGCGGCCGCAATGATAACGCCAAAGCCGTTCTCACGTGCGGTTTTCGTAAAGCTTTTTGCCTCCTCGGGCGTTCTGTGCGCGGAAAAAATATGCACCTCGCAGGGCACATCGAATGCACGTAGTGTGGAAATCGCCTTTTCCGCAATGGGCAGATCGCTGTCGCTGCCCATGACCACTGCAACCTTTTTCATAACTTTTCCTCCATAATAACACAATTTATGAATAAAATGCGCAGACGGATGCAAATAAAAAATGGCACAACTTACCTGTAGAGATGTAAGCGTGCCCAGACGGCCGGCATATCATTTTCTGTTCCCTTGTGGTGCTCCACAAATCCGTCGGTTGCAGAAAACCTTGTAAATAATGCATGCCATGCGGCGCGGGCGGCGTTGTGCTCGGCGTGAGATCATGGACATGCCGCCGGAAAAAGCGGGAAACGGGCAGTTCCGCTATAGTTGGCCATTGCGCTTCGGTGCCGGAAATGCCGTTTCGTTCATTCTTTTTTGTACTTATTATATCATGTTCAAAATTTTGTGTCAAGGATTCTGCGCCGCATGAAAAGGTAAAAAAAAAGTCGTTTCATTCGCTTTTTCTCGTGCACTTTGTCATGCGGAATTTTAACGCGCCGCTTTTGCTTGCCTGCGCATTCGCTATTGCCGGCTTTTTTCGTATTTGGGTAGATTTTTAAAAAATTATGTGCTAAATTAAAATATGCGCAGAAAAAATCAATCTGTCGAACAAACTTTGGTTTTTCAACAGACACAGAAAGAATAGGGATATATGGAAGCAAAAAAATATTGGAAGCACTTTCCGTCGCCGGACGGCTGAAAGACGCGGAAAGGCATTGCTATACTTCGGGCGGACGCAGGGAAAGCGTTGCGGAACACGCCTGGCGCCTGGCGCTGATGGCTTATTTTGTATGTGATGAATTTCCGGCGGCCGACCTTGAAAAAATACTGAAAATGTGCCTCATTCACGATTTGGGCGAAGCGTTTACGGGAGATATTCCCGCTTTTGAAAAGACGCAGGCGGACGAGACACGCGAAGCCGAACTGCTGCATGCGTGGGTGACCGCCTTACCGGAACCGTTTTCTTTGGAGATGACTTCGCTGTATAGGGAAATGGAAGCAAGGGAAACGCTCGAGGCGAAAATTTACAAGGCGCTGGACAGTTTGGAAGCGCTAATACAGCATAACGAATCCGATTTGAAAACATGGCTGCCGTTAGAGTATGATTTGCAGATGACCTATGGGGATGACAAAGTTGAATTTTCGGCATATTTAAAGCGCCTGCGGGAAGAAGCAAGAAAAGACAGCCAAAAGAAAATCGCCCAAATAGGCATATAAAATCAGTCGGTTGAAGCGGTACTTACAGCACGATAAATGTTGCATATGGAGCGAACCTGCGCCGCTTTTGCGGCTTTGCGAAAAGCTTTCTTTTGGAAAAAATTGGGCGGGGAGATTTTATTTGTCCCGTCTGCCGCTAAGATATAGATTCCGCTCTCCGGTCAGTTGACTGCAAAGTGCCGCAAAGCGCGTGCGCGCGGAGGCGGATTCGGGCGCATTTGGATCGAATCCGACCTTTTTTACAGCGCGGAGCAAAATGTTTTTCGGCGTATCGTCTGGATCGGTGAATTCGATTGCCTCTGCCGTATAGCCGCCGGCTTCAAGCCGCAGCAGGCGGAGCGCGTCGGTGAGCGCGTCGCACAGCTTCTTTTTTAGAATTGGATACCGGGTGATGAACGAAAATTCGTCTGTGGTCAGGTTGGCGAGAAGTTCGTGCTGGCAGCAGGGCGTGGATAAGATCACGGAAGCGCCGAGTTCCATGGCTTTGGTAAGCACAATATCGGTTGCAATATCGCAGGCATGTAGGGATAATACCAGATCTACAGGCGTCTCGTAGTGAAAGCGGTCGATATCTGCGGCAAAAAACTGCAGGCCGTCAAAGCCGAGTTTTTCCGCGGTCTCCGAGCAGAAGCCGATCACGTCCTCTTTGCGGTCGATACCGGTCATTTTCACCGTGCGGCCCATGACGGTATGCAGATAGTGGTATGCCGCAAAGCTAAGATAGCTTTTCCCGCAACAGAGATCGAGCACATGAAGTTCTCCTGTCTGCGGCAGCGCTTTATAGATATCTGCGATCTGTTCCACAAAACGATGGATCTGACGGAATTTTGCGTGCTTCTTGTCATAAATTCTCCCGGATGCGTCGGAAATGCCGAGCGCACGCAGAAACGGCTCGTCTCCGCGCAGCAGATACTGCTTTTCCCGGTTATGCGCCAAGGGCTGCGCTTGGGCTTCGTAAGCGCTGACGGCGGCGAGAAATTTTCTTTCGCCAAGGATCGTCTCGCTGCCGCTTTTGGAGCGCTTGTATTCGGCCGCGGCGCCCTCTCCGATCAAGTTAATCTGCGAAAAAGCGGAGGCGGCTTCAGCGATTTTTTCCCGCGCGTCTGCGGGAAAATTTTTATGCATGGCTTTCCCGTTTCGCATTTGGTATTCAAGCTGCAAAAAGAGGCGGCCGTCTTTTGCAAAAAGCCGGCCGGCAGCGCGCAGCACATTCGGGTCCGCGCATTTGGAGAACACGGCTTTTTTTAAAAAGCCGTGTTCTCCTGCGAGTATGAGCAGCGCGCACAGATTCAAAAGCGTATCGGTGGGCATTATTTTTTGTCTCCGTGATTTTGATTTCTCTTCTTTTTAGAAAAAGAGATTTTGTTTTCAGTATGATTGAGCAGGCGCTTGATGTTGTCCCGGTGCATGAAGATAACCAGCGCCGCCACCATAAAGCTGATCAGAACCGGAAAGCCGTGATATCCCCAGGAAGCGAGCTTATAGGTGAGGATCGGATACAGCATCATGCAGATGACGGATCCGAGCGAGACGTATTTTGTACCGGCGACCAAAATCACAAATAGGACGAGCAGGATGAGAAAACAGAGCGGATCAAGGGTCAGGATCATCGCTGCGGTGGTTGCGACGCCTTTGCCGCCTTTGAATTTGAAGAATATCGGAAAAATATGGCCCATGATGCAGAACAAACCGGCAATATAGCCGCCGTTTATTCCGTAAACGAATGCGCCGAAAAACACCGAGGCGGTCGCTTTGAGCATGTCGCAGAGCAGCGTTGCCCCGGCTGCGACTTTCCCCGTATGTGCGCAGCATATTGGTCATGCCGGCGTTTCCGCTGCCGTGCTTTCTGATATCGTCTCGGTAAAAGCATTTGGAGATGACCAAGGCAAAATTGACGCTGCCCAGCAGATAGGGAAGTGCGATGCAGAGCAGCGCGCAAAGCGCCGTCACGGCGGTTTTGACGCCGTCGCTTTCTGTTGAACTGATTAGAATTTGATAGAGAGTCGGATTGAACATAACAGCCTCATTTTTTGAAAAGTTTATGCAGGCGGGCACGCATTTCTTTTTTAACCTGTGCGGTTTTTTCGGTGAGAATTTCCACGGCGATTACCTGACCGCAGGCGGTCAACACCGCTCGGACAATGTCGCCTTCACACAGGGTTTCCGGCGTTTTGGGGAAGCGGTATTCCTGCCCCGTATCCGAATAGGCGACGGCGATGCCGCTTTCAATACGGTCTATTCTCAGTTCTTTGTCTGCTTCACACATGATACGCTCCGAATTTTGCATCTGCGTCGGCAAGGCCGCCGGCGCAGCGGAATTCTGCGGCTATTATAGCACAAAGTTTTGCAAAAGAAAAGAGAAGAGAAAAATTTTATATGAATTGACTTTTGCTGCAAAAATTGGTACAATAATACGTTAGTGAATACAAAGTTGCGGAGGCGCTGCGCTTTATGGAAGCGATCAGAAAAGAAATCGAGACTCTGCGAAAGCAGATCGAGCACTATTCCCGCATGTATTATGTTTATGATACGTCCGAAATTTCGGATTTTGAATATGACGCGCTGTTTCGAAAGCTACAAGAATTGGAAGCGGCATATCCGCAGTTTGACGATGCTAATTCTCCGACGAGGCGCGTCGGCGGACAGGTGCTCGACAAATTTGTCAAAGTAACGCATCGGGTTCAGATGGGCAGTCTTGCGGATGTTTTTTCTTTTGAGGAGCTTGATGAGTTTCTTGCGCGCGTGGAAGTGTCCGCGCCGGATGCGCTGTATTCCGTAGAGCCGAAGATCGACGGTCTTTCGGTCGCTCTGACATATGAAAACGGCGCGTTTTCTTTTGGCGCGACGCGGGGAAACGGTTTTGTCGGCGAGGACGTTTCTGGCAATCTTCGTACGATCCAATCGATTCCGCTGCGGCTTTCCGAACCGCTGAGTTTCTGTGTGCGCGGCGAAGTGTACATGCCGCGGGAACGCTTTTATGCGCAGAACGAGGCTCGTCTTCGCGCAGGGCAGCCTCCTTTTGCCAATCCGCGCAACGCCGCGGCCGGTTCGCTTCGGCAGCTGGATTCCAAAATTGCGGCGGAGCGCGGACTGGATATTTTCATATTTAATTTGCAGTGGGGCGATCTGTATTTGGACCGAGAAAATCCGGACAGCCATTTTGAAATGCTCGACCGGCTTGAACAACTCGGTTTTCCGGTTTTGCCGCACCGCATACGGACGCGCGGCTATGATGCGGTCCGGGCGCAGATCGAGGTGCTTGGCGCGCTTCGAGACGCGCTTGCGTTCGATATCGACGGCGCCGTGGTGAAAATTGATTCCATAAATACGCGCGCCCTCGTGGGCGAAGGGGCAGTTACGCCGAAATGGGCGGTCGCATACAAATATCCGCCTGAACAAAAACAGACGAAATTGCTGGATATTACGGTGCAGGTCGGCCGGACGGGCGTTCTCACGCCGAACGCGGTTCTCGAACCCGTTCGCCTCGCCGGTTCCACCGTTTCCCGTGCGACACTGCATAATTTGGACATTATCCGGGAGCGGGATATCCGCATCGGAGACACGGTCGTTGTGCAGAAAGCGGGGGACATCATTCCCGAAATTGTTTCGAGTATTCCGGAAAAGCGCACAGGAAAGGAGAAGCCGTTTGAAATGCCGCGCTTTTGTCCGGCGTGCGGCAGCGCGGTGACGCGGGATGTGGATATGGCCGCGGTTCGCTGTCCGAACGAATTGTGCCCGGCCAAGCGCGCACGCGCCATTTTGCATTTTGCTTCCAAGGGCGCGATGAACATCGACGGACTGGGGCCACAGATTATCGATCTGCTGCTGAAAAACGGACGGATACACGACGCCTCCGATCTCTATTCTCTTCGCGTGGAGGATTTGGAAGATTTGGAGCGCATGGGCGAAAAGTCCGCGCAAAATCTTGTCGAGGCGATCGACCGCTCAAAGCGCGCGGGCTTAGAGCGCTTGATTTTTGCTCTTGGCATTCGGCAGGTCGGCGAGGTGGCCGCCGCCGCAATCGCAGGAAAATACAAAACCCTCGACAATTGCTTTGCAGCAACCGTCGAGGAGCTTTGTGAAATTGAAGATATTGGGGAGATCACCGCAAAGAGCGTGGTGGAATACTTTGCGAGGCCGCAGAGCCGCGTCTTTGCCGATGAACTGAAAGCGGCCGGCGTGCTGACTGAGCGCGTTTTTTCTCCGCGCGGCGAAAAACTTGCCGGGATGACGTTTGTGCTGACCGGCACGCTGCCGACGATGAAGCGCGAGGAAGCCGCGGCGCTGATCGCCCAAAACGGCGGCAAGGTCAGCACAAGCGTATCCAAAAAAACTTCTTATGTGGTCGCCGGAACGGAAGCCGGATCGAAGCTGGAAAAAGCGAACGCGCTCGGCATTCCGGTACTCGACGAGCAAGGACTTCTTGCGCTGTTAAGCTAAATTGAGATAGCGCAGGATCCCATTGTAGATGCCTCTGGCAAACAACTGCGGATTTTCGTTCATGAGGGCAGCGTCGCCCGGGTTTGTGATAAAGCCCATTTCTACGAGTACGGCCGGCATCGCGGTGCGCCGCAGTACGTACAGGCTTGGTCTTGCGAATACGCCGCGGTTGCGCAGGCCGGTCGCGTCGGATAAACTTTGCACGATATCTGTCGCCAGTTCTCCTGCTGAGGAGTCCAGCGCGTAAACATAGGCTTCTGTACCGGAGGCGCTCGGCGCGCTCGATGCGTTTGTGTGCAGGCTGATGAAATAGTTCGCGCCCCAGGAATTGGCGTCTTGGACGCGCGCGGAAAGGCTGGTGGCGTTGCTGGTTCCAAGCGTGGTTTCGGGCGTTGGGCGGGAGAGACGCGCTTCAAGATTTGGATTTGCGTTGATCAGCGCAGCGAGTTCTACGCCGATCTTGTATGTAAGATCCTGTTCACGCAGACCGTTCCCTTCGGCGCCGGCGTTGGGATTTTGGGGATTGTGCCCCTGATCGATATAGATTTTTATAGCCATAAAAACACCTCTTTATAAAATATAGCTTCGTAAGCAGTATATGCGAAAGGCCGGTAAACGGGACGGTATGAAAGAAATACAGAGAATACTTTAGCTATGTCCGCCGTGCGGCGGAGGATTATGATATGATTCATGCGGGCGACCGGATCTGCGTCGGAGTATCTGCGGGAAAGGATTCGCTGACGCTGCTTGCCGCGCTCACCGAACTGCGCCGGTTTTATCCGGCGGACTATACGCTGTGCGCGGTTACGGTGGATCTGGGCTTTGCGGGTGCGGATTATTCGGGAATCGAAGCGTTTTGCCATGCCTTGGATGTGCCGTACAAAGTCGTGCCTACCGAGATCGGAAAAGTGGTATTTGATATTCGGAAAGAAACCAATCCCTGCTCGCTTTGCGCGAAGATGCGGCGCGGCGCGCTGCACGGCGCTGCGCGTGAGCTTGGCTGCACGCGCGTTGCGCTCGGCCATCATTTCGACGATGCGGTTGAAACTTTTATGCTCAATCTGTTTTACGAAGGAAGGATCGGCTGCTTTTCTCCGGTTACATATTTATCGAACACGCAGCTTTATCTGATTCGCCCGATGATCTATGTGCCGGAAAAAACGATCCGCTATTTTGCGGGGAAAGCGGCGCTTCCTGTAACGAAGAGTTTATGTCCGGCCAACGGCAATACGGAGCGTGAAACGATGAAAAATCTCCTGCGCTGCTTGGAGCGGGAGAACAAAGGGCTGCGGCACCGCATTTTCGGTGCGATGCAGCGCGGCCATGTAGATGGCTTTACGGAGACGGGCCGACTTCCGGCCGAAGATTGAAGCGGGTATTTTTAGGAGAAGCATATGAAGATTGCAGTCATAGGAAGCGGCAGATGGGGGACGTTTATCGCGTGGTATCTGGATAATATCGGCCATGAAGTGACGCTTTACGGAAAGGCGGATTCTCTGCATATGGCGCAGCTGCTCGCCAAACGCACAAACGGACTTGTTGCGCTGGGCGATCGTATCCGGCTTGTAACCGATCTGTCCTGCCTTTGCGATGCAGAATTGATCGGGATTTCCATTGGCTCTCAGGGGCTTCGGGCGCTTTGCGGGGAACTTCGGAGAGCGGGACTTGACACAAAACCGCTCATTCTCTGTATGAAGGGGATTGAGATAGAAACCGGCATGCGGCTCAGCGAGGTCGTTGCTTCAGAACTTCCAAAAGCGCCGGCGGCGGTTTGGCTCGGACCTGGACATGTGCAGGAATTTGTGCGGGGTATACCGAACTGCATGGTGATCGATTCTCTGGACGAAGCGTTTAAGCAAAGGCTTGTCGAAGCATTTTCCAGCCGTCTGATCCGCTTTTATTATGGCGGCGATCTGATCGGCAACGAGATCGGCGCGGCGGCAAAAAATGTAATCGGCATTGCAGCCGGTATGCTGGACGGGCTGGGGCTTTCGTCGCTGAAAGGCGCACTGATGTCGCGCGGCGCACGAGAAGTGGCGCGCCTCATCTGCGCTATGGGTGGGAATGAGCTTTCGGCTTACGGATTGTGCCACCTCGGCGATTATGAAGCGACGGTGTTTTCTCCTTACAGCCATAACCGGCAATTTGGGGAGTCTTTTGTCCGGGGTGAGGCGTACAGCGATCTCGCCGAGGGATATTATACAGTCCGTGCCATGATAAAACTCGGCCAGGAATACGGCGTGGATCTGCCGATCTGCGAGGCGGTGTACGCTGTGCTGTATACGCATGCAAAGCCGCAGCGGGCGCTGGAAGCGCTCTTTCAGCGCAGCTTGAAAGGGGAATTTTTATAATGTCTCTTTTTTCACGGTTTTCAAAAAAGAACACCGAATCTCTCGCGTATAAACAGCGTATGGCGGCGTTGATTTCCGATAAGCGGATCCGGTATGTGGGAGAAAAGATCGACGGCGTGGAAGAAATCATCGGCAAGGGCGGAAGCGTCTCGATTCGGGCGGATGAGCTTTTGGTGTTTGCGTCTTCGGACGTCCTTCTGCGCGCAAAAATCGCGCAGGCGCAGATCGCCGAACTTTTGTCCAAGGACGGCGCGGTCATAACCGCGCCTGATTTGGAGCGGAACGGGCAGATGCGCACAATTGTGATTTATTATGTATATTATCGTTAGGAGCTTGCATGAACGGGAAGTATGAAAAAATAAAGGACGCTGTGTTTTCGGTTTTGGGCAAGAAGAGAGCGTTTGTGAGCGCTGTGATCCTGGCCGGCGGCAGCGGTGCGCGGATGGGGCCGGGCGAGCCGAAACAGATGCGGCTGCTTTGCGGAAAGCCGCTGATTGCGCATACGCTTCTTGCGTTTGAGCGGTGTGAATATGTCGATGAGATTGTTCTTGTCGCGCGCGGCGGCGAGACCGGCCGCTATGCGGAAATGTGCGCCCAGTATGGCATTTCCAAGCTGGCAAGGACGGTGGCGGGCGGTAAAACGCGTCAACAGTCGGCAAAACTCGGCTTTGATGCGATCAGCGATGCGGCAGACTATGTCGCGCTGCATGACGGTGCTCGGGCTCTCGTTACACCGGAAGAGATCAAAACGGTTGTGCTGACTGCGTTTGCGCACGGCGCTGCAATTGCGGCCTGCCGCGCGACCGATACCGTAAAGTATGCCGAAAGCGTATTTATAGATCAGACGCTCGAGCGCGAAAAGATTTGGCTGGCGCAGACGCCGCAGGTTTTTCGGGATGAGATCTACCGTGCGGCGGTCTATACGGCTTTGACGGAAAATTTTGAAGCGACCGATGATTCCGCACTGGTGGAACGCATCGGAATTCCAGTGCGCATCGCCGAATGCACAGGCATAAATTTCAAAATTACGTATCCAGAGGATTTGCAGCGGGCGGAATCCATCCTTATGGAGAGGGAGGCGGGGTATGCGGATCGGACAGGGCTATGATGTGCATCGGCTGGTTCCGGAGCGCCGCCTGATTCTCGGCGGCGTTGAGATTCCATATCGCCTTGGGCTGCTCGGGCATTCGGATGCGGATGTACTGCTGCATGCGGTTATGGATGCGCTGCTCGGCGCAGCGGCGCTTGGCGACATCGGACGGCATTTTCCGGATACAGACGCTCGGTATTTGGGCGCTGACAGTCTGGTTTTGCTTGGCCATGTCCGCACGATGCTTGCCGAGCGCGGATACGGCGTTGTGAATGTCGATGCAACCATTCTCGCACAGCAGCCGAAACTTGCAGGGTATACCGGTAAAATGCGGGAAAATATTGCCGCTGTGCTCGGGATTGATTTGGATAGGGTAAACGTAAAAGCGACGACCGAAGAGGGCCTTGGGTTTACGGGCAGGGGCGAGGGAATTGCCGCGGAGGCTGTTTGCCTGATTGACTAATCGGGTTGCCCGTGCGGACAACCCGTATACAGTCGTTTTCCCCCACAGATTTTTGCGCGGCACATCTGTTGTTTTTACAGTCCTTTCTGTGAGGGGCGCGTTGATTTTGCGCTATTAACATAATATGGCGGGCGTTGCTTTGTGCCACCGTCAAAAGGAGATTCGGATGATGAAAATTTCACCGTCGGTACTGTCTGCCGATCTTGCCAATTTGTATGCGGAATGTGTGGAAATTGCGCGCGCAGGTGCGGATATGATCCATCTTGACGTCATGGATGGCGCTTTCGTGCCCAATCTGACGTTTGGCGCGCCGGTGATCCGCTGTGCGCGGCCTGCCGTGCGTATTCCGTTTGACGTGCATCTGATGATCGAGGAACCGGTTCGGTACATTGAGGATTTTGCTGATGCGGGCGCGAACTTTATTACCGTACATATCGAAGCTTGTCAGAATGTTGATGCAACACTTGAAACAATTCGGGCGCGGGGGCTGCGCGCGGGGCTTGCGGTAAAGCCGGGCACGCCGGTCGAGTCGCTGTATCCGTATTTGGACCGGCTTGCGCTTGCCTTGATTATGACTGTAGAGCCTGGGTTCGGCGGGCAGGGGCTTCTGTCTGAAACGCTGCCGAAGATCGAAACACTCCGCCGCGAGATAGACCGCCGGGGGCTGTCCGTCGAGATTGAGGTGGACGGGGGCATTCACGAAAAAAATATCGGAAATGTTGCCGCGCGCGGTGCGCAGATTTTTGTTGCGGGCTCCGCTGTGTTCGGCAAAGCCGACCGCGGCGCGGCGATCGCGGCGCTGCGCCGCGCCGCGGAAGCGATCGAGAAATAGGCGGAAGACGGAAGGTCGGTATGGATAAAATTCTTTATACGCAGCGGTTGATTCTTAGGCCGCTGTGCGTAGGGGATCTGGTTTCGGCTTATGCTTATTCGGGTGATCCTGAAAATACGCGGTATATGCTGTGGTTTGATAAAACGCCGGCGGATACCGAACGCTTTTTGCGCGGGGCGGAAACGGAATGGAGAAAGGAAAAACCGAAATTTTTTGAGTTTGCCGTGGTATGGCAGGGGGTCCACATCGGAGCAATTTCGCTGTATTTGGAGACGGCTCGCCTTTCCGGAGAACTTGGGTGGATTCTGCATCGGGATTACCATGGCAAGGGGTTTGCGACCGAGGCGGCTCTTGCGATGCGCGCGTTCGCTTTTGACGAGATGAGGCTCGATAAACTGACGGCGCACTGTGACGCGCGCAACAGACCTTCCCGGTGCGTTATGGAAAAGCTTGGCATGGTTTTGGTCTATGCGGACGGCGCTCGGCGGGATCGAAGGACAAGAGGAGACGGTGCGTGAATGCTTGTATACTTTGGAGTGCGGGGCGAAAAAGCAGTGAAGCGTTTACCGCGCATATTTAAACTTTTCGGCAGCGTTTTCTGATATATCATAAAATTGTGTCAGGGAACGGCGCCCTGTGCAAAATCGTTTCAGCAAGTTTCGGTCTAAATATAAAAGTAAAAAACAGACCGCTTCTTAACGGTCTGTTTCGTTTCATTTGGTTTATTGCAGTTTCAGCCAAGCTGATTGAGCCGGATTGTAAACTGGCTCTTTTTGTGTGCGGCCGCATTTTTGTGAATAATATTGCGGTTGGCTGCCTGATCGATTTTCTTAACGGCCGCTTTGTAAGCCTCGGTAGCCGCGGTTTTGTCGCCTGCCTCAAGCGCTGCGTTGTATTTTTTTACAAGCGTGCGCATCTGCGTCTTGAAGATCTGGTTTTGAAGCGTTTTTGCCTCAATTACCTTGACGCGCTTTTTTGCGGATTTAATGTTCGGCAAGAAGTCCACCTCCTTCAAAAAATCAGAAATATGAACACCAAGCCGGTGCCTGAGAGGGTGCACGCAGCCAAGTTGACTCATTTACAAGAATGTATAATAACATACCTTTTCTGAAAAATCAAGGGTTTTTTGAAAATTATTGAAAATCTGCGTGATTTCCAGCAAAAATTCTCTCTATATATAGGAAATTATTTTCCGATCTTTGGAAAAAATCTGAAAACGCTCTTGACAAGCCATAAAAGTAATGGTACAATAATAAACTGCATTATAATGGCTCAAATTGTGCGGATTCACCTTTTTTATAGGGAGAGACTGGGGAAATAAAACGCAAAAATCCATAGTTTTTATGCGCTTTGCGCGCGTTTTTTGTCTGTTTTTCCTGAGGCCTTTTATAATCCTATCCGGATGTGTAAAATTTTCCGCGCTGTTTGGATAAATGGCGAGATATTAAATGAATGGAGTGATTCTATACTATGCTCACACCCCAGAAGCTTGGCAAAAATGTGCGGATGAGCTTTTCGAGGGTCGGGGAGGCAATTGAAATGCCGAACCTGCTCGAGGTGCAGAAAAAATCATTCGACTGGTTCCTCAACGAGGGACTTCGGGATGTGCTCGACGATGTATCTCCGATCGTGGATTATTCGGGCAATCTGGTGATCGAATTTGTGGATTACACCATTGATTCGAAAACGCAGTATCCGGTTGAGGAGTGCAAGGAACGAGACGTCAACTACGCGGCGCCGCTGAAAGTAAGAGTCAGGCTGACAAACAGGGAGACGGGCGAGGTAAAAGAATCAGAGATATACATGGGCGATTTCCCGATGATGACCGAAAATGGAACGTTTGTCATCAATGGCGCGGAAAGAGTAATCGTTTCGCAGATCGTTCGTTCCCCGGCATTTATTACGGGGATTCCATTGATAAAACCGGCAAGCATATGTTTACCGCTACCGTGATTCCGTACCGCGGCGCGTGGCTGGAATATGAGACGGATGTCAACGATGCGTTTTATGTAAAGATCGACAAGACAAGAAAAATTCCGATCACCGTCCTTATCCGCGCGCTCGGCGTTGAGTCGGATGCGGATATTCTCTCGATGTTCGGAGACGAAGCGATGATTGCCGCGACGCTTGAAAAAGACGAGTGCGGCGCGCTGGCTGCCGAGAACAATACGACGTTCGGCGACGAGGCGCTCAAAGAGGTTTACAAAAAACTGCGGCCGGGCGAGCCTCCGCTGGTGGAGAGCGCGCAGATCTTGATCAACAATCTGTTTTTCGATCCCAAACGCTATGATCTTGCGCCGGTCGGGCGGTATAAATATGATAAAAAGCTGGATATTGCCGGCCGCCTTGTCGGGCATACGCTGGCAAAACCCGCAATCAATCCGATTACCGGCGAATTCGTCTGTGAGGCGGGTGTCGCGGTCACGCGTGAAATCGCGCGTGAAATCGAGAAAAACTGCATCAACGAGGCGGATATAGCCCTGCCGGACGGAAAGGTTGTCAAAGTATTTTCCAACAACACGACCGAGCCGGAAAATTTGCTTGGCTACGATTTGAAAGACTGCGGCATCCATGAAAAGGTTCGCACGGTTGTGCTGCTTGAGATTATGGAGCAGTGCGGCGGAGATGCGGAGAGCATTCGCGTCGAAGTGAAGCGGCGTATCCACGAACTTTGTCCCAAGCATATCACAAAAGATGATATTTTTGCTTCAATTAATTACTTGATTAATTTGTCGCACGGCATCGGCTACACAGACGATATCGACCACTTGGGAAATCGCCGCATGCGCTGCGTCGGCGAGCTTTTGCAGAACCAGCTGCGTATCGGCTTTTCTCGCATGGATAAGATCATTAAGGAGCGCATGACCGTACAGGATGGTACAGAACTGCATCCGCAGAATCTGATCAATATCCGTCCGGTCGTGACGGCCATTCGCGAATTCTTTGGTTCTTCGCCGCTGTCGCAGTTCATGGATCAGAATAATCCGCTTGCGGAATTGACGCATAAGCGGCGTCTTTCTGCGCTGGGCCCCGGCGGTCTGTCGCGGGATCGCGCGTCTTTCGAGGTGCGCGATGTGCATTATACCCATTACGGTCGGATGTGTCCGATCGAGACGCCTGAAGGGCCGAATATCGGTCTGATTTCGTATCTCGCGACCTACGCCAAAATTTCGGATTACGGTTTTATTGAAGCGCCCTACCGCAAGGTGGATAAAGCGACCGGCAAAGTGACCGATATTGTGGAGTATATGACCGCGGATATCGAAGACAACTATATTATTGCGCAGGCGAACGAGCCGCTGGATGCGGAGGGGCGCTTTGTGAAGAGCCGCATTATTGCGCGCGAACGCTCGGAGATCCTCGAGGTGGACGCTTCCGAAGTAGACTATGTGGACGTTTCGCCGAAGATGCTTGTTTCCGTCGCTACGGCAATGATCCCGTTCCTTGAAAATGACGATAACACCCGTGCGCTGATGGGTTCGAACATGCAGAAGCAGGCAGTGCCGCTGATGGTATCCGAGGCGCCCGTTGTCGGTACTGGAATGGAATATAAAGCGGCGATCGATTCCGGCGTGGTCGTTCTGGCAAAGTCCGCCGGTACCGTAGAGCGCGTCACGGCAGATGAAATTGTGATTCGGACGGAGGGCGGCGCAAAGGAAGCCTATCATTTAATCAAATTCAAACGCTCGAACCAGGGAACCTGCATCAACCAGCGGCCCACAGTCAATGAGGGCGAGCAGGTTGAGAAAGGGCAGGTGATTGCAGACGGCCCCGCTACCTCCGAGGGAGAGATCGCGCTGGGTAAGAACGCGCTGATTGGCTTTATGACCTGGGAGGGGTATAACTATGAGGACGCCGTCCTGTTAAATGAGCGTTTGGTGCGCGACGACGTGTACACGTCAATTCATATTGAAGAATATACGCATGAAGCGCGGGATACGAAACTTGGCGAGGAAATCATCACGCGTGAAATTCCCAATGTCGGCGATGATGTTCTGAAAGATCTGAATGCGGACGGCATCGTCAAGATCGGGACCGAAGTGCGTGCCGGTGATATTTTGGTGGGCAAGGTTACCCCGAAGGGCGAGACCGAGCTTACTGCGGAAGAGCGGCTGCTGCGCGCCATCTTTGGAGAAAAGGCGCGCGAAGTGCGCGATACCTCTTTGCGTGTGCCGCACGGCGAAAGTGGCATCGTGGTGGACGTCAAGGTGTTTTCAAGAGACAATCAGGACGATCTGCCGCCCGGCGTCAACAAAGTGGTCCGTGTGTATATCGCCCAGAAAAGAAAAATCTCTGTCGGCGATAAAATGGCTGGCCGGCACGGAAACAAAGGCGTCGTTTCCCGAATTCTTCCGCCGGAGGATATGCCGTTCCTTGCGGACGGCACGCCGCTGGACATCGTTTTGAATCCGTTGGGCGTTCCGTCGCGTATGAATATCGGTCAGGTGCTGGAAGTGCATCTGGGACGCGCGGCCAAAGAGCTTGGCATCAAGGTGATGACGCCTGCGTTCGACGGCGCAAGCGAGAAAGATATTCTGGACTGCTTGAAGAAGGCGGGGCTCTGCCGTGAAATCCGGCCTGGTGAAAACATCGAGGGCAAGGACGTTGTCGAACTGGTCTATAATCCAGAGACCGGAAAAATGAGTGCGTCAGCGTGGATAAGCAGAAAGAACCCGAAAAGTATGAAATGCTGTTTTCTGAAGGCAAGCTGTATGTCGTCGATGGAAAGACTACGCTGTATGACGGCCGTACCGGCGAGGCGTTTGACAATCCTGTTACGGTGGGCTATATGTATTACCTGAAACTGCACCATCTTGTAGACGACAAGATCCATGCCCGCTCGACCGGTCCGTATTCGCTGGTTACCCAGCAGCCGCTCGGCGGCAAAGCACAGTTCGGCGGACAGCGTTTCGGTGAAATGGAGGTCTGGGCGCTGGAGGCTTATGGCGCGGCCTATACTCTCCAGGAGATCCTAACCGTCAAGAGCGACGATGTCACCGGCCGCGTAAAGACGTATGAGGCAATCGTACAGGGACAAAATATTCCGACGCCGGGCGTGCCCGAATCCTTTAAAGTGTTGGTCAAGGAATTGCAGTCTCTGGCGCTTGACGTTCGCGTTCTGGATAAAGACGGCAATGAGATTGAGCTTGCCAAAATCGGCGAAGAGAAGCTTGAAACCCCGAATTACGTGAGCCCGATTGAAGACGAGGACGGCATCAGCGCTTCCGATATCGGCGAATCCGTTCAGACGGACGATCTTTTCGATTCCTATACAGAGGAGGAAGATGAGGACGGCGATATAAGCGGATTTTTTGCCGAGGATGCGGACGACGACGCTTTCGATATCTAAAGGCGTGCATAGCTCTCGAAACGGCACTTGGCGGCAAGTGCGAAATTCAAAGGAGAGGTGCTTTTGCGTTTCGCAAAAGAGGTAATATAAATCAATGGATAATGTATTTGATTCTATAAAAATCGGTCTTGCGTCTCCGGAAATGATCCGTTCGTGGTCTCACGGAGAAGTGACGAAGCCCGAAACTATCAATTACAGAACGCTCAAGGCAGAAAAGGACGGCCTGTTCTGCGAGCGTATATTCGGGCCTACAAAAGACTGGGAGTGTCTCTGCGGCAAATACAAGCGCGTCCGCCACAAGGGAAAGGTCTGCGAAAAATGCGGCGTTGAGGTCACCACGAAGAAGGTACGCCGCGAGCGCATGGGGCATATTGAACTGGCGGCGCCGGTGTCTCATATCTGGTATTTCCGCGCGATCCCCTCAAGGATTGGTCTTCTCTTGGACATCACGCCCAGAAATTTGGAGCGGGTACTTTATTTTGCGCAGTATATCGTGATCGATCCCGGTTCTACTCCGCTTGAAAAAAAACAACTGCTTAGCGAGCAGGAGTATAATAACTGGTATGAACGTTATGAAGATGATTTCCGCGTTGGCATGGGCGCAGAGGCGATCAAGGAACTGCTTGCTGAGATTGATGTCGGGCAGCTTGCGGCGGAACTGAGGGATGAGCTTTCCCGCGCGAGCGGTCAGAAAAAACTGAAAATCATCAAGCGCCTGGAGGTTGTGGAGGCGTTCCGCCTTTCGGGAAACCGGCCGGAGTGGATGATTCTGGATGTAATTCCGGTTCTTCCACCTGAAATTCGTCCGATGGTTCAACTGGACGGTGGCCGGTTCGCGTCTTCCGATCTGAATGATTTGTACCGCCGCGTCATTAACCGAAACAATCGCTTGAAAAAGCTGATGGAGCTTCGCGCGCCGGAGATCATTATTCGAAACGAGAAACGCATGCTGCAGGAAGCGGTAGATGCGCTGATCGATAATGGACGGCGCGGAAAAGCGGTGACCGGTCCGTCCAATCGGGCATTGAAATCGCTGTCCGAAATGCTGCGCGGCAAACAGGGCCGTTTTCGTCAGAATCTGCTTGGAAAACGTGTCGATTATTCCGGTCGTTCGGTTATCGTCGTCGGCCCTGATCTGAAAATTTTCCAGTGTGGGCTGCCCAAGGAAATGGCGCTGGAACTTTTCAAGCCTTTTGTCATGAAGCGGCTTGTAGAGACGCAGAAGGCAGCAAATATCAAAGAAGCAAAGAAAAAGGTAGACAAAGTGTTTCCAGAGGTATGGGATGCGCTGGAAAACGTAATTAAAGGAGCACCCGGTGCTTTTTGAACCGTGCGCCTACGCTGCACAGGTTGTCAATTCAGGCATTTGAGCCGGTACTGGTCGAAGGCCGGGCGATCAAGCTGCACCCGCTAGTTTGTTCTGCATTCAATGCGGACTTCGACGGTGACCAGATGCCGGTGCATGTTCCGCTGTCTGCGGAGGCGCAGGCGGAAGCGCGTTTTCTGATGCTATCCGCCAATAACCTTTTGAAGCCTGCCGACGGGCGCGCGGTAACCGTGCCCTCTCAGGATATGATTCTAGGCTCCTATTATCTGACGATCATCAATGAAAAAGAAATGGGAACCGGCAGAGTATTCCGTGATATGGACGAGGCGGAGATGGCTTATGCCAACGGTCAGCTTGGCCTGCATGCGCCGATTCGGGTACGCGTTGAAAAGGAAATCGACGGTGTAATGCATTCCGGGATTATTGACGCGACGCTCGGCCGTTTGATTTTCAACCGGCAGATTCCGCAAAATCTCGGTTATGTCGACCGCAGTGATCCTGCGACCATGCTGAATCTTGAGGTTTCGTTTGTGACCAAGAAAAAGCAGCTTGGCAATATCATTGACAACTGCATCAAAAAGAACGGGATTACCGTTACCGCGCAGATGCTGGATAATATCAAAGCCACTGGTTTCAAGTATTCTACAAAGAGCGGCATTTCCATATCGGTTTATGATATGACGATCCCGCCTGAGAAATATACCAAGGTTGCGGAAGCGGAGCAGAAAGTCGGCATCGTCACGGAGCATTTCCAGAGCGGCGAGCTTTCTGAAGAGGAGCGCTATAATAATGTAATCAAAATCTGGGAGCAGACGACCGACGAGGTCACCAATGCGCTTTCCGAAGGGTTCGATCCGTTCAATTCGATCAAAATGATGATCGATTCCGGCGCGCGCGGCAATGCTAGCCAGCTTCGCCAGCTTGCGGGTATGCGCGGCCTTATGTTTGCGACCAACGGCAAGACGATGGAGATTCCGATCAAATCGAATTTCCGCGAAGGGCTAAATAATCTGGAGTATTTCATCGGCGCGAGAGGTTCGCGCAAGAGCCTTTCCGATACGGCGCTGCGCACGGCGGACTCGGGCTATCTTACCCGCCGCTTGGTGGACGTATCGCAGCAGGTTATTATTCGCGAAGCGGACTGCGGTACGAACGAGGGAATTATCGTCAGCGATATTCGGGACGGCGATGAGATTATTGAACCGCTGAAAGACAGGCTGATCGGCCGCTATGCGCTGGAGGATGTCGTATCGCCGATTACGGGCGAAATCATAATTCGGCGCGGCGATTTGATTTCCGAGGATCAGGCGGAGGCTGCGCAGCGCGGCGGCGTTGAGCAGGTCTGCGTTCGTTCGATTCTGCGCTGCCGGGCAAAACGCGGCGTCTGCGCGCATTGCTACGGAGCGGATCTTGCTTCCGGAAAAGAAGTCAATGTGGGCGAGGCTGTCGGCATTATTGCGGCGCAGTCTATCGGAGAGCCGGGCACGCAGCTGACCATGCGTACTTTCCATACGGGCGGTATCGCGGGATCGGATATTACGCAGGGTCTGCCTCGCGTCGAAGAACTTTTGGAGGCGCGGCGTCCCAAAAAAGCGGCGCTTATTGCGGAATGTACCGGCGTGGTTCGCATGCAGGAGAGCAAAAACATGCGCAATGTCGTCGTGACTTCGGATGAGACCGGAGAAGAATTTGCTTATCCGGTGCCGTTTGGTATCCGCATCATTGTGGAAGAAGGACAGCGGGTGACACTTGGGCAGGCGCTGACCGAGGGCAATAAAGCGCCGGCTGATATTTTGAAAGTCAACGGCATTGAGGCCGTATATGATTATATCATCCGCGAAGTACAGCGGGTGTATCGCCTGCAGGCCGTTGAAATCAACGATAAGCATATAGAAATTATTGCACGGCAGATGACTAGGAAAATCAAGATAGAGGATTCCGGCGATACGGATCTGCTGCTGGGCGCCAGCGTGGATGCGCTGGAATTTTCCGAAGCCAACGAGCGTATCGAGGCGCGGATCGCAGCGGGAGACAAAACGCTGCGCTTGGCGGTTGGAACGCCGATGCTCTTAGGGATCACCAAAGCGGCGCTGATGACCGAATCGTTCCTCAGCGCGGCCTCGTTCCAGGAAACGACCAAAGTGCTGACCGAAGCGGCGATTCGCGGCAAAGTGGATCATTTGCAGGGACTCAAGGAAAATGTTATCATCGGCAAGTTGATCCCCGCCGGAACCGGTCTTGCGCGGTACAACGATATCGAGGTTGTCCCGGCGGAATCTCCCGCGCTCTTTGAAGAAGAGCCGGTTGCGGAAGTTATAGCGGAATAAATTTATCTTAGACTCGCCGCCGGCAAGCGGCGAGTCTAAGTCTGTCAAAAATGAAAGGCTTTTGACAGGCAAGCTTGGTTTGCTTGTCGTGCGCCGCGAAAGCGGCGCTTGTCAAGCAATCATACGCATAAAGAGCAGTGCAGTTCAGTACACGTGTTCGCTCTTTATGCGTATTTTGATCCGATTTTCTGTTTTTTCTATGAAAACGCGTTTGCTTGCGGGCGTGCATCGGATGCAAGGCGCACAATGAACGTCGGCGTTTCACTCTGGTATCATTTATGCGCTTAAAAACGCCGGAATGGCCCGGAATTTTTAATAACCGGAGAATATAGAAAAAACTGATTAAAAAGTATGTAAAACGGGGCAAAATCTATTGACAAATTCATGCTTGAATGCTATAATATGATGTATTTTGGCGGCGAATACGCTGCCGGATGCATACAGCTTCGCAGGGAAACAAAACCTCGTTGCCGTATATAAACACTTATATTTTTGAAGAAGGAGGAAAAACATGCCAACCTTTAACCAACTCGTTAAAAACGGCCGCGTAAAATCGGTTTACAAATCGAAAGCGCCGGTTCTTCAGCAGGGTTTCAACACGCTGAAAAACAAGGCGACCGATCAGAGTTCTCCGCAAAAGCGCGGTGTGTGCACGAAGGTGACGACAACTACGCCGAAAAAGCCGAACTCTGCGCTTCGCAAAATTGCCAGAGTCAGACTGACGAACGGTATGGAAGCGACCACCTACATTCCCGGAATTGGTCACAATCTTCAGGAACACTCTGTTGTGCTGATCAGAGGCGGAAGAGTTCGCGACCTGCCTGGCTGCCGTTATCACATCATTCGCGGCACATTGGACGCGCAGGGCGTTGCCAACCGCAATCAAGGGCGTTCCAAGTATGGCGCCAAGCGTCCGAAGAAGTAAGAACTGCTTCTGAAAAGCTATGGTACAGTTTGTGCCGTCAAACGAGTGCGTAATATAAATGTTTATGTACAGCTTATAATACACACCTTGGACGAGCGCTGACGGATTTGTACGAATTCGAGTACCGATGAGATTCATTCTTTATGAAGGAGGGAAGAAAAGTGCCTAGAAGAGGTCAAATTTCCAAGAGAGACGTATTGCCCGATCCTGTGTATAACTCCAAGCTTGTCACCAAACTCATCAACAACATTATGTATGATGGCAAGAAAGGCGTGGCGCAGAAGATCGTGTACGAGGCGTTTTCGATTATCGAAGCCAAGGAAAGCAAAAGTCCTCTCGAAGTATTCACTGAAGCTCTTGAAAATGTTATGCCTGTACTGGAGGTTAAGGCCCGCCGTGTCGGCGGTTCCACCTATCAGGTTCCTATGGAAGTCAGAGCCGAGAGAACAGACGCTCGGCCTGCGCTGGCTGACAGCTTATGCGAGGAACCGCAGCGAAAGAACTATGGCAGAGAAGCTTGCGGCTGAAATCATCGACGCGAAAAACAGTGCCGGTGGCGCGTTCAAGAAAAAAGAAGAAACGCACAGAATGGCAGAAGCGAACAAGGCTTTTGCGCATTACAGATATTAAGCCGCTAAAGGAGACACAAAATGCCAAGAGAATATCCGCTTGAGCGGACTCGCAACATCGGCATCATGGCGCATATTGATGCCGGTAAAACAACAACGACCGAGCGTATTCTGCTCTATACAGGCAAGACGCATCGCATTGGCGAGGTTCATGAGGGCGCGGCGACGATGGACTGGATGGAGCAGGAGCAGGAGCGCGGCATTACGATTACGTCCGCAGCTACCACATGCTACTGGAAAAATAACAGAATCAATATTATTGACACGCCCGGACACGTGGATTTCACCGTTGAGGTGGAGCGTTCGCTCCGTGTCCTCGATGGTTCGGTCACCGTTTTCTGTGCGAAAGGCGGCGTTGAGCCTCAGTCGGAAACCGTTTGGAGACAGGCGGACAAATATGGCGTTCCGCGTATGGCCTATGTCAATAAAATGGATATTACAGGCGCGGATTTTTACCGGGTTGTCGGTATGATGAAGGATAGACTGCATACCGTGCCGGTTCCGATTCAACTGCCGGTCGGCAAAGAGGCCGGATTCCGCGGAATTGTCGATCTTCTCAATATGGAAGCCGATATCTATTACGATGATCTCGGAAAAGATATGCGGGTTGAGCCGATTCCGGAAGACATGAAAGAGACCGCCGAAAAATACCGTGCGGAACTCGTCGAAGCGGTTGTAGAAACCGACGACGAGTTGATGGAAAAGTATCTTATGGGCGAGGAGCCGACGGTAGAGGAACTGAAAAAGGCTATCCGTAAAGCGACCATCAACAATAAGATCGTTCCCGTCGTCTGCGGCACGTCTTATCGGAACAAAGGCGTTCAGAAACTGCTGGATGCGATTATTGATTATATGCCTTCGCCTGTGGATATCCCTCCGATCAAGGGCGTCAATCCCGAAACCGGTGAGGAAGATCACAGAAAAGCGGACGACAACGAGCCCTTCTCGGCACTGGCGTTTAAGATCATGACCGACCCGTTTGTAGGAAAGCTTTGCTTTTTCCGCGTATATTCGGGATCGATCGAAGCCGGCAGCGCCGCGTATAACTCCACAAAGGGCTCGCGGGAGCGCTTCGGCCGTATTCTGCAGATGCATGCGAACGACCGAAAGGACATTGAATGCTGCTATTCAGGCGACATCGCTGCGGTTGTGGGGGTAAAGAACACCACGACCGGCGATACTTTCTGCGATGAAAAGCATCCGATTATCCTTGAATCTATGGAATTCCCGGATCCGGTTATTCGCGTTGCGATCGAGCCGAAAACAAAGGCCGGCCAGGAAAAAATGGGCATTGCGCTTTCCAAACTGGCCGAGGAAGACCCCACGTTCAGAACGTATACGGACGAGGAAACCGGACAGACGATCATTGCCGGCATGGGCGAACTCCATCTGGAGATCATCGTCGACCGTTTGCTTCGCGAATTCAAAGTGGAGGCCAACGTTGGCAATCCGCAGGTCGCTTATAAGGAGACGATTCGCCGCAAAGTCGATCAGGAAACGAAGTACAAGCGGCAGTCGGGCGGTAGCGGCCAGTATGGTCATGTGAAAATCACGCTGGAGCCGAACGAACCCGGCAAGGGATACGAGTTTATTAACACGGTTACCGGCGGCGCGATCCCGAAAGAATATATCCCCGCTGTGGATTCCGGTATTCAAGGCGCGCCATGCAGAGCGGCGTGCTCGCCGGTTATAACGTTGTGGATGTCAAGGTCACTTTGTACGACGGTTCGTATCATGAAGTTGACTCTTCGGAAATGGCGTTTAAAATTGCCGGTTCTATGGCCTTTAAAGAAGCTATGCGCAAGGCGGATCCTGTGTTGACTGAGCCGATTATGAAAGTCACGGTGACGACGCCCGACGATTATATGGGCGACGTGATCGGAGATCTCAATTCCCGCCGTGGCCAGATTCAGTCTATGGAACCCGTGGCCGGCGCACAGCAGATTCATGCGTTTGTGCCGCTGTCGGAGATGTTCGGGTATGCGACCAGCCTCCGTTCCAGAACACAGGGACGCGGTCTGTATACAATGGAACCCAGTCATTTTGCTGAAGTGCCGAAGAGCATTCAGGAAGAGATCATTAAGGCCCGCGGCAAAAAAGACTGACGCAGCTTTCCGGCCGCAGCCGGAAAAATCATATTTTAAATAATTATTTTTTAGGAGGATATTAAAAATGGCAAAGCAGAAGTTTGAAAGAACGAAACCCCATGTTAATATCGGTACCATCGGTCACGTTGACCACGGTAAGACGACACTTACCGCTGCGATCACAAAGTATCTTTCTCTCGGCAATGAGTCGATTGAATTCATGGCATATGATCAGATCGACAACGCGCCCGAGGAAAGAGCCAGAGGTATCACGATCAACACCAGACACGTTGAGTATGAGACGGCCAACCGTCACTATGCGCACGTTGACTGCCCAGGCCACGCGGACTATGTAAAGAACATGATTACCGGTGCGGCGCAGATGGACGGCGCGATCCTTGTGGTTGCCGGTACGGATGGGCCGCTTCAGCAGACCCGCGAGCACGTACTGCTTGCCCGTCAGGTCGGCGTTCCTGCCATTGTCGTTTTCATGAACAAGTGCGATATTGTCGACGATGCCGAACTGCTTGATCTCGTAGAGATGGAGATCCGTGATTTGCTTTCTCAGTACGATTTCCCAGGCGACGATATTCCGATCATCAGAGGTTCCGCTCGTGAGGCGCTGAACTCTCCTAGCAAGGATCCGAACGATCCCGTATACGCACCGATTAAGGAGCTTATGGATGCGGTTGACTCTTATATTCCTACGCCGGACAGAATGAGCGACAAGCCGTTCCTGATGCCGGTTGAGGACGTATTCTCCATTTCCGGACGCGGTACGGTTGCAACCGGCCGTGTTGAGAGAGGTACGCTGAAGCTTTCTGAAGAAGTTGAAATCATCGGTCTTACGACGGAGAGAAAGAAAACCGTTATTACCGGTATCGAGATGTTCCATAAGATGATGGATGAGGCGCAGGCCGGCGATAACATCGGCGCGCTGCTTCGCGGTATTCAGAAAAATGAAATTGAAAGAGGTCAGGTTCTCTGCAAACCCGGCTCGATCAATCCGCATACCGAGTTCATCGGTCAGGTATACGTTCTCACGGAGAAAGAGGGCGGACGTCAAAAACCGTTCTTTTCTGGCTATCGTCCGCAGTTCTATTTTAGAACCACGGATGTTACCGGTACGATCAAGCTTCCCGAGGGGACTGAAATGTGCCGTCCCGGCGATAACGTAAACATGGACGTTACGCTGATTACGCCGATCGCGATTGAAGCTGGACTTCGTTTCGCTATCCGCGAGGGCGGCAGAACAGTTGGTTCCGGTGTTGTAACCGAGATTAAGGGCTGATTTTGCTTTGGAGTAGGAGGAGGCGCTTGCTTCCTCCTATTTTCATGACGCCGCAGCGCGGCATATAATGATTTATATATCTTTGGGGAATGGTGTAATTCCATACCGGCGGTTATAGTCCGCGAACACGAATGTGCCGAGCAGGTGTGATTCCTGCACCGACAGTAAAGTCTGGATGGGAAAAGATAGCGGCTGTGTATTTATGTGCAGCCGTGGATTCCCCTGCCGTTTGGCAGGGGATTTTTTCTCCAAAGAATTTTGGAGGTACATATGACAAAATCGTTTCAGCGCACAAACCGGCTGGTATTGGCTGCCGTGTTTTCTGCAATTGCATATTTATGCATGCTTGTGTTTCCGATCAAGGTCAGCTTTCTGACGCTGGATATTAAAGATTCTGTAATTGCCATCGGCGCGCTTTATCTTGGGCCTGCGGCAGGGATTTTGATCTCGGCGGTGGTTGCGCTTGTGGAAATGGTGACGGTTAGCCAGACCGGATTCTACGGATTTTTTATGAATTTTTTAGGATCGGCCGTATTTTCTGCGACAGTCTCTCTTTTTTACACACGGAAAAAGAGTTTAAACACGGCGCTGCTTGGCTTGACCTGTTCCGTTTTGTCCATGACGGCCGTTATGCTTGTATTTAATTTGATTGTAACGCCGGTCTATCTTGAACAGTCGAGGCAGGCGGTAATCGATTTGATTTTACCTCTGCTGCTGCCGTTTAATCTGGGAAAGGGCGTTTTGAATGCCGCTTTGACCATGCTTTTGTATAAACCGATTTCGGCTGCGCTCAGCCGTACTCGTTTTTCGCAGAATGCACATACCCATACGCTGAAAAATAAAACTACGTGGATTGTGGCGGTTTGTTCTGTCTTGATTATTGCGGCTGTTTTGCTGTATTTTTTTATAAAAATGGGCGCAACCGTATAAATCACGTGAATATACTTGATTTGCGCTGCATAATCGTGTAAAATAAATCCAGTATTTCGTTTTACTGGGAGATTGTATGTTTGAGGATATAAGCCATGCCGCCTATACTTTTTTTTGTTCCATGCTGCCGGTCGTTGAACTTCGGGGTGCCATTCCGCTCGGCGCTTCTCTGGGACTTCCGTTCTGGGAGTGTTTTTTGATCTGTGTGGCCGGCAATCTGATTCCGGTTCCGATTATTCTTTTGTTTGTTCGTTTCGTGTTGCAGTGGATGAAAAAAATCAAACATTTGGATAAGATTGCGGTATGGGTGGAAAATAAAGCGCATAAGCATTCGGCTTCAATCGTTAAATACGCCGGATGGGGCTTATTTTTGTTTGTCGCCGTACCGCTGCCCGGAACCGGCGCGTGGACAGGTTCGCTGATTGCCGCAATGCTGGATATGCGGATGAAAAAGGCGTTCCCCGCGATTTTCGCAGGCGTTTTGGCTGCGGGATTGATCGTCGGCGGCATTTCATACGGTTTTTTGAATTTCCTTAAATTTTTGCTTTAATCAAGCATTTGTGAGTATGGAGGATTGGAATGCGCAGGCGGATTCGAATACAGGGTGAGCAGGCGGGAACGCGCGAAGATGTAATCGCTTTTTTAGCTGTTTTCTCGTTGATTGCTATACGCTTTTTATACTTTGGTTTTCGATATTTTCCGCAGCTTGACGATTATATTCAGCATCATAATTATGCGGCGCAAGGGGAATTTGTTTTATAATTGCAAAGTTCTGGGGTTGCTGGCTTCAAGACCTCTGGCCGGCATATTGGACGTTACGCTTTGGTCATGGCTTTGGGACTGCTCGATCATCGGCGTTTTGTTGATTTGCTCTATGTACGCGCTGTCGGCCTTGGTTTTTAAAAATTTGTTTTCAAAGCTTTTTGGCACCGGTGCGTTCTTTCTAGTTATATATACGCTGATGCCGTTGGGGATCGAGGGCACCTATTGGATGAGCGCTTCGACAAGGATCGTAACCGGACTTCTTTTCGTCTCCCTGTCGGCTGATCGTTTTCACAGGTTTTTAGAGCAGGGCGGAAAGCGGGATTTGATTTGGGCGGTTGTCTGTCAATTTGTAACTTTTTGCTTTTACGAACAGGCGGCTGTGCTCAGTTGCGCGCTCAATTTGATGATTGCGCTGCTGTATGTCCGAAAGAGCGGTTGCCGCTGGCTATGCGCTTTTTCGTGCGTGTTTTGCGCGGCGCTTTATTTTGGCCTTTGTTCGCTCGCGGGCGACAGCCCGCTGTACAGCGGACGGATGAATTTGATTTGGCCCGTATCGAAATATTATTTTGATACGTTCTTACCAGATCTGCTGTCTCAGATGAAATCCGCTTTTTTAGGCGGCGGATTTTATATCCTTGTGTATGGCTTTTTGCGCGGCATTATGCGGATTTTTTCCGACGGAGCCTGGCTGTATTGTTTGCTGCTGCTTGTTTTTTGCTTGTTTTTCGCATTTCATTTCAGAAAGGACAAGCTGAAAGGAGAAGCGCGTTTCCTTTTGCCGCTGCTTTTTGGCATTTTGCTTGCGGCGGCGCCGCTTGCGCCGTTCTTTATTATTGCAAATCCCTGGTTTTCTCTGCGCGGCACGGTGTTGAGCTTTGTCGGGATTGCGCTGGTAGCTGATCTTTTGTTGCGCAGGATTACGTTTTCGAAACAAGGCGCGGCTGCTTTCGTAAGCGCGCTTGTCGCAGCGGTATTCTGTATTTGTTCCGTTTCGGAATTGGCGGATTACAAGGCGACGTATGAGGCGGACAGCCGTGTAGTCAGCGCGGTAGCCAGTCTTGCGCCGGAATATCCAGGCGGGGGCAAAGTGGCTATTTTGAATGTAGACGATTCGTATGTTCATGAACAGAATTATAAATATCATGAACATGTGACCGGCGTGACTGAATCGGACTGGGCGCTGACCGGCGCTGTGCGGTGCTATAATGAAAATCCCAATGAATGGATTACGTATGTCCCGATTTCTCTGTGCAAGCAGCAAATTTATCAGAAGTGGGCTTGGGCGACCAAAACAATCAGTTCGATGGACGGCGTATATGTGTATGATTATGAATCCAATACGATCGAACCGCTGGACGTACAGTATGAAGGTCAGGACTCTTTTTTGCTGTATCGGAAAGACGGCCGCTTTTTCGGCAGAATTGTCGAAGAGGATGGGTGCGGATATTTTTATGCAGAATAATTCAAAAGAGTATTGCAAAGAAGCGCGGGTTATGCTATAATTGAAAAAAATATCTTATCAAGAGCGGCGGAGGGACTGGCCCTGTGAAGCCCGGCAACCTACTGCGTATAGTAAGGTGCCAAATCCTGAGAGATGAGATCGCTTGCCCTCGGGATTTCCGGGGGCGTTTTTTTGCCGGGGAGGTATCATGAGCAAATATTTATTTACATCGGAGTCGGTTACGGAAGGGCATCCGGATAAAATATGCGATACGATCTCAGATGCGATACTGGACGCTATGCTGCAGCAGGATCCCGAGTCCAGGGTGGCCTGTGAGACGTTTGTCACGACCGGTCTTGTGATGATTATGGGCGAGGTAACGACGAGGGCGTCTGTAGATGTATCGGAAATCGCGAGACAGACGATCCGCGAAATTGGGTATGATCGTGCGAAATACGGCTTTGACGCCGATACTTGCGCGGTGCTGAGTTCGCTGCATAAACAGTCGCCGGATATTGCACTCGGCGTGGACAAGTGCGCCGAGGCGAAAGCGGGCAGTCAAGACGATGGGATGGACATCGGCGCGGGCGATCAGGGACTCATGTTCGGGTTTGCCTGTGATGAAACCGAAGAGCTTATGCCGCTGCCGGTTTCACTTGCCCACCGTTTGGCCAAGCGGCTGACTGAGGTGCGAAGGGCGGGGCTGCTCCCCTATCTGCGCCCGGATGGAAAAACGCAGGTGACGGTCGAATATGAAGATGGAGAACCTATCCGGGTGGATACGGTCGTGGTGTCTTCGCAGCACAGCGAGACGGTGCCGCTCGAACAAATTCGAGCGGACGTAATCGAGCAGGTGATCCGCGCAGTGGTTCCCCGCGCCGCTGCTCGATGCTGATACGAAGATTTATGTAAATCCGACCGGACGCTTTGTGATCGGCGGCCCTATGGGCGACACCGGGCTTACCGGCAGAAAGATCATTGTCGATACATACGGCGGTTATTCGCGGCACGGCGGCGGCGCTTTTTCGGGTAAGGATCCGACTAAGGTGGACCGCAGCGCGTCGTATGCGGCTAGATATATTGCGAAGAACGTTGTAGCGGCGGGGCTTGCAAAAAAATGTGAGGTTCAGATTGCCTATGCGATCGGCGTGGCGCGTCCGGTTTCGGTTATGATCGATACGTTTGAGACGGGGCGTGCGGAGGACCGGCAGATTGCGCAGACGGTGTGCGATTTGTTTGATTTCCGGCCGGCCGCAATTATCCAGCGCTTTGATCTTCGCCGTCCGATTTATAAGCAGACAGCTGCCTATGGACATATGGGGCGCGAAGATCTGGGGCTGCCGTGGGAAAAGCTTGATCTGGCGCAAAAGCTGAGAAAAGCTGTAAAATAGGAATTCCCCGTGGCAATATCAGGCATATATTGTTACGGGGGTGATTTTCATGCTTTCGGATATTTTAGAGGTTTTGTTCTGTGTATTCGCCGTATATGGAATTTACGCAATATTCCGTGAAATATTGCTGCTGTTTCCAAAAACGATCATATTTGCACTGCGGCGCGGCTGGACGCGGAAATGGACGAGATGGAAATGCAGGATGCGGTCGTCCGCGCGGAGCATTTGGCGCAGAAGATGCGTGGCATCGCCGGCACGCCGGTTCTGCTTTGCGATTTGGAAATGGCGGCGGCGCTGAAAAAAATATGGATATGCGCTGTATGTGGATGTAAAAACGCTGGAGGAAGAATGGCGGGAGAAATAAAAGAAGAGATACAGGGAACTGTGGAATCGGTAATTTATCGGAATGAAGCCAACGGATATACCATTCTTGAGGTATTTGCGGAGCAGAAAAAAGAATTGGTAACGGTTGTTGGTTTTTTCCCTTTCGTAGCGGAGGGAGAATCGGTGACCGTGCGGGGCGGATGGGTGCACCACAGCGAATACGGCAGACAGTTCCGCGCTGACAGCTTTGAAAAGCGGATTCCGGAAGATGCAGATTCCATATTGAAATACTTGTCTTCGGGCGTCATCAAGGGGATCGGTCCCAAAACGGCTGCGCGCATCGTCGATAAGTATGGTGCGGATACTTTTGAAGTGCTGAGCGAGCATCCGGATTGGATTGCGGAATTTAAAGGAATATCGGCGCGCCGGGCTCTGGAGATCAGCGAGGAGATCCGGCGTCAGATGGGATTTTATAAGCTGTTCGATTTCTGCAAGGATTACTGCAGCATGACTGTGGCCCTGCGGATCTATCAGGCTTATGAAGACGCTTCCGTTTCGGTGCTGCGTGAAAATCCGTATCGGCTTTGCGGTCGGATTGAGGGGGTTTCGTTCGAGATCGCCGACCGTATCGCCGCGGATTGCGGTTATGCGAAAGACGGGCAGGCGCGTATCCTTGGCGCGGTTGTACAGATTCTCAAGCGTGCCTGCGAGGAGGCGGGGCATTCTTGCCTGCCTGTCCGCCGGGTGATCGAACAGGCCGCAGATTGGCTGGAGCTTGCGCCTTCACTGATCGCAGAGCAGGTTCAATCTTTTGTACGCAGCAGGGAGCTTGGTTATCTGCATACGGAGGACGGCGGGCTGCTGTATTTAAATACCTATCTTGCCGCTGAAAAAAAGATTGCCGCGCTATTGCTGCGTCTGGAGGCGTCCTGTGTGCGGTACGACGGCGCGGATATGGAGCCGCTCGTGTACCGTGTGGAGACCGAAAGCCAAATTACGTTTGCACCGGCACAGCGCAGGGCGATTTTTGAGGCGGCAAGCCGGGGCGTGACAATTATTACCGGAGGTCCCGGAACCGGCAAAACGACGATTATTCGCGCGCTGATTCGGATTTATGAGAGTATGGGCTGCCAGATAGCGCTGGCGGCGCCTACCGGGCGCGCGGCCAAACGAATGAGTGCCGCTACGGCGCATGAAGCCAAAACAGTCCATCGCCTGCTGGAGGTGGAGTATCGCAGCGAAGATGCGAATACTTCGGTTTTTCAGCGGAATGAGCACAATCTTCTGGAAGAAGATATTTTGATTATAGATGAAGTTTCCATGATGGATATGTTCTTGTTTGAAGCGCTGCTGAGTGCGGTTCGTCCCGGCGCGCGGCTGGTTTTGCTTGGAGACAGCGATCAGCTTCCGAGCGTGGGGGCGGGAAATGTGCTCCGGGATTTGATTGACGGCGGCAGCCTGTATACCGTGCGCCTGACCGACGTGTTCCGCCAGGGCACGGAAAGCTTGATCGTGACCAACGCGCACCGGATCAACCGGGGCGAGATGCCGGTTATCGATGTGAAGGATAAGGACTTTTTCTTTATTGCGCGGGAACAGGCGGACATGCTTGTAGCGACTGTCGTGGATGTGTGCGTCAACCGGCTGCCCAGAACTTTCGGCGTCAGCGCGTTCGACCAGATTCAGCTGCTTACGCCTACCCGAAAAGGCGCGCTTGGCACGGAGGCGCTGAACAAGCTGCTTCAGGCAAGTTTAAATCCGCCGTCGGACGGCAAACGAGAGCATAAATTTCGAGAGGCCGTTTTCCGTGAAGGCGATAAGGTGATGCAGGTTCGAAACAATTATGATCTTTTGTGGTATGAAAACGGCGTGGAGCATCATGGCGTCTATAATGGCGACGTAGGCACAATCCGCCGGATTGTCGACCGACAGGAATACATGATGATCGATTTTGACGGCCGGGAGGTAAAATATGATTTTAAGCTCTTGGAGGATCTGGAACACGCCTATGCAATTACGGTACATAAAAGTCAGGGCAGCGAATATCCGATCGTCGTTTTGCCTCTGACCGATTTTGCGCCGGTGCTTATGACGCGCAATCTGCTCTATACGGCGGTCACGCGCGCGAAGGATATGGTTGTTTTGATTGGCCGTAAAGAAGCGATGCGGCGTATGGTGGAAAACGATCAGGTGCGTGTACGCTATACGGGGCTTAAATATTTTCTGGAGGCAAAGCAGCCGTGCGGAAACTGACGGGTATTTTTATGGATTGTCTGTTTGTTCCAAAGTGCGCCGTATGCCGGGCGCGTCTGCAAGTTTTCGGCGGCGGACTTTGCGAGGACTGCCGCCGCGCGTACGACGCTGCGCGGGCGGAATATTGCGACGCCTGCGGGATGGAGGCGTCGGTTTGCCGGTGTATGCCGCAGAATTTGGCGGCAAACGGCTGTATTTCTTATCGTAAACTGTTTTTTTATAAGCCGTCTGCCGAGGTCAGCGTAGTACGCGGTATGATGTACAGCTTGAAAAGAAATCATCCCAAAGCGCTTGCCTCCTTTTTGGCAGGGGAACTGGCGGCGCTTGCTGAGGCGGAACTGCTGACGGATGCGATTGTGACTTTTGCGCCGCGTACAGCGTTGGCCAGACGAAAGTACGGCTACGATCAGGGGAAACTCTTAGCTAAAAATTTTGCCGCGGACCGGGGACTCAATTTCCGGCAATTGATTGTGCGGCGAAATCGCTTGGATCGTGAACAGAAGCTTTTGAACGCGGCGCAGCGAGCAGAAAACGTCCAAAATTTATTTTTGATACGCAAACCTGCGGCTGTAGCCGGTAAAAGCATTATTCTGATCGACGACGTCGTAACCAGCGGCGCGACGCTCGGCGCATGCGTGCGCGCGCTCTATCATGCCGGCGCGCGCGAGGTTCGCTGCCTTAGCGTGGCGTATACGGTACGAAGAAAAAAATAATAAATTGAAAAAAGATTGATTTCATCGTTAGCATGCTGTATAATTAAAATGATATGTTATGCACATTCCAAATTTAATCAAGCGTACCGAAAGGAAAAACGATGAGTCGAGATATTGGTATTGACCTTGGTACGGCTACTGTGCTTGTCTATGTAAAGGAAAAGGGATTGTTCTGGAGGAACCATCCGTTGTTGCGATAGATCGGTATTCGGATAAAGTGATCTGCGTCGGCAGGGAAGCGCAGCAGATGCTGGGGCGTACCCCGCCGGGGATAGAGGTGGTTCGGCCGCTGTGCGGCGGCGTGATCAGCCGGTATGATGTGACCTCCAGAATGCTTCAGCATTTTCTCGCAAAAAGCATGCGGCAGTACCATTATAAAGCCCAGAGTTATGGTTTGTATTCCAAGCAGCATTACTGAAGTGGAAGAGCGTGCGGTAGTGGATGCGGCAAATCAGGCAGGGGCCAGAAAGACCTATTTGATTGAAGAGCCTGTGGCGGCTGCTCTTGGGGCGGATATTGATATTACGATGCCAAACGGCAATATGATCGTCGATATTGGCGGCGGCACGGCGGATATTGCGCTGATTTCTCTGAATAATACGGTTGTGAGCGAATCGATTAAGGTCGGCGGCGACAAATTTGACGAGGCGATCGTCCGGTATGTCCGAAAAAAATACAGCGTACTGGTCGGGGAACGCACGGCAGAGGAAAATCAAGCTTCGTATCGGCTCCGCCTGTCCGCGCAAAGAAGAAAAATACATAGATGTGAAGGGCAGGTGCCTGACGTATGGCCTGCCGAAAGCGATCCGGCTTTGCGCGTCGGAGATGACGGTCGCATTGGACGAGCCAGTAACGGCCATTATTGAAGCGGTGTGCTCCGTCGTGGAGCGCACGCCGCCGGAACTTGTCGGCGACGTGATCGCCAATGGAATCGTAATGACCGGCGGGGGTAGTCTTTTGTACGGGCTGGATTATCGTATTGCGAAAGCGACCGGGATCAAGACCCGCGTTGCAAAGAATGCCGTGCAGTGCGTTGCGCTCGGGACGGGAAAAGCGCTGGATGGATTGTCCAGAAGTTCTGAGGGCGTACTCAACCTTTCTAAATCCAGGCAGGAGAAATTTTAAAAGTGAACGCCTGAGCCGTTCACTTTTTATTTATGCGAGGCAGAGCAAATGGATGTTTTGAGACGCTGTGTCCGTCATCTTTTTTCAACCCAATACATGGTAAAGGACAGCGAACGTCTGGGAGAATTACCGTATAGCCGGGAAGCTTATTTGACGTTCTCCGCGCTGGCTTGGCCCGCTATGATTGAATCGATGTTTGTGGCTATGGCGGGCTTTATCGATACGATTATGGTCAGCGGCGCGAGCAAGACTGCGATTGCAGCGGTGGGCGTTACTACGCAGCCGCGGATGCTTTTTTATCTTTTGTTCTTCGCGATGAGTTCTTCTACCGTCGCTTTGGTCAGCAGGCGGTATGGCGAGGGGAATCGAGAGGGGGCGAACCGATGCCTTGCACAGTCGTTCAGCATCAGCCTTTGCATTGCTGTTCTTTCGCTTGTAGCTGCGTTTCTGATCGCCGAGCCGCTTTTGCTGTTTGCAGGCGCAAAAGAGGATACGATGCCGGAGGCGCTCGTATATTTTAAAATTACGATCGTCGGATTGATGTTTTACAGCCTCAGCATTGTATTAAATTCCGCGCAGCGCGGCGTGGGAAAGACCCGTATAACGATGCGCTCTTCGTTGACCGGAAATCTGATTAATATCATTTTTAACTATTTTTTTGATCAACGGCGTATGGCTGTTCCCCAAAATGGGGGTGAAGGGCGCGGCGATTGCAACGTTGATTGGACATTTCTGCTCCTTTTTGGTTTCGCTTTTCTCGCTGTTCGGAAAAAGATTCCTATCTGAGGCTGCGTGTAAAGTATTTTTTTTCAATATGAAAAAAGTACGGTGCGCGCGATGTTTCGCGTCGGCAGCGGCGCCGGCGTAGAACAGCTTTTTTATGCGCGTAGGGGATGTTTATGTTTTCAAAAGTCGTTGCAGAGCTTGGCACAGATGCAATGACTACGCATCAGATCTGCATGAATATCATCAATCTTTCTTTCGCCTGTGGCGATGGGCTTGGCGCGGCTGCAGCTGCTATGGTCGGGCAGAACTTGGGGCGCGGCCGCTCGGATATTTCACTGATGTACGGCAAGGTCGCGCAGCGGATTGCATGGGGATTTTCATCGTTTTTATTTATTTTCTTCTGCGTTTTTGGCCGTCTATTGGTTTCCCTTTTTACGGACGATGCGCAAATCCTTCAACGCGGCGCCGAAATTTTATACGTAGTGGCTTTTGTCAGTCTGGCGCAGGTGTCGCAGGTCATTTTTACGGGCTCTTTGAGAGGTGCGGGCGATACCAAATTCAATGCGGTTGTGTCGTTAATCAGTATGGTGATCCTGCGGCCGGTCATTGCGTATTTTTTATGCCATGTGGTACAGGTCGGCGTGATCGGCGCATGGATCGCGCTTTTGCTCGATCAATACATACGATTTATTTGCGTGACGATCCACTTTTACAGCGGGAAATGGAAAACCATTAAATTGTAGGAGGGCGATGGAATGGAAACGGTATTTGCGGGCAGAGAGCCGCGCCGCGTTTTGGCATATTTTGAGGAGGTTTCGAAAATTCCGCGCGCTTCGGGTTCAGAAGAGGCCATTGCGGCTTATCTTGTCCGCTTTGCTAAGCAGAATGGCCTGGAATATTTTTGCGATTCGTACAATAATGTTTTGATCCGGCGCGCACCGGTTTATCCGGCGGAAAAGACTGTTCTTTTACAGGGGCATACCGATATGGTCTGCGTCCGAGAACCGGAAAGCAGGCATGATTTTTCCAAAGATCCGCTGGAATTGTTCATTGACCCCGAGGGGTTGATCGGCGCGGTTGGAACTTCGCTCGGCGCCGACGACGGTGCGGCGGTCGCTATGATGCTGGCAGCGCTGGAGGAACCGTCGGATTATGGCCTCGAATGCCTGTTTACCGCTTCCGAGGAGGTCGGACTGATCGGCGCGAAACGGTTTGACTTTTCAAAAATCCATTCGCGTACGATGATCAATTTGGATTCGGAGGACGAGCATGAGGCGATTGCCGGCTGTGCGGGCGGCCTGCGGATACATGCCTGCCGGGATATTCCAAGCGCGGCTTTTTCTGGTGAAGTTTTAAAAATAGAAATTTCCGGGTTGGCCGGCGGACATTCCGGCTCGGATATCCATCTTGGACGCGTCAATGCCGCGCGGCTGCTTTCGGGATTGCTTTTGTGGCTGTGTGAGAAGTATGATTGCCGTTTAATTCGCTTTTTTGGGGGAGAGCAGGATAATGCGATTCCGGCTTTTGCAGAAGCGGAAGTGCAGATCAGCGCCCGTGCAGACAGCGCGATCCGGGAGTGGTTTGGCCGGCGGCGGCGCGGGTTTGGCGAAGCGGACGGCAACGCGGCGATTTCGCTTGCCCGTCTGCCGTATGACGGCCAAGTATTCGATATGCATACGACAAAGCAGATTGTCCGCCTCATCTCGGAGGTTCCAAACGGAGTGGTGTCGATGGATGGCGCGCTTGGAATTGTCAAAACTTCTTTGAATATGGGCGTTGTGCGTATCGGAGACGGTCAGATGCGTCTTGAATTTTCCCTTCGTTCTTCTTCAGAGACGGAATTGGATGCATTGGCCGCGAGACTGAAAGAAAAGCTTCTTTCGTTTGGCGCTGTATGCAGGGAACACGACCGGTATCCGGCGTGGGCATATACGGCGGATTCACGTCTGCTTCAAAAATACCGGTGTGTTTATCGAAGCTTGTACGGCGCGGAACCCCGTGTATGCGCCATCCATGCCGGGCTGGAGTGCGGGGTGATCCGGCAGGCTATACCGGATATGGATATGATTTCTTGGACCGACGATGCATCAGGTGCATACGGTTTCTGAGCGCTTGGATATTGCGTCTCTCGAACGTTTTTGGGAGATGCTTCGGAGGCTGATCCATGAACTTGAATAAGCACAGCCGCCGCTTTTTAAAGGGGCGCGCGGCACAGAGCGTAATAGTGGCGTTGACCATTTTGCCGTCCTTGCCGTTTATCTTTTTTGGCCGGAAGAAGAAACGGCATTTTTCACCGGAGACGGCGTTTGGGTGCATTTTATCGATGTCGGGCAGGGGGACTGCGCGCTGATCCAATCGCCCGGCGGCAACATCCTGATCGACGCGGGTACGCCGGACAGCGAGCACACGATCGTACGGTATATGGATGAGCTCGGCATCGAGCGCTTTTCCTGCGCAATCTTTACGCATCCGCATGCCGATCACATCGGCTGCGCCGCCGCTTTTCTGGAACGATATTCGTTTGACGCGGTGATTCTGCCGGACGCGGTATCCACTTCCCGTACGTTTGAGCGGATGATGGAAGCTTTGGAGAATGAGGGATGCGATGTGATTGCGGGACATGCCGGGCTCTCGTATACGCTTGGGGATTTGGAACTGGATCTGCTTGCGCCGGTCTTGGATTATGGCGATGATTTGAACAATCAGAGTACTGTCTGCAAATTTACTTATGGTGAAATTTCATTTTTATTTACCGGCGATGCGGAAACGGAGTCGGAGCGGGATATGCTGCGCGAAGCGCCGGAGTCGCTCTGCGCTTCGGTTTTAAAAGTCGGTCACCACGGCTCTAACACTTCTTCGAGCGATGCGTTTATTGAGGCGGCGGCGCCGCAGGTCGCGGTAATTTCCGTCGGTGAGGACAATGAATACGGTCATCCGAGCGCGCTGGTGATATCCCGGCTAAAAGCGGCGGGCGCGTCGGTCTATCGGACGGATCAGGCGGGGAACGTGGTCGTTTATACGAATGGCAAAGAAATTCAGATACAGACGCAAAATTGACAGTTGCGCTTTTGACTGCAAGCGTTGTTATTCATTTGTTCTGGCACAGGAAAAACGTATCCCAAAAATACATCCCGAAGAGGGTTTTGCTGCTTCTTCGGGATGTATTTTATTAATATACTGCACGGTTGAAATTTTGCATTTCCAGCGGTGCTTTTGTCAAGATTTTGAGGTTTTCGAAGTTTTCTTTTTTGGCTTTTCTTCGCATCCGGTTGTTTTTGCCTCTGCGGTGCTTTTGCTTCCCGTGCGCCGTTTGACTGGCTTTTTCAGAAGCGCCAACGCTTTGGCGTGGTCAATATTTCCGTAGACGTCCATTTTGCCGGTCATGATCGCGGCGAGCGCGTCCAGTTTCCCGGTAATGATGTCGATCAGATCTTTGGCGCGAACGTTTACGGAGGCGGTGTTGTCATGATAATCATAAGGTTCAATTTCCAGATTGCCGTCTGTGTAAGCGATATAAAAAGCGCCGCCGCAGTCTTCGTCTGTAAGATTGATTTGAATCGCAAAACTTTCCGTCAACTTAGATATATCCGGTTTGCCTATCTTTTTTTTGATCTCTTCAAATTTTTCAATAAAGGTCATAGTGTCTCCACCTTTCGATTGTGTTTATATTTACTTTCTGTGTTTATTATATCCAGAAGCTGCGCGCAAGTCAACATAAACTATTTGCGCTTTTGTGACAGACGGCAGGTAATTTCGTGAACTTTTTCCGATTCTTTCCATTTTCCGGTCATGGCGAACGTTTTCTTTGAAGTATGCATGCAAAGATCAGACAAAATTTGTATTGCCTTTTTTATTTTCCGTATGTTTTTGAAAAAAGATATTGACAAACGAAATGGCGCATGCTATAATATCAAAGTCGCGTGAATCAATCACGCTGGTGTAGCTCAGCTGGTAGAGCAGCTGATTTGTAATCAGCAGGTCGGGGGTCGAATCCGTCCACCAGCTCCACCTCGTGTTCACGGGGCTAATTGAAAAGGGAGCGTTCCCGAGCGGCCAAAGGGGGCAGACTGTAAATCTGTTGTCACTGACTTCGGTGGTCCGAATCCACCCGCTCCCACCAAAAAGAGACAAATTTGTTTTAGAGCAGGTTTGTCTCTTTTTTATCCTCAAATAGGTTAAAAATAGAATTATAGCATTAATAACGGCTTGATTTTGATGAAAATCAGGTCGTTTTTTTATTCTGTTCGTTTATATTACAAGTCTTAAATATACTAATTTACGGGTTATGGCTATAAGCAAAAAGCCGAAGAAAGTCACAAATCCACTAATATTTGCTTTTATTATTGTAAAACATACAAATTAGTGATATAATTTAGAAAGGAAAATATGACATGAAGTTATCTTATATTGAATCGAAGATTTTTGGCAAAGTTTGTTATGGATTTCGTCGAAACAATGACGGCATCGTTGAAACGATACCGGACAAGGCTAAAGTTGTTGAAATGATATTCTTGCTTTATTTAAATGGAAACAGTTTAGAGAACATCCAACATTACTTATTTGAAACACAAATACCATCTCCGTCTGGGAAAGAAAAATGGAGTCAAGACGTTTTGAATAAGTTATTAAATAACTACAAATACACCTTTGGTATCGTTAGTCATGAGATGTTTGAAGCTGTAGAAAGTTTAAAAGAAAGCCATTGCCGAAATCCGAATCGAAGTACAGAGGATGTGGATGGATGGGACGAGCAACAAGAACAGAACTTCTATGGGCTTATGCTATAACACGCGAGGAGTTCTTGAAACGTGTGAATGATAAAATTGAACTTCACCCAGAGGAATGGGAAAATATTCGTGATACTCTCTTTGATGCTATGAGTAAAGGAGAGTCGCCTATATATGAGCCTAAAATGAATGCATTTCTGGAACATACAGTATACAAATATTTGCATCCAACGGATGAGCCTATATCACTGACAGATATTGCAAGAAGGTTTAAACCAAACAATCCCAGTTATCTGATTCAAAGTTGGCTTCGCAGCAGAAATACGATTGAGTTTCTCGGAGAATGGGAGCGCAATAACAACAAGAAATTCAACGAGGAAGCGTTTCAAAAGCTACTGAAAGATGTTCGCTCGCCGTCCTATACGCTGACTCCAAAAAGATGGATTGAAACTGTAAATGCTATCGGACTTAAATCTAAGCGGGGCAAAAACGGGGGCACAATGGCTCATCCGTTTATTGCCTGTGATTTTGAAATGTGGAATGATATGACATTTAGATATGAAGTTCTAAAATATTTTATGAGTTCAAGGGTTGAAACGGACGATGAAAAATAAAGATTGTTATGCGTATTAATATTTAATAAGTATAGATTAAAGATTAAGGTTAATGAAATCCTTATCTTATGAATAAACTAATTGGGATTATGGAGGAGGATACTGTATGCCTAAAGATAATAGCAATTTTTTTTAAAACATAAGAAAATTTGGTCGGAAGTTAAAGATGAACTTCTCGGCTGTTATATGGTTCCATATTTTAACAAAATACTGTCAATGGGTAATCCAATCCTATATGTGGATTGCTTTGCGGGCAAAGGAAAGTTTGATGATGGCAAGCTTGGCTCTCCACTAACGGCCTTACAGAGTTTGGATAAAAGCATTGAGGCTTATCACGGACGCCATCCGATGCCTACGGTCGGCATGAAATTCATCGAACTGAACCATTATCAAGATCTTGATGCCAACATTCCTCCTCAACATCGCGGTCGTTGCGAGGTTATTGGAGGTAAGTTTGAGGATCACATAAAGCCTATCCTTCAAAATGCATTGTCATTAAATCGCACATTAAATGTTTTCCTTTATGTTGATCCATACGGAGTAAAAGTGCTAAATGCGAATTTATTTGACTCCTTGGCAGTTACTTTCAACACTGCCGAATTATTGATAAACCTAAATTCCTTTGGTTTTATTCGTGAGGCTTGTAGGGTTAAGAAGGTTGCCTTCCGCGAGAAGGAAGAGGAAATTTTTAGTGACCTCGAAGAGTATGATAGCTCTGTTTTGGACTCTATTCAGGAATTAAATGACATTGCCGGCGGAGACTATTGGCAAGCAATTATTGATGCATATAGCACAGGAAGGATTGACTGCTATGAGGCAGAAAAGGAATTCTCACAACAGTATAAAAAGCGCTTGCGAAGAAATTACGCCTATGTTTTGGATATGCCGATTCGTTTGAAAGCCGGTCAGCATCCAAAGTACCGAATGGTTCATGCTACGAACCACCCGGACGGTTGTATGTTGATGGCCGATAACATTGCCAAGCGTACAGACCGATTGGTTATTGAAATCCAGAATGCTGGGCAATTAACCTTTATGCCACAGACGGCTGAAAACGAAATAGTCAGCGAAGATATTTTGATAAATCGGGTCAAATCATTGCTTGAATCCACTCCTACGCCTATTCGTTTAAACAAGTTCTTAGCTGAGTTCTATAATGAGTACGGTGTGCTCTGCGATATTGCGCGGTTAAGCAGCGGTCGTAGCGGTTCTGTTTTAAAGACACTCGAAAAGGATGGTTACATAGATGTACAGCGCACACCGGCTTTTACTGATAAAGGAAAACCCTCAACGTTTTGGCAAGAAGGTAAGGGTAAAACTATCTCACTATGGAAAAGGAGCTAAAAATTATGGATAATATAACGCGAAAATCTATGCTCTATAAAACGGGCGTGGAATATGGAGATTATACGATGAATCACGTGTTAGGGTGTTCACATGGTTGCCTTTACCCTTGCTACGCTTTTCTCATGGCCAAAAGATTTGGCAAGGCGGTAAATTATGAAGAGTGGTGTAAGCCTAAACTTGTGAGCAATACTCTTGAAATCCTTGATCGTGAAATACCTCGGCTCAAATCCAAGATTGAGTCTGTTCAGTTATGCTTTACTACTGATCCATTTATGTACGGATACGACGAAATCGGAAAAATGAGTATAGCTGCAATAAAGAAACTTAATAATGCCGGAATTCGTTGCACTGTTCTCACTAAGGGAATATTGCCCATTGAGTTAGCAAAGTTGTCGGCTGATAATGAATATGGAATTACGCTTATATCACTCAATGAAGATTACCGAAAACGAACCGAACCGGGTGCATCGCCCTATGCTGAACGAATTGCGGCCCTTAAAGCTCTTCACGTTAAGGGATGCAAAACATGGGTAAGTATTGAACCATATCCCACTCCGAATCTTATACAGCAAGATTTAATAGAAATACTAAGTACAGTATCGTTTGTAAAACGTATTATATTCGGTCGGACGAACTACAACAAGGAGATATCCGCTTTTACCAAGCACAGATCATTTTACAACGAACAGGCTGAAATCGTAGTTCGATTTTGTAGAGAGCATAACATTGATTACCATATAAAGAATGGAACGATAACTTGATAAGATCAAACATCAATTGGAAGTTACTCTTTGTATCTAATTTCGATGGTTCAACTCCCACATCCGAAAAACCGAAAAAATCTTTTTCATGTACCTCTCACAAAAGAATATATCCCGAAAAACCTCGGTATTACCGAGGTTTTTGCTGCCTAAAAAGCAGTTTTCATACATGTTAAATTGCAGTTTTCCATTTGCGAGTAGATTTAAACTTTCATATAATAAAATTTTGATATAATATCATATCGACGAAGATGAAAAATTCATTTGACCTTTTTTATATGTATTTAAATGCATAGTCAATCGTTTAAATATAATGGCTGGCTTTTTTATTTTTGCTATTAAGTATGAATTTTAATTAATAATTTTACTGTGTATAATAAAAGCGGAGTACAAATTGTTTCTGTCTCCGTTGCCTTTATCTTATTCAATTTTATTTTATTTTTTAGTTTTCTTATTTTTTGGGTTTAGTATTTTTCGTTCTGCAGGGCAAATTATATTTTAGATTTGGGATTGATTATACAGTTAAAGTATCTCGCTGTTAGAAGGTTATTGCCTCCATTAGTTTTTTAAATTTTAGATACAAAAGGTTGTTTTATCAGTTGTTTGCAGCTTTTAATAGGAATAATTGTAACTGCACGGTTAATTGTCAGTGGATATGTTTATTTTGTCAAATTTTTTTGCATAATAATAGTAAATGACCGTTATGAAACATATTTTTCAGTAAAATCCTTAGCCGTTAGATGTGCCGATACGGTTTAAGAAAAGAGGAGTATTAATTATGGAAAAAATTAAAGCTATTCAGTATGGATGCGGAAAAATGAGCAAATACACATTGCGATATATGTATGAGCATGGAGTTCAAATCGTTGGTGCAATCGATATAGATCCTGAAGTGGTCGGTATGGATATTGGTGATTTTGCAGAGCTTGGTGTAAAAACGGGTGTGATTATCAACAGCAATGCCGACGAAGTCTTGGATAACACCGATGCCGATATCGCAGTTGTTACACTGTTCAGCTTGATTAGTGATTGCTACGAACATTATGTTAAATGTCTAAGCCGTGGAATCAACGTCATCACGACCTGCGAGGAAGCTACCTATTGTTGGACGACCGATCCTATACGTGCCAACACTCTTGATGTTATTGCGAAAGAACATGGCTGTACATTTGTCGGAAGCGGAATGGAGGATACTTTTTGGATAAACATGGTCGGCATGATTGCCGGGAGTTGTAATAGTATCAAAAAAATCGAAGGCGCAGTAAGCTACAATGTTGAGGATTACGGACTGGCTTTGGCAAAAGCTCATGGGGTAGGATTAAGCGCAGAGGAATTTGAAAATCAAATTGCACATCCTGAAACGATAGATCCGTGCTATGTATGGAATTCAAACGAAAGCCTTGCCGCAAAGCTTGGACTTACAATTAAAAAGCCAGACGCAAAAGTGTGTTCCGTATTTTAAGGAAGATGATGTGTACTCCTCTACAATGCAACGAACGATTCCTAAGGGAGAGTGTATTGGAATGGCGGCCGTTGTAAAAACCGAAACATTCCAAGGTCCAATAATTGAAACCAGATGTATAGGCAAGGTATACGGACCCGATGATGGCGATGTGCGATTGGAAAATCATAGGCGAACCGAATACCGAATTTCATGTAGTCAAACCCGCTACAGTTGAGCATACATGCGCAACTATTGTCAACCGCATTCCGAGTGTTTTAAAGGCGCCGTCGGGGTTGGTAACTGTTGATGAATTAAATGAAATTTCGTATTTAGCCTATCCAATGGAATTTTACTGTTAATAAAAATAATCAGAGAAACAACAGATTACACCGGATTTTCAATATCTGATAAAACAATTTAAATGCCGCTGTGTCTCAAGCAGAGATGGCATTTAGGAGGTTGTCGAGCAGGTGCATTATAGCAAGTCTAAAAAATACTATTACTACAGATGGTTTTAAGAAAATCTGACACATATTGTTTTTATAAAGGATTTTAAAGTGTTATAAAAAAATGTTTACAATACTTTGTAGTTGATAGTCAGTCTCAAACCTATGACCTTGTGTATTTTGAATGAGAGACCATGTAGACGTATTGATTGGAGGTTAACACAGACCGAGAGGAGCATGGTAAAAACCATTTGACGATGACAATGAACCGCCCAAGCCAAAGCAACCAAGTAAAAACACATCAAAGAAAAAGCTTAAACGACAAAAAGAAAACCGCAAAAATGAAGAAGGCCATCAAGAGTGCGACAAATCCTGAAAGCGGGATGTTCGTAAAAGGCGACCATAAAAAGCAGTTTGCATATGAAGCCCATACAGATTGCGACCGAAACGGATATATTTTGAAACGGGAATAACCTTCAGAAATGTTCATGACAGTGCAGCTTTTAATGATGTATACGACAAAATAACCGAGAGATTTTCTAAAATCGAACAGGGACGGCTACAAAGAATACAAGAGCAATCCTGCTGTATGCGCAAATTGTCCCACTCGTGAGCTATGCGCAGAATCGCAAAATTGCGTAAAGATTGTACAGCGGCATATTTGGAAAGAGTATGAGGAGCTTGCCGAGGATGCAAGGCATACCGTTGAATATGCAAAGCTATACGGAAAACGCAAAGAAGCGATGGAACGCATTTTTTGCGGATTAAGGAAAAACACGCTATGCGTTATACCCATTACAGAGGTCTTGCACAAGTGACAAATTGGGTAAGGCTTAAATTTGCTGCTATGAATTTGAAAAAGTTCGCTAAAAGAAAGTAGTTGGAGGCTCACCCATTTGATATTCCTTTGATGCTCAGGCTTTTTCTATCCAAAATTCAAAAAACACCTCTTTTTCAGAAAATACTTGGTATCAATAGATCGATTTCTATAATAGGAACACTGCTTTCTTTACAAAAGCCCTACAATACCGATCATTCCCACCATAGCCAGCCCAAGGCTTGGCATGATGATTCCCGGCAGGTCTTGAAATTTTTTAGGATCAATTTTTCTGAACAACACTCCAATTAAAAGGAATATAACAGAGTTTAACAGCGCCATCCATTTCGGAACCGTCAGTGCCCCAATAAGAACAGCTACGGCTACACATATATCGGCAATCATCAATATGATGTATGTCAGGAAAAAAGGGCGGCATAATCGCCTTGTAAAATCCCTCTAACGTGTGATCGGCAAGTTCAAAATTCTTTTCACCGCCGCTCATGATTCTTTTATAAATAACCGCCTGAATACAGAGAACACTGTGGACAAAGAAACCGCCTACTGCTCCCACATAGCCTGTCACCGCTAAAATAACAGCTAAAGTCGAATGCTCGGCGTAAATCTGATTTACTATAGAATAAAATCCAAACCCCACGCCGATAACCTCGACCAGTGCAAAGAGAATAGACGCTTCAAATCTCCACTCTGCCATTTTTGGCCAGTTGCTGTCGATATTTTTTGATGTGCCAAGCTTTTTATTTCCCGGTCCTTTCAGGTCAAAGAAAATATCCCCAACGCAACAGAGCAGTCCGCCCGCAAGACCGAATATCGAAAACAATAAATTTATGTCCATTGCATGCTGCTCCTTTTTACAAACAAATATTTTTTATCTTTTCCACCCACTGCTCCGGATAAGACACCAGCAATTCTTCATGTTCCATGTCAAACTCGTGTATAACCGGGTCTTTAAAATGCTTTTTATAGCGTGCCAGATACCGCTTTCCCATTTTCTTTGCATAAAAGCAATGCACCGTTGTACCTGCAACCGATATGTTTTCATGAAGCGGCGTGGTCAGATCAGAAAGAAACTGATTTTGTACGCTTTCTTTTTTGATAAAGGAAAGACCGCCGTTTCCGATACCGAACATTTTCATAAATTTATTCAGATAAGGCGTCCGCTTTTTTCTCTCCATCGCTCGGCGAAAAATTTTGGGATATTCGCCTGTGCTGACGATCCTGTGCATAAGCGGAACAGCAACAGCGCATTTAAGTTTTGCTTTTCCCGCTGTGTCCTGATCAAGATTCGAGCTTCCCAAAATCGCATGATTGATATGTATATTTTCTCGTTGAAGCAACAGCCTCACAAAAGAGCCGCCCAGAGAACAGCCGTATGCAGCGTGAATATTCCCGCCGAAATGTTCTCTGATATACTTCTCGATTTTCTCCGTTTCGGTCAGCATATCGGGAAAAACAGTGTTTTCCGTTTCATCAAAGCCGTCATAGGACACGCAAAGCAGATGGAAATCCTTTTCAAGCAGTGGAATTACTTCTCCGAAATTTAATTTCCAGTGGCAATAGGTACCGGGAAGTAGCAGTGTAGCTGGTTTCTCTTGATTTCCAAATCTATATATTTTCATCGCTTTATCCTTTTACTTTCCTAATCACACTATGTAGGCGAAACCCTTTCCGCCGTTCAAAGATTTCCAGCTTCAGTCCTGATTCTGAGCAAAACCGCTCCATATCTTTCTTACCGTAGCAGGCGACATCGCCCTTGCCAATAAGATGAACTAACGGCAGTTCAACTTTATTGACGAGAAATAGTAGTGGCTGCGGCACGGTCATATCTCGAATAATCAAGCGACCGCCGGGACGAAGTACCCTCTTGCAGCTTCTGAAAAAATCAAATGGATGGGGATAATGATGAAAACTCATGGAGCAGGTGATCGCATCAAAAGACTCCGCATCAAAAGGCATATTTTCGCAGTCACCGCAGATGAACTTTACGTCAGAAAGCTTTTTGGCCTCCGCTACTTTAATCATTTTTGGAGAAAGGTCAATGCCGGTATAATTTATTCCCGGGTGCTTTTCCAAAAGCAGCGATAGTACTGCTCCCGTGCCGCAGCCCGCGTCCAGAACATCGGCAAATTCCTCCTTTTCCAGTTCCGCCAGAATATCCGGGTAATCCTTTCTGCACATATTATATACACTGGGATCGTCATTATCAAACTGCATCGCCGCTTTGTTAAACTCTCGAAGCGTCAGTTCCTTTAATTTTTCCGCTGATTTTGCCATTTTCATTTCTCCATTCTTTTTTCTGACTTTACCGGCTCTGCCCATACAAAGGCGAGCAACGATGAAATATTTTGAACACGTACAGACGACAACAAAAGCAAATTGGAAAAGGGCATTTATTGCTTCTTCTCCGACTTTTTCTTTCTCATTATAAGAGTGTATTCATTTTAGTTAGCTATTGCTAACTAACGCTTGAAAATAAAATAGGATTCAAACCTATACATAATAAATTATACATCTTCCGCTGACTTTTGTCAATTCTCAAGATGAAAACTCCGAGGGAATTGTCCAAAAGCCGTCCGGTTGCCGGACGGCTTTTTGAGCATATATAATATAAAAAGTTAATTCCGGTATATAGAGCGGAAAAATAAAGCATCAACGCGCCAGCCGCACAGATGTAAGAGCCGCTGAGTGTGGAATTTTGCTTAAAGCACATACAGCATCACGGAAAAATAGTGGCAAATAGACCCGGCCAATACAAACAGATGCCAGATAGAATGCATGTACCGGACTGTTTTCATCGCATAAAATACAATTCCGACCGTGTAACATAAGCCGCCGGCAAGCAGCAGGATAAAGCCTGTGGATGCAAGCGAAGCCAGCACGCTTTTGCTGGCAAAGATGATGCACCAACCCATAGCTACATATAGGATCATTTCAATTTTGCGGAACCGGTCGAGCATAATCGCGTCGAATACGATGCCGGTGATGGCAAGCCCCCAAAGGATGCCGAACAGTGTCCAGCCGAGCGGGCCGCGCAGCGTGACCAGAAGATACGGCGTGTAGGTGCCAGCGATCAGAAAAAAAATCGTGACATGATCGAAGATACGAAATACGCGCTTCGCTTTTTCCGGAGCAAGCGCATGATAGAGCGTGGACATTGTATATAAAATGATTAGAGCGGCGCCGAACAGGGTGGCTGCGACTACAGCGTATGCGTCGGCGGAACGTGCGGCGCGGACTACCATAGTGACCAGCGCGGCGACGGAAAGCCCGGCGCCGATGCCGTGTGTGACAGCGCTGAATATTTCCTCGCCAAGCGTGTAGCGCTTGCCGTTTTTTCTTAAAATCTCGGACATATATTTACTCCAAAATGTTCAGAATCAAAGAATCGAGATGCACAAAAGCATTTTGGTCGGATTATAAAAATAAAGCCGAGCCTAAACGGGTCTCGGCGATTTTGTATATCTGAATAAAGATATACCAAATTAGAACATCATTATTCTATCATATTTCCGCCTTTTTGTCAATAGATTCGCAGACGCCGCGCTCTATGGCGGTTGACATTTTTCGCAGGACGGTTTATAATAAAAGCAGATGCGGCCTTGGACTTTCAACAGTCGGCGCGCCAACTGGCGCGTTTTTGGAGGGCATGCGCGCGGAAAAGGAGGCTGTGTGTGAAAGTCTTTGCGGTTACCTGGTATGAAAAACTGCGAAAGTTGGATTATATCATTATTTTCGCAGTGCTTTCGCTGACCGGCATGAGTCTTGTGACGCTGGCGGGCGCGGCCAATGATTTTGGCGTAAAATATTTTTATATTCAGTTTGCCGCCTCTTTTCTGGGATTTGTGACGATGGCGGTGATGTCTACCATAGATTATGAGGAGATCGCGGACAAGCTTTCGGTCGTCTTGTTTGTTCTCAGCGTTTTTTTCTTGGCGCTCACGCTTTTGATCGGGACAGGAGAGGGCAATAAAAGCTGGATTCGTTATGATTGGATGCCGGTGAGCATTCAGCCCTCCGAGTTTATTAAAGTTTTGTACATAATCACATTTTCCAAGCATCTTAGCCTGGTTAAAGGGCAGATCAACCATCCGCTATCCCTATTAAAGCTTGGCGCGCATGCCGGCGCGATTATCGGATTGATTTTAGTGCAGGGAGATTTAGGTTCCGCGCTGGTCTATATATTTTTAACTGCGGTCATGCTGTATTGTGCCGGACTCAGCTTGTGGTATTTCCTCGGTGCGGCGGCGCTGCTCGCCGCCGTATCTCCTGTTTTGTGGAATTTATTAAAAACTTATCAAAAAGAGCGGATCATTGCCGGTTTTTGGCCGGAGAGCGATCCGACAGACAGGGGATCTCAGGCTCTGATGAGCAGGAATGCGATTGCGGCCGGCGGTTTTTTCGGCACCGGTTTTTCGGGCGGCACAGAATATCAAAAAGTGCCGTATGTGCATACCGATTTTATATTTGCGATCACCAGTGAAAAATTTGGTTTTTTTGGTGCCTTGTTTGTCATTGTTATGCTTTTGTGTGTTGGTTGTGCGTATTCTTATGCTGGCTCGCAAGATGCAGGGAAGTTATGCTTCTTATATGTGCGCCGGCGCGGCTGCGGTAATTATTGCGCAGTCGACGGAAAACATTGGTATGTGCCTTGCAAAACTTCCGGTAGTTGGCATTACGCTTCCCTTTATGAGTTATGGGGGATCGTCAATGGTTGCCTCGTGGTGCCTGATCGGTTTGGTTCAAAGCATCAGCGCGCATCGAGGAAAATACTTCTTTGAGCGTCAGACGAGCGATGCCTGAACGAACATCATATAGAAAGAAGCGGTATCGCCAGTTGGCGATACCGCTCTCTTGCAGTAATATTTTTATGTGGGGTTCATGTACATTCGCTCAAAAGCCAAGCGTATCCGCGATAATGTCGTCGATATGGAGTACGCTGACATTACCTTCATTAATTTCCCGCATTAGCTTTTGCAGCATTTTCAGATCGTCGGAGATATCTTCCACTGTTTTGATTACAATGCCGGAATCTCCGTCGGTAAACTGAAAACCGTAGACTGTGCGTTCGTTATTCTGTTCGTCTGTAAGGGTGGATTCAATGATTTTGCACTTTGTCATAATGTCCATTTTCCTGATGTCTTTCGCAAAATTTAAGCCGGTACACTTTTTAACATTCCATCCGACATTTGCATTATACCTTGTAAACAAGCGGTTGTCAACCACTTCCGTTCAGATATATTTACAAATTATTACATTATATTCCATAATTCGACTGTAAATTATTATATTCTACAAAAATCTCAGAAAAATTTGTGCGCCATTTGATAAACAAAGGAAAATATACTTAAAAATACGACAAAAATATACAAAGGCTCGCGAACGCTTGCGTTTTTGGCGGAACAAAAGGAAAACATAAAAGCGCTTTTTTTGAACTGGCTTTTTGGTTGCGGCTCTGGCGATTTTCTGTAAAAAAATATGCATTATTTTCTAAAATTTGCCGTCAGATATTGAAAATAATTCTAATATATTCTATAATATTTTTTATAAATATTAAAATAGATGGGGATGGATAGTATGGCAGAACAGGTTCAAAATGAAAAAGGCGGCATCTCGGTAGAGACACAGCATATTTTTCCAATTATCAAGCGCTGGCTGTATTCGGACAAGGAGATTTTTCTTCGCGAAATCGTTTCCAATGCATCTGATGCGATTACCAAGCTCAACCGCTTAATTTCTTTAGGCGAGGCAAAGGATATAGAACTCAGCGGACGTATTGACGTTCGTGTCAGCAAGAAAGCGCGCACGATTTCCGTTTCGGATAATGGCATTGGTATGGATGCGGCTGAAGTGAAAAAATATATCTGCAGTATTGCGCTGTCCGGTGCGCTGGAATTTATTCAGAAATATGAGGGACAGAGCGAAGGCGCTTCAGACGGCATTATTGGACATTTCGGACTTGGCTTTTATTCCGCGTTTATGGTCAGCGACCGCGTAGAACTCATCAGCCGTTCGTATCGCGGCGGCGACGGCGTGCGGTGGATTTGCGATGAGACGGGCGAATATGAAATGACGGTTCCTTATGCGACAGCGGCGCGGGGAACTACGGTTGTCATGCATATCAACGCTGAGGGAGAGGAGTATCTCGAACCTTATAAGCTTCGTTCTATTTTGGAGAAATACTGTGCGTTTATGCCGGTTGAAATTTACTTTGAAGATGAGGATGCGCAGCCGGAAGCGGAGAAAGATACGCCCGCAGAGGCACCCGTCAATGATACGCATCCGCTCTGGCAAAAAAATCCTGCGGAATGCACAGATGAAGAATATAAGGCGTTTTACAAAAAGGTTTTTTCGGATTTTAACGAACCTTTGTTCTGGCTGCATATCAACGCCGATTATCCGCTGAATTTCAAAGGAATTTTGTATTTTCCGAAGCTTACGCATGAATTTGCCAATATGGAAGGGCAAGTAAAGCTTTATTATAATCAGGTGTTCGTTGCGGACAACATCAAAGAGGTGATCCCTGAGTATCTTTTGATGTTGCGCGGCGTACTGGATTGTCCGGAACTTCCGCTGAACGTGTCTCGGAGCTATCTGCAAAACAACGGCTATGTCGCGAAGATCTCGGCGCATATTGTCAAAAAGGTTGCCGACAAATTGCTTGCGCTTTTTCAAAAACGACCGCGCTGCTTACGAGGGCATGTGGGATTCTATCCGGACGTTCTGCGAATATGCGTCGCTTTGTGACCGGAAATTTTATGACCGTGCCAAAGATGCGTTGCTGTTTGGCGTCGTGCATGGCGGTTATATGACGCTGCCCGAGTATCTGGAAGCGGCGCGCCCGACGAATGAAGGCATTGTATATTATACCTCGGACGAGCAGCAGCAGGCGCAGTATATCGCGATGTTTGAGGCGAAAGGCATCAAAATCGTCAAATTTGACCGCATGATTGATACGCAGTATTTGCAGATGCTGGAAAGCGTAGATGACAAGGTGCGGTTCAGACGCGTGGATTCGGAAATTGCGGATGCGCTGCGCGGCGACGGTCAGGCGGAACATTCGGATGTGCTGGAAAAGCTTTTCCGAGAGGCGTCTGGCAATGAAAAGCTCACGGTAAAATGCGAGCGTCTTGCAGATGGGGAAATTCCCGCGATGCTGAGCGTCGATGAGGAAAGCCGCAGAATGGAAGATATGATGAAGCTGTATGCGATGGGCGGAATGGATATGAACGGCGGTTATGCTGCCGAGAGCACACTGATCGTCAATGTGTCCAATCCGCTGATCGAACGTCTTGCGATGGGCGCGGGCGAGGACGATGCGCTGATTGCGAAACAGATCTACAACCTTGCGCTGCTCAGCCATCGGCGGCTCGGCGAGGAGGAGATGAAAGCATTTCTGCGTTCGAGTTATGCGGTGCTTTCAAAACTTGGATAATGGCGAAAGAATTTTTGAAAAATGCGTTGAATAATATAGAGCGTTATTACTATGATGAAGCGTCCGTCTGCGAGCGCGTCAGCGCAAATATTTGCGAAGCGGCAAAAATTACAGCTTCGCGTATGGCGCGCGCATTACGCGGGAAAAAGTTCTTTTCTATAGAGGATTTTCGGGAGGAGCTTCTGGCGGCACCGTTTGCGGCCGCCTCTTTTCCCCGAACTTGTGATTGAAGAAAACCGCACACTTGCGCAGGCGAAGCTATCTTCGGACGAAGGGGCGTATCTGGCTGAATTTTGCAGCAAGCTTACCGGTTTTCTTCATACTGCGGCAAAATTTCGTCCGTCGCCTGCGCTGTTTTTAGATCGAAGCGGCGATTGTTCCGGAAACGGCTGCGTCTCCTTTGTATCCGGCGAATTGTTTTCCGGTGTATTTTCGCTGTTTTCAAAGAAACTGCCGGAACTGAAGGCCATGCCTGCCGGTTCGTTTTCCGATGCCTGCGAGGCGGTAGGGTCCGGAGAAGCGGAATACTGCATTTTGCCGCTTGAAAACAACTGCGAGGGTACATTGCTGACTTTTTTATCTATGATAGAACGGTATGAACTCCTGATTGCGCGCGTCGCACAGTTGAGCAGCGCAGAAGGGACTTCAACCCGATACGCCTTGCTTTGCCAGGATTTTCGTGGTATCATAGACAGCGCAGGGCGTCAGTATGTCGCTGTACGTCTGTCGGGCTTTGATGAAACGCTGCTTCCAAAGCTGTTTGCGGCCATTCCTGTACTTGGCGTACAGCTAATCAAAACTGTGTCTGTGCCGCTGCTCTATACAGATGGATATGCACATATCTGTACGTTCGGCGGCAGCGAATCGGCGCTCTTTTCGCTGTTGCTGTTTTTGAATTTGATCCGTGCGGATTATACACTGAAAGGAATTTATGAATTGATTGACTGAGGTAAGATTTATGGAAAAAGAAATTGTATATACGCCGCACGGGGTCTGTTCAAGGCAGATCCGCGTCGTGATCGAAGACGGCGTAATCAAAGAAGCCGCTTTTTCCGGCGGATGCAGCGGGAATACGCAGGGCATCTGCGCGCTGGTTCAGGGCATGTGCGTGGATGAGGCGATCCGACGGCTGCGTGGGATCGACTGCCGTGGCAGGGGTACGTCCTGCCCTGACCAGTTGGCGCGCGCGCTGGAAGAGAATCGGTAATTTTGTAGAGGAGCGAATCGTATGTCGGAAAATTATATGGAATATTATCGTCAATGGCTGGAGAGTCCTTATTTGGACGAAGAAAGCCGGAAGGAACTGCTGGCACTGAAAGGTGACCGCGCCGAGATCGAACTGCGTTTTTTGGGATATCTTGAGTTTGGAACCGGCGGTTTGCGCGGAACGATGGGCGCCGGAACTAATAAAATGAACGTTTATACCGTCGCGCATGCGACGCAGGGAATGGCCGAAATGATTTTGCTCGAGGGCCAAGACGCGGCTGCGCGCGGTGTGGTTATCGCTTATGACAGCCGGAATAATTCCGAGCAGTTTGCGCGTACCGCGGCGAGCGTACTCAGCGCAAACGGAATACGGGCGTATATTTTCGACGGCGTGCGTCCGACGCCGGAGCTTTCGTTTGCGATCCGTGAATTGGGCTGTATTGCCGGTATCAACATTACCGCGTCGCATAATCCAAAGGAGTATAACGGCTATAAAGCTTATTGGGAAGACGGTGCGCAGCTTCCTCCCGAGCATGCCGATATGATTTCCGCCAAAATCCGGGAAATTGATATTTTTAAAGACGTGCGGCGTGAGGATTTTGATGATGCTGTGGCTTCGGGCAAAATACGGATCATCGGCGGCGAAATTGATGAGAAATATCTGGATAACGTATTGGCGCAGCGGGTCAATAAAGAGGCGATCCCTGCTGCGGCCGATACGCTCCGGGTCGTGTACACGCCGCTGCACGGGCGGGGTACCGGCTTGTGCCCGAGGTGCTCCGCCGGAGCGGACTCAAGCATTTGTATACGGTTGAAGAGCAAATGGCGCTGGACGGCAATTTTCCAACGGTAAAAAAGCCGAATCCGGAATTGCCGGAAGCATTTGCGCTCGGTATTCGTTTGGCGGACGCCGTTCAAAGCGATATGATCGTCGCTACGGACCCGGACAGCGACCGTATGGGCGCGATGACTCGCGCTGCAGACGGCGCGTTCGTTGCCATTACGGGCAATCAGATGGCCGCGCTGCTGCTGGATTACATTTTTACGGCGCTGCGCGAGGGCGGCGGTATTCCTGTCGACGGCTATGCTGTGAAGACCATTGTGTCTACCGAGCTTGCTACGGCCATTTGCAGAGCCAATGGCGTCAAGCTGTATAATGTGCTGACCGGCTTTAAGTTTATCGGCGAAGTGATCAAAAATCATGAGGCCTGCGGCGAAGGCACGTTTCTGTTTGGTTTTGAGGAGAGCTACGGCTATCTCAAGGGGACGTATGCGCGCGATAAAGATGCGGTCTGCGCGGCGATGCTCGCTGTGGAAATGGCTGCATACTACAAAGCGAAAAATATGACGCTGTATGACGCGCTGCAGAGTATTTACGCGCGATATGGCTATTATGGCGAAAAATCTCTGGATGTCTATATGGAAGGGCTGGACGGCATTGCGCGCCGCACGGCCACGATGCAGGCGCTCAGAAATGATCCGCCGCGGAAATCGGCGGCTGCGCCGTGGCCTACATTGGCGATTATGAAGCGGAAACGATTGTTTATCTTGCCGACGGCCGCCGGGAGTCGACGGGATTGCCCAAATCAGACGTGCTGTATTACGGGCTGGAAAACGGGGATGTCGCTGTGGTTCGTCCGTCCGGTACGGAGCCGAAAATCAAGATTTATTATCTTGCCGGCGCGCCGGATGCGGATGCGCTAAGCGAAAAGCTGCGCGTTTATGCGGCAGAAACAAGCCGACTTGTAAAATAAAACAGCGCCCGGCGGTTTTACCGCCGGGCATTTCGTTTGCCGTAAAAGAAATGCGGGAACAAGGATCAAAACAAAGTCATAGACCGGTGCGCCGTGTGGTATTGCTACGGCGAATCTTTATAGCTGCCCATATTTTCCGCTTTCGCACAGACCGGTAAACCCGTACTGGCGGAGCACCTCGTAGACGCCGACTGCGACTGAGTTTGAAAGATTTAAACTCCGCAGGTGGCTGCGCATGGGGATGCGCACGGTGTGGTCGAGATGTTTTTCCAGCAGTTCTTCGGGCAGGCCTTTTGTTTCTTTCCCGAACATTAAGAAAACGGGGCAGGGGTAGTTGATTTCGGTATAGGCGCGCGGCGCTTTTGTGCTGTAATAAAAAATTTCTGCATGCGGATTCTTTCCAAAAAAGTCCGCCAGATTGTCGTAGTAAGTGATATCCAGTTCGTTCCAATAATCCAAGCCCGCGCGTTTCAGCTTCTTGTCGTCGATTTCAAAGCCGAGCGGGTGGATCAAATGCAGCGCCGCGCCGGTAGCGGCGCAGGTGCGCGCAATATTTCCCGTGTTCTGCGGGATTTCAGGTTCCAAAAGGACGATGTTGATTGTTTTCATGGCTCGCTCCCGTTGTTTTGAATGTTTCGATTGTATCATGAATTGGGACAAAGCGCAATAGAAAAACGGTTCAATATGATTTTATTGTGAATTTTGGGAAAACGCCGGACAAAATTTTAAAATACTATGGTATATTATAAATAAATGTAGTATAATAAAGTGTTCATGTAAATTTCACGCAGACAGCGGAGGAAACGATAGAATGGGACTTTTTGCAAAAGTATTTGGAACCTACAGCGATCATCAAATCAGAAAGCTGAAAGTAACGGCGGATAAGGTCGATGGGCTTGCGTCAAAATATGAGGCGATGGGGGAAGATGAGCTTCGTGCGCAGACCGCCGTATTGAAAAAGCGGCTGGCGGACGGGGAAACGCTGGATGATATTTTGCCGGATGCTTTTGCGCTTGTGCGCGAGGCCGACTGGCGCGTGCTCGGCAAGCGTCCGTTTTACGTACAGATCCTCGGCGGTATCATTCTGCATCAGGGGCGAATTGCGGAGATGAAAACCGGCGAGGGTAAAACGCTGGTTGCAACGATGCCCGCTTATCTTAACGCGCTGACCGGAGACGGCGTGCATATCGTCACGGTCAATGATTATCTGGCCCGGCGCGACAGCGAGGAAATGGGCCGTGTATATGAGTTTTTGGGGCTCCGAACCGGGCTTGTCGTGCATGGTCAGATGCCGGAGGAAAAGCAGCGGGCTTATCAGGCGGATATTACCTATGGAACCAACAATGAATTTGGGTTTGATTATCTGCGAGATAATATGGTTGTGTATAAAGCGCAGATGGTGCAGCGCGGCCACAGCTTTGCCATTGTGGATGAGGTAGACTCTATTTTGATCGACGAGGCGCGCACGCCGCTGATTATTTCCGGCGAGGGCGAAAAATCGACTGAAATGTATGAGATTGCCGAGCGGTTTGCCCGTACGCTGAAAAAAATGGTGATCAAGGAGACCGACGATAAGCAGGAGATCGAAGAAATTTCTGCGGATGCCGATTATGTTGTGGATGAGAAGGCGCGGACCGTTGTTTTGACAGCGAGCGGAATCGCAAAAGGCGGAACAGTATTTTAATTTGGAGGATTATGCCGATCCGGCCAATTCGACGCTCGCGCACCATGTCAATCAGGCGATTCGCGCGCACGGCATCATGAAACGGGATGTAGATTATGTGGTCAAGGATGGTGAGGTCATTATCGTAGACGCTTTCACAGGCCGTCTGATGCCTGGTCGCCGTTACAACAACGGGCTGCATCAGGCTATTGAAGCCAAGGAGCATGTGAACGTCGAAAAGGAATCCAAAACGCTGGCGACCATTACATTCCAGAATTATTTTCGTCTGTATAAAAAATTGTCGGGCATGACTGGTACAGCCTTGACCGAGGAAAACGAATTCCGTGAAATTTATAACCTCGATGTTGTTGTTGTACCGACCAACCGTCCAATGATCCGCAAGGATTTTTCCGATGCGGTGTATAAGACCCGCGCTGGAAAATACCGGGCGATCGTGCAGAAGATTATTGAGTGCCACGAAAAGGGACAGCCTGTTTTGGTCGGTACGGTTTCAATTGAAAAGAGCGAGGAATTGTCCGGAGAACTCAAAAAGAACGGGATTGATCACGTTGTTCTCAATGCAAAACATCATGAAAAAGAAGCAGAGATTGTCGCGCAGGCGGGCAAATTCGGCGCGGTGACGATTTCGACCAACATGGCCGGACGCGGCACCGATATTATGCTTGGCGGCAATCCGGAATTTTTGGCTAAATCCGAAATGCGGAAAATGGGACTGGACGAGGAACTGATCGCCCGTTCGACCGGCAGCGCGCATACAGAAGATGAAGCCGTATTGGAAGCCAGACAAACTTTTTCATCGCTGTATGAAAAATATAAAGAAGAAATAAGACCGGAAGCGGATCGCGTCAGAGAAGCCGGGGGCCTGTTTATTTTAGGCACGGAACGTCACGAAAGCCGCCGTATAGACAATCAGCTTCGCGGCCGGTCGGGCCGTCAGGGCGATCCCGGGCAGTCTAAATTCTATATCTCGCTTGAAGATGATCTAATGCGTCTGTTTGGCGGGGACCGGCTGTTTAACATGGTGGACAGGCTGGGGCTGGACGAGGATACGCCGATCGACGCGAAAATTCTTTCCAATAATATCGAATCCGCGCAAAAACGCATAGAGGATCAGAACTTCAATCGGAGAAAGAATGTCCTCACGTACGACGACGTCATGAATCAGCAGCGTGAGATTATATACAAACAGCGCCGCGACGTGCTCGAGGGGCGTGATCTTGGCGGATTGGTCCGCGAATGGATAGAGACGGTCGTGCATGGGATCGCGATGTCTTTTGTCGGGCATGACGGCGAGGAGCATTATAATTATGACGGGCTGCTGACAAGCTTTGCGGGCGCTGTGCTGAAGCTGGAGCACACGGAGGAAGAGATCCGCGCTATGCAGGAAACCGAACTTGCACAAGCGGCGGCGGCCGGCGCACTCAAACTCTATGAGAGCCGGGAAGCGCTTTGGAAAGCGGCCGGGATCGATATGCGCGAAATTGAACGTACACTGCTGCTGCGCACGGTGGATGAAAAATGGATGGACCATATCGATGCGATGGACGAACTCAAGGGAAGCATCGGACTGAACGCGTATGCGCAGCGAAATCCGATTACGGAATACCGCATTCAGGGCGCGGATATGTTTGACAGCATGATTGCCGATATCAAAGAAGCTACGGTGCTGCGCGTACTTTCTGCGCTGCCGCGTAAAGAGGCGCCGATCGAACGCAAACAAGTCGCAAAACCGCTGATCGAAGGATTTGCGGGGGGCAAGATGCCCACACGCCGCGAGCCGGTGCGTAAAGGGCAGAAGGTCGGCCGAAACGATCCGTGTCCATGTGGGAGCGGAAAAAAATATAAAAAGTGCTGCGGCATGAACGAAGGCAAATCCGAATAATGGGACTGGGCGTATTGTTTGTCGGCTATCTGCTCCGTATCTTGAATTTTGTCCGTCCGGAATATACGGATCTGATCGCTTTCGGTATGATGGGGTACGCGCTCTGGAAGCTGCGTCCCTATAATGCGTATTTTCGCTATAGTTTTGGTTTGACGGTTTCAATGGCGCTTTGGGGTGCGTATCGTCTGGCCGCCGCATTTTTCCCCATCGATGAAACGCTGGCCGGCGCGCTTGGTATCGGGATCGTGAATTATACAGCTGTACAGAACTATGCGGATATGCTTCTCTGGTTCGCTTTTCATATCCTGCTTTGCCGGGCAATATATGATTTGGCGCGCGAGGTTGGGTTGCTGCGAATCTGCCGGCGCGCTGCGTGGGTGATTGTCATGTGCATGGCGTATTATTTGATCGGTTTAACGCTGGACGGTCTTTATTTTATAGATATTGTAGCGCGTATTTCGCCTTATTTTCAATATCCGTTGTTCTTTTTTCGGCTGCTGTGGCAGTTGTACTGTGCGGTTATGCTGTACAGCGCTTATGCAAAAATTAGTTTTGACGGGGAGGCTACATGAAACAAAGAAAAAAAGTGATCCGGTTTGGAATGCTGGGCGCCGGTCTGTTTTTCCTGTTTAATCCGAATATCAATATCATTGACGTATTGCCGGATGCTGTTGGTTACTTTCTGATTCTTGTGTCCATTGGCAAGCTTTGCGATCTGTGTCCGGAGCTTGAGGATGCCCGGTCGGCGTTTATCCGGATGTTCTGGATATCGCTTGCGAAGCTCCCTGCGCTGTTGCTCATGTTTTGGATTACGGCGGTCAATGTAGGCGAGCAGACGATCATTTTACTTTTCGCCTTTTGCTTTTCGGTAGCGGAACTTGTGTTTGGCGTACGTGCGTTTTCGATGTTTTTCGAGGGACTTGCCTATCTTGGTACGCGTCAGGACGGCGGCGCGTTTTTATATACGTGCCCAACCAAGCAAAGCGGGCATTTTCGCCGTTTTTCGCATCGGCCGATGCAGCAGGCGGATCGTGTTTATACAAGATTTACGGCTGTATTTTTTATTGTGAAGTTTGCAATGTCGGTACTGCCGGAAGTGACGCTGCTTGTCCCATATGACAGCACCGGATATGTTACGCCGGAGGGCCGGTCGATGCTGAATTTTCGGCCTTTGTTGATCGCACTGGCGTTTTGTATCGCTTTTGTTGTCGGTTTGATTTGGCTGATTTCTATGTGCCGTTATATAAAATATCTCTCCGGATATACGGCTTTCTGGGATGGCATGGCTTCGCTGTATGCCGATCAAATTATACCAAAGGCTGGACTTTTTGTCATGCGGCGCGTGCATGTTTTTATGCTGCTTGCCTCTTTTGCCGCTTTCTTTTCGGTCGATATGTATGTGGATGAAATTAACTGGTTCCCGGATTTTATATCAGCCGCTTTGTTTCTGCTGGCCGCCTTTGCCGTTGCAAAATATGCGCCGCAGTCCGCTAAACGTCTGAAGATTACGTCTGCTGCGTATTTTCTCTGTTCTTCGGCGACTTTTGTGACCATGTTGATTTTTACCCGTGAGTATGTGTATAACTCGGTTCATAAAATTGAACGGGCACGGCAGTTATATGTACCGTATGCCGCCTGTAATGCAATAGAACAGATTGCTTTTCTTGCGGTGATCTTTGCGCTCGCGTTCGTGATTAAGGATTTGACCAAGGCGCATACAGGGGTGGACATGGTTACGGGCGCTTCCAGCAGTTCACGGCCGCTGTATATGGTTTTTTCGCGAAAAACGGTAGTGATGCGCGTATGGGCGAGCCTTATGTCTGTGATGAGCATTTTATATTTTTACTTTGTTGTGGATGTGCAGTCCGTGAAACTCCGGAATGACGCGACCGCGCCGGGGGGCTATGTATATTTTCCGAAATTCGAAGTAGCTTGGCTGGTAGATTTTGTGATTGCATTGATTTTTGCTGTTTATACCATTAATTTGCTCTGGGATCTTTTGGGGGAGGTACAATATAAATATAAATATGAGTAAATTTCAAAGTATACTCAAAGAAATCCGTCCATGCGTTTAAGCATGGGCGGATTCTTTTGTGAATTGATCCTCCGACTGTTCCGGAGTCATGTTTACGCAAGCAGGACAGAAAATATATTCGGCGGTAACTGTATTAGGTTGTACAAATGTGTATCGCAGTGTACATTGACTGAAAGATAGTTATAGTTATAATTATAATTAGTTTACGAATATTTCTGAATTTTACGGGAAACGGAGAGGAGAAAAATGAAATGTTTATATTTATTACTCGCTTTTACTGTGTCGTTCATGCTTGGACCTCATGTGCAAGCCGCTGACAGCAATGAAAGCTGCAATTCCGATGTCGGCAGTAAAGGCACGATTAAAATTGACGATATCCGGCGTGAAGATGGTCAACCGGTTCGAATTGCTTGTATCGGGGACAGTATTACTGCGGGAACAAGAGTTAAAGATCCTGCAAATTACACGTATCCCGCAAGATTGCAAAAGCCGTTGGATGAGAGGTTTGGAGCCTGCAAATATGAGGTGAAAAATTTCGGGAAAGGAGGTGCTTATTTACTGGCGGGGACAGTCCGTATAATAAGAGGCAGAATAAGACTCTATGCTATAAGGATACGCAGCAGTATGCAGACAGCATCCGGTTTGCACCGGATATTGTCATCATTATGTTCGGCACGAATGATTTTCCCTGCATTTTGGATGCGGAATCGGGAAACGCGGTCAGCGCAGCGCTGGAGGATTTTGTCAACGCCTATCAAAGCTTAGACAGCGTGCATCGAGTATATATTCAAACCTCAATCAAGCAGTCCGGTTCTGCTGCGCAGGTACAGATTGCCGATGGCGTACTGCGGAAGATACAGCGGGAAACTGCAGACCGGCTCGGCGTTACGCTCATCGATCAGTACCCGCTTACCAGAGGTTATTATGATGTGATGTTGCATGTGACGGATGACGGCCTTCATCCTACAGATGCGGGCACGGAGCCCCTTGCAAACGCAGTATTCAGTATTCTCACTGGGATGGAATATATCGTGATGGAGCCTCCCGTTTCTGATGCCGGTGTCGTGTATGTTTCCGGAAATGGTTCAAATGACAATGACGGCGCGACTCCAAATGCACCGGTACGCAGTATAACGTATGCCGCCGGACTGTTGCGCAAAAAGGCGGGACAATTGTTATTTGTGGAGAGTATACGCCGCCTTATACAGGTGTAGACACCTATATGCCGGAAACAAGCGGGACGATTACGAGCGTATACAGCGGTGTAGATTACGCCAAGACGAATGGCGCGCATCTTGGGATCAGCGCAAGATATTTATATCTTAACGGCGATTACAGGTTTGAAAATCTGGAGATACATTCCGCGGCTTCGTCTGTAATTGTATGTAATTTTCATAACGTCGCATTCGGGATCGGCATTCAATCAACGGTTGCCGATCCGTCAGACAGCGCGGCCAGCAATTGCACATCGGTTACTGGTATGAACAATGCTTACGGAATTGCACATTAATAATTAACGGCGGTGCGTTTGCCAGCAATGTGTTTGCTGTAATGCGTGTGGGGAAAAAATGAGATGCCTGTGCCTGCTGAAATATTCGGAAACGTGAACCTGGTGCTGAACGGCGGCTCGTTTGATAAGGATATTGTGGCTTTTCAGGATTTTTCTATAAATGACGGTCGTGGAAACTGCATTCTTTATTTATCGGATTTGATGCGTTCCGCTTTAGACGCCGGCGGGTTCCTTGGTTTTTCATCGATCAAAAGCAGCGCGGATTTTATGCCTTCGGCGGCGGTTCCACAGCCGAAAACCATTGTGATGACCGTAGGGACAACGGATGCGCAGATGTCTGGAAAAGCGGTAAGTACGGGCGCCGCTCCGCTGATTGTAAATGATCGCGTCATGCTTCCCGCACTTTTTATTGCGGAGAATCTCGGCGCGACCGTTATGTGGGACGGCGCAAATTCTATGGTAACAATAACTGCAAAATAAATCGACTGACCTGTCACATAAACAGGCGGGGCTCCATTTTATGGAACCCCGCCTGTTTGTAAATTCAAAAAATCAATTTTCATACTGCTTGGCAAATTCTGCGATAATTTTAGCGGTACCCTCAAGACCAAGTACGGAAGAATCGATACATAAATGATAATTCGTAGTTTCGCCCCAGCGCTTTCCCGTATAAAAATTATAATAATTGGCGCGCCGGCGGTCGGTTTTGGCCATCAGGTCGTAGGCCTCCGATTCAGTCGTGCCGTTGCGTTCTGCAACGCGTTTTGCACGTACTTTCGTGTCTGCATGGATAAATACGCTGATAGCCCGCGGATCATCACGAAGCACATAGTCGGCACAGCGGCCGACGATAACTGCGGAACCTTTTGCGGCCGCGTTTTTGATGATTTCCGATTGAACTAAGAAGAGTTTGTCGTTAATCGGCATATTGTATTGAGGCAGATGCAGCATGGCGGTAGACCCCATCGCTAAGGTATACAGGAGGCTGTTTGCACTTTTTTCGTCGGCTTCTTCTACCGCTTCCTTGCAGAGGTCGCTTTTTCTGCGGCTAATGTGATCAGTTCCTGATCATAGAAAGCGGCGCCGAGGATTTTGGCAACAAGGTCGCCGATTCTCCTGCCTCCGCTGCCGTATTGACGTGCGATGGTTACGATTGCTTTGCCCATATTTACACCTCCGTTTGCTTTTCTGCTATTTATAGTATAGCACAAATCTATAAATTTGTAAATATTAAAATACGGTTTCGATTACCTTAGAGCATCCCGGCGGGGAATAAAGCCAGCGGTCGATGTGATGCACTTCATCGGCATTAATATAGTATTTGCGTTTTATGGGGGAACATACGGCGGCGCTCGAATCGATCAGCACTAGTTTTACTTTCATACGTGCGGGAATGATGCTCTTTATGTAAACGCTCGCCACTTCTCCCACATGCACGCCGCTCTTATATTCTGCAAGTCCGGCCAGATTGGGCGCAAGCTCGATAAAGATCCCATAATCCTCGATGCTCCGCACGATACCGGAAACGGTCTGCATTGGTGCAAACTCGGCCGCGTTTTCCGCCCAGGTGCCCAGCAGTTCGCGGTGCGATACAAAGAGTCTGTCCGTTTCAGGTTCGATCGACCGAATGACGACGGGGATATATTCGCCGACTGAAAAACGGTCGGAGGGGTGCGAAATACGGGAAACCGAAATGCAATCCACAGTTAATAGAGAGACGATACCGCAGCCGATATCTACAAATGCGCCGAAGTTTTCAAGATGGGTGATTTTCGCGCGAATGATATCGCCGCAGATCAGATCGTTCAAAAACGCGTTTTTGCATTCAATTTGCGCGAGCCTTCGCGAAAGAATAGCTACGGGCGCGCCGTGTTCTTCTGATATGGATACCACCTTAAAACACACCGGTTTTCCCACGCGCGTAATAACGGCAATTTGTTTGATTTCCTCGCCGGGACGGCAAAATGCGACTTCCTCGCGCGGCATAATGCCGCGTATACTGCCGAGGTCGATATACAAATTTAATTCGCTGTCGCACATGGCTGCCGGCGCTTCCAAAATCTTCCCCTGCTGCATGGCGCGCTCCAATCCCGCCTGAGAAGAGATATATTCTCGATTTTGCGCGGTGCCCATCAGAAGGCCTTCGGGCAGATATTGGTTTTGCATGCTTTTACCTCCTAAATTTTCATTACAGGATATAAGTATGAAATTTTGAAGGTACATATTACAAAAAAACACGCGCAATCTTTTTGCGTTTTGTGATGCCATATGAAAAAGCTGTGCCGGTGCTGAAAATGCACCGGCACAAGAACTGTACGTATGAAAGCGAGGCGCGCGTCCGTCCTTCGCTCAATTTTATCGTGTTTTATTCCGTTTTAGCCAAAAGTCCGCTGCAAACAGAACGAAAAAAATTCCGCAGACCGCGCCAGTGCTGTCCAGCAAAACGTCCGAGACAGAGGGCCCGCGGCCCGGCACAAAACTTTGGTGCCATTCGTCGCTGGCGGCATACAGGACGCAAAGCGCAAGTGAGCGAAGAAAATGCGTACGTTTCTTGGAAAGAAAGCTCAGTGAAAAAAGACAAGTAAAGATTCCGAGCGCGGTGTAACTCAAAAAATGCGCGGTTTTGCGGATGAGATGTTCGGCAACATCCTCGATCTTGGTTTGGCGCGCGCCGCCGAGCGTTTCAAAATCGGGTATAATTTGATTTAACAGGTCATGGGTAAGGCCGCCGCTGCGCGCAGAGGAGACGTCCGCAGGTTCGGCGGACATATAAAAAATCGAGCCGCACCAAATCAAACAGAGCGCAAGGAGCAAAAGCCGAATCTTTTTTGAAGAAAACAGTTTTATTTTTGGCATCTTGAAAGGTATCCGTCTTCATATAATTTTTCTACCTTTCCGGTCATGATTTTTCCGGTCAGGCGGCAAATATATTTTGAGTAGGCAACCTTGGACATTTCAAGCCGCTTGGACGGGGAAGCCATCAGCTTGCTGATGGCTTCAGCCAGATTGGAAGCGCTTTTCTGCGGAATGATGTATCCGTTTTTCCCGTTTTCAATGATTTGTGCATTTCCGCCGTAATCTGTGGCAATCGCGGGTTTCGCCAGGCTCATTGCTTCAATTAGTGCCATACTGGTGGCTTCGGTACCGAAAGAACAGTTGACAATAATATCCATAATTTGGACATATGGTGCAACATCATGTACAAAGCCGGGAAAAATTATGCAGCTTTCCAGTCCATAGTCCCGCACTTTGTCTTTCAATTGCTGCTCCAGCGGGCCGGTTCCGATTATCAGGACTTTGAAATTATCCGTACCGCGCTGGCACAGGATTCTTGCCGCTTCGATCAAATAAATGTGTCCTTTGACTTCGTCCAGACGCGCGGACATGCCAGCTACAAAGTCCGTGTCTTTGATCTCTAGTTTTTTGCGCAATTTGGACGCTTCATTTGCATCAACTTCACGCAGCGGTTCTGCGCCGTTTATGATGACTTGAATTTTTTTGGGGTTGATGCCGACGTCGGTCATGTTTTGCTTGGCGGATTCGGAGACTGCAATCATTGCGGTGGAGAGCGTGTTGTTGATAAAACCGCAAAGCTGCTTAAAGGGAAATCGCGTCAATATCGGGCGCGGGGCGAATGTGGAGTGCCGCGTGTAAATCCGCACGCGCACGCCGCACAGAAACGCGGCGAGCCGTGCTGAAAAGGCCGCGTGCGTATGGACGATATCCGGCTTTTCGGTTTTAAAAATGCGAATAAATTCCTTGACGGCGTGCAGGTCCAGCGAACGGTCCGCACCGCCTTTTGTTGGGATGCATTCAAATCCAAGCGCGTCGATTTTGGGGATCAGCGCGCTTTTTTCAGGCAGCACGACTTTGACTTCAAATTTGCTGCGGTCTATATTGTAAAGTGTAGTAAGGAGCACGGTGCCCGCGCCACCTATGTTGGTATCGCTGATTACGTTGATGACTTTAATCACGGTTGGCCTTCCTTATAAGCAATTTATATCTTACAATGCGAAATTCTTCGGTGGGAAAGAGAAAAAGCAGTCCGGTGTAGATCAAAGCGCCGCACGCGGCGCAAACCGCCGTATGCAGAATGTCCGAGTTGAATGCCAGCGCTTTATTCAGAAAATATACGAAAGTGCCCATCACGGCGGCGTATACAAAAATTTTCAGAAGATCCGGTATATCCGCTGCACGAAAGGGGCGGTGTTCTTTCGGCAGAAAAATATAATTCAGCGTTGCGCAGAACGCGATGGTAATTGCAGAAGCAAGCCCGATGCCGTCAAATCCGGTAAAGCGGACGAGCAGTTCTACAAGCAGAAGATTTGCAAGAATGGAAAGCAGAGAGGCCAGCATAGGCGGTGTTACCTTCTGCCTTGCAAAAAACAGCTTGGTCAGCACTTCATTAATGGACATAAACGGAATGCCCAGTGCAAACAGCCGGAGAACCGATGCGGTTAGCCGCGCATCTTCGGCGGTGAATTCTCCGCGCATATAAATGGCGCGCGTAAATGGTTCGGCCAGCACAAAAATACCGGCTGCAATGGGAAGCATAATCAGCAGCAGCGTTTTAATTGAAGCTCTTGCGAAATTTCGGGAACAGTCTCTGTCACCTCTGGCCTCGGCCTGTGCAAATTTTGGAAAAAGCAGATTCGTGGCGACAAACGAGAATATGCCTACGATCATAATATATAAACGATTTGCATAGCTGACCATGGTAATAGCGCTGCCGTTGGCAAAACCGGAGGCGTAACGCGTATTAATAATATTGCAAAAGGGCTGGAGCCACGAACATACCAGAATGGGAATGGCCATTTTTACCGCCCGTCGGATAAAGGGATCGTTTAAGGAGAGGGTAGGGCGGAAACGAAATCCCAGCCGATGGGCGGCGGGCGCCAGTATGGCCGCTTGCAGCCCCCAGCCAATGACGAGCGCTACAGATAGACCCCAAACGCCAAATTGATCGCAGAATGTAAAAAAGTATAGCACCATAATGAGGTTGGAAACAAGGCTCATCAGCGCGGGCAGCATATATCGCTCAAAAGACTGAAGAATGCCTACATAACAATAAGCGGCGCCGGTAAAGATCAGCATGGGAAACATGATGCGGCTGAGGGCAGCCGCGAGTTCCTTTGTCTGCACATTGATTTGCGGCGCCAGAAAAGAGACGAGCGGCTCGGAAAAAAGGACGCCGAGCAGCGTCATGGCTGTTGTAATAAGGAGAATTAAGTTAAAGTACCGGTTTGCAAAATCAAAGGCGGTCGTTTTGCCGTCTTTGACCAAAAAGCTCGTTGAATATCGGGATAAAAGCGGCCGTGACAACGCCTCCGAGTGCAAAATCAAACAGTGTGATTGGAAGGCGGCTGGCTGCTTCGTAGGCGACCGCCGGCATGGAAGTGCCGAAATTGTTTGCCAGCAGAATGTCGCGCAGCATACCGAGCAGTTTAGCAAGCAGCGTCAGCAGAACCATTAGCGACGCTGTGCCGAGCAGGCGGTTTCCCACTTTTTTCAAAATTCAATCCACTCCTTTCACATATCGCCACGCAGTTCGTATACCGGCCGTTCGGATGTAATTTTTATGCAGGCGTTTTCGGATTTGTCTCCGCACGGTATGCCAAAGCATGATTCTTTATCATACACTATTTTTAAAAAAAAATCAAGTAGTGTGTGTTGTGACACAGTTCATTTGCGATTTTGGGGATTTTGCTTCTGCGCGGAAAAAATGAAAATTATACTTGACGGCAGGGAAAAGCTGTGCTATAATAATTAGGTCGAAAATCTGGGTGTGGCGCAGGTGGTAGCGCGCTACCTTGGGGTGGTAGAGGCCGCTAGTTCAAGTCGTGTCACTCAGACCAGTTTGAATGTTCATAACGCAACTGAACATTCCTATGTAAAGGAGTAGTCCGAAAGGACTGCTCCTTTTCTCGTTTATCCGGCTTTTCCAACCAGATATTCTATTTCTACGCCTTGTCTGCTGTTGAGAACGACGTTCTCCGGCAAAGCAGGGCTGTGCGGTAAATCCAGTACGCCGACAAACTTGTAATGGATCACAAGGCGCTGCGTCCTGTTTTTTTCCTGTCCCCTGAATGTGGTACACGTCAATCCGCTCCACCAGTTCATGAAGCATGGTAGGCGTTAAGGTTTTCATCTGCATAAACTTCCGAACTGCTTTTAGAAACTGATTTTTAGAATATACCCGGCTGTCCTCTTTGTCGCAGATGCTTTCCAGCTCTGCGATTTCTTTTTTGAGGGATTGCTGTTCCTCGTCATACCTTTGCGACAGCTTCATGAAGCGTTCATCAGAGAGCTTACCGCTTACGTTGTCCTCGTAGGTACGCTCAAAAAGCATATCAACCTCACTGTACCGGGCGTTCAGTTCCGCCAGCTTTTGCTGGCGGAAACGTTTTTCACGCTCGTAATCCTGTGAAGTTTTCCGGGCAAGCAGTTCAGCAAACTCTTCCTCGTTTTCCTGTAGGTAGCTTACCATACGGTTCAGTTCCAGAAGGACGACCTGTTCCAGCGAGTCGGCACGGACATAATGCGTTTCATTACAGGTTCCGCGGTTTCCCCGGTAATTTGAGCAGTTGAAATACTCAATGGCGCTGTTCGGATGATTGATATTGTAGTGCAGCTTATGCCCGCAATCGGCGCAATACAGAAGCCCGGCGAACATATTTTTTTCGCTGTTCTTTGGCTGCCTGCGCTTTGTGCCTGCACGGATTTTCTGTACCGTTTCCCATGTACTGCGGTCAATGATCGGGTCATGGTGATTTTCAAACACCCTTTGATTTTCTTCCGGGTTTTCGCGGCGGCGTTTATCCTTAAATGACTTGGAATAGGTTTTGAAATTGATAAGAACGCCTATATTCCTGTAATGTTAGGATTTTGGTAATGGTAGTTTTACACCACTTACAGGGATTGTCCTGTGTTTTCTTTCCCCCCTTGCGGATTCCTTTCTTTGCCCAATAATAGGTGGGGGTCAAAATACCGCTTTCCTGTAAAATCCGCGCGGTGGTTTCAATCCCGTTCCCCTCAATACAAAGGCGGTAGATTTTGCGGACAACTTCGGCGGCTTCCTCGTCAATAATCCACCGCTTGGGGTTTTCCGGGTCTTTCCTGTAGCCATAAGGCGGCAGACAAAGTGGATCACCGGCGTTTCCACGCAGCTTCTTGGAACTTCTGACTTTCCGGCTGATGTCTTTCGCATACCATTCGTTCATAATATTGCGGAATGGGGTGAAATCATCTTCTCCCTGTTCGCTGTCTACGCCGTCGTTGATTGCGATGAAGCGAACATCGTGATCGGGGAAAAAGGTATCCGTATAGTAACCCACTTGCAGATAGTTCCTGCCGAGCCGGGACATATCCTTTACAATTACCGTGGTAACATAACCGGCCTCAATGTCCGCAATCATTTCTTGAAAGCCGGGACGGTTGAAGTTTGTACCTGTATAACCATCATCCACATAGAATTTGGGATTCGGAAAATGATGGTCTTTGGCATATTTGGAAAGCAGCTTTTTCTGATTGACAATGCTGTTGCTGTCGCCTTGAATATCGTCATCCCGGGAAAGGCGGGGATATAAAGCTGTGATTCCATGTTTTTTCTTTGACTGCATACTTCCTCCTTTCCGGCAGTCAGACAAATATATTTCATATTCAGTGTACCGCTATCCCTTCAAGCGCGCAAAGGTGCGAATTACTTTTTTCCACTGCGATTCATAATATCTTCTGACAAAATCAGCCGTTTTAATTTATCGGCAAAATCCTCTGCTGGGATTTTATCATCAGGGGTTTGGAAGCTGGCGGAAACCTGATACTTGACATTGTTGACCGCATATTCTGCGTTTTCCTGTAAATGATCCTGTTCCATATCGCAAGCCCCCTCATTTCTTTTCATTGTCCTTTGGTTTTTGCACAACCTCATAATCAAAGCCCCGGCGCTGGCCGCAATAGGTACAAATATCTTTTTCGCTGTTATCTGTACTGACCCGGCGCAAAAAGTAAGAGCCTGTGCCGTAGAAGTTATTGGCACAGGCCGGACAAAGGCACATGATTAAGTTTTCAGGCATTTCCTCCATCAAGCCGACGCTGACAGCCAGCGCACGGTTGATCTCGCGGATATGGCGGGAATCCACCTGCCCGATATATCGCTCCAACCGGCGCTTATCCAAGGTGCGGAGCTGCTCCAGCAGGACGATAGACGGGGCGGTTAAACCTACTGTGTTTGCTTCTATAAAGTAATGAGTAGGAAGTTTGGGCTTTACGCCTACTTTGCTGGTAACAGCAGCTACGATCACGGTAGGGCTGTATTTGTTGCCTACATCGTTCTGAATAATCAGAACAGGGCGATATCCTTCCTGTTCCGAGCCTATGCCCCTGCTCAAATCAGCGTAATACAACTGCCCACGTAAATATGTGGTATTCATCTGTTTTGACCTCCCTTTTTGAAAAACAGGCAGCTTGTGCCGCCTATGTAGAAGCCAAGCAGCAGGGCAGAATTAAGATCGGGGAAATCTAAAACAATTTCCGTTTTCATAGACCCGTCCTGTGCTTGGCCCTATATCAAAGCAATCCAATTTGTCCTCGACACCCCGGATTGCTGCGGGAAGTCATCAAGCGGCTGGCGGCGTACCAGCTCCACGGGAATCTCACCCCCTGCATGGTTCTCATGCGGCCGCCCTCATTGGTTGCGACGGTTTTATCACGCTCGACCTGTGACTGGGCGGGAGTATCATTAGCCCCACTGCCGATTATCGCTATGCCGGGAGCCGCCCGGCACTTATAGCCAACTGTTTCTCGCTCTCTGCCGGAAGGTACAAACCAAAGACCAGATTGATTTCTTTTTCGGTGGCGTCTTGCTGTTTTCTTCCGTCACATCATGGCGCAGCCGCTAACGTGGCTTATGCTTATCACAAAAGCAATGGGAACGTACTTGACGAATGGGTATTCGGTTTTCAAGGAACTCGGGAGGCCATAAAGAAGCCCCTCACTTTCCATGCCGAAAAGTGAGGGGGTTGAGCCAAATTATTTTTCAATTTTCCAACAGCGTTTTTAACTTGAGGAGGATCTTACGCTTCCGATTGTTTATTGTCTTTTGCGGAATCCCCGTTTTTGCCGACCATTCACGCTCCGTCTTTTCGCCAAAGAACAGTGCGTAAATCAATTCCTGTTCTTCGTCGGTCAGCAAGGAAAGGCAGCTATGTAGCTTGTCCAGCAGAAGTTTATAAGTTACCTGTTCCTCTATATCCATTCCATCAGAAACAAGAATATCCGCACCGTTAAACTGCTCCGTCGTAAACATATCAATAGATATGTCCCGGTTTTCTCTGGAACGTTCATATAAATATTTCTGACGGCGGCGCTCCTTATAGAAATCCCTGTATTGTTCCAGCGTGACTTCCATGAGCATACCGTGCAGGGGCAGGAATCTCCGTCCTTTATAGGACGGGTCGGCTTCCTCCCGGCGCAGCAGTTCCTCATAGGTGATCTCCTCATAACCGTTATCTGTTTTAATAAAGCATTTGGATTTGGCAAAGTCCTTTGCCATAGCTTTTACCTCCGATCAATCTGAATTTCGAGAGAAATTCAGATTGCCGGAGGACTACGGCTTCTCGGAAATAACGGTTTTTTCCATTTCCCGACAAAAACAAAAGGCGCTCGCCTTACGGCGAACGCCTCTAAATCAAAATATATGTTAAAAAATGGAAACTCAAAGGTAAAAAAATAAATCGGTGTCGAGCAAAAAAATACCGCAATCCCTTTGAGGATTGCGGTATGTACGAAATATTCTTTTACAATTACAGGCGGAAGCCTGTACCTTTGTATTCCTTTGTGTTTCACATTATCCCCCTATGGGGATAAGCTGACAGAAACCACCACCTTTCCCCGTATCAATGTTGATACGGGTAGTATAATGTATAAAAAGGAAATAAAACGTAAATGAAATGGAAATAGAACGTCTTTTGGTCGCAAGTTCAGACAATGTGCGGCGTGAAAAAGTCGCATAAAATCAGCTTTTGTTGACCTCGCTCGAAAACATCTTCCTCCTGACGCACAAAAAGCAGCAGTCCCAAAATAGACTGCTGCTTTTTGTGTGGTTAAGAGCGAATGTCAAAAGAATATCCCACATTTCTCATACAGTTAATTATAAACGGGGATTTAGGAAATGCTTTGAATAACTTCCGGCGCATACTTCGGATATTGCTCCCAACCGCTATATTTTTCGTTTCCAAGCGGTTCTTCTTTCCAGACCATTTGATAGATTTGGCCGTAGGTGAGTACACGGCCTTTATTGGCTACCAATAAGCAAAGTAGATCAAATTCCTTTATGGTTAATTCAATTTCTTTTTCAGCATGGTATACCTTCCGCCGATCTGGATAAATAGATAATTCCGGGAGGGATAACACCGGCTCTGAATCTAATTCCAATCTCTTTATTTCAGGATGCTCTTGAATAAAGAGCATTATATCATCAAAGACATTGATTTCTTGTTCCGGTATATCCATAATTATTACTCGTCCGATGGTATCACCTCCCGTTCTATTTCTCAAGCAGTGACTTGAGTTTCAATTTTTCAAAACTTTCTTCGCTGATAACGTGTTCCAGCCTGCAAGCGTCTTTTGCTGCAATATCGTGGGAACACCGGCCTCAATAAGCTGCTTTGTAAAAAACTGGTGTTTTTCATAAATGCACTTAGCGATCTGCTGGCCCTGTTCTGTGAGGGAGAGCGTGCCATCGTCCTTTTTATCAGGCATTTCTTTTTAGACAATTCTTTGACAGCCCGACTTACTGAAGGTTTTGTGACGCCTAAATGTTCCGCTACATCTACGCAGCGAACATAGCCGTTTTGCTGTTGAAGCACCAGCACAGCCTCCAAATAGTCCTCCATAGATGATGTTAAGGGCATATAGCACACCTCCTTTGCAGTAATTTTGAGTTCTCTATATCTTCCATTCCTTTGATTTTTCCTGTTCGGAGATTACATGAGAATACCAGCCACCACGTTTGATTAGTTCTTGGTGGGTACCCTGTTCCGCTATGTTTCCATTCTGTAAGACTAAAATCTGATCAGCATTGACAATCGTGTTTAACCGATGGGCGATAACAATGACCGTTTTACCTTCCATGAGCTTATCCAAAGCCTTGTTGATTTCCTGTTCATTGTCAGCATCCAGATTAGAAGTAGTTTCGTCCAGCAAGACAATAGGCGCATCTTTAATCAATGCCCTTGCAATAGAAATACGTTGTTTCTCACCACCGGAAAGCGTAGAACCGCCTTCACCAACCAAAGTATTATATCCATCCGGTAACTGCATAATAAAGTCGTGGCATCTTGCCGCTTTTGCGGCTTCCTCGATTTGTTCCTGTGTGGCGTTTGGGTTCCCAACACGGATATTTCCAGCAATCGTATCATTCAACAAATAAACATCTTGAAATACTACGGCCATATGGTTGGCTAAACTGTCTGGAGAAAGCGCCTTAATATTTTGCCCGCCAATCGAAATGGCTCCTTTGGTTACATCCCAAAAACGAGAGAGAAGACTGATTACTGTGGTCTTACCGCTGCCAGACGGTCCCACTAAAGCGGTTGTCGTACCCGGAGCAGCACAGAATGAAATACCATGCAATATCTCAACATTATCTTCATAGGAAAAAAATGTACGTTATCAAAGCAAATCTTGTACGCCTCTATATCATCCACATCTTTTTGATAAGTCAGTGGCTTTTCTTTCCGAAGTCGCAAAATGTTTTCGGCAGCTTTTCCAAGATAAGTCATTTCCGGGTACAAACTTCCCAAGGTAGCCATCATACTGGAAAGCGATACGGCAATCATAATTACCAAAACAAACGCCTGCGTATCAAGGGTTCCTCCTTGCAGCATCCATGTGCCTGCAACAAGCGTAACTGGAAGCATGAAAGAGGTTACAATGGAAAAAAGAATGGAAAATGGCATAATAGAAAGTTCCAACTGAATAGATTGCTTTTTAGCTCCTTAAAACTGCCATCCAATCTTTCAAACCGTTCTCCCGTCAAATTGTATAGTTTGAACGTCTTAATTCCATTGATGTACTCAACAATCCGGGAGATCACACCATTCACACTCTTTCTCTGCTTTGCACCATATTTTTTGACATTTTCCCACTAATATACATCAAAGGGAACGCTAATATAATCAAGGCCAAAAGCGCCAGACCACATTGCCAGCTTATGATAAACGCAAACAGCAGCGTAAATGCACTGAAAAATAGAACCTTAAAAATACTGGACATCGAATGGGTAAGGATTTGCTCGAAGTCAGCAATATCAGTTGTAAGGGTTGAAGTCAACCGCCCAATACTGTTTTTATTGAAATATCCTAAATTCAGGCTGCGGATATGATCTCCCAATGATAAGCGTAGATGTGCAGTTATATCCGCACCGCGGAACTGTGTCCGGGTATAGTTGATCGAATAAAGGATAGCCCGTACAACAAACAAAACCAAAAGGATAATGCTGCAAATCAGGAGTTTGTCAGAAGAAAAGGACTGATTCAACAATTCCAAGAGGACAGTCAGCATGATGCAGAACATGCCCATATGCAGGATAGAATCTACACATGATAAGGCCACTGGAAAAATAAAATTTTTCATTTTTTCTCCAACAACATCTTTTACGGTTTTATAAAAAGAGATCATGATTTCACCTCCTGCGTATAGGTTTGCCACATCTGGCTATAAAGGCCGTTTTGGGCAAGTAGTTCATTATGGGTGCCTTTTTTCAGTTACTTTTCCTTTGTCGAACACACAAATTTGATCTGCCCCGACAATCGTATGTAAGCGATGGGCGATCATAATAGTGGTTTTGCCTTTTAACAGATTAGAAAGGGCAAGTTGTATTTTATGTTCATTTTCAATATCGGTATAACTGGTTGCTTCATCAAAAATAATGATTGGCGCGTCCTTCAAAATGGCACGAGCAATACATACACGCTGTTTTTCTCCCCCCGACATCTTCACGCCATCTTCGCCGAGTCTTGTATCATAACCGTTGGGCAGGCTCATAATAAAATCATGGATTTGTGCGGCTTTAGCCGCAGCTACCACGTCTTCACGAGTTGCTGCTTGATTTCCTATGGCAATATTTTGATAAATGCTGTCGTTCAGCATGAAAGTTTCCTGAAAAACGAAAGAGACCAAATCCATTAGATTTTCTGTTTTTAAACTGTTGATATTTTTTCCGTCAATACGGATGGCTCCTTCTGATACTTCCCAAAACTTTGGGACAAGCTGTGCGGCTGTAGTTTTTCCCGCCCCGGAAGCTCCCACAAAGGCTGTAACTGTTTCGGCAGGCAATTCGATGTTGACATCTTTTAGTACGTCTGTTTTATCATAGCGGAAAGTAACATGTTCAAACAAAACTTTATGGCTCTCTGCTTTGTTTAACGTATGTGTGCCCTCTGTGGGCTGGGTATCTCCATAATGTCTTGAATACGGGAAAGTCCGCTCATAATCTGATTAAACATCATGGCAAAATTCATCAGATTTAGAAGGCTGGTTAAAAACACCATACTCATTATCATAAAGAAAAGATAATCACCAGCAGAAAGGCTGCCTTGAAGTAGAGCCAGCCGCCTAAAGGCAGCGCAAACAGGATGCCGCTTTCAACTAACGTAACAAAGATACCATAAGTATACCCTTGACTGCGAGTGCTCTGCTTCCAAAACGCATTGTATTCCGTCACTGTATCTGCATATTCACGGTAACTTTCCGCTGTCATATTATAGGTTTTCATAATCGGCATACCATTGATAAACTGCATAATTGTCGAGTTTAATTTACCGAGCAGCCTATGATAGGTAGGCATCTGTTTCCCTGTAATCGCCATTGCTGCAAACTGAACGGCTAATCCCAGCACGACAGGAATCAGCAAGCAAAGAGCCATCGGAACATTGACGGTCAAAAGATAAATAAACACAATGATCGGTACGCAAACAGCGGATGTAAAATCAGGAATCTGATGCGCTAAAAACTTTTCAATCCGTTCTACATCTTCAATAATGACCTTTTTGATTTCTCCAGAAGTATGGCTTGTGAAAAAACCGAGATTGATTTTGGCTATGTGGCGGCTGATCTGCGTTCTCACCTGATACAAGGTATTAAAAGCTCCCAAATGGGAGAACGTACCGGAAATAATAGAAAAACCAAACTTTCCAACAATCGCCAACGCTGCAATCACCCCATAGTGCAATACTTTTGCAAAATCTATGCTTCCGCTGAACAGCAGCAAGAGCGTTTTATAGACCATTATGTAAGGAATAAAGGTACATAACGCGCTTAAAATACCAAACACCGCAGATAATGCCAGATGGAGTTTATATTTTCCCGCCAACTGAAAAAGATAGGCTATCCCGGATTTTCGCGTATTTTCCATGCTATCACTCCTCTCGTCTCATATTCATTGCATAGCACGCAGTAATTGTTCCGCGCTTTTGATCTCAAAATCGTCTATAAGGCATCCGTTCTTTATATGTAATGCCCGATTACATGTAGAAAGGGCACACTCAATATCGTGGGTAATCATCAATACAATGTGTCCTCGGGCGGCAAGTTTTTTAATCTGTTCGCTTACCTTTCGCATGTTTTTTTCCGTCAAGGCCGCTGGTCGGCTCGTCGAGAATCAGCACTGGAGCTTCGTTCATCAACGCGACTCCCAAGGCAAGGCGCTGTTTTTGTCCACCGGAAAGAGTTGCAGGATGATGCTCTACAAGGGAGGATAAATCCAACTCTCGTAAAATTTCTTCTGCTCTCTGTTTTCGCTCCGGTGTAACTTTTTTGCCCTGTAAGCAGTTCGTCCATCAAGTCCTCGCCAAAAAAGCTGACTATCTAAATCCTGCATGATATACCATATAAGGCCGCGTCTACCGGAAGGCTTCAATCGCTTACCCATATAAGATATCGTTCCGCTGTTTTCTTTAACAAGTCCGGACAGTATCTTGCCCAGTGTACTTTTTCCCGCAGCATTTGGGCCAACAACAGCAATAATTTCTCCCTTTTTGCATTGGAATCCCACATTTTCGGCAACGATATGAGAACCAAAATTCTTGCATAACCCCTTTACCTCAAATATAGTATCTGCCGGTGGGAACGCTTCTTTTCTTTGTACGGGAAGCGTTTTTTAGTTCCATGCTTCTAAGTCCCCATTCCGTGATCTGCTCCGTCGGAAGTTTTGCCATATCCAATGGCGTGAACTCCGCAACAATTTCTCCATCCTGTAAATAAATAATGCGGTCTGCAATATTTTGAAGATAGTAAAGTCTGTGTTCCGCAATAAGGATGGTTTTCCCCTGTACCTTGAGCTTTTGTATTAAATCAGCCAGTCCCACAGTTGCCTTCATATCTAAATTGGCAGATGGTTCATCCATAACGTAAATAGGCGGGTCAATCGCTTTTGCGGAAGCGATTGCTACCCGCTGGCGCATACCATAGGAGAGGTAGCGTACTTTTTCTTCCAGCAAATGGTTGATCTGTAATTCTGTTGCTGTCCGTTCTACTTGCGTTACAATATCATCATGGGGAAATCCATAATTTTCACAGCCAAAGGCAATTTCTCCAGCCACTTCGTTTGCAAAAAATTGACTTCGGGGATCTTGAAAAACATTTCCCACAAAGCGTCCGCGTTCCCATGACGGGAGCTCCGCTAAATTTTTCCCGAGAAGATAAACCTCACCGGAAAGCTCTCCTTCATAAAAGTAAGGAACCAGACCGTTAATCACTCTTGTTAAAGTGCTTTTCCCACCGCCTGAAGGTCCTGTTAAAACAACTACTTCGCCTTCTTTTATGGAAAGATTCACATTTTTTAGTTGTTCCGATACTCCTTCATAGGCAAAGCTCAAATTCCGAATTTCGATTGCTTTTTTCAAACGATCACCTCACAGTACGAGAAAAGCCACAGTAGCGGCAAGAAAGAAAGTCATAAGCAGTATGTCGCTGCTCCGCATCTTATTTACATAGTACCCCTGCTTTTTATATGGGCTTTCAATTCCACGTACCATACAGGAAGATGCTAATTCATCTGCGATTTTCAATGAACGGAAAATCATTGGGACAGCTACATACTCCATTGTTGCTAATGGATGAAAAAGCACATGCGATGGAGAACGTAAAAATCCCCTTGTACGCATAGCATCTTTTACATCAGAAAACTCCGAAAGGATAGTTGGCATAAAGCGAAGAATCACAATAACAGTCAACATCATTTTCGTAGGGATTGGCAACTGTCTTAACCCTGCTGTTAGCTTTCCAGACGGTACTTGAATTGCCAGATATACCGGCATCATTATAGGAATAAATTCAATGATAAAGGTAAACATCATGGGTGAAGGGAAACCAATACCAAAGTGAAGATTGATGCGCAACCAAACTTCACAGATCGCATAAACCAGTAAAAATTTCAAACCCGTCTTAGCAAATCCCCAAAATGCCATCAGCAAAAAGAGTAGGCAGGTAAAAACAATTTGATATACAGCCTGTTTTGCTAAAAAGGCCACTACACAAGCGCAAACCGTGATAAAAAGGGGAACCAATACATTGATTTTTCGGATCCTCCCGGTACTTGCCGAGACTGCACAAGTCATCCAACAATCCCCGCTTTCTTAAAGTGACGGCGCAAAATGCGATTTCCGAATAAACAACCAAGGATAGCCAATGCAAGGGTAATGACACAGGCAAAAACCATATTCAAAGGATTAGACAGCATGTTGATTTGCATATTAAAAACTTCTTGAGAAAATCCGCTTGCAGATGCTTGCGCTACATAAGAATCCCATGCTGCCCAAATTGGCACTGCATTTCCGATAATCATCCCTAACCCCCAAATGCTCCAGCCGATGGTATTGCGAAGTGGGCTGCGATAAGTGTTTTTTCCAATCATAGCCAGTTCGCAGATAGCAGCGACGCCAACGAAATACGGCAGAAGGAACAGATAGCCGCTCAACCCAAGAATCAGACCATATACCACGCCCCAAACAAGAAAAATCCCATGTTTATTCAGGCGATTTGCAACAACGAGATAGAAAGTTGCGCACAAGAACATTTGCAGGCCAGCGCATACATATAGATAAAGAAATGGTACGGGAAGTGTCAAAGGGCCTGTTACGCCACTAACGATTAAGGTGAGCACCATCATTGCTGCGATAGTCATAATGTCTCGGATCGTGATTTTTTTCTTTGTGTTTTCGGTTGAGGTTTTTGAATTTGTACTCATTGTAATAGATTCTCCTTTCAGAATTAAACGTGGGTTAGCGATAGCTAACCTTTGGACAAAAAATTATTACTTTCCACCAAAAATGCTGTTCCAGCCGGGGCGGAAAAACTCTCCGATTAGACGAAGGCGTGAAATTGCATCCTCTTTAGAAAGGTCATGCCGCACAATCTCGAATATGGCATGATATTGAGCGCTGATTAAAACATGTATTTCATCGCTGGATAACTTTTTGCAGGGGTACTCTTTTTTCAACATCTCCTGTAAAAATGCGTATGTCTGCCGCTCCACTTCTGCCACCAAATTATCTATGAAACTTTCGTATGGACTGCCGCCGGAACAGTTGATTAAAAGAGAGAAAGCCTCCTTGTTTGCAAAAAGATATTCTACAAAGTTATGAATGAACTGATCGGAAATTTGCCACATCTTTTGTGGTTCTCCACCTTCCAACAGTTGATACCCTTGTTGATTTCCTTTGCTATACATTGACAATACTGTGTCTGCCACCGAATCTACTAATGCGCCAAAAAAGACTTTCTTTATCTGGGAAATACCGAAAGACTGCTCCCGTTGTTACTTCTGCTATTTTTGCTATATTGCGGATAGAAACGCCGAGATAACCTTTCTCCAGAAATTCTGCTTTTGCAACATCTAAAATATGTTGGCGTGTTTGTTCTCCCTTCACGTATTGCTTTGTCGAATCACTGTTTTTCATTTTTTCACCCCCTTTCAAATAATAGCACCAGTATAAAATAGCATCGTTATTTTTTATTATAATGATACATCAAAAATTTTGTCAAGGGAAATCTTTATCTCAACAGAAAATATTTCACATGTACCCAGCCGCCTGCACTTATGCAAGCGGCCGTTCTCTTTTTGACTGGTTAATAGGCCGGTGTCGCGTATCCGTAAATCTCGAAATACCCAATGGGATAGCTGTTTTGGCGGCACTCGTCGCCGGAATTGCCTTCTACGGTGTAGACGCGTCCATTCTCAACCTTTTGGACAATGCCAACGTGGTCGGATGATCCGTCCTGCCCGCTTTCATCAGCCCAGTCAAAGAAAATGATGTCACCGGGACGCGGCTCGTAGCTGTTATCCTGCCAAAGCCCGCGCTCCTTAAACCAATCAGAGCCTTGAATACAGCCCGCGAACTTCGGGATAATACCGTTTTCGATATACCCGCATTCGTTCGCGCACCACGAAACGAAACACGCGCACCATTCAACACGCCCTGAAAAACCATACCACGACCAATAAGGCTCGCCGCCGATATTCCCGATCTGTGAAAGCGCCACCGAAACGATTTCCCCATCGCTGCCGGTAATCCCATACAACACGCTCGTCCACAGGGAATTGTTTTCGTCGGCCAGCAATTCGGCAAGCTGTTCTTTCTGATCCTCGCTGAAGCCATATTGCGCCGCCATTTCATCGGCGGTTTTGTGGCTGACGGTAATATACAGATAGGTTTGAGTAACTGTAACTTCCGTCTCGACGATATTCCCGTTTCCATCGTCCGATGTTTCGATCACCGTTTCCGTTTTGGTATCCGTGCTGGAAGATATGGCGTTCATTTCCCAAAATATATCTTTGAGAAGCTGCTTTTTAGAATCGTCCATTGTGGCGACTTCCTGCGCGTTGTCCGGGTCGTTGGTGGTTTTCACCGCATAAACCGCCAGCACCTCTTTCCAAACTGCGCGGGAGCCGGACATCTCCAGCACATCATAGGTGTGGGAAGCCTTGATCTCGTCCAGCTTGTCTTGGTACTCGGTATTGATTTCCTGCACAACGCTCTGCATGGTCATGCCGCTTCCACTATCTTCACTCGAGAAAAAGATTCCAAAGCAAGAGCCGATAATCATGGCAATCAGGCAGATCACAATAATCACCACCACAGCGATCCAGCCCCCGGCAGCAATAGCCGCAATCAGCGCCTTTGTCCCGGCAATAATCGCTTTGACAGCTAACGCAATCGCTTTGGCAACGGCCTTAGCTGTAACTGCCGCAGCTTTCGCAGCAGCGCGGGCGGCATGAGCCGCTGCCCTTGCCGCCCGTGCGGTAGCCTGCGCTGTTTTCTGCGCCGCCTTTGCCGCCTGCTGGGTAGTCTTGATCGTAGTCTTGGCAGTGTGTTCTGCGGTTTTTACCGTTTTCCGAGCAGTCTTTACCGTGCCTTTGGCGGTGGATTTCGCGGTCTGCTTGATGGTTTTGCTGCCCCGGTCTACCGTTTTAATGGTTTTCTTGGCGTTGCCGGTTGTACGCCGGATACTTTCAGCCGCTTTGCGCTGCACCTGCTTTTTGGGCTGGTGGGCTGCCCGTTTTTCAAAGTAATCTTTCGCTTTGGGAATGTTCTCTTTGGTGGTCTTTACACCTTTGCGGCCTTGCCGGTCAAATTCACGCACAGCTTTCTGTGCTGAATCCAAACCACTGGAAACGCGGCCAGCCGCGTATTCTTCGGGCGAACCCTCCTGCGGCACGGCGCTGTGTTCCGCTTTTTCCTTGGTACGGATATAGGCGTTTTTCATTCGCTGGGCGGCGATAGCCGACTTATCAATGGCTTTTACCGTCCCTTTGGCAATATCTTTCACCTTAATATCCGGCAATTAACTCACCTCCAGTCTGCGCTGCGCTAATTCCTCCTTTAATGCGGAAAAGAAAGCACGGGTGCGAAGTTTTCCGCCCCGTGCTTCCCACTCCTTTTCAAACTCAAATCGCCACGTTAGTTCCCGAATGGAATAGTCCTTGCGGAACTTCCGCCATGTGGATTCGTCCCAATTTTGAAGCTGCCGCCATAAATCCGGGAAATGCCCGTATAGCTTCCGCAATTCTTTTAGTCCCTGTAAGGGACAGCACCAGCAGGAAACGCGGTCAAACAATTCATATAAACCACCCCAAGAAAAGCCACGCTCATAGCAATAGGCAAGACAGTCTTGTTCCGTCATACCCCATTCTATCAGCGGATAGTTTTTTTCTTTGACCCGATCTGCTTCATCGGCGGCAATGCCGACGTATTCAATCAGGGTATTGCTTTCTCGCAGCTTTTTCAGATAGTCGTTGATAATACGGATTTTCAGCATTCCTGTACACCATCGGTTACGCGGCCCCGGCCAGCTCATACCGTCGAATTGATCCAGCAACGGATTTTTTCGTTTCGGGTGGTACTCAAAAAAATAATATTCAAAATCATGGGGCGCTTTTAGCCGGGTAATTTCTCTGCCAGTATAGGCTTCCAGTTGATTCAAATGGTCGTACATCTGTGGGAATTCAAGCCCGGTGTCACAGTATAGAATTAAATCTACAGGCCGATTTTCTTCTAACAGCCGCAATAGCATAGCTGTCGAATCTTTCCCGCCCGAGAGAGAAACGATATATTTCTCAGGCTTCATTCCTGTCCACCTCCACCGGAGGGGAGGAAATCTTTTTTCGCCACGACGACCATCCGCCCGTTGGTCTGCGAATATTCACAAGTGGAAAGGGTAATCAGCTTGTCGCCATACGCGGCGGAAACGCCGGTATCGTATAGCGAAAGCTCCTTGCACTTGGTAACATACTCGTCAAAGGCGGCTTCACTCTCCGCATTGACGAAATGGTAATACTGAAAGCCGGATTCCGCGTAGGCCACCGTCTTAAAGGCCGCGATTACCTCGTATTCGCCATAACCGCCCAGCGTGTCAAAATAAATCGTCTTATGCTCCTTATAAAAATCCTCGTCCTCGTATTTGCACAGGTCGGAAAACATACTGCCATTGTTCATGTGGTGTCCGTAAAGTACCATATTGTCGGAAATATCCGCGTCGCAGTTTTCCGCCGCATAGGGAACGCCATAATTGCTGTACGATTTATCAAAAGCGTGTTTCAGGTAAAAATCGGGATTGTCCTTGGTCTGCATGACGGGATAATCAATCCGTGTGCCGGGAATGGAAACCCAGCCGATCAGGTCGTCGTTTTGCGCGAACACCTCCGCATACTTTTCAAAGGCAGTCATTTCCAGCTCGGCAGCTTCCTCGTTTTCCGGTTCCTCCGGCGCAGAATCCGCGACAACCAGCGCGGCCACCTGTTCAAAGGCTTCGGTGCTCTGCTTCTGGTCGCGATATTCCGGAACAGCATAATACCGGAGAAAAGGAAAAGGGCGGCGCAAAACGCCGACCCCGCAATCATCAGTTTTCTTTTCATGAATATAACCCTCCCGCTTTACCGCGCCTGTTCTTTGACAACCGGCGCTTTGGATTTTTCAGAATGTTCGGTTTTAAGCTGGCGCAGTTCGGATTTAACTGATGGCTTCTTTTCCTCCGGCTCCTTGGTACGCTGCATTTTCTCCATCAATCTATCCGCGCTGCGCTCCATATTAGAAAATGCTTTGCCGCAGGATTCCAAAAAGCCCCGCAGCTTGGCAAGCGCACCCTTGTCTGCCTCCAGTGTTCCGGTCTGCTTTGCCGGTTTGCCCAAAATGACACGTCCTGCGTTCTTCATGTGGCCGCCTACTTCGTGCAGTTCCCCACGAATCACGTCGAGTTGTCCGGCGCTTTGGCGCATAGATTGCGCCGCATGAGAAAAAATGTCTTTGATTTTGGAAAGAGCGGCGGGAATCCGCATAGCCTCTACAACGTGTATCAACGCCGATTTGCCTTTTTCCTGAAAGGCTTTCACCGCGTTTTCGGCAGATTGAATCATTTTCACCTTTGCAACGGAAATCATAGTCTTTGCCTGCTGTACTTTATCCTCAACCTTGGAAACGATTTTGGCGCACTGGGCGCGGATTCCCTTATCATGCAGGCGGTTTACCTCCGTGTGCATTTCCTGAATCTCATTCATCATCACAGACAGGTTGTATTCCATGCTTTCGATATATCCCACAAGGGATTGTACGTCCTCTTTCTGTTTGTGCAGCCCGTTTTTTTCCAGCACTTCATATAAATCTATGATTTGCGGGTGGACGTTCAAACTAATTGCCTGCGTTTCCATTTACAGCACCTCCAAATACGCCCTCGCCGGGCTTGGTTGTCATAAGCTGATATAATTTCGTATTCTTGGGGAATCGGTTGATAAAGGGGACAAGGGCGCTGCCATACTTGATAAGGCCGCAGCCCGCGTCCGCATTGGTAACGTAGCTCATCTGTTCGTCGGAAATATTGAGGAGTTTTGCCAGCTTCGCGCGGTCGGAAGCTGCCTGATTGAGCATGACCACAAACTCCGAGTTGGAGAGCATGGTGCTGGCCTGCACGGAATCCAAAAGATACTCCACATTCTGCGTAATCGCGGTTGGATATGCGCCGCGCTTTCTAAACTGCCGCCATGCGGAATTGAAGAAAATGCCGCTTTGCTCGTTCTCAAAAACGACGTGAAATTCGTCAATGAAAACGTGGGTACGCTTTCCTTTCTTCCAGTTGAGCGTAACACGGTTGAGAATCGTATCGGTAATAACCAACAGGCCGGTGGGCTTTAGCTGTGCGCCGAGGCTGCGGATGTCGAATACCACAATCCGCTTATCCAAATCCACGGTGCTTTCATGGCCGAAGATGTCGAGGGAACCTTTGGTGAACAGTTCCAGCGAAAGGGCGATTTCCTTTGCCTTGTCCTCCGGCTGCTCCAAAATCTTATCCCGCAGATCGCACAGGGTCGCAACCGTGCCTTTCTGCTGCGCTTCCTGATATACCAGCGCGGTGCAGCGGTCAATGATGGATTTCTGCTGCGGCCCTACGCCGTTTTTGTCAATCTGCTCCACCAGTGACATAACAAACTGCGACTTCTCCACAATGGGGTTGTTCTCGCCATATCCGTCAACCATATACATGGCGTTCAGACGGTCTTTTCCACCCGCCGCCATACGGATAATGGTGGAAATATCGCCGCCCAGCGCCTGCACAAGCGGGGCAAATTCGCCTTCCGGATCGCAAATCAGTATATCGTCATCTGTGTTCAGAATTAAAAAGGTGATAAGTTCTTTCGCACAAAATGATTTTCCCGATCCGGGAACACCAAGCAAAAAGGCCGACTGGTTCAGGAGATTCGCCTTGTTGCACATGATAAGGTTGTGGGAAATGGCGTTCTCCCCGTAGTAAATCCCGCCGCTGTCCCGGATTTCCTGCACCTTAAATGGAATAAATACCGCAAGGGATTCCGTGGTGAGGGTGCGGAACGCATTGATTTTCCGCGCACCGATGGGCAGTACGGTATTCAGCCCGTCAAGCTGCTGGTATTTCAATACTGCAAGCTGGCACATATGCTTGCGGGCAACCGAAAGCACCGCTTCCGTATCGCTGTCAAGCTGCTCCTTGCTGTCGGCGCAAAGCACCATTGTAATCAGGCCGAACATCATGCGCTGATCTCGGGTGGTAAGGTCATCCAAAAACTCTTTGGATTCCTTGCGCTGGAGTTCCATGTCGTAGGGGATCACCGCCGAAAAATTGTTATTGGCGTTTTGGCGGCGCTGCCAGTTGGTGATATTTGTTTCGACGCCCAGTAACCTGTTTTCGACCTCCCGCACCGCTTCATCGGTAGGGACAGGCACCACGTCAATCGACAACATCATATTGCGGTTAAAATCCGTGAGTTCCGTCACCATGCTGTCTTTGATATACGAAGCATAATCTTTCAGGAACAGTACCCGGCAGAACTTTTCACCCAGCTTCAGATAATCGCTGCTTTTCTCGATGGAGTCCGGGCAGATATAGTCGCGGAAATCATGCCCTTTTTTCATCATATCCTGCGGGTCAAAATGGAAAGCCGCTTCCTCGCCCTGCCGGTAGAAGTCATGGAGGACGCGCAGCTTTTCCTCCGCGTCCAGTTCGGCGCATTTGGAACCGAGGGCAGCGAAATGGGAAATAAGGTCGGCTCCCACGCGGGCGAAATACGCCCGGGCTTCCTCAATACCCTTTTTCACCACCGAGATGGTGAGGTATTTTTCCTGCACAATCCCATTTGCGCCGGTAGCCTTATTCAGCAGCATTTGGTTGTACTCTTTGCGGTATTCGTCCCGGAAGTCGCCGCGCAGAGGCATGAGGATAGACTGCTCAAAGTTTGCTTTGTTGAGTCTGCGGTTGTTAATGGTGATCTTGGTGGTCGCGCCGGAATCAAGGCTGTTGAGCAGTTCCGAATAAGTGAGGAACATGCTCTCCTTATCCTCGCGGCTGGCGACAAGATAATTGATGTCGGTAAACTTATACGTCTTGGCGAACTTGCCGCCGGTCAAAAAAATACCGTCCTTCCAGATTCGGCGGATGGGGATCACATCCTGCACTTTCCGGGGGACGGTGTATCGTTCCTTATCCTGCTTGAACAGGTTTTTCAGGGTTTTAATCATGCTTGGCCTCCTTTCGCCCTTGCGCTTTTTCCTGCTGCGCCCTGCCGGTGCGCCGCCCTTTTCGCGGCTTTCAATGGTATCTTTCAGGGCTTCGTAGTACAGGTTTGAAGATTCAAACCTGATTTCTTTCGGCTCGATGATTTCAGAACGCAGCCACGCCCAGATAAATTGCTCGGCAGTCATCCCGTGGTAGGTGATGAAGCCCAGCACCGCAAAGGGGGCAGCGCCGAGAATACACATCCACGAAAGGGTTTCAATCCCGAAATACGGGCGCAGGATAAAGTAAAGGCCCACGGCAACGCCGCAGGCCAGAACAGAAAAGATAAACTGCCGCATACTCAAGCCGAAAAACATGGATTCGGTATAGTTGCGGATTTCACGGTTGATTTTGACTTCCATATAAAGCGCCTCCAATTATCGTTCCATATCCTTGGGTTTCTTTTCCGGCGCGGTTTTAGCGGCTTGCCGGTCATAAAGCGTCATCACATCCATGCCGTCATAGCCGGTTTCTTTTGCCAGCCGGTCTTTGGTAATGCCGTTGCGTTTGCAGTAATCGAGATATTTCTGCATACCGTTCTGCGATTTATATTCACAGTGATATTCCGCAATATCCAACCATACACAGTAATGGCAGTCCGGTGACATTCCAGCCAGTGAATAGCCTTCCTCCAAATATTGAAAGAGGTCTATTTCCGTATCAAATTGGGCGCTGCTATCCCAAAACGGTTTGTCCTTTTCCTCCAGTGGCCGGAAACGCAGCATTTCGTCCTCATAGGACGCATAGGCGATCACATCTTCCGAGGCGGATTTCCCGCCCTTAATCAGAAGATAGTCGATTTTGTAGTTTTCGGAATCCGGCACGTCCAGTTCCCGGACATTTTGATAATATTCCGTGCGCTTCAAAGCACGTTCGGCAAGCCTTAATAGCTTTTCTTTGCTCATCAACTGAAATCCCTCCGTTTTTCTTTGATTTCCTGTGCCATTGCCTGCAAGCGTTCGTTCAGGCAGCAGCAGGATTCTACCGTGCAGCCCCTGCGTTTGCCGCCATAGTAAAGGCAGTATTCACAGGAGCAGTCCTTTACGGTATAGCCGGTAAACCGGCCATAGATTCTTGTATTCGGCCCCATCACTTCAACGCTCCCTGTCGTGTTTCTTTTTCTGCTGCCGGTTGCCGATCTCGCCGGGGGCAAGATACAGTTTTCCGTCATGCTCGGCGGTGTGGGTGGGATAGCCCATGACTTTCAACGCTTTCTGTACCTGAAGCGCGTGTTCCGGCTTCGGCTGGCAGACGCCGATGTGCAGATACATTTGGAAATCGTCGTACCAAGGCTCGTTTTTAAAATTATCCGCGCGGAAAAATGGGTCTTCCGTAATCTCCGCAAGCGGCTTGTTCAAAATGTCGTCCATGCAGCGCCCTCCTTTATAAGCCCATCATCTCGCGTACAATCCTGTCGGCCATTTTCACACTGCCAACGAGGATTAACATATTAAAGACCAGTTCGCCCACATAGGCCCAAACCTGCGTCACCGCCGCCGCGTTGGGGTCAACTGCCGGTGGAGAAGCGGCGAACAGGGAAAAGATAATGCAGGCAAGCACGATAATCGCGCCCTCCAAGCAAACCGCCGCATAGGACTTGATAAAACTCTTGCCGACGTTCTGTGATGGTTCCCCCGCAAAAGCGGAGAGGGGACAGGCGCGATAGCGGTATAAAGAAATAGTTTGAAAAAACGCCCATACACGGTCATAATCATGATAAAAGACAAAACCGTGATGAATAAGCCTCCGATCAGCGTCACCGCCCACAGGGGGATGGATTCAAAGAAGCCGCAGCTTTCAATGGCGGTTACAATTTCCTGCGGCAAGACGGTTTGCTGCGCCGAGCCGAAGCCCGCCGCATTCATTATGGTGCTGACAAGTCCCTGCACGATTTCAAACAGCGCCATCATAAGCTGTAAGCCATAGGTGACAACACCTTTGGCAAGCGCGAAGCGAATAAATAACTTCAAAGCGTGTTCCGGCTTTTTCAATTCCGCGAAGCTCCCGCACGTCTTGACAACGCCCACGACAAAGAACAGCACCAGCAGCGCAAGGCCAATAGCCTGTACCGCACCGTGGATATTCACGATCACCGACCATATCGTCCCGCCTTTGAATTGCTGCGGGGATTGGGTAATAAGCTGCCAGATTTCCGCTAATTTTTCATTCCATGTGTTGAGGGCGTTTTCCAAGTTTTGTACAACCCAGTTACCACTCAAATCAATACCTCCTTTCGGGCAGAATCAGGGGCCCGCAGCCAGCCCGCCCCCAAACTGCCAAATCGAATCAGCCCGTGATAAGGGTCAAAATTTCTTTTGCAAATGTGATGATAACGCCGCCAGCCAAGGTGAGAAAACCGTTGGCGCGCTGGCTCGGGTCATGGCTTTTCAGCGAAAGGCCGACCTGCACAATACCAAAGCCGAGCAGGATAAGACCAATCGCGCGGATAAAGCCGAAGATAAAATCGGAAAGGTTGTTGACAACGGTAAGCGGGTCGCTGGCGGCAAAAGCAGTGGTGGTGAAGCAGCAGGCCATCAGCACCACCGCCACATAAGCGGTAAAAGCGTGTTTGCTCTTTCTGCCCATCGGCAGCCTGCGGGTTTCCTTGCCGTTCTTCTTATTCCAAAGTTTCATGTTGCTCGTCCTCCTTTTTGATGTGGAAAATCGTTGCAATATCCTCGTCGGAGAGGATAGAAAGATTCGTTTCTGCCAACTCATTGGGTGAAGTTTTGGGGAGATCTGTCCCTCCGAAAACAAGGGAAGCCACTGCATTTTCTGTTCCTCCGTGCTGGTAGGGCTTTCCTTTTCCGTCCGTGGTATATTTCACATACGGGTGCTTTAACAGGTCGTATTTCTCGTCAATCAACGGGCGTTCGCCACGAATAAAAAGAAGCGCGTAGCGATTATCCAGCATACGCACTTCGTCCGGCGTCATCAGTTCACGGCCTGTGAGCTGGTTGTTGGTGGAATAGCTGCCGGAATGTCCGGTGCTCTTGCCATAGGTGTCCAGCCAAAGGGTGGATTTCCCGAGATAGCTTTCAGAAATCAGCTTGTGGGTGCTGGTTTCGTTGCCGCCCAGGTAGAGAAATTCATCGCAGTTGCCCATGATGGATTCCCATTGCTTTTCATACAACGCCTTTAGCTGGGCGATGTTCTGAATGATAATCGAAACGCTGATGTTCCGGCTCCGCATGGTGGCCAGCAGCTTGTCGAAATCATCGGGCAAGGACACATTGGCAAATTCATCCATCAGAAAATGCACCGGCACGGGTAAGCCGCCGCCATGCTTCCGATCAGCTGAATAGAAAAGCTGTTGGAATGTGCTGGCGTAGAGAAGGCTCACCAAAAAATTGAAGCTGCTGTCGTTATCGGGAATCAGCGCGAACAAAGCCACCTTCCGTTCGCCGAGGGAGGATAAGTCCAGTTCATCGGTAGCGGTAAGCGCCGCCACCGAAGAAAGATTGAATTTCTCCAGCCGAGAAGCCAAAGTGATCTGAATGGATTTCAGCGTTTTGGCTGTGCCGGAACGGTAATCCTTGTAATACTTCACCGCAATGTGGTCAGGATTCCGCATTTCAAGGCGCTCAAACAGTTCGTCCAGCGGCGATTGGTAGCTGTCGTCGTCCTCCCGCACCTCACCGGCCCGGAGCATTTCCATTATCATCGCAAAGTTTTTCTCGTCCTCCGGCGCTTCGTAGTAAAGATAAAATACCAGTGAGAGCAGCAGCATACTGGCGGCTGTATCCCAAAACGGGTCGTTGGATTGCGACCCTTTGGGCGTGGTCGCCTTAAAGAGATTCGTCACCATTTTCTGCACGTCGTTGTCGCTTTGCAAATAGGCAAAAGGATTGTAACAATGGCTTTTCTCCATATTCAGGAGATCCACCACCTTAATCTCATAGCCCATCCGTTCCAATAAGCCGCCGCAGTCGCGGAGCAGTTCCCCCTTACAATCAAGCACAAAGTAGGAGGTATTCGCTTGGCACAGGTTTACTTTGCCATAAAACCGGCTCTTGCCTGCGCCGCTGCCGCCGCATACAAGGGTGTTGAGTGTGCGTCGGTGTTTTCTTCCGTCCAGCCCCATACGGACGTGCTGGGTAAAGATACGGTTTTGGAATGGGTCTTTGTCCCTGTATTTTTTATTCACAGCCCGGGGATCGCCCCATTTTGCCGAGCCATGTTCTTCGCCCCTGCGGTAGTTGCGGCGGGTAGAGAGATAAATCCCGACCCCGATTCCATAGGTGGCAATAAAAAGGAGGGCAGTTTTTACACTGTCCTCACACCACTCAATATGAAACGGGGCTCTCATCGCTGCGGGAAAATACTCAATAACCGCCGGAATCCCGCCTGATACGGCGGGCGCTACCAGCAAAGCAAGCCATACAACGGGAATCAATCCGAAAGCCCATGCCCAAATACCGCCGTTTCTTTCATCGGGCTTCATCGCGCCACTTTCCTTTCTTTGGCGGAGCTTCAATGGTTTTTAACAGCACGTCCTCCACGGGGCCGGGGTCGCGCTTATCCTCCAGCAAATCATTCCGCAGCTCGTTCAAAGCGCGGATCATAATCCCATGCTCGTATGGGTCAAGGGTTAAAACGACTTTTTCCTGTCTCTCCATTTCACACACTCCTTACCGTTCATGGTCGGTGCGGCTGCTCCGGCTTTTGTCTTTTCCCTGATACAACGCCTTTGCCATGCGGGAATTGATCGAGTCCATCGCATTTTCCATATCGCGCAAAGCCGCCTTGATGGTATCAATCTCTTTTCCGGCGAAAATCCCGCCCAGCTTGCTGCAATCGTAGCTTTCCCGCGTGTCAATCCCGTATTTTTTGCACAGCATATACGACACGCAGAAGGCTTTGTTGCCGCACTCCGCAGGGGCTTGCTCCGGGTTGACCGCCATAAGCTGCGCCTTTGCAAGTTCCTGCGATACGCACCGGAAAATGTCGGCGGCGTCCATGCCCTTTTCCACAAAAATATGGAGTTCTGCTCCGGCTGGTACAGCGCGCCGCGCCGCCCATCAGGAAGCTGCTCGACCACATGAATCGCAGCCGGGGATTTGTGGATCAGTGCTTTCAGCAAAAGGCGCTCGTCCAAAACGACCTTGGGCTGTTCCTGTCCCTGCGCGGTGGTCTGCGAAATGTCGTAAACCTCCTTGGCGTAGTAATTCTGTCCCGTTGACCCGTCCTTGCGCCGGTAGGTGTTTCCCGGCTCCAGAATGATAATGGGGTTGTTTTTCTCGGTTTTGAGAATATCAACGCCTTGGCTTTCCCAGTATTTGTAGTTGCCGATCTGCTTCGCATTGGGGCATTTCTCGTGAATCAACAGGGCGTTACGGGCAGAATAGCGGTCAAAGCGCCCGTGGGTGTCGAGATAGCCCTGCACGTCGCCCTTGCCCTCTGAAAATTCATGAAAAATCCTGTCCAGCGTGGCGTAGGCTTCCTTGCGCTGCTTCTGTTCCTTGATCTGCCACCATTCCAGCTTCCTTTGAGGCTTTTCCTGCGCCGGGGCTTCCTGTTCGGCGGGCTGCTCCAGAATATCGTCAAAATCATTCATCGTGTATTACCTCTCCTTGGATTTGGATTTCCGCTTTTTAGGCGGCTGTTTATGGGTGGAGGTTTTCTGTGCGGCCTTTTTCGCGGGAGTCGTTTTTTCCTCATGGGGCAGCTCCGCTTCCTGCTTCCTTGCCGCCTGAATCTCCCGCAGTTCTTCCCGAACGGATTTCTTCGGCGGGTTAGAAGTACCCTCTGCGTGCCTGCTGCTGTTCTCGGAGGTAGGCGCGGACGGAGGGGATTTTTCCGCCGCTTTGGAAAAAGAATCTGCTTTCTCCGCCGATGGGTTTTCCGGCTGGCCCTTTTCTTTTTGTGCGGGCTTTTCCAGCATTTCGTCCACCAGCTTATCCTCCTCGCTCTTTTGCGGGGCAGACTGCTCGGGCGGGGCCTGCTCACTGCCGCGCGATTCTCTGGATTTCTCGATCTCACTCTTGATGGAGGCGGTGTTTTCCGCAACCAGTTGAATTTCTCAACAATCCGGTTCGCACGTCCTGCGTCGTCCTCGAATACTAAAATGTCAACGGTATCGTCGCCCTTTTTGATAGGAATGGGGGCGTACAGAATCCCATAACCCTTGGCCTGCCGCGCAAATTCAGGGCAATCTTCTTTTTTGACCGTATAAATCGTCATAGGGCGCTGTTGGCGCAGCATGGTTTCAATACGCGCCTTGCCCTTGGTTTTCTTTTGGTCTTTCAAAACCGTGTATAGGGCGGCGGCAATATTCTTTGCCGCCGATCCGGTGATCTTTAAGGCAAATTCGGCACCCTCAAGGCTCATTCGCACGATTTGTTCCGCCGCGTCGCCTGAATTGTACATCTTGTTCTCGCTCCTTTCCTTTTGATTTTTCTTCTTCCCAGGCGGCTTCCATTTTGTTTCGGATTGTTTGGGAGCGTACTGCTACGTCCTCGCACAGCTTGACCTCCCGCCGCAATTCCTTCAACTGCCCGGATAATGCGGATATTTCCGCTTTGATCTCGGCCTGTTTTTCTTCGTCCTGCATGACCGGCTTGGTACGCAGCTTGCGGTAAAGCGCCTTGCGGCTGCTCACCGCTTCCTGTATCCGGCTCTCCACACCGGATTGAAAGGCCGAAAGCTGCTCGGCTGTATCAATGTGGTGCTTTGCCAGCAGCCGCACCTCGTCGGAAAGTTCCTTTGCCCGTATCAAATCCTCCCGGTAGGAGAACGGAAGCTGCCGGCGCTGCGGGTGCTTGCGCTTTGGGAAAATCCCCAGCAGATAGCAGTAGTGGAAATACAGAGCGCGGAAGCCGGTGACCTTTTTCGTCTTGGCCAAGCTGCCTTTCAGCCGGTAGCGTTTTCCCTCCGGCCTTGGCGCAGGGCGTTCGGGGCGTGTTTGTGCTAAAATCCGTCTGCGGATTCCCTCGATGGTATAGCCCTCGCCCAAATTGCGGGCAAGCCGGAAAAAGCGTTCCTTACCCTGCGGCCGCACCGAAATATCCTTGCCGGTCTTGATTTCATACCCCATATCCTTGAGGGCATGAAAAAACTGCCTCTCCGTCATAGAGCGCCGGATGGCAGTATCTACGTCGCTTTTTATCAGGCCGCGCCATGTGGGGCGGCCCTCCTGTTCCGCCCGCCATTCCCCGTAATGCTTGGATTTCCCGCGTTGGGGGTTTTCAATGACGGACAGCCCATACTCCCGGCAAAGCCTGTCGGATTCCTTCTGCATGTCATAGTAATCCTTTTCGCTGCGGTAAAACTTGATCCCGTCAACAAAAGAAACGGTATTCAGGACAAAGTGGTTGTGCAGATGGTTTTCTTTGTCCAAATGCGTGGCTACCAGCACCTGATAACTCTCGCCCCACAGCTTTTTTGCCAGCCGCAGCCCGATCTCGTGCGCTATTTCCGGCGTAGCCTCCCCGGGGGCAAAGGATTGATACCCGTGGTAGGCCACCACGCCGCCCTCCTTGCCGAAACGCTTTTTGACCGCGATCATCTCGTCGCGGGCTGTCATGGGGGTGCAGTTTACGCCGGAAACAAACCGCTGCATGATTTCCACGCCCTCGTCGTCCGTTTCGGCTTTCTCCGTCTTTTCCTGCTGCACCGCGTATTCGATTACATCGGAAAGCCCCTGCGTTTCCCGTTCCGTCATATCCGGCTTTTCATAAAAGGCGGGGTTTTCCGTCTTATCGGGATTTTCTACATACACAACGAGCTTGCCAAGCCAGCCATGCACCCGCCAGATGGATGTCGTCGCCATTACGTCACACCGCGCTCCGCTTACCGCTTTTGCCGCAAGCGTCAAAAGGCTTATCGCTGCGCGGGTGTTCCTTTTCCCCACGAAACAGGTTTCGTGGGGTCCCCGGATAACTCATCTGCCGGGGCAGGATAACCGCCTGCGTAATATCGCGGACAACCTTTTCAAATTCACGCACCGCAGCGTCGTAGCGCGGCACGTCAATCACGTTCAGCACGTGGGCTTTCTGTGCGATCTGATTCAGGTTATTGCCGACCCGGTGCAGTTCCCGCATAAAATCAAAATATTCGGGCGGGGGCGCGTCCTGCGGGATTACTCCGTTTATGAGGTGGCGCAGATACGCTTCGCGGGAAATCCGGCTTTTCTTGACTTTCTTGTTTAAGGCTTCGGCTTCCTTGCGGTTAAGCCGCACCTTGATTTCAATATTCCTGTGATTCATGGCGCTCCTCCTTTCGGACGCGGTTGATTTGAACAAGGCACATCACGGTGATTCCAAGCAGCCCGCCGAGCAGGAAGCCGATGAGGAAAAACAGCAGTTCATACATACAAAATCCATCCTTTCATGTGGGGGTTCAGGGGGGGGCTCCCCTGACAAGCTGTCCTTTGTCCCCAAAGGACGATGCTTGCTGGTAATATCCATTCCATTCCCCTGCGGGGAATCCCTTACCGGCAAAAAACATACTGCGCTTCAGTCCAAATGCAGCGCGTCGCAAATCTTATCCTCAATCGAGAGAAGAAAATCCACCGCGTTAAAATCCCCGGACAGCTTGGGGTAGCTGCCGGATACCGGAATGCGGAACGTGGCGCTTTCGGAATAGTTGTCGTTCCCCTCAACAGTCATTGTGCAGCAAAAGGTAACAGCAAGGGACATATCTTCCAGCAGCCATAATTCATAGCTTTGCGTTATGGTGCTCAATGCGGCGATCCCGCTGTCAAGGGACGTATCCAGCAAATACCCGTTTTTCCCAAACAGGCGGCTGCGGCGGCGATCCGGGAAAATGCAGTCGCTCCCTTCCAGTTCCAAAGCGCACACAGGCTCAAACTCCCAATGCAGCAGGGGTTCAAACTCCTCAAAACTGCTGATATTGTCCATTTCCTCCTCGATTTCCTCGTACTCGTACCCATTTTCAAGGCACAGGCTTTCCAGCGTTTCACATAATTTGTCCATATCGGGAGAGAGATGGGAATACTTCATCGGTTTATCCGGCTTCTGCACAGCGCCGGATTCTGCCGGCGATCCTGCGGTATTGACCGTAATTCGTTCTATTTCCTCCTCCCTGAAGTCCATCAGCACAAGACCGGCGACCATATCGCCAATCTGCGCCATAGCCTTCTCGTAGGAATCCGCATAAATCGGGATGTGCTTTTTCGACAGGGTTAAGGTTACGTCATATTTTTGCATAAATCATTCCTCCAGTCTGGTGGCAGGCGACAGGAAACCCGCCTTATCGTTCCATATCCCGGCTGCGGGTGCGCCGCCTTGCCTTGAAATCCACGCCGGTAAAATTGTCCGCGTCAAGGATATATTCCTGATTGCGCCAGTTGTCGGAAACCATCTGCTCGGCTTCCAGTTGACTTTCAGCCTCCACGGTAACGGTCATTTTCAGCGTTTCGGTAATCGTAACGTCGTATTCTTTCATCGTTCTTTCGTCCTTCCCTTGGGCTTTTGAATGGGAATCCCCAGCCGGTTGCAAAGATAGTCGTTGACGTCTTTTCCCCACGGCGGGGGACGGTTTTTCACCTCATACTCCTTTGGCAAAATAGTTTGAATTGCCTTTGCCGCCAGCCTGCCGGGACGATCGTTGTCGAGGTGGAGGGCAACGGTTTTGATATGCGGATAGTCCTCCAAATACTGGGTAAGGGCTGCTGGCAGCTTGCTTTCCTCAATCACTTTTTTGGGCTGGTACACACCGGCTAAAGAGAGAAGATTAAGCTGCCGCCAGTCGCCGCCCTCCAGCTTGTACAAAGTAGCGTAGGAGAGCAGATCAATCGCGGATTCAAACAGGTGTACCGTGCTGTTTTTGGGATTTACCGGCAGGGCAAAGGAATAGTGCTTATCGCTGCCATTCACGTCGCCGTGAAAACGGGAATCATAAATCCCGCGCTGGCAGGCAAACCGCGCCTTGCCCTGCTTGTCGAAGCCTACGAAAACCACATTATGATAGGGATTGCTCTCATACAGCCGCCCGGTGGAAATGCAGAAGGAAATGAGTTCCCATGAAATGCCGCGTTTTTCCAGATAGGAGGCTGCATATTCCGCATAGCGGTATTTCTCCGGCAGCAGCAGCGTCTTGGGCTTTTCCTTGACTTCGCTGGAAGCAACAACAGGCGGTTTTGCCGCCGCCTGTCCTACGATGCGTTCCATCGCTTCAAGGAATGAGTACCCGTTCACTTTGATGAGGTAATCCAGCGCCGATTTTCCGCCGATCCCCTGCGAAAACCAGCACCATTTCCCGTTGGAAATCCGTAAGCTGTCATGGGTTTTGGTGCAGTAAACATTCCCCGATACATGGACAAGCTCCTGCGGCTCATAGTTTTGCAAATAAGTCAACAAGTCCAGCTTTTTGGCTTCCGCCACCACATCAGGTTCATAAAAAGGCATAAAAAAAGAAGCCCCCTTTCCATAGCCATAGAGTAGCCGCCCATACAGGGCAACCGGCTATGTAAAGGGAATTCACGGAAGATATGTAAAAAGCGGCGTGGGGTTCTCCACGCCGCCAAACGGATTATTCGTTTTTCAGAGCGCCGATCTTTTGCAGATAGGCAAATCCATCGGTATGTCCCCGAAAATAGATGTGTTCCCGTTCCATATTATCTGCCTTCATATACAGGCGGAAAAAGGCTGTGAGTATTTCATGTTCCTCGCCGGTAAGGTTAACCGCACCTTGCCCTTCCAGCAGTTGCATAATAAAGGGATTTTGCTTTTTCATTTCTTCCATTTGTTGTTTCAAAGCCTTATAGGGAGGGCTGTTTTTCCATAAATCCATAACAATGTCGCTATCAACCTCGCTGAACTGCTTGGAAATGCGTTCCGGCAAGGGCATATAGTTGCTGTCCATTGAAGATCACCTCGTACATCAAGTTTTAATGATACTATACCCACTCTCCAAAGCAATATCAAATGTGCGATTTTTATTTGCATTTGGCCTGTAACCGTATAATACGGATATAGATTATTATAATATGCCGCGCCCGTGGTTACAATAGGATGTGTGAATATTCTGGGAACAGGAGGTGCGGTATGGAACTGGATTATAAGGCCATCGGGAAACGGATTAAAATCGCCCGGATTAAAGCCGATCTGACGCAGGAGCGTCTGGCCGAACGCATAGGGATTTCTCCAACGCACCTGAGTAACATTGAAACCGGGACTACCCGTGTGAGTTTGAGCACCATTATCAGTATCGCCAACGCTTTATCCGTTACAGGCGATGATTTACTCTGTGATAATATTATAATGGCGAAAGCGCCATTTGAAAAGGATATAGCCGCTTTGCTGGAGGATTGCGACGAATATGAAATCCGCATTGTAAAGGATATGGTTTCCTCGTTAAAGGATTCCCTGCGGCGGGATTCCAAGCTACGCCAAGCGGTAAGTGGGAAAACAGAATAAGGGAACAGGCGGCAGGGGCAAGTCTTTGAGGCTTGCCCCTGCTTTTATGCCTGTCACCGTTCCAATCCCACAACCTTCCGTTCGGGCTGCTCGTCGCCCTCGTCCGGGGCGCTGTCCAGCAGTTCCCGGTCTTTCTCGTCCATTTTCAAGAGTTTCGTGAGTTCGGCCAGACGTTTGGATTTTTCCTGAAGCTCCTGTTCCCGTGGGAAAGGCTTTGCCGCGTCTGCTTTGGCAGCCTCCATTTGGGCGGTGGTGTTTTCCAGCCTGTCCCGGTGCTCCTGCAAACGGGTTTCCAGCCCGTTCAGCGCGTTGTCCAGACGGGTAATGTTCCCGTGAATGTCCGTGCCGAGGGAGGCTGTATGGGTAAGTGTCCCTTTCAAAGCCACGCGGTATTCCTTGGAAAACGCCTCATAGAAAAGCTGCATTTCAAAGCCCCGGTAAGAACCGATGGAAACCGGATCGGAATTGGTAAGCTGTTTGCAGGCTTCGATCAGCGCCTTGCCAGCTTCGGCCTTTTCGGTGTAGACCGTCCCGTGAATCTGCATGGGCGGGAAATCTTCTTTTTTGGCCGGTGTGTTTCCCTCCCGCCGCGCAATATCGGCGGTGTAACCGGAAATACGCTCGTTTAACCGGCTGATCTCCTGCGGGTAGTATTTGAGGATTTTATCTTCCAGTTCGTATCTCTGGCTCAAATGGCTGGCGTTCAGCATTTTCAGCTTGTTCACTTCGGTTTCCAAATTGGCGTGTTCGATAATCATGGGGTTGCCGGTGGCCAGCGCCTTGATCTCGTTGTAGGACAGCACCGCGTCGTCGATCTCCTGCATGACGCGGGCGGGGGATTTGGAGGTAAACACCTGTGAAATAAACCGCTGCTTGTTCTCCACCATCTGATAGAGATAGCTGTCGAACGTCCCCTCTGTAACATAGCGGTAAATCTGCACTTCGGGGTTTTGGTTGCCCTGCCGGATAATCCGTCCGCTTCGCTGTTCCAAGTCGCGGGGCCGCCACGGGCAGTCCAAATCATGCAAAGCGATGAGCTTATCCTGTACGTTCGTGCCAGCGCCCATTTTGAAGGTGGAGCCGAGCAGGACGCGGATTTTGCCCCGGCGCACTTTGGCGAACAATTCTTTTTTCTGCGCTTCATTGTTCGCCTCATGGACAAAGGCGATTTCTTCGGCGGGAATCCCGCGGGCAATCAGCTTGTTCCGCAGATCGTCATAAACATTTTGAAAATCGGTCATTGCAAACGCGCCATCTTCTTTTTTCTCCATTTCAATCGGATTGCTCTTTCCGGGGGTGGATAAATCGCAGAACACAAGCTGCGTCAAACGCTGTTCCTTGGTATCCTCCCATATCCGGTAGATATTGCCCGCGCAGACGTTGACTTTACTTTCCTCAAAATCCGGGAGCATGGGGTTGAGTAGTCGCTGATCCAGCGCCAGCTTGCGCCCGTCGTTGGTAATGAGCAGCATATTGTCCACGGAGGGGTCAACCGCGCCGCTTCGCACCGCGTCGGCGCGTTCGGCAAGGGAGGAAACCATTTCCTTCTGCATTTCGCTGGGCTTGCAGACGACGGTTTCATAGTTGGCTTTCGGCACAGGGAGACCCAGCATATCGGCGGTCTGAATATCCGCCACTTCCTTGAAAATCGCCATCAATTCCGGAAGGTTATAGAAATTGGCAAACCGGGTTTTCTGCTGGAAGCCCTTGCCTTCCGGCTTGAGTTCCATCGACGTGACGGTTTCCCCGAACTGCGCCGCCCACGAATCAAAATGGGTAAGCTCCAAGCGTTCCAGCGTGTCGTACTGCAAATACCGCTGCATGGTGTACATCTCGGCCATCGAGTTGGAAACAGGCGTACCCGTGGCAAAAACCACGCCCTTATTGCCGGTGAGTTCGTCCAGATAGCGGCACTTCATATACAAATCGGAGGCTTTTAACGCCTCCGTCTGCGATATGCCGCCCACATTCCGCATTTTGGTGTAGAGGTAGAGGTTCTTGAACATATCCGCCTCGTCGATGAACAGGCGGTCAACGCCCAGTTCCTCAAACGTCACCACATCGTCCTTGCGGCTTTGGTCGTTCAGCTTTTTCAGCTTGGCTTCAAGGCTTTTCTTGGATTTCTCCATCTGCTTGACGGTAAACCGGGAGCCTTCCTGCCTTTTTGCCGCCGCAATCCCCGCCACGACCTCCGCAATCTGCTTCTTCAGCATGGTCTGCTGGCGCTCGGTGGAGAGAGGGATTTTTTCAAACTGGCTGTGGCCGATGATGATTCCGTCATAATCCCCGGTGGCGATTCTGGCGCAGAACTTTTTGCGGTTTTGCTTTTCAAAATCCTTTTTCGTTGCCATCAGGATATTGGCGGAGGGGTACAGCTTCAGGAAATCCGAAGCGAAATCCCCGATGATGTTATTCGGCACCACGAACAGGGATTTGTTGGACAGGCCAAGCCGCTTTGCCTCCATTGCGGTAGCGATTATCTCATAGCTCTTGCCAGCCCCCACCACATGGCCGAACAGGGCGTTGCCGCCGTAAATTGCCCGGGCTACTGCGTTGCGCTGATGGGGGCGCAGCTTTATTTCCGGGTTCATCCCTGCAAATACGATATGGCTCCCGTCATATTCGCGGGGCCGGATGGAATTAAACTTCTCGTTGTAAATCCGGCACAGCCTATCGCGGCGGCTTGGCTCCGCCCAAATCCACTCCTGAAACTTCTGCTTAATCAGGTCTTGTTTGTCCTGCGCGATGGCGGTTTCTTTTTTATTCAGGACGCGCTGCTCATGCCCGTCCGCGTCCTGTACGGTATCGAAAATCCGCACGTCCCGCAAATTCAGGGTGTCCTCAATAATCTTATAGGCGTTGATCCGCTGTGTGCCATAGGTGTTGTAGGCGCGGATATTGCTGCGGTCAATGCTTTTTTCCGAAACATTCCATTCGCCAGTGACCTTGGAATAGCGGATATGGATGCGGCGCTGGCAATGCCAAGGCGTTCCCAAAAGCTCAAAGGTAAAATCTTCAATCACATCTTCGGGAATCCACGTCGTACCCAGCCGCACACCGATTTCCCCAGCGGTCAAATCTTTGGGCTGCACCTTTTCCAGCGCCTCCACATTGACCGCATAGGCGGGGTCGCGCTCCGCCGCGCGTCTGGCGGTTTTCAGCTTTTCCCGCACCCGGCCGGAGAGGTATTCGTCGGCGGTCTGCCAGCCCGTAAGGGGGTCGTCGCCGGATTCCGGGTCTTTGAAAATTACCCCGGCAAGGTCGCGCTTGATCTGCTCAATCCTGTCGCTTCCGCCACCCATAAGGCTTGCCATAAAGCCCAAATCCACGCAGGCTTTTTCCCCGATGGAAACTGCAAGGGCTTCGGAGGCGGTGTCTACCCGGCTGACTGCGATATATGGCTTGATGGTGCGTTTGCTGAACATGGTGGCCTTGCGTTCCAGATTCCCGTTTTCGTCCAGCACTTCAAGGGAACACAGGATAGGAAAGCTGCTGTCCGGGGAAAAGGCGGTGGTGTTGGCGCGGCTGTTCAGCAGCCCGTATTTTGCGGTAAAGCTGTCGTACAGGCGGTTCAGTTCCCGCTGTTCCCGTTCTACAATTTCGTCCGGCGCGCTTTCCGTCTGGTATTCGATCAGCCGCCGCACACAATCGCGGATGGCGATCATACCCTTTACGCGGCTCTGGCCGGTAAGGGACTGCTCCACAGGGAACATCCGGCTGTTTTCCCGGTAATAGATCGCCCCGTCCACCAGCGTAAAGCTGAAATTGCGGACGTTCGGGTCGGCGGGGATGGATTTATCCTCTTCCTCGCCCTCCAGTTCCTCGATTTCGTAGTCGGCGTATTCGGCATGGAGATTCTGCACAGCCTCCGCCAGCAAATCCGAAAGGCTTTCGCCCTCAAAGGGCTTGCAGGTGGTTTCCTTGGCGTTGCCATACATCATGTCGTCAAACGCCATTTCGCCCAGCACCATCTCCGGGTGGTCGATAAAATACTGGTTGATCGGCACTCCGTTTTCCGTCTGCCCAAGATGCAGCCATTCCAAACCGGAATCCGCTTCCGGCATACTCACGTCGATCAGCTTTTCGCGCTTTTGCAGGAAGATGATGTCTGTCGTTACCTGCGTACCGGCGTTGGCGTAAAAGGCGTTGTTGGGTAAACGGATTGCGCCGATCAGTTCGGCGCGCTCTGCAATATATTTGCGGACATTGGGATTTTGCTTATCCATCGTCCCCTTGGAGGTGACGAACGCTATAAGCCCGCCCGGGCGCACCTTATCCAGTGTGCGGGCGAAAAAGTAATCGTGGATCAGGAAATGGTGCTTGTCATACCGCTTGTCGTGGAGGGAATAGCTGCCGAACGGGACGTTGCCGATAGCAAGGTCGAAAAAGCTGTCCGGCAGTTCGGTATCCTCAAAGCCCTGCACCGCGATACTGTTCTGCTGGTAAAGCTGCTGGGCAATCCGCCCGGTGATGGAATCCAGTTCCACGCCGAACAGCTTGCTGTCCTTCATGCTCTCCGGCACAAGCCCAAAGAAATTGCCGATCCCGCAAGATGGCTCTAACACGTTGCCGGTGCGGAAGCCCATGTTTTCCACCGCCTGATAAATGGCCTTGATAACGGTGGGAGAAGTGTAATGGGCGTTTAAGGTGGTCGCTTTGGCGGCTTCGTATTCCTCCGGGGAAAGCAGTCCATACAGCTCGGCAAACTCGTCCGCCCACTGTTCGTTGTTCTCGTCGAACGCCTGCGGCAAGCCGCCCCAGCCCACATAGCGGGACAGGATTTCCTGTTCCTCTGGTGTGGCAAGCCTATCGTCAAATTCGATTTCCTTCAAGGTGCGGATGGCGGCGACATTGTTTTTGAATTTGGTCTTTGCACCGCCCTCGCCCAAATGATCGTCAGTAATGCGGAAGTTATGGCGCTCGCTGCTGGGGATTTCCGGGTGCAGCACAAAGGGCGAAACCTTTTCCCTGCGCGCAGGCGGCGGGGCGGGCAGCTCTTCTTTTTTGGCCGGTGTTTCTTCCTGCGCCGGTGCAGTCAAATCAATGACGACAGAACGCAGTTTGACCGGCTCCTTCTGCTTTTGAGGTTCCTGCTCCGCAAGCAGCCGCCGTACTGTATCGATATTCTCAACTCGGCTGATGGGAAAGCCCATACTTCCCTCAAAGGTCAAATCCCGCAAACTGGCCTTATCATCACTGACGCTTTCCACCACGAAGCGGCGTTCATCTATTGAGATTTCTTTCCCAAGAATCTCGTCATTTTCCTTTTCGGGGGAAACCGTCATTTGCTGTTCATAGCGGTCAATATCCTGCTCCGAAAGCCATTCCGGTTTTTCAGGAAGTGCAGTATACAACTCCCGCATTTTAGCGATCTGCTTTTCAACGCTTCCCGCCCAAAGGTGTTTTTCTGACCGCCCGCCAGTGCCCAAATAGTAATCGCAATCTGTTCGCAGCCGGTCTAACAAGCGATAGTCGTTAGAATAATCCCAGCGTTCCGACTGTTCCCGGATATGGCCGCTTCGCAGATTGCTCTCAAATTCTTCCCGCCGCATGGAAACAGGAGCCTGCTGGGGAAGATCGGGGAAAGTGTACCAAACCTCGTTTTCCTCGATACGGGTGAGGACAAATTCGGAGCTGCCTTTCCTGTCCTCGCTGAAAATGACAAAGTGGTCGCCTGCCGCATATTCCAAGGGCAGCAGCTTTGCCCGTTCCACCGCAAGCCATTCGGCGGCTTGCTTGTCGCTGACCGCCTTTTTGACTTCCTCCAGATAGGCTTGCGCCTGCCATTCGCTGGTGAACTCCTCGCTCACGCCCTCGTCGTCCACATAAATGGCTTCGGTTTGATCGTCCCAAATTGCATAACCGCTGTCGGTTTCCATCAGGGAAAACCGTTCCTCCGGCGGCAGCGCGCTGGCTGCGGCGATTTGCTCCGCCTGACGCAGCATTTCATCGGCGTGGGAGGCAGGCTGACGGTTTTCGTACTGCTCCTCCGCAAAGGCGATCATCTCGTCAAAATCGAGATTGGCAAGATATTCGTTGAGGTCGCTCAAATCCTTGCAGGAAATCGTGCTGACGGTTTCCCCGTCCACCTGATACACCAGCCAGGAATCCACAAGGTCGGCGCTGATTTCAACAGTGTGCTTTCCGTCATGGGCTTCAGCTATAGCCAAATCAACGTGATGAAGGTCGGAAAAATCCGCTTCCTGCTCAAATACCTCCATACAGTAAGCGTTGATCAGGCGCTTTGCTTCCATGAGGGCGGGCGGCTCCGTTTCCTCCGGCACAATCAGGTGGTCGTTCATGGGATTGTCCCGCACCTTTGCGTCGAACTCTGTCCGTGGCAGCACCTTATTGATGAGGGGGAAGCCCACGTCAAAGAGCCTGACTTCGTTTTCGTCAAAGGCAAGGATTTCGTATTCCTGTGCGCCAAGATAGACGGTATCGCCCAAATGGTATTCGTACCGGGCGTTTTCTTTTTTGGCCGGTGTGTTTTCCTGCGGGGCGCGGCTCAAAATCTCCCGTGCAGCCGCAGCTTCGGCGGCTCTCTGCCGCATTTCCTCCGCCTGTTCCAGATAGGCGGGGTAATGCTCTTTTTCCTTGGAGGAAAGGTAGCGGTCAAGCTGTATCAGCTCCGCAATCCGCTTGGCCGCTTTATTCCATGAAAGCGTAATGCTCGCAGTGGGGCTGGAAATACTGCCCCTGCTAATCCTGATTCCTTTTCCGTCATGCCATTCATCGATCCGGCTGGCTGCAATTTTCGGATATGCGCCGCCAATCCCATATTCCTCTTTGAGAAACGCGGAGTTCTCAACTTGGGACAGGCTCTTTTGAAACTGCTCATAGATACGGTATTTGCCATCTTCAATGCCGCTTCCGTCCTGCAATACCGCGTCGATGTCCTCTTGGGAAATGGAAAAAGCGGAGGCTTTTTCTGCGGCTTGTGCCGCTGCCTCCGCTTCAATGGTATTCTGTTGTTCTTCCGGAGTGGGTAAAAGGGTTAATTGTAGATTAACTCCCTGCGAATCACTTCCTCCGCCGAGTCGCGGATCGCGTTCATCCTGCGCACCCACTCCATCTGGTCGCGGGCTTTCAGTTCCTCCGTCACGCCATCCTGCGCCGCCATCCCTTTCACGATCTGCTCCATGCGGTTCTGCGCCGCTTCCTCGATCTCCATCATGTGCTCGGTCAGCTTGCCCGAGGTGAGAAGATTCGTGAACAGAATCCTGCGGTGTTCCTTCAGATACGAACGTCGGAGCAAGGCGTATTTGCCCAAGTGTACCTGCGGCTGTTCCGGTACTGCCAGATTCGGCAGACGGTAATCGCCCTGATTGGTATATGTCAGTTCCATGTTCAGCACTCCTTTCCGGCTGGTTTGTTCTTTCTGTGTTTTCAGCATACCGCGCCTTTGCGGTTTCTGCAAATGTGCGATTTGTATTTTTGCCCGCCCTTTGCAGATTGCGGACGGTGCGGGAAATCTCCGCAAGCCCAATTTCCGCAATATCCCGGGTGGCCACGCCGATGGCGTTGACCGTTTCCGGGGTATTAAAATTCAAAAGGGGTGCAAAATCCTCGTGCCCCAGATATTCGTCTGCGTTCAGGCCGCACCGTGTAAGGAAGATATATCCCACGCTGGCTTGCAGCGCGTTCCGGTAGGCAACCTCGACATTCAGGTCGTCCAGCTCTTCCAAAAAGCTGCCCTCGCGGGAAATCAACAGGTCGGAAAGGTAGTCCGGCATATTGTCCTCAACAGCGTTTTTGGCTGTGGAGAGCAGCGCCGCCGCCAAGTTTTCCTTGCTTTCCAGTTCCCCAAAGCGGTTTTCAAGGCTTTCGATCACGTCCGCTTCCTGTCCCGACTGCACCTCCCAAAGAGGGACGGGGCGGGCAAAACGGCTTTCGTGGGTGTCGGAAATATCAAAGTAATATTTCAGCCGCGTCCCGTGGACATATTCGCGGTCAAACACCGCAATGCCGGTTGCACCCCGGTTGACCCACCGCCCAAACCGCTTGTTCCATCCGTTTTTGCCCTCAATCGGCAAAACTGCGGTAGCGTCCGGGCGCTGCGCGTAGATGAGCACCAGTTCGTCAAACGGAAGCCGGTAGTTCCGGCAGGCGGAGCACAGGAACGAAGTCCAGTTTTCAGGGCGGGAGGTAATTTCCCGTATAGATTGCCGGTACAGTTCGGTAATCTGTTCATATCTCCGCGCCATTTTTGCACCTCCTCATCGTTCATATTCCCGGTTTTTCTTTTTCGCCGGTTTTATGGGATTTCCATTGTCGTCGTAGTTTTCGGGTCGGCGGCGGGCGTTTGCCAGCCGAACAGGGAACCGGCCAGCATAGCGGCCTCCTGTTTCTTGGTAACGCCGATGGTGTCGTTTGCAATATCCGCCGCTTCCCGGGCGGTTTTCCCGGCAATTTGCATTTCGGAAGGGATATAGCCCATTTCACCCTTTTTGAATGATAATGAGCTTATCTGCGGAAGGGAGGGTGGTGAAGCACTTTCCCGGCAAGGACGAGCGCATGGGGATTACCTTGCTTCCGTTTTCCTCCATCATCTCGGCAAACTGGCAGATATGATACAGGTTATTGCTTCCGATCTCGGCGTGGGTTTCGTCGATATACCGGCACGTCCGCAGTGTTTTTTTTCCGTCAGGGCGAGTGATTTGGATTTGCTCTCCGTCTGCGATTCGGAACAGTTCCCGGTATTCGGGGTGATGAATCGGATTCCGTTTTTGGCTTTTTCCATGTGGGCGTCCAAATGCTCTTTGACGTAGCAGAACACATAGAAATTGTAGTCGTCCACCATCGGGTTGCAGCGTATCAGGAAGCTGTGCCGCCCTTTGTCGATACGGAAACCGAATTCCTCGCAGTAGTTGCCCTGAAAGGCGCTGTCCGGGTTTTCCTTGCAGAAAAGCCGCATGGCATTGCGGCTTCCAAACAGCCCGCCGCCCACATCTTCAAAGCGCAGGGCGTTGACGACCTTATCAAACTCGTCGCCAAAATCATCGGAACGAAAGCCCTTGATGTGATCCTGCCATGAGGTATAAAACTCCGTGCCGGTTTTCCCAAAATCGCCGCGCAGATACCCGATACTGCCGGTCTGCGCCCGAATCTGGCTGCTTTGCTGATAACTATACAGCCTTTCCTCCGGCTGCATGGGTTTGATGGTAAGCTGCATTACCGTTCACGCTCCTTTTTCTTTTTTTCAGGCTGCTCCTGCCCACGGCTCTGGTATTCCAGTTCCTGCCCTGCGCGTTCCAATAAGTCCCGTTCCGCCGCTTGGCGGGTAGAAAAATAATGCCCCCAAAAGTAGTTGTTGCCATTCTTACACTCCCATGTTACAAACGGGGCCGGAGCGTTTGGCATTTCCCCGATGACAAACTCCGCTTTTCCAATATGGACGGAATCGGTGATGGTATATCCCGCATTTGTACGCATTTCCATTTATCGTGCCTCCTTATCGCTTCGGCGCTGTTCTTTTTTCGCCTGTTCCTGCTGCAAAATCCCGGAAAGGCGCTCTTTTGCCCATTCGGGCAGCTTATCCGGCTTTACTTCGCCCTGAATATCATATCGTTCCCATCGGATATGCCTGCCGGAATACAGGTTGATACAAAAACAGGCGTTCCCACGGGCGTTTGCCTGTGCGCCATTGCCGCCTGTAACATACACAAGCTGGTGGTTTGCTGTGCGGTATTCCGGGGCAAGGGCGCTGGTCTTGACCGCCACGATTTTCCCCTCGATACATTCGTCATAGCTGTTGGGAAAGCAATCGCCGGGGGTTAAGGGCGCAAGGGGGACAGACGCCTGTTCCTGTTCAGCCAGCACCTTTCCGGCCTGCTGCTGGATTCGCTCCCCAAACAGTTTCATCATCTCGGCAAAGTTATCGCCCACCATGCAATCGCTGTATTCATAAAATAGCTCGTTGGCGGTATAAAAAGCGCAGAAATATGGCTCGGCATTGGTTTCATCCATGCCGAACACGACCTCCTTGCCGCCGATCCGCACCGCTTGGGTGATTTCATAATTTTCAGCCGTTCGTTTTTCCTGATCTGCTTCCGGCATAGCTACACCTCCCATAGCAGATACATTCGGATATACCGCTTGACCAGCGATACATCTTCAAAAATCCGGGTTGTCCTCGTGAGGTAGTAGACCGCTTCTTTCCACTCCTTCAAAAGAAAAGCCGAATCGTCCAGTAAAAGCAAATCGGCCAGCGCCGCGCGGCGGTTTATCGGATTCAGCCGAAGGTCGGAAACAAAGCAGCCCTGTTTTTTCGCCAGTATGTCGAGTACATGGGGTTTATCCATTGTCCCGCCTGCTTTCTTCGGCCTTTTGCAGCAGTTCTTCCACCAGCCTGCCAGCCCGCAGGGTGTTCTGTTCGGCAAGCACCCTGTTCTGCACACATAAAACTGCGCGGATATTGGGGACGGTAATGCCGGGAATCTCCACCATTTCCTCCGGCGTGACGGTCAAAAGCTGTACCGGCGAATAGCCCGCCTGTGCGAAAATGCGGAACAGCCTTGCTTCAAATCGTTCCTTTTTCATTGAGAATCCATCTCCTTTACATATTTTTAGGGATATGTAAAGGGCGGCTTTTCAGCCGCCCACAGGGAAATTGCTATTTCTTTTTCCTGTTACGCACATACAGGAACACCAGCCCCGCCACAATGAAAACGACAAGGCCGATGGCGATGATAGAGTTCAGTTCCATTATTCAGCGTCCTCCTTTTTGCGTTTTTTCAGGCCGATCACGCCGAGCGTAACAGCGCCCACGGCGGAAACGCCCATCAGGGCAGCCCACAGCCACGGTTTGCTGTCGTCGCCGGTTTTCGGCGTATCCCGCAATTCATTGTGCATTTCGGCTACGGTGGTCTTATCGGCCAGAATCGTTACCGTCTTATCCGCAGGCAGCACATAGTTGGCGCTGGCCTCGTTGGACACCTCCGAAACGGTGTAATCGCCCACGCGCAGCTCCACATGGATTTCACCATTTTCGTCGGTCACAAAGGTTTCGTCATAACCGTTCGCGCCGGTAATACGGAAAGCAAAGCCCTCCAGCTTTCCGTCGCTGGACGTTTTCTCGATCCGCAAAGCGCCGGTCTGCGCCATATTCACAAAGCCAATCCCTGCCTCGTTTTCCACCTCGTAGGTCTTATCCTGTTCGGTGATCTCCACATAGTAGGCGTTTTCATCCAGCAGGAACGAATCCGGCGCTTTGGATTCTTTTACGAACGCGCCGCCATACTCCACATGGGTCATTTCATAAATGCCGGTGCTGGTTTCCTCCATAAGCCCCAGCAATTCATCTTCCTCGTCCAGTTCCTGATTCCCGTTGCTGTCGCGGTACACCTCAAATTCAGCGCCCGTCAATTTGTTGCCGGGGTAATCCTTATCCACCTTGGTCAAGCGGAGATTGCCATAGATTCGCTGGTTTTCGATGGTAATTTCAACCACAGCCCCGTCCTCGTCAATCGTCACGGGGAATACCTCATCGGAAAGCGCGAATCCGGTCACGCCCTGCACCTCTTTTAACAGCCAGTTTCCGTAGGGTACGCCCTCAAAACCGAAGCTGCCATCCTCCAAAGAAGTTGCGGTAAGGATGGCGTTTTCGGCGGTAAACTCGGTTTCATCTTCCCGGAACAGCCCGATTACAGCGCCCTCAAGCCCTGTACCGTTTTCGTCGGTTTTCATGCCCTTGATTTCGCCGCGAATCAACTTGTTCTCAATGGCTTCGCCATTGTTGGCCTTGATTTCCACAACCGGAACGGAAGCGCCCGCATATTCAAAGGTAAAGGGGAAGGTTTCGCCATTCAGCAGATAGTGGCTGTCGGTCGAGAGTTCTTTCAGGTAAAAGCTGGCGAAAGGCAGATCGGTCTGGCAAACGGCGCTGCCATTTTCATTCAGGGAGAGGATTTCCATTAAACCGTCTGCGGGGATCACCGACCCGTCCGCCGCCACAATATCCTCCTGTGCGAACAGGCCAAAGGTAACCGCTGCGCTTTCACCGTTCGTGCCAAGCTGGAATCGCTCGTCCTGCTCCAACACCTTATCCAGCGTTACCTTTACTTTCTGACGCTCGTTGTAGAAGCCGGTACTGGTTTCCGTGATTTCGATTTCCTGACCGGCATAGGTTAATTCCACAATCTGCGGCTCCGCGCCGGTATTGGTCATGCCATAAGGGAATTCAATCTCGCGGATTTCAAATTTCCCAAGATACAAAGGCTTGCTCTGGGCTGTCCCGTCCGGCCCGGTAGTGATGGTATCGACAACCTCGCCTGCGGAATAGCGCAGCGTCCCGTCCGGCGTGTAAACATCTTCCACAGCGGTAATTTCAAATACCGCACCGGACAAGCCCTGTACTTCATAGACGGGCTGGTACACACTATTGTTTTCCGTAACGGAGGCAAACACCTCGCCGGTTTTGCTAACCTTGATAACGCCTTTCTGCGCGACGTTTTCCTTGACGACCTCAATGATGGTCACGCCGCCTTCCTCGCTGGAAGCGTCCTGCGTTACATCAAAATACACCGGCTCGGTGGAAAGGGTGTACCCATAGGGGGCCTGCACCTCGACCAAAGAAAAGCCGGTGCCATATTCAAGCGGCTCCGGCGTAATCAAATAGCCCTCCGCATTGGTGTAAAAGGTATCAATCTCGGTGATTTCGGGATAGGTGAAAGTCTGCGTAATCAGGCTTCCGTCCGGGTTATATAGCTGGAAGCCAGCGCCCGCATAAGGGATCACCTGTCCGGTTTCCGCGTCCACCTTAACGATCTTGATATGGCTCTCAAAGTTGGCGTTGTTGATGAGATAGCGGTAGGTCTGTCCGTCCTGCGCGATATACACATCAAAATCGGGCATGAGTTCCCTGCCGGGCCAGCCCACCGTCTGGTGAACCGTGTAAATCCCGTATGGGAGATCGACGCTTTGGCAGTAGCCGTTTTCGTCGCAAACAAGGTAATCGCGCTCGGATTCCTTGGCATTTTCATAGCTGCCCGCCGATTTCAGATAGATTTCAAACTCTGCGCCTTCCTCCGGCGTTTCGACCTGTGTTTCACCATCGTCGGTATGCTTGATGATGGCGATATTGCCCTTGATGATTTCTTCCGTTGCGTCGATGGCAGTATCGTTCAATTCAATCTCATACAGCTCCGGCTCTGCGCCCACAGGATAAACGGTGGGGTCTAACAGATAGCCCTCGCTGGGATTGATCTCCCGAATCGACCAGTCCGAATCGCAGACGTAATACTGGGTTGTGAACTGACTGTTTTCATCGGTGGTATAGCTGTCGATCAGGGTGTCGCCCTTGTAGATTCCATAGGTGGCTCCGGCAAGGGAAGCGTCGCCCTGTGCTGTCCCGGTTTCGCTGTCGCTCTTGGTAACGGTAACACGGAACTTTTTGAGGATATTCTGGAAACTCTTGTGGGTGACTTCGTTCCACTCGATTGCCGCGCTCTGCGCTTCGGGGACGACGTAGCGGATGGCGACGTCCACCTCTTCCAGCACATAGCCGGTGCCGAGCAATACGTCCTCAAAACGCGCCACGCCAGTGGAATCCGCCACCGCATATTCGTCAACCTCCAAACCGGAAAGGGACGTACCATACAGGTGAAAGGTCGCGCCCTCCACAAGCCCGTCCTCGCTGGTCTTGGTGACTTCCAGATCGCCGCGTTTGAGGGTGTTGTTGAAATGCACGGTAGCAGTCTGTCCGCTGACGATGGTAACGCGCTGGGACTGCTGCGGCTCGTAGCGGTCAATGGCCTGCTCGGTGACGGTATAAACGCCCGGGTTGAGATCGGAAATGTCGATTTCACCCGCCGAATTGGTCGTTCTTGTTTCATGGAAGCCCTCGCCGGAAATGGTAAAGGAAATGCCCTCCACCTTACCGTCCTCCGAGGTCTTGATGAGCTTCATGCCGCCCGTCTTGACCTCCAGATTCAGATAGCCGGTAACCGGGTCGGAAACCGTTACACCATAGGTGGTGTAGTCCTGCTGGCCGCTTCCGATTTTCCCGTCCGTCCAAACAACTACGCCGCTTCGCTGCCCGTTGATCTTCTCCGCCTTAATGGAAACCGAGCCTTTGATGGCGGTATCGGAGGAAATCGTCAGCTTATTGCCGCTTGCGGAAATATCCAGCCCTGCGGCGCTGCTGGTAAAGGTGAAGTTGGAAAGGACGTTGTTTTCGTCCGTCAAAGTTACGGAATATTTTTCACCGTCCCATTTCAGTTCATAGGAACCGGCGCTGGAGCTGCTGTGGGAAAAGAAGCTGGGCAGCATGGTATGGCGCTGCACCTGATTTTCAATGGAATCATACTGCTCAAAAATCAGGTCGTACAGGGGATGGCTGGCGCTGATATAGTCCGCAACGCTGTCCTTTCCCTGCGCCGCAGCATTCACATGGTTAAACTGGCTGTCGCGCTCACCCACGACGGTTTCCCACACCAGAAGCTGGGTGGCGATATATCCCGCGATGTCCTCCGCGTCGGCTGGGTCGCGGCTGTCCCATGCAGTGCTGGCGTTGCCCTGCCAGCCATATTGCATGATCCGCCCAAGATACTCTTTGATAGTGGAGGGTGGAATAGTGGGGTTCATATCCGAGGGGTAATTATCCCAATAGCTTTCATCCCGTCCCTGATACTTGTCGCCGGTATGAACGCCGACGCCCGGCTCAATACAGTACACCGCGCGGCCATTAAAGGAATCCTGCGCATGGACGGTAAAGTGGTCGCCTGCGTCCACCGTCCAGCCGCCCATCAGGTTGAGCGCCGGATGGCCCCAGCCGGTTTTCTGCGGGTCTGCGCTGCGGGGAAGATCCACAAGGTAGGTGGTCATTTTTTCACCGGCAGCAAAGGCCGTGATCCCCATCCCGGAAAATACTCCAAAGCACATGAGCAGTGCAAGAAACATGGAGAGGGGCCTTTTCAATGCTTTCATTAAGCTACCTCCTTAAAATTAGGCACAAAAAAAGGCACACCGTTTTACCGATGTGCCAGTCTGTGGATATTCATAGTTGATGGCATAGAAAAAGGCGGCGGGGCATTTTTACCCTACCGCCTTGGCCGGTCAGCACATTTCATTTACCCATTCCTGAACGTCCTCCAGCGACAATTCATAGCGGCTTCCCGCCGCAACGGAATTGCTGTCCAGCGAGATAATCATATACCCGCCGAAATTGTCCGGGGAAACTGCACGTGGGGATTTGTGAAGCACATAACCGGCTTTCTGCAAAACACGACGAAGCTCCCGTTCTTGGGAATATCCTGTACGCATGAGAATACCTCCTCGTTCGATATTCCATGCCAAACCACGCCACGCCCGTCGTTGTTTATGGGTTTATTCTAACACGCTTTGATAAAACAGGCAATTACCTGCCAAAAAGAACGGTTTTTGTTTCTCACCGCCTTTCCTTTACGCACAGCCGGTATGCCAAAAGCATTTTCTACGGTAAGTGCTGGCTTTTTTCACGGGAGCATTTCTTCTTTCACCGCCATTGCAGAGGATTGTGGAAAACCGGCAAGGGTGCGGCTCCTGAAAAAGCGTTGGCTGCTCCCCAGTTCTTCTTTTTTAGCTGGTTTAGCTGGTAATCGAGGGGAGAGGTGTGGAGAGGGGGGAACAGCGCAAACCGCTGGTTTTTATCAAATGGGCGCACTGCTCCCTTGGCAGTCCGGCTATCGTTCCATACTGCGCTGCCGCTTGCGGTACAGTTCCAGCGCCTTAACAATGGTATCTTCGATTTTCTGCGCGGGCGTCCCCGGCGCAAAATACCGGCTGATCCGTTCCTTTGGGATTTTGATTTGTTCCTTTTTGATTGGGCTTCTCCTCCTGCATAATGGATAAGATAACGTCCGGGTTCAGCTTGCCCTCCTGCGAAAACTTCCGCATTTTGATAGCTTGGGCGTGGGACGGGGTGCAATCCTCGCTGAACATGGTATCCAGCAAAAAATGCTGTTCCTTTTCCGCCAAATAGGATAATTCCACAGCCGGACGGAGGGCGATTTTTCCGTCGTCCACCATATCCAGTATTTCGGGAAGCAGATAGGTGAGGCGGATATAGCGTTGAATTTGGCTTTTGCTATCGCCAGATTGTTCTGCAAGAATGTCACGCGACTTGTGCCCCACTGGGGCACAAGTTAAATCAAGGCGTTTACCTTGTCTATTCATTGCGTCCAGTTTCATTTTGTAGGCAAACGCCTTTTCAGACGGGAGGATTTTTTCACGCTGCAAATTGCTGTCCACCATAACAATGATGGCTTCATCGTCGGTAAGATTGCGGACAATGCAGGGGATTTCCGGCAGCTCGGCCAGTTCAGCCGCCCGCTTGCGCCTGTGTCCGGCCACCATTTCATACCCGCCGCCCGGCTTTTCCCGCACAAGGGCAGGCACCAAAACGCCATGCTCCTTGACACTTTCCGCCATTTGCTGCATTTCTTCGTCCATCCGCACCTTAAAAGGGTGGTTGGGAAAATCGCTGATTTCACCCGGCGGCAGATTGATAACGCGCTCCAGTTTGGCCTCGTCGCGGCTTTCCTGCGTGGAAAACAGGTCATCTACCGAGGTCAGCAGACCGGCTACGCTGTTTTTCGCCAATCTCCATCACCTCCTGTACCAAAGTCCGATAGGCTTCTGCCGCTTTCCCGCGCGGCTCATGGCGGAAAATGCTCTTATCCGCCGTACTGATTTCCGCCAGACGCACCGTTGCGGGAATAACTGCTTGCAGGACGGGCAAATGCTTTCCGAAGTTTTCCTTGACCGCCGAAACGACCTCCTTGCGGAAATTCGTTTCGTTTGCCATTGTCAGAAATACGCCGCCGATTTTCAGATTGTGGTTGATTCCCTTTTTTACGTTCTGCACAGTGCCGACCAGTTCCGTCATATCCTCCGCGGCCAGATAGTCGGCCTGCACGGGAATCAACACATAATCCGAAGCAGAAAGGGCGTTGATGACCAGCATACCGAGGGACGGGTTGCAGTCGAGCAGCACATAGTCGTAGGGCTTCTTGATACTGTTCACATAGCGCCGCAGCACCGTTTCCCGGCTCATGACGTTCACAAGGCTCACTTCCACAGCCGACAGGGTGCGGTTTGCCGGGACAAAATCAAAGCCCTCATGGTGGCGCAGGATTTCCGGGTGGCTGCTGTTTTCCGTATCTGCCACAACGTCATTCAGCGCGTTGCCAAGCGTTACAGGCAGGTCGTGGGGCTTTCGTTGTCCCAGCATTTTAGTGAGATCGCCCTGCGGGTCAACATCAATCAGCAGGACATTTTTTCCGTTCATGGCCAGCCCTGCGCCGATGTTATACACGCTGGTGCTTTTCCCAACGCCGCCTTTCTGATTTGCTACTGCAATGACCTTTGGTTTTGCCATAGGCGGGTTCCTCCTTTTTCATAGATTTAGCCCACCGTTGGCAGGACGGTGGGCTATGTACGGAGAAATGGAAAAGCCGCCTATTCTGTGGAAGAATAAGCGGCGGTTTGCGTCGATATGTTGTTTTCAGATTTTCTTTACAGGGGCGCACATCACTTTCAAAAGCAGCTTCGTCAACGCAGCCGGAATCCCTGTTTTCCCGGAGCAGGGCGTTCCGCAGCCGGTTCAGGCTCTGGATTACGAGGGCGGCTTCCTCCGGCGTATATGCGACAAAGTATTTTTGTTTCTTCATCTGGCCTGCCTCCTTTGTGCTTCCATTATATATGGCGGGGAGGATAGCCGCAAATGTGCGATTTTCCGGCTCGGTTTAAGCCATGAAGCACCCACACTATTAGATTTTTTCGGTGAAATATATTTGTCTGCTGCCAAAAACCTTGATTTCATGCGGGTTTGCGAGAGTGTCGTTATGAACATCGGTACCAGTTAAACGGACAATCGTAAGATTGCCCGTTTTTCTTTGCAGTGAAAAAATGCAAAAATCCCTTTTACTTTTAAACAGGTAAGAAAGGACAGTCGTTTTAAAACAGGTACTTGTCTGATATATGAGAAGTTGCAACATTTGTTTATCTTCGTTATAATTTAAAAATAACGGTTGACAATTATCGTGTTGATTTGTATAATTAAGCTGTAATTATTACAGCTTAATTATACAAGAGGTGATCAAATGGTTGATTTGCCCTTTGGATCAGAATTCAGTCCAAATCAAATAGATCTTTCCGAGGTTTTGGAGATCTGCAAAGAAAATGAGGGCAAGCGGGATGCTGTGGAAGCGGCGATCCTTGTTCGTTTCTTTTCAGCGCACGGGCACGGCAATGCAGAAAATCGGAAAAAACTGGCGATGAACTGCCGTTTGGGCTTGAAAAACTACGGGATTATCGATGATGCCTGCAATTTTACGAATTTTGGCGCGGAACTTTACGCGTATAGAACGCATGCGGAAAAGATGTATGAGTCTCTTGCAAAACATATTTTACTCAATCTCAATGGTATGGCGTTTGTTCAATGTATCTTGGACATGCAGACCTCGCTTCAAAAGGTTACGCTTGAGACCTTGAAGCCTGAGCTTGAAATACGGGGAATCACTTATCCGGCTGCAGGGAAGCATCCAAGCATCATGCGACTGTGGTTGGAAAAAGCCGGGGTATTTTCTTCAAAGTGGAATATTAATCATGATCGAATTCAGGAAATATTGGGCAGTGGGGACGATATGCAGGCGCTTCGTTCCCTGACAAAAGCGCAGAGATATTTTTTGCTCTCATTGTTGAATACCGGTGTGGGAGATTTTCAAATTTCCAGTCGGATAGCACGTTTAGCAAGCGTGGCCTACGGGATTTCTTACCCCGAAAAGACGCTTCCCAAAAGTATTTTGTCGCCGCTTGAGGCTGCGGGCTATATCGAGACAGAAAAAGCCACGGTCGGCCGCGGTGCAAAACCGCATTATTGCCGGCCGACGGAAAAAGCCAAGATCGAATTATTGCAGCCTTTCATTCAGCAACTGGAAGCGCAGACCGATCCCAAACTGATCGAACTGTTGACCAAAAGCATTCCGGAAATTTTAATCGACATTCAATCCAAAAATACCTTTATATCCGGTTTAGCGCTCGAGGCTTTGGCTTTTAAGCTTCTGCGGATTGTTGGATTGGATTATGTCGCCACGAGAATACGAGCGGAGGCAACCGGCGGAAGCGAGGTAGATTTGTTGTTCCAGAGTTTGCGGCCGGTATACCTGCGCTGGCAGATACAATGTAAAAATACAGATCATGTGGCGCTCGATCATGTGGCGCTCGATCATGTGGCGAAAGAAGTTGGGCTTACCCAGATGCTATATTCCAATATCATTGTGATAATTACGACGGGAAGCGTTTCTGCTGAAGCGAAAAAAGTATGCCAATCATGTTATGTGGCACACGAATCTCAGCATTCTTTTCGTCGAAAGATCCGATATTGACCGGGTCGCGGCAGACCCGGTTTCGATCGTCGACATATTCGAACGTGAGACAAAAAAAGCCATGCAGTTAAAAAAGCTTGATCTATGAGGAGTCCGAGCGGTGGAAACTTATTTTGAAACGGCCAAAGGGAAAATATATTGGGGAAATTGCCTGGAGTATTTAAAGAATGTCGGTGACAAATCGGTCAATTTGATCGTTACTTCGCCTCCTTATGCGTTGATTAAAAAGAAAAAGTATGGAAACGAGAACAGCGACGCCTATTTGGATTGGTTTCGCCCTTTTGCGGAAGAATTTTATCGGGTGCTTGCTGACAATGGGAGCTTTGTGCTGAATATCGGCGGCTCGTGGAATAAAGGCGAGCCCACCCGAAGCCTTTATCATTTTAAAATATTGATTATGCTTTGCGAAGAGTGCGGGTTCCACTTGGCGCAAGAATTGTATTTTTGGAATCCGAGCAAACTGCCCAACCCGGCCGAGTGGTGTACGATTCGAAAAATCCGGGTCAAAGACTCAGTCGAACCGGTATGGTGGCTGTCCAAGACGCCGTATCCAAAAGCTTCGAATCAGAGGGTGCTGCAGCCATACAGTAAAAGCATGACGAATCTTTTGACCACGGGGTACAAGGCCAAGTTGCGGCCGAGCGGCCATAATATCAGCGGAAATTTTATGACGCCGCATAAAGGTAGCATTCCCCCGAATTTGTTGGCTCTGCCGAATACGGAGTCTAATTCCCACTATTTGAATTACTGCGTAGAGCATAAGTTGGATCCGCATCCGGCCAGATTTCCCGGCGCGCTGCCTGAGTATTTCATCAGGATGTGTACGGACAGAAACGATCTGGTTATCGATCCTTTCGGCGGAAGCTGCGTTACCGGTGAAGTTGCGGAGCGCTTAGAGAGAAGATGGGTGTGTTGCGACACCGTGGAAGAGTATCTGAAGGGGGCAGTCGGCAGATTTTCAGAGGACAACTCGCCTTTGATGGAGTCTGTGGAAATCGCGTATTCTATTTTTAAACCGGGATATTTATGGGACGGCATACCGGAGGACATGCTGGATCAAAACGGCGGAAAGCATGAAAAAAGTTAAGGCCATTATATCAAACCAACGTTGGATTTTCGACCGTTTTCTTTTAGAGATAGTTGACAGAACAGTTTTTGCGTGATGCCGCGAATATTGAAGACGTTTCGGGACTGGTTAGCGCGGCGCTGCGGACTGCGGAGAAGAAACAACGCCGGCGCATGCGTTTCGGCTCGTTTTTGCGATTCAAAGCCGAGCGAGGGCGATCAGGATTTTGCTGAAAAACTACGCTTTACCGGAATAAGGTTGCGAAAATACCAATTTGCACACTACGCCTGTCCCCGCTTGCGGTGGAATTGCGGCAAAGGGCGTCGGACCGCTCCTGGGGGATAAGGCAAAAAGATTTTTTACAGTAAGCTTTTACCGTTATATTTGCTGTACGGTTGCCATATGTTTTTACAGACGTTTGATACACCCGTCTGAACGTTGTTTCGACAGCGCGGACAGCCTGTTTGCGCTGATTGGAAAATGAATTGCGCCGATTGTTTTTGGCGAATAGTGTGCTGCTCGGCGTAGAAACGAAGCGCTATCCGGCGTGCTTTCCGTTTTGTTCTCTTCGCTTTCCTCGATCAGATTTTTGATATTACTTTTAACTACACTCTGCGTGGCTGCCGTCGCCTACCATTCGCAGGAAACTTGGTTCAACGTGGCAGATACTTGGCATCGTTATGCAGTGTATGACCGCATCGATCTACGCTTTGGCCGTATATTATTGATCGGAGGGCTTTTTTGTATGACTGTGTTGGATTGCATTTTGCTTGCAGGTATTGTGGTCGGACTTGTACTTGCGGTCCGTTCCGTTTTTCGGGATTTTCGCAGGGGGAAATGTTGCGGTTGCTGTAAAGACTGCAAATTTTGCAGCGGGGATACAAAGAAGAGAGATTGAGGCAAAAATCGAATTTGGAGCTATGGCGTGCTGATGGTATGCCGTAGCTTTTTGGTTGTGCGACTTTGTGTAAATTTTGAGCCCAATATATTTTAAGAAAAAAGTATAAATGATCAAGATGGCATAACTTTTCACTTGCTTTTTGTAATTTTTATTGTAATCTATAATAAATGCGAAAAAATATTATACGTATTTTGAAAGGGGACTCAGCAAATCGTGTGAATCCTGGATATTTCCCGGGGGAATGTTGCCGCTTTTGCGGGCGGGCTTTTAACATGTAATCAGAATTCAGAATAGGGAGACAGATAGGAAAATGACTGATATAATCCGTACAGAGGACGGCTATGCAATATGTAACAGAGGCAGCGTTTTGGCGAAAATCCTGCCGTATGAGGGTGCGACGGACAGCTTTACAAAGATTGAGGAGGGCGCATGGGCGTGGCATCGTCATACGGATGCGCCAACCGATCATATGAAGCTGGAAGTTGTGCTTTTGGGCGAACCGACGTTTACGATGGTGCCTGCGGTAAGCTACAACGGCAACGGTTGGGGCTCTACGCCCGAATACGTTGGGGACAGTTTTGAGGGCAAGCCTTGGACATATGCTTCTCACCGCGTGACCATTCCATCCTGTACATATAGCGAGAACGATCAGATCAGTATAGCGCTTATGGCGGAGGCGGAGGACAGCAGCGCGTGTTCGTTGTATAAAACTGACGAAGGCGAACGTCATGTACTGATTTTCCCGGAGGAAGAGGGACCTAAAACGCTCCAGCGCCATTTTTGGGGAGAGCCTTTTGTTGGAAGCATGGAGCCAAGATGCGATTTTCATGGGATATTGCTCGCTGTTCCTTCCGATGGAAGCAAGCATCGCTATGGACACCTGCTGGATTTTGCATGGCGCTATTATGCGCATCCGATTGTGCCGCCTATGAGTGCCAAGGAATTATATCGTCTTTCCATCGCTTATGGAAGATACTTGTTTGAGCGCGAGAAAAATGGATTTGCAGCTTTTACAAACGGCGCACAGTGGCACCTCGGCGTGACCGCCTATAAAAAGACCGAACATCGTTATGAAGTGGGCTGGGTAGGGCAGAGCGCTTCGCTTGCTAATGCATTTATCTGGGATTATATGCAAAACGGTGACAAGGAAAATCTTGATATGGCGCTTGAGGCGCATGACAGTTGGATAAAATTCGGCAGTTTTCCTGCAGGTCATTTTGCGTCAAGGCTTGAGTATGATTATGCGTATCTCCGCCGTCTTGAAGCCATTGAAAAGCCTGATCCATGGGAAATGGGTGAAGGGATGTATGAAACACTCAAAGGCTTGTATGAAAAACGGCTTGCTGCCGAGGCCGAGGGCAAACCTTTTATCAAAAGCAAAGCCAAAAAGCGGACAACAACCAATGCATGCAATGTCGGGACTGGAGCCGTAGGATATTTTGAAGCGTATAGGCTTTTAAAGGAAATTGGGATTGATAAGCCGGAATATTTGCGCGCTGCTTATTCTGCCTGCGATCTTGCCATAAAAACGCAGAGTGAAAACGGCGAATATGCCAAGGCATGGGATGCAGATGGAAATGTTGTTGTGCGAAATGGGACAGTCGGTGCATTTTTGATTTTGCCCATGGTCGATGCATATCGTGTAAGCGGCGAGGCAAAATATCTGGTCAGCGCTGTACAAGCCTTTGATTTTTATTACGGTTCGCTTGCGCGCGACGGCTTTACTACGGCGGGCGCACTGGACACATACTGCATTGACAAAGAATCTGCCAGTCCGCTTCTTCGGGATGCGCTCGAACTGTATGCGGTGACGGCTGAAAAGAAATATCTTGAAGCGGCGGAAAAAGTTGCATGGTATCTCTGCACATGGATGATGCATTTTACCGTTCATTATCCCAAAGATTCGTTGATTGGAAAGATGGGGTATGATACGTTCGGCTCTACATCGGTGTCTACTGCACATCAAGCTTTGATCAGTATGCGCTGCGCGATGTGCTGTCTTTTCTCAAACTGTATGAATTGACCGGACGCCGGCAGTGGCGGGAACGTGCGCTTGCGTTCTGGTGCAATGCCTGTCAGTGTGTATCGGATGGCACACAATTTATCAATGGCCGGATTCGTCCTGCCGGTTCCCAGGATGAAGCGATTTTTCATACCCGTTGGGGAAGGTATGGCGTCAGCAGTTTTTCTCCGTCGCAGTGGCTGCCCGCATGGCCGTGCGCTTTTCGGTTGGAAAACTTTCGCTGGCATCCGGATTGGTCGATTTTCGATGAGGGTTTGCGCGAGATCGAGGGCCAAATACGGAAATAATGTATTTGGGCTATGGTGAAAAGTTTATAGCCGACAAAAAGGAATCGTATGAAAATTCCGGATCCGGCATGTCGCTGTAATGAAAACGGGCGCCATGCCATATGCGCTTTTGCAGAGCGCATTCATCGATCAAAAGGTCTGAATGCATATTGAATTGAAACGAGTCGGAATACTCGTCGCCAAACGCGGTTTTTAGCGAGCGCCTTTCAAAGAAGAAACTGCGGCGGAAAAAATTTTTTTGGAGTGTGTGGTATGAGAAAAGAACGTTTTTTTGAAAAAGTTGCTTTACTTTTGCTTTTGACGCTGATTGCGGCATCGGCGTTTGCAGGATGCGGAGAAAGCGCGCCGGGCGAGGATTTTGGCGGATTCAGTACGCCTGCTCCGGTGTCTGAATCTATCGGCGAGGGCGCGTATAGCTTTGATTTTACAGCGGTATTTGCAGATGGGACAAGCCAGGCTTACCATGTGTCTACCGATGCCGGGACGGTTGGCGAAGCGCTGCTTGCGCTCGATTTGATCGACGGTGAAGAGAGCGAGTTCGGTTTGTATGTAAAGAGCGTGTGCGGCGTTGTAGCTGATTATGACAAAGACGGTACATATTGGGCGTTGTATGTTGACGGCGAGATGTCTATGGTCGGCGTTGACAGTGTGAAGACCGGCGAGGTTTCGTCGGTAGAATTTCGTATAGAGAAATGACGGGGCGGCGTCGGTGCACGGCGCATGACATTGCCGTGTTCGCCTTGCTTGGCGCGATGATGTTCGCCGGGAAAAAAGCTGACGGAATGGATCCCGAACGTGCATCCGCTGACGATGCTGGTCATGGTTTATACGATTGTATACCGAAGGAAAGCCGTCTTTCCGATTTTTGTTTATCTCGCGATGGATACGGCGGTGACCGGCGGATTTACTTGGATTGTGCCGTATTATTATATATTCCCGCTATATTGGCTGATTACGCTTTTACTGCCGCGCCGGTTGCCTGTCGCGCGCGCTGCGATTCTTTATTCGGTGGTTTGTGCGTTGTTTGGACTTGCTTTCGGTACGCTTTATGCGCCGTGGCAGGCTCTGATGTACCGCTTGAGTTTCGAGAAAACGATTGCGTGGATTGTCGCCGGGCTGCCTTGGGATGTGATGCACGCGCTCGGAAATTTGGCCGCGTCCGTTTTGATATTTCCGCTTGTGCGTCTGATTCGCCGCGCCGATCCGTATGCGCCTGTCGTTTAATCTCTTATTTGAATCGAGGAACATATCCGAAGATCGGATATGTTCCTCGATTTTGCATAGTATGGTATAGATGCCTTGCTGTGTTATGGAAGATTTTAAAATTAAGCGGTTGCCAAAAAGCGCGCAATATGCTACAATAATATCAATAGGCGAGGAGTGTGGACGAGTGAATCTTTTGCATTTAAAATATGCGGCGGAGGTATCGAAAACCAAGTCCATCAGCAAGGCGGCTGAAAATCTGTTTATGGGACAGCCGAATCTGAGCCGTGCTATTCGGGAACTGGAGGAGTCGCTTGGCATTGTGATTTTTGAGCGCAGCACAAAAGGCATCTCGGTTACTGAAGCGGGCGCGGAATTTTTTGCAGTATGCGCGCAGGATTTTGAGTCAAGTGGATGAAGTGGAAGCGCTTTACCGTGAGGGGCGGAGCAAAAACAGCGCTTTTCGGCTTGTGTGCCGCGCGCCAGCTATATTTCGGCGGCTTTTTCTTCGTTTGCCAGACATATCGATCGCGGACATCCGGCTGAAATTTTTTATAAAGAGACGAACTCAATGCGTGCGATCCGCAATGTGGAAAGCGGAGATTACAATCTGGGCATTGTTCGGTATCAGACGTCGTTTGAGCAATATTTTGCCCAACATTTTGCAGACAAGGGGCTTTCATCGGAAATCATTACGCATTTCGCCTATAATCTCCTGGTCTCGGCTTCCTCTCCGCTGGCCGGAAAATCCGAGATTTTGCCGAAGGATCTTTCTGGACTGGTCGAAATCACGCACGGCGATCCTTACGTGCCTTCTTTGCCGACCAGCAATGTGAAAAAAGCGGAATTTTCTGATAATGTGGATAAACGGATTTATGTGTTTGAGCGCGCAAGCCAGTTTGAACTGCTTCGCGCCCTGCCGGACGCGTTCATGTGGGTATCGCCGATTCCCCCGCGTATGCTTGCGGATTATGGACTTGTTCAGCGGGTATGCGATACAAATCCCAGAGAATATAAGGATGTGCTGATTTACCGGCAGGAATACCGGCTGTCGGAGCTTGACCGCTTGTTTATGAAAGAAGTGTTTTGCCAGCGGGACGCGCTGTTTGCTGAGGAGCTGGAGTTTACAGAGCCATAAGCAGGCGCGGCTATGTTCGTAGGGAATACCGCTATATCAGATTTGCATTTTACAGGATAAAAAGATTATGTTAAAATTTTAACGTATTTGAACGGGCTTTTATTCGCGCCTATGGTTTTTCGAATTCTGGGCCCGCAACTCGGAGCAGCGTACGGATAACGTCTGGTTCGGAATACAGAATAAGGAGATACGCAGATGGAGAACAAAGAATATCAGATTGTGGACAGCGTGGAGAAGCTGGAAGCTGCGCTTGCGCGCGTACGCGCGGCACAGAAAAAATTTGCGGCTTACACGCAGGAAGAAGTCGACCGCATTTTTCTTGCGGCGGCCAGCGCGGCCAACAAGCAGCGTCTGCCGCTCGCCAAACTTGCGGTGAGCGAGACCGGTATGGGCGTAGTAGAGGATAAGGTCATCAAGAATCACTATGCTTCCGAATATATTTACAACCAGTATAAACATACGAAAACCTGCGGCGTGATCGAAGAGGATAAAGCCTATGGCATCACCAGAATTGCCGAGCCTGTCGGCGTGATTGCGGCGGTTATCCCCACCACCAATCCGACTTCAACGGCTATTTTTAAGACACTGATTGCGCTTAAGACGCGCAACGGCATTATCATCAGTCCGCATCCGCGCGCTAAAGGAATCTACGATCTGCGCGGCGAAGATTGTGCTGGAGGCGGCGGTGGCTGCCGGCGCGCCCGAAGATATTATTGCATGGATCGATGTGCCGTCGCTGGAAATGACTAATCTGGTTATGAAAGAAGCCGATATCATTCTGGCGACCGGCGGCCCCGGCATGGTCAAAGCCGCTTATTCGAGCGGCAAGCCTGCGGTTGGCGTCGGCGCGGGCAATACGCCTGCGATTATAGACGAGACGGCTGATATCAAACTGGCGGTTAATTCGATCATTCATTCCAAGACCTTTGACAACGGGATGATTTGCGCTTCCGAGCAGTCGGTGATCGTTTTGGAGCCGGTCTACAAAGCGGTTAAAAAGGAGTTTTCCGAGCGCGGCTGTTATTTCCTGGATCCAGAGGAAACCGAAAAAGTGCGCAAAACCATTTTGATTAACGGCGCTTTGAATGCAAAAATTGTTGGACAGAGCGCGCATACCATCGCCTCGCTTGCTGGTGTAGAGACGCCTGAAGCGACGAAAATCCTGATCGGCGAGGTCGAGAGCGTGGAGCTTTCAGAGGAGTTTGCGCATGAAAAACTTTCTCCTGTTCTCGCCATGTATCGGGCGAAAACTTTTGAGGAAGCGCTGGATAAAGCGGAGCGGCTGATTTGCGACGGCGGCCTCGGACATACCTCTTCCATTTATTTGAATGCGGTGACCGAACGCGATAAGCTGGATACATTTGCAAAACGTATGCCGACCTGCCGCATCGTAGTCAATACGCCTTCTTCGCACGGCGGCATCGGCGATCTGTATAATTTTGCGCTGACGCCTTCGCTGACGCTGGGCTGTGGCTCCTGGGGGGGCAATTCGGTTTCTGAAAACGTCGGCGTCAAGCACTTGCTCAACATTAAAACAGTTGCAGAAAGAAGAGAAAATATGCTGTGGTTCCGCGCACCTGAGAAAATTTATATCAAAAAAGGGCTGTCTCCCCGTAGCGCTAGACGAGCTTGGCACGGGGATGGGCAAAAGAAAGCGTTTATCGTGACCGATACTTTCTTGTATAAAAACGGATATACCGCGCCGATTGAGAAGAAGTTGGATGCGATGGGCGTTATGCACGCGACCTTTTTCTGATGTGGCGCCGGATCCTACGCTTGCCTGCGCAAAGGCGGGCGCAGCGCAGATGACGGCTTTTGCCCCTGATGTGATAATTGCGGTTGGCGGCGGCAGCGCGATGGATGCGGCAAAGATCATGTGGGTTCTCTATGAGCATCCCGAGGCGGATTTTCAGGATATGGCCATGCGCTTTTCCGATATTCGCAAGCGTGTTTACACGTTCCCGAAGATGGGAGAAAAAGCGTATTTTGTCGCAATCCCGACGTCGGCCGGCACCGGTTCCGAGGTGACGCCGTTTGCGGTCATAACAGATGAGACAAGCGGCGTTAAATATCCGCTTGCGGATTATGAACTGCTTCCAAATATGGCGATCGTGGATGCCGATCTGCATATGAGCGCGCCGCGCGGACTGACCAGCGCCTCCGGCATCGACGCCGTTACGCATGCGCTGGAAGCATATGCGTCTATGATGGCGACTGATTATACCGACGGACTTGCGCTGCGTGCGCTGAAAATGATTTTCGAGTATTTGCCCCGCGCCTATGACAACGGGCCAAACGATCCGCAGGCACGGGAGAAAATGGCCAACGCCGCGACGATGGCGGGTATGGCGTTCGCAAACGCTTTTCTTGGCGTTTGCCATTCGATGGCGCATAAGCTCGGCGCATTCCATCATTTGCCGCACGGCGTAGCCAATGCGCTGATGATCGACGAGGTCATTCGCTTTAATTCGAGCGAGGTTCCGGCGAAGATGGGGACGTTCCCGCAGTATGATCATCCGCATACCCGCGCAAGATATGCTGAAGTTGCGGACAGCCTCGGCATCAAAGGAAAAAATGAAGCAGATAAAGTGGAAAATTTGATTGCTTCGATTGATGCGCTTAAGGAGAAAATTGGCATTAAACCGACCATTCGGGACTATGTGCCGGATGAAAAGGATTTCTTGGAACGGCTGGACGATATGACCGAACAGGCGTTCGACGATCAGTGCACCGGCGCGAATCCGCGATATCCGTTACTGCGCGAGATCAAGCAAATGTATCTCAACGCGTATTACGGAACGCATGAAAATATATAAAGGGGGAAACAAGATGAAGCTGGACAGAGTGATCGCCGTCAGGACGAACAAGACGATTTATCGGGACGGCGACCGTGCGATCAAGGTTTTCAACGAAGATTATTCTAAGGCGGACATTCTCAACGAAGCGCTGAATCAGGCGCGCGTGGAGGAGACTGGGCTGCATATCCCGAAAATTCTTGAGGTTACAAAAGCGGACGGTAAGTGGGCGATTGTGTCCGAGTATATCGAGGGACAAACGCTTGACGCCATCATGAAAGCAAATCCGGAAAAGAAAGACGAATATATTGAGCAGATGGTCGATTTGCAGATGCAGGTGCATGCTAAGAAGGCACCGCTGCTTGGCAAGCTCAAGGATAAGATGAATCGCAAGATTTCCGAGGCGGACCTTGATGCGACGACGCGTTATGAATTGCATACCCGGCTGGAATCCATGCCGAAGCACAATAAAATCTGTCACGGAGATTTTAATCCCACCAATATCATCATTCAAAAGGACGGCACGCCGTATATCATCGACTGGGCGCATGTCACGCAGGGCAACGCTTCTGCCGACGTGGCGCGCACGTATCTTCTGTTCTGGCTGGAGGGCGATATTGACGGCGCGGAAAAATATCTGAATCTTTTCTGCAAAAAGAGCGATACCGCAAAGCAGTATATCCAGAAGTGGCTTCCGATCGTTGCAGCCTCCCAGTCGGTTAAAGGAAAGCCGGAGGAACGCCAATTCCTTTTTGGGATGGGTCGACGTTGTCGAATACGAATAAAGAATAAGACGGAGAGTTAGGGATGAAAGTAACGGTTTGCATCGGTTCTTCCTGCCACCTTAAAGGGTCCCGTCAAGTCGTGGAGGAACTGCAGTATCTGATCGCGCAGAATAAGGCCGGCGATAAGGTTGAGCTTGCCGGAACGTTTTGCATGGGAAATTGCCAGCGCGGCGTCTGCGTCTCAATAGACGGCCGGATGTTTTCGGTCACGCCCGATACGGTGAAGCACTTTTTTGAAGCGGAAGTGTTGGCAAAATTATGATTGTTCGTGTATGTATAGGCTCATCCTGTCATTTGCGGGGATCGCGCGAAATTGTGGAGCTTTTCAAAAAGGAGATTGCCGCGCGCGCGCTTGAGGATGATTTGGTGCTGGCCGGCAGCTTTTGTCTTGGCCAATGCAACCGCACGGGCGTGACTGTGCAGGTGGATGACGATATTTATTCGGGCGTTACGCGGGAGAGTTTTCCGACGTTTTTTGCAGAACATGTTCTGGCGCCTCTTGAGGCGGAAAGGTGAGTGCCATGACGGATGTATTGAAGTTGAAGAAATCCAACTGTAAAAAATTGCTATAAGTGTATCCGCCACTGTCCGGTGAAATCTATCCGTTTTTCCGGAAATCAGGCGCATATTGTTGGCAACGAATGCATTTTGTGCGGACAGTGTTTCGTCGTATGTCCGCAGGGCGCCAAGGAAATCTCGGACAGTACGGAGCAGGTGCGTGTGTTGCTGGGCAGCGGCGCGCCGGTATACGTTAGTCTGGCGCCCTCGTTTATCGCCAATTATAACGGTGTCGGGATTGAAGAAATGCGCCGTGCGCTGCTCGCGCTTGGATTTGCCGGAGCGGAGGAGACCGCTATCGGTGCAACGATCGTCAAGAGAGAATATGAGCGTCTTCTCCGGGAGGAAAAACGGGATGTTTTGATTTCTTCCTGCTGTCATTCGGTTAATTTGCTCATTCAGAAGCATTTTCCGACGCTGCTGGATTCGCTGGCCGATGTAGTCAGCCCTATGCAGGCGCACGCACAGGCTATTAAACAGCGTGTTCCGGAGGCAAAGGTGGTCTTTGTCGGCCTCTGTGTGGCCAAAAAGGATGAGGCGCAGCAATATCCGGGAATCGTGGATGGCGTTCTGACGTTTGAAGAACTGACCGAGTGGTTTGCCCGGGAGAAGATTACGCTTGAGCCTGCGAAAGATACGGCAGAAGAGAGCCGCGCACGGCTCTTTCCGACGGCGGGCGGCATTTTGAAAACCATGGACTGCACGCTGCCGGAATATACATATTGACTGTCGACGGCGTGGAAAACTGTATGGCTGCGCTGCGGGATATTGCGGACGGTAGACTGCATGACTGCTTCATTGAAATGTCGGTCTGCGCCGGCAGCTGCGTAGGCGGCCCGGTGATGGAAAAATATCATCGGACCCCGCTTCGCGACAGTATCGAAGTACATAAATATGCGGGCAAAAAGGATTTTGCCGTGGAACAGCCCGCTGCCGCGGCGCTGCGAAAAAACATGGACTATATTCCGAAAGAGGCCGTTCAGCCGAGCGAAAGCGAGATTGAGGCGGTATTGCGTCAAATGGGCAAGCCAAAACCCTCTGATGAACTTAACTGCGGTTCCTGCGGTTATAATACCTGCCGTGAAAAAGCTGTGGCTGTCTGTCAGGGCAAAGCCGAGATCTCTATGTGCCTGCCTTATCTGAAAGAGCGCGCTGAGAATTTTTCAGAGAGCATTATTGGAAATATGCCCAGCGGCATTGTTGTATTGAACGACAAGCTCGAGGTTCAGCAAATCAATCGAGCCGCGCTGAAAATGATGAATCTTTCACGCGCTGCCGACGTGCTCGGTGAGCCGGTAGTGAGAATCTTAGATCCGTCTGTGTTTATGCAGGTGCTGACGACGCAGAAAACCGTGCGCCGGGACGGCGTGTATCTTGCCGAATACAATAAGTATGTTGATCAAACCGTGCTGTGCGATAATGAATATCATCTTTTGGTATGCATGCTGCGTGATGTGACGGAGGAGATCACGGAGCGTGAAAAGAAAGACGAGATCTGCCGCCAGACTGCGGAGGTCGCGGATAAAGTCGTCGAGAAGCAGATGCGTATCGTTCAGGAAATTGCGTCGCTTTTGGGAGAGACAGCGGCGGAAACAAAGATTGCGCTGACGAAGCTGAAGGAGTCGATGCACGATGAATAATCTCTGTGCCGATATCGGGTATAAGAGCGTCAATCATATCGGCGAGGAACTCTGCGGCGACCGCGTGGAAATCATCTCGGGGGATGAGCATTCGACGGTGATGGTTTTGGCCGACGGGCTTGGCAGCGGTGTGAAAGCGAACATCCTTTCTACTTTGACATCCAAGATCATTTCGACGATGCTTTCAGAAGGGCTTTCGGTCGAGGACTGTGTGGAGACGGTAGCCGCTACGCTTCCGGTCTGCTCGGTGCGCGGCGTCGCTTATTCTACGTTTACGATCATTCGGATCGTGGACAACGAAGAAGCGGAAATCATTCAGTATGACAACCCTGCCGTGATCCTGCTGAGAGGCGGCAAAAATTTTGATTATCCGAGAACCGAGATGAATATCGGGGATAAGAAAATTTATTCTTCGCGCGTCAAACTTTGCGAAAACGATATCTTTATTGCCATGAGCGACGGCTGTATTCATGCAGGTGTCGGGCTTTCACTCAATTTTGGCTGGGACCGAAAAGACATCATCGATTTTATGGAGACTTTTGCAGAGGTCGGATTTACGGCGAAAACCTTGGCGACTTTGCTGCTGGATGAATGTGACCGGCTGTACGGCGGTGAGCCGGGGGACGACACCACCGTCTGCGTGGTGCGTATCCGCCGCCGCGCGCCGATGAATATTTTGTTTGGACCGCCGCGCGACCGGGATGATGTGAATAAAATGATGGCGCTGTTCTTTGCCAAGGAAGGAAAGCATATTGTCTGCGGCGGAACGACATCGTCTCTTGTAGCGGCATATCTTGGTAAACCTTTGGTGCCGAAGCTGGATTTTGAGGATCCTGAAATTCCGCCGATTGCTGAAATCGAGGGCGTGGATCTGGTCACCGAAGGGTCATTACCGTCAATAAGGTGTTGACTTATGCAAAGGATTATTTGGCAGATAACGCCGCCTATACGAAATGGAGCAGTCGTCATGACGGCGCTTCTCTAATCGCGCGGCTTTTGTTTGAAGAGGCAACCGATATTAACTTTTTTGTCGGCCGTGCGATCAATCCTGCGCATCAAAATCCGAATCTGCCGATCAATTTCAGCATCAAAATGCAGCTTGTTACCGAGCTTTCCGAATGCCTCCAAAAGATGGGCAAGCGAATCAAGGTCAGTTATTTTTAAAAGGAAGAGTCATGAGAAAATTCGATACAAAGGTACAGCATCTGAAATACAAGGTTCTGCGTGAGGTTGCGCGCCTGGCCTGGAACGATCAGCTTTTAGAGCATGTGACTGATATTCCCAAGATGATCGTACCGGGCAATGTGCCGACCATGCGCTGCTGCGTATATAAAGAGCGTGCGATCCTAGGGGAACGCGTCAAGCTTGCAATGGGCGGGGATCGTTCCAACAAAAATGTGATCGAGGTCATTGATATCGCCTGCGACGAGTGTCCTGTAGGCGGTTATGTAGTCACGCAGTCTTGCCGGGGCTGTCTTGCCCATCGATGCGAGGATGTGTGCCGGCGTGGTGCGATTACATTTGATGCAAATCATGTGGCGCATATCGATAAGACGCGCTGTGTGGAATGCGGCCAGTGCGCCAAAGTATGCCCCTATAATGCGATCCTTGAATTTAAGCGTCCCTGCGAGCGTTCCTGTAAGGTCGGCGCCATCTCCATGCGTGAAGACCGGGCGGCGTCGATTGATAATGATAAATGTACTTCCTGCGGCGCGTGTGTATATCAGTGCCCGTTCGGCGCGATCAGCGACAAGTCCTTTATTCTCGATGTGATTGAGTTGCTGAAGAACAGCACGGCGGGAAATGAAAGCAAGGTATATGCCGTTGTCGCACCTTCTATATCCAGTCAATTTACATATGCAAAGCTTGGGCAGGTGATTGCAGGAATCAAGTCGCTTGGTTTTTTACAGTCGTTGAGGCGGCGCTCGGTGCGGATATGGTAGCCTATGCGGAGGCGGCGGAGCTTGCTGAAAAAGGATTTTTGACATCCTCCTGCTGCCCGGCGTTCGTGACCTATATCCGTCAGAGATTCCCTAATCTTGCAGACAAAATTTCGCACAACCTTTCTCCAGCGGCCACGATTTCCAAGTACATAAAGGAAACCGATTCTGCGGCGAAAATAGTTTTCATCGGGCCATGCACCGCAAAGAAAATGGAATTTCAGCAGGAAGCGATTCGTCCTTATATCGACAGTGTAATTACATTTGAGGAATTGCAGGCACTCTTTGACAGCCGCGACCTCGATATTACGCAGCTTTCAGAGGATGTACTGGACAATGCGTCGTATTATGGACGTATCTTTGCCCGCAGCGGCGGACTTTCGGACGCGGTTGCGGAAGCACTTCGTGAGCAGGGAATTGATTTTCCGCTTAAAGCTGTGTCCTGCGATGGGATTGAAGCTTGCCGCGCGGCTTTGCTGCGCGCGAGCAAAGGGGTGCTGGACGGGAATTTTATCGAAGGCATGGCTTGTGTCGGCGGCTGTATCGGCGGAGCCGGCTGCCTGACGCATGGAGAGAAGAATAAGGCGGAAGTGGATAAATACGGCCGTGAGGCTTATGAAAAAACGATTCGAGATGCGATCAGTCAGGTCGGGAAATAAAAAGAGCCCCATTTATCTATTTGTGTTTATCAAAAAAGCGTCTGCCCGAATTTTGGCAGACGCTTTTCACATTTTTCAGCCAGGAAATCCCCGGTCTACTGATCCAGTCCCTTTTTTGCCAGCGCTTTAGTCATTTCAATCAATTTTATGTCCGAGGCATTTTCAAAACGCATAGTCGGACGTTCAAAGTAGGGCAGCAGCGCTTCCCAACGTGCGCGGTCGGGATCGCCGGAAAAACCGGTTTGATAGCGCTTTGTCTTCCAGCATTCCGCGATTTCAGGCAGTTCGGTGAAAAGCGTCACATAGTCCTCGTCCAAGATCGTGGCAAAGTGTTCATCATAATAGCGGCGGCGCATAAAATTTGAAAAATAAGAGAGCGCCTGCTCGGAGACAGTGAGAATAACGGTGCGCGCATCGGTGTTTGACATTTGCCCGCACCGTTTATAAATGTTGAAATCCTGATGATTGAAAAACATGAATGCCCATCCGATGCAATTGTCCTGCCGGACGGTTTCTACATACAGCCGGTAAACCATGACCTTATTTTTTCCCTTTCAATGCGTATAGATTTAAATCCCATGCCGGAAGCGATTCGCGCCGCCTCAGATACAACCGGTAATCCGGGAAATGCTGATGGAAAAGCAGCGGCAGCGAAAACAAATCTTCGCTGCGGTGATAGAGCGACAAAAGTACGTCCGCGCCATTTGCGCTGATCGTCTGCGCCGCCCCGAGGAGCGCCTGTTTTTCCGCGCCTTCTACGTCAAATTTGATATAATCGGCGTTTTGAATGCCAAGGCTGTCGATCGCACGCAGGGAAACAGTTTGCATTTTTTTAAGCGGCTGTGCTCCGCAGCTTGAATTGCGGCTGCCGCATACGGAAAACTCGGCTTTGTCCTCTTGATGCCATGCCCCGAATTCCAGCGGAATGACTTTCGCGCGCTTTTCGGTTTGTGCGTAAACGGAAAGTTTTTTGAAATTTTTGGGATCTGGTTCGATGGCATAGATTCGTTTTGAATTGGGGCAGTGATCCAAAAAAAAGCGGGATGTATCTCCGGTATAGGCGCCTGCATCTATCAAAGTATGGTAGCTGTCGTAGGGCAAAAGTTCGTCTTCAAAATTCGATTGGCTGACTGCCGCGCGCAGGAATCGGATGTCTCCGGTAATTTTGTATCGGATCGTGTTGCAGAGAATACTCTTTGACTCCATATCTGTAAGCAGTTCAAAGACACGCTCAATTTTTGCGTAATTTGCTTCATAAAAGGACCTTGTAAAAAGCGTATCACCGCATACCGGCACGTCCGGCGCATACAGTTCAAAGTGCTCTGACAATTCGTATATTGCTTTTAAGACTTCTGGGCGTGCGGTTCCAAAAGAAAGCAGAATGATGAAATCAGCGTAGTTTTGTTGGATCTGCTCCAAGGAAAGTACGGCTTGTCCGTGAAAGGTTTGGCCGCGGACAAATCCGTCGCTGGCAAAAAAACCGGCGACAGGAATTTGAAACTGTTTCATCACAGCTAGAATTTTGTCCGCGCCGTTTCCCATTCCATACAGAACAATCGGTTTGTTCGTTTGTTTCAGATGCGCCCAAAGCTCGCAGGAAAATTCTGACGGGCGGGGAAGCTGTTCCATAGGATCTTTCCTTTTTAAAATAAGCCTTGGCATGGGTGGTTTGGTATTTGTTCTATGCGTACAGAACGTTATGCGTACGGGCGCCGTTTTCATGAAAACGCTTGATTTTTGTATTTGAACATGCTAAACTGGATCAAAAGGAGTGAAGATTGTGGACTGCTTGTTTTGTAAAATCGCAGGCGGTGAGATCCCGTCTGCAAAAGTGTATGAGGACGAAACGGTATATGCATTTCGCGATATTAATCCACAGGCGCCGGTGCATGTAGTTGTGATTCCAAAGCGGCATATTGCGGAGTGCGCGGATGATATCGACGCATCCAACAGCGTTGTGATTGCAAAACTGTTTGAAGCGCTGCCAAAGGTGGCGAAAGCGGCCGGGCTGACCGGCGGCTATCGGATTGTCAACAATTGCGGAGCGGACGCTTGCCAATCGGTGCGGCATATTCATTTTCATTTGCTCGGCGGGAAAAAGCTGGCGGAAAGCATGGCTTAAACGGCGCGGCGGTCACGGAATTTCCGTGACCGCTTCCTTATTGACCGGGCGATGGCGGTCTTATTTTACAAACTCGTTGTAAATGGCACGCAGCGCTTTTTCATAATCAGCTTCGTCCACGCCGATGATGATGTTCAGTTCGCTTGATCCCTGGTCGACAATTCGGATGTTGATGCCGGCTTCGCTTGTAGCGCTGAGTACTCGCGCGGCAGTGCCTTTTGAGCGAACCATGCCGCGTCCCACAATGGCGATCAGAGCCAGCCCGTCTTCAATGCTGACGGAATCCGGTGTGGTTTTCAGGCAGATCGCTGTAACCAGACGGTCTCGAATGTCTTGAATATAGGCTGTGTTGATGACGACGCTCATGGTGTCGATGCCGGAGGGAAGATGCTCGAAGGAGACGTTATAGTCCTCAAGCACGGAAAGCACTTTGCGTCCGAAACCGATTTCGGTATTCATCATATCTTTTTCGATGTTGATGATCGAGAAGCCCTTTTTGCCCGCAATGCCTGTAACGACTGCGTCCGACGCGTAGTCCGGCGTCGTAGCGACGATCATCGTACCGGGATCGCTGGGGGCGTTTGTATTTTTAATATTGATCGGAATCCCGGCGAAACGGACGGGAAAAATCGCTTCTTCGTGCAGGACGGTCGCGCCCATGTAGGAAAGTTCGCGAAGTTCGCGGTATGTGATGGTTTCAATGGTTTTTGGGTGATCCACAATTCGTGGATCGGCCATGAGAAAGCCGGATACGTCCGTCCAGTTTTCGTAAAGATCAGCGTGCACTGCACGGGCTACGATCGAGCCGGTCACGTCGGAGCCGCCTCGTGAAAAGGTTTTAATTGTGCCGTTGGGCATAGAGCCGTAGAAACCGGGAATGACAGCGCACTTGTGATTGCGCAGGATCGCGGAAAGTGTAACGTTGGTTCGCTCGGCGTCAAACGCGCCGTTGTCCTGAAAAAATATTACATTGGCGGAATCGATAAAATCATAGTCGAGAAATTTTGCAAGAATGATCCCGTTCAGGTATTCTCCGCGGCTCGCAGCGTAATCTTTGCCGGGCTGATGCATAAAAGCGCTCTTGATGTGGTCGTATTCCTTAGACAAATCAAGCGTAATGCCAAGGCCGGAAATGATAGACTCATACCGGTCGATGATTTCTTTAAAATCCTGCTCGAATTCTTCGCCGCGGGAGGCCTTTTCAAAACAGGCATAGAGCATATCAGTTACCTTGGTGTCGCCGTCCATGCGCTTTCCGGGCGCGGATGGAATCACGTAGCGGCGAGAAGGATCCTCTTTAATGATGCCGGCGACCTTTTTGAATTGGTCGGCGTCAGCTAGGGAAGAACCTCCGAATTTTATGACTTTAACTTGCATTTTTCTGTCTCCTTGCGGGGCAAATTACGATTCTAATACATTATATGCTGATGAAAAAAGCGTGTCAAGAGCCTATTTTAACAGTTTTGTGCGTATTTTTTAGCTTGAAGTGTAAATAGTTTATAATTAGTTAAGTAGAAAGATTTCGTTTGCGCGGTGTTGCCGGGCGATAGGAGGATATAGATCGAATGCTTTCGGCGCGCTTTTGTTGATGGAAAGGGGGCTTTTCGGGCAATCTTTCTTTGTCTATTGCATTTTTGGTCTGAATCCGGTAAAATAGTAGCCGGATGACGAACGAAGGAGTTAAGATATGGAAAGTGCAGTTTGCTTCGGTCCTGCGGATATTTTGCTGCCGAAGTTTATCGGAGAGCCCGAAAAAGGCGAAAAAGTGGGCGGTGATTGCCTGCGACCAGCACACCAGCGAGCCTGCGTATTGGAACGCGGTGGAGAAAATCGTCGGCCGGAATCCGAGCACGCTTCGGATGATTCTGCCGGAAGCGTTTTTGTCGGAGATGAATGAACAGACGCTATCGGATATTGCAGAGACGATGCGTTCCTATGAACAGTCGGTTTTAAAAAAATACAGCGGCGCAATGATTTATGTCCGGCGGACGATCAGCAATGGCTTCGTGCGACATGGCGTCGTCGGAGCCGTGGATCTGGAAGCTTATGATTACCGTCCGAATTCAAAATCCCCGGTGCGTGCAACGGAGGGGACGGTGCTGACGAGAATTCCGCCGCGCGTAGCGGTGCGGCGTGCCGCTACGCTGGAACTGCCGCACGTCATGCTGCTGATAGACGATCGAAGCCATACGGTGATCGAGCCGCTGGATGCGCAGTGCGGCGGCTTTGCGCGCCTATATTCATTTGATCTTATGGAGGGGGGCGGTTATATCGAGGGGTATCTGCTTCCGGCGGAGGCGCAGAAGACGCTGGAAGCGAAGATGCAAAAACTGTTTGAATCCTCGGATTCTTCCATCCATTTTGCGGTAGGCGACGGCAACCATTCTTTGGCCAGCGCCAAAGCGCGCTATGAAGAGTTCAAAGCCGAACTTGGGGATGCGGCGCTTACGCATCCGCTGCGCTATGCGTTGTGTGAGGTTGTCAATCTGCATGGTTCCGCGCTGATATTTGAGCCGATTTTCCGGCTGGTACATACGGCGGCGCCAAAACAGTTGTTGTCGGAACTGGCAGCCTTCGGGCGGGAATGCGGAGCAGGTATGCAGTCTGTGCGCTGTATCTTTGACGGCGCGGAAAGAGAAATTTCGCTTGGCGCGGGTACGCACAGGCTGACGGTCGGTACGCTTCAAAACTTTCTTGACCGGTATCAGGTCGGACATCCGGAAATGGAGGTTGATTATATTCACGGTGAGGATACGCTGCGAAAACTGGCGCAGGCGAAAAGCAGCGTTGGATTTTTGTTCGGCGGTATGGATAAAGAAGAACTGTTTGCCGCCGTGGAGCAAAGTGGTGCGCTCCCGCGCAAAACCTTTTCAATGGGAGACGCCTGCGATAAACGCTACTACATAGAATGCCGCAAAATTACAGAATAAAACAGGTTTTCACGCAAACCGAACGGGAATTTTTCCGTTCGGTTTTTCTTTCCTGTTTATTACAAAAAAATTGCCCGGAAAGTGACATGCTTTTGATTGGACACGCACTACAATAGAAGCGTGAGGTGATGGGATACATATGGTGCAGGTCATTTATGGGGATGTGCTTTTGCTAATTGATTTTTGTATGAATTTTTTCGTTTTGTATATGACGGGACTGTTTTTGAGGCGGCGCGCAAAAGCGCTTTGCCTCGTGGGCGCTTCTTTAATCGGCGGCATTTACAGCGTAGCGCGCGTTTTTATAAACGGAAATGATATTTTTGATTTTTTCATCAGTTTGTCCGTTGGTCTTTTGATGTGTTATATTGCGTTCGGCGGCTATAAGTTTATAAAGACCGTGCTGGTATTTTTTGGTGCCGCCGCGCTGATCGGCGGCGCGATGTTCTGCGTTTATTACTTCTTAGGCAGCTACCATGCGGATCTGTTCGGCAACGTACAAAGCTATGCATATTCGCATATGCCCCTGTGGTTGTTTGCGGTACTGGCCGCCGTCAGCCTGCTGCTTTCTTGGCTTTTTTCTTATTTTGGGCGGGAAACGACCGAAAAACGGGAATTGACCGTTCAGATCGAGCAGGGCGGAAAAAGTACGCAGCTTCGGCTGCTGCTGGACTCGGGCAATCTGGTGAAAGAGCCGATCAGCGGTAAATATGTGATTATGGCAGGGGTGGATATTGTGCGGCCGGTTTTGTCGGACGATATTTTTCAGGCGCTGGTCCGCAAAAACGGAACTTACCTGCTGCAGCACAGATTTCGACTGGTCTGCGCCGGAGGAATTGACGGAAAGCCGAATACCTTTTATGCATTTCAACCGGATAAAATATATTTTGAGAATAAAGGGCGAACGGTGGAAATCGACGCATATATCGCAATAACCGACGCAGACGTCACATTTGACGGCTGCGAGGGGATCGTGCATCCGTCGGCCATCGCCTGAGGAGGCCGAATGAAAAAATCTGTTTATTCGATTCAAACTGTTGTATCTGCGGCTTCGATTCAAACTGTTTGGACGGCGCCGTTCGATATTTTATGTTAACGGCGCGGATACGCTTCCGCCGCCGCTCAGCGCGGAGGAAGAAACTGCGGCGCTGGAGAGCGCGCAGCAAAATCCGAAATATCGGAGCGTGCTGATCGAACACAATTTGCGTTTGGTCGTATATATTGCTAAAAAGTTTGAAAGCACCGGCATCGGCATTGAAGATCTGGTTTCAATCGGCACCATCGGACTGATTAAAGCCATCAATACGTTTAAACCGGAAAAAATAACAAATTGGCGACGTACGCGTCCCGCTGTATCGAAAATGAGATCTTGATGTATATGCGAAAAAACAATTCTAAGCGCTGTGAGGTTTCCATAGAGGAGCCGCTCAATGTCGATTGGGATGGCAATGAACTGCTGCTTTCAGATGTGCTGGGCAGCGACGAAGACATGGTATACCGAAACCTTGAAAATGCGGAGGAGAAAAAAATCGTGCGCAGCGCAGTCGATTCGTTGAATCCGCGGGAGCGGATGATTATTGAAATGCGTTACGGACTGAATGGCGGCGGGGAAAAAACGCAGAAAGAAGTGGCGGATTTGCTGGGCATATCGCAGTCGTATATTTCCCGTTTGGAAAAGAAAATCATTTCCCGTTTGAAATACGATGTTGAGCAAAAAATATAGATTCGCTGTATTTTGTAAAAAATATAAAAAAAGTCTTGCATTTTCTAAAAGAATGTGATAATATAAATTGTATTGTGAATACGAATGTAAAGAGGTGTTGAAAATGAAACAGGGAATACATCCGGAATATAAGGTAGTCACTGTAAAGTGCGCATGCGGCGCAGAATATGTAACGCGTTCCACAAAGAGCGATGTTAAGGTTGAAATCTGCTCCAAATGCCATCCGTTCTTCACAGGCAAGCAAAATTTGTGGATGCCGGCGGACGCGTTGATCGGTTCAAGAAGCGTCTTAGCATGGTGAAATAAGTTTAACTCATGCTTGAATGGGGCAAGTGAACGCTTTGCGGTCGCTTGCCCTTTGTTTTTGTACAGGTTTCGGCAAGAAGCTTTTGTACGCGCGGCGGGCTTTGGACATTGGGAGGTACATCGATTATATGGAAGAGAAAATAATAACGGAAGCCGTATTGGTCGGCGTTGCAAAAAAAGGAAACGACGACGGCGCATGCGAAAAAAGTTTGGATGAGTTGGAACGTCTGCTGGACACGGCGGGTGGGCATACGTTTGCACGCCTCGTGCAGTTCGTTGAGCATGAGAATCCGAAAACCTGCATCGGCAGCGGCAAGTTGGAGGAACTGCGTCAGATCTGCTCGGCAAACGGTATTTCGCTTGCGGTGTTTGACACTGAACTCAGTCCGTCCCAGATCCGCAATATTGAGAATGCGCTTGAGGATGTGGAAGTGATCGACCGCAGCATGCTGATTTTGGATATTTTTGCGCTGCATGCTTCCAGCGCGGAGGGCAAACTGCAGGTTGAACTCGCACAACTGAAATATACGGCGCCGCGCCTGATCGGCAAGGGCAAGCAACTGTCCAGACAGGAGGGACGCATTGGGACGCGTGGTCCGGGAGAATCGAAGCTTGAGACCGACCGGCGGCATCTGGCGCGCCGCGTCGCGGCTTTGGAAGAAGCGCTGAAAGAGGTCGAACGCAACCGGAGCACTACGCGCGCCGCGCGCATGCGCAGCGGACTCAAGCGTGTTGCGATCGTCGGATATACAAACGCCGGAAAATCCACGCTGATGAACCGCCTGACCGATGCGGGCGTGCTCGCGGAAGACAAATTGTTCGCCACGCTGGATTCCACCACCCGTAAGCTAACGCTGCCGGAGGGCACGGAAGTGCTGTTGTCGGATACGGTGGGTTTTATCCGCAAGCTGCCGCATCATTTGGTCAAGGCGTTCAAATCGACGCTGGACGAGCTTCGCTATGCGGATATTTTGGTGGTGCTTGCGGACGCTTCCGATGAGGAATGCGGCGAGCAACTGAGCGTAACGGCCGAGATCATTGCACAGCTTGGTGCCGGAGATAAACCGGCGCTGTATGCGTTCAATAAATCAGATGTGGCGAAAGACGGCGTCGCGGCTGTAGGCACCCGGCCGGATCAGACGGTTTTTATTTCCGCAAAGGACGGCCGTGGGATCGATCGGTTTTTGTCCATGCTGGAAACGCTTGCGCGCGCTGGGACGAAGCGTTGTATGCTTCGGATTCCGATCGAGGCGCAGGCAGCGCTGGGACAGCTGTATAAGGCGGCGGTTGTGGAAGACGTCCGGTATACAGAACAATATGCCGAGGTGCGCGCCGTTCTTGACAGCCGCGCGCAGGGGATATTTCGGGAATATATAGTTTGAGGCGGCGATGAAAAACGGAAAAGAAGCAGATAAATTATATATGACGCTTCGGGAAGAAGGACATGCGGTTTATGAAGAAAAGCGATCGGAGTTTTTTGATTTGCCATGCATGTGGAGAATGAACAAGACGCGCAAAGTTTGATTCGGCGCATACGGGAGGCGCATTATGACGCGCGTCATCATGTTTATGCATATGTGCTTGGCGGCGGCGTGATTCAGCGGTATAGCGACGATGGAGAACCGCAGGGGACCGGCGGTATGCCGGTGCTGGAGGTTTTACGCAAGTCGGGACTGGACGATGCCTGCGTAGTCGTTACCCGTTATTTTGGAGGGATTCTGCTCGGTGCGGGCGGACTGGTGCGCGCCTATACCGCCGCGGCGAAGCTAGCGATAGAAGCGGCAGGGATTATCACATATGAACGATACGCTGCGTTTCGTCTCATGCTGTCGTATTCTGAATATCAAAAGCTGCTCGCAAGACTGCCTGATTTCGGCGCTATTTTGATGGCGCGGACTTCGCCGATACGGTCACGCTGCGCACGGCGGTCCGTGCCAAAGACACTGCGCGTTTTTTGCATGGAATATGCGAACTTTTCAGTGGCCGGGTAATCGCGGAAAAGATCGGGGAGCGCTATGATAAAGCCTGATGCAGGAAATTCAGCGCTATTTGGAAAGGTTGGTCTGCAAAGGCGCGTTTGCGCGCCCTTGTAAACTGCTTTTTTCGGGGCTGTAAAAAAATTATGCGCGCAAAAAAAGGGAAATCCTTTTTTTGCGCGTATATTATTGTCGTAAATTATTGAAACGGTAACGGAGGGATTGTATGGCGGAAAAAATATCGGATATTTTTCTGAAACGGGAAGAAGACACGCTTTCTCCCTATGCTTTCCTGACAAAGAATACGCGCGGACGCGATTATCCATATGTACCCTGCGAAAACAGGACGGAATTTCAGCGTGACCGCGACCGCATTATCCATTCCAAGTCTTTCAGACGCTTGATGCATAAAACGCAGGTATTTTTGTTTCCAGCCGACGAGCATTACCGTACCCGGATGACGCATACGCTTGAGGTGACACAGGTCGCCCGCATTATTGCGCGCGCGCTGCGGCTGAATGAGGATTTGACGGAGGCAGCGGCTATGGGGCACGATCTCGGCCATACGCCGTTCGGTCATGCGGGCGAGGTGGCTATGCAGCAGTGCTATTCGCCGGAGTTTACGCATTATAAGCAAAGCCTTCGGGTTGTGGAGCATCTTGAAAACAACGGCGCGGGACTCAATCTTACGTATGAGGTTCGAGACGGCATCCTCAATCACACGGGAGACTGCATGGCGTCCACGCTAGAAGGTGTAATTGTAAAATTTGCGGATCGGATCGCGTATATCAATCACGATATCGACGACGCCTGCCGCGCGGGAATCTTAGAAGTAGACGATATTCCGAAAGAACTTACTGAGGTTTTGGGCAGGGGGCACAGTGAGCGGATCAACCGTATGGTGACTTCTGTGATCCAGGCCAGCGCGGATCAGCCGTCGATTCGCTTTACTGAAGAGATCGGGCAGGCGACTATGGCGCTCCGCGATTTTCTGTTTAAGCATGTATACACAAATCCCTTGGCAAAGTCGGAGGACAATAAGGCAAAAGAACTTTTGGCGCGGCTTTTTGCGTATTTTGTAAAAAATCCGAATCAGATGCCGGAGCTTTATTTCCGCAATACGGAGAAAGAACCGGTTGAACGCTGTGTCTGCGATTATATTTCCAGTATGACGGACCGGTATGCCATCAATCTTTATAGCGAATTGTTTATACCGCAGGTCTGGCGGGGTAAGCAGCTATGATCGACAGCCGGGTGATTGAGGAGATTAAATCTAGAAACGATATTGTCGATGTGATTTCTTCTTACGTCAATCTTAAGCGCGCGGGCTCGAACTTTCAGGGACTATGTCCGTTTCATTCGGAAAAAACGCCGTCGTTTACGGTTTTTCCCGCAACGCAGGGATATTATTGCTTTGGATGCGGCGCGGGCGGCGACGTGATTACATTTGTCCGGCAGTCAGAAAATCTTGAATATATTCCGGCGCTTGAATTTTTGGCGCGTCGCGTGGGCATAACCATCCCGGAGGATCTGACGCGCCGGGGCGGTTTCGACCGCTTAAGAATGTTTGCCATGAACCGGGATGCCGCACGTTTTTTCCACGACCGGCTTTTTGAGCCTGACGGAGACGAGGCGATGCGCTATCTTGCGGCGCGCGGACTTTCTGCGGCAGTGATTAAGCATTTCGGACTCGGTTATTCGCCCTCCGGCTTTTCGGCGCTCACCGCTTACCTGCATAGACTCGGGTATACGGATGAAGAGATGACGGCGGCTTTTTATGCGGAAAAAGCAAAAAGACCGGCGCGCCGTTCGACTATTTCCGGAATCGGATCATGTTTCCTATCATCGACGTGTCGGGAAATGTGATCGCTTTCGGCGGACGCGTTATGGATGATTCTGTTCCGAAATATCTGAATTCGTCCGATACGCCCGTTTTTAAAAAAAGCAGGAATTTGTTTGCGCTGAATTTCGCTCGGACAAGCTGCGCTGAGGAGATGATCTTATGCGAAGGATATATGGACGTCATTGCCATGCATGCGGCCGGTTTTACCAATGCGGTCGCTACGCTGGGGACGGCGCTGACGTCTGAACAGGCGCGAATTATGGCGCGTTATACCAAAAAGGTGCTGATTTCTTATGACAGCGACGCCGCAGGGCAAAAGGCGGCTAACCGCGCAATCGGTATTCTCGGAGAGGTCGGTCTGGATGTGCGTGTGCTTCGGCTGAGCGGCGCGAAGGATCCGGACGAATTCCTCAAAAAGTACGGTGCGGAAAAGTTTCGCGCGCAGCTTTCCGGGAGCAAAAGCAAATTTGATTATAATATGGATACGATTCTTGCAAGGCATGATATCATGCTGCCGGATGAAAAAATCAAAGCCTGCGCCGAATTGTCAAAGATGATTGCGGAGATTTATTCGAGCGCCGAGCGCGAGATCTATATTGCCGCAGTGTCAAAACGGCTGGAAATTCCGGCGCAAAGTATAAAAACCGACGTAGAACGGATAATCCGGACTCGGAAAAGAGAATATAAAAAACAAGAATCGCAGAAAATAGTTCGGCAGAGCGCCGGTTACGGAGATCGGATCAATCCCGATTATGCCCGAAACGTTGCCGCCGCCCGGGCGGAAGAAACGGTGCTTGGGTTGCTGCTCTTGTATCCCGAATACAGAAAAGCTGTGGCGGCCGGAGATGTTCCTTTGGCGGAAACGGATTTTTTCACCGAATTTGGCAAGCGCGTATTCAAGGCGATTATGAAGATTGCAACGGTCGGTGATTTTGACTTGGCTTTACTCGGCAATTATTTTACGCCCGAGGAATTGGGGCGGATTATGCGGATGCAGCTTGCGCGCCGGGAACTCAGCGACAATGGCGCCGGCGTATTCCGTGAAAGCGCGGAAGCGCTCCGGCGCGAAACGCGCGGCGCGGATGATTCTGATCCGCTTCGCGATATCCGCGATCTTATAAACAGCAAAAGAAATACATAAACGCAGGCGTCATGAAAGGAAAGCAAATGGGCAACGAAAATCAAACGAAAATCGATATCAGCGAATTAATTGAAAAAGGCAAAAGCAAAGGCAGTCTGACGAACGCTGAAGTTCTAGAAGTGATGGAACTGAATGACTGCGATATCGATCAGATGGAAAAAATTTACGAACAAATCGAGAGCAATGGAATCGAGATCACCGGATTTGATACGGTGGAGATTGACGATATTGATGATCTGGAGGCCGATGATGAGGAAATCGAACAGCTTGAGTCGGCCGAAGACATGGAGAAGATGCTTGCACAGGAAGGGCTGGCGATCGACGATCCTGTTCGTATGTACCTCAAAGAAATCGGAAAGATTCCGCTGCTTGACGCCGAAAAGGAGATGGAACTTGCCGAACGGATCAGCCGCGGGGATGAAAAAGCCAAAAATGAGCTTGTGGAAGCCAACTTGAGGCTGGTCGTAAGCATTGCCAAGCGGTATGTCGGCAAGGGCATGTTCTTTTGGATCTAATCCAAGAGGGAAATCTTGGCCTAATGAAAGCTGTAGACAAATTCGATTACAAAAAAGGCTATAAATTTTCCACGTATGCGACCTGGTGGATCCGGCAGGCGATTACCCGCGCCATTGCCGATCAGGCGCGCACGATCCGTATTCCCGTGCATATGGTGGAAACGATACACAAGGTGTCCCGTTATTCCAGACAATTGCTGCAAGAGCTTGGCCATGAAGCCACCGCCGACGAGATTGCTGAAAAGATGGGTATGAGCGTGGATAAAGTACGAGAGATCTTGAAAATTGCACAGGATCCGGTTTCTCTGGAGACGCCGATCGGCGAGGAAGAGGATAGCCACCTCGGTGATTTTATCGAAGATTACGATTCGCCTGCGCCCGCCGAGACCGCTTCCTATGCGCTGCTGCGTAAACATCTGTGTGCGGTTCTGCATACGCTGACGCCGCGTGAAGAGCATGTCCTAAAGCTTCGATTCGGTTTGGAGGACGGCCGCACGCGGACGCTCGAAGAGGTGGGCAAAGAATTTGATATTACCCGGGAGCGAATTCGCCAGATAGAGGCAAAAGCGCTTCGCAAACTTCGGCATCCCAGCCGCTCCAAACGGCTCAAAGATTATTTGGATCAATAACGTTTTTTGGCAGGATATACGGAATATGCCTTGACATACGGCACTTTTTAGTGTAAACTTATAGATGTTTCATGCTGCTGTGCGGCTGGCTTTCATTTAGGAGGAACTTTTCATGCGTAAAAAACTCATTTGCCTGTTGCTTTGCTTGTCTGTTTTGCTTCCTGCTACTCTTGCAGGCTGCGGAGAACAGTCGGATAACTCTGATGGGATGGAAGAAGAGTCTTCCACCCGTCCGGCCGTGACCCTCAGTATGTGGGTGATTTCCGAAAAAGATATTTCGCCTGAAACAGAGGCGCTGATTGAAGAAGCGGTCAATGAAGTAACTCAATCGAAATATACGACGAAGGTCGATCTTTCGTTCTTTACGGAAGATGCGTATTATGCCGCGCTTGAAGAAAAGATGGCGGCGATTCAGGAATATAAGGCAAACGCTGGTGCTTCTGCGCCGATTGTTCTGCCGGGCGTTTCAACAGAGGAGACGGAAGCGAGCACGGCGGAGACCATTGTCAACGAACTTGGTATGCGTGTGCTGAAATATCCGGATCTGGACGAAAATCAGTTGGATATTATTTTCCTGGCGGGAAAGGATCGGCTCCGTTCCTATGCAGATGCGGGGTATTTGTCCGTTTTGGATACGAATTTGAATTCTACTTCCAAAGTTTTGAAAGATTATATTTTCCCGACGTTCTTGGATCAGGTAAAATATAATAAGAATACGTATGCGATACCAAACAATCATTTGATCGGGGTAGTATACATATCTTTTGATTAATAAGGCGCTTGCGGAAAAATATTATTTTGATACTTCTTCTGTGACTTCATTTGTGGAATGCGCTGATCTGATTGAAGATATCGGCCGGAATGAATCCGGCGTCCCCGCGGTGCTTTCTTATGCTGATCCCGTGAATATGCACTATTGGCTGGGCGATGGGGAAATGTCGATTTTGGTTTCATATGTCGCTACTGCGGCGACAATTGGAAACCGGACGATTATGCGGCAGGCGTTTGAAACCGCCAGCTTTACGAACCATATGCTGTTAATGAAAAAATGCGAAGAAAATGGCTGGTTTGCAGAGAATCCGGATACGACGGAAAGTTTTGGCGTCGCTATTATGCAGGGCGACTATAAACTGCGTGAAGAGTATGGAGAGGATTATACGGTAAAGGTTCTGTCTTATCCTGCGGCGGAAGAGAATACTGTATATGAGTCAATGTTTGCCGTATCGTCGTATACGGTCAATCTTGACCGCTCGATGGAGATTATCACATATTTGAATACCGATTCTACGCTTAAAAATATTTTGCAGTACGGCGTCGAAGGCGTACATTATGAATTAGACGAAGACGATAATTTGGTGTATCTGAATGATGATTACCGTATGAATAACCTGTATACGGGGAACATGTTTATGTCGCATCCGGAGCCCGGTATGGACTTGGATATTTGGGAAGTTCAGAAAGCGGCCAACCGCGATTCCAAGATTTCACCGTATTTCGGTTTGTCTGATGAGTGGGGCAAGGTAGACACACTTTTGATGGCGCAGCTTGAGGAGATTTCGGCGGAATATATAGACAGAATGCAGCAATGCGCGACCGAGGCGGAATTATCTGAGTTTTTCCAGACGGCGAAGACTGAACTCAGTCAGAATGAGATGGTCAAGGCTGCGTTCAGCACTGATGCGGATTCGAATTCCCCATACGCTGTATACTCCAGATGGTTTGAGGTACTCTGGCCCTCGGCTGAATGATTGTAAATAAGAATGACCGCCGTGCTTTACCAGCACGGCGGCTTTTTGTTTTTAAAAGCACATCGTTCGCTTTTTATACACCTTGGTTTTGTTTATAGACGTTGTGGATTGTTGCGGCGATCTCATCGGCATCCCTGCGGTCATTGAAATAGCCAAAGCTGATGCGGAGCGCACCGTTTTCCGCAGTGCGCAGAGTATTGTGCGCAAGCGGCGCGCAGTGAAACCCGCTTCTCGTACAGATGTTTTTTTCGTCCAGTGCGGAAGAAAGTACGTTTAACGGGATATGATCGTTGGTATACAGTATAATTCCGGTTTCCGGTTCTTTTGGCCCGTAGAGCCGACTGCCCGGAATCTCCATGAGTTTATCCCGCAGACGGCGTGCCAAGGCGGTTTCATGCGCATTAATTTGATCAGTGCCGAGTTTTTTCAGCCAGTTGACCGATTCGGTCAAGCCGGCAATCAGCGGTGTGGGCATTGTTCCGCCCTCAAAGCTTTCCGGCAATGTCAGCCCCATTGCGGACGAGAGGGAATTGATGCCGTTTCCGCCTTCGATTAGTGTTCGTACCGGCTGCTTGTTTCCAAATAGGACAAATCCGAGTCCCTGCGGCCCATAGAGTCCTTTATGCGCCGGTACGCATAAAGCGCCGATTTCACATCGGCCGACATGGATATCGGCGATGCCGGCGCTTTGTGCAGCGTCTACAATAAAGGTGATGCCATGCGCTTTGCAGAACTTTCCAACAGCTTCGATTGGGAAAAGTTTTCCGCAAATATTGGAGGCGTGCGTCATCACAAGCATATCGGTATTTCTACGCCGCAGCTGCTCAAGCTGTTCTATAATTTTGTCTTCCGGCTGCATAACATCGAAGGTTGCGTAGGTTATTTCTCCGCGTTTTTGCAGTTCAAAAATAGGCCGAAGCACGGAATTATGCTCCATATTGCTAATAAGGATGTGCGATCCGCTTTTATACAGCGTTTTTATAGCAAGATTGAGCGCATACGTGGTATTTAGGGTAAATACGATATTTTCTGGCTTATCTGAACCAAATAATTCGGCGAGCGCCTGTCGGCATTCGTAAATTTTTTCGGAGGCACGCAGAGAGAGTATATGCCCGCTTCGTCCGGGGTTTCCGCAGTATTCCCGGATGCATCTGGAAATTTCCGCCGTCATGCACGGCGGTTTGGGAAAGGTTGTAGCGGCATTATCTAAATAAATCATTCTTTATATTCTTCAAAGTCAATGCCGGCTCCGGAAAGCAATCGAATCACGTTGGCTTTCTGGCTGCAGGCAAATTCGATTCCGTAGATGCAGCCGCGATTGTTGTTTCTTGCGCTGATTTTTGTCGTGCTGCACGGAATGGAATTTTCAGCCAAAATGCGTTTGGCCTTGAGGGAATACGTTACGGAGCCGGTAGTAAAGATACATTTTGACATTTTTTGCTCCTGAAATTAAGATTGCCCGCATTATAATTTTATGCTGCGTCGCGAATGTTGTATCTATATTTTTTGAATTGCCTTTCCGATATGGGGCGCGCTTTCTTGTCCGCTGACCAACGGAGAAACTGAATAGCATTTTGTTTTTTAATTATTTGAATAAAATTTTCCACTTTTCCCCATAACGTCTTGAAAAAAGGCGTTTTTTATTTTTAATGCATGTATATGCATGGCATTTTCTCCATTTCGAGAGCCGGATCTGGGATTTGCGTCGCCGATGCTGTAAAATTCTATAAAAATACGCTTTGTAAATTTTCCAAAACTACTTGCATTTGTCTGATAAATACGCTATAATAATAGCCGTGGTGGGGATAAGTGGTTTAAAACACCATATAAGTGTTTAAAAGAGGGGGATTTGCATGGAAACGAAGCAGACTTTTGTCGGCGAATACCGGCATTCCCTCGATGCAAAAAAACGCTTGTTCATTCCCGCAAAATTTCGGGAACTTCTCGGAGAAAATTTTGCGATTTCCCGTATCAATGAAAAATGCCTGCTTTTATTTTCCGAAGAGGAATGGATTAAGTATACGGACGCCTTGCTGAACGGGGTTCCGGCAGATACGAAACGCATCGCACGAAAGGTGTTTTCCAAAACCACCTATGTGACGCCGGATGCGCAGGGGCGCGTCATTATTCCTGCGAAGCTCTGCGAGCTTGCCGAACTAAACAAAAATGCCGTTGTGATCGGCGCGGGCACGCATGCGGAAATTTGGTCTGAAGAGAACTGGGATGTTATGGAGAATGAACTGAATGACGAAGCTTTATCCGAAGCTTTTAGCAAACTCGGTTTTTAAGAGGGCGACATGATGGAAAAAATTCAATTTTCACATGTTTCGGTTTTATTGCCCGAGAGCATCGAGAGTCTGGCAGTTCATCCGGATGGGCTTTATGTGGATTGCACATTGGGCGGCGGCGGTCACGCTCTGGAAATCGTCAAGCGCCTGCGCGGCGGGAAATTGGTGGCGATAGACCGCGACGGCGATGCATTGAAAGCGGCGGCTGAGCGGCTCTCGGCTTACCGGGATCGGATCATTTACGTACATAATAATTTTTCAGAACTGGATTGTATTCTGGATGAACTTCATATAGAAAAAGTGGACGGCATTTTTATGGATCTCGGCGTGTCTTCCTATCAGTTGGATCAGGCGGAGCGCGGTTTTTCCTATATGCAGGAGGCTCGACTGGACATGCGTATGGACCGCGAGGCAACACTCCAAGCGTATGATGTAGTCAACACTTATTCAGAAGAGGAACTGCGAAGAATATTGTATGAATACGGCGAAGAAAAATTTGCAAGAAACATTGCCGCAAATATTGTTCGGCAGCGCGCCGTAAAACCGATTGAAACGACGGTGGAACTGGCCGAATTGATTAAGGCTTCTTTGCCGAAAACTGCAAGGGAAGGCGGGCATCATCCCGCGAAGCGTAGTTTTCAGGCTATACGGATAGAAGTGAATTCAGAATTGTCTTCTGTCGCGTTGGCTATAGATGCCGCGTTGAGACGGCTGAATGCGGGCGGACGGCTTGTCGTTATCACATTTCATTCTTTAGAGGACAGGCTTGTGAAGCAAAAATTTGCCGCTTGGGCCTCGGGGTGCACGTGTCCGCGGGAATTTCCGGTTTGCGTCTGCGGAAAAAAACCGGAAATTCGTGTGATTTACAAAAAACCGGTGACGCCGGATGCGGATGAATTGGCGTCTAATTCACGCGCACGAAGTGCGAAGCTTCGCGCCGCGGAAAAGCTTTAAAAACGGAGGAAGTTCAAAATGACAGCGTACTACGAAAACAGGATTGGAAAGTCTATGGCAAATTCTGTGACAGTAAAAGATATCATTGCTGCAAAGGCGATTCGCTGCGGCTATAATCCGTATTGCCGGAGTACGGACGCAGATGCGCGCCGCGTAACCGAAGAGATGAAAAGACGGGCTGAAAGTATCCGCATACCGGAAGAGGATTGGCGCGTCAAGCGAGCAGCAAACGCCGCGGAACATCGGCCGATGATTCGTGAAGTTCGCCCTGCGGTACAGAAGCCTGCCGTTCATCGTGAAGTTGTTTCGCTGGAAAATTTTGAACTTGTCAAAAAGAAAAGCTCGGCCTTTTCATTTGGTATGCTGATTTCTGTTATGATCTGCGCGCTTGTGCTGGCCGCGGTCGTTTACAGCGGTTCTTTGATTAATGAAGAGGCGAGGGAATATGCCGAGCTTTCTCAGACATTGGAAGCGCTGCGTAAAGACAATCAGGCGTTGACTTTGGAACTGGAAGCGAAAAACGATTTGGCTGTCATTGAGGATATTGCAAAAAATGATCTAGGTATGGTTAAGGTTGCGGACGCGGAGCAAAAATATGTGTCTCTTTCGGACGGCGATGAAATTCGCGCTTATGCGGCGGAAGAACAGGACACAAAGTTTGGGACAAGTTTACTCAATGCGTTTGGCGAGAAGATCAGCAAATTTTTAGAATATCTGGATTAAAGCCGAATATTTATTAATAGAGAAAGTTGGGTTTGATCCGGAAGGGGTAAATGAACATGGCGCAGAAAATGATGAACAGTGTAACGGCTGAGCGAAGCTTTATATTGCTCATATTTTTTGCGCTGTTTGCGCTTTTGCTGGTATGCGTCATATTTAAAATGCAGGTTTTTGAGTACGATATGTATCAGGAAGAGGTTATCAATCAGATCACGGTAGAAAATTCGGTCTCGGCGGAGCGCGGTACGATCTATGATCGCAATATGAATGTACTGGCTACCAATCAGACAACTTGGCGTGTGTTTATTTCGCCTGTGGATATTCAGAGCGCGGTTTACACCTCGGTGATCGACCGCGCAATTTATCGTGTCCGGTACGGCGAAAGCTTGGCCGTGTCCAAAAGCGGGGCCCGTCAGGACGAGATCATTGCTGCTGGACTTTCTGAAATACTTGGGGTCGATTTTGATTTTGTTTTGAAAAAAGCGGCAATGTCAGGCCGGCGTGATGAAACGATTAAGAAAAACGTCGATAAAGAAACTGCAGACAAGGTGTTGGATTTTATCGAGGAATATGGTCTTCAGCAGCAGGTGCATTTGGAGGCGACGAACAAACGGTATTATACATACGGCAGTATGGCGGCGCAGACGCTTGGTTTTACCGGTGTGGACGGTCAGGGACTTTATGGGTTGGAGTATCAATATGACGATGAATTGACAGGTGTAGACGGGAAATATATCATAGCGCAGGATTCCCGCGGCAACGAAATGGCCTATAATTATGAAAGCTATGTTGAGCCGATTAATGGATACGATATGCTGACGACGATAGACACGCGCATACAACATGAATTGGATCTTCAGGTAGAAGCGGCGCTTCAGGATTCCGCTGCGCAGAATCGTGCCTGCGGAATCGCTATGAATCCGAAGACGGGTGAAATTCTTGCGATTTCCGTAAAACCGGACTTTGATTTGAATGCGCCGTATGTTTTGGACGAATTGTCGCAGGCGGCTCTGGAGGAAAGCGGGCTTTCGGAGGAGAGCGATGAATATAAGGCGTTTCTAACTCAGCTGCGGCAAATTATGTGGAGCAATAAAGCGATCACCGAAATTTACGAGCCCGGTTCGACCTTTAAGATCATGACAACGGCGATGGCGCTTGAAGAAAATGTTACAACGCCGACTGAACTTTTTACATGTACGGGCGCTTTGCAGGTCGGCGGCTATACGATCCATTGCCATAAAAAAAGGTGGTCATGGCACGGTAACGTTTGCACGCGGTTTGCAGCAGTCGTGTAACCCTGTGCTGATGACCATTGCGGCACGGGTCGGAAGCAGCAAATTCTATGATTATTTTGAGGCGTTCGGATATCTGGAGAAAACCGGGATCGATCTTCCGGGCGAAGGGAACACCGTCTTTCATAAAAAGGAGTCTCTGGGCACGACAGAACTTGCCACCGCTTCTTTTGGGCAGCGATTTAAGGTCAGCCCGATCGCGCAGCTCACTGCAATCAGCGCCGTGGCTAACGGAGGTTATTTGGTCACGCCGCATCTGCTCGATAAATTTATAGATGATGAGGGCAATGTCGTATATTCTTATGGAACCAAAATTAAACGACAGGTGATTAGTACTGAAACGGCCAATACGATTTCTCAAATTCTGGAGGCGGGCGTTTCCGGGGACGGTGGCGCGAAAAACGCTTATGTCAAAGGGTATAAAGTTGCAGCGAAAACCGGAACTTCGGAAAAATTCGACGAACCGGAAAAGGAACTGCGAATCAGTTCCTGCGTAGCATACGCGCCTTCCGACGATCCGCAGATCGCCGTTATTATCATGGTTGACGAACCGACGGGCGCAAGCGTTTACGGCAGCGTAGTCGCCGCGCCGTACGTTGCCAATTTTCTGTCCAACGTCCTTCCGTATTTGGGTATCGAGCCTGTATATTCGGAGGAGGATCTTGCAAAAATGCAGATTACGGTTGGACGGTACACTGGCAGCAGCATAACCGACGCCAAGAAAAAGATTAAGGACCTTGGGGTAGCGGTTGAAATTATCGGCAACGGCGATACCGTGACCGGACAAACGCCAAAAAGCGGCAGCACGATTTCTCTGGAGAGCGGCAGAATCATTTTGTACAGCGATAATGTCGATCCGGCAAGCAAAACGGCGGTCGTTCCGGACATTTTGGGCTGTACTGCGGCGCAGGCCAATGAGAAGATCATCAATGCCGGATTGAATATTGAAATCAAGGGCGCGCAGAATTATGACAAGGGAAGCGGCGCAATCGTCACCTCTCAGTCTTATGCGGGCGGTACGGAAGTTCCTTATGGAACGGTGATCACCATCGAAGTGCTGCATATGGATGCGACTGATTAAAGAAAAAAGAATGCCATAAAACCGGAAGTTTAAGCACATTATTTCGGAGGGCTTTATGGTACTTGAGGCTTTGCTGGCCGGCTGCGGTTGTCAAATGGACGCGCAGCTTAGCGCTTTGGATGTGACTGGGATCGCATACGATTCCCGCGCTGTTGCGCCTGGGGCGCTGTTTATCGCGATACAGGGAGAGCATACGGACGGGCACGACTATGTTATGCAGGCGCAGGAATGCGGCGCCGTTGCCTGTGTATGCGAACACAGGATCGACGGGATTGGCATTCCACAGATTCTTTCGGAAAATACACGACGGACTTTGTCTCTAGCTTATGCAAATTTTTACGGCAATCCGCAAAACAGGCTGCGAATGATCGGCGTTACTGGGACAAATGGAAAGTCTTCTACAGCGTATATGCTTAAGACGATCTTGAGTCACAGCGGCTACCGCACGGCTTTGATCGGAACGATCAAAAGTATGATCGGGGAATCGGATTATGCGCCGGAACTTGACGGGACGGCGAAAGAGCATTTTGAGACGATGACCACGCCGGATCCCGACATTCTGTACCGTGCGCTGGCGGAGATGGCGGATGCGGGCGTGGAGGTTGTGGTGATGGAAGCTTCTTCCCATGCGCTGGCTCTGGAAAAACTCGCGCCGATCCGGTTTGAAGTGGGTATTTTTACAAATTTGTCCAGCGAACATTTGGATTTCCATAAAACCATGGAAAATTATTTAAAAGCCAAGGCAAAGCTGTTTTTACAGTGCAAAACGGGCATTGTGAATATAGATGATTCTGCGGCGGAGACGCTTCGGAACATGGCGGCATGCCGGATCGTCAGTTTTGGAATTGACAATCCGGGCGATTACACGGCGGTCGATATAAAAAACAACGGTGTGTTCGGGAGCGAATATGTTCTGCGGTCTCCGAATGCGCGGTTCAAAGTAAAAACCGTGATTCCCGGGTACTTTACGCTGTATAATACGTTGGCCGCGGCGGCGGCGGCTAGAGAACTCGGCATCGATTTGCTCAATATTCAGAACGCGATTTTTTCTTTAAATGGGATCTGTGGCAGGCTGGAGCGTGTAAATCTGGGTTTTACCAACACTTCTTTTTCTGTTTTTATCGATTATGCGCATACGCCGTTTGCTATGGAAAATCTTTTGAATTGCGTAAACGGGTTTCGGTCGCCTGGCCAGCGCATTGTAACGCTGTTTGGATGCGGCGGCGACCGTGATCGTGAGAAAAGACCGCACATGGGCAGAATCGCAGCGCAGAAAAGCGATTTTGTGATTATTACCTCGGACAATGCGCGCACGGAGGATCCGGCGGCTATAATACAGGATATTTTGTCCGGTATTCCGGATGCGGCAAACTGTATGGTTATTGAAAACAGGCAAAAAGCCATTGAATATGCAATAGAAAATGCTCTTGAAGGCGACATCATTCTGCTCGTTGGAAAAGGACATGAACGGTATGAAATAGATGCTGCCGGTATCCATGCTTTTTCCGAGGCAAATATTGCGGAGCGAGCCGCAGAGCGAAGAGGATTGTGAAAAAAACAGGAGGCGCAAATGATTAAAAAAACACTGAAGCTCGGGCCGGTAACGGGCAGGGAACTTGCTTCATATATGGACGCGAAGCTCGTGACGCTTTCCGATACAGCGCCGCTGTGCGAGCTTCTTATGATTACCGATACGGTTACCGAGGTCAGCGACGGGTGCTTGTTTTTGGTCAGTGAAGACAATTCGCTGGCTGAAATGATGGCCGCTTCAAAAACGGCGCCAAATGCGTACTGTGCACGAAAGCACCTGTATCCCTTGAAAAAATTCCCGATGTAGCAGTATTGGTATGTAAGGATATCTGGGACGCCATGGGGCGTTTCGCAAAGGAATATTTAAAGCGCGGTCATCAGAAGACCATTGCGTTGACCGGTTCTGCCGGGAAAACGAGAACTGGAGAATTTATTTGTTCTGTGCTGGGCGAACAATATAAAGTGTACAAGACGCCGGATAAAAAATCTACGCCAGCGGAAGACGTGCTGACCATGCTTGATATGCCTTCGGATACGGATTTTTTTCTTGCCGAACTGAAAATACGCGAAAAGAAGGATATCAAACGCCTTTCCCGATTGGTGGACTGTGATATGGGAATTATCACAGCCTTAAAAAGCAGCGTGGAAGAAAATGCAAACCTTGATGTGCTCGGCGGATTGAGGCCGGACGGAGAAATCGCGCTCAGCGCCGAGGACGACGCGCTTTCTTTGATTTGCGCGGTAAGTCATAAAACCAGCTTCGTATCCGTGCGCAGCCAGGATGCTGAATTGTGCGCTGTAAATATTCGGGAATACAAAGATCGGATGGCATTTGACATTTGTGGGAAAAAGGTGTATATTAAACAAGTTGAGATTCATACGCCGGGAATGGAAAATGTGTACAGCGCGCTGTTTTCTGCGTTTGTTGGCCTTCGTTACGGAATACCGGACGAAAAAATCAAGACCGGTCTGAAAAATTTTCACGCTTCAAAACCAGGCGTGGGGATTTATACGGTCGGTGAAGTTACTTTTATAGAAGACAGCGCGTCTGCAACGGCCGAAAGCGTAAAAAATGCGATTGATACGCTTTGCGATATTGCAAAGGTGCATAAGGGTGCGAGAAAGATCGCTTTAGTCGGAGATATCCGTGATTTTGGGCAGGATACGCGAGGGCTGCATGAAAAAATGGGCGAGTATATCGCCGGACAAAAAATTGATCGGTTGTTTACGTTCGGCGTTGCAGCCGAACAAATGGCGACCGGCGCGCGCCGCGCCGGTATGAAAGATGAAAGTATTTCAGGGAATCTGGAAATATTTTCTCCCTTAAAAAGCGCGGAGGCTGTGGCCGGCGCAATCCGTCCGGGCGATGTGGTGCTGATTAAGATAGGCCGGCCCAATGCGGTTTCTGCAATTGTAAATTATTTGAAGGCTATGTTTGAAAAGTAATCCGGGACAAGAATTGAATTTTGGGAGACAGATTTTATGGCAGTATTATTTGCAGCGGCAGCTATTTTGGTTTTTCTTTTTCTACGGTGCTTGCGCTCAGATGGCTGATTCCCAAGCTGAAGAGTATGAAAATGGGACAGAAAATTTTGGAAATCGGACCCAGATGGCATAAATCCAAAGAAGGGACGCCGACGATGGGGGGGATCGCGTTCGCAGTTCCGCTGACGATTGTGTGCGCGCTTTCGCTTGTGGCTCTGAAATGGTTTGATATGGGAGATGGGCTTCCTTTAGCGCTGACGCTGCTGCTGGCTGTTGGAAACGGCATTATCGGCTGTGTAGACGATCTTACGAAATTTCATAAGAAGCAGAATGAGGGATTGACCGCGGCGCAAAAATTTGCATTGCAGCTTGCAATGGCCGGCGCTTTTATATCACTCATGAAATTATACGGAATGATCGATACCGTTCTTGTCATTCCGTTTACGGAGATACATTTGGAACTCGGCTGGTTTTATTATGTATTTGCGCTGGTGTTTATCACCGGGATGATTAACAGTGTCAATTTGACGGACGGCATAGACGGTCTGGCTGCTTCTGTGACCTGCGTTGTTGCGGCGTTTTTTGCTGTCTTGGCTTTTATGTGCGCCAATGTCGGTCTTGCAGTATTGGCTGGGGCGATGATCGGCGCTGCGCTGGGATTTCTAGTTTATAATTTTTATCCCGCAAAAGTATTTATGGGCGATACGGGCTCTTTGTTTCTTGGCAGTCTTGTGGCGGGCGCGGCATTTATGATCGACAGCCCGCTGACGGTGGCTATTGCGGGCATCGTCTATATCTGCGAGGCGCTTTCCGATATTATACAGGTCTTAGTTTATAAGCTGACGCATAAACGCGTCTTTCGGATGGCGCCGATTCATCATCACTTTGAAAAAGGCGGATGGAGTGAAAAGAAAATCGTTTTTGTGTTTTCGGCGATCACGGCCGCAGCATCGGTGGTTGCCTGCATCGGATATTGAGTTTGCGTAAGGAGGCGGCAAAATGGAAGAGAGCAGACGGATAAGGCAAGCCGCTTCTTTGCCGGAAGAAAGCGGCGCAGCTAAAAAAAGACTCGCAGATACGGCGATCACGCCGGATAAATACCATGTTGTCAAAAGTGGCGTGGACAGTTTTTTATTGTTTGTGATACTGATTCTGCTGGCTTTTGGGTTAATCATGGTGTTCAGTGCGAGTTACGCTGACGCGGAGAGCCGTTATGGGGACAGCTATTATTTTATCAAACGGCAGTGCGTTATGGTTGTCATTGGTCTCGTGTTTATGGTGATCGCTTCGCGCATTCCGCTTCGAATGTATAAAAAATTTGGCTGTCGCGGCGTACGGTGTGTCGGTTTTGCTTTTGATTGCCGTATTATTTGTCGGAGATGACGGCGGCGGCGCGCAACGATGGATTATTATAGGTCCGCTGCGGTTTCAGCCGTCTGAAATTGCAAAATATGCGCTGATACTTACGCTGGCATGGTATTATTCAAAATACGAGTACAAAGCGTTTGATTTGAAAAAGTGAAAAAAATTCTAATCTCTACGGCACCTTGATTCCGCTTGGGATCATAGGCGTCATCTGTATTTTGGTTCTCTTGGAAAAGCATTTGTCCGGAATTATTATTATCGGAAGCATTGGCCTTATGGTCATGTTTGCTTCCGGGATTCGTTTGAAATTGCTTGGAATTTTTGCGGCTGTCGCCGGTGTTGGCGTCACAGCTTTTGCTTTATTTACGGATTATACCAAGCGGCGGATCGATATATGGCGGAATCCGGCGGCCTATCCGCAGGATGGCGGCTGGCAGACGCTTCAGGGCATGCGTGCGATCGGCTCCGGCGGATTTTTTGGCTTGGGACTTGGAAACAGCCGGCAGAAATACAGTTATGTTTCTCAGCCGCAGAACGATTTTGTTTACACCATTATTTGCGAGGAACTGGGATTTATCGGCGCGTTGGCGGTTCTCGTGCTGTTTGCACTGCTGGTATGGCGGGGGGTATGTCATCGCCATGCGTGCGCCCGATCGTTTTTCACAATTGGTCGCTGTGGGAATCAGCAGTAAAATCGCGCTTCAAGTTCTTTTAAATATCGGCGTTGTTACAAATACGATCCCTAATACGGGTATTTCTTTACCTTTTTTCAGCTATGGCGGTACGGCTTTGGTTGTACAGGCTCATTGAGATGGGGACGCTTTTGGCTATTTCGCGTTATACCGTGGAGAAAAAATAAAAGATTGTTTTTTTGCAATTTCGGAGTAAAAATCAAGAAAGGTTTAACATGAGAGTTTTGATGACAGGCGGCGGCACGGGCGGACATGTGAATCCTGCGCTTGCCATTGCTTCTGTAATCCGGCGCAACGATCCGAAAGCGGAAATCGCTTTTGTAGGAACACCGCGGGGAATTGAAAATAAACTGGTTGGAAAAGCCGGATATCCGATGTATCACGTCGATGTGCGGGGGTTTCGCCGGAGCCTTTCACCCAGAAATATTCAAGCTGCCTATCTTGCTTTGATTTCTCCGCAAAGGGCAAAGAAGATCATTCGGGATTTTCAGCCGGATATTGTTATCGGTACCGGAGGATATGTATCTTGGCCGATTCTTGTTGCGGCTTCCGCGCTTGGGGTGCCCAGCGCGGTGCATGAATCCAACGCGGTGCCCGGCGTTACGGTGCGCCGCCTTTCGGGATATGTGGATCGCGTTTATGTCAATTATGCGGAAAGCATTCCGCTGTTGCCGCATTCGGACAAGGCGCTGCGTGTTGGATGTCCTTTGCGTTTGGATTTTGAGGCAGTGGATCGAAATACGGCGCGCCGGAAACTTGGAATTCCGGAAGATAAGAAGGTGCTGTTGTCGTTTGGTGGCTCCCTTGGCGCAGAACAAGTGAATTTTGCAATGCTGGATTTTATGGATGATTATGTACGCAGTCATCCGGAAGTTCTGCATATGCATGCGACCGGTGCGATTGAATATGAGATTGCGACAGAAATTTTAAAAGCGCGCGGCTTGGACCAGTGTGCCAATATTTTATGGTATGAATATATTGAGGACATGCCATTGAGAATGGCGGCGGCAGATCTGGTCATATGTCGTTCCGGGGCGAATACCGTGTCGGAATTGGCGCTCTTGAAAAAGCCCGCGCTGTTTATTCCGTCGCCAAACGTAACGGACAATCAGCAGTTTAAAAATGCCGACGCAATTGTTCAGAAAGGCGGAGCTTTGCTGCTGGAGGAAAAAAAACATTACGCGGGAAAGCGTTCGGGACTGCATTCTTTCCATACTGGAAGATGAGCGCAAACGCAGACGAATGGGCGAGGCGATTTACAGTTTTGCCGTTCCGGATGCAAATCGGAGAATTTATTTGGATATTCTTCAGTTAATTCGGCAAAAAAAGTCAGGAAAGGTTAAATAACGGGAGGCCGAACTGTGTCGGAATTGCAAAAGGGTAAAAAGATAAAGGGGCAGCACGGCCCTGCCTTTTCCGTACAGGATGAAATCAGGCGGGACCGAAGCTTGCAGAGGACAAGCCGTCGGCGCAGCACCCGGCATGCGGCGCACCGGCTGCTCACTTTTTTGATCTGCGCTGTAGTTTGCGCTGTGTTGATCTGCGTCGTTATGGTTTTTACGATGCGTGTCGACATGATCACGGTCAGCGGCAATATTCGGTATTCCGCGGAGCAGATCATTGCCGCCTCGGGGATCGAAACGGGCGATTTCCTGCCGTTTCTTCGATCTGAGCGTATATACCGAAACATTGTTTCGGTATATACGCATATCAGCAAAATTGAACTTTCCAAAAATTATCCTTCCTCTGTTGAAATCATTGTATTGGAAACGGGAGCGGTATATGCAGTGCAGGTGCGGGATCGGTGGCTGACGTTGGACGGCGATCTGCGTGTGATTGAATATACGGAGGATATCTCGGATTTGATTGTTTTGACGCTGCCTGCCGTGCAGCAGGCGGTCGAGGGAATGCCGCTAGTTTTTGCCGATGCGGAAGCGGCTGCGTTTGTAAACGCAAGTCTGCCTGCCGTTATTGAAGGAACCGAAGCATTTCGATTTAATCGGATAGATTTGTCCGACAAATATAACGTACGTATTTGGGTCAATGGGGATGCAGAGATCTTGCTTGGCGATGCGGGAGATATTGCGATCAAGCTGCAACTTGCCGGAAAAGTCTATAAAGATGCAGTGGCCGCCGGTTCCTTTTATACGGTGATTGACGTCTCTGATCCTGCAAGGATCAGCGCTGCTTATGATGCAGAAGTTGAACGTTAAAGTTTGAATCTCTATATTTCTATAATTTTTTGTTGAAAATACTTGCAAAATTTATCAGAATCGTTTATTATATATGTATCGGTTGTAGTTTTTAGGAAAATAAAAGTCAAACAAAGTCAAACATAGATCTCTGGGAGGATACTTAAAATGGGATTTGAACTCGATGAAGCTTTGGACAGCGGCGTTACAATAAAAGTTGTCGGTGTCGGCGGAGGCGGAAACAATGCCGTGAATAGAATGGTAGCGACGGATATCCGGGGCGTGGAATTCATATGCGTCAATACGGACAAGCAGGTGCTGATCAATTCTGCCGCGACGCAGAAAGTTACGATCGGCGAGAAGATCACACATGGTCACGGGGCAGGTGCGAATCCTGAGGTCGGCAAGCGCGCGGCAGAGGAAAGCATTGACGATATCAAAAATGCATTAGCCGGTGCGGATATGGTATTCATTACCGCGGGTATGGGCGGCGGCACCGGAACCGGCGCTGCGCCGATCGTCGCCCGGATTGCACGGGAGATGAACATACTTACGGTCGGTATTGTGACAAAACCCTTTGGGTTTGAGGGAAAACGGCGGATGGATCAGGCGGAGGTCGGCATCGAGTCGCTCCGCGAGTTTGTCGATTCTTTGATTGTGATTCCGAACGAGCGTCTTAAGCAGGTGACAGACGAGCGGATCACCCTCGCCAATGCTTTCAGCATCGCGGACGATGTGTTGCGCCGCGGCGTACAGAGTATTTCCGAGTTGATCAGCGTTCCGCAGTTTATCAATCTGGATTTTGCAGATGTAACTGCTGTGATGAAAGATGCCGGCAATGCGCATATGGGCGTTGGCAGTGCGAGCGGTAAAGATAAAGCGACTTTGGCGGCGAAAGCGGCAATTTCCAGCCCGTTGCTGGAGACCTCTATTGAAGGCGCGACGGGTATTTTGATCTGTATTACCGCTTCGCCGGATATCGGGCTTGAGGATGTGGATGTTGCTTCGCAGATGGTGGCGAATGAAGCGCATCCGGATGCAAATATTATTTGGGGCGCGGCACTTGATCCGAGTTTGGAGGACGAAATGCGCGTGACGATCGTTGCTACCGGATTTCAGAAAGATAAAATGGAAAAGACGCACGGAAATCCAAAGCCTGCCGCAGCGCCGGCACCGAAAGTACAGGATGTGCCTGTAGCGGACGAGCCTGTGAAAGCAAAGGATGACGATGACGATATTGGCGATCTGATCCGGATGCTCAACGGCAACAAATAAAGGTTTTACAAATTTATTTGTCTTGTTTTCTGCCGCTGAGTTCGGTCTGTCGAGCATTATTCATGCACACCGTCCTAAATTTCCTAATACAGTGAAGATATTGGTTCCGGCCTGTATATTCTACGATACCCGATTGATTGGGATTATTGTCTGTCAATTACGATACGGTAGATTTTGCTTATGACGGCACAACATCCATCTGGCAAATCGTATTTTACACAGAGGAAACAGTTAGCGGGGATCAGACGGTATATATGGACAATTATGGCGTAACTTGCCTTGTTATATATGGTGAGTGATATTCTATAAAGTTTCAAAGGCTTCGCAGGATTTTGAAATCTTGCGAAGCCTTTTTGTTCAAGTCTATGCTTTAGTTTGCCAAAAAGACACTCTTAATGTCCTGAGACCGCTTGCGGCTTTTCTCCGCCGTTCTTTCTGTTTGGCGGCCTCCACTACTGCCTCCAACTGCTCCGGGCCGAAGGCATCCTCATCCTCCGCGCTGGAAAAAAGAAAAAGAATCCAGCAAAGCCCTAATACGCGGTGCTCTGCGGGATTCAAAATTCCTGGTTATTCCCACTCTATGATACAATTTAGCCGTAAACCACCAGATCACACACGATAATTTTCCCTTTGATATCCGCCCATTTATAGACTTTTGTTAACAAAAGGTCGGAAAACCCATAGGATAAGGATAATGGGTATCAGGAAAAATCAAATGGGATCAAATGTCTAAAACAAAAGCGTATAGAATTGAAAGCCGCTTGGCGAGAAATAAAATAAATACAATAAAACTTTGCATAAAGAGCGGATATGTGCCGCTTTTGCGGCATACGGCGCGCACCAAACCCTTTCTGTTGAAAAATCTTTGGTTTTAACAGACTCAAAGGCAGATCGAAAATCTGCCTTTTTTCTATGGGTGGACATCGATACAGGCTGATTTTCTAGGCGAATCCGTTTTTGACGGCGCATCTCTACATGAAAATTTGGGACAGGCAGGCATACTTTTCAGACAAGCTTCATACAAATTACTGTCGGTGAAAAAAGCGTCTTGCGAGGAAATTATGGATATAACGCTTGTGTATAAAGTGATTGGCGTAGGGATTATCGTGATGTTTTCCGGTTTGGTTTTGGATCGTGCGGACAGAAAAGAACAGTCCTTGTTGGTATCGGTAGCGGGAATTGTGGCCGTACTCCTGATGTTAGTGGATAAATTATCGGAACTGTTTGAAAAAATACGATATATATTCGGAATATAATGGATATTTTTAAAGTCTGTGCGTTTGCTGTTATGAGCTGCGCGGCCGTATTGCTGATTTCTCAGCGGGAAAAAGAATTGTCGGCGCTGATTTCATCATTAATTTATGTGGTGGTTGCATTGTTTGCGATTACGCGCACGGGTGAACTCTATGGATATATTCGGGGCAGCATACGGCTGGAGGGGGAGATACGGTATTTTGATGTGATATTAAAATCCGCTGGGGTTGCGGTTGTGGCTTCAGTAGCGTCGACCGTGTGCGAGGGAACCGGGCAGAAAGGTTTGGCGCATGGGATTGAGACGCTGGCCGTGCTGGAAATTATTTATCTTTGTATGCCTGTTTTTACGGACTTAATGGCGCTGGCATTTAAAATTTTTGGAGACTGAACATGGAAGATACCTATGCAAAATTTATACAGGATGCGCAAAACAGCGTAGGCAGTGATTATGCAAAAAGCGTTTTGGAGAGCTACCGGCAATATGACGGGGATACTGGCGGGCTGGTACGCAGTATAGCAGACATTTTTCAAAACAGCTTCTTAAATATAGATTTTGCGGCAGACTGGATCGGTCCCGCTGTTTGTATCCTTCTTTTGTTTTTGCTTTTTCATATGGTACAGAATCTTTTAAAAAGCCGCGCGGCGGTCGGTGCGGTTCAGTATTTTTTAAATATGGCGTTAGCGGTCACAGTCGCTGCGCCAGTATATGAATTGATGTCCCGGGCATGTATGTATATGAACGACGTAACGTTGTTTTTTGGCGTTCTTGCGCCTGTTATGGGCGTTATGACCGCTTCCGGCGGAAATGTGGCGGCGGCCGGTGCAGGAAGCGTGTTTCTTACAATTTTTCTGGCGGCTGCACAATTTTTAATTGATCGTCTTGTGCCCGCAGTATGCGCTGCTTTTACCGGGTTGGCTATGATGAGCGTCGTATCGGGCGATGTCAGTATGCTTCAGTTTTCGAAGTGGCTCCGCAATACGCTGTTCGGCGTTTTGTCCGTATGTATTACGCTTTTGTTTATTGTAATCGGCTGCCAAAATCTGGCGGTGACAAGTACCGATACGCTCACGGCTAAAACGCTTCGCCTGCTGGTCAGCAATGCGGTGCCGGTTGTCGGAGGAACCATCGGAGACGCCATACGGTTTGCAGGCGGAGGGTTGGTAACCATAAAAAATGCGACCGGAATGGCATCGGTGGTTTTTCTTTTAGCGGTATTTTTACCGGTTCTTGTTATGCTGTGGGCCGCGGGATTTATTCTTTCGGTTTTAATTCATATCTGCGATTATTTTTCTATGGTGCTGCCGCGCGCTTTCTTTGGAAATTTGAAATGTGCGTTTGATTTTTTCCATAGCGGGATTCTCTGCAATTTTTGTAATGGCTGTTGTAAATATCGGGATTTTTCTCAGCGGTGTGCCCGCGCTGGTTATGTCATGAACCGTTTGCTTTTGCTTTGTATTTTGATTGCAATTCTTGGCGCGGTGTATCGTTTGATCGTGGCTTCTATGGGCAGCGATACGCTGGCCAAAGCGTTTGGAATGGTTATGAACTTGGTCATTGCGGCCACAGTTATTGGGATGCTCGGCGGGCGGGGCGGCGCGCTTCCTCAAGTGGCGCTTGAAAATAACGTCAATTATTTCCAGTCGCTTTCCGATTCAATGATGGAAACGATTTATACCGATGTCGAAACGAAACTGGAACAGGAGATTTTAAGCGATCTGAAAAAAGAATTTGGTCTTGACGTGCCGGGATGTACAATTACGCTCGATCGGGAAACACTGGAGTTGACCACGATTAAAATCGATCTTGCGGCGGAAGATATGCTGGTCAGCACATATGCAGTCAAACAGTTTTTGAAAGAAAAATATGGCGTGAGAGCGGAGGTGTATTTTTTTTGACTACTTTTTTTAGCAATCTCGGACAAAAACCTTGGTTTGTTCCGTTGCTTTTGATCATTATGGTTCTGATCGCGCTTTCGTCTTTGCTGGGTTCCGGAGAAAGCGCCGCGGAAGAGCCAGAGGCCGATATGGTAGCGTCGCAGTTGGAAGCGCTTTGCAATTCGGTGCGCGGCGTAAAAAATGCTAAAGTCATGATTACTTACGAATCAGTACCGGCCGCCTCTCTTAGCGGTTTTGGCAGTTCCGCTTCTTCGGGGAAACTCGTATCCTCGGCGTGGCGGTACTTTGCGACGGCGGAGACGATCCTGCGGTGCAGCTTAAATTGTATCAGTTGATTCAGACGCTGTTTCAGCTTCCGACAACAAAAATTACGGTTTCAGGCAGCGGATAGCATAATGGAAATCAAAAAAGAAATATATATTAGTATCAAACTAAAATCTGGCGGAGGTAGCTATGAAGACAAAATTGGATTTTAAGAAGGTCGGCACTTTTTTTAAAAATGCCTATCACAAAATCGGAAAGAAAAATCTGATTGTGATCGCGGCAATCTTGGTCATTGGCGGCGCTGTCTATGTGAATTATCTTCTGTTCAGCGATCCTGTCGGCACGATCGGCTATGGCACGAACAATATGTCGGATGTGTATGGCAGTTCTGATTCCGGTAGCGAAAATCCGGGAGAGGTCGTAAATATGGATGAGTATTTTTCCTCTACGGTACTCAGCAGGCAGAAGGCTCGCGACGAGGCGCTGGAAGTTTTGCAGACCGTAGTAGACAGCGCAGAAGCATTGCAGGAAACCAAGGCGCAGGCTTTTTCGGATATGTCTCAGATTGCGAAAGACATCGAGCGTGAAGCAAATATAGAGACGCTGATAGAAGCCAAAGGATTTTCCGATTGTGTGGCGGTTGTCAATGGCAGTACGGTTAGCATCGTAGTCAAATCTGAGGGGCTTCTTCCGAATGATATTGCGCAAATCAACGAGATCGTTTATGAGCAGACGGGCGTTGAACCGGTCAATGTAAAAATTGTTGAGCGTTCATAAGAAGAGCGACGGCGCTGCCGTCGCTCTTCTTGCTAAAATACGTTTTTATTTGGAGCAGCAGCTGCTCTTGGCTTCAAAAGAATGACAGTCGGTGCACTGCGTCATCGTCGGATTTTCCTCATGGGTGACAACCTTAATGCGGTCAAGCGAGCAGAAATTCTTATCGCCGCAGTGATGCTTGCATTGATCCACTGTACATTCAATGCTCATATTCGCTTTGCAATTGTCCATTTTCACAAACCTGCCTTATTACAAAATAATAGCGAGGCTCAGCCTCGCTATTATTTTGTGCACCAAATTCAAATTTATGTATCGGAATCAACGATGTTGTTTACCCAGTTTTCGATAACTCTGGCGGCGATTGCGCTGAGAATTTCATTTTCAGAAGTGTAGACTGGCTTTACAACCGGTTTTGTGTTTTTCCAGACGGTTGCGGGGAAAATCGCATGTTCAACCGTTTTGAAAATATTGGGGGTCATAGCGAATTTTTGCGTACAGAAGTAGATTAGATCTGGATCATAAGCGGCGACAACTGTTTTTAACAGATCGGCGAGCGGATCGGTAATATCGCGCAAACTTTGTGCGTTTCGAAAAAAGTTTGCATATGTAAAATAGGGTGCGTACGGCAGGTCGCCGAATTTGCCTGCAAAACCGTTTGCGCCTTGCAAATAGATTCCGTTTTCACATACAGTGCATTCGATGCTCTCATTGACGGTGAGGCAGGCGATGCAGCGGCTGCGGTAATTTTCAGTACTTTCGATGACGCCGGCCGCGCAAAGACGGTTGGCGTTTTCAATAATGACATTTTTTTGTTTGAAAATTTTGGTGATATTCTGCATGAGTTTGATGCTGGCAAGTTCCGGCTGCATAGTGGATAGAATTTGATCGCTATCCGCATTGTAAACTCCGCAGATCGATACGCCTATGCCGATGGCATGCCGTTTTGTATATTTTTTCTTCAGCATATCCAGTGTCAGGGACAGAAATCGGATAAATTCGCTGGTAGTATATTGTGGTTCGGTTGTGCAGGGATATTCTACCTTATCTAGAATTTCTCCTTTTGGAGTCGCAACAAAAAATTTGAAATTTGTTGTGGATAAGTCGAATACCGGTATGAGCCAATCCTGACGAAGTTTGAAAATCTCAGCGCGTCGTCCGGCGGTTTGACCGGTGCTTTTGCTGCGGGCGAGCAGTCCTTCTGCCGACAGTATGGATGTGATCTTTCCTACGGTCATAAGACTCAGTCCGGTTTCTTTGGAGACTTCCAGCTTGGTCATTTGCCGTTCTCCGGCGATTGCGTTCAAGACGGCTTTGACGTTTTCTAGCTTTATGGCTTTGAGGGTAATTGTGGCCATATTTGATTTCCTCATATTTCTAAAATCTATATAAAAATTATAGCCTCGACGGCGTGTTTTGTCAAGAATTCTATATTTTCCCACGCGTATCTTCTGCATACGGGAAATAGCATGTGTCAATACTTTCAACGAAAGAAATTTCTTAGGAGAAAAACATGCATTTCAGTAAGGTGGAAATATGCGGGGTGAATACCGCAAAGCTAAAAAACTTGTCCGATGAGGAAAAAAAAGAACTGCTGAAGCGCACGAAATGCGGCGACGAGTCAGCGCGCCGCCAGCTGATAGACGGAAATTTGAGGCTGGTCCTCAGTATCATACAGAGATTTACCAATCGCCGTGAAAATATGGACGACCTGTTCCAGGTAGGGTGCATTGGACTAATCAAAGCTATTGACAATTTTAATATAGAACTGGACGTAAAATTTTCAACCTATGCGGTGCCTATGATTATCGGAGAAGTCCGCCGGTATCTTCGCGACAACAATTCGATCCGGGTCAGCCGCTCTATGCGCGATCTTGCTTATAAGTCGTTGCAGGCGCGTGAAACGCTCTCTAAAACGCTTTTGCGCGAGCCTACAGTAGAGGACATCGCAAAGGAGGTCGGAGAGCCGGAGGAAGCGGTGTCCCGCGCTATGGAAGCGATCATCGAGCCGGTTTCTTTATATGATTCAGTGTTCAGTGATGGCGGGGATTCGATATTCGTAATCGATCAGGTCAGCGACCACAGCGTCGACGACGATATATGGCTTGAGGATATTGCGCTGCGCGAAGCCATGAAGCATCTTGGAAAGCGGGAAAAGGCCATTATTGATATGCGTTTTTTAACGGAAAAACGCAGATGGAAATTGCGGATGAAATCGGGATTTCTCAGGCGCAGGTTTCCAGACTTGAAAAAAGCGCTTTGGAACGCATTCGAAAACAAATTAATTGAATGGACAAAAAATGGCCCGGCTGCTGTCTAGTATGCAGAAAACAGATCATGATGATGAAATGCGCATCCAGAGCGGATATGTGCCGCTCTGGATGCGCATTCGGGTTTGGCAAGTGCCGCATAGCGGCGCGCGGCGCGAGCGCACCAACCCTTTTCTGCCAGGAACCAAAGGTTTTCTGGCAGACTAATTAAAAATAGGTTCTTGCGAACCTATTTTTAATTTTAGAGATAGTTTTTCATTTCGTCCAGCATATTCCCGATATAAATTCCGTAGCCCGTAGTCGGATCATTGATCATAACGTGTGTAACCGCGCCGATCAATTTTCCGTTTTGCAGAATTGACTGCCGCTCATTCCCTGTACGATACCGCCTGTTTTTTCCAATAATGCAGGGTCCGTTACTTTAACAACGTAATTTTTGGTTTTTGCGCCGTCATTATGATTGATTTCGGCAATCTCGATTTCATACTCGGTTCGTCGGTTGTCATCGAGCGTACAGAGAATCGTAGCTTTTCCAACTTCGACTTCCCATTGTTCCGCTATCGTGATTGGCTTCCCAGTGAGCTCGGGTTTATCGGTATAAATCCCATATAAGCCGACTTCGGTATTGGAGAGTAGCTTCCCGCATTTTTCACTTTCAAAACTGCCGCGCAGTTCGCCTGGTTCGCCGCTCTTGCCTTTATTGATTCCGTTTATATGCACATTGCTGATATAGCCGCCGCTGAGGGGAATTACTTTGCCGCTTTCGCTGTCGCAGATCCCGTGACCGAGTCCTGCAAATGCGAAATTGTCTGTATTGATATACGTGACGGTTCCAATGCCTGCGGAAGAATCCCGGAGCAATACGCCCAGACGAAAGTCTCCGCTGTCATCGCATTTTTTCGGCAAAAGCTCGATCGTTATTTCTTTTTGATTGCGCAGCAGCGTTACGGATAACGGCTGATTGGGGGACGCGTTGATCGCTTCCAATATTTCGGAGATGCTTTCGACAGACTTGCCGTTGACAGATTTGATAATGTCTTCAGGCTGAATTCCGGCATCTCCTGCGGGAGAAACGGAGATACCGTCTGACAAGAAGGAATTGGTTTTCACGACGGTGACTTCGCTTGTTCGAAACCGGATTCCAAAGGGAAACCCGCCAGCATAAACTTTTACATCCTTGTATTTTTCAACTCTTTCCGTGGCAGCGGCAGAGCAGGATACGGCGCCGGCATCGCGGTCTTTTGCTTCCAGCGCATAGGCGCCGGAGAGCAGCAGCGTAAGCGAGACTACCCAGCAGAGAATATTTGATTTTTTTGTTATATTCATAAATTCACCGATATTGCGCCTGCAATATTTCCTTTTGAGATTTTCGCGCAAGATTAATTTGTGCCGGTGCTATTAATTTATGAATAACAAAATTATATGCTATAGGCAAAAATTTTTCAGTGGACCGCCGTTTCCAGATCCAGATCGGCAATTGCCGCCCGCAGCGCATTGGCTGAGGTGTGCAGCGCTTGATATTCCTGCTCTGAAAGCGGGATATCGAGCACATTTTTAACGCCTTGCTTCCCAATAATAGCAGGGACTCCCAGACAAATATCATGCAGGCCGTAATGCCCCTCTACCAGCGTGGATACGGGCAGTATGCTGTCCTCGTCGCGTATGATGCTGCCGACAATTCGTAAAACCGCCTGTGCGATGGCATAATACGTCGCACCTTTGCTTTCAATAATTCTGTAAGCGCTGTTCCGCACCTCTTCAAACATGTCGTCCAGCCGCGATTTGTAGTTTGAGTGCGCATTGATCCGGCAGAAGTCGTCCAGATCAATTCCCGATATGTTGGCGCTGCTCCATACGGGTAATTCGCTGTCTCCGTGCTCGCCGATAATGAAGGTGTGTACGTTTCGGCTGTCTACGTTCAGCATGCGTCCGACCAAAAATTTCAGTCTGGCGGTATCTAGCACAGTTCCTGATCCGATGACCTTCGAGGGGGCGAATCCGGAAAGCTTTAAAGTGATATACGTTAAAACGTCAACCGGATTTGAAACCAGCAGCAGGATCGCTTCGGTGTTCGTATTTCGAATTCCGCTTAATATGGAATTTAAAATCTTTACATTTTTTTGTAAAAGATCCAAACGGGTTTCGCCTGGCGCCTGACCGGCGCCGGCGGCAATAATAATGATACCGCATTCTCTAGATCGCTGTAATCACCTGCGTAAATTTTCATGGGGGACAGGAAGGGAAGTGCATGATTCAAATCCATCGCTTCTCCTTCTGCCTTCTTTCGGTTGGCGTCGATCAATACCATTTCTGATAAAAGGCCGCTGTTCATTAAGGTAAACGCGCATGTTGCGCCCACGTTTCCGCAGCCGATAATGCTGCATTTTTGCATGTTCAACATAAAAAACTCCTTTGCTTTTATATATAAGGAGTATTTCCGCCGGTTCTTTAAATTATCAAAACCAGCTTCTGGCGTTTCAAACGGCATTTTCCGTTGTTGATTTCGACTGAGGTACGGAAAATTTTTGAAAATTTCTCATGATATATTGATTTTTTAAATGAACCGTGATATAATAACGAGGCGTGCCGGAATGATGGAATTGGCAGACGTGCTGGACTCAAAATCCAGTGGTAGCGATACCGTGCGGGTTCGACCCCCGTTCCGGCACCAAAAGAAAACGACGATTTTCGGCAGGAAATTGTCGTTTTTTTGTGCAACGCATATTTAAAGCAAAAAATGCACACAAACGGAGCACAATGCAAGGAGTATTGATTTTATTGTGAAATTGATTCCCTGATATGCCGTATATAACGCTTGAGCGATACGATTCCGGTTTCAAATAAAAAACGGAAAGTATCTATATTATATTGAAAAAAACAAAAATTTGGTGTATAATATTTTAAACATTTTCAAAGGCTTTGAGGTGCTTTATGCGCGTAATACCACTGGAGGCGGCGGGATATGCCGCAAATTCCTATTTAATTGCGGATGACGGCAGCAAGACCTTTGCCGTCGTAGATCCGAGCACGGAGCCGTCGGCGGCTCAGGATTTGCTTGCGGCTAGCTATAAACTAAAATATGTGCTTTTGACGCACGGTCATTTTGACCATATATTATTTTTGGACGAATGGCGTGAAGTGGATTCTGACGTTAAAGTATGCCTGCATGCGGGAGACGCAGATTTTTTAGAGGATCCTTCCAAAAGTCTATATCTGCAGTTTTTTGCGCAGGATGTTCGTCATGCGCCTGCGGATATTTTGCTGCATGATGGGGACAGACTGTATCTTGGCGGTAGTGAAATTCGCGTGCTGAGCACGCCGGGTCATACCAAAGGCAGCGTATGCTATTTATTTGATCATGTTATGATCAGCGGAGATACGCTTTTTGCGGGCGGAGTCGGACGAACCGACCTGTATGGATCAAGCCCTGCGGATATGGCGGAGAGCATTGAAAAGCTCAGCGCCATCAAAGAGGATTATACCGTTTATCCGGGACATTATGAGCCTACGACTTTGCTGTATGAAAAGCAGCATGGCGGATATTTACACGACTAACGGAGAGACTACAATTATGAATTTGCATCTTTTAGCGGAACGACTATTTCCAGATATTCATGCGACGCCGGCGGATATGGAAGAGCGGTTTCCGCCGCGGCAGCTTCCAGAAGAGGCGGTTGTTACCAGAATGGCCCCGAGTCCGACTGGATTCGTTCATCTCGGAAATCTTGTTCAAGGACTTACGGCTGAGCGCCTTGCGCATCAGTCGGGCGGCGTGCTGTTTTTTTGCGGATAGAAGATACGGACAGCAAGCGGGAGGTACCCGGCGCTGTGGAAACGTTGATTTCTTCCCTTGCATATTATGATATTCGTTTTGACGAGGGTGCTGCGGTAGATGGCGATATTGGCTTTTACGGTCCTTACCGCCCGCGGCAGCGCAAAGAGATTTACCACGTATATGCGAAAAAGCTTGTAGAAGAGGGAAAGGCCTATCCCTGTTTTTGTTCGGAGGAAGAGCTTGCGGCAATCCATGCCGAGCAGGAAGCGGAAAAAACGAATTTTGGCTATTACGGAAGATGGGCGCGGTATCGCGATGCTTCTTTTGAGACGATTTGCGAAAAGCTGGACGCGGGCGTGCCGTGGGTTTTGCGTTTTCGTTCTGACGGCAGTATTGCCAACAAGATTCGGTTTACTGATTTAATCAAAGGAACGCTTGAACTGACTGAAAATGACATCGATCATGTTCTGTTGAAATCGGATGGGATACCGACCTATCATTTTGCACACGCGGTAGACGATCATTTGATGCACACTACGCATGTTGTGCGCGGTGACGAATGGCTCCCCTCACTGCCGTTTCACCTTCAGCTTTTTTCGGCTTTAGGATGGAAACCGCCGAAATATTTGCACATCGGTCCGCTTATGAAAATGGACGGCGCGTCCAAGCGCAAACTCTCCAAGCGCAAAGACCCTGAACTTGCGCTGTCGTTCTATCAGAAGCTTGGATATCCTGCCGGGCGGTGTATGAGTACCTGCTCACAGTGCTCAATTCCAATTATGAAGATTGGCGCCGCGCCAATCCAACAGCAGACGCAGAGACGTTTAAATTTTCATATAAGAAGATGAATCCTGCGGGTTCGCTGTTCGATGCGGACAAGCTTCGCGACGTGTCCAAAGAGGTCATTTCCCGCATGAGCGCAGAACGCGTTTTTTCCCTGGCCAAAGAATGGGCGGGGATATATGATCCGGATTTTTATGAAAAACTCACGGTCGATCCCGCTTATGCCATTGCGATTTTGGCAATCGGGCGCGGCGGGAAAAAGCCGCGCAAAGACTTGGCTGTTTTCAGTGAATTAAAAGAATATATGGCTTTTTTCTACGACGGTTATTTTTGCATGGAAGCCGATATGCCTGCCTTTTCGCCTGCGGATATGCGAGGAATTCTGACTGACTATGCGCGGATGTATACAGAAGCCGACGATCAGGACGCGTGGTTTGAGAAAATCCGGTCGCTCAGCGAAAAATATGGTTTTTGTTCGGATACGAAACTGTATAAAACCAACCCCGGCGCTTATAAGGGACATGTCGGCGATGTCAGTATGATTTTGCGTGTGGCCGTAACCGGTCGCAGAAATTCTCCGGATATGTTTGAAGTCATGCGGATCCTTGGACGGGAGCGGGTTGCTGCGCGTCTGGCCGATGCGGAAAAAAAGATTTAAGGAGCCTATTCTCTGTATGGAAGAAGTTAAATCCAATTTTATTGATGAGATTATTGAAGCGGATCTTGCCGCTGATCCGAAACTGCGCGTGCACACGCGTTTTCCTCCGGAGCCGAACGGCTATCTGCATATCGGTAGCGCGAAAGCGATCTGGATCAATTCCACTGCAGCAAAAAAGCATGGCGGTCTGTTTAATCTGCGCTATGATGATACCAATCCTGCAAAAGAGGATAACGAATATGTAGAGTCCATCTATGAAGATCTAAAATGGCTCGGCGCGGAGCCAACCGGCGGCGTTTATTATGGTTCGGATTATTTTGATCAGTGTTATGCCTATGCGGTGAAACTGATCCGCGACGGAAAAAAAGCGTATGTCTGCGATCTTTCTGCAGAGGAGATGCGGACGTACCGCGGCACATTGACCGAGCCGGGAAAAAACAGTCCATGGCGGGATCGCAGTCCGGAGGAAAATCTTAATCTGTTTGAGCGTATGAAAAACGGCGAGTTTGCAGACGGTACGCATACGCTGCGTGCGAAGATCGATATGGCTTCTCCGAATATGAATTTGCGCGACCCGGCCATTTACCGCATTTTGCATACGCCGCACCACAGGCAGGGAAATAAATGGTGCATTTACCCGCTCTATGATTTTGCGCATCCGATACAGGACGCAATTGAGGGTATCACGCATTCACTCTGTTCGCTGGAATTTGAAAACCATCGTCCGCTGTATGAGTGGGTCGTGAATAATATTGGAATTGAGGTCAAGCCGAAGCAGAGAGAGTTTGCCAGATTGAATGTGACCTATACGGTCATGAGCAAGCGCTATCTCAGACAGCTTGTGGAGACTGGCCTTGTGGACGGCTGGGATGATCCGCGTATGCCGACGCTTTGCGGTTTGCGCAGAAGAGGCTTTACGCCGGCGTCTATTTTTGATTTTGTGGAGCGTGCGGGGGTGGCAAAAGCCTACAGTTTAGTTGATATTGAGCTTTTGGAGCACTGTATCCGCGAGGAACTGAACGGCACCGTGCTGCGCAGGGTTGCCGTACTGGAACCGGTACGGGTTGTGATCACAAATTATCCGGAGGATCGGATTGAATATTTTGAGCTTCCCAACAACCCGAACGACGAGCAGGCCGGAAAGCGCAAGGTGCCTTTTACAAGAGAATTGTATATAGACCGCAGCGACTTTGAGGAAGTGCCGCCGCCGAAATTTTTCCGAATGAAGCCGGGCGGCGAGGTCAGGCTGATGGGCGCATATATTGTGCGTTGTGAGGAAGTCGTGAAAAATGAAGACGGCAGCATTGCGGAGCTTCGCTGTACCGCGGATCTTGAGACCGGCGCAGGTATGCCGCAGGACGGACGTAAGATCAAGGGAACGATTCACTGGCTCTCTGCAAAATTTGCAAAAAACGCTGACATTATGCTGTACGACCGCTTGTTTACGATCGAAAATGTTGCGGATATTCCTGAGGATCAGACATATAATGATTATCTGAATCCTGATTCATTGAAAAAGCTGACAGACTGCAAGATCGAGGAGACGCTGTGCGGTGCGGCGCCCGGAACACGTTTTCAGTTTGTGCGGTGCGGATATTTTGTAAAGGATACCAAGTACGAAAATACCTTTAACCGGATCGTTGGACTTAAAGACAGTTATCCCAAAAAACAAAATATATAAATATTTTTTTGGAGGTTTGTATGAAAAAGTTGTCATTTGCTTTGGCGTTCGTATTGCTGCTCGGATTGCTTTCTTTTGCGGCGTCCGCCGAAGGGCCTGTCGCGGCGATCAGCAGTGTCGCTGCGGATGCAGGCGATACGGTGACCTTTACCGTGTCGCTGAAGAACAATCCGGGGATTTCCGGCGCACAACTTTATATCGGGTATGATTCCGATGTAATGTCCTATGTTTCCGCTGCGCAGGGAAGCGGATTTTCTCCGTTTGCTTTTGTGCCGTCGGAAGAGGCGGGCGCCAATCCTGTGAAGCTCCTTTTCCTCAACACGGCGGACATGAGCGGCGATCTTACGGTCGCAGAGGTCACGTTTAAACTTGCCGACGATGTGAAATCAGGTGAATATGACATCAGCCTGTCGGTGCCGGAGGCTTATCAGTTTAGCCTTACGCCAGTTGCTTTTTCAGCCGAAAACGGCTTGCTGACGGTCAACGGTACATCTACACACAAGCATAGTTACACCGAGACAAAAGTCGATCCGGTTGGTGCCGAAGCGGGTTATACGCTGTATACATGCGACTGTGGGTATACATATAAAGGCAACTTTGTGTTTGCGGATGTGGTTGAGGCGTCTAAATTCCAGCCGGTACGCACATATGAGAATCAGTTTACAGATGTGACTGCGGATAAATGGTTTTACGAGTATGTGAAGATTGCATACGAATATGCGCTGGCAAACGGCACGAGCGCGACGGCGTTTTCGCCGGACAATAAATTTACGGTAGCACAGGCGCTGACCGCGGCGGCCAACATCCACACCGTGTATTACGGCAAGAGCGTTCCGGCAGCGGCATCCGGCGAAGCGTGGTATGCGCCGTATGTCAATTACTGCGTGGAAAACGGGATCGTGACCGCGGTGCTGTTTGACGATTACAACCGGAACATTACGCGCGGGGAGATGGCTATCGTGTTTGCCAACATTCTGCCGGATGAATCGTATGAGGCCGTGCGCGCGGGCGGCTGCCCGGATGTAGCTGAGGGAAGCGCCAGCTATGCGGCGGTGACCAAGCTGTATCAGGCGGGGATCGTCAGCGGCGACAGCGGAAGCGGCAACTACCGTCCGAATGATGAAATTGTGCGGAGCGAGGCCTGCGTGATCTTTACCCGGATCGCCGCGGCCGATCAGCGCGCAAAATGATTTTCTGGTGCTGTTTTGACAGTAAAAAATTTGATAAAGACACCTGTGTACGGTACGTATAGTATCGTATACAGGTGTTTTTTTATCCATTTTAAAAAAATGCGCCGCTTGAATTTTACCGGCGGGTCTTTTCGGATTTCTTCGGGCATACAATACAAGTGGGTGATGTAATGTTGAGTAAGAGAGAATCCGCACAATTAACGGTTGGGATTTTTATTTTTTGTATGCTGTTCAGTCTGGTAACATATGGCCTGTATTGGCTGTATGGAATGGTGTCTTTGCCGGATGCCGGTACGGTTGCCGGAACAAGTATGCCTGTTCAGGTGATATTAGACGCAGGCCATGGCGGGGAAGACGGCGGCGCGGTAGGCGCCGGCGGCTTGGTGGAAAAAGATCTGAATTTGGATATCGCGCAGATTTTGTATGATATGCTGACGGTGTGCGGCGTGGAAACGGTCATGACCCGGGATGGCGACTATCTGTTATGCGACGTCAATGATCCGGCCCTGAAAGGCAAACATAAGGTAACCGATTTAAAAAATCGTTATGAAATTGCGAAAGTAAATGACGGCGCGCTTTTCATCAGCCTGCATATGAATAATTTCCCAGTTGAAAAATACAGCGGCCTGCAGGTATATTATTCTGTGAACAATGACGCAAGCTTTTCGTTAGCCAAGCAAATTCAAGAACAGACTGCGAAACTGTTGCAGCCGGATAATGACCGAAAGGTCAAGCCTGCAGGTAGTAATATTTATTTACTGGATCGTATTGAGTCTCCGGCCGTGTTGGTAGAATGCGGTTTTTTGTCCAACCAGACGGAGAGCGGCAAATTAGCGGATAAGAATTACCGCGAGCAGCTGGCGCTTGTAATATTTGACTGTATTATGGCAAATATAGAATAAAACGGAATAATTCGGCGCAGACGCTTGAAACGGGTGGCGGCCTGTGTTATAATATGCAGGAAATGAGCCGATATTTGGAGGTCAAAAATGCGCGATAAGGGAAAATTTTATATCACAACGGCAATCACATACAGTTCCAGAAAGCCGCATTTCGGCAACACCTATGAAGTCATCATGACGGATGCGCTCGCGCGGTTTAAACGTCAGGTGGGATACGACGTATTTTTCCTGACTGGAACAGATGAACACGGACAGAAAATAGAAAATTATGCCGAAGCGGCGGGGATTACGCCGCAGGCTTATGTGGATCAGGTATCGGCTGAAATTCGCCGGATATGGGATCTGATGGGGGCGAGCTATGACAAATTTATTCGCACAACGGATTCCGCACATGTACGGGCCGTGCAGAATATTTTTTCAAAAATTGTATACGCAGGGCGATATTTATAAAGGATGCTATGAGGGGTGGTACTGCACGCCCTGTGAGTCTTTTTTTACCGAGACACAGCTTGACGGCGGAAAGTGTCCGGATTGCGGCGCGCCGGTCGTTAAAACCAGTGAAGAAGCTTATTTCTTTAAAATGAGCAAATATGCGCAGCAACTGTCCGAGTATATCGAAGCGCATCCCGAATTTATTGAGCCCGCGGCGCGAAAAAAAGAAATGGTCAATAATTTTCTGAAAGCCGGATTGCAGGATTTGTGTGTTTCGAGAAGTTCGTTTACTTGGGGCGTCCCTGTCCCGTTTGACGAAAAGCACGTTGCTTATGTCTGGATGGATGCGCTGTCGAACTATATTACGGCGCTTGGCTATGATCCGGAAAATGCCGTGCAGCCCGAACTATTTCAAAAATTCTGGCCGGCAGATGTGCATATCATCGGTAAGGATATTTTGCGCTTTCATACGATATATTGGCCGATCTTTTTGATGGCGCTTGGTCTTCCGCTTCCCAAAAAAATATTCGGTCATCCATGGTTTAACTTTGGAGCGGACAAAATGTCTAAATCCAAAGGCAACGTGATTTATGCGGATACATTGGCGGAACTGTTCGGTGTGGATGGGGGGTGCGTTATTATGCGCTGTCTGAGATGCCTTACGCATCGGACGGCAGTATAACGTATGAGAATATAGTTAGCCGGTATAACACGGATCTGGCAAACAATCTCGGAAATCTGGTCAATCGTACAATGGCCATGACACAGAAGTATTTTTAATGGCCTTGTGCCGTCAGGCGGCGTTTTGGAACCTATCGATCAGGAGTTGATTGCAGAGGCCGCGCGGGCAAAAAGAAAACTCCTACAATTGTATGGAGGCATACCATATTGCCGATGCTCTGGAGGTAATATTTGCGCTCTTTCGCCGTGCAAATAAATATATAGACGAAACTGCGCCATGGGTGCTTGCGAAAGACGAGCAGCAGCGGAAGCGGCTCGGGACGGTGCTGTATAATCTTTTGGAAACCATACGAATCGGCGCGGTGTTATTGACGCCGTTTTTGCCTGCAACGGCTGAAAATATTCTGAATCAGCTGAATACGGATGCCAAGGATTATAAGAGTTTGACCAGCTTTGGCGGTCTTGTATCCGGCAGACCCGTGGGACAAGCCGCGGTATTGTTCGCCCGGCTTGATGAGGACGAGATTTTAGAAAAGGTTCAAATGGTCAATCTCGCGGCCGAAGCGGCTGTAAAGGCGGAAGAAAAGCCGGAAGGCGTTGCGCAGATCGGTATCGATGCCTTTATGGGCGTTGAATTGCGCACAGCGCAGGTGATTGCCTGTGAAAAAATTCCGAAAGCGAAAAAACTGCTGAAACTTCAGTTGGATCTTGGGTATGAACGGCGGCAGGTTGTTTCCGGCATTGCAAAATTTTATACGCCTGAGCAGATGATCGGAAAAAAGGTTATTGTAGTTGCCAATCTCGCGCCTGTAAAGCTTTGCGGTGAAGAAAACTGCGGGATGATTCTGGCTTCCGGGGAAGAGGAGGTTCGCGTGGTATTTCTGGATCCGGCAACGCCGCTTGGGGAGCGCGTCCGATAATGTATTTTGATTCGCATGCGCATTATTTTGACAGTCGTTTCCAAAGGGAATTCCCAGGAGGCCCAGATGCGCTTTTGCATGATCTATTCAGCAAAACTGTTTGCGGGATCATCAATGTTGGAGACAGTCTAAAAAGCTCGGTGCAGTGTATCTCGCAGGCCGCATGTTATCCAAACATGTATGCCGCAGTAGGTATCCACCCCACCAGCGCAGGCGTCGAATGTACGCTGGATCAAGCGCGCGCCGCATTGTGCGATATGTTGGACCGCGCGCAGCAAAGCAAAATCGTAGCGGTTGGGGAAATCGGTTTTGATTATCACTATGACGACGTAAGCCGGGAAGTGCAGCGCGCGTTTTTTGATATGCAGATGCGCGCTGCCGAAATGTACGGGCTTCCTGTAGTGATCCATGATCGCGAGGCGCATGGCGATTGCTTCGATATGGTCTTGAAATATCCGAACGTGCGGGGCGTGTTTCATAGCTTCAGCGCCAGTGCCGAAATCGCGGCGGAACTGATCAAGCGAGGGTGGCTTGTGTCTTTTTCCGGTGTGGTTACATTTAAAAATGTGTCGCGTGTGCGTTCAGTGGCAGAGCGCGTTCCGCTTGACAAAATGCTGATTGAGACGGATTGCCCGTATCTTGCGCCGCATCCGTTTCGCGGGGCATGCAATCATTCCGGCATGCTGGAATATGTTGTGCAGGCGATTGCGGAAGTTCATGGAGCAGATTGTGAGATGGTTGCCGCTATAACGGCGGATAATGCAAAACGCTTTTTGGGATTGAACGGATTAAATCATGAAAAATATGACGATTACGTATGAAGTGGGGAACGCACTTTATATCAACATTACAAACAGATGTTCCAATCACTGTGATTTTTGTATTCGCAATAACGGGGATGGCGCGTACGGTTCAGAATCTTTGTGGCTTTCGCAGGAACCTTCAAGGGAAGAAATTCTGTCTGCGGTTCGTTCCCGCCGGCTATCCGATTATGAGGAGCTTGTGTTTTGCGGCTATGGAGAGCCGACAGAGCGGCTTGAGGACATGATTTGGGTGGCCAGAGAACTGAAAAAAGAATTTTCGGTTAAGATCAGGGTCAATACGAACGGGCATTCCTCGCTGTTACTTGGCCGGGATACGGCGCCTATGTATCAGAATGCGATTGATACCGTTTCGATCAGTCTGAATGCGCCGAATGCTGAGGAATACGATAAAATGTGCCATTCTAAATTTGGTAAAGCCGCCTATGCGGGTCTGCTGGATTTTGCAAAACGGGTCAAACAATATGTTCCGCATGTTGTGCTGACAGTTGTCGATTCCGCTTTAACGCCTGAGGGGATTGCGGCCTGCCGGGAGATCGCAAAGGAGACCGGCGTTCCGCTGCGCGTGCGCCATTATATTGGAAAAGCCGAGTCAGAAAACGTTGACTCGGCTGTTGAGAAAGAACAAAAAACACAATAAAATTTGGATAAAGAGCGGCGCATGCGCCGCTCTTTATCTGCAATAGCGTACAGCAGGCAAAACAAAAGAGCCGCCAAGCATGTCTTGACGGCTCTTTGCTGTGATTATACTCGTGTTTTAAACTTAGCCCAGGCGTTTTTCCAGCGCATCGAGTTCTGCATGCAGTTCGGCGGGAACGCGGTCTCCGACCAGCGCATAAAATTCACGAATGTTCTTAACGTCTTCTTTCCAGGACGCCGTATCGATCTTCAAAAGCTCCTTGATCGTATCGATGGTAACATCTTTGAGACCGTCTACGTTAATATCCTCGGGCTTCGGAACATAGCCGACCGGCGTTTCTACGGCGTCTACAGTGCCATCACAGCGCGCCAGAATCCACAAAAGTACGCGCATGTTGTCGCCAAAGCCCGGCCAGATGAAATTGCCATCCTCGTCCGTGCGGAACCAGTTGACATTGAAAATTTTGGGTGCATGCGGAATTTTTTTACCCATTTCAAGCCAATGCGCGAAATAATCTCCCATATTGTAGCCGACAAATGGACGCATTGCCATTGGATCGCGGCGCACCACACCTACGGCGCCTGCCGCAGCAGCAGTCGTTTCAGAGGCCATAATCGAGCCGACAAATGTACCGTGCTGCCAGTTAAAGGATTGATAAACCAGGGGCGCCGTTTTTGCACGCCGTCCGCCGAATACGATCGCGCTGATGGGAACGCCGGCCGGATTATTGAACTCGGCTGACAGACAAGGGCAGTTGGTTGCTTTGGCCGTAAATCTGGAGTTTGGATGCGCGCCGCAAGTACTCTTGTCTTTCTTGTCGTATTTGGTATAATCCCACTTGTTGCCTTTCCAATCGATTGCGTTTTTCGGCGGGTTGTTATCAAGACCTTCCCACCAAACCGTATTGTTGTCAAGATTGTGGACGACATTGGTGAAAATGGTATCTTTCATCGTCGTATGCAGGGCGTTGGGATTGGATTTCTCGTTCGTGCCGGGGGCAACGCCGAAGAACCCATTTTCGGGATTTACGGCCCAGAGTCTGCCGTCGCTGCCAACACGCAGCCATGCAATATCGTCGCCTACGCACCATACTTTATAGCCAAGATTTTTATAAATTTCCGGCGGGATCAGCATAGCGAGGTTAGTTTTGCCGCAGGCAGACGGGAAAGCGGCGGAGATATACTTGATCTGGCCATTGGGATATTCGATTCCCAAAATCAGCATATGCTCGGCCATCCATCCTTCTTTTCTTCCAAGATAGGAAGCGATGCGGAGTGCAAAGCATTTTTTGCCCAGCAGTACGTTTCCGCCGTAACCGGAGTTTACAGACCAAATTGTGTTGTCCTCCGGGAAGTGGCAGATGTAGCGGTTTTCCTCGTCCAATTGCGCTTTGGAGTGAAGTCCTTTGATAAAGTCGGCGCTGTCACCAAGCGCCTCTAATACGTTATTGCCCACTCTGGTCATAATCAGCATGTTCAGCACAACGTATATCGAGTCGGTCAGTTCGATGCCGTATTTTGCAAATTCTGAGCCCACGATGCCCATGGAATAGGGAATCACATACATGGTTCTGCCTTTCATGGCACCGGTATACAGTTTCGTCAGCTTTGCATAGCATTCCGCGGGAGCCATCCAGTTGTTGATGTTTCCGGCGTCTTCTTTTTCCGTGGTGCAGATGAACGTTCTGTTTTCTACACGGGCTACATCGTTGACGGCCGTTCTATGCAGGTAGCAATTCGGCAAAAGATCCTGATTCAATTTGACGATCTCGCCGGTTGAGCAAGCTTCGGCGCGGAGAGCTTCGGCCTGTTCTTCGGTACCGTCGATCCAGACAATTTTATCAGGCTGCGTCATCGCGGCCATTTCGTCAATCCATTTGACGACATGCGTGTTTTTGGTCATATTTCTGTTCTCCTGTTCTATTTAAAAATTTTTATCCGTTAAAAATAACAATTTTTCCCTAATAATAATATAGCACAGATTTGTCAAATTTGCAACAGATAGTTAAAAATAATGCAGATTTTCACTGTACGTCAAAATTTTATCATTGAAAAGATATTTCTTTGGCAAGTTTATAAAGCGCAGCCTATAAAAGCATAAATCAGTATTTCAAAATATTGTATCTTTGATTCAAAATTTGCCAAAGGACAGGGCAATTATAGTCCAGCGACGAAACGCTGACACCACCAAGGTTGTACCGGTCGAGCATATCCAGTTTTTCAGAAATCGATCGTGCGTCTTCATAACAGACCAGATGTTCTTGTGGGAACCTTCTGGTGTTTTCCGTATATTGGAGATAAGGCGTACGGCTTTGCTCATTGAATGCGGAACTGATGGCCTGACCGTTAGCAATTTCCAGTCCGCACGCGGCGTTTACTGCACTTTTTTTATAACCGGCTCCGTTTTTAACGTAGTCAAGTCCGAAGGTCGGAATACCCATGAGCAGTTTGGATGCATATTTGCGAAGATTCTCCCATTCGAACAGCGCCTGCATTTTGTCATAGGGCGCTGCCGGGGAAGGAACCGTCTCATCATCCCAAATAAAACTCCAAACGGGTGTAAAGTCCGTGGTATCTATTCTATTTTCGTCATTTTTGCCAAGCGTGTCGGAAAGCGGAAGAAATGGCGATATAACTTTTATATTGGAAGCTCCGGCAAGTCCGTGCAGGGCGAGCAGCATATCGGCATATTGATAGTTATCTTCTTCGGGCATGCCTTCAAACGAAACTTCTATGCCTTCGGCGCCGCTGTTGTGTGCCGCTTGCAGTGCGCTTTGAATAAAGCGTTCGGTAGAATCTGGAGAGGATAATATGGCGGATGCGCGGCGGGGATCATATTTTCCGCGCATATCTAGGCAATCAATAAACAGAAAGGGAATGGCTCGATATTTTTTGGCCATTGCGGTATAAGGACGTACATCGCGTGTAAGCGACACGCCGTTGTCGGTAAGCCGTGCTGCGTTCTGTATGCTGAGGGCGGATATGTAGGGAAGTTTCTTTTCGATTGTATCGACCGGTGCGTTGCCCGAGTATGCGTGTACGATAATTTGCGGCGCGCCGGTTCGGTCGTATTCTATGTTCAGCGTTTGAGACGGCGTCAATGTATTTCCTGAGGCTTGCGGGTTATTTTGCATCAGAGAAAGTACACTGACGCTGTTTTTTTGTGCGATGCTTTGCAGAGTATCGCCTCCGCGCACGATACAGGTTTTGCATGGCTTGCTGATGATTAGAGTTTGTCCCGGGATGAGCTTTTTTTCCGGATCCAAAAAATTGTCGGTTAGAATTCTGGATTCGGGAATTCCGTATTGCCGGGCAATGGAATAGAATGTATCGCTTGGACTGACAGTATGAATGATCATGGAAACACCTCACCATTTGAATTTCTAACAGTATATGCAAAATGCCGATTTATTTTACAGAACAGAATTTTTGCGGTAAAAATGATAATAATATTCTCGTACATTCTTTTAGGAGGGACAAGCATGGGAAAAAAATTATATAACAAAAGTATGCGGCAGAGAAGTTTTGGATTCCCGCGGTAATCCGACTGTAGAGGCCTCTGTTGTGCTGAGCGATGGATCTGTCGGGATGGCAAGCGTTCCGTCCGGCGCATCGACCGGCGCATATGAGGCGCATGAACTGCGGGATAAGGGAAGTGCGCGTTATGGCGGAAAAGGCGTGCTTGATGCGGTTTGTAATATTCATAAAAAAATTCATCCGGCCCTGTCCGGTATTTCTGTATATGAACAGTATGAGATCGATGCGATTATGCGGGAAATCGACGGTACGGAAAATAAATCAAGGCTTGGAGCTAATGCGTTGCTGGCCGTTTCCATGGCGTGCGCCCGCGCCGCGGCGATTTCATATCATATGCCGCTGTTTAAATATCTTGGGGGAATTTCGGCGCGGCGCCTGCCAGTACCCATGATGAATATTTTAAACGGCGGCGCGCATGCTTCAAATAATGTGGATATTCAGGAATTTATGATTGCGCCTGTCGGCGCGCACAGTTTTGCAGACGCGCTGCGGATTGGTGCGGAAATATATCATACGCTTGGCAAAATTCTCCGGGAACGCGGATTGGCGACAGCGGTTGGCGACGAGGGAGGATATGCGCCGGATCTGAAAGGGGACGAAGAAGCGATCCAGTTGATCTGCGAAGCGATCGAAGAAGCGGGATATGATACGGATGTCGTCAAAGTAGCGCTGGACGCGGCAAGTAGCGAATGGCAAAATAACGGTGCGTATTTTTTGCCGAAAAGAAAAGTCAATATGCAGACAGAAGAATTGATTGCATATTGGGAAGGGTTGGTTTCCAAATATCCAATCTGTTCAATTGAAGACGCTCTGGATCAGTCGGATTTTGCGGGCTGGGCGAATCTTACGCGCAGGCTGGGCGATAAAATTATGCTGGTCGGAGACGATTTGTTTGTGACCAATACCAAGCGTCTGCTTGAAGGAATTCGATGCGGCGCGGCAAATACGATTTTAATTAAGCCCAATCAGATCGGAACGCTCAGCGAGACGCTCGACGTTATTCTGCACGCCAAAGCAAACGGATATAAATTTATTTTATCGCATCGCTCGGGCGAAACAGAGGATACGACGATCGCGGATATAGCAGTGGCCTCCAATGCGCCGTTTATTAAGACCGGCGCGCCTTGTCGAAGCGAACGGGTTGCAAAATACAATCGTTTGCTGCGTATTGAGAGTTCTTTGAATTCCGGAGCGTTATACGGGAGTCACGTCTGACTTTGATTTGCGGCCGCCTAAAACGGCGGCCGCATTTTCCGATTGAAAACTTGAAAAAAGTGTTGACAAATTCAAACGAATATGGTATTATATCCAAGTGCGATAGATGCCCCTGTAGCTCAGACGGTAGAGCACTTGACTTTTAATCAAGGTGTCCGGAGTTCGAATCTCCGCAGGAGCACCAAACAATTAAGGGCTTTACTAAAGCCCTTTTTCTGTTTCTGTTCGTTAGATTGAACGGTTGCTTTATATAGCTATCCCTTTAGAAAAAAGATAGCCTGTATCTGTCCGTTGAGTTGTTACGGAGAATACATACGTACCCGCTATTCTGTATCCGTTTAACTATACAGCCGCCCATAGCATAAGACACAGTACCGGGGCTTACGCCCCCGGCTGACCACCTGCAATATTTATGTATCGGTTTTGCACTTCCGATTGACGGCAGGCTATTCGAGTACGTGAAACAGTTATCTGCCGGATGCATTTATTATTTAGGCTACACCAAACCACGCATATATATTTTCAAGCAGCATAGCGTTATCGGCTGCTGTTATTCAGTTGATATGGTCAAGAGGAGAATATAAACAAAAATCCTTATTTACACGACTTTGAGAAAGATGAAGATACCTTTTAACCATTTCAAGGGAAGTATGCCCGAGAATGTTTTGAAGCGAATAAATATTGCCGCCATTTTCAAGATATTTAGTTGCAAAAGTATGCCGGAGTAAGTGCGGATGAATTCGAGGAATACCGCCGCGCAGTTTCATTCTGCGGAAAATGTCTTTTACAGTATTGCTTGTAATACTTCCGCCGTCTTCTTTCACAAAAAGATATTTTGACTTGCAGTGCGGACGGATAGAAAGATATTGCCGGATATACTCCGAAGCCACAGAACCGATCGGAACTATTCGTTGTTTTTGACACTTGCCATTAACGATACAATACCCATCGTCCAGATGAAGCAGCTTTATTTCAAGCGTCACAACCTCATTCAGACGTAAGCCACTACCGAGCATGAATGAGATAATACAACGGTTACGAATACCGAGAAAATCATCAGAAAACCCGGAATAAAGCATTTTAATTTCACTGTCAGTTAATATATCAATCGTTTTGCGATACGCTTTAGGCAACTTAAACTTCGCGCAAATGTTCGTTGAAATGTACTCGGAATCATAGAGCCAGCGGAGATAAGCACGAAAACCGCGAATATATGTTTGCACACTTCCGGAAGTAAGACCGCTTTCACAAAGACTAAAATAATATTCTTTGCAGTTCTGCACAGTCAATTGATCTATCGGAATATCACCGCAGAAGGACATAAACTTGCGAAACATACTACCGTAATATTCTAATGTGCTGGACGTATTGCCCTTGCAAGACTGCTCGCCGAGAAATTCATTAACTGATACTGAAACAAGCATTTTTTTAAACCTCTATATCTGCATCCGGGAAATGTAAGTCACAGTTATGAACAGTCTCAAAAAATATCATGCAATTCATAACACAAACGATAAAATTCCTGAACATAGTCGCAATACAAAAGCAAAGTAGTATTGACAATCCAATCATGAAAAGACGTTTCCGGTTCTTTTTTCTTCGCAAAATTGCAGAAGCTCAGAGCGCGAGCCCATTAATTTACTACAAACAGTAGTAAGCCGACTTTCATAATCGGAAAGCGTATTGCAGAAATCATAATAATTTTCCGGTGTTACCTCATATTTGTTAGCCATTTATACCTCCAAAAAACTTAAATACAATTATTCGGTTGTATTTATTCTAACAATCAAACGGTTGTATGTCAATAGATTTTCATAAAAAAGTGTGAAAAATAAAAAAGCGCCTATAAGGCGCAAAAGGGTGAGGGCAATGTATCTATACGAAAACATAAAAAAAGCGCGTCAAGCGCAAAATTTAAGACAACAGGATGTAGCAGAAAAATTAAATCTAATGCAACAATATGCAAGATACGAAACCGGCAAAAGGGAAATACCGTTGCACCATTTAATCAAGCTTGCGGAACTATATAATTTATCGCTTGACTATCTGACAGGCCTCACGGATGAGCCGAAGCCATTAAGAAAATAAACTCAAATTTATAACCATCGAAATGATAATCACTCCGTTTCAAAAATCCTAAAATTTAGGATGTTATCGCCCTTATTATACATAGGGCGAATAAAAATTTACATTGCAATCAATTTTAGCAGGAGAAACGAACGCCTAAACCGTTCACCCTATCCGCTTTTAAATAGATAAAAAATTTTGCCTTATATTACGGATAGGGAACCCAAACGGCTTTGCCGCTTCGCGGCCGGCGTGTGCTGAAAAAGGAATAGAAAAAAGCTACCCAAAACAATGCGGAATGCTTTACTAAAGCGATTTTCAAAAACTTATATTTTCTCTTTTTTTCTGGCGGGCTTCGCATAAGTTTTGCACATTATGCTTGAGCATTTTTGAGAGCTTTTTTTTAGAAGTCGCTGAATTTGCGAACTTTGAATAAAAATGTGAAACTGTTCATCGTTCATACTTAAAACCTTGCTAACTATATAGTTTAAATCATCCTTGCGACCCATTCTATCACCTCATAAATAAAAATTATTACAATATGTTTTTTGCCGGAAAGTGCGGGGGAATGAATCCCCCGTGCCCCCTCCGGCAAGACCGCTTCTCAACTTTTAATCAAGGTGTCCGGAGTTCGAATCTCCGCAGGAGCACCAAACAAAAAAGGGCTTTACTAAAGCCCTTTTTTGTTTTGCTCATTTGATTGATTTGATTGTAACGTTGACTGCAACGATATCCTTTATTAAAAGAATATCTGCTCATAGTTGTTGAGCGGATACATTTGAATGGAATAAATGGCAGAACAAAACGCGTATAAAGAGCGGCACTGGTTCGTTCTTTATACGCGTTGCAGCATATTTTCAGATAGATGCTTTACTCTTTGACTTCAATTTATAACCGAATCCCCAGACGCTGACGATCGCCCAGCGTTCGGAAACTCCTTGCAGGCGTTTTCGCAGGCGTTTGATATGTACGTCTACAGTGCGGGAGTCTCCCAGATAATCGTAATTCCAGACTTTTTGAATCAACTCGTTGCGTGAAAGGGCAACATTGGGCTTGGATGTAAGCAGGCACAGGAGACGAAATTCTTTTGGCGGTATTTTAACCGGTTGGCCGCATAACTTTAGTTCTCGTTTTGTTTCATTGATTTCCAGATTTTCAAAGCGGATAGCCGTTGGACGCGCGTTATCACTTCTATGTTTTGTACGCCGCAGTGCAGCCTGAATGCGCGCGGCTAGTTCACGTGCTTCATAAGGCTTTATCAGCACATCGTCCGCTCCGCTTTCCAGCGCGGCGATTCGGGCATCCAAATCAAAACAAGATGTAAGCAGTATGACCGGCACATTGGAATTGCGGAATATAAATTGGTATGCATCCGGCGTTTCGGTATCGCCTGTATCGATTATGATAATATCCGGCGCAAAAAAACGAATTTCGGAACTGAGATCTGGCGCCATTGGTAAAAAACGAATTTCGAAACGTAAAGTTGATTCAAAATATTTTAAAAATTGTGAGAAAGCTTGATCGTCTGTTCCGATCAGAAGCAGCGTGCCATACATAAGTTCACCTCATATCTCTTTTAGTATAACACAGAGAATGTAACAAAGCAATGAACAAAATAGATAAAATAAAAATAGATCAGATGCAGAAAAATTTAGCGAGCGCTTGCAAAAGGATGGTAAATGTTATATAATAGCAAAAAGTAAATCGTGAAAGGGACATAAAAATGAAACTTGGAATCGTGGGCCTTCCAAATGTAGGGAAAAAGCACATTGTTCAATGCATTGACCAACGCGGGAGCACAGTCTGCTAATTATCCGTTTTGCACGATTGATCCGAACATAGGCGTCGTGTCTGTTCCGGATCATAGGCTGGATGTTTTGGCAGAAATGTATCACCCGGAAAAATATACGCCTGCTGTGATTGAGTTTGTCGATATTGCCGGACTTGTGCGCGGGGCTTCCAAAGGAGAAGGCCTTGGAAATAAGTTCTTATCGCATATTCGCGAGGTAGATGCGATCGTTCATGTCGTGCGTTGTTTTGAGGACAGCAATATTATTCATGTGGACGGCAATATCGATCCAGTACGCGATGTGGAGACGATCAATCTTGAATTGATATTTTCGGATATTGAATTGTTGGATCGCAGAATCGACCGTGTTAAAAAAGCGATGAAAGGCGATAAGACGCTGGCATCCGAAATTGAATTGTTAGAGCGCGTCAGATCTGCGCTTGAAGCGGGCAAATGCGCCCGAACAGTAGAATTGTCTGAAGAGGAATTGGAGATTTTTTCGGATACGCCGCTTTTGACTTTAAAACCGGTTATTTATGTGGCAAATATTAGCGAAAATATGATTGGAGCGGACCTCTTTCAGAATGAATCCTATTGCAGGCTGAAAGAATTGGCCGACAGCGAACGCGCCGAGATTATAGAGGTTTGTGCTGAAGTAGAGGCAGAGCTTGCCGAACTCGATGGGGAGGAAAAGAACGCGTTTTTGCAGGATCTGGGGATTCAGGAAAGCGGGCTTGACCGGTTGATTGCAGCCGGATATAAGCTTTTGGGACTGATAAGCTATCTTACCGCCGGGCCGAAGGAAGTTCGCGCATGGACGATTACAGCAGGGACGAAAGCGCCGCAAGCCGCAGGAAAAATCCATAGTGATTTTGAGCGGGGGTTCATTCGCGCAGAGGTTATTGCATACGATGACTTAATCCAAGCGGGCAGTATAAATGCCGCCAAGGAAAAGGGGCTTTTGCGCAGTGAGGAAAGGATTATGTGATTGCGGACGGCGATATTGTGCTGTTCCGGTTTAATGTTTGAAAATTGTATGGGTTTTTAAATTTTTTGTATCGGATGGTATTGCCGCGTATGGCCTATGCGTGCTTTTGGGGCACGGTAGGCGCGGGCAACAATTTTTGAGCGAGCGAACAAAAAGCGCTCCCGTTGAAATACAATTTTCAACGGGAGCGTTTGTATAAAACATGGTCAGCTTACATATCTCGGCGGTTCCAGCTTGTTTACAAGTTCTTTTGTTATGACGACTTCTTTAATGCCGTTTTGAGAAGGAACTTCATACATAATCGGCATCATGATTTCTTCCATAATCGAACGCAGGCCCCGCGCGCCGATATTGCGCCGGATGGCCAGACGGGCGACGGCTTCACAGGCTTCTTCATCAAATTTCAGTTCCACGCCGTCGAGTCCCATCAGTTTTGTATATTGCTTGACGATTGCATTTTTGGGTTCTTTCAGGATGCGGATTAATGCCGATTCATCCAAACTTTCCAATGCCACAATGATCGGAAGCCGGCCGACAAGCTCCGGAATCAAGCCGTATTTTATAATGTCGTGTGCGTTGACGTCCTTATAAATACCGGTTTCACTTTTTTCCTGTTTCTTTTTGATCTCGCTTCCAAAGCCGATGGTTTGGCTGCCTTTTCGCTTTTCAATAATTTTATCCAGTCCGTCAAATGCACCGCCGCAAATGAAAAGAATATTTTCGGTATTGATCTGTATAAAATCCTGATTTGGATGCTTGCGTCCACCCTGTGGCGGTACGTTGGCAACTGTTCCTTCTAAAATTTTTAAAAGCGCTTGCTGCACGCCTTCACCGGAGACGTCACGGGTAATCGAACGATTCTCCCCGCGGCGGGAAATTTTATCGATCTCATCAATATAAATAATTCCGCGTTCCGCTTTTTCAACATTATAATCGGCAGCTTGGATCAGGCGTAGCAGAATGTTCTCCACATCTTCGCCGACATATCCGGCTTCGGTCAGCGTCGTCGCGTCTGCGATGGCGAAAGGAACTTTCAGCGCTTTTGCCAGCGTTTGTGCTAAAAACGTTTTGCCAACGCCGGTTGGGCCAAGAAGCAAAACGTTGCTTTTTTGGATCTCAACATCGTCCTGATGCTTGGCTTTTTGATTCTGGTCTCGGTAGATCAAGCGTTTATAGTGATTGTACACCGCAACGGACAAGACGCGCTTGGCGTCGTCCTGACCGATGACATATTGATCCAGTACGGCCTTGATCTCCACAGGCCGCGGCAGGGTTCCGAATGTCAGAGGCTCCCCGTCGTCGCCGGGCTCCGCTTCACGGTGTGCGGAAAATTCATCTAAAAAAGCGACGCAGGTCGAGATGCAGTCGCTGCAGATGGCAGCGCCGGGTTTTGCTGCGGGGATCAAAATATTGACTTCGTCTTCACTGCGGCCGCAGAAAGAACAGTAGAGTTTTTTATCTTGTTCGTTGATGGGCATTCGTTTCTCCTACTCAGGGATGTTTTTCAATTACCTTATCTATGAGACCGTAGGCCATCGCTTCTTCGGCAGACATGAAATTATCGCGATCCGTGTCCCGTTCGATAACTTCCAGCGGTTTTCCAGTGTTTTGAGCCAAGATTGCGTTTAGTTTTGCTTTCGTCTTCAGAATATGCTCGGCGTGGATTTTAATATCGCTGGCCTGCCCCTGCGCGCCGCCCAGCGGCTGGTGGATCATAATGACGCTGTTCGGCAGAGCCAGACGCTTTCCTTTTGCGCCGGCAGAAAGCAGAAACGCGCCCATAGAAGCGGCCATGCCGAGGCAGATCGTGGATACGTCGCATTTGATAAAGTTCATTGTGTCGTAAATGGAAAATCCGGCCGAAACTGAACCGCCCGGGCTGTTAATATACAAAGAAATATCTTTGTCGGGATCCTGCGCTTCCAGATACAAAAGCTGCGCGACGACTAGGGGAAGCGGTGGTGTCATTGACTTCGTCGGTCAGCATTACGATACGGTCGTTGAGCAATCTGGAATAAATGTCATAAGAGCGTTCTCCGCGATTGGTCTGTTCTACGACCATGGGTACCAGTGCCATATTGTTTACCTCTTTTCGTCAGAATAGCAAGGCGGGTAGCAAGTACCCGCCCAAAATTATTTTTCCTCAATGTCTTTTTTGGCTGTTGTTTTTGAGGCAGTTTTCTTTGCGGAGGATTTCTTGAATTCGGCAGATGCATGTGAGGTCGCCGTCTTTTTTGCGGCGCTTTTTTCAGTTGCTGCGCCATCCTCGGCTGTTGTGTTCTCTTTTGCCGCTTTTTTAGACGCTTTTGTAATAGAGGCGTTTGCTTTGATGAGATCAAATGCTTTCTTGACTACGATGTCCGCTACGATATCCTCTTTTGCAATTGAAATTTTTACCTGATCGGCTTCGATATTATATGCCTGCGCGATCTTTTTGTATTCTTCTTCAATTTCTTCATCGGATGCCGCTAATGCTTCCAGTTTGGCAATGGCTTCAAGCGCCAGGCGCATTTTTACCTGTTTTTCAGCCTGTGGCCGCATCTGCTGGCGAAGCGTATCCAGCGTCTGACCTGTATACTTGAAGTATGTATTCAGGTCCAGACCCTGCATGCGCAGGCGGCTGTCGTAATCGCGAACAAAATTTTCGGTTTCCGCAGTATACATAACCTCGGGAATTTCCGCTTGGAGCAGACCGATCACCGCGTCGGTAAGCTGTTCGTCAACCTGCGCGTCGGCCGCTTTTTCATTGCTCTCGTTGATTTTTGCCTTGACATCCGCTTTATATTCATCAAATGTATCAAATTCCGAAACGTCTTTGGCGAATTCATCGTCCAGCGCGGGAAGCTCCGTGACTTTGATCCCATTCAGCTTGACTTTGAAAACCGCCGGCTTTCCGGCCAATTCGGCGGCGTGATAATCTTCGGGAAACGTAACGGTCACGTCAAATGAATCGCCGACCTCGTGATTGATGATTTGATCCTCAAAACCGGGAATAAACGCACCCGAACCGATCTTCAGACTATGTCCTTCCGCCTTGCCGCCTTCGAATGCTTTACCATCAATAGAACCGTCAAAGTCAATATTGACGATGTCGTCTTTTTTTGCCGCGCGGCCGGTAATTTCAATTTCCCGGCTGTTGCGCTGGCGCACTTTTTCGATTTCTGCTTTTACATCGGCGGCAGTTGCATTTTTAACGTCTTTTGTCACTTTAATGCCTTTATAGCCTTCTATTTTCACTTCCGGCTTTGTGGTGACTTTGGCGGTCATGGCAACGCCGTTTTCATCTATAGTCACAACGTCAAATTCGGGCTGGCCGATGATCTCAAGGCCGGAGGCTTTTGCGGCATCCTCATATGCGGCGGGAAGGCAGTCATTGACGGCTTCCTCATAGAATACACCTTTGCCATACATTTTCTCAACTATATTTCGGGACGCTTTTCCTTTTCTAAAGCCGGGAATGTTGATATTTTTCGCATTCCTGCGGAACGCCTTGTCGTTTGCAGCGTCAAAATCCGCTTTTTTCAATTTGAAACTCAATGACATATACATTGGTTTCCTGTTTCTCGGCTTTCTTAAAACTCATTTAAGTGTCCTCCAAAAATCTTCTGTTTTCATGCACATCCATTATTTTACTTCTATATTTAAATAATGTCAAGCAATTTTATAAAATTCGTTCACATACTTAGTCAAAACTGGGCGGGAAAATGATGCGGGGAATAAAATTAAGGTAATCGGCGGAAATCATCACAAACCGGATGCCCGCGTATTCGGTGAAGGGCGGGGGCGGAATATGCGCCGTGAATGTGCCCAAAATAGCATTTTTAACGCCATACTCCAGCAAAAGCTCTACAAATGGGCTGCATACGCATCCGTTCCAGACCGGCGGAAAATGCAGAAAAGCCAAAATGGGCTTTTCGCTGCGCAGTTGCAGCTTATAGGCCTCCTCGAGACTGAGGCGAAGCCGCTGCGTTTCTCGGTTGATGAGTTTTGAGAAGTCGGTATTTTCCGGAATCCCCGACGCCGTATCGTCGTAAAACCAACCGCGCGTACCGCATAGGATATAATCTTCGATCTCATAGGCGCAGTTGTGCATCAGCCGGAGCGTGTTCAAGCTGTTTGCCTGGAAAAAGCCAGTCATTTTTTTCTGTGTTGCCCACCAAAAGTCGTGGTTTCCTTTTCCAACATACTTCGTTCCGGGTAATCCGTCAATAAATTTAAAATCCTCCAGTGCCTCGGTAAGACTGAGCGCCCATGAAATATCTCCGGGGATAATAACCGAATCCCCGGGTTCTACCACGGCACACCAGTTCTTTTTCAGCTTTTCGGTGTAACCCTGCCAGCGCCGGCCGAATACTTCCATGGATTTTTCAATGCCGGCGCCGATAGAAAGATGCAGATCCGCAATGGTGTAAATTGACATCGCGTCCTCCCATATACCGGTTAGTCTGCAAAAATGGAGAACATCTGCCTTCATTTCATCTGCATCAATCGTTTTGTAAAGCGCACGGCTCGTTTGTCGATATCGAGCAGCGGTGCCGGGATCTCGATGCCCGTGTAGTCGGCGGTGCGGCGAGCGCGCGAAGTTCATCACTGGCGGTATTTTTTTGTCAGAGCGGTATACACGTCGCTTGCAAATTTATAGGCTTGCAGTGGATGCGAGCAGGAGATGGTTTTTGCTGTGCGATTGCTTTTGGTATTGCTTGGCGCAGTATAGGCCGACGGCAGTATGCGTGTCGCAGAGATACCGATGCACATCGAAGGTTTCTTTGATGGTCTGTGCGGTGTTCGCTTCGTCGCAGAAATAGCCTTTGAAATCTTTGTCGATGGCTGCTTTGATATCGGTATCCAGGCTATAGCGCCCGTTTTCGGTCAACGCGCGCATATATTGCGCGGTTCTTTCGGCACCGCCGAGCAAATATAAAAGGCGTTCCAAATTGCTGGAGATCAGGATATCCATGGACGGAGACATGGTGGTATAAAATTTCCGATTACGGTCGTACGTACCCGTCGCGAGAAAAATCGGTCAGAATGTTGTTTCGGTTGGAGGCGCAGATCAGCGTATCCACGGGCAGTCCCATGTGCTTTTGCGATATAGGCAGCGAAAATGT